>Ga0257118_1000060_pt1 | contig 131886 bp, 159 predicted proteins | sample SI112_150mmetaG_FD_190156 | JGI IMG/M metagenome (GOLD analysis project Ga0257118, IMG submission 190156) | Marine microbial communities from Saanich Inlet, British Columbia, Canada - SI112_150m | ecosystem: Environmental > Aquatic > Marine > Inlet | place: Canada: British Columbia | collected...
AAAGATGAAAACAATAATCGTGTTGAGTTTTAAAGATTTTAGAAAATGGTTAACAAAAAATCATGATAAAGAAAATAAAGTTTCTCTAGTTTTATATAAAAAACATACAGGCAAATCATCTCCATCACACAAGGAGTTAATGGAAGAAGCTATTTGTTTTGGTTGGATTGATACTACTGTAAAAAGATTTGATGAAAATAAATATATTAGAAATTTTAGTAAAAGAAATAATAATAGTAAATGGAGTGACAATACACAAAATTATGCTAAAGAGTTAATTAAACAGAAAAGAATGACTCCAACTGGTTTAAAATTTTATAAAGAAGGTTTGAAAAGGCCCACTCATGATTTTGGAATTCCGAAAAATCCAGATATACCTCTTGAATTAAAGATAGGTCTAAATAAAAATAAAAAAGCTAGAAAAAATTTTGATAGTTTTCCTGCATCTACAAAAAAAATGATTTATAGGTGGATTTTGAGGGGAAAACGTGAAGAAACTAAATCTAAGAGAATAAGGATTACCGTTGAAAAAGCGGAAATTGGAAGTAAAGATATTTTTGAAACACAGAAAATAAAATAGGAAGAAAAACTATTTTTAATTATCTTTTACTAAAACTTTTGCTTATAGATTCATTCCAGAATTCGGGTAGTCCAGATTTAATGACTCCTTCAAAATCATCAGAGAGTATGTATGAATAATTTTTCTTTTCATTATTAATCATTTCAAATTCTTTTGAGACTTTACCAAATATATCTTGTAAACCCTTTCTTTCAAATCTTGTTTGTAATAGTGAAGGTTCTTTGAAGATTAAAATGTCACAAAGTCTTAGAACATTTAAATCAAGCATTCCAGAGTTTTGAGTTACAAAGATCAAGGAAAGATTTTTGTGTCTGGCTATTGCAAGTAATGAAGCCAAAAATTTATTTGCTTTATTCATTGATTCTCTTGATGAAAAGGAGATTCCAGCTTCATCTACCAATACCAATGAGTTGTTTGGAATCATTTCAATATTATCTACTTTTTTAACCCATCTAGGAACTTTTGATGAACCAAATCCAAGTACATATGGATTTTTGTTTAAAGTTTTTCCTGCTTCGATTAATTTCATTCCTAACGCAGTCTTCCCAGCGCCCCTTCTACCAAGGATTAACATGATTAGTGATGTATCTCTAAAATTTTTAATGAACTCTGTGAAATCTCCTTTTATTTCAGAATGTATTTCAAAACTTGTAAGTGCTTGATTTAGTTTGCTTATTCTTTCTTCACTTATTTTAATTTCTTTTTCTTTTTTTAATCTTTTTATTAATTTAAACATGATTAGAATATGGAATATGTGTTTATAATAATTTATGTTTTTACAGTAAGTTATTTAAATGAGCCTTCTTTTAAATTTTAAAATGGAAAGAACTTTAGTTTTATTGAAGCCCGATTGTGTGCAAAGATGTTTTATGGGTAGAGTTATTCAGAGGTTTGAAGATGCAGGATTTACTATTGTTGGTATGAAAATGGTGTGGGCTGATGAGAATTTGGCAGGAAAACATTATGGTGAAGATATCACTAAGAGAAGGGGTGCAAAAGTAAGGAGTGCTATGATTAAGTTTCTTAGAGAAGGACCTGTTGTTGCTATTGCTTTAGAGGGTATTGATGTTATTGAGAATGTTAGGAAGATAGTTGGTGGAACCGAACCTAAAAGTGCTAATCCCGGAACTATTCGTGGCGATTTTTCACATATGAGTTTTAAACATGCAGATAGTGTTGGTAAAGGAGTTCCTAATTTAATTCATGCTTCTGGAAATTCTAGTGATGCTAAGAAAGAATTGAAGTTGTGGTTTAAAGATAAAGAATTACATTCGTACACTACAGTTCATGATTTGCATGTGTATTAGCTTGGTTGTTGAGAAACATTATAGAATCCTATCAAATATGGATATATTTTTCCTTCAATCAGATCTAACTCGTGCAAGAGCATGTGGATCGCATTTGCACTACATTTTTTAGCTTTACGGGAAATTGTCCTTTGAAATCTGGCTTCTGCTTTGTAGTAATTTGATAGAACTGGTATATTTAGTCTGTCGAAGATTGTTTCGTTAATATTTGGTGAGTCAAAGGTTAAAGGCCCTTCCAAACATCCTTCTTTTTTTAAGTTCAAAAGTTCTGTGTCTGTTAATTCTATTAAGTTACCCATAAAGAACTGACAGGTGAATTGAAATTTATAAGCTTTTTTATAAACCAAAAGTCTTTTCGAATTCTTTCATTTCTCTAATCTTTTGTGAGAAGATATATCCTTTTTCTGTTAGAACTATGAATTTAGATTTCTTTTCTTCTATTTTTTTTATTAATTGTTTTTCCATTAATTCTTCTAAATAAGCGTTCATTTGTATGTGGGACAGGTTTGCCTTGTACATCAAATGAGTAGGCTTTATTTTCCCATTTTTTAATTGAACGGACATAATCATATCATGTATTATATCTGTTCTACTTCTTTTTCTTTCCATGATTAACGACCACTGTTAGAGTTAGTAATAATATTGAAAATCCCAATAATTGTACTATTTCTGCAATTATGAAAAACATTGGATTAACTGTTAGGAACATGAAGAATATGTGACTTATTGCTATTATTGTGAATGCATAGAAAAGCATTTTTGTATTTCTGTTTTTTGTTTCAAAGTATTTTTTTAGATAGATAAGGGAAATGAATCCAGTTAGGAATAAAGCTGTTAAATGGAATATTTGAAAGTTTAAGTTGCTTAAATATGTTGAGAGTAAGATTAAGTATGACACTAGGAAGATATTTGCTTTTGAGCGATCTTTTTGGTATATGCTATAAAGGAAGTATAGTCCTAAAAGATGTAATAGTGCAAATCCTGAATATGTAAGTACTGAAAAGATGTTGAAACTTCTTACTACTTCTAATGTTGAGACCACTACTCCGTGTTGTATATCATTACTTGTGTTGTAATAAACTGTAAGATTTGTAAATAATTTGAATAAAAATGATAAACAAATAACAAAGAATGCTCCTGCCAAATGTAGATATCCTTTATTGCTTCTGTTTAATTTGTAGTAATTGTAGCTATAGTAGCTAATTGCTAGCAAAACTATGAATGCTATAAAATCAATTATAATAGACGGTAAATAGAACCATTCAGGTCCAAACTTAATTGGTATCATCTAGAAGTGGGAACTTGATTTTGATTTAAAAGATTTGTGTAATTACTTACCCGTAATAGATTTTCTTTGGAAAGACTTATAAATTATTTATTGGTCCCCTTTGAGTATGAAAGTTAGAAGTGAAGGTGTTTTTGAAGAGGATTCTGTTGTTTCCAATCTTTTGGATAGGATGGAAGAAATTTCTTTAACTTTTTGGTCTGAGGATTTAGATAATAAGGGCAAAGAGGAGAATATTTATCAGTTTGATTATCTTGATTTTGTTAGTAGATTTCATGTTTATCATAGTGTTGATGAAGGAAGTTTGGGATATAGATTGACAGCACATGATAAGGCAGGAACTACAGGAATATTGGGAAAGTATGAACTAGAAAATATTGGCACTATAACAGTTGATTTGTCTGAGGTTTCTTTTGAAGATAAGACAGTTGTTAGATTAAGAGATCTGCATGGAAGGCTGGAAGAGCATTTTAAGAAGATAGATGAACATAGAGCAGAGGCTAAAAAGGTTGAGATTGAAAATGCTAGTGAAAATTATATCCGTTCTTTAAGAGATCTGTCTGCTTAAATATCTTGTGTAATTCTCTACTTTATTTTAGTACTTAATTCTTTTTTCATTGGTTATTAATAAAGGATTTTCTATAATTGTTTTGAGGTGATTATTGATGGCTCTTAAGCTTAAAAAATTATCATTTTTGAACGATGACGAAATAGGATATTTGTATTATTTGAGAGATAAACTAGTGAACGGGCTGAAATGGAAGGCTAAATTTGCCGAATCCGTTAATTATATTAATTTGGAGCAACTATGAATATAGGGGGTGTTAATCGTGTTTCCTACTGATGAAATGGTTTGGGAAGATGATAGTTTTGAGGACGAATTGAGAGATATAAAGAGAAGATTAAATGATGACGAAATATAACAATAGTTATTGAGATCTAATTGATGAGATTTAGATGGAATGTTCTATATCTAAGGAGCTCTTTCTTGTTCTTCTTGAGCTTCTTTTGGAGGTTCCAAACTTACACCCAGATCTTCTAGTGCTTTTTTATGTGCCTGTATTAATTGATCCACTACAGACAAGAGTTGCATAAGTCCTTCTCTCTCTTTTATTAAAGTTGCCAGAGAACCTTTATGATATCCAATTGTTTCTTCTTTTTCCATTTTATTTGTATTTTGCTATTTGTTTTAGAATTGCTTGTGTTATAAAGTCTTCTTCATCTGTGAATATCCTTGTTGTTTTTACTATTGTTCTAATGTTGTCTACTAGTTGTTTTGGTAATTCTATTTTTTCTATTTCCATTTTTGATTAGAGTTGGTTTGTTGTTTATAAAAATTCTGGTTTTTATTGTGGTTTTGTGTAAATTTAGTAAAATGGCCATACAGAGTGTCCAAACTGAATTAGAAGATCTATTTTCATTTCTTTTAATCCTAATGGTGTGTCGCAGGCTCCGTAGCAATCCCCTGCCCAAATTATTATTTCTGCTTCTGTTTTTTGTTTTAGTTCGTTTACTATGTTTGTAGCTTCAGGTTTTAGACCGTCTGGTAATTGGATGCAGACCGTTTTTGCTTTGTTTTTCTTAATTTCTTCTGCTACTTTTTCTAGTTCTAAGTCGTAATTCATTTTTCTTCATATAAATCTGTTAAATTTAATTCAAAACCAACACAGGGCATTTCTAGTTCAAAATTATTTAAAACTTCTGGGTTAATTTCTCCGATATAAGCAATTCCTTTTTCTTTTGCATACACTCTTGCAACCCTTCCATCAATGAAAGAATCGTGTTCTGTTTCTTTTATTTCGTATTTTATTCCCAATTGATCTAGTAAAGATTCTAGGATTTGTCTAGCTTCTGTGTAGTTTGCATCTTTGTGTGAAATTAATACTGAAACTCTTGATTTTTCTTCTGGTGTGAAAACTGTTCCAATTTCAAATATTTTTTGTGGATATTCATATTGTCTATTGTTTTTTAGTACTTCAAGTGAGGAAGGCATCATCCAAGCTCTTAGGGCGTTGTAATCTTCATTTAGTGCGTTTGCTATTTTTACCAACTTTAAATCTGCTTTCATATTTTTGTTTTGAACTTTTTCTGATGTTAGATTGTAAGTGTTTGTTTCTATTAATCCAAAACCTGTTAGAATATTTGCTATTTTGTTCTTGAACTTTTCAAATTCGTTTTCTTTTGCTATTGTAGAAACGTTTGGTATTTCTGCTTCAAAATTTTCGTATCCGTACGCGATTGCTATTTCTTCTGCTATGTCTATTTCGTGTAGAATATCTGTTCTGTAAGCTGGAATTAGAACGTAAGGTTTTTTGTAATCTAAACCCATCTTTTGCAGTAAATCGTAAATGTTTTTCTCTGTTAAATTTAATCCTAGTCTTTTGCTTAAGTAGACTGGGCTGACCTTAATTTTATTTGGTTCTAAGTTGGGATATTTTTTGTTTCCTATTTTTACCGGATAAATCTTTCCACCCCTGTCTGCTAAGCTTGTTACAATTATATTTAGTGCCTGTTCAATTGCGTTTTGGTCCGTTCCCGTAACATCTATGAATAAATTCTTTGTTTTCTCTGTTACTTTGGTTTCTTCTGAATTAATTACAGGTGGCATTGATAGAACTTGGTTGTTTGCATCTAACCAAATTGGACATTCATCAAAATCTTCTAGCAAATGTTTGAAAATTATTCCTTTTGGATGTTTTTCTAGTATTTCTAGTAAAGTGTGTTCATCATTTGTTTCTAAAGGTGTGAACTTGAAATCTTTTGGTTTAGTTGTGTATGTTAATGGGAATTTTATTGTGTCTAGATCGTATACTCCTATTGAAACTTTTTTTCTGTTTCTCCCATGCGTTGTATGAAGTTTTTCTTGAACTTGCATTAATGATTTTATTGTTGGATCGTCAAGTTTTATGTTCTTTATTATTGCGCTTACTGCGAAAGGTCTAACTTTTTCTACTTTTTTATCTATAATTGCTTCATAGTTTGAAGATTCTAATTTGTATTTTCTTAATCCTTTTTTGGTTCCTGTAAATGATGCTAAGGCCTTTGCGAAACCTTCTGCAGAGAGCATATCCGGTCTATTTGGGAAAATTTCTACAGTTATTTCTTCGTTAGTTACTTCTTCTAAATCTGTTCCAAGCATAGAAATTCTATCTTTTAGTTCTTCATCCGGAAGTTTCTTTCCCATAAGATCAAATAAATCTTTTTTGTCTATTGTTATTGTTGGCATTTTAGTTCCATTTACATTGGTTTTCTACGCAACCACAAGTTAGGTTGTAGTCTAGATGGTTATAGCATTCATTCCACTCACAAGTTGTTGTAATTGGCTCTTGTACGTTACTCTGACATACTTGTAGTGAACATCCTGTTCTTGAGCAGTCTTCGTCTATATTGCAAAATCCGAGAGTTGATTCTCCGCAAAAAGGTTCTTGTTCTTCAACTACTGTACATGCAGAGATTAGTACCAAAGCTACGATTAAGATTATTTTCATATCCATGTTTTTATTTCCTTTAATTGTTTTAGATCATTTTTGTATAAATCTCTAATATCTTTTAATTCGTTGTACATCATGACTATTCTATCAAATCCAGGCCCCCATGCCAATACTGGAATATCTTTTCCTAGTAATGGTTTAATTACTTCTGGTCTAAAAATTCCTGCTCCTCCGAGTTCTATCCAGGTTTTCTTTTCAGGAACGTATGCATCTATTTCTAGAGATGGTTCTGTATATGGGAAGTATGCAGGTCTAAATCTGACTTTTTCGTATCCCATTTTCTGGAAGAATTGTTTTAAGTATCCTAAAAGATGTTTGAAGTTTGCATTTGGATCTATAACTATTCCTTCTGTTTGGTTGAATTCGAATAAGTGACTCCAATCTAGAGCTTCATTTCTGTAGTTTCTTCCAATTGCAAAGTATTTTTTTGGTAAATCTTTTTCTTCTAACTTTGAAATTGTTTTTGCCGAAAGTACAGTTGTGTGTGTTCTGAGTACTAATTTTTTTGCTTCTTCTTCCGACCAATTGTATTTCCAAGATTTTTCGTGCTGTTTTTTTACTTTATCCTTAAAATTTGATGGTAATCCTCCCGTACCTTTTATGAAGAATGTATCTTGCATTTCTCTTACTGGATGATCTTGTGCCGTGAATAAAGCGTCGAAGTTCCAAAAGCTTGTATTGATTATGTTTCCAGTCATTTCTTCGAAACCCATATCTAACCAAATTTGCTTAGCTCTGTCTATTGATTCGTTTACGAAATGTCTTTTTCCTGGATAAATTTTTGGAACATTTATTTCTACGTCATATCTTCTGAACTTTTTATTTCTCCAAGTTTGGTTTTTTAACATACTAGAAGTTAGATTTTCGATTAAGTTTGGATTTATTTTTGTTTTTAGTAGATCTCTTCCTAAATCTGTTAATTTTGTTGTTAGAAGTTTTTTTGTTTCTGTTTTTATTAATCCTTTTCTTGAAGTTAGTTCTTTAATTATTTCTTTTTGTTTCTTTGTTATATCTTCTTTTTTTATTGGTAATTGTTTTAATAATTCTTCTTCTGGAAATTTTAGTTTCTTTCCTTCGTTTGTTATCTTTATTTTTCCTTTTAGTATGAAGTTTATGGCTTTTTTTCTTTTTAGAAGTCCCAAGCAAACGTTTATTTCTTCTTTTGTTAATTTTGCTTTATCTTTAATTTCGTTCAATGTTAAAGGTTCAGTTAATGATTTTAGAAATCTTTTTTCGGGTAATTCTGTTTCTAAGTATTCTTTACCATTTTCTGCTAGTTCTAGTATTTCTGTTTCTGATTTTTCTATTTTTACTAGCTTTTTGTTTTCTAACCATTGGAGAGCTCTTGTTACTTCAATTTCTTTTAGTTCTGTTGCTTCTTGAATGTCTTTTAGAGAATTTTTAGTCTTTAGAACTGGTAATACTTTCCTTTCTAACGGTGTTAGTTTCTCTCCAAGTATTTCTAGGTTAGTCATAGATATGTGATTGCCTTGGATAATTTAAAAGTTTTGGGGTTTGGAAAAGTTTTTAAATTAAAACTTATTTGCGTTATGATGACAGATTTTAGTATTAGGTATCATGTTATTATTTATCAGGATATGCAAGGCAAATATATAACCCATGTTAGAAATAGGGCTAAACCTGAAAATAGAATTTCTTTAAGTGGCAGAAATTTAGATTCTACCATGGAAAGGGTTGCTAAGGAAATAAAGAGTAGAGAGATAAATGAAAAACATATACAGGGACATGAGCCAAGAGTAAGGTTAACTACCCAAATTAGTGATGAAAAGGTCATTAAAGGACACTCTAGACTTAAGATTCATGATTTAGTATTCTATGGCACCCTTTTGGAATCTACATTAGTTTCTGGTGAAGAACCAACTTATTTTGAACTTGTTGATGATTTAGATCCAGATGCAGAAGTTAATGGGGAAGGGCATGTTTCTCCAGAAAGACAGAGAGATTTTTTTGAGAAAAGAAGTAGATTATTTCAAGGGCAGTCTTTATTTGAATTGGATGATATGGCCTTTCCGGATGATGATTGGGGAGATTAATTAATTTTTTCTATTTTTATCGCTAATACTGGACAAACAGATACTGCTTCTTTGTTAATGTTTAGGTCTTTTTCATCAACTATTAATTCGAATTTCTTTGTTTCTTTGTTGAATTTTGCACCTTTCAGGTCTACTTTTCCATCTTTTGAAAGTTCCCAGAATTCTGGAGCTACTACATTGCAAGAAAGTGCTCCAATACAAGATTCTCTATCAAAGATTATTTTGTATTTAGTCATGTTTATTTAATGTAAATCTGACTTATAAAAATTAGTATAAATAATTATATAAACAACATCTAATCAATAATTCTTATGATAATAAAGAGAGTTAAAGCAAAGAAAATAAAAAATTCTAGGGGAGAAGAGACGATAAAGGTTTTTGTCAAATCTGATACTGGAAAAGGCGAAGCTTCAGCTCCTTCTGGTGCTAGTAAAGGTAAGCATGCTGTTAAGGATTTTGTTGGTTCTGTTGATGATTCTATCAAATTTTTAAAAAATTGTAACGAATTAGTTGGTTTAGAAATTAATTCTTTTGATGATTTGGATAAAGTTGAGAAAATAGTTGATAAGGAAAAATATGGTAGTAATACTGTTATTGCTTTGGAGTATGCGATTCTGAAAGCTCTTGGTTCAATTTGGAAGCTTTTGAATCCTAAAGTTAGAAAGATTTCTAGACCTTTAAGTAATATTATTGGTGGCGGCGCCCATTTTAAGGGGAAAGGAACCGATATACAAGAATTTTTGGTCTATCCTGTTGGAGCTATGAAAATAAGTGAGGCTGTAAAAGCAAATAGTTTGATACATAGTAAGGTTTCTAAGAAATTGAGAGAAGTTTGTTCTGATTTTTCTGGTGAAGTTACTGATGAAGGTGCTTGGGCTCCTAATTTAAACAATTATGGGGCTCTTGATTTATTATCTGAAATTGCTAAAGAAGTTTCCAGGGAAGTTGGTTTTAATATTAGAATTGGATTGGATATTGCTGCTTCTAGTTTGTGGGATGGGAAAAAATATGTTTATAAGAATTTTAGTAAAGATGAAAATGAGAAAAGTTTAGATAAAAAAGGCCAAATTAAATTTGTTTCTGAATTGATTGAAAAATATGATTTATTGTATGTTGAAGATCCATTACATGAAGATGATTTTTCTGGCTTTGGAACTTTAACTAAGAAGTTCGGGAAAAAATGTATGATTGTTGGTGATGATCTAGTTGTTACAAGTTTGGAGAGATTGAAAAAAGCTGGAAAATCTATTAATGGAGTTATTGTAAAGCCAAATCAGATTGGTTCTTTGATTGAAACTAAGAAATTTGTTGATTATGCTAAGGAGAAAAAAATGTATTTGATTGTTTCCCATAGGAGTGGAGAGACTATTGATGCTTCTATATCTCATTTAGCTATTGGTTGGGAAATCTCTATGATTAAATGCGGGATTTATGGGTCTGAAAGAATTTCTAAGTTGGATGAGTTGAGGAATATTGCTAGAGAAATTAGATCTGAGAAATGAACATTTCTGATAATCAGTGTTCTTTAAAGAAGTTCATTATAAACATCAATGTATTGGTTGGCGACTTTTTGCGGGGAATATTTATTAATAATACCTGTTTTACCGCTCGCAGTTCTTTCGGCCACTAATTCCGGATTTTCTACAAAAAAAGAAAATGCTTGGACAATTCCATCAACACTAACATCTTTGATAGCAACACCATAAGGAGTAGTTTCATCTAGATTATAGATACCACGAAGGGTTGGGATATATGATATTGCTATGGGGCAACTAATAGCAAGAGCTTTCGAAATAGCTAGATTAAAAGATTCATAATTGCTTGGAGCGAATTGAATTCCTCCTGTTCTTCTTGTTGCTTCTTGATACGCTGCAACTGTAATTTCGTCAACCCACCCAGCAAAAGATACATTTTGGTTATCTATTCCTAAGTGTTCTTTTAAAACTGATATTTCTCCATTTCCAGAGGAATTTTCATCTCCAACAAATACAAGTCTCGTTTCTGGATATAGTTTTCTAATTTTATTATATGCTTCTGCTAGTAGGTGTGTACCTTTCTCTTGAGAAATCCTTCCTACATAGAGAATTACTCTTTCTCCTGACGGACTGATTTTTTCTTGTATTTCATTAACAGTTTTTTCATTCGGTTGTACAATTGTTACAAGATTAGGAAGAACAGATATACGAGAAAAATATTGTGGAGAATCTCTGAAAATATCACAAAAAGTTGATTCACCTTGTGGAGTTAAGTGAATAATCCCGTCAACGTGTGGAAGAATATCTCTTTGTGCTTTTTCTTCGCTGGGAAGATAACTATGGAATGTATGGACTACACCACCATCAAAATGTTTTTTAAGATCAGCAATACCCTCGCTATCTAGACGTGACATTGGTGCCCATGCCCAGCTGTGAGAGTGCAAAATATCATAAGATAATCCTTCTTTTGTTGCGAATTTTAAAAATGATTCCAATCCATTGAAACTTTGGGAGTTTCCATTATTTGAAGAAAAGTTATGTTCTCTTTTATTTGGCCATCCTGAAAGATGGTCAACTTTTATTCCTTCTTGTCTTAGTGCATCAGCCATTTCTAGTTGTGCTTTAGAAACACCACACCTTCTTTCTAATGGAATTCCTAGGAATAATACACTATCTAACGTTTTTTTTTCGTTCATGGCGCGTTTAGCATTTAAAAATTATATAAGTCTTTCTAAAAATTTAAAGAAAAACTTTATAAACTGATTAATTTGCTCAATTCTAATATGGCTGAAGAAAATATGTTGGTTCCATTGGATGATTATTTAAAATCAGGTTTACACATAGGTACCAAGTTTAGAACTGCATTTATGGCTAAATTTATTTACAAGGTTAGACCAGATGGACTATCTATTTTGAATTTAGAAGAAGTAAACAAAAGAATTGATTTGGCGTCAAAGATGCTTTCTAGTTATGATCCTAAAGAAATTTTAATTGTTTGTAGAAGGGAGAATGGGTTTAGTGCAGTTAAATTGTTTTCAAAAATAACTGGTGTTGATGTTGTTTCTGGAAGATATAGGCCTGGCCTTTTAACTAATGTTGAATTAGAAGATTTTATTGAAAAAAAATTGATTTTAGTTTGTGATCCAATTCCAGATAAGAATGTAGTTGAAGATGCTGCAAAGTTGGGAATTCCTGTTATTGCATTATGCGACACAAATAATGAATGTTCCAATATTGATTTAGTTGTTGCTTGTAATAATAAAGGAAAGAAAAGTTTAGGTTTGATCTTTTATATTTTTGCTAGAAGTTATTCTTTAGCTAAAGGTTTAATAAAATCTGAAAAAGATTTTAAATATGAGATAGATAATTTTGTTGGTGAGTAATTCTTATTGTTGTTAGTTTGTAGTAATTTATTTAAAAAAATTAAATATTATTGTTTTGAAGGCTTCGCCTGTAAAGAATAACAATTCTTATTCCCCCCAATTATTCTTCTTCGTATCCTTCCATGAAACCTTCCTCTTCAGGCGAGATTTCATCATCATCGACTCTAGATTCTCTTCCTCTTTTGTTGTATACGTTGTCTTCTTTTAGCGAAGGATCCTCTTCGAAGTCTTCCAATTCAGGTTCTTCGTTAAACTCTTCAACCATAATTTTGACCTTTTTATTGTCATATAAAAGTATTTCGATATTTCAGAAATGTTTAAAAACACTTATTGTAATTTTTGTTTATGATTTATAAAGTCTACCTTGACAGAAAGCTTATTTCTTCAAAATGTAGATTATTTGACACAGTTTTTTCTAACTTTAGAGGGTTAATGTTTAGAAGACTAGGTTCTAAAAATTCTGTCCTTTTGAAGTCTAAAAGAGAAGGCAGACTTACAACTGCAATTCATATGTTTTTTGTTTTTTATTCTCTTGATATTGTTTGGCTAGATTCTAGAATGAATGTTGTTGATGTGAAAAGAGTTCGTCCGTTTACACCATATGTAGCGTCTAAAAAATCTGCTAAGTATGTTTTAGAGATAAAAGATTCAAGTGGTCTTAAACTTGGAGATAAACTTAGGTTAGTACCCTTTTCTTGAATATTTGCCAAGACTTCTTTAATGAAATGTGCAAGATTAAACTTATTCCTACTACTATGAAAAATATTCCTGGAATTATCGGAAGTGCTAGCCCTGCAACACCAGTTAGTAAAAAGATTATTCCTAAAATTAATTGTAAGATTCCTAAGATCATGTTTCTTTTTTATTTCGGTAGTTTTTTAAGTTTACTATTTCATTTATTTTCATGAACTTTTTATTTAAGTTGATAAAGGGAGTTTTTGGATTCTTTTTTGGAATTGTTAAATTTATAGTTAGCCCTATTTTAATTGGATTAGTTGTCTTGGTTGGCCTTGTTTTCTTGGGATTTTATTTCTTTTCTGGGGTAGGAGTTGTTTATAGTCCAGATTGTGTTGAAGTTAATTTAAGTGAAAGTATTGATGCATGGGATAGTTTAGTTTTGAAGGAAGAATTGGAGAACAATGTTAATTATGGAGACTATAATTATTCAGGGGTGGACTTTTTTGGATATGATGTTTTACTTGGTTTGAAATGTAAGATTGGTTCTGAAGAAGGACAAAATTTTAATTATTGTTATTTAGATAAGAGAATAGAAGTTATTAAAACAGATTTGGAAGGAAATATTTTGGATGATAAGAAAATTGGTTTGATTTTTGATGTTGAAAATAATTTAGTTGGTGCTTATTGTTGAAATGTTTAATGGAAACCTATTTAAATAAACTAAGCGAGATTTTATCCATATGAGAATAGAGATTATTGGTGTTGGCGGTTATAACGAAGTCGGAAAAAATATGACTGTCGTTAAGGTTGGGGATGAAGCTGTAATTCTTGATATCGGATTATACTTACCTAGTATAGTTGATTTTGATGAATCTGGCGGAGATAGAAGAAATTTGACTCCAAAGGGATTGCAAAGAATAGGTGCCATTCCTGATGATTCTATTGTAAATTCTTATGGTGATAATGTTAAGGCCATTGTTTCTTCACATTGCCATTTGGACCATATTGGCGCCATTCCTTATTTAGAAGACAAATATAAATGTCCAATTATTGGTACCCCATATACTATCGAAGTTCTTAGAAGTTTGGCAAGAGATGAAAGAATTAATTTGAAAAATAAATTGTTGCCTACTAAAACTGGAACTATTGTTAAAGTTTCCAAAAATATTGGTGTTGAATTGATTGCGGTATCTCATTCTACTTTAGATGCTGCGATTATTGCTATACATACTCCTGAAGGGGTTATAATTTATACAAATGATTTCAAACTTGATAATAAACCTTTTTTAGGTAATAAGCCAAATATGAAGAGACTGAAAGAGTTAGGTAATAGTGGAAAAGTTCTTGCTCTTATTGTTGATTCTTTGTATTCTAGTAGGGCAGGGAAAACTCCTTCTGAAAGTGTTGCTAGGGAAATGTTGAAAGATGTTATGTTGGGTGCTGAAAATAGTGGACATGCTATGCTTTTTACTAGCTTTGCAAGTCATATGTCTAGATTGAAAAGTGCAATAGAATTTGGTAAGAAACTAGATAGGAAGATTGTGTTTTTAGGTCGTTCTTTGGCTAAGTATACAAAAGCCGCAGAAGCTATTGGTTTGGTTGATTTTAGTAAAGATGTTGAGATAACTACTTATTCTAAACAAGTTGTAAATAAATTACATGAAATTGAAAAGAAGAGAGATAGATATTTGATTATTTCTACAGGTAATCAGGCTGAACCTAATGCTATATTAACAAGAATTGGAGATCATAGGTTGCCATTCAAATTTGCTCATAATGACCATGTTATATTTTCATGTACAACAATTCCTGTTGAGCCAAATATAACTAATAGGGCTAGATTAGAGAAGCAGTTGGTTAAGAGGGGTGTTAGGTTGTATAAAGACATTCACGTTTCTGGTCATGGTTCTAAAGAGGATATGAGGGATATGATCGATATATTGAAACCAGCGTTGGTTATTCCAGGTCATGGTGGTAAGAGCACTACCAGCGGCGCACAGCCTATTGCAGAGATGGTTGGATATACTGTGGGTAAGGATTTTAGATATTTGAGTAATGGTAAGAAAATATTATTGGTAAAATGAAAAAAGAGTTAACTTGGTTATTTTTTATTGTTTTAATAGTTAATTTAGCATTGTTTGCTTTGAGAATAATTAGTGTTGTTGTTTTTTGGGTGATTATTATTATTGGTGCTTTGTTTGCTTACAAGGTGTTGCCTAAGATGAAGAAATAATTGGTGTTTTTTATGGTAAAGAAATGTCCCCAGTGTAAATCAAAGAATATAGATTTGTATATGGGCGGTCAATTTGGGAAATATCAATGTAAAGATTGTGGATATATTGGTGCTATCGTTATTGAAGAAGATTAGGTAAAAATTCTCAAAAAGGAAATCTTTATATAAAGTCAATCTTTCTAAACACAAAATGGCAGAAGAAAATAATCCTATTGATAAAATTGAAAAATTTGCTAAAAAAAAGAAATTGAATAGTTGGAAAATTTCTAGTTTTGTTTTGGGTATCTTATTGATAATCTCATTATGGAATGGCGGAGTGTCTGGCTTAACTGGTGGAAGTAGTGACATTGAAGAGAGAACTTTGGATTTCGTTAATAATATGTTATCATTGCAGGGACAGAATATTGTTGCTACGTCTAATGGTGTGACTGAGGAAAGTGGTGTTTACAGAGTTAATTTGGATATAATGGGTCAAGAAAGTCCTGTTTATGTTTCATTAGATGGTAGCTTGTTGTTTTTGCAAGCAGTTCCTTTAGAGGATATATCTCCTGATAATGGTGGAATAGTTGAAGCTGCAATACCTCAGAATGATAAGCCTGTTGTTGAGCTTTTTATTATGAGTCACTGTCCTTATGGAACTCAAGTTGAGAAAGGTATTTTGCCTGTTGCCTACTTGTTAGGTGATAAGATTGATTTCCAATTGAAGTTTGTTTATTACGCAATGCATCCAGATCAAGGAGAACCTGAAGAACAAGTGAATCAGTATTGTATTGCAGAAGAGCAGGAAGATAAGTTGCTTGATTATCTACAGTGTTTTCTTGAAGATGGAGATGGTGAAAGGTGTTTAGCTGAAGTTGAGATTGATACTGAAATGCTCAATGCCTGTGCGCTTGCTGCAGATGAAGAATTTAGCATTACTGCAAATTTAGAAGATACGGCTTCTTGGGTTAGTGGACTTTATCCTCTGTTTGATATCCATAAAGAAGACAATGAATTGTATGGTATCGGTGGATCTCCTGCGTTAGTTATAAATGGTGTTGAAGCTTCAAGTGGAAGAGATTCTGTAAGTTTGTTAAACACTATTTGTAGTGCTTTTAATTTGGCACCTGAAGAATGTAGCACAGTATTAGAGTCTACAGTTCCAGGGCCTGGTTTTGGTTGGAGTACTACAGGAAACAATAACGTGGCTTCTTGTGGTGGATAAACTTAAATATTTCTTTTTACTTCTTTTTTTATGATTTTTAAGGCAGAAGACTTAAGAGAAAATAAACTTCTTAATGTAGATAATTATGAAATCCCAGAAGTTTTTCGTGATGATATTGAAGGTGTTTTAGTATTAGAAGAGCACATTAAACGTAGAATTGAAAGAATGGCCCATGATATCCATTCTAAATTTAGTGGTATGAATCCGTTGGTTGTTCCCTTGCTTGATGGTGCTGCTAAATTTTATGGCGATTTGTTTACGGATAGGCACTATGCTTTTCAAATTGAAACTGAGTTTCTTAAAGTTGAAAGTGGTTATGAGCAAGGTACTGAATCTACAGGAGTAGTTAAGTTTCCAGATCCTGCACAGATAGAAAGAATTATGGAGAAGTTAAGTGGCAATGATCGTGGTATTTTATTAGTTGAAGATATAGTTGATACTGGTCGTTCTGTCAGTCTTCTTAGAGAGCATCTTATTGAAAATGGTGTTGAGTCTGATAGAATTTCATTAGCAGCTCTTTTGAATAAACCAAGTAGGAGATTACCCGAGTTTGAAGATTTGTGGATTGACTTTTTAGGTTTTGTAATACCTGATGGCTTTGTTGTTGGTTATGGTATGGATTTTAACAAAGGTTATAGGAATCTTGGAGATCTTTGTGTTTTGAAACCGAAGGTTTATGAGGATTAAATAAAAAAAGAAAAATTAAATTCTTAGCATTTCACTTCGAAGTAATCTGTTGGATGGTCACATGATGGACAACTTTCTGGTGCTTCTTTTCCTTCATGAACATATCCACACTTTCTACAGATCCAATTTACACTTTCTTCTTTTTTGAATACGGTGTTGTTTTCTAAATCTTCTAGAATTTTTTTATACCTTTCTTCATGATATTTTTCTGCTATTGCTATTGATCTTAATCTTTTAGCTATTTCTGGAAGTCCTTCTTTCTCTGCAGTGTCTGCGAATTGAGGATACATTTCTGTTTGTTCGTAGTGTTCACCTGCAATTGCTGCTTTTATGTTTTCTTTTGTGTCGCCCAATGTTAAAGGTGCTGCAGCTTCTACAGTTATTTCGTTTTCATCCTTCTTTATTTCATTAATCATTCTGAACAGCCATTTTGCGTGTTCTCTTTCGTTGTCTGCTGATAATAGGAATATCTCTGCTATTTGTTCAAAACCTTCTTTTTTAGCTATCTTTGCGTAGAATGTGTATCTATTTCTTGCTTGGCTTTCCCCGATGAATGCCTTTGTTAAATTTTTTATTGTTTCTTCCATGTTTTTACGTTTTTATTAGAATTATTTAAGATTTGTTGTTATACTGAGTTTAGTTTTTCTCCGGCAGATTTGAGAATACAGATTTGAGAATATAATCGACAACTTCTTCTATGTTTCCCCAGCAAAATAGTTTAACATTGTTTTCAGGGTCATACTTTTCAATCATTTCTGGAATTAATAATGCAACATCTAAATGTGGGAATCTTGAAGGATACTCATAAACTGCTCTTTGGGATTTAATTCCTGGATGTATTAAAAGTAGATCTTTTTGTGGTAGCAATAATTCTAAATTTTTTATTTCTTTTGTGTAATCTAATACTGGTCCAAAATCTTGGTAATCAACTTCAGAGATGTTTCTGAAAGACCATTCTAAAAAATCCTTAGTTCCAACTGCTGCTGGTGCATTATAATCAAAATGTATTACATTAAACATAGAAAAAAGAATTTACATGTTATTAAAAAGTTATCTAAATCTTATTGTTAAAAAATACTGTAATTTATAAAATTATCTTCTAACCCCCAAATCAATAAAAGAGCATTGAAATTACACAGAAATATGAAATTTGCCCATATAGCCGATATTCATATTGGTGGTTGGAAAGAGGAGAAGCTGAATTCTTTAGGTATTGAAGCATTTAGAAGGGCTATTGATAATTGTATTGCTGAAAGGGTTGGTTTTGTAATAATTGCTGGTGATTTGTTTAATACTGCTTTGCCAAATATTGATTTAATAAAAGAAGTTAGTTCTATTTTGAGAAAATTAAGAGATGATGAAATTGAGTGTTATGTTATTCCTGGAAGTCATGATTTTAGTCCATCTGGAAAAACTATGATTGATGTTTTAGAAAATGCTGGTTTAGTTTTTAATGTTATGAATGTTGTTAGAGGGGAAGATGATTTGAAGTTGAATTTTGTTACAGATAAAACTGGTGTTAAATTAACTGGACTTTATGGAAAGGCTGCTGGTTTAGAAAAGTTAGATTATAATATTTTAGATAAGAGTAATTTGGAAAGTGAGCTAGGATTTAAGATATTTTTATTTCATCACATACTTGAAGAGTATAAACCCGGCGGGTTTGAAATGATTGAAGGTATTCCTCTGAATAAATTTCCAAAAGGTTTTGATTATTATGCGGGTGGACATCCACACGTTGTTATGAACGAAAATGTTCAAGATTATGGTGTTGTTACTTATCCTGGTGCTTTGTTTCCAAATAATTTTGCAGAGTTAGAGAAGTATAAAGGTGGAGGATTTTATATTGTGAATGTTCAAGATTCTAAGATCGAAGAAGTTAAACATGTTTTTATCAAATTAAAAGAAGTTGAAGCTTTGAAAATAGATGTTGATGGAATGAGTTCTATTAGTGCTCAAGATTTTATTTTGGAGAAAATTAGCAGTTTGGATGTAAATGATAAAATTGTTTTATTAAGAGTAAAAGGCGTTTTGTCGTCGGGAAAAGTTAGTGATATAGACTTTAGTGAAATCTTTTCTAGATTAGAGGGTGCTTATATTATTTTGAAGAATACTAATAAACTACAAAGCAAGGAAATTGTCGATCTTGAAATTGAAACCGGGAGTACTGATGATATTGAAAGTAAATTTATTAGTGAATTTAAAAGTGAGTTTAATTCTATAGATGTTTCTAATTTTGTAGAGCTTTTGGGTGGTGAAAAAGTAGAGGGAGAAACCAATACAAATTTTGAGAAACGCTTGGAGAAAAATATGGTTAAGATTCTAAGTCTGGGGGATTTTTGGGATGTTAATTAAAAAAGTAAAAATTAGAAATATAAGAAGCTATAGAGAAGCTGAAATAAATTTTCCTACAGGATCTACTTTACTAAGCGGAGATATTGGTAGTGGTAAGTCTACTGTTCTTTTGGCTATTGAGTTTGCTTTGTTTGGAACTAGAAGGGGTGGCCTATCTGGTGCTGTTTTGTTAAGAAATGGTGAAAGTACTGGCTCTGTTGAGTTGGAGTTTGAATTGGATGGAAAGAATATAATTGTTAGTAGAAGTTTGGTAAGGGGTAAAACTAGTGTTGCCCAAGATGTTGGGTATATTGTAATTGATGGAGAAAGAAAAGATTTGAGTGCTACAGAATTAAAACAGGAAATTATTAATTTACTTAAATATCCACAGGAATTTCTAACCAAAAGCAAAGATTTGATTTATAGATATACAGTTTATACTCCCCAGGAAGAGATGAAACATATTTTGTTGGAAAATGCTGAAGAGAGATTGAATATTTTAAGAAGAGTTTTTGGAATTGACAAATATAAAACAGTTATTGGTAATACTAAATTATTTGTTTCTAAAATGAAAGGAAAAGTTAAGGAATTTTCTGGTTTTGTTTCTGATTTAGAAGACAAGAGAAGAAGTAGGGATGAAATTAAAAATAAGATTTCTAAACTTAATGAAGATATTTTGAGATTGAATCCTTTAATGGAAGCTGCTTCAAATGAGTTAACAAGAAAAAAAAATGAAATTGGTTTAATTGAAGGCAAAATTGCTAGATTAAATGAAGTTAAGAGTTTAATTTCTGGAAAAAATTCTAAAGTTGATAGTTTGAATGGAAATATTGGAAGAGTTAAGAAAGAGCTTGAGATTTTAGTTAAAGAAATCTTGGAGATGGGTTCTGAAGTTAAGGAAATTATTGATTTGAATGAATTAAAGTTACAAATTAAAGAAAAAGAAGAGGAAATATCTTCTTTGGAAATGAAAATTGAATCTATTAAGAAAACTGTTAGGACATATGAAGTTAGAACTGAACATGCTAATGAGATTAAAGGAAAATTTCATGAGTTGGATAAATGCCCTACATGTAAACAAATTGTCCAAGATACACATAAGAAGTCTATTTTTATTGAGCAGGATAAAATTATTGCTGAAACTGAGAAAGAATTAGAAAGTTTCAAAGAAAGTTTGGAAGGAAAAGAAAATTTGATGGTTATTTTTAAAAAAGATTTGGAGAAATTGAAAAATAGTGAAAGAGAAATTGAGTTGAATAATCTAAAATTGAGAAATTTGAATGAAAAAAAGAATAAGGAAAATAGTTTGAATGAAGAAATTGTTAAAACTGAATCTGAATTGAGAATTGTTGAGTCTGAGTTGAAAACTTTTAAAATTGAATTGTTTGATTTTGAAGGCGTAAATGAGAATTATTCTAAATTAAAGTTAGAGTTAGATAATTGTTTAGAAAACTTAAGAAAAGTTGAAGTTGAAAAGTCAGGGATTGAAAGGGAAGTTGCTACCAATAAATCATTTTTGGAGAATTTGGAGAATGAAATTTTGGAGAAAGAAAAAGTAAAAGGAAATATTGAGAAATTAATTGGGTTGCAGTCATTTTTTGAGAAAGATTTTATTAATCTTATGGAGACAATTGAAAGAAAGATAATGTTAAAGGCGTTTAGTGAGTTTGATGTTTTGTTTAAGAACTGGTTTGAAATTTTAATTGATAGTGACTTGTTGAAGGTTGGAATTAATGAGGAGTTTACCCCAGTTATAGAACAGGCAGGACATGACATTGATTATTTGCATTTGAGCGGTGGAGAAAAGACTGCCGCTGCTTTAGCTTACAGATTGGCTTTGAATCAAGTTATCAATGATATGATGTCATCAATAAAGACTAGAGATTTGATTATCTTGGATGAGCCTACTGATGGATTTTCTGAAGCTCAGTTAGATAGATTGAGATTAGTTTTGGATGAGTTGAAGATCAAGCAAATTATCTTAGTTAGTCATGAGTCTAAAATTGAAAGTTTTGTTGATAATATAATTAGTTTAAGTAAAAAGGACCATGTTAGTGCGATTGATTAACCTTATAAATGGTTCTTAGTTTTCAATTTTATGTTAACGAGAGAAGATTTGGTAGGGATTACACTTAAAGGTTTCTTTAGAAGGACGCATGAAGCATCTTCACATGCAGAGATTGAAAGAGTTAAAAGAGATCTTGGACAGGGTAGTAAGGAGTTAAAATTATTTGAAGAATATTTTAAAAATTGCAATTTTGAAGTGGTTGTTTTAGATTATGACCCTTCTTCAGGATTACTTATTGCTAGGGGACACGATGATTTGGGTGAATCTGGTTTGGTTGGTGAACTGGAGAATGATAGTAGACTTAAATTTTTGAAGTATTATGTTGGAAGAGATCCTTCCCATACAGAAAATGCCATACCTTTTAGATTACCTATTAGCGAGTATGCTGGTTTTATTGAAAAAGGGGATGGTGGTCTTATTAGGGCTGAAGGTAATTTTTATGGACATATATTGAACATTCCTTCTTCTGATGAACTTGGTGGGATTTGGGAATTAGATCAAGTAAAGACGTGATTTAATTAGTTTTTTTGTTTACGCAGCAAATTTGAGTGATTCTGTTTGTGTTAAAATTGGACTTCTTTCAGATAAAAAAGTATAACCATATAGTTTTTGTCCTTTTCTCATAAAATATCTGCTTGAGAATCCTTCTCTATGCTGATTATATGATTCTACTGATTTTAATAAACCAGCATCATTTGTTAATAATCCAATGGGTTGATCTGAACGCGATGCCATATTTACAGCACTGCATAATAGCTTGTAATCTACTGATGATAATTTATAATGTTTTCTTAAGCACATTAATCCTAGTTCTATCTTTCTGAAATTTAGATCTGTTTCTCCTTTATATCCTACAACTCTATCTTCTAGCCTACCTTTCAATGTACCAAAAGCAGTTTTTATTCTGTCAAAGACTTCTCTATTTTTATTTATATGTAATTCTGCAATTACTCCTTTTGTTGTTACAATTCCTTTATTTCTATCGATCTCTTTTATTAATTCTATAACATATTCAGCACATTCGTTGGGATGCCAATTACGATATTGTTTCTTTTCAAACATTCTTCGCATATATTCTTTTTCTTCATCACTCAAATCACAAGTTGGAGTACATGCACTAGTATCTAGAAATAAAAGACCCACTCTTGAAGCGCAATGCCCCAGTGCTCCCATATTAAGTTCAGGATAGCAATATTTTTCCCTTCCAAGTAAATGTTTGTTTTCTAAGGGTTTCATTCTTTAAGAAAAGTAACTGGATCCGATTTATATATGTGACCATTTGTACTAAAGAGTTAGTTTTATAAGAAAGAATAATAATTTATCTTCATGAAAAAGGGGTTTGGATTAGTTTATGCTTTTGTTGTGATTTTTGTTGTTTGTGGACTTATATATTTTGGAGAAAATGATGAAATTCCAAGGAATATTGCTTTCGCTGATTATAATAACGAATATTATGTCTCTTTAGTTGGGAGTGATAGTGATATTGGTAGTATTGATTCTCCTTTTAGAACTATTAATTATGCGGTTAATCAAATGAGTGCTTCTGGCGGGGATGTTGTTTATGTTATGGAGGGTAGATATTATGAAAGTGTGTATAATTTTGTTAATGGTGTTGATGGAAATCCAAATACTTTGATGGCTTATAATGGTGAAAATGTTGTTATTGATGGTTCTGAATTGATTTCTAATTGGGCTGAAGATGAACCTAATGTTTATGTGGCGCCCATTCTATTTCAATCTAATCTTATTTTTGAAGGTGATGACCAATTAATTGATGCGCTCGAACCAGATATTGGTTTTTTTGGAAATATTGGTGATGATTCTTCTGATGTAAATAAAATTATTAGTTCTTATTTTGAACAATTTTCTGGAGAAGATCTATCTGGAGCAATTCTTTATTTATATTACTCTTATTCTGAAACTCCTTATTATAGAACCCAGTATACAGTATCGGATAATGGAAATAATTGGGTATCTTTGGTTGGATTTAATTCTTCACAATATGATTTTGAAAATAATGACTATTCATTTGTTCTAAAAAATCACAAATTTTTCGTTGATGAACAAGATGAGTACTTTATAGACAATGTTAATTCAAATGTTTATTTATTTTCAAACTCTGCTCCAATGAATATTTATGCTTCAAAAATAAATAGAGCAATAGATTTTAGTGCTAAGCAATACATTAATACTTTTGGATTAAATGTAATAAAAAATAATGAAAGAGGCCTACATATTAGTTCTGGTTCCCATAATATTCTTGTTGAGGATATGCGTTTTTCTGATGATGTTGCCCAAAATATATACATTAGCCAATCTAATGATATTGAATTGAGAGATATTTCTCTTGAGAAATCAAATAGTTATAACATATACACTAATGACGTTACAAATTTAAATTTGGAGGACTTTTTGATTTATGGCGGAAAAAGTAGTTATGCCGTTTTCCTAGACAATACAGATCATTTTACTGTTCAAAATGGAATTTTTAAGGATTGTTTGAAATCTTGTTTTATCATTGATGAATCTGAAGATGGTTATGTTGATTATATTTCTTTTGAAAAAGAATTTTCAGATTATAGTTTTGATACTGGAGTATATATTCCGTATTCAACAAACATTTTTTTGTCCAATATTGAAACAAATTACGGCCTTGGTAGCAGTTTGCATTCTTATAGTTCTGAAGATATAGTTCTCGATAATTTTAATTTTATAAATACTATTGAAGAAAAGGGAACAATTCTTATTGGAAATACTAATTCATTTATAATTCAAAATGGATATATTGCCAATACATTATCAAGGGCAATTTCTATAACTCATTCTTTTAATGGTTTGATAGATAATATTGAAATGGTTAATGATCTTCGTGGTATTGATATTACTGGAGGTTCCGAATCTATTGTAGTTCAAAATTCTTATGCCCATGATACGCTTTCTAGTGGTAGTTCTGCTTTTTCAAGTCATCAGGCTAAACATATTACTTTTCAAAACAATGTTGTAAAGAATTGGTATGGAAATGGGTTTCTTTCAGAAGGATATTGGGATAATTACAGGGCAGAAAATATTACAATTAGAAATAATTATGTTTACCATGTGGGTCCGCAGTCTGATGATGATTTAGTTGATTCTTGGATGGCTGGTATTTGGATTTCCGATACTGATGATAGTACTTTTGTAGGTAATACAATTATTCAGAATAGGGCCATTAATTTAAGATTAGATTCTTCTAAAAATAATATAATAGAAAATAATGTGCTTATTGGTCAACATGCACAAGGACATGAACAAACAGAAGAAGAGATTTCTTGTTTTTATATGGGTGCTGGGGGAAATACTTCAACAGAGTATTATGCATTAAATAATATTTTTTCTCACAATACTCTTTATGGTTGTGGAAATGGAATACGTCTCGCCGAACTAGACGATTACGAAGGTGCTACTGTTGAAGATAATACAATAACAAACAACATTATATTTAACGCGAAAGATTATTATGTTTACCTTTATATTTCCCATCAAAATGCAATAGACAACAATATTTACTATGGACAAAATGGTAATTATTCTTTTAGAGATTATTCAACAGTAATAAATAACTTTGGAGAATATCAAAACCAAACAGGTTATGATTTATCATCAAGAGTTATAGATCCTCTTTTAGAAAACATTGAGCTCTATGATGAAATTGAGTTTTTTGAGAACAGAGGTAATTATTTTGCTCCAACCTTAGATGGTCCTGTTTGTGATGGTGACTCTTATGTTGGCGCAATTCCTTGTTATAATCCTTCTAATGATGAACCCTCTAGTGGTGGTTCTAACGGTGGTTCTAGTAGTAATTTTGTGAATGATAATTCTTCAGATTATGATAGTCAAACTCCAAAGGGTGGAATATCTACAGAGGCATTTTATGCTGCTATTTATTTTGTTCAATCACATACGATTGCAATGGTTTTGGTTATTGCTATAATAATTACAGTTTTGATTGGCGCAAATAGAATTTATTTTAGGAGGAAAAAGAAAGTTGGCCAGGTTTAATATGAAAAATTTTCCATTTTATATTGTAATTGTAGTAGCTTTTATTTTGATAATCTTTGGTAGTATTTATTATTCTGGTAATGAAGTTAAGTTTGCAGATTATAATAATGAATATTACGTTTCCTTAAGTGGGGATGATGATAATGGCGGAAGTCTAGAAAATCCATGGAGGACAATTAATTATGGTGTTTCTCAGATGAGTTCTGAAGGGGGCGATATTCTTTATATCAGGGAAGGTACATACCATGAATTAGTTGAAGATTTTGTTTCAGGAACAGAAGGTAATCCTAATGTTGTTAGTGGATACCCTGGAGAAAATGTTGTTATTTCTGCTGGGGAAGAGTTGATTGGATGGGAAGAAATAGCCGGAAGCGATATTTATAGAAATTATACTACTTGGACAAGTGAGCATACACGTCCAAAAAAATTGTTTGCTAATGATGAAACTATGATTTGGGCACAATACCCTAATGAAGGTGAATTTTTATATCCTAATGAAGAAAAAGATGGACCAATAACTTCTATTAGCTCGGATGGATTTAGAGATGAAGATTCAGATGATTACTGGATAGGATCGACTGTTGTTTTTTATGGATACGATGTTGCAGGGTGGGGATTTGGAGTAAACAGGGTTATTACTGATTATGATAAAGAATCAAAGACAATTTACTTTGATCAAATCGATAGAGATTTAGAAACTGACATCCCATTCATTATTAGGGGTAATGTACAGGAAGTAGATGTACCTGGCGAGTGGGCTGTAGATTTAAATTCACAAGAAGGGTATGTTTATTTTTATCCAGAATCCCCTATTGAAGACCAATATGTTATTGTTGCTAGTAGGGGTATGGCAATTGATTTAGAGTTAAAGAGTAATATTGAGATTAGGGGCATTTCGATTTATCATCAGAATTATGATGCACATTCTAGTCATGCTGCAGTTACAGTTGAAATTTCTGAGAATATAGTCTTAGATGGACTTGACGTTTCTCTTACTACGTGGACAGGAATCAGAATTAATGAAAGCATAAATGTAGTTATTAATGATATGATTTCTCAAAACATTGGAGGTTCTGCTATTTTAGTTTCTTCTTCTAATGACACTGTCTTGAGTAATTCACATATTTCTAATACTGGAGATACTTACCAAAGAAATTCTGCAGTAGGTTACCGTTATGATTGTGATGGAATAACTATCACAAACAATTATATTGGAGATAATCATTATAATTATCAAACTGGATTGGGCATATTTTTAGGATCTAAAAATGCTTATATTGCAAACAATGAATTTATGAATAATCATGGAGATTCTGTTCTTCTTGAAGACTCCAGGGATGATAGTCCAGATCATGTTGTAAAAAATATAATTTTTGAAAATAATGTGTTATATAATGCAATTTCCTCATATGCAGGTTCTCTGTGGTTGGATAATGCCCAGAACGTAATTGTTCGTAATAATTTAATTTATGGAACAAAAGGTTCTACTGCTAATGGGATTAAGATTAGTTCTTCAAATCTTAAACCAGATCCAAAACCCGGAGCTTCAAAAAATATTACCGTCGTGAATAATATTATATTTGACAATACTTATGGTATGTATGTTTATGCTAATGAATCTATTAATATTTCACATAACACTTTTGTTGATTCTCGACTTAATGGATTTGCAACTCTTAGAAACGCTGGAGATATAATATTTAAAGATAATTTGATTCAATCTGACCATGCAATTGTTAGAATAGCGGAGGATTCTATTGAAACACACAATCAATCTGATGATTTTGATAATAATTATTATGCACCTTCTTCGAATGTTACTTATCCCTATGATGATTCAATTACTGTAGATCGATTTATAATCGGACATTATCATTATAATTATCATTATAATTTTATTGAGTATCAAGATGCTTTTCCAGGACAAGAATTAAATTCCGTAAATGGTGATGAAGTTATTTTTGTAGATGAAGATGGTTTAGATTTTAGACCTATTGAAGGTAGTATTGTTTGTGGTGCCGCTTCAGATGGTTCTGATATTGGTGCATTGCCTTGTTATAGTCCTTCTAATGAAAATCCTTCTAGTGGTAATCCCAATAGTGGATCTAATGTTGATGATACTGAAGAAGATTCCGATGACTATCAAACTAAGACACCAAGTATTAATGCCCCTATTGAAGCATTTTACACCGCAGTTTATTTTGTGCAGTCACATACTATTGCGATGGTTTTGGTTATTGCAATAATAATTACTGCTCTTATTGGTGCTAATAGAATTTATTTTAGGAAGAAGAAGAGAAAAAATTATTAATTATAAAAAGAAAAAAATTAAGGCATAGGCCTTTTAATGGTAATTGGTAGAACTTGTTTTTCAAATTCTTTTTTGGCTATTCTTATGGGGTTGTAGTCAAGCTTTTCAAAATCTTTTTTTGTCATTTTGATTAAAACTGGTGCCCCCATTGCAATTTGTAAAGCTCTTGCTCCAATTATTCTTGCTTTTTCATATTGAGTTAGTTTCATTTTAGTACTTTCCTCAAATCTTTTGAAGCTTTTTTACTAATTTCCATAGCTCTTTTTACTTCTTCTCTAGTCATACCAACAGTTCCACCCATTTGCAATGCATTTATGTCTCCTTTTTCAGAAACTGCAACGCTTAATCTTGAATCTAACATATCTCCTTCATCAAGACTTGGATCAACCATTAAATCGTCACCGATTTTTACTACTGTTGTTGTTACAGGTAGTTTTGTTAAAGGTAGTGGTGTCTTTGTAAATTCACCAAATATTACTTGATCTCCATCTAACTTTGGTAGAACTGCAGATTTAAGTGCTGCTAATGCGGCTAATGCTGCAGTATCTATTAGATTACCATCGTTGTTTAGAGTATACATATCAAGGAAGATTGTCCAAACCAATTCACCCTTTTTTATACATAGTTTTTTTAGGTCAATCATCTTAGATTCTCTTATCCCCCTATCAACAATTCTAGCTATTTCTATTGCTTCGGGATTAGGTGGTCCTGGTTGAAAATTTGGAGATGACATTGGTAACAATTCTACTCCTGTAATTAGAACTCCTTCGTCAGGATTATCTAAAAATGGTGTTCCTACTTTCATTTTTATACCAGCTATTACCTCAGTATTTCCAATTCTAGCAAGAGCAGAACCTTCTGCTTTTTTTGATATTCCTAATTCTATTTCTATTGGCTTTCTATATTCGTCTTCTTTTCTATTATCCAATCTTGAACATTTTTCCTTTGTCATTTTTTCACTTCCTATAATTGTCCTTTAGTGCTTTTGTTTGCACTTTGCTTATCTCTTTACATGCTTTTTCTGCCATTTTGGTAGCTTCATCTATTTCTTCTGCAGTCATATTTCCGTCAAGTTGTAACAATGTTATTTTTCCACTTCTTGGCATTATAGCTACAGGCATGTCTGTTGCGCCTTCTTCGTGATCTTCTTCTTCTTTTGTAAGATCAACACAGATTTTATCTGAAACTTTTCCTACGGCTACAGATGCAACGATATCTTTCATTGGAATTCCTGCATCTGCTAATGCTAATGCGGCTGCATTTATTCCAGCAGTTCTTGTGCCTGCATCTGCTTGCGTGATATAGATGTAAACATCAACAGTTGTCATAGGATATGCGCTCAAATCTACTGAAGGATCTAAGCAATTTTTTGTTACTAGGGATATTTCAGTACTTCTTCTTGAAGGTCCAGGTCTCTTTCTGTCTGTTACAGAGAAACTCAAAAGATCATATACACAATTCAACCTTGCCCTTGTAGGATTTTGTAAAAACGCAGGGAATAATTCTCTTGGCCCATATACTGCTGCGTATGCTATGGTTTCACCCATTCTAAACATCGCACTTCCAAAAGCTCTTTTTATTACTCCTACTTTTGCTTCCATATCTCTTAATTGATCAAATTTTCTACCGTCAAATCTTTTCTTATATGTCATTTTATTTTCCCTCCAAGAATTTCTTAACTTCTTCAGTTAGTCCATTTTTGAAAGCTTCATCATTTACTTTCTTGACTGCTAAAGTTGCTTTGTATTCTTTTTCTTTATCTTGGTTTGAAATCCATACTTTACCATTTTGTCCAACCATGATGTTACTTCCAGTTCCTTCTTTTATCATTTTTATCATGCTTCCTTCTTTTCCGATTATTCTTGGAACTCTTGTAGTTTCAACGTTAATTAGTCTTCCACCAATAAGTTTTCTACATCCTGGAAAATTCATTGAAATATCTATAATTTTTGGTCCTTTAACTTCAGTTATTTTACCAACAATTATGTCTCCAACTTCGTAATAGTCGCTAAGATTTGCACCGTTTGGTATAAAATCTCTTGAACCATCTTTTAGTGGAATGCCTGCATTAAATGCTAAATCAATATTTATTCTCCACCCACCAGTTCCGACATCTATAACTTTACCGATTACCATGTCGTTTCTCTTTGGTATATATTTTCCTTTTAGTGGGGTAACTTTTGCAAGTCTTCCTTCAACTCTAAATGTACCTATTACTGAAGAAATAATATCTTCATTTTCTCTAAATGTTCCTTTACTTGGTAAATAATCCATTCCTCTAGCCAATATTTCGCCAGGAATTACTATTGTTCCATCTTTAATTAATATGTCTCCCATTTTTATTCTCCTGTATTTTATTCAGAATTTCCATTAAGTTTTTTCCTTTTCACTTACTTCTATCTGACCGTGAGTTAAATTGTTTAAGCTATCGAATAAATCGTTTTGCAATCCTGCTGGAACTTCTACAGTTATTAGAAGAGATCCATCGCTTAACCAATCTTCTTTTATTAAATTCCCAAATTTTTTTAGTATTGAATAACTCTGTCCTGAAAATTGTGATGGAATCTTTATTGCTAACATTTTAATTTCATAGCTTATTGGAAGTATTCCTCTAATTTTGTTTACAATTTCTTGGACTTGTTCTTCTGCACTTTTGAATTCATTTATACTTACTCTTATTTCATCCAACGCATTTTCTATTCTTTGTGGTGGATGGGGCAAGTTAGTTTTTGGATCAACAGAATTTCTTGCAATTAAGTTTATTATTTGCTTTCTTTTTTGTTCTCTTAGTTTACCTTTATACCCTGTTGTTAGTTGAATCTCTCCTTCTTTTATTATTATTTCTGCAACTTTGTTTTTATCTGTTGTTCCAAAAATCGTTTCTAGAAGGTTTTCAGATGCATGCTCCCCTTTTTTGATATCTTTGAAGATATCATTTGTTACTAAAGCCTCATCTAATGTTGACTCTCCTGCCTTGAAAGCTATTGCTTTTTCGCAATCCACTAGAACTTCAAAATTACTATCTTGTTTTTTTATTCTAGCTATAACTGATGATCCTACGTCTGTCATTTTTTTAAGTATTTCTTTAAGTTTTCTTTGTTAAGTTTTGTGAATTTTTTGTCTGCCTGTGTGATTATTCCTCCATCCAATCTCTCTAGGCTAAATTCTTTTCCTAACACCTTTTTTAAGGCCTCTACTGCTATTTTTAAGGCTTCTTCTTTGGATAAATTATCTCTATAATTCTTTGCAATTATGGATTTTAATTCGTCTTCAGATTCTCCAATTGCAGTTGCTTTGTATTCCCAATGAATCCCTGTTGGGTCTGTCAAGAATAATTTTGGATTTTTGTTCATACCTATTACTAATAACGAAACTCCAAAAGGTCTTGCACCACCATGTTGAGTGTAGGCCTGTTTTACATTACAAATCTCTTTTACTAGGCTGTAAATATCTATTGGTGAGTCATAAGTAACTCTATGTTGCTGAGCTAAAACTTGTGCTCTTTCAATTAATATCCTTCCATCACTTACTATTCCGGCTGCAGCTGCAGCTATGTGATCATCTATTTGAAACACTTTTTCTACAGAATTTATTACCATCAATGGATCTAAAGTTCTTCTATCTGCTATTAGGAGTACACCGTCTTTGAATACTATTCCTATTATTGATGTTCCTTGTTTTACAGTTTTTTTAGCGTATTCTACTTGAAGTAGTCTTCCATCTGGGCTAAACATACTTGCCCTGTCGTAACCCATCATCTGATGTTGTAAAGCATTATTTTGTTGCATTTTTATTATCCCTCCACGAATTTTTGTTTTGCTTTTTTAAGTATGCCTGAGACTCCTATGACATTAACTATAACTTTTTTGTTGTCTATTTGTTTTATTAAACCCAATGCTAGTTTTGTGTCATTTAGGTATTTTATGTTTACTTTTATTATTCCTTTGTTGTTTTTCCAAGAGTCTGTGATTAATTTTGTTTGTGCCCTTGATATTGTTAATTCGCCAAGAAATTTGAGTAAACTGTTGTTTATTTCTTTTTGCGCTATTTTTTCGTTTATTTTGTTTCCTAATATTTCAAAAACGATGTAACGCTTTTTTTCCCTTAAACTTGGCAATATTCTTTTCATTTGCCCTCAAGAAGATATACTCTCTCCTTTCTTCACGACAGAATTAGACTTAATTTGGTTTTTAAAAAGGTTTCTATTAGAATTATCTTCTTCTTTTTTTCTTTTTAATTGCTCTTCTTTTAATTTGCTTCTTTTTTACTGGTTTTTTCTTAATTATCTTTCTTTTGGTTACCTTTTTCTTTGGTTTTCTGACTATCTTCTTTGTTGGTCTCTTTTTTTTAGCAATTTTTGTCTTAGAAATAAGTTTTTTCTTGAGTTTTGGTTTCTTTTTGATCACCTTTTGCTTTCCTCTTTCTGGTTTTTTCTTCTTTTTTAGAACTTTTTTCTTAATTACTTTCTTTACAGGTTTTTTCTTAACTACCTGTTTCTTGGCTATTTTTAGTTTATTTTCTTTGATTTGTGTCCAAATAGGATACTCTGTCTTTGTGTAAGGCGATGCTTTCCAAAGTTTTACTATTTTTCCTTCTCTGATATCTATTCTAACTAAAGTTGAATATATTGTATTTTGAATGTAATTACCTTCTTTTAGAACAAATTGGATGTCATAGCTACCACTTGACCAGTTTCCAGTGAATTGGTGCATGAATCTCTTAAATTCTGCAGGACTCTCACAGTTTACTTTTCTTACTGTTATGAACTTATTTTTGTGATATGGAGCCTTATATGTCTCTCTTATCTTGAGTACTAACATTGGCTTTGAGAAGTTAATTTTTATTTCTTCATCCATTTTGAGTAGATATTCAGTGTAGTATATATAATTGAGAGAATATATAAATGTTTCGTGGAAATTGAGTGGTTTTTGGGTTATTTTAGATTAACTTTAAAGTAGTAATTTAAAGAAATGTTTATAAATAGAAATAATTTACAGATACTGGGTTAAAATGGGGTTAAAAAAACTATTTAAGGGAAAAGAGGATATAATCAGTCTTGAAAGTGTTAGGGGTGTGTTGTCTGGATTGGGTGTTGATTTAGCTGAATTGGATTTGCCCAACTTAGAGTTCACTAGTTCAGATGTTCATAGTCTCCAAAGATATGAAGCATATTTTCTGAATTTCGGGGTTAATATTATTCCATCGGAGTATGGAAGAAATCCTGAGATAAGAGTTAGGGGAATATATGAATCATTTCCTCGTTGTACTCACAAGGTAGATGGTGTATGGGCACCTGGGACAGCAAGTCAAACAAAAGTGGATTATACTAAGAAGTTAGTTTCCCAGGAAACAGCTGAAGTTAGTTAAATTTTCATTATTTCTTAATTCATATTTTTCTGTTGCAAATGTTGAAAATATCATTTTTACTTTGTATTTCTTACATAATTTGACATTTTGAGCCATTCTTGCAAGTATTTTTGGCCTTTCTTTGTCTGAAGCGTTCAATATATCCGAGAAATTGAATCCGATTGCTACGTTGTTTTTTTGAGCTATTTTACATAGAACTTGATTTAATCCTGCATTTCTAAAGAACATGTAATCTTTTCTTCTCCCTCTTTCCGGGCTTAGAAGAATATCTACATTTTTGTTTTCTAAAGCTAGTCTATTTATCTTGTCATCTCCACCTAGAATTATTATTGGTTTTTTTGCGTTTTGAATATCTTTTCTTAGTTTATTTGTTGTGGTTCTTATGATGTTTATCTTTTCAGTTTCTATTTTAAGTTTCTTTTCTATTTCTTTATCCTGAATTAGAGTTAGTTGTTTCATTGAATAAATTATTATTTTAGACTATTAAAGGTTTTTGTGAAAGTTTAAATATTTTGTCCGTTCACCCAATTTCATGGAAAATAAGTATTGTTGTAGACTGGCAACCGCTATTGGGCAAGATCGACTGCTTTGTGAGACAAGTAACTTTTTTGTTATACCTACACTTGGTTCAATGGGTATAGAAGGTTATCTTTTGATTATCCCTAAAGAACACCATCATGCAATGGGAATGATTCCAGAAAATCATCTTCCCGAACTGAACAATTTAATTTCTGATGTAAAGAAAATTATAAAATCTGTTTATGGTTTACCCACATTACTTTTTGAACATGGACCAAGAGTTGGAAATCTTGATTCGGGTCAATCTGTAGATCATGCACATTTACATATCGTTCCAGGTATTGATATTACTGAAAATTGGGCAGTGGATTTAATGATGAGACTTGGAGATGTTGGACAATTTTATAGGGTTGAAAGGGTGGAAGGACTTGAAAGGGGTGCTGATATGATTAGAAAAGGAACCTCTTATTTGTATGTTGAAAACACTTCTGGAATTAGGTTGTTATCTGAACAAAATTTTCATAGACCTTCTCAATATTTTAGGACAATGGTTGCAAGTAAAATTGGTTCTTCTGTTTGGGACTGGAGACAACATCCAGATTATAATACTTTAGAGAAAACTGTTGGAAAATTGAAAGAAAAATTTTAAATTGATTTTATTTGTTTAACAATATTTCTTAGGTTATATCCTTTTGTTGTGTCTACTACTAATAAATTATGTTTTTTGAATTGTGACTCTGTTAAACACATTTGAAAGATCTCTGCCTGCAAGTTCATTATTATCTTTTCTTTTGAATATTTTCTCTTTTTTAGTCTTTTTGAAAGCACATTTAAGTTTGTCTTTGTAACTATGCATAGATCTACGTATTTTTTTGGTAAATAGTGGCTTAGGTGTGAATCAAGTACCAAGTCCTTTTTTGATTTTTTAATTAGCCCTATTAAAAATTTGTTTAGTGTTTTTGTATCAACTACATAACAGCTTCTTTTTTTGTCATAAGACTCATGTAGTTTATATTTTTTTACTAAATTATGTATATCTATATATTTGTAGTTTAAGGATTTTGCCAGCTTTTTTGATAATGTTGTTTTTCCAGTTCCAACAGACCCTGTAACACAGATTGTTTTCATAGTTATTTTAATGAAAAGATAGGTTTTTAAATGTTTAGGAGTTCACTGAATAAAATGTCATTACAAAGAGCGGCAAAAGCGTGTGCTTGTTGTTGTGATTATCAAGCAGTTGCTTCTGGAATTTTAGGGAAAGAAGAAAAAGGACTTAATTCTCTTGATCATTTGAAAGTTCTTGAGTTAAGAGATAATTCTTGTTATGAAGCAATGCGGGCTTTAGAAAGAGAACTTGATGATGCAGAAACAATTGGTGATATAAAACCATTAAGAGATTTACTCACAATGTGTCTTGACTGTGATTATTCGGGTCCAATTATCTCAACTTATTTGAAGGATAAATGGGAGTCCGATCAACAACAGTCCCAATAAATTTTTTTGGACTTAGGGTAATGCAAGGTTTTCATTTATTTTTAAGTTTTTTTCATTTAGATAAGTAGAAATTTTTCTCTTGAAAAAATAAATTAGAATAACCAATAAAATGAGTAAAATAAGAGTAATATATCCTTTGTATATCAAAAAATTAAGTCCAAAGAAATAACCCAATCCCATCCAAAATAGTGCCCAAATTGTAATCCCAATAGTTGAGTAAACCAAAAAAACAAGATGTGGCATTTTTATCATTCCTGCAGGCAAAGAAACAATAGATCTTACAACAGGAAAACAGCGAAATATACAAACCCAGTATGCACCCTCTTTTTTAAATTTCTCAGATATTTTGAATAATGTATCTTTATTAGTTAATTTAGAAAAATATTTTATTCTTAACAACCAATTATAACCAAAAAGTCTCCCCAATAAATATAATATGTATGTTCCAATTAAATTACCCAGAACTACTACTATTAATACAAATAAAAAGCTTTTATCTGTAGTAAAAGATAAAATACCTGCCAAGAATAAAGATAATTCACTCGGGAAAAAACTTGCAAACCCATTTATGAATAATAGTAAGAATAATGCAATTAAACCATAATTAGATATTAAGCTTGTTACGTCCATTTTAGCTAATGGTGGTCCCAATAAATTTTTTGTTTGAAAGAACTTTTTTCAGATTTACTAAACTAGGTCCTATTATGTAAGTTTTTATTTTCTTTCTTGCTATTAGTTTTGCTGCAAACTGATCTAGAACAAAATGTTGTCCTGCTTGGAATTTTATTTTATTTATCATTTTTAGAAAGTCTTTGAAAGAAATTTTTTTAATTAATTTAGCGCTTTTGTTTGTTTTTGGATTTTTATCGTATAACCCTTTAACGTTTGTCATATTGATTAGATACTCTGCTTTTATTTTTTTGGCCACTTGTGCTGCATTTCCATCTGTAGTACAGCTTTTTTTGTAACCAAGGGCCCCACAAACTACAATATTTTTGCTTTTTAGTTCTTTTTTTACTTCTGTTAATCTAATTGGTATTGGTTCTTTTTTATTGAATATTCCATTTACTAATCTAGCATTTAATCTCGTAGCTGTTATCCCCAATCTTGAATTTGTAGTGTTGTCAAACTTCTTTTTCATGTATTTTCTTGCTGTAGAGCCGCCACCAACAACAATTACAACTTTATTTCTCTTTGAGAAGTTTGTAATTAGTTTTTTGAAATTTTTTAGGTAAGAATAATTAACTTTGTCCGGAACTACAATCGAACCACCAAGACTTATCACAACTTTTTTCATAAATTAACTTTGAAATTTAGTATTTTTAAAGATTTTTACCAATTCGTTACACTTTTAAGCTTTTTTACATTACCTTTTTTTATGATAATTGGGGTTACTGGATACTATTGTTCTGGCAAAGAAGAGATTGCCAGATTTTTGAAGAGTGAAAAATTTGCTCATTTTTCCTTGTCAGATGAAATTAGGAAAGAGTTGAAAAAGAAAAGGAAGAAAGTTTCTAAGGAAAATCAGATTGAATTGGGTAATGATATTAGGGAAAAATTTGGTGCAAGTGAGTTAGCTAAAAGAGTTGTTAGCAAAATTAAACCCGGAAAAGATTATGTAATTACATCTATTAGTAATAAAGGGGAAGTTGAAGAGTTGAAGAAATTACCAGACTTTATTTTGGTTAATGTAATCTCTCCACAATCAAATAGATTTGAAAGAATGGGTGAAAGAAAAAAAGTTGATGATCCTAAAACTTTTGAAGAATTTGTTAAGAGGGAGAGGGCTGAATTCAGTGAGATAAGTACTAGACAACAATTGCATTTAGTTGGAAGAATGGCCGATATAATAATTAATAATAATAAATCTTTTGATGAGTTTCATAGAAAAATAGATAGGATGCTTGCTGATTGGTATCCAAAATTCCACCTTGAATCAAGGAATGGAGATTAAGAATCTAATTGTACTCCTATTTCATATGTGTTTCCTCTTTTGATGTAATTTATACTGTATTTTATGCTGTTAGAAACGAGTTCTATTTTCTTATCAGAATCTGGTACTTTTTTAAGAAGAAGTAATTTTTTTAATTATCTACTGTAAACAATCTAGAATTATTTAAGAGTTGGTTTAATAATTTTTAGGGTTTTGTAAGAAGATCATCTAATAAATGCCCAAAACATTATAAATTCTTCCAGATTTCCCACATTATGATTAACCCAAATCAATCAACAATAAAAAATAAATTTGAATTAGTTGGTTATGAGCCTTACGGGGGTAATATTGTTAAAGTTGGTTTTTATCCTGCAGATTCCGATACTGGAATAGTTTTTTCAACAAAAAAAGGAAGTATTGTTGCAAGTTTAGATCACGCATCACAGTATAAATCTTCTGTTCTTTTACGTGATGGCGATTTGGGTGTTCTGCATGTAGAGCATCTTTTGGCTACATTGTATGCTTATGGAGTAGACAATTTAAGAGTAAATGTAGAGAGGCAACCATCAAAATCATTTCGTCTTTTAGAGAAAATTGGACTTAGTTCTTTTTGTGAAGTAGTTCCTAATTTTAAAGATAAAACGTATAGCTTATGCGAAAAATTGGACGATAATATTGAAGAACAAAATTCTCCAAGGAAATTATTAAGTTTAGGTAACAATGTGGGGGATTTAGAGAGGGATAGATTAATTTTTGAACCATATTATAAAAATGGACTTTTTATAGAAGCTACTACAGATTATCCTATTTTGGGAGAACAAACCGTAAGTTTAATGCTTAATGCTGAAACTTATAAAAGAGAAATTGCAAAATCAAGACCTTATTCAAAACATGCTGCAAGGTTACCTTCTTGCTTGATGGGTATAATAGCTGCAGCAGCAAATCCAAACTTTGGAATAGGTCATGGTTTTGATCCCGAAACCAATGTTTTATTACCAATTTATGATGAAAGTGATTTTCCTAAAATGAAATCTATTTATCAGAGTGCCGATGAACCTGCTAGACATACGATAATGGATAGGCTTGGTGCTTTATCTCTTTTGCCTGGAAGATTTAATGGAGTGAAAATTACAGCAAAGTTTAGTGGTCATGCGAATGATATTGCAGTTCTAAATAGATTTAGATTTTATTTTGTTGAGTCTTGATTTGTTTCATTCACTTTATTTTTTTAATTCTCGCCGAAGTTCTTTATACTTCTTGGAAACTAACAAGCAAATAATCTAGAATCATGTACATCAAATATCTTTGCTCTTGCTCCAGCGTCTAGCCATCCGTGTGCGTAATTTAAGGCTGCAAAGGCTGTAACAAAATTTCCCTTTTCTTGGAAATATTTTGCATCTTTGATGTATCTCTCAATCATATCTAGAAAATCTTCTGCTAGTTCTTTTTTTGCTATATTTTTTTTAGCTAATTCTAGAGCTTCTTCAGATATTTTGAAATATTTTTCTAATTTTTGTTTTGTTACTTCTTTTTCCATATTAAGGTAGGGGATACAAATTTTTTTAAATCTATGTAAAATTTTTGAAATATGAAAATATCAATTTCTGGAACTGCGGGATCTGGTAAAAGCACAGTTGCTAAACAATTGGCTGGTATTTTGGGCATGAAGCATCATTCTGTTGGTGATTTGAGAAAAGAGATGGCCAAGAAGAGAAATATGAGCTTAGCTGAGTTCAATAAAATGGGTGAAGAAAAAGATTTCACCGATAAAGAGGCCGATAATTATCAAATTGAATTAGGAAAGAAAGAAGATGGATTTGTTATTGATGGCCGTTTGAGCTATCATTTTATACCTGATTCTTTGAAACTTTTTTTGAAGGCACATGTTAGAGCTAGATCTGAGAGAATTTATAGTGAAGAAAGATCTGAAGAAAGATTTAGAGATTTGGGTGATGCTATTGCTTCATTAATTGAAAGAGATAAATCAGATAAGTTAAGATATGCTAAATACTATAATTTGGATCCTTCTAATGAATTACAATTTGATTTTGTAGTTGATACTACTTATCTTAGTGTAAATGAAGTTGTTGCAGAAATTTTAAAGTTCATTAAACAAGAAAAGATTATAAGTGCAGATTCTTAGAGCTTTTTATGGGGAAATTTATTAGTTTAATTTTGGCTCTTTTTGTTTGTTTTTGTTTTTTAAATATTATTTTCTTTTATGAGTCGTTTAATAATGAAGATATTAGAGAGTTTTATTTGACGGGTGAACTTTCTGAGGGGTACAGTTCTGATGAAGTTTCTCATATGAAAGATGTTAGAACCCTTGGTATGTTTTCTTTATTTCTTAATTTGGTTTTGCTTTTTGTTTTTGTCAAATTTAGAAAGGGAGTTGATTTTAGAAAGACAAGTACTTATTTATTTATTATTTTTGGATTGTTAGTTGTGTTTGCTTTTCTTTTCGATAATTTCTTTTATTATTTTCATTTGGTTTTCTTTGGTTCTAGTGGTTGGACTTTTCCTTCTAGTTCTAGATTGATTCAAGATTATCCTTTTGAGTTTTTTAGAAACAGATTTTTATTTCTTAATTTTCTTATTCTTTGCAGTGCTGTTGTTTTCAGGGGAGTAGTTTTTGAAAGATTTTCTAAGAAACCAAAGAGAAATTAAAGTCCAAAAAATTGCTCCAAGAATTACAATTAAAATGTAAAATAACTTTTGTGCCATGTAGTAATTTTGGAAAAAATAGTATTTAAAGTTTACTATTTTAATTTACCATTCTTTTTATCTTCTCTAATTCTTCATTAAGAATCTTAACTTCTTCCATTGTATTGTAGATATAAAAACTTGCTCTTGCGCTTGGCTCTATTTTATTTGCATTATACCATGAATGTACACAATGCATACCACTTCTAATCATTATATCTTTTGATGAGTTTAGAATTGAAGCTATCTCATGTGCATTTAGGTTTGGAATTATGAAATTGAATATTCCTCTTTCCCCATTGTATCCTACTTTTTTTATTCCTTCTGTGTCTATTGCTTTTACTAATTTGATTTCATGATCTTTTATGTCTTCCATTCCTATTTTTTTTAGGTATTTTGCTGCTTCGCCTAGTCCAATTATTCCTGCGTAGTTTTGTAGACCTGCCTCGAATTTTGCTGGCAATTTTTCTATTTTATGTTCAGTGTATGTTGAATCGTATACTGTTTCTCCACCTTTTATGAAAGGTTTCATTTCGTTTAGTAATTCTTCTTTTGCGTAAAGCACTCCAGTTCCAGTAGGTCCCAACATTTTATGTCCTGAGAAGGCTAAGAAATCTATATCTAATTTTTTTACATTAATTTCTTTATGTGGAATAGATTGTGCTGCATCTAAGAATACTTTTGTGTTATTTTCGTGTGCAATTTTTATTATTTCTTTTATTGGTAATGTATATCCATCTAGATTTGAAGTATGTACGAAACTTATTAAATCGAAATCTTTTACTTTTTCTTGGAATAATTCTAAATCGAATGTGAAATCTTCTTTTGACTTTATTACTTCGTGATTTTTTTCTTGCCAAGGCAGAAGGTTTGAATTGTGTTCTCTATCGGTTGTTAGAACTTTATTGAATTTGAAAGAGTTTGCTACCAGATTTATTGCTTCTGTTGCGTTTTTTGTGAATATTATTTGTTTTGAGTCTTTTGCTCCTATAAATTTTTTTATTTGGTTTCTTGCTTCTGTAACTTCTTTATCTACTTTCATCCCTAGTTTGTGTATACTTCTCCCACCACAAGAAGGATATTCATTATAATATTCATTTATTTTGTTTATTACCTGTGTTGGTTTTAGAGACATGCAAGCTGTGTCTAGGTATATTCCTTTCTTTAGAATTGGAAAATCCTGTCTTATTTTTTCTGTGTTCATAGAGATTTACAAAAATAACTTACTTAATAAATATATTGTTCTATCATTCGCAATCATTACAATCACAATCATCACCACATTCTTGACAATGACCTTCATCATCACAAAGTGGATCACCACAATCTACAACTGTTTCACTTGGTGTAAAAATACATTGTTCGGGATCTGCATCTGGCCCAACACAATTGTCATGAACTATTAGATTGTATGCAGAGAAACCGGAATAAACTAAACTTACCAAGAACAAAATTGTGAATATCCAAGATATAAATTCAAAATGATTATGAACTATCTTAGCACTTTTTGGGCTTTTTTTCATTAGAGTGCCAACTATTTTTCCTTTTACTTTAATATCAGTACCAGAATCACATTTCCTAAACGTAGTTCTCCTAAAAACACATTGAAAAGCCTCTTTAGCTAGTTCCCTGTGGGATGCTGAAAATATTCCCAGAACTCCGAAAACGATGAAAGTAAGTAAACAAATCATAGATATTTATTTTTTGTTCTGTTTAAAAAGTTTATGTAGAAGAAATGTTGAATAAATCATGTACACTTTTTTGTATATTATCAAACTGCCAATGAGGATATTCTTCATTCTGATCTAATCCTATATATTGAACTTGAACATCTCCATTAACATAAACTCTTCCAGCAGCCATAGTAAATGCTCTTCCAGGATTTGCTTTTACAGTAAAATTACCTTGCTGATTGAGATATAAAATTATCATAGCCTTTTTTTCATTATTTCTATCTTCTAGTTCTGCATCCCTAAATGCTTCAAACATGCTACTTCCTGCTTCTAGTGCCATTGCATTTCTTTTTTCTTCGTCGAAAATTAAGTCTTCGTTTATGTCTCCTCTTATTAATAGGGATCCTTGGAGAATGTTTCCGTATTCATTTAAACTTCCAACATTCCAAGGGCTGGAAGGTATCCTGCTTTCTAAATCGGTTATTGAATATGCTATATCAAATGGTGCTTCTGGTGAATTTCTTATTACAGATTTAGCAAATTTCTCTGGATTTCTTGTATTTACCATTGCTTCTATTTCGCCATGTTTACCTAAATTTACCCGGAAGACTTCTTTACTTCTTACATAACCTTGAAGAACTCCTTCATATAGTGGATGAGTCTGAATAACAAACTCTTCTGGTTTTTTTCTATGCTGTTCTATGTTTGCACGTGTGAGTCCAACTAACAAATTTGGAACTCCGATATACTCCCGACTCCAGCAGTGGTAGAAGGTAGTACCATGCTCTGGCCCCCTTGAAGAAACAACGGCTATTTCTCGCTTTTTTGCCATCTGAAGGAGAATCTAGCTTTATTTAAAAACATTACTATGGAAAGTCTTTTATTTTTGATTTCATTTTCTTTTTTATGGATCCTGTTGCTTTTCAGATTGGAAATATTGTAATAAGATGGTATGGAATCTTTTATGTTCTTGGTTTTTTATTTGCTTACTGGGTTACTCCCTTATTGGCTAGAAATATTTCTAAGAAAGATATGCAGGATTTTTTTCTCTATTTGATTCCATTTTCAATCATGGGTGGTAGATTAGCTTATGTTATTTTGAATTGGAGCTATTATTCTGAGAATTTATTTCAGATTCTTTTTATTTGGAATGGTGGAATGGCTTTTCATGGAGGTTTGATTGGTGCTGTTTTAGCAGCTTTGTATTATTGTAAGAAGAAAAATATTCATTTTTATGATTTGGCTGATGTTTTGGTTATTCCGTTAGCTATTGGTTTGGCTCTTGGTCGTTTGGGAAATTACATTAACGGAGAATTGTATGGGAAGGTTACTAATTTCCCTTGGGGTGCTAGCTTTGAAGGGGTTGAAGGTTTGAGGCATCCAACACAGATTTATGAATCTTTGAAGAATTTATTAATTTTCTTTGTTGTTTTAAGGGCGTATAAGTTGAAAAAATTCAGAAGGGGTTTTGTATTTTGGTTGTTTATTTTTATGTACTCATTTTTTAGATTTTTTATTGAATTTTTGAAAGATGTTGAACTATATTCTGGTTTGACATATGGACAGTGGATAAGTTTGCCTTTAGGAGTTATATCCCTTTATATGTTGAATAAATTAAAGTAAAGTTTATTAGTTGTTCTTTGTTCACTTTTTTATGACAAATAGTCCTTATATTATTGATCGTTTAATAATTGGCTCAGATATTGATGAACCATTGTTTCCTTTTTTGGAGAATTTTTGTATTTTTCATAATGATGAATATGGAACTAAGCTGAAAACTGAGGAGTTTACCGGGTATGATATGGGCAAAATTATTGGTGTTAGTAATGATGAAATTGTTAGGAGGGTTTTAGAATTTTATCAAACAGATTTATTCAGATTAATGGAACCTACTGAGGGTGCTGTTGAATCTATTCAAGAATTGAAAAATGCTGGACATCTTTTAATGGCTCCAACTGCTAGACCAGATAGTATAGCCAATATTACACATGAACAAGTTAATGACCATTTTAGATATAAAGGAAATCCTGCTTTTTTTAAAATAGAATATGGTAATACGTTTGGTAGCACTAATCACAGAAGGAAAAAATCTGAAATTTGTGAGGAATATGGAGTTAAGAGATTAATTGAAGATGGTCTGCATTATGCGAGAGATTGTATAACTGTTGTAGATAAAGTTTATTTGTTTGATGTACCTGGAAATCAGTGTAACGATAAAGAAGAGGCTGAATTGAAAGAAACCCAGATAATTAGGTGTAAGGGTTGGAACAGAATTTTGGAAGAAATATTTGGTTAATTTATTTTGGTAATCTTGAAAATTTTATATTAGGATAAATATCTCCCCTATTTTTCTTTCTTTTGTTAACAGATAAAAAACAAGTACGTATTTGTCCTACTTGTGGGAGTAAATTAGATTCTAAACCATTAAATGTTTCCCCCCCACCTGAGAAATCTTCTTTTATTTCTGGATGACCTGTTCCGCTTATTATTTCTAGAACCTCGTATCTGTGTAGCATGAATCTCCCTTGAAAATTTTGGTCAATCCCATCCATCTCTTCTGCCCTTCTGTTTTCTATAATTCTTACTTTGTAAGTTGTGGAATATTTTATGGAGTCTTCATTATCGTTAATTCTATCTGAATATACTAATATTACTTCTTGATCTACTTTAAATGCCATTTTTTATTCTCTTTCAAATTTTAATCTGTTTATATATGCTTTCTTTTGGTTAATTTTATATATTTGATAATTTATTACTCTTTTATGGGTGATATACTATATTTTGATAGGAAGGTTAAGATTGCATTGTGGTTACTTTTGTTCATTACTGTTTTTACTATTGTATTGTACAAATCGGAGATGACTGGTGCTGCTGTTGGTAATATCATTACGTGGTTGGCAAGATGAAGTTAATTTCTTGGAATGTTAATGGTATTAGAGCTATATTGAAAAAAGGTTTTGAGAAATCTGTTAATAGCATGAATCCGGATGTTTTATGTTTGCAAGAGACTAAAGCACATCCTGATCAAGTTGATGAAATTCTTTCTGAATTTGAGCACCATTATTGGAACAGTGCAGAGAAAAAAGGTTATTCTGGAACTGCTGTTTTTTCTAAGGTTAGGCCCCTTTCTGTTAGTTATGGAATTGGAATTGAAGAACATGATAAAGAAGGTAGAGTTATAACTTTAGAATTTGAAAAATTTTATTTGATTAATATTTATGTACCTAATTCGGGTTCTGAACTTAGGAGATTGAAGTATAGAAGAAATTGGGATATGGATTTGTTAAATTATTTCAAGAAATTGGAGAAGAAAAAGCCAGTTATTTTTTGCGGGGACATGAATGTTGCCCATAAAGAAATTGATTTGACGCATCCGAAAGCAAATTATAACAAAACTGCTGGTTATACTCAAATTGAAATTGATGGTTTTTCTAGATTTATTGATAGTGGTTACTTAGATAGTTTTAGAGAGTTTAATAGGGAAGGGGAGAATTATTCTTATTGGAGTTATAGATTTAATTGTAGGGCAAATAATGTTGGTTGGAGAATAGATTACTTCGGAGTTTCTAAAAAATTAAAATTAAAAGACGCTTTTATTTTGAATAAATTTTTTGGTTCTGATCATTGCCCCGTTGGTATTGAATTAGATTTTTAGGGCAAAGTTTATAAATCGATTGTTGTCTTCAAACCATCTAAAATTTTTAGTGAGGTAAAAATGACTAACGATAACTATGGAACAGATATTCAACTCAGCTATAATGTAGCTTTTAGACTTTTTGATGCGGCTGATGCGAAAAAGACTCATGAAACATCAGGAATATTGCCTGATACTGGAAACATGTGTAGGCTTGAAGAGAGTATTGCGACTTTATCTGCAAACCCTGGATTTGGGGGAAGAAAACCAATTAAAGATGGGAGCCGTTTACAAGGGATGTTTGAAGATAGATTGAAACCACTTAAAGAAGTGCAAAATTATTTTTTAGAACAAACTTCACTTCAAGGTGGAAAAACGCAGGAGTAAATTATATCTCCTTTTTTTCTTTTTTAGAAACTATTTTAAAGGACAAAATTTAGATTTAGTAAAAAGATGGTGAAGTTAGAAAGATCCTTAGGTTTATTTCAAGTAACTGTAATGGGTGTTGGTATCATCCTTGGTGCAGGTATTTATGCTCTTATTGGTGTTGCAGCTTCTAATGCAGGTAACGCTACTTGGTTAAGTTTCTTTATTTCTGCTGTTATTGCAATCTTTACTGGTTTAAGTTATGCTGAGTTAAGTTCTATGTTTAAAGGTGATTCTGCAGAATATCATTATTTAGCTACCGCGTTTAATAAAAAATTCGCGTTTGTTATAGGTGCTTCGATACTTGCCGCTGGTTTTGTTAGTTCTGCCGCCGTTGCTTTAGGTTTTGGTGGTTATTTTGGACAATTAGTTGGAATGCCAATTGTTTGGGGTGCAATTTTGCTTATTGTTCTTATGACTGTAATTAATTTTATTGGAATAAAAGAATCCAGTTGGTTTAATACTGTATCAACTTCGATTGAATTTTTAGGTTTATTGGTTATTATTGTTTTGGGTATTACTAAATTTGGAAGTGTTAATTATTTTGAAATGCCTGCTGGTTTGACAGGAGTTTTTAGTTCTGCTGCCCTAGTATTTTTTGCTTATTTAGGTTTTGAGGGTATTGTTAAGTTAAGAGAGGAAACCATAAATCCCGAAAAGACGATTCCTAAAGCTTTGGTTTATTCTATTTTAATTACTTCAGTAGTATATGTTTTAGTTGCAATTTCTGCTGTAAGTATTGTTGGTTGGGAAGCTTTGGCTGCTTCTGATGCCCCATTGGCTACCGCTGCTGCCGCAGTTCTTGGTTCTCCAGCATTTATTGTTTTAGCTATTATTGCCTTATTTTCCACAGCCAATACTGTTTTGATTATGTTAGTTACAAATTCAAGAATGATATATGGTATGGCAAAAGAGATGAAATCGTTACCAAAAATTTTATCTAAAGTTCATAAAAAAACTAGAACTCCTTATGTTGCCATTCTTGTGTTTATGTTGTTGTGTATTGCATTTACTTTAATTGGTGATTTAGAGCTGGTTGCTAATTTGACTAATCTATTCGTGTTTATTACTTTTGCTTCAGTTAATTTAGCTTTAATTGTTTTGAGATACAAAGAACCTAAAATGAAAAGACCATTTAAGTGTCCTTTGAATGTAGGTAAATTCTCTATTATTGCATTAGTTGGATTTTTGACTAGTTTGTTTATGCTAGGAATTATTATTAGAAATTTAATTATTGTATAAATAAGAAAGTTTTATAAGATCATTTTTTGGACTTTTCTCTATGACCTGTAGAAAGTGTAAGGAAAAACCTGTAATTAAGTTAACTAATAGTCATATAACTCTTTGTAAGAAATGTTTTATTAGTTATTTTGAAAGAAAAGTTAGGAAAACTATTAGAAAATATGGTTTAATTGAGAAAGGTGAGACTATTGCTGTTGCTCTTTCCGGTGGAAAAGATTCTTTGACTACATTGCATGTAATCAATGAGTTGGCCAAAGAGCAGAGAACAACTAAAGTCATTGCTTTGGCTATTGATGAAGGCATAAAAGGTTATAGAGATAACACCTTGAAGTTTGCTAAAAAGTATTGTAAAGAAAATAAGATTAAGTTGTATATTTATTCTTACAAGGATTATTTTGGAGATAGTTTAGATAAGATTGTTAAGAAAACTAAAACTCTTCCTTGCAGTATCTGTGGTGTTTTTAGAAGATATTTATTGAATATGAAAGCTAAAGAGTTGAAAGTTGATAAGTTAGCTACAGGGCATAATTTAGATGATGAGGCACAAACAGTTTTGATGAATCAGTTTAGAAATAATTTGGCAGTTAGTGCACGTTTGGGTCCAATTACTGGTGTTGTTGATCATCCTGAATTTATTAAGAGAGTTAAACCTTTATATTTTTTGACAGAGAAAGAAATTATGACTTATGCTTTTTTGAAAGGTTTGGTTACTGATTTTAAGGAGTGTCCATATGCTAAAGGAAATTATAGATTTAGTGTTAGATCTTGGTTGAATGATTTTGAAGAAATGTATCCTGGTTCTAGGCATGGTATTATAAATTCATTTATTGAAATTCTTCCTGTTCTTAAGAAACATTTTAAAAATGATAAAAGTATAAATTTATGTTGTGTTTGTGGTGAGCCTTGTTCGCAAGAAAAATGTCAGGCCTGTGTTTATGTTGAGAGTTTGAAAAATGGTAAAAGTTTACAACGAAAGAGAAAATAAGAATTTTGAAGTTAAATCTGGAACTTTGAAGGAAATTGCTAAACAGATTGGTGTTAATTTGAATGAATTTATTGTAACTGTTAATGGTGAATTAGGTATTGATGATAGAAAAGTTGAAGATAATGATGAAGTTAAATTTTTGAGTGTTGTTTCTGGTGGTTGATTAGATAACTATTTAAAACTAAATTTCTAAACTAGGTTATGAATATTGACTGGAGTACTTTTTGGTGGATTTTAGCAATTGCATGGTCTCTTCCTTGGACTTCTTGGGCTTTATGGAGAGCTGCTAGAAATTATCAGAAGGTTTGGTTTGTTTCTATAATCTTTATACAATCTATAGGTATCTTACCAATTATTTACATATTTTTCTTTCAAAATGATAAAAATCACCCAAAGTATAGACTTTTAAACCGTGTATTACACCCAAAAAAGTATGGATTATTCAAGACAAGAAAAAGTAATAGGAAAAGAAAGTCAAGGTAAACTTAGAAAGAGTACCGTGGCTATTGTTGGTTTGGGTGCGTTGGGTTCATGTTCTGCTGAATTATTAGTTAGAGCTGGTGTTGGAAAATTAATTATTTTTGATAGGGATTATGTTGAGTTAAGCAATTTGCAAAGACAACATTTATTTGTCAAGAAAGATATTGGAAAACCCAAAGCTGAAATTGTTGAGAAGAGATTGAATAAGATTACTACTGATTGCAAAGTCGATTCTTATTTTGATAATTTAGATCATACTAATATTAAATTATTAAAGAAAGCTGATTTAATTTTAGATTGTACTGATAATTTGCATACTAGATTTTTGATTAATGAGTTTTCTATTGAGAATGAAATTCCTTGGGTTTATGGCGCTGTAATAAGGGGAAATGGATACGTTTACAATTCTGTCCCAAAAGGACCTTGCTTTAGATGTTTTGTTTCTGAGACTGTTGGTTTAGATACTTGTGAGACTGCGGGTGTTTTGGGGACTGCTTCAACATTTATTTCTGCTGTGCAGTCTAATGAGGCTTTGAAAATCTTGTTAGATAGAAAATATGAGAAAGATTTGCTACATTTTAATTTATTAAATAATGATTTTGATAAAATTAAGGTAAGCAAGAATAAAAAATGCCCTGCTTGCAAGGGAAAATTTATTTATTTGAATGGTGAAAATGGTAATTATATTGATTCTCTTTGTGGTGGAAGTTATTTATTTTATGGTAAATTTGATTTAAAATCCTTGAGAAAGAAATTTAAGAAAAAAGTTATTGATTTTGGTGAAAATTTTAATTATGATGGTTTGGTTACTTTCTTCAGAGATAAAGTTCTGATTAAAGCAGAAAGTGAAAAAGAAGCAAAAATTTTATTTAGCAAATATGTTGGTGACTGATTCTTTTACTATTGTTTTTAGAGATTCATAATACTTGAAGTAACAATCAGTTAAAAAATATCCTGCCTGATTTGCAATTATTGCGGCACCAGTGTTAATCTCACAATTTGGAACCGTAATTTCTCTTGAAACACCTATGCTAATTCCCGCACCTATTGAACCTGCTAAACCTGGGATATACATTGATTCATCATTCTTTTTTGCTAGTCTGGAAGCAACTCCTAATGCGAATCCAATCCCGCCACTTAGATAAATCTGATATTGTGGTATTGTAGTTAGAAGATCTGATAATTCCATTGTTTTGATATCTGAATGGGTCTAGAATTATAAATATTATGGTTTAGCATTATATAATAGGGTAATTTTTTAGAGAAATTAACCAAAGTAGTACATTAATAGAAATATTAGTGCTAACCATATTAGTAAAACAATTAATAGCCAAATATTTTTTAAATTCATTTTAGTTTTGTAGTGGAGATAGTTTTGCTTTGTTTTGTATTAATATGTTGTACGCTTCTTTGTATGTGATCGCTCTAACTCCTTCTTCTTTTAGGAAACCTAGGAATTCATCAAGTTCATTTAGTTTATTTTGTGAATTAAATGTGTTGCAATGAAGTTGTATTACGAAAAATTCTTCATCTTCGTATACTTCTTTCCATTCGTTTATGCTTGCATGGCCATATTCGTTGGAATACCAATCCCAATTATTGACTACGTCATATGCTCTCGGTGTAATTATTACATTTTCATCATAGTATAACTCTGGAACATGTGTATTTGGGATCATTAAGAACCCTGCTTCCTTTACATTTTCATACTGTTCTGTTGTCCATTCATTTCCAGGCGGAAGGTAAGTTACTATTTCTGTGTTGAATATATTCTCTATTTCGTTTTTTCCTTGTAGAACATTAAACCAAACTTCTTCATATCTTGGACAGAAAAACCTATTTCTGCAGTGAGAATATCCATGCATTGATAATTCATATCCTTTGTTTTGAAGTTCTGTTAGATAATCAATCATTATTGGATCATCTGCTATGTCAAACGTTTCTTTTGTTGTTTCAATGAATATGTGTGGAGAAACTCCAAGTGTTGCTGTAAATCCATGTTTATCAATTATATCTGAGACAGACTTGTAATTATCCATTGAATAACCATATTGTAAGAATTCTTCTTCAGTATCTTGGATATTCCAATAATCATCTATTTCTATTACAACTATTTTTTCACTAACTTGAACTTTAGTTGAATGGTCGGTGTAATACACCATTGAAACTGATGAAATTAATCCCATTATTGATATTATAATTAGTATTGCTACGAATCTGTTTATTTTTTTATTGTGTTTTTTACTTGATTTGATTGCCCAATTAAAGAATTTTTGATGGATGTTTGTTTTAAAGATAAGGAATAGTATTACTAGTAGTAAAATTAAATGTGTAAACCAATCAGCAACTGTCCAATAAATTTGGTGGGGATCTAAACCTTCGAACATAGTTGGTTTTTATTTTTTAGCTATAAAAAGCTTACCCCGAGTAATATATTCTTTCTTCTGCTACTTCTACTAGTTTTTTTGCAGTCTGTAATTCTTCTTTGACTGTTTTTTCTTCGTAGAGCTTTTGTCTTATTGCTTCTTTGATGAATTCTTGGTTATTTGCAAAGCCGTGTTTATCTACGTATTTTTGAACTTTTTCTAATAGCTCTTTTGGTAGTCTTAAATTTATTTGTTTGTTCATGGTATTATTTGGTATCTATTGGTATATAAAGATTTTGCTTTGTTTTTATAATTGATTTCACTGGATTGATATTATTTGGTATCTATTGGTATTGTTAGAAACCCTTAAAAAGGGTGAAAATCTCGAAATTTTAATAACAGTTATGATTGAGAAAGCATTTGCTCACACAAGAACATTTCGCTTTTTCTGAGTAAATGTGATTAGGAGAGAAAATAGAATGAATAAATTTGATAAGTATGGTCTAAGCAAAAATTTGCTAGAAGCTATAAAAAAGATGAGAATTGATGTACCTACACCAATTCAAGATAAAACTATACTTCCAATTATGGAAGGAAAAGATGTTATTGGAGAAAGTGCCACTGGATCTGGAAAGACATTGGCATTTGGTTGTGGTATTGTTGACCATATTGTTCCCGGAAGAGAATTACAGGCATTAGTTTTAACACCAACAAGAGAGCTCGCTGAGCAGGTTAGTGTTTCACTAAAAACAATTTCTGATAAAAAACCTTTGAACATTATTACTGTATATGGTGGTGTTTCAATAGATAATCAAATTACTAATTTACAAAGTGCAAATGTAGTTGTTGCTACGCCCGGTAGATTGTTAGACCACATTAAGAGAAGAACCATAAATATTTCCAAAGTTAAACTACTTGTTTTAGATGAAGCAGATAGAATGTTAGATATGGGGTTTATTGATGATGTAGAGAGAATTATTCGAAGCTGCCCAAAAGAAAGACAAACTTTGTTTTTTTCTGCAACTATTTCGCCACGTATTTATACGTTGTCTAAAAGACATATGAAAACTCCTGTAAGGGTTTCTGTTGTAAAACATGTTGACCCAACTAAGTTAACGCAAATTTATTACGATGTTTCGAAAAATGTTAAACTTTCTTTGCTTGTTCATTTATTAAGAAATGAAAAGGCAGGATTGGTTATGGTTTTTTGTAATACCAGAAACACTGTAGATTTTGTTGTTAAAAATTTGAAAGCTAATGATGTTGATGCAATTGCTATTCATGGCGGTTTAACACAGAATAAAAGAAGTAAAACTCTTGATTCTTTCAATAAAGGAAAGGTTGGAGTTTTGGTTTGTACTGATGTTGCTGCCCGTGGTTTACATATTGACAACGTTTCTCATGTGTATAACTATGAAATTCCAAATGATTCTAATGACTATGTTCATAGGATTGGAAGGACTGCTCGTGCAGGTTCAGATGGAAAGGTAATTAACTTGATTTGTAGATATGACTTTGATAATTTTTCAAGAGTTATGGGTGCTTATCGTAATTTTAAAGTTGATAAAATTGATTTGCCTGAAATTGGAAGAATTCTCCCTGTTCTTAGTGAGAAACGCGAAAGAAGGCCAAGTTTTAACAGGATGAGGGGTAGATCTGGTAACCGTCCTAGGGGCGGTTCTTTTGGCAGAAGAAGATAACTTTTATGTTAATTCTGGTTATAGGAATTTCTTGGCTTGAAACTAGAAATATCTTCTTTTAGCTCTCTAATTGTTGTTGATCCAACAATGTGGTCCCATAAGTTTAACTGACCAACCCAGTATTGATATGGATTACACCCCTTAAAATATTCCTCATCAGTTTCTAATGGTGCAATAACTGCTGTAACTTTACCTTCAACAGAATTTGCTTCAAAATGATAAGGTAGGGCCAAATTTTCCACTTTTGTATCTTCTGCTAGTTCATTCATTTTTTATTTTTAGTTTAGTTGTATATAAAAATGTAATGTTTTGGTATCTTTATGGTAATTTTATAAATTAAAATTAGTGAGCCCGGGGAGAATCGAACTCCCGATCCACACCTTGTAAGGGTGTTATCATAACCACTAGACCACGGGCTCAGGTTATTGAATTATGTTTTTGGAGGTATTAAAAAGGTTTCTATAAGTTAATTTTATATAGTTAGTAATTTTCCTTTTTTTATGAAATGGATAATTGGAATACTTATCGTTGTTCTGGTTTTATTAGTATTTTTTGTAAACAATGGAGATGATAATATGACTGAATTTAAAATAGAAACTTTGGAAGAAGGTAGTGGAGATCAAGTTGTTAAATCTGGAGATACAATAACAGTACATTATACTGGAACTCTTGAGGATGGTACTAAATTTGATTCTAGTGTTGATAGGGGAGAACCATTTACATTTACAATCGGTTCTGGACAAGTTATTCAAGGCTGGGAGCAAGGTTTTTCTGGAATGAAAGTTGGAGAAAAAAGAAGATTGACTATTCCACCTGAAATGGGCTATGGGGATAGGGCAGTTGGTGGAATACCTGCAAATTCTGTTTTGATATTTGAAGTAGAATTAATTTCTATTTCTTAATTTCTATTTTTAACAGAAAACTTTAAAATGGCTTGAATTAGATTTACTAGGGTAAAATGTCTGTTACAGAACTTAAAAAAGAGGTTGAAGATATAAAGAAGAAGGCTGTTGTTAGATTGTCTAATGGCGAGCCTGTTGAATATCACATAATCTATGATACTTTTGGCCAAACTTTGGAGCCTGTTTATTTCTGGACTTTAGATTTTATGAGGGGCATACAACCAAGTGGATTGGGTTTTAACGTAAGCAAAGTTGAGGAAGAATTTGAAGCTAGTGCTGGAGGTTCTTATTTCGGAGAACTTGGTGCAAGAGCGAGTGCAATGCAAGATAGGGCAATGGCAATTCTTAGACAAGTCAATGCTGTAATTAAAGAAATAATAAATTTAATTTATGATTTGAAAGAATATGAAATGAGGTTAGAAGTTTATGACCATGCAGACCCTAAAAAAGAAACTAATTCTTCTAAAAGAGAATCTGCAGAACATTCTTTGAAATCTATATGGATGGATCAGGTGGATGTTAAAACTGGTTTGGGTTCTGTTAACAATTTGACAAGGGGGGATTTACAGTTTGTTACTTTAAGAGATGCATTTATACAAGCTAAAAGTGCAAGAGATGCTGATAAACTAGATTTGAATAAAAGAGTTAAAATCCTTGTTAAGAAAAAACTTGAGGAGTATTTGAATTGGAGAAAAATTGGAGAAGAAGAATTAAGGAAAAGATTTTCCATAGAAAAAAACTATCTGAAATCACAAATAGACTCCTTGAAACTCTACACTAAATGGGCTAAACCTTATTTGAGAGCTGCTCAGAAATTGGGTATGAAAGAATTAAATGATAATAGATTATCTAACCCTGACATAGTTGCTGCTTTTAATAATATGCAAATGGAATTAAGTCTGTTGGGGAAAAAGGAAATTAAACCTGATTCTGATAAGAAATTTAAAAATAAATATTTTGCTTGTATTAAAGTAGATTTTACATATAGAACTGCCCCACAAGCTGTTAGATCTGGGCAGGGCGGAACACATTACGCACATGTTGGTGTTATTGATGCTTATTTTAAAGCCTATGTTTTTACTGAAAAAGAATTGAATAAAGTTGAAAGAGTTGAAGTTTACGAAGACATGGATTTGGTTGATCATCTTACTGATGTTAGTTTGAAAGATTTAACTGCTGACTTGGATCATTTTTTGAAAGATGAAGAAGAAGTTGAAGAAAAAAAGAAGCCATTTCTACCAAACCCATTCAAAGGGTTGGGTGAAATCTTTAAACCTTTGAAAGGTACTTCTGATTTTTTTAAGGAGTATAAATCACAAGGAACTTCTTACCATGAAACGAAATTAAAAAAAGCCGCGCAAGAAAAGGCAAAAGGAAGTTGTTTAACCCTTTATGATGTATTCAAAAAAGCACATAGAATGTTAACATGGTGAATGAAAAAAAAGAATTAATAAAAATACGAAAGAAATTGGAGAAGTTAGATACTAAACAGGAGAAAATAATTTTTCTTAGGGATTTTATTCTAGACAAAAAAAATGATACTAAATTAAGAGAAGATGTTATGGAAATATTAAACTCTCTTTTAGAAGACGAGGGTTTGGAAGAAATTGTTGCTCATAAAGAGGATTTTTCTTTGAAGGATGGACCTGTTGAAACTGTTGAGCAAAGAGTAATTGAAATTCCTGTTGGTATGCCTTCACGAGGTGTTGAGGAAGAAGAGATTGGACATGTAGATTATTCTGTTGGTGGCGGTCCTGGTAAAATTTATGCCGAATCTGAAAATATTACTTCTAAACACCTTAGAGAATTTTTGAAAAGAAAGGGAGTTTTAGGTACTTCCGATATTAGTTTGCCTGCACTAAGAGAACAAATTTCTGATTATTTTGGTGGAAGTATAAGTGATAGCAGATTGGAAAGTTATAGTAGTCTTTTTTCTGCTGATGAAGTTGGTTATCAGGTCTTAAGTTCTTCTGAAAAAGAGGAAGATGATTCAGATACATTTAAATTAGAAGGAAAAGAACGTAAGTATTACAAAGTTGGTGATGAGTAATGGTTTTTCATGATAAATATTTTGATTCTATGGATGGTGGGTATAGTTTATCTTTTAGTGATCAAGGTATTCCAACTAGTCCTATGACTCCAAATCAGATTCAAGAACTTGGTAAGTCTTTGAATATGGGTGTGAAAAATGTTGAAGTAGGTACTATTTCTCCAGAGAATTTTGAAACAATTCCAATACAGCATTTTGAAGAAATGAAAAGGTTAGCTAAGCTAAGCGATTCTAAAATTTCTGTTCATGCCCCATTAATTGATTTAGCAGGATTTACTCAACAAGGTTGGAATGAAGAAAATAGAAGAGATTCTGAATTTTATTTTAAAGATGTTCTTGATAGGGCCCACAAATTAGATCCTGAGGGAAATATCCCTGTTGTTATACATTCAACTGGAGCAATGATTCCTGGTGATAAATATATTCCTGATAAAAAAGGAAGAACCCAATTTGAAAATGGGGAGCCAGTTAAAGAATCCATAGTTGTTGTTAATAGAGAAACGGGGCAATTAGCCCCCCTTACAAGAAAGAAAAAATATTCTCTTCATGGCGACAAAGATTGGAGTCCTGAAGAACAATTAAGTTCTTTGAACAATACCCAATGGGAAAATAGAAAACTTGAACTTGCTTCAGGTTTAAAACAGGCAAATGAAATAAAAAGAGACTTAAGTATGCAACAAATGAGTGATGAATTTCTTGAACTTCAAATAAGGGAAAAGCAACAGATAAAGGGCGAGATTCCTTCTAGATCAAATGAAGAAATAGCTAGATTTGATGGTTTGAAACATGAATTGGGCGTGCGTAGTGGGCAGTTAGATGAATTCAATAAAGATATTATTATGAAAATGGATAGCATGGTTGATGATTTTAAAAAAGCTCCTCCAATTGGAGACAAAAAAGAATATAAAAAACATCTAAAAATGTTAGAACTTGTTTCCGATGAATATAAAAAAGAATATGGAAAGCGTAAAAAATCCATAGAAAAAGAAGCTGATCTTGCTATTAAAGAAAAAAGAACATCATTAAGAGAAGAAAAAATTTATAGAAATAAATTTGATGAAAATCCCGATAAATTATTTGGTCTTTTTTCTGGTCTCTCTGCTCCTGAGTTGCATATTTCTTCAGAAGATTTTCATAAGGAAAAAGTTAGTGACACTGTCTCTGCTGCTGCTTTACATACTTACTCCAAATATGGGGACAAGTCTCCAATAATTGCTATTGAAAATATGTATGGTGGTGACAATGTACTTTCTAGGGCAGATAATTTGAAAGGTGCTATACTTGAAAGCAGAAAAAAATTTGCGAAGAAATTAGTTAAAGAAAAAAGGATGAATAAAAAATCTGCTAAAAGAATTGCTGATAATTTGATTGGTGCTACTTGGGATGTTGGTCATGCAAATATGCTTAGAAAACATGGTTTTTCTGAGAAAGAGATTATTTCTGAGGCTAAAAAAATAGCTCCCGTTGTTAAACATGTTCATTTGACAGATAATTTTGGATATGCTGATTCTCATTTAGCCCCTGGAATGGGTAATGTTCCAATTAAAGATCAGTTAAAAGAAATGGAAAAAATAAATGAATCTGCTAAAAATGCTAGAAAAATTGTCGAGTCTGGTGCTTATGCTGCCCAGTTTAAAGATAATCCTGTTCCTTATACTTTAGAAAATATGAATTCCCCAGTTTATGCTCATGATGCAAGTCCAAATTGGTCTCAGTTAAGAGATGTTTATGGATCTTACATGTATGGATTTGGAGATATTTTACCTGATGTGAGCTTTAAAACACAGGGCGCTGGTTTTTCCAAGCTACCTAAGGAAATGGGTGGACAAATGTTTGATAAAGGAAAATTTGCGGGTAACCAGGGTGGTTGAAAAGGAAATTCATTTAAACTATTAATTCTTAGTTTAGTTATGAAAAGAAATGTTGTTTTGTTTGTTGTTTTGTTGTTAATTGTTGTAATTATATTTTCTTTTGGTAAAATAACTGGATATGCTATTTTTGATACTGATTCTCAAGTGCAAGACCAACTATGTATGGAAGACTGCATTGCTCTTGGGTGCAATCCTGGTGATTCAATTTGTATGGAATCTAATAGTATAAATTGTGGGCAAGAATGTGGTGTTGATGTTGTACTCCCCGTAATTGAAGATTGGGTGGAAGAATGTATGCAAGAATGTGTGTTTGATGGTTGTGATGAATCTGACTTTCAATGTCAAGATGATAATGTAGAAAAATGCGATGTTGAATGTTCTGATGCGGTGTAATCGCTAAAATTAAAACCAATAATTTTTTAAAGTACAAAACTAAAATTTATGATTATGCCTGCTAAAAAAAAGAGTGTTAAAAAACTACCTGAACTTCCAAAAAAGTTTAGTTCCAGTGAAGAAATTGCACACGATTTTTCTGTTAAAGCTTATAAATATTTTAAAGAAGCCATAAAATCTGTAGTTTATTTTGGTAGTGGTGTTAGGGGTGAATCTGTAAGTGGAAGTGATATTGATATTATTATTATTCTGGATGATTGTTCTATAAACTGGGATCAAGAGTTGATTGCTTGGTATAGGGAAGAGTTGAGAAAATTAATTGAAGGACAAAGTTATGGAAAAAAACTACATGTGAACACAGTTACACTTTCTACATTTTGGGAAGAAGTTAGGGCCGGTGATCCTGCAACAATTAATATTATTAGATATGGTCAAACTTTGATTGATTTCGGAGGATTCTTTGATCCTCTAAAAGTTTTGTTGGCTAAAGGAAAGATAAAGCCAACTCCCGAAGCAATATTTAATGTTCTTAGAAGAGCTCCTTTACATATTTCTAGAGCTAAATTCAATATTGTTGGTTCTATTGAGAATTTGTATTGGGCAATGGTAGATAGCTCTCATGGAGCTTTAATGGCTGCTGGAGAAGTCCCTCCAAGTCCGGAGCATGTTGGTGAAATGTTGAATAGGGTTTTTGTTTCTAAAAAGAAGTTAGATAAGAAGTATGTTAGATGGTATAGAGAAATGTATAATTTAGCTCATGATGTTGCCCATGGAAATGTAAAACAATTGGATGGTAAAGATATTGATGAACATATGAATAGGGTAATTGCTTTTGAGAAAGCTATGAGGGTTATAACTACTAAATTAATTTCTAAAGAAAAAATAATAAGAATTGAAAAAAAGTAATTATTGGTTTTTTGCGTAAGATGCATATGCCATCTGTGATAAGTTATCCAACGCGTAGTTTTTAGCGTCCCCTTCCCCATTACTTATCAGGTATTTCATGAATCTTTTTATCACTGATTTTTTTGGCTTTCCATTACTTTCTAACTGTTCTTTTACTGCTTCTTCCCTTGCAGGAATAACATTATCTTTGTATATTCTAACCAAACTTTCAGGATTTAACTTAAGATGAGCTTTTATAACCTCTTCTGAGATTCCATAACTCTGCATTATATCCACAGATATTCCTTTAAGTCCTTCACTACCTTCATTTTCAGCGTTGCTTTCCAACTTTCTTTCATTAGTTTTTGCGATCAGGAAATTTCTATATGCATTATCTGCTTTTTTGTTACTGAAACCAGGAGTATAAGGCATTGAAGCCAAAAGACCCAATCCTTCATCTACATCATTTATACCAGAAACAACTTCACCAATCAATCCTTCTAAATTATCTTCTGTTTGTCCTCTTACGCTTTCTGCTAGTGCTTTCTCTCTTTTAGGTACTTCCACTTTAACATAAGCTTCAAGAACTTCGGGTGCCACTTCTGATAATGCTGTTGGATCATTATAAATTTCGGTTCCTATTGTTTGTCCAATCGATACATCGTTAGGATTATCTTCATATTTCTTTAGAGAAACTTGTAATAATCCTCTTCTTTTTACCTCTTTAAGGTATTCTACCATATCGAATCTTTTTTTGGATGTCATTTTCTTATTTGTTGTTACTTATGGGTGGTTATATCTATTTAAAAAGCTTTTGGTTTGGTTATTTTGTAAGAATTCGATGAAATTTACTGATTATGTTTTATAATAATTACAGTACTTTCTTATTGGGCAAATTTCGCATTTAGGACCTATTGGTCTACAGGTATGTTGTCCGTAAGCAACTAAAATTGAATTAATATCTCTCCAATATTTTTCTGGGAGTTTTTTTCTTAGTGCCATTTCTGTTTCGTATGGTGTTTTTGTTTTTACATAGCCAAGTCTGTTCATAATTCTGTGAACGTGTGTATCAACACAAATTGCTTTTTTGGAGAATGCTACAGTCATAACCAAATTTGCTGTTTTTCTTCCAACGCCTGGCAATTGAATTAATTCTTCTATTGTTTCTGGAATTTTTGAATTAAATTTTTCTTTTAGAGTTAAAGGTAATTGTTTTAGATGTTTAGCTTTTGTTTTGTAGAAGCCAACAGGGTAAATCAATTTTTCAATTTGTTTTTCTGTTAGTTTTGATAGTTTAGATAAGTTACTTGCCTTTTCAAATAATCTTTTTGCTGCTTTTAACGTTGTTTGATCTTGTGTTCTTGCAGAAAGTATTGTTGTAACTAAAACTTTGAAAGAATCTTTTGTTTGTATGTTAATTAAATCAACAACTGGAACTTTGTAATTCTTAACCTCTTTTTTTAGAATTTTGTAGATCTTATCTATCATGCTTTTTCTTTCCAATTGTCATGGATTTTTATCATTATTTCTTTTAATTTTGGAGTAATTTCTATCCAGTATTCTTTTGATTCGTCAATTAGCTTTGCTTCTTCTTTTTTATTTTTTGTTAGATTTATTATTGAATTTTTGCTAGTAAGTGTTAACATCTTACTCATTATTTTATTTATCTCTTCTTTTTCTTTGTCCGAGAATATTGCACTTTCTGTTATATTAAGCATTGAACTTGGATTTGGTATAATAATTCCGTGTAAGTAGCTTGCCCAATTACTGAATAAATTCATTATTCTATCTCTTATTTGCCATAAAACTTCTGTACTTACGTAACCTTCTTTTTCAATGAAATCTTTTAATAGAAAAATATCATCTAATTCTTGAAATGAAGATTTTATTTTATATTTTTTCTTTGATTCCTTAAATTTTGTTTCAAATTCTTTAATTATTTCCTTTTCCATAGCTTTCTTGTCAGTAAGGTTGCCGTTTATATAGATATTGTATTTGATAGCTATTATCTGTTTCTACGAAGTGAGAATGCGTAGCGTGGTTGAGAAAAATTTTTGATTTTGTGGGTGCCAATGAAGTGTGATTGAACTATTGGCTAAGGAGTAATTAAAATCATGACATTTATATAATCAATAATCTTTCAGTAATTATGGAATTAACAAAAGAAGAAATTCTGATAATTAAGGGAGTTGGGGAAGAACCTGGATGGATAGTTGGAATTTCTTCTCACATAGATGTAAACAAAGAAAAAGTTGAAAGAATTTTGCAAAAATTCAAGAAGTTAAAGTTAGCAGAAGTTGATAAAGATGGAGTTTGGACTTTAACTAAAAAAGGTGAAGAAGTTTATACTAAGCTATTTTAATTATTGGATATAATCCTTGTTATATTCATTTGGGATTGATTTTTGGACAAACCAAAACCTTTTAAATCTATTATTTTTCTAAATCTTAACATGGAAGGCAAAATTGTTAATTACAGGGGAAGTCACCATACCCAACATCCAAATCAGATGATTATTATTGTTGATGGTGTTGATAGCAAAGAAAAGGCCAAAGAATTGGTTAAGAAGAAAGTTATTTGGAAGACCCCTTCTGGAAAAGAAATGAGTGGTACAATCTTGAAAGAGCATGGGAGCAAAGGTGCTGTTCGTGTAAAATTTGAAGTTGGTTTGCCTGGACAAGCTATTGGCACTAAAGTTGAGGTTCAATAATGGCATCATTAAGAAAAGCAAAGTGTTATAGAAATGTTGACAGGGCTTATACTAGGAAGTCCAAATATAAGAAAAAAGGTTTCATTAAAAGTCCTACTGCAAGTAAAGTAGTTAAATTTCATATGGGAAATACTTCTGGAGAATTTAAAAATACTTTAAAGTTAGTTGCAACTGAAGCTTATCAAGTTAGACATAATTCATTGGAAGCAGTTAGGGTTATGATTAATAGGAAATTATCTAGAAAATTAGGAAGTAAGGGATATCATTTTTATTTAAATATCTATCCACATCATATTCTTAGAGAAAATAAAATGTTAACGGGTGCAGGGGCAGATAGAATGCAGTCTGGAATGAAGCACGCTTTTGGAAAAGCTTCTGGTTCAGCCGCTCAAGTAAAAAAAGGTACTACTCTTTTTACAGTTTTGGTTGATGATAATGTCCAAGAAGTAAAAGGATTCATGGAAGCGGCAATGAATAAATTACCCGGAAGAACTACTGTAGAGGTTTGTTGAAAATTGGGTATTTATGAAATACGTCAAATGTTAAATAATTCTTATGGTCTGCGTTTTATTAGTTCTTGTTACTTAATCCGTGGAGCAGAAATTCTTAGAGACAAAGGTAGAGCTGTTGGTTCTTCTATTGCTGATAAATGTAGAAAAGGAGGATTTTGTGCTCTTGATGATTTTGAACTTATGGATAGAGAGATTGAAGATAGTAGAAATCCGCCTGGTGAACATTAATTTAGAAAATTATTAAGTGGTTAAAATAGTCTGTTTCTCTTTCTTGGAAACTTTTTCTTCTAATCTAGCTATCTTTATTGTTGCCATTACTGCAATTATAGTTACAATTATTGAATATGTTAACATTGCGGGTATTGATGACGCTTCTCCATAATAATTTTGGAAAATCGCTTTTATTGTATCATTCCAAGCCAATGCTGCAACTAAACCAAATGCTGCTGTAATTAGTGCCGCCAATTTTTCAATTACTTCGTGTTTCATAAGAAATGTAAACTATTATTTATTTATTAAATTAACTGAAATTCTTTGTTATTAAAAAATTCTTATAAAGGCAAATTTGGTTGTTTTCTTCTTGATATTGATTAATTTTATAAATTATTAGTCATTCTTTTCTTTATGGGTTCTGAAAATAATTCTTATCAAGTTGGTTGGTTTGATGTTGATGAGGGTAGGGTTGGAGGATCATTTGAAGTTGATGGCCCTAATTTAGTTGGTGCATATTTTGGAGCTGTTTGTTTAATTAAGAACCTATCTCCTTGTCTAAGAGATAACTTTTCACAAAGAGATTTGAGGTTTTTAATTGATGAAGACAGAACTGTTCATTATCCTGGAAGTTTTTTTGTAAAACATTATTTGAATAGTGATTCTCCTGAAAGACTTAGATATGAAGATCTTAAAAGTAAAAATATTGGAAAAGTTGTAAGACTTGTTGGGGAAAATAGAATTCCTTTTAATATTGCAAGGGAAACTGTTTTAGAAAATGAGGTGGAACGTAGAAACCTTGCAAATGCTGGAGCAAAAAATGGTGGAACCACTGATCTTGATGTTGAATTTTCTGCCCTCATAGTTAGAAATAGTAATTATTTGAAACAATTTAGTTCTGATGAGTTATGTAGCATGGTGGATATTCGTTTTCCTTGAGTTGAAAATTATTTACTACTACGCAACATTTATAATGATATTAACATTTATTGCTGTATGAGAATTATAACGTGGAATATTTTTAATAAAAATGAAAAAATTAAATCTAGCTTAAATTTTATTTTCAAATACAATCCAGATATTGTTTGTTTACAAGAGTTTCCTGAAGAATCATTAGATTTACTAAACCAAAAAGAATATCATTTTGTAAATGCCAAAGATTGTACTACCATTACATTGAATAAGAAAAATCAAACTAATAGCCTTCTAATTATTGGTATTAAAAGAAAAATAAAGCATAGTACGGAAATATTTTCTCTTAAAATGCCTGCAAATAATATAATAAAAAAAATAACTAATCTTAAGGAATCTCTAGAAGGATTAAAAATAACTTTTACATATAAAAATAATAAAATTAGTTTATTTAATTGTCATCTAAGTTTTGCTGCAAGACCTTTTATACGAAGAAAGGAATTGAGAAAAATATTAAAAAATGGTAATGGGAGAAGAATAATTTGTGGTGATTTTAATGATTTTGGAAATCCTTTTTTAAATTTATTTTTAGGACCTTTTCTTAACTATCGATTAAAAGATTATAAAATTAATGAAATAAAGTATTTTGAAAGAATTTTTAAAAAATATAAGTTTAATAATTGGTTCTTTGGAGAAATAACACACCCAATATCCAGGCAACAATTGGATTATCTTTTGTTAAGTAAAGAACTCAAAATTAAGAATAAAGAGGTTCTTAGTGAAGGATCAAAGTTTTCAGATCATTTACCTCTTTTAGTAGATTTAAAATAATTTCTTACTTTATATCCTGCAAATAAACCAATTGTTCCGATTACTAAATCTGATATTATGTTTATTAGGGGTTCTGCACTAAATATATCAAAATTCAATATTGTAATTGTAAATCCTGAAAGATTTTCTACAAGTTCAAATAATACTATGATTGCAATACCATATTTCCATTTATCTTTTAATAAATATCCTATTCCAAAAGGAAATAGGAAGTGAAAAAAACTTGCAATGGTTATTGTTTTCCATAAATAATATTTTTCCATTTGTTAATATTTGATTAATATCCTAATAAATGTATCTATTGGAATTTGTTGTTAAAAGAAAAATTATGCCAACACATTATTTTTTAAAAATTACTTTTTTGATAGAAATTTTTCCCAAACATTTATATACCTTTATAATAAGAATTTTTGTATGAGTAATGTAACTTTTGAAGCATGTAATCAAGTATTTGAAGGTAATATATCTTCAGTTATTGATTGTCCTTTTGCTGGCGGTGTTGCTGGTGGTTTTTTGGGCACTTTGATTGCACTTGGAATTTTTATTGTTATTTTATTTTTAGCTGCACTTTATGTTTATCATGCTCTTGCGTGGTCTACTATCGCAAAAAAATTGAAACATAGAAGGCCTTGGCTTGCATGGATACCTTTTGCTAGTATCGCTATGAGATTGCAACTTGGGAAATTTCATTGGGCATTGATTTTTTTAGCGTTAATCCCTGTTCTTGGTTGGATAGCTCTTTTTGTGCTATTGATAATCTCTTATTGGAGAATATATGAAAAAAGAAAATATCCAGGGTGGCTTAGTTTAGCATCGATAGTTCCTGAGTTCGGAACACTTATTTATTTGGTGGTAATTGGGTTTGTTGCTTGGAAAGACAGAAAGAGTAGGCGTATTTAGATCTTAATGAGTAATTGATTGCTGTAAATACTTATTTTTATGATTAAAAACTTCTTTTGTGAATCTTTAATAACTTAATAGTAGTTACTAATGGAAAGATTTAAATAACGTAGATTTTGAATTTTCTTTATGTACTCGCTAGATGACTTCCTCCATAATTATGTTGGTGGATTGGTAAACAATATTTCCCAGTATGAAGTTCCAAATAGAAATCTTGCTATTGATTTAGATTTAAATTCTAAAAAAAGAATCTTGCATACATTAACAGAAGACATTCTTGCAAATGATGTTTTAAATCATCTTGTTTTTAATGCTTTGAATGCAATTAGCGGGGTAAATGGCTCTTGGGAAAATATTTTGGGCAATTGGAATCTGGACATACTAGGAAACTTAACATTTAGAAGTTATGATCTTAAAGGAATTTCAGTTATCGAATTAGAAGATAATGGTAAGGGCATAAATCTTGATGAAGTAAAAAAAATAGCAGATAATGGTACTATTGATATTGATCCTTTGGATTATGATTCTAGGGAAGAACTATTGGATCTGTTATTTTACCCAGGATTTACAACAAAGGGTCAATTTAGAGGTGTTGGGTTAGACTTTGCTTATACTCAGTTGTATACGAACTACAATGGAGAAATTTCTATAAAAGGAACTACTTTTTATTCAAAGGATGGACTAACTACTGTTGGATCTCATAATGGAAAAAATACTGGAACAATCTTAAAATTGGAACTTCCAACTAGTTTACCAAAAGATTCTTAATTAAATGTTAGAAGTTATTTGTTATAATCAAAAACTTTTTATATAATCTCTTGTTTCTTCACTTAAAAGATGGTGAATATAGCTTGGTTCAAGGATGTTTCTAAAGATAGTATTCCTTTAGTTGGTGGAAAAGCAGCCAATTTGGGTGAATTATCCAGTAATAATTTTCCAGTTCCAAATTAACTCAACCTCTCTTTTATCTCCAAATAATAAGAATCTATATTTGTCATCTAGTGGAATCCCTTTTTGAAGGTTATTAGTAATATCTCTAAGTTCATTATCAGAAAGGACTATCTTTGCTTTTGTTCCGTATTTTGTTTTAACATCCTTCTTACTTGCCATATTTAAATAAAAGATAAACATTCATATATAAATGTTCTTCTGTTTTTGTGTTTAAGACGCCCCTAATAAATTTCTTTTTCCGCAGAAAAAGACTATCTAGACGCCCCTTCTAATAAATATCGAACGAAGTGCGTGTATATGTCCGAAGGACTAAAAGCCCCCTATATTAATTCGACCGTAGGGAGTGTAAATGTGCGTAGCACTGGAATTCCCCTTTTGTTTCTTTTCCTAAAAGAAAAAACTTAAACTAAATTGAAACTAATCGCTGTTATGTCTGGGTGAGCGTAGCGAAAGTCTGCAAGACGTCCCCGAGGATTTTTTGTGAAACAAAAAACCGCAGAGTTGAGTTTGAGTTTTATTCTATAAATCATCTTCGTAGAAGACTAACTTTTAGGGCACGCGCGCTTTTTTGCTTCTTTTTTTCTAAAAAAGAAAATAGAAATAATCTTTTGGGGTGGAAAATTTTATTGTGTTTCTTCTGCTTTCCAAGGTGTTTTTCTTGGCATAACTAAACAGAACAATGTGCTAATCAAAATTATGAATAATGACGCACCAACAATCATAATTTCATTATTTATGAAGTTTCCATAAATGAATAAAGGAAGTCCAATTATGAATGCTGTTGAGACTCCCCATAAAACACCTTTTGCACTTAATCTGCTCCAATATAAACTTAATATAGTTGGAACAACAACACAAGCAGCTATAGTGTTAAATATCCACCATAAATGGAAAAGTCCAAATTGAGGAATATAATTAACAGCTAAAGCTATTAATAATCCAACTATTGCTATTCCAAACATTGCTTTTCTTGCGGATTTTATAGCTTCATCGTCATTCTTAGGTTTTGCAACATCTGTAACCCATAATGAACTCGCCGCTGAAAGTCCAGAATCTAATGTTGAACTTAATCCAGATAAGAGCATTATAACAAATAAGAACACTGCCCAAGCAGGAAGTAATGTTGCAACAACTTGAACTCCAATCATTGAAGCATCAACGCCAGCAGGTAAGGTAATTCCAAGAGCAGAATTTGCTCCTAAAAATCCAAGAGTTGAAAGTGCTATTGGAACAACACCAAAAAGCAATGCTCCAAAGATGAATGCTTTTACAAGTTGATTTTTCTTAATTGCAAAAGCTCTTTGCCAATATTGTTGGTCAGATATTGCTCCTGCAATTAAACCAATTGAGGTAACAATTCCTAAAGAAAATGCTATGCCTGGATCAAATATATTTCTTATTCCCGCCAATCCACCAAGTCCTGCACTTATTGAAGAAAGTCCTCCTGCAACACTCCAAGTTAATGGAAGAATTATTATTCCAATTAAAACTATCATCGCCATTTGAATAAAATCGGTTGTAATTGATGCTTCAAGTCCTGAAATATAAGTGTAAATTAAAGCAATAACTAATAAGATTGGCATTATGATTGTTAGAGGAATTCCTGTTAAAAGATAGATTAAACTTCCACCTACAAAAATTTGGACTGTAACAGCCATAATTTGGTAAAAGAAATATGGGAAAAGATAAACTTTATGTGCTTTTTCACTTTGTAATCTATGTTTAATGTATTGAGGTAAAGTATAACCCTCTGGCATTTTTTTTCTAATTGCAGGAGCAAGAAAAGCAAAAAGTGCAAGGGCAATTATGTTTGGAAGAGTAAACCAAAAAATTCCTGCGATACCTTTTTCATAAGCTAGTTGAACAGAAACAAAAAGAGCAGGAGCCCAAATCCACGAAGCTGCGATACTTGTTCCACCTAAAAACCAATTAACTTTTCTTCCAGCAACGAGGAAACCCTCTTTTGTGTTCCATCTTTTCCATCTTGCGAAAAAGTAAGTAATCAGAATCATCGCTATTCCGAAGAGTAATAAAAACAAGTAACCCGATGATTGTGATATGAATGCCATCTTTTTAAAATAAAGATAAAAGATATATAAAAAGCTTTCGTTGAGATAAAATTTTGGGGTGGAAGATTATTTCTAAATAAATTTCAAAAACGAAGTTTTTGACTATCTGTCACGAAGTGACTAAGCGCGTGCCCGTCTTTAAAACTCAAACTCAATTAGACATAACTGTATTTATGCGAAGTCTGTAATATTTTACTAGTACAAGGTGTATAAATAATAGTTATGTGTAGCGACCAAGAATTTTTTGTTTTCATTTTGTAGTGGGGGGATATATATTTAAGTCAAAAATAATTAAAAAATGGTATATGGATCCTAATGAAGCCATAAGAAAAGAAGGATTTAGAAGAAGATTTAGTCCTAGAACTATAAAAACATATCAACATTGTGTTGAAAAATTTTTGAATAAAACAAATGTTCCAATTGATAAATTAAGTAAAAAGGATGTTAGATTATTTTTAGAGAGATTATCAGATAAAAATGTTGCTGGAAGTACTTTGAATGTATATCATATGGCTATCAAATTTTTTATGGAAGAAGTTCTAAATAAGAGGATGAAGTTAAATATTAAGTATTCTAAGGTCCCTAAAAGATTACCAATTGTTTTAACAAAAGAAGAAACTAAGAATTTAATTAATTCTATTGATAATGAAAAACATAAATTAATGATTGAATTATTGTATTCTTCTGGAATGAGGGTTTCTGAGTTAATTAATTTAAAAATCAAAGATTTAGAAGGAAAATATGGTTGGGTTAGAGAAGGGAAGGGTAGAAAAGATAGGCCCTTTATTTTAGCAAACAAATTGAAAAAAGATGTAGAAAAATTATGTAAAGATAAAAATCCGGAAGAGCATTTGTTTAGAAGCTACAAATCTAAAATGAGTACTAGAACGGTTCAGGAAATAATTAAAAAAGCTTGTAAAAAATCAGGGATAACTAAGAAAGTACATCCACACACATTGAGGCATAGTTTTGCAACACATTTAATTGAAAATGGATATTCTGTTTCAGAAGTTCAATCTTTGTTAGGGCATAAAAGTATGGATACAACTATGATTTACGTTCATTTAGCAAGGCCAAATTTGATAAATGTAAAAAGTCCTTTAGATGGTTTGTAATCAAAAAGTTTATATAAATCTTGAGTTTCTTCTTAATAAAAGATGGTGAATATAGCTTGGTTCAAGGATATTTCTAAGGATAGTATTGCCTTAGTTGGTGGAAAAGGTGCAAATTTGGGAGAATTAAGTAGAAATAATTTTCCAGTTCCAAATGGTTTTGTTGTTACAGCAGATTCATATAAATTATTCTTAGCCCAAACCAAAATACAGGACCAGATTGATAAGATTCTTGCTCATTTGGATATTGAAGATTCAAATAAATTGAATGAAGCTTCTGAAAGAGTACAGGATTTGATTTTGAGTTCTGATATGCCTTATGAAGTTAAGTTAGACATACAAAAAGCTTACAAAAATATTAATATTGGAACAGATATAACTACTTTGCCTGCACAGGCTGCCAATCTTGTTAATTCTGGGAGGGACACTTCTTTTGTTGCTGTTAGATCAAGTGCCACTGCGGAAGATTTACCAACTGCTTCATTTGCAGGACAACAATCAACTTATCTTAATGTAAGGGGACTTGATAACGTTACTAAAGCAGTTCATCAATGTTGGGCTTCTTTGTATACACCTAGAGCAATTTATTATAGAGAAAAAAATGATTTTGAACATTCCAAAGTTTTTATTGCAGTTGTTATTCAAAAAATGATCAACTCCGAGAAATCTGGTGTTATTTTTACAATGAATCCAGTTACTAATGATGAAAATGAAATTATAATTGAAGCTGGTTATGGTTTGGGTGATGCTATTGTTTCTGGCGCAATTTCTCCAAATAGATACGTTGTTGAAAAAGATTATTGGAAATTAAAAGATAAGAAAATTCCCGGTCAAGAATGGATGTTTGGCCGCGATGTAAATACTGGTAGGACTGTTAAAATTGATTTAAGCGAAGGAAAAAGTAAGAGACAGGTTTTGGAAGATGACGAAATCATTGTTATCGCAAAATTAGCTGCTAAAATTGAGAAACATTACAAAAAACCACAAGATATTGAATACGCAATTGAAAATAATAGATTGTATATTGTCCAAAGCAGAGCAGTTACGACTAAGGAAAAGGTGGAAGAAGTTAAAGAAGAAGAAATTGAAGGTGATGTTATTTTAGAGGGTTTGTCTGCTTCTCCAGGTGTTGGTTCTGGTACTGTGAAAATTGTAGATGGTAGAGAAGAATTACATAAAATTGAGAAGGGCGATGTTTTAGTTGCAAAGATGACCTCTCCAGATATGGTTCCTGCAATGGAAAGAGCTTCTGCAATCGTTACTAATGAAGGTGGAACAACCTGTCATGCAGCAATTGTTTCTAGGGAATTGGGAATCCCTTGTGTTGTTGGTACTGAGAAAGCTACAGAAGTTTTGAGTGAAGGTAGTGTTGTTACTGTTGATGGTTCTTCTGGAAAAGTTTATTCTGGCGAAAAAGAAGTTGAAGAACCTGAGAAAATAGAAATGGATATTGAAGTTTCTAATGAAAAAACAGTTACAAAAGTTAAAGTTAATGTTGATATTTCGCAGGCTGTTGGAAGAGCCGTTGAAACTAATCCTGATGGTGTTGGTTTGGCTAGATTAGAATTTGTTATTGCAGAAAAAGGAATTCATCCTTTGAAATATGTTAGAGAGGGTCGTGAAGAAGAATATACTAATTATTTAGTTGAAAAGTTAAAAGAAATTGCACAACCATTTGGTGAGAGACCAGTTTGGGTTAGAACTTCAGATATTAGAAGTGATGAGTATGATGAATTAGAAGGTGGAGATTTGGTTGAAAAGGAAAGTAACCCGATGATGGGGTGGCATGGTATTCGAATGAGTTTGGATGAGAAAAAATTATTGAAAGCTGAATTGAAAGCAATTAGGAGACTAAGACAAGAAGGTATAAGAAACATTTCAATTATGATTCCTTTAGTTACGCACGTTAATCAAGTTGAGAAAGTAAAAGAAATTATGAGTGATTTGGATTTAGATTGTGATTTGGGCATTATGATTGAAACTCCCGCTGCTGTTGAGATTATTGATGATCTTTGTAGTGCTGGAATAAAATTTGCTTCTATTGGTTCAAATGATTTGACACAATTTACTTTGGCTGTTGATAGAAATAATGAAAAAGTTGCAGAGTTGTTTAGTGAATTACATCCTGCTGTTTTAAAACAGATTAGAAGAGTTATTAAGAAATGTAGGGAATATAATGTTGAATCAAGTATTTGTGGTCAGGCTGGAAGTAATGAAGAAATGGTAAAAAAATTAGTAAAATATGGTATTAGTTCTATTTCTGCGAATGTTGATGCTGTTGGAAAGATCAGAAATATTGTATCTGATGAAGAAAGAAGATTATTAGAATCTGCCAGAGATAATGCTTGACCTGGACCATCATATTCTTTATAAGTTTGGGTAAATTAAAATCTTAAATGTCGGTTGTTTATAGCTACAAAGAATTATTTCCATTTGCTGAATACAGGAATGGTCAAGAACCCTTTATGAAAGTTGTAGCTACTGCCTTAAGTAATAAAAAAGATGTTCTCGCAGATATTCCCACTGGTGTTGGAAAAACTGCTGCTGTTTTGACTGCTGCCTTAGAATATGCTTTGAAACATAATAAGAAGGTTTTATTTTTAACTTCTAAACATACCCACCATAGAATCGCTGTAGATACTCTGAAAAAAATAAAAGAAAAATGTGGGTTTAATCTTCAAGTTACTGACTTTATTGGTAAAGTTTGGATGTGTGGTAGGCCCGAAGTTGATCCAAGAAATGCAGGAGCTTTTTGGGACTATTGTAAACATCTAACTGAAAATAAAGAATGTGAATTCTATGAAAATTTTCATAGTAAAAGAAATATGTTTTCAAATAAATTATTGATGGATGAGTTAAAGAATAAAATTCATAATGTTGATGAGTTGTTTGAAAAATGTAAAGAATCGAAAGTCTGCCCATACGAGGCTGCAAGTCTTTTGGCCAAAAAGAGCAAGGTTATAGTCGCAGATTATTATCATATTTTGGATTCTGGAATTAGACCCTCTTTTCTTAAGAAAATTAATTGTGATTTGAATGATTGTATTATTGTTTGGGATGAAGCGCACAATTTACCAGACAGGGCTAGGAATTTAATGAGCGACAGTTTGAATACTCTTGGTTTAGACAGTGCTATCTCTGAAGCAAATAAATTAGATAAAGATGCTGAAGAAGAAATTTTTGAAATAAAAAATAAGCTAGCAAAACTTAATGATAAATATCATGGAACTGAAAGTTTGGTTGAAAAAGATGAGTTTGGTTCATTTGATGAAGAATTTATTGAAAAGTTAGATAATATGTCTGACGATGTTTTGAAATTACAACAAAGAAGTTATTTGAGATCTTTGGCATATTTTTTATCTGGTTGGAATGTTGAAGGTAAGGAATTTTCTAGAATTTTAAAAACTGGGAAGACCAAAATGGGTAAAAATTTTATTGTTTTAGAAAAAAATTGTTTGGATCCTTCTGTTGCCGTGGGTGAAATTATTAGTGAAGCCCATTCTAATATTTTTATGAGTGGAACATTATGTCCCCTTGAAATGTATGAAAAAATCTTTGGTTTGGATCTTCCTTTGAAAATTGATTTATCAAATCCTTATCCTGCCGAAAATAGGTTAGATTTAGTTGTTCCTGTTGTAAATACTAAATTTAGTATGAGAAGCGATCAAATGTTTGAGAGAATTGCTTTAAATTGCAAAAGGATAATTGAAGTTATTCCTGGAAATAAAATATTTTTCTTTCCAAGTTATGCCCTTTTGGATTCAGTTAACTCATATTGTGAAGAAGATATTATTATTGAAGAAAGAGGGATGGATAAGAATATCAGAGAATCTATCTTAAATAGATTTAAAATTTCAAGAGGAAATACTTTGTTTGCTGTTAGTGCTGGTGGTTTTGGTGAGAGTGTTGATCTCTTTGGAGATGCTTTATCTGCAGTAATTGTTGTTGGTGTTCCTTTTGGTAAATATGACTTAATGAGCAAAGAATTAGTTAGATATTATGATGAAAAATTTGGCCGTGGTCAAGAGTACGGATATGTTATGCCTGCTTTTACTAAAGTTTTACAAAATGCCGGTAGGTGTATAAGAAGTGAAAAAGATAGGGGGGTTATTATCTATTTAGATGAGAGATATTCTTGGCGTGCTTATCATAAATATTTCCCGATCTCCGTTAATTTGGTTGAAAGTAAGAATTATGAGAAAGTTAAAGAATTCTTTAGTTAACTACTCCTAAATGGTAAGGCTTATAAATGGATTATTATGACCTATATCCTACAAAATATATGATTATTTAGAGGTAAAATGAAGAAATTATTAACAACTTTGGCTGTAGGCACGATTTTAGGTGGAACTGCGGTTGCAGATAATAATATTAGTTTTATAGAAGTTGATGAAAAAGCTCCAACAGATTCTGTTGTTGTGGCTGGTGCAGAAAATTTCCCCAATGCTTTTGTAGGAGCCCAAGAATATTATATTGATATTGGTGAATTAGTAGGATTTCACTCTTCTAAATTTGATGGTGTTTATGATAACAATTTATCAATTATTGATCCACATATGGTTAGCAGACCAGATCTATTTTTTCAGTTTGGACAAGTAAAAAGTAACTCTGATGAACTTTCAAATGGAAATACTGGGGATGGACGTTGGTATAATTTAGGTGCTATGCTGGGGCAGAATTTTCCAGAACAAGTTACTGTAGATACTACATCTCAAACTGCTTATTCTAGTTTGGATAATTTAGACAATAGAACTAATGATGCACTTAGAAATATTGTTGAAATCGATTCTTTTTATAGATCTATTGAAGCAAAATTAGATAGTTTGGATGCAATAGATGATTCTCTAAGTACTGATTGTTATACAAGAATTGATAATATTGATCAAACTGCGCCTTTAGATTCTGTTAGGGTTGATACTGAATTTTTAGACGATCCTTGCTGCGGAGCTTATTCTGCTGCTAGAAGGCATTTTGTTGATCAGGGTGTTATGGACAGCTGGTTAGAAAGCAGACCTGATTTAAAATTTCAGTGGGCTGGAAATGATCAGTGGTATAATTTAGAATTGTCTCCATTGTATAACGTTGCTGGTGTTGATACTGTTCTTGTTCCTGGTGAAGAAAGTCAAACTGATTATGATACTTTGCTCTTATCTTTGGGAAGTAGAAATATAGAATTATCAGATTCATTAAATTTAGAAAGATCTAAAAGTCAATTATATTCAACCAAGCTTAATAATTCGTTAAATCTTGGTGAAGATCTTGTAAGTCTTGCAATTGATCAAGATGTTATAATCGATAGTTTAGAAAATATTGATGGGCTTCCAGGCTGGCTTCCAGATCAGATAAATGTTTTGGCAGGCAGTAATGGGGTTTATGGTGTTGGAAAAGATTGGAATGCCGGAAACAATGTTTATGGTGTTAGTGCATTTGGCAGATTTGGTGGACTTGAAGAAGGTGTTGATAGAACTCTTCTTGATGCTGAAGAAATATTGGGCATAGGAAGAAGAGAAACTATTGATAGAACTGAATGGAAAGATACTCCTTCAATTGGATTGCTTGGTAAAGTTGGTTACAAAAATAATGGCGTTACACTTTACGCTGGTCCTGGCGTTGTAATAATGAGAAAAAATAATGCTACAAGCAGAGGTATTGAACATTATAATACTGAAGATGAATGGCTTGGTGACTCTTTTGATCCTGCAACTGCTGGTTCTGAATCTAAGCTTGGTTTTGCTTATTGGGCTGGTATCGATTTCGACCTAGGAGATAGATGGTCTCTTGGAGCTTGTTATTTGGGTTCTCCTGAATTTACCTCTGTAGGACTTACTTTAGGGTGCGACATAAAATGAAAAAATTAGTTTTTTTGTTATTTGCGTTAGTTTTGGTAACTAGTTTTGCTAGTGCTGCCGCACTTTTGACATCACATTGGGGCAATGGGACAGATTATCTTGAAGTTAATCAAGGAGATAATACTCAGTTTTTAATTTGGGCAAGTTCAACTATTGATTATGTCGAGTATGGCGCTGTATTGCTTCAGAATGGAAATTATGTAGAAACCATTGTAGAGGGTAGCGCTGAAGGCGGTCCATATGGTACTTCACATACTGGTTGGTATAATGTTGATACATCTGATTTAGATGGAGTTTATGTTTTGGGTGTTTATGCAAGTGATGGTGAAGATGGTTATGATGCTGTTGAGTTAACATTGAATGTTAATGTTGATGAAGATTCAGAAAATAGTGCTCCAGTAATTAATTATATACCAAATCAAAATGCTCAATGTGAAACTCAGTTTAATTATCAGGTTATTGCTGTTGATGAAGATGGTGATGATTTAGATTATTCAGATAATACTAATTTGTTTAATATTAATCAAAACGGTTTGATTAGTTTTGTTCCTTCTTGTAATGATGTTGGAAATCATTACATTACAATTACTGTTGAAGATGGAAATGATGGAGATGATGCTGAAGATTTTGTATTAACAATAACTGAAGAAGATGAAGAAAATACTCCTCCTTATGTTCCTAGTAATCCGATTCCTGTAAATGGTGCAACAAATGTACAGAGAACTAATATTTTTATGCATTGGAATGGTGGGGATCCTGATGGAGATTTAGTTTATTATGATTTATACTTGGGTACAAATCCAGGCAATATGCAATTAATTGTTAGTGATTTAACTCAGACTAGTTATTCTTTGCCACATACTAACTATGATACTGAATATTACTGGCAAGTTATAGCTGATGATGGTGAAGATAGTACAAATGGTCCCGTATGGAGTTTTACAACCGTTTCAGACAATAATTTTAATGCAGTTCCTTTAATTGGGGATATTTCAGATCAGGAAGCTGAATGTGGTTCAAGATTTAGGTATCGGGTTGAAGCTCATGACTCTGACCAAGGAGATATTTTGATTTTTAGTGATAATACAGATTTGTTTAATATTGATCCTATAAACGGTTTGATAGACTTTGTACCTAATTGTGATGATATTGGAAGTTATGAAATTGTTATTACAGTTTACGATAACCATGGTGCACATGATAATTCTTTGTTTCAGTTAGAAATCTTTGAAGATGGTGGAGACTGTGATGAAGATCATAATGGTGGAGACTCTGGTGATGATGAAGAATTTGGCTTTGAGGAAGTTGTTAATTATGGAAATTGTATTGATGATGGTGATGGTGACTTATATGGCTTCAGAGAAGTTACAATAACTTTGTTTGAAATTACAACCGGACTTACTGTAAATTCTTATGCAACTGAAGAAGTTTGTTATCTTGGATATCAGCCAGATACATTTTATCCTTATGAAGATAGTGGTTTTGGTTTGAAACTTTTAATTGCTTTGATATTTTTAGCAATTACCATTCCCATTGCAATTCGTTTTTATAGAAAGTTGTCTTAATCAGGAATGAACCACGCCTTTCCTTTTTTGTCTACTACATAATTTTTAGATTTTTCTATTATGTTAAATATTCTTTCTCCCTTAAAAATTTCTTCTCTTGTGATTATATCATATTTTCCTTTTGTTCTTTCAAGGAATTTTAAAAGGTCCTCTTGAAAGTTTCTTTCTTCTCTTTGTTTTTGTTCGGGTAATCCATTCTCTTGTTTAAATCTTCCAAGAATCCATCTTGAAAAGTCTTCCAAAAACTCATCACTTGTATGATATTCTACTCTTACGTTGCACTCTAATTTCAGATATTGTTCATTTTCTAATAAAGTATAGAATATATCCATGAATAATTAAGTATTAGTTAATTCTTAAAAATTTATTTCTTTTTTGCTCTTCTTTCTGCTATTGCAGACGTAATCGTGTGCATTATTCTTAAAATAAATTCTACTACCACTGCAAAAACAAAGTAATATTTCAATGTGTCTATTAAACTTGGTATTTGTCTTATTAAAGAGAATGATTGATCCCATGAAAACTGTCCTAAATCAATTAAGAATATTGCAAGTAATGTGAAAGGCAATATCTTTGCTATATCCTTTGACAGGGCTTGTTTGTAGTAAGATGTTATCCTTATTGAAGAAATTAGTGCCATGGATATTAGCAGAATTGTTTGTACGTCTTGGGTGCTCGTTATTGCTATTAAAAGTGCTGAAAAAATTATAAACCAGAACATTAAAAATAATGGGAAGAATAATAGGTATTCTACTGCGTATAAAATTACTGCGAAAAATTTTGAAATTGTCGGATGCTGAAATCTATTGTACTGCCTTAAATTCAATTCAAAAATATCTCTCCTTGCTACAAATCTGTATAAATTAAATACAACTACTGAATAAATGGCCAACCCAAAGATGAAAAGTACTAATGGACCTATTGCTTCTAAAGCTTCGCTTGGTATAATAGCCATATGTTAGTTTTATAATTTTTGTTTTAAAAAAGTTTGTATTTTTAGAGAACTAGTTCTAATTTGTCACCATAAATTTTTCTTAAGCTATCTATCGTTTTTAGTTTTAAGCCGTTCCTTCTTAACAATTCTTTTGTTGATAATATTGCGTCTAATTCGTTTATGTCTGATTTTTGTAATTTCTCTATTGTTCCATCAGCTTTTATTTTAGCTTTCTTTATTTCTTTGTCTTTAATACCAAGTTCTAAAACAAATATTTGATCATCTAGTAAAAGTATTTCTCCCAGTTTGTCTTTTCCATATTTAAATGAGATTTTTGACTTCTGAAGTTCTAAGAATTTCTTTCTTTGTAGATGTTCTTCTAAAACTCTTATGTAATTCCTTAACTGTCTTTTTACTTTTTCTATTTCTTCTTTCTTTATTTTTTTTGCTTTTAGATCTTTTACTGTTTTTTCGAATAATTTGTAGTCATCTGCTATGCTTGTTGGAAGTCCTTCCTGCTCACAATACTTCCTTATTCCTAGCTGAAGACTTGTTGTTTTTATATTTCCTGAAGCAAGTGATTCTCTTGTTATTTGTGTTATTGCTTGTTGGAATTTTTTGAAATCTTCTTTTTCAGTTTTCTTTTGTATTTGTGAAAATAATTTTTTAATTCTATTTAGATAATCTTCAACATCATTTATTAACAGGTCTACTTCTTTTCCAGATACACTCTTTATCTTTCCATGTTCCATTCCCTTGAAGAAGTCTTTTACTCTTATTAAGATCTTAACATATTTTGGCTCCAAAAGTTTTTCTCTCTTTACAAAAATTTCATCTAGAAGTTTTATGGTCTCTTTTGGTGTTGGTGGGGAGATTCCATAAAGCATCAATGCTGCTTGTGATGGATTAAGAATTGCGTAGTACAAATCTTCGCTTGCGATCATTAACAATTTTCTTTTTGCAACATCTAGCATTCTTTCTCCTGTGCTCATGTGCATATCAATTGCTTCTGGAGAAGGTCTAATTCTTCCCATTTTTAGAAGTAATCTCCAAGGACCAAATAATCCCCTATCGAAAATTGGAACTCCGTCTCTCAAAAATGTGAATATTACTGGGTGTGCATCTTTTACAGATTCCCAGAAATCAGTTAAAATGTATGTTTGAACGTGGAACTGTTTTTTTACTCCTGTTATTGCTGAAGCTTCAATTGCCATAGCTTGAATTAATCCCCTTAATTTTTCTCGCAATTCTGCCCTTGACATTCTTCTGACATCAGTATCATCTACCACTATGTAGACATCAATGTCATTTGATTTTTCTCCCCTAAATAATGAACCTGCTGCGATGTATGAAACGATATATTTTTCGAACTTCTTCACAGTCATAGCCTTGTGAACTTCTGAAATCTTAAGTGCTGCCAAAAAGTCTGTTGGATCATAAAGAATTGCAGACATTGAAATTACTTGTAACAATTCATATTTTCCATCAAATAATGATTCTCTTATCTCTGACATTAATGATATTTCTAGCCAAAGTTTTTCATCTATTGACTTTGCTATCTTAACTAACTCAGGTGTTATTTTGTCTTTTATTTTGTAATCTGGTGTTTTCTCTGATTTTGAGTCGTCTAGAATTACTAAAACACTTATTTTATTTTTTTCTTTTTCTAAATCTTCTTTATTCATGTATTTTTGATCTTCAGGATTTATTATTTTTGGAGGTAGAAGCGCTATCCCTGAAATTTGTTTTTTATGTTCTTTTAGAATTTTATCCTTTAATTGATCTATTTTTTTCTTGAATGCTTTTTCTTTTGCAGGATCAATTTTTGGTGGTTGCTGTGGTGCTTCCATATGTTTTAGCGGAACGTGGGCCTTTTTAAATGTTTTTAATAAGATTTATAATATACTCCTTCTTCCAAAGATTTCAATTAGTTCAAGAAAGGTACGACAGAGACGGATGGAGACGAAGGTCGAAGCTAGAGAAACAAAACATAGTGAGCTAACAGCTAATGATTCTTGGGGTGAAAAGAAAGAGAAAAAAGAGGACGATTTTGTTAGCAGGGTTATTGATTTAATCAAATCTACTCCTGGTGTTTTAACTACTAAGGATGATATTGTAAGGTACAACATTCCCAATAATGGTCATCCTGGAACTTTTTGTATTCCTTATGAAGTTAAAACTAGGTCTCGTAGAATTGTTTTTTATGGAAGTAGGTCCCATAGTTTGAGTCTTGAAGAAATATCTGACCGTCTTCCTACTATTTTGAAAGATCATTCTTTAGATTATTAAAATAATAATATAATAAAAAATAAAGAATTATTCTTGTTCAGCAAATTTTTTAATTGCTTCAAAGTTTTCAACTATTAGTTTAGCCTTCTTCTTTCCAAATGAAAATGGCCATTTTGACTCTGTGTCTTGTTCGCCTATTAATTTTATCATCTTATTTCCTTTGAATTCATCATATTCTACTGCCATTTTTAGTTTACCTCTTGGTTTTGTTTGTAAATTAATTATTTATAAGTTTTTATATTAAAGAGAAAATAAATTTTAGGTGTAAATAATCTTATTTAATATTTAAAGCTTTTATTATTTTATCAAGCTTTTCGTTAATTGTTTCAAAATCTTTGCTGAAAGACTTGTCTGAACCTGCCTTATCTTTTTTTACAAAACAATTATCGCAATAGACTGGTTTACTTGATGTTGGTTTAAAAGGAACTTCGCATTCATCACCGCAAGAAGAGCAAATAACTTTAGTCATTTTAAAATCACGTTCTTTTCGGTTATTATACCTTGGTTCTCTGCTTGGAGCTCTTCTATACTCTCTCTTTGGACGATCCTCGAAACTATCTCTTCCGCCATAACTTCTCCTTGGAGAACTACTTCTAGCGTTTCTATCATTTCTTTCTCTTGGACGTTCAAATTTTGCCATGAGTATTCGGAATACCAGTGGTTTATAAGGTTATGTTATTGGTTTAATTGCCAAAGCCAAATTTAATAAATATTGAAATTTTTATCTTCTTTATGAGAAAATTACCAAAATTTAAATCAAAAGTGTTTTTGGCACCAATGGCTGATGTAACTGATCCTGCTTTTAGATTGCTATGTAATGATTATTGTGCTGGTTTAACAGTAACTGAGCTAACTTCTGCTCATGCTGTTGTTTCTAGGGGTGTTAAAGATTTTGTTGAGTTTGATAAGAAAGAAAAACCTAGATCTGTCCAACTATTTGGTTCAGATTTGGATAAGTTGAGTAAAGCTGCAAAAATTGTTGAGCCTCATTTTGATATTATCGATTACAATATGGGTTGCCCATCAACCAAGATAACAAAATCTGTTGCTGGTGCTGCTTTGTTGCAGAAAAAAGAATTAACTAGAGATATTTTTAGAACTTTAATTTCTTCAGTTAAAAAACCTGTTAGTTTGAAGATGAGAAGTGGTGTTAAAAAAGATAATTTATTTAGAGATATTGCCAAAATTGCTGAAGATGAAGGTGTTAGTATGATTACATTACATCCTAGAACTGTTGAACAAGGATATTCTGGTGTTAGTGATTGGTCTTTAATTAAAGAGCTGAAATCTTTGGTTTCTATTCCTATTGTTGGCAACGGAGATATTGTTAAACCTGAAGATGCTTTGAGAATGTTTAAAGAAACTAATTGTGATTATGTTATGGTTGGTAGGTGTGCTAGGGGCAATCCATTTATTTTTGAACAGATTAATGATTTGATTTCTAAGGGAAAGTATAAGGAATATAATTTTGAAGATAGAGTAAATGTTTTTTTGAAATATTTGAAATATTCTAAGAAGTTTAAGTCAATTAAATTTTCTAATGTGAAAGTAAATGCTGTAAATTTTACAAAAGGTGTTGAGGGTGGAGCTAGATTGAGAGAAGAATTGGTTAAATGTAAAGATGTTAAAGAGTTGAAAAAAGTTTTTGAAGTAGTTGTATAAAAATAAAATAATTGTTAGTATTTATTTATTACCTTTTTTTAAGTAAGAAATATTTAATCTAAATCCTACGTTTTTTAACTGCTTAGCTGAAGTTACGATTGATCTCTTTACTATTTTATCTTTTGGGCTAAATCCCTCTTCAAGTTTCACTAAAACTTTAACTTTGTTGCCAACAGTTTTGTCAACTTTTAGCATGGACTCAATCCCATTTCCATCAAAAATAGTTTTCATAACTGCTTCAGTGTGTGCTTCGGGATTTGTTATTTCTGGGCAATTTTCATGTTCTACCCCATCTAATCTTTTTGAAATATATCCTGACTCAATTTCTTCTGCGTAATGTCTCCCATAACATTCCTGTGATAAAAATGTATCCGATGTAATGTAACCTTGCTCACGTAGTTTTCTTGTATCATATCCTGTCAATGGAACTAATTCTCCGTCTAGTTCAATTGCCCTGCATGCACTACATCTGTTTATTGTTTTTGGCACTTTTTACTCCTTTTTGTATAGTTTATTTTTTTATTTGGTTTATAAGGCTTTCCTTTGTTGTTTTTGTTGAGTAGTAACATATTTTAATAAAACTGTAGTTCGTTCTCTTTTTATGAAAAAATTCCTTTTTTTGGCATTTTTAGTAGTTGTTCTGGATCAGATTACCAAATTTTTGTTTACAGACGTCCATTTTGGAGTGTTTAATTATGTGAAGAATACTGGAGCTGCTTTCTCTTTATTTCAAGGTTATGTTGGTACCTTGTCTATTATTTCGTTATTAGTTGTTATTTTCATTGTTTATTTGTTTAGGAAGAATAAAGAGTATTTGGTGCCTTTGGCTTTTGTTTTGGGTGGAACTGTTGGTAATTTTATAGATAGAGTTTTTTTGGGTTATGTTAGGGATTTTATTGATTTGACTATTTGGCCAGTTTTTAACGTTGCAGATAGTTTCAATGTAATTGGTGTTGGAATTATGGTTTATTATTTGATTAAAGAAAAGAAAGATTTATAATTAATATTCTATTTGCGTTTTTATGGTTTTGAAAGAATTATTGGTTGGCAGCTTATTGTTGTATGGTGTAAATTCTTTTGCTAGGGATGCTAGTGATTCTCCAGTTTTTAATCCTGAACCTAATCTTTGGGTGAGGGGTGTAGTCAAAACTAGTCCCGAATTACAAAGAAGGGCTAGTAATGTCGATATATGTACCGTTGGTTTTGTAACTGATTATGGAATGAAAACTTTAAGTGTTTATGGGGATATAGAAAGTACAAGACTTGGTTGTTTAATAGCTCCGGGTGATACATTGGGGATATTTTTAGGACGTCATCAAAATTCTAGTCATGTTGATGAAATAAATCGTTTTTCTCAACATTATCAAATGCTTGATTCTTATGGTAGAGTTATGATTAATGGTGAACTGTTTGAAGAGAAATAAGAGAAAACTTTATAATTTATTATCCATCGCTTTTTATATGAATTTGTCTACTTATTTTGAACGAGTATTGAGTTATGGTTTTTTGTTGTCTCTTCCTTTCTCATTGGAGCATAATTTAAATCAGAATACTACTGATAAACTTCCTTTTATTAGGGCTCCATATTTCTATGAAGAAGATCCAACATATCAAAGAACGTGTCCAGAATCTTTTTCTTCTTCTGATTTTGTTTCATCAGCAGATTATTATGATTTATCTGGCCTTGTTATGGTTGTAATTCCCCCATCTGTAACACATACTAGTTCCTCTTATAATGTTCCTGTTCTTGCTATTATGCCTCTTGATCCAGAGACTCACGCTAAAAGAAGCAAACATGGTGCTACCCAACAATACCCCAAATCAGTTAATGATCCTATCCCAAACGAAAACGCTATCATTTCTCAAAGGTATTCTAGAAAACCTAGAGATAGTCTTCAAGAGAAAACTTTATAATTAAGATAAACAGATGTTGATCATGGATAAGATAGAATTAGTAAAAAGAAATTCTGTTGAAATTATTAATGAGAAGGATTTAAGGAAAACTTTGAATAAAAGTAATCCCATTTGTTATTGTGGTTACGAAACTTCTGGTGAAATACATTTGGGACATTTAGTTACAATTACAAAATTAGTTGATTTGGAAAAAGCTGGTTTTAAAGTTAAAGTTCTTTTTGCAGATTGGCATACTTATCTTAATAAAAAAGGTGATTGGGATTTTATTAATGAGCAAGTTAAAACTTGGAAAGCTGGTTTCAGGGCTGCCGGATTGAGTAAAGCAGAGTTTGTTGTTGGTTCATCTTTTCAGAGAAAGAAAGAATATCAAGATGACTTGTTGAAGTTGGCTGCTAATACTACTATGAACAGGGCTTTGAGAAGTATGCAGAAAGTTGCAAGGGATGTTGACCAAGCAAAAGTTAGTCAAGTTATTTATCCTTTAATGCAAATAGTAGATATAAAACATTTGGGTGTTGATGTGGTTCAATCTGGAATTGAACAGCGTAAGATTCATATGATGGGTGTTGAGAAGTTTAAAGATCTTGAGTATAAAGTTCCTGTGTTTGTTCATACTCCCTTGATTGATGGTTTGTCTGGTCCTGGTTCTAAGATGAGTTCTAGTGAACCTAATTCTTTTATTTCAATTAGAGATACTGATGAGAAGATTAGAAGTAAATTGAAGAAAGCTTATTGCCCTGTTGGAGAGGATAATCCCGTTTTACAGATTGCTCAGTTAATTGTTTTTCCCCGTATTGATAAGTTTGTTATTTCTAGAGATGAAAAGTTCGGTGGAGACTTAGAATTTACTGAGTTTAGTAAGTTGGAAAAGGAATTCTTTAAGAAAAATGTCCATCCTGTTGATTTGAAGAAAGCTGTTGGTGATTATTTGATTGACATCATTGGTCCAATTAGGAAGAAGTTCTAAGATTCTTTTCGTAATATTTTAATAAGTAATTTCTAAACTACTTACTTGGTTCTAATTTTATTTTTGATTAAAAACTATGAAAGATCCTAAAATTATCAATAATCCTCCAACTGTTTCAATTACTGTTGGAAACTCACTAAAGATAATAAAAGCAAGTAATATAGGAAATATTATGTCTAGGAGTATTATAACCCCTCCTTTTTGGGCTTTTACTTTTTCAAATCCTTTGTAAACCAAAATAAATGGCAGGGTTGTAAAAACTACTCCAATCAGTAATATAATCCAAATGTCTTTTGTTGAAAATGTTAATATTGGATTAATGAATAATAATGGTATAACAAAGGGGATTGCAATCAAATTTTGCCAAAAAGTTAGTGATACTTTATCATATTTCTTGAATGTTTTTGAAAGAACGTAAACTAAACCAAATCCGATTCCTGCAAGTAGGCCTGCAATTGAACCAAATAAACTTTCTTTAAGGAAAAAATTTGTTGGTGATAAAATTAATATTAATCCAATAAATGATACTATTAATGCGAATATCGTTCTATTTGTGATTTTTTCTTTTAGAATTAGATTAGAAAACAAAACTATCCAAATCGAAGAAGAATATAACAAGATAACTGCTGAAGCTATCGATAAATATTCTATTGCTAAAAAATATCCCAAGATAATAAATCCGTGAATTGCTCCAAAGAGTACTAACTTACCTTTCTCATATTTGAAAGGAATTAATTTGAATTTCTTAAATAATAAAAATAATGGTAGTAGGGAAATCGCAGAAATTAAAATTCTATAGAAAGACAAATTGTAGGCACCAAGATTATTCCCAAGTTTAACCATTATTGGAAGGAATCCAAATAAAAAGGATGCGAATAAAATTTCAATTAATCCTAAGCGCTCTTTATTCATGAGAATAAAAAAGATATGATGTTTAAAAGATTTTCTTATAGTGATTTAACAAATATAAAATTCCAATTAAAAGTGGAACTCCAGTTATTGTTAGTATACTAAAAATGTTTGTGTAAGTTTTAAAGAATATTGTGAATGCAATTGCTAATAATATGAAAACTATTCCACCGATTTTTTCTTTTTTCCAAGCTAGCCAAGTTAACCCGCCTAAAACCAATGTTGGAATATTGTGCATGAAAAATCCAAAGATCATTTCCCACCAAAGAGATTCTTCTGAAAAAACATCTAAAGAGAATAGTAAGAAGAATGCTATCAATAGTAATGAAAGTATCCTTGGTAACCAATATAGGAATTTATTCTTCTTTCCTTGCGAAGATTTCGATCCACTTCGTTTCATTTGTGTCGTTCACCTCTGAACCTATTATTTTAAAGCCCGCTTCATATAAAAAATCGTGCATTTCTTTTTCGTTGAAATATGTAAATGGTCTTGGTTCGTTTCCATATTTTTCTTCCCTTACTTCTTTTTGACCTTCTCCTTCTTCAACTGCAATGTAAATTAATCCTTTTTTCTTTAGAACTTTATTAAATCCTCTTAAAATATCTGTAACATTTTTTCTAGGTATGTGATAAAGTGCTGCCATTGCCCAAACACCGTCAAAAGTTTCTTCTTTAAATTTTAAATCAGTAAAGTCCATTTTTTTGAAAACGTTTTTTGCTTTCACCTTTTTTCTTGCTTCTAACAACATTTTTTCAGATAAATCTATACCTATTGGCTCATATCCTTCTTGCAAAAAGTATTCAACATCCCTTCCAGAGCCGCAGCCCACGTCGAGAATTTTCTTTCCCTTTAGGAGGGACATAAATTTAGTTGCTTGATATTGGACAATTTTTCCGTAGGTGTGCTCAGAATAAATTTTAGCTATTTTGTTGTATGTTTGCACCGCTAATTTTAACATATCTTTCATAAACTTTTGTAAGATCTTTAATTTAAAAAACTTTGTAATTAGTGGCTTCTACGGTGTTTTGGTACAAAATTTCTTAAATTTTCCGAATTTCCTTTGGTACAACCTATGATCATACCATCATATTCTAGTAAAAAATATCCTTGTTTGTCTTCAAGAAAGATATCATTTCCTTCCATCCAGTCTAGAAACTGTTCTTTATCTATTTTTATTATATTTTTCTTTGGTTTTTTTATTAACATTGAACCTTCTATACTTAGTCTTATTCCATCTTTTTCATATTTACAGAAATATATCCCATGTGAGGCTAATCTATCTTTTACTTTTGAAACTTCTTTATTGATTATGTAGACTTTTCCTTCTTTGTTCGAGAAGAAAATGTAGTTGTTTTCTAGCTTGTCTATATCATATCTTTCTTCTATTTTTCTCAAGATTGATTTTATTTCTTTATTTGTTAATTTGTTTAATTTATTCATTAGTATTTTTTGTTATGGCAATTTTAAAAGATTAACTGTGGAATCACAATGTTTAAAATACAGCTGTTATTTGTTTTTTTATGGTTGAAACTACTGAAGTAATTGATCCCCCACAAGATATTCTTTGGGAAAAGATTTCTCGCGATAATTTTCCTCTTTTACATGGTGACCTTAAATGGTTTTTTAATGAGTCTAAAAATAATGACCGTGAGGGTGAATGGTTTCATGCATTTTTAGATAAATACCCCTTGCATTTTCCTTCTAAAACAAGAATGGGTTATTGTAGGGAAATTATTCTTTCTTCTAATGGATGGTACGATGTTGATTATTTTGTGGGTGAACGACTTAGTGAGTTAAGAAAATCTCAAGCACCATGCATTTTTTATGGTGAATGGGATAAGTTGCTCTTAGATACTTGTGGTAGCCAAAGCAAAGAGGTTCTTGAATTAACAACCCACATGGGTGAATTGGAAAAAAAGGCAGATGATGAGCTTAAATCATTATCCGATAATGAAATTACTAAGATAAAAAGAATTGTAAAGAAATTGTCGCCAGAGAGAATAAGACCATTTATGTTAAAACATTTTGAACATTTGTATGGAATCGGACATGATGAAGATTGTGTAAATTTATTATTGTTGACTGCTAGATTCTATGAAGAAATGAGAAATAAAGGTTATAATCATTTAGATTTAGTTTTGTGATGATTATCTAGATTTGACAGTTTAGTTATCTCGCATTTCCTGCAAAGCCATCACAATCAACATCTGGCCAGTTTATTGGTTGGCTTTTGAAATAGAATTGATGTCTTTGTTTTCCGGGCTGAATAATATTTCCTTCATTCCTTTTATAGAGTTCTTCTATAAATGCATAATAAGTAGGTTTACCATGCATAACCGCTTCTTCTTGAAATCTAAGGTATACTTTGTCCTCTGGAACCTTTGTTTCTATTGTTGGTGCAGAATGTACTTTTTTAACTGCCTCATAGTATGGATCCAATATGGCACAACCATTTATTGTAGCAAATAAAACAAGTCCTGCTAGTGTTTTTGTTGCTTTGTTTTTTATATTCATTTTGTTACTTTTTCGTGACAACAGTTATTTAAAAGGTTTTCGGTCAGGTAATTTTATAAATTTGTTTTTAATTCCTATTTCATGGATATAAATGATTTTCAGGATAAAGTGTTAAAGGTTGCTTCTGAATTGGAAGAATTGCCAAACAGGACAAAACATACGAAACAAAGTGCTCTTATTCATCTTGTTGAAGAGGTAGGAGAAGTTGCAAGACATTTGACAGATGAGCACCATAGGCCCGAAAAATTTGATGCGAGTAAGGTTGGTAATGAGCTCGCAGATGTTATGATGTTTATAGTTATTCTTGCAGATCTTTACAATGTGGCCTTACCTAAGGAAATGGAAGAAGCCATCGAGAGAATTAAGAATAAGGCATCTGATCTTTCAAATTAAGTTAGTTTTATAAATTTGAATGAAATCATCTAGGTTATGAATCATTCAGAAATTATCCGATTTGTTCTTGATAATGCAGTTAGCCATAATGGAAAAGCCCAAACTGGCTCTGTAATCAGTAAAATATTGGCAGTACATCCAGAGTTAAAAGAAAATGTTAAGGAACTTTCGAAGGAAGTTAATGAAAATATTAATGAAATAAATGGTTGGGCTCTAGAAAGACAAAAAAATAAATTAAAAGAGTTGGGTGAATTTGACGTAATTGTTAAAGAAGAGAAAGATAAAATTCCTGAGTTAAAAAATACTGAAAAATTGGTTGTTAGATTTGCACCAAATCCAAATGGCCCCCCCTCTTTGGGACACTGTAAAACTGCTTTGTGGAATTGGTTTATTTCCAAAAAATATGGTGGTAAATATATTCTTAGATTTGATGACACAGATCCAAAAATAAAAGCTCCAATAAAAGAAGCCTACAAATGGTTTAGTGAAGATTTGAGATGGCTTGGAATAAAACCAAATAAAATTGTTACTCAATCAAAAAGGTTGAAAAAATATTACAAGTATGCAAAAAAATTAATCAATATGAATAAAGCATATGTTTGTACATGTGAAACTGAGAAAAAAAGAGATTTGTTGAGAAAGGGTTTGAAATGTGAATGTTATGATAAATACCAAAGCGATAGATGGAAGGATATGTTTGATAAGTATAAACCTGGCGAAGCTGTTTTAAGAATAAAAACTGATTTGAAAAATCCCAACCCGGCCGTTAGAGATTGGGTTGCATTTAGAATAATTGATGGACATAAGCATCCGGTAAATACGAAGGCAAGAGTTTGGCCATTGCTTAATTTTGCTTCTGCAATTGATGATCATGAATTCAAAGTTACACATATTCTTAGGGGTATTGACTTAAGAGTTTCCGGTGATAGGCAAAAATATATTTATGATTATTTTGAATGGAAATATCCTGAAACTATTTACAACGGAAAAATATTGGTTGCTGGTGTTAAAAGTACTTCTGAAGCAAGAAACTTAATTGATCTTGGAGAAGTTAGTGGGTGGGATGATCCAAGATTGGGGACTATTAGGGCTTTTAGAAGGAGGGGTTTTGAGGCTGGTGCTATTATTAAATTTATTACTGGGGCTGGAATTGGAAAATCAGATGTAAATGTTTCTATTGATGCTCTTGCTTCTTTTAATAGGGAAATAATTGATGATAAAACTAAAAGATACTTTTTTATTGAAGACCCAAAGAGAATAAAGATTGAAAGAACTCCTGATGAAAAAGTTAAGATTCCTTTGCATCCAGATCATCCTGAATTCGGTTATAGAACTTTGGAAACTAAAGATGGTTATTTTTATGTACAGGATGAGTTAGAAAAAGATGTTAATTATAGATTCATGCATTTGTTTAATTTTAAGAATAAAGAGTTTGTTTCTAAGGGAGTTGATCCTAATTTGAAAACTAAAATGTTACACTGGTTGCCTGGTGGTGATCTGGTTAAGGCAAAGGTTCTTATGCCTGATGGTAAGTTGGCTTATGGTTATTGTGAAAATGATATCAAGAATGTTTTAATTGGTGAAATTGTGCAGTTTGAAAGAAATTTCTTTGCAAAGCTTGAAGAGAAAGGAGATACTTACAACTTTATTTACTGCCATAAGTAAAGATTTATAAATGCCTCATTTGTTCTGGATTCACTATGAAAAAAAATAAACTCGGTAAACCTGTTTATCAGGGTGAGGGGGCTCTTAGAGTTAGGTTTCATGGATTTTATGAAGCTGGTAATCAAACTTCAGACGTAGTTCCTAAATTTGCTGTTAGTTTAATTGAATCTGGTGAAAATATTAACCATCTAAAATATGTTAAAAGACTCGATAGTAGCACATATGACATACATATTAGAGGGGGAAACATCGTTCCACCATTAGAAGATGGATCTCGTCCAGTTGATGTTGTAACTAAAAGTGGCATAAGTAATTCTTTAGAAGGTTTGTTTTTGAATGGTGCACTTCCAGAAGTTATTAATCTAGTTCGTCCTAACAAGGATAAATGGTATTGGATTACCCACGTTAAAGAGTAGGATTTTTTATTTAGTTCCATTATTTTTTACAATATTGTTATTATTGAATGCTTTTACTTAATTTACCCAAAGAATTTAAAAGGAAGTATTTTAGTAATCTAATTATGCCGCAAGTTGTTGTACAAGATATCTTAATTAATTATATTAAGAAGGGTAGTAAGGGCAAGCCAATTATACTTATCCATGGAGTTCTTAGTGATTCTTCAAGCTACCTTTCTTTGATTGATATTTTGAAAGTACATTACACTGTTTATGCTATCGATTTGCCAATGAATGGTAAGTCAGAAATTCCAAATAAATATTTATCTATTCCAGATATGTCGGATATTTTAAAAGATTTTATGAAACAATTAAAAATAAAAAATCCTACTATTTTTGCTCATTCCGCTGGTTGTTTAACTGCAATAGATTATGCATCAAAGCACAAGGTTAAGGAACTTATTCTTACAGAACCAGCAGGATTAGTTTATTATAAAAGTAAATTCAAATTATTTTCAAAATTAGTTTATATTTCTTTATTGGGTCTTCTTAGAAATCCTGTAATCTTTTTGAATTCAATTAGAATAAATATTCGTAACATGGTTAGAAATGTGTCAAATGATAATTTTTGGAAGGTTGTTGATTTGAATTATAAGAAAGATTATTCTGTAAAAATTAAAAAAATAAGAAGTCCAACTACTTTAATTTTGGCTAGATATGATAGATTGTTTAGTTATGATTTTGAGAAAAAATTTGCAAAGAAACTAAAAAATTCGAGAATAATACCTATTGAAGGATACCATGGATGGCCACATTATAGGCCTTGGAAGATATCTCAATATTTGAATTCTAAAGAAAGATTTATAAAGCGCTAATTTTTCATGAATTTAAGTAATTAATCATGTGAGGTAAAAATGGCTGAAGATCAAAATAATAATGCAAACGATGCTTATGAAGCCGTAGAATTGGCTAGAAAAAGCGGTAAAATAAAGAAAGGTACTAACGAAGTTACTAAATCTACTGAACGTGGTGCTTCTAAACTTGTTGTTGTTTCACAAGATGTTTCTCCAAAAGAAGTTGTAATGCATTTGCAACCTTTATGCAAAGAAAAAGGCATTCCATATGTTGAAGTTCCAAGTAAAGATGATTTGGGAAGTGCTGCTGGTTTAATGGTTGGCACATCTGTAGTTGCTATAATCGTCGAAGGGGAATCTAAGAACTTAATTAAGAAATTTACAAATGGTTGAAAGGAAAAAAATAATAAAAAAAGATTCTAAGCAACAGTTGTTTAGCATTGCAGTTCCTGGCAAGGTTGAAGATATAGTTGGGAGAACTGGAATGAAGGGCGAAGTTACTCAAGTTAGATGTAAAGTTCTTGACGGAAGAGATAGGGGCAAACTTTTGAGAAGAAATGTTAAGGGTCCTATTAAAATTGGTGATCTTTTGATGCTTAGAGAAACAGAAATAGAAGCTAGAAGAATTTCTGGGAAATCAAGATAAAATGGTTAGATGTTCTTTTTGTAATACGGAAATTGAAAAGGGAACTGGAAAAATAGTAGTTTCTAAAGTTGGAAAAATTATGAACTTTTGTTCTATGAAATGTGAGAAAAATATGCTCAAACTTAAAAGAAAAGCGGTGAATTTTAAGTGGGCAAAAAATGATTGAAAGTAAATCTGTTAAAGTTAAAAATATACTTGAATATGGTGGCTGGATCACTATAGCAGATCGTATGAAAACTGGTCTGAATAAACATCCTGGGTTACTGAGTGTAAATTTTAAGTATTCTTCGGAAACTGGTGCTGGTTGTGTAACTGATTATGATATTATATATTCTTTGTATAGGGAAGAAGAGTTAAAAGCAGAATTTTTTGAGCATTATCATTTTGATCATGGTGATTTAACTCATCCTGATGACCAGGGAAAAGAACAGTTAGATTATCTTGCAGGATTACTTAGGGAAAAGGGTTTGGAATCTTGTTTTGAATTTAATACTCTTAGGGTTGGAACAATCTCCGCTTAGCTTTGCTCTAGAAACCTTTTTAAAGTGAATTTTAGGCTTCTTCTGTAGGAGAACATGGAAAATGATAAGACAGCCCATTTGCGTGCTTTTGGCACATGTGGATCATGGAAAAACTTCTATTTTAGATAAGATTAGAGAGAGTTCTGTTGCTGCAAAAGAAAGTGGTGGTATAACGCAGGCCATTTCTGCTTATCAAATTTCATTAGACAAAATAAAGGAAATTGGTGGTGAGTTGATAAACAAAGTTGGTGTTGATTTAACTATTCCTGGTTTGTTATTTATTGATAGTCCAGGTCATGAAGCTTTTACAACTTTGAGGAAAAGAGGCGGAAGCATTGCTGATATTGCTATTGTTGTTATTGATATTAATGATGGTGAAAAGCCCCAAACTAGAGAAGTTATTGAAATCTTAAAAAATTCTAAAACTCCTTTTGTAATTGCTGTAAATAAAATTGATATGCTTACAGGTTGGAGATCAAATCCAGATTTGCCAATTATAAAAAATATTGCTGAACAGTCAGATACGGTGGGTTTGCATTTTGAAAGGAAATTATATGAAATTGTTGCCGCTATTTCAGCCCATGGAATAAATTCAGATAGATTTGATAGAGTTGATGATTATACAAAGAAAGTTGCCATGATTCCTATTTCTGCAAAAACTGGTGAAGGTTTTCCTGAATTATTAATGATTCTAAGTGGGTTAGCGCAAAAATATTTGGAAGAATCTTTGAAAATAAATGTTGAAGGTCAAGCTAAAGGAACTATTTTGGAAGTTTGTGAAGAAAAGGGTGTTGGAAAAGTTTTAGATGCAATAATTTATGATGGAACTGTAAAAGTTAATGATACTATTTTGATTGGTGTTTGCGAGGGTGAGCCTATAAAAACCAAAGTCAAATGTTTATTTAATTTAGATAAAGGAAAAGTTGTTGAAGAAAAAGAAGTACATGCTGCAGCTGCTGTTAAAATTTCTGCTTCTGAGTTGGATGAAGTTATTCCTGGTATGCCAATTAGAGTTTGTAATAAAGATGAAGAAAAAATTAGAGAAGAATTGAAATCTGAAATAGAAGAGGTGGAGATTGAAACTGATAATGAAGGCATAATCGTAAAGGCAGATACATTGGGTTCTTTGGAAGCTTTGACTGCTTTGTTAAGGGCTAAAGATGTAAAAATAAAAAAAGCAAAAGTTGGAGCGATAAATAAACAAGACATTGCTGAAGCCAATTCTGAATTAAATGATTTGAATAAAGTTATTGTTGGTTTTAATGTAAAAGTTTTAGAACAAAATAAGGAAGTTAAAATAATTACAAATGATATTATTTACAAAATAATTGATGATGTTACTGATTGGATTGAAAATTTTGGCAGGGTTTTGGAAGAGAAAGATTTGGAAGGATTGATTAAACCATTTAAGATTGAAGTTATGAAAAATCATATCTTTAGAATTTCTAATCCTGCAGTTGTTGGAGTTGATATTCTAGCTGGAACTGTTAGATCAAATACCCCCGTTACTAAAGATGGGAGAAAATTTTGTGAATTGAAAGAGATACAAGATTCAGGTAAAAATATTGGTGAAGCTAAGGTGGGTAAAGAAGTTGCTGTATCTTTCCCTGGTGTTATGTGTGGTAGACAGCTAAAAGAAGGAGATATTTTGTATTCTAATATTCCTGAAAGCGATTTTAGGAAATTAAAGAAATTGAAAAAGTATTTAAAGGATGATGAAATTCAAGCACTCAAAGAGATTGCGGAATTAAAGAGGAAAGATAATCCTACATGGGGAATTTAAAATGGTACAATTTGTATTGACAATAAGTGGAAAAGATGGAAAGAGTTACAAGAAAGAAGTTTCTGAGAATGAGACCTCTGTTTTTTTGAATAAGAAAATTGATGAAATCGTAAAAGGAGATTCTTTTGGATTGAAAGGTTATGAATTAAAGATTACTGGTGGATCTGATACTGGTGGTTTTCCAATAAGAAAGGATGTTACTGGACTCGGAAGAAGAAGACCACTAGTTGTATCTGGTGTTGGTGCAAAACCTAAAGATAAAGGTGTTAAGCAGAAAAAAACTGTTCATAGTAATTTAATTGGTGAAGATATAAAGCAAATTAATTTGAAGGTTGAGAAAGCTGGAAAGGATTCTTTAGAAAAGATTTTTGGTCCTGTTGAAGAAGTAAAAGAAGGAGAAATTGATGGTGGAAAAGAAGAAACAAGAAGCGAAGAAAAATGACCTTATACCCGAAATTAATATTGAATTAATAGGTCACGTAGACCATGGTAAAACAACTTTAACTCAAGCTCTGACTGGAAAATGGGCTGATGTGCATTCTGAAGAGAAAAAGAGAGGTATAACAATTAAACTTGGTTATGCAGATTCTACTTTTTACAAATGCCCTAAATGTGGAGATCCTGAATGTTATAGTCCTAATGAAAAATGTAAAGAATGTAAAAGCAACTGTATTCCTTTAAGAAAAGTTAGTTTTATTGATTCTCCTGGGCACGAAACTTTAATGGCAACCATGTTAAGCGGTGCTGCAATCATAGATGCTGCATTATTATTAGTTAGTGCAAATGAACCTTGCCCTCAACCACAAACAAGAGAACATTTGATGGCTTTGGAAATCTTGGGAATAAAAGATATTATTGTTGTTCAAAATAAAATTGATTTGGTTGATAAGCCTGCTTTGATAAAAAATTATAATGATATAAAAAAATTCTTGAAAGGAACTATTGCAGAAAATGCTCCAGTAATACCTGTTAGTGCACAACATAACGCTAATATTGATGTTTTAATAAAAACTATACAAGAAAATTTTAAGACTCCCGAAAGAAAGAAAAATGAAGATCCTTTGTTTTATATTGCGAGATCTTTTGATGTGAATAAACCAGGAGTTTCTATAAAAAATATAATTGGTGGTGTTCTTGGTGGTGCTTTGAAACAAGGTACTTTACTTAACGGTCAAAAAGTTGAAATAAGACCTGGTTTGAAAAAAGAGAAACGTGGTAGGGCCATTTGGGAGCCTATACAAACAAAAATAGCTGGAATGAATATTGGTGGTATTGATGTTGGTGAACTCTCTCCAGGTGGTTCTGTTGGTGTTTTAACTGAATTGGATCCTTCTATTGTTAAGTCTAATACTTTGACAGGGAATGTTCTTGGTTTGCCTGGAAAAATGCCAGACGTTTGGGAAAAGTTGAAATTAAAATTACATTTACTCGAGAGAGTTGTTGGTTCTAGTGAAGAGTTGAAGGTTGAAGATGTGAAAATCGGTGAGCCTTTGATGTTGAACGTTAATGCTTCTGCAACTCTTGGTGTTGTTAATTCAATAAGCAAAGGTGGAATGGAAATTAATTTGAAAATTCCTGTTTGTGCTTTTAAAGGTGATAGAGTTACTATTTCTAGGAATATTGGTTCTCGTTGGAGATTAATTGGATATTCTGAGATTGTATAAACTTTTGAGTAGTTACATATAGAAAGACTTATAAGTGGTTTTTAGTTCTTTTTTGTAGTTAATGGGATTAAAAAATGATAAGGACTGCAACGCCTGATGATGTAGAAAAAGTTGGAAGAATAATTAACATTTTACAGGTAAATAGGAATGATCCTGGATGGAAATCTTCAAAAGATGGTTTGTTTGAATATCCTAAATCTGATGAAGATATTAGAAGTGCAATAAATCCTTTTTTTACTGTTGCTGAAGGTGATGATGGGATTGGTGGAATTGATGGAATTCTTGGTTACTGTTTAGCTTATGATTCTAATTTTTTTAGAACTAATTTTGGGAATATTGAAAATCTAGAATGGAAATCTATTTTGGATGGTCCTGACAAAAACTATTTGTATATTGATCAATTGGGAGTTCTTAAATCCTGGAGTTTGGGTGCAGGGAGAACTGCAAATTTGTTAACTGATCATGCAATAATTTCTGCTAGGGAAGCCGGTTTACAAAAAATATTAACTTATGTTTGTGTTGAGCCTTTATTGAATTTAAAATCTGTTAATTTTGTGGAGAAAAAGGGTTTTCAAAGACGTGGTGAAATTTCAATCGAAAATGATGTTGTTTTAAGGTCGTATGAATTAGAGCTATAGAAACTTTTTTAAATTAGATATTGTCTTGGTTTTTCTCAAATAAGTGATTAAAATGAGCGACAGTGAAATTGGTGCAGCAGTGAATATTGTTTACGATGAATTGATAGAAAAGTATTCTAAGAATGACCGCGTTCCAGTTATAAACCTCTTTCATGAAGTTAGAGAAAATCTTTCTATTCTTGGTGCTGATCTTTGTTTAGCTACAAGAGTTTTGTCTCAATTAGAGCAAACTAAATTTATAAAGAGAGATAAAAAGGAATATGTCTTCCAATAAAAACATTTTTAAGTAGAATAAATGCTAGTTTTTTAACAGTCCCGTAGTGTAGTGGCCCAGCATATCTGGTTTTGGTCCAGGTGACCCAAGTTCGAATCTTGGCGGGACTATTTCTTTAATTTTCTTTTAAGTTTTGGCCAGTCTTCTTCAGCCACTATATACCCAACACAGTTCTTTGAGCCACATTTACATGAATGTTCTTTATAATTTTCTAAATTGTATCCATAATTATAGGTTAGTTCTTCGCCTTTTTTTATGTCTTTTATAGAAATTACCCAAATATGTCCTTTTATTATATCAACTTCACAATTTGGGTCACAGGAATGATTTATCCATTTTGCAGTGTTGTATGGCACATTTCCGTCTATGTCCTGTCTTTTATTCAATTCAAAGATGTAAACACCGCCAGAAATTGTATGATTTTTTGATTTTTCTAATACTTTTTCTCCACGTCTATTCCCTTCCGCTCTTGTTACTTTGTCTCCAACATATTCTATTACTCTTGTGTCTGTAGGAATATCTTTTTTTGCGAAAATGCCTTTTTGATGGATCTTGGAATCCTTCACTTTTATGTATTCTGATGTTGTTTTTTTCATTGGTGAGTTTCTCCTAAATTTTTGGTATATAAAACTTTCCTGAATACTCAAATAAAAAGATTTATAAACAATCTATTTTCAACAAGTTCTATAGGATAAGTTGGTTCGTGCTGACTTATACCCGAATGGAAATTTATTTTATTCAAAATGGCAAGGATGTATTCAAGAAACAAGGGTAAAAGTAAAAGTACTAAGCCTTTAGAGCCTAATACTGGTTGGATTAGATACAAACCTGCAGAGGTTGAAAGCCTTGTTTTGAAATTGGCGAAAACTGGAATAAAACCTTCTAAGATTGGTTTGATCTTGAGAGATTCTTATGGTATTCCTGATGTTAAACTTACAACAAAAAAAAGCATAACTAAAATACTTGAACAAAATAAGATTGTTTATAATCTTCCTGAAGATTTATCATTTTTAGTTAAAAAACAGATTAGTGCCTTAAAGCATTTTGAAACTAACAAACATGATATGACAGCTAAAAGAGGATTGCAATTAACAAGCAGCAAAATTAATAGATTAATTAGATATTATAAAAAAGCTAAAAAATTACCTGCAGACTGGAAGTATGACCAGAGCAAAGCTAAATTATTAGTTGAGGATTAAATATGGCACAGAAGAAACGAAGGACGCAACTTGTAAAGAAAAGAAAGAAAAAGAGCTGGTTTTCTATCTCTGCTCCTGCGGACTTCGGAAGTAGGGATTTGGGTGAGTGTTACTTAACCGATAAAACAGATTTGTTAGGTAGAAGAGTTAGAGTAAATATGATGGCTGTTGCCAAAACTAGAAATCCAAACATAAGATTAACTTTTGAAGTTACAGATGTTAAAGATGAAAAAGGATTTACAGATCTTATTTTTTATAATATGTTGCCAGTTTCAATAAAAAGAATGGCTAAGAAGGGTAAGACCAAGATTGGCATTTCTAAAACCTTGAAGTCAAAAGATGGTGAACTTGTAATTAAATATATTATTGTAACTAGAAATAAAGTTCCAAGTAGTGTTTCAAGATCTATTAATAATATGTCTGTTGAACTAATCGGTGATGAGATAAGTAAAAAGAAATCTTCAGAAGTCTTTGATTCTGTTATAAACTATTCATTGCAAAAAGATATGAAAGATAGATTGAAGAAAATATATCCAGTGGATTTATTTGAAGTTAGATATTTGAAAAAGAAAGAAAAAACCCAAAAACTTTAAATAAGTTAAAATAGGCTAGTTATTCTATATGTTTAATCTCAAAAGAGAAGTGATAATAGTATGTATGATTTTCTTTCTATTGCCTGCAGCTTATGCTGGCTTTGCTGAATATAATTCTACATTTGAAGCCCCTTATTGCGGGGATTTGAGTGGTTCTTTTTGTACTGCAAGCTCATCTTTGTTACAATGTGCAGGTGACCAGGTTTCTCCAGGACCCGAACCAAATTACTCAAACACAATTGATTCTTGTGAGGATGCCTCTTCAGTAGGTAGTTGCCATGTGGATGAATCTGTTGAAAATGTTACTATTACTGATTTGAATGGTGGTATTTTTAGAGAGGGGGATGTTTTGGAAGTTAATTATACTGTTTTTTGTTATGGAGATGTGGATAGGGTTGCTCTTTATTATACTAATAGTACATCAGATATAAATTGGAAAAGAATAACTCTTGGTAATGTAACTTGTTCTGTCGAAGATTCTGCAGAGTCTTTTGTTGAAAATATTACTTTGGAGGATGTTACAGGTACACAAGCCATACGTGTTATAAACAAATACGATGCTGATATAGAAACTCCTTGTGATGATGAGTATTATACTGATTATGATGATGTTGTATTTCCTGTAGATTCTGTCATTGCTCCGCCTACTGCTCCTTCTGTTAGTTTGAATGATCCGGTTGATAATTATGATAGTTCTATAAATTATGTTTTGTTTGATTGGACAGTTGTTGATGATAATGATGATAGTTTGTTATGTAATCTTACAATTAATGGTGTTGTAGATGCTGAAAATGTTAACTCTTCTAATGGAACTTCTACTTCAGTTAATGTTACTGGTTTTTTGGATGGATCTTACTCTTGGAATGTTACTTGTTTAAATAATAATAATTTGACTAATACTTCTGAAACCAGATCTTTTTTCATTGATGTGGCTGCTCCTGATTTGACTGTTTCTTCTCCTATTGATAATTATAACTATACCTCTTCATTGATTGATCTTAATTATATTGTTTCGGATTCTGGAATTGGAATCGATTCTTGTTGGTACACAAATACAACTGGACAAAATATTGATCTTCCAAGTTGTTTGAATACTACTTTTAATTCTCCAGATGGTTCACAATCTATAACTGTTTATGCTAATGATAGTTTGGGTAATGAAAATTCTGTTGAGGTTAATTTTGTTGTAGATTCTACTGGACCTGTTATAAACTTGGAGAGTCCTCTTGATACTAGCACTGAAGATTCCACTAATCTTGTAGTTTTTAGTTATAATGCAACTGATTTATTGAGAGATATTTCTTCTTGTACTTTTTATTTGAATGGTGTACTTAATGAAACTGATAATTCAATTGCAGAAGGAATTAGCCAGACCTTTGAGAAGAATTTGAGCAATGGAAATTATAATTGGTCTGTCAGTTGTTTAGATGATCTTGATAATTCTGGTTCCTCTCAAACATTTATCTTAACTGTTGATTATACTCCTGTTTATGAAGTTACAATAAACTTAATGTCTCCTGCTGATGATTCTAGCTCTAGTAATGAAAATGTTACTTTTTCATATAACGTTAGTAGTGAGTTAACCACTTCTAATTGTAGCTTAATTTTGAATGGTTTTGATAATTCTACAGATTACTCTATTCTAAATGACGTTGAGCAAACTTTTGAAAGCACTTTAGATAATGGAAACTATAATTGGTCTATCAATTGTGCTAGTGAAAATGGGCAGATAAATTCTTCTTCTGTCTGGGGCTTGAATGTAAATTATACTCCTGTTTATGAACCAACGATAAATTTAATTTCTCCAGCTAATGGATCTACTTCAACTAGCCAGGATGTTACTTTTTCATATAACGTAACAAGTATTGTGGACATTTCTAGCTGTAATCTTACCTTGGATGGTGTTGTTGACAGTATGGATGATTCTATTACCAAGAATGTGGCACAAACATTTGTTAAAACAGCCATGAGTAATGGCATTCATAATTGGTCCATTGCTTGTATTGATTCTGAAAATAATGTTAACTCTACTGAAAATTGGGCTATTATTATTGATTACGCTGCTCCTGATGATGGCGGGGAAACTAGCAGTAGTTCTTCCGGCGGTGGAGGTGGCGGCTCAAATACAATAGTCACAAATCTTACAGAGCCAGAAGATGAAATTAATGATTCTGATACAGATACGGTTTATCTAAATATTAGTCCTGTAAATAAAACTAAAGATCTTGTTGTTGGAGAATCTGGTAACTTGTTAGCTGGTTTTGCCACATTTATAGATAGGGTTGGCAATCTTGCTGAAGACAATTTCTTCAAATTGATAGTATTCGCAGTCTTCTTTGTTGGTTTGATTGTGCTTTATTTATGGTTGGTAATTAAAAAACCTAGGAAAAAGAAGAAGAAGAAACGCTCTCCTAAAAGAAGGAAAGCCAAAAAACTTAAATAGCTTTATTGCTTGGATTTTAATAATGAATTACAAAAAGAGGAAAAGGGTTGTACACACTTCTTTGGTTGTAGCGGTTAATTTAATCGGTTTAGTCTTTATTGCTTACTTAATTTTTTGGGGTCCTACTGGACTTACTGGTTATGCGACTTTTACTACAGAAGGCCAATCTGAATTTGACCTCGGTGCATATAATCAAACTTTCTATAATGATTCTGGTGAACTTATACAACTTAATTTGACATATAATAATGGTACTTATACTTCTACAATATTTGATGCTGGTGAAATATCTTCATGGAGGAATATTAGTTGGGGTGAAGATGTTAATGTCTCTCTTGGCAATCTAACATTGCAAGTTAGATCTTGTGAAAGCGATAATTGTAATGATAGTGCATTTTCTGGTTCGTATACAAATTCTTCTTTGGAACTTTTATCTATTGCGAATAATAAATATTTCCAGTATAAATTTGATTTTTCTACTATTGACCTAAATTCTTCTCCATATTTGTATAATGTTACAATTGGTTATGAAAATATTTCTGAGCCAAGAATTAGTTTGAGCTCTCCTAATAATAATTCTACTTCTACTGATGAAGATGTTACTTTTTCATATGTTGTCTCTAGTTTTGGAAATATATCTAATTGTAGTTTAATTTGGAGTGGTTCAATTGATGATACTGACTCTTCAATAACCAGAGATATTGCACAATCTTTTTCAAAAGATTCTATAAGCAATGGTAATTATAATTGGTCTATCAATTGTACTGATGTTTATGGTCAGACTAATAATTCTTTAACAAGAAGTTTGACAATTAATTATACTGAAGATGATGACGATGATGCCGATGGTGATGATGAGGAAACTACCACAGTTACTACAACATCTACCCCTACTGTTAGTAGTTCACCACCTGAGTCTACAGAAGATGAGTTAGATAATGAGACTATTACTGTAAATGCAACTTCCAAATTTAATAAAACAAATAATTCAAGTTTAATTGAAGAAGATGAAGGATGGATTGGTAATCTTTTGACAGGTTTTTCTATTTTTGCAGGTAGTGTTACCCAATTTAGTATGGAAGATATTACTGGATTTTTTAATAGAAATTGGATTGTTATTTCTATTGTCGGTTCGCTTCTTGTTATCTTTATTGTTTTATCCATTTGGTTTGGTCTTAAAAGAAGAAAGAATAAAGATTCTTCAAAATCTGAAAAGAAATCTGCTTTTTGGAGAAAAAAATCCCCTAAAAAAATTGATAAAAATAAAGAAAAGGTTCCAACAAAGAGCGAATTGAAAAAAGTTTTGGGTTAATTTTTTAAATGTTATTTCACTTGTTCATTTTATGAGCCTTTGGTCTAGTGGTATGACGTCACCTTGACTTGGTGGAGGTCGGGAGTTCGATTCTCCCAAGGCTCACTTAATTTTTTACAAAACATTTATATATCTAAAAAGGGAGTTCCTGTTATGCAAAAAAGAGGACAGGTAACAGTTTTTATTATTGTGGGAATTATTATTTTAGCAGTCTTTGGTTTCCTTTTTATGCTTAGTACTGGGTCCCTTAAATCTGGATTTGATAGGGAATTTCAAAAAGCAGTTGTTCCTGAACAATTGGCACCTGTAAAAGTATATATTGATGATTGTTTGGAGTCAAAAGCAAGAGTTGCTATTGATACTTTGAGTTCTAGGGGTGGTTATTTGGATATTCCCGAAGATATTTTGCCAAGATCTATAAATAACCCTTTTTCTAATTCTTTAGAGGTTGTTCCAGGTATGGAAACCGCTTATTGGTTCTATGAAAGCGCAAATGGAATACAGAAAGAACAAATCCCTACAAAAGAGGATATGGAATTTGCAATTGCCAATTACCTGGATTATAATTTTGCAGATTGTTATTATGAGCTTGGATATTATCAGAATCAGGGTTTCGAGATAGAAATTCCAGATTATGTTAGTTCCTCTGTTTCTATATTAGATAAACATGTTGAAGTTATTGTTGATGCTCCAATGTATGTTTCATTTGAAGATGTAACAAAGACTATGGAAAAACATTTAGTGAAAATTGATGTTCCTCTTGGTGAATTTTATGAAGCTTCCAAAGATATAATTGAGAATGAATTAAGCGAGGATTTTCTTGAAGAGAGAACATTGGATATGATGGTTGTTTATGAAGAAGTCCCTTATTCTGATTTGGAAGTTAGTTGTGAGAGAAAAATTTGGAATAAAGATGATGTTAAAGATGATTTTAGAATTATTGCAAGCGAAAATATTGGTGCTTTAAGGCTAAAGAATAGTGAAAATCTTAATTTGTATGATTCTTATGATTATTTTACTATTGATGTTTCTGCTCCAACTGAAAGTACTTCTACTTTTACTTATTTGCCAAGTTGGCCTTTCGTAATTGAAGTTAGTCCTTCTAGGGGAAATTTAATGCTTGGAGACCCAATTACACAAGGATCCCATACTATTAGTAAGGCATTGGGTGCTCTTTTTTGTTTGAGTAATTACCATTTTGTTTATGATATTAAATATCCTGTTTTGGTTAGTTTGATGGACAAAAACGGTTATTCTTTTCAATTTGCAACAATGGTTGTTTTGGACAATAATCAACCAAAAGTTTCTGAAATAGAATATGTTGATTATACGGATAGTATAGAAATGGCAGGAGATCTTTGTGGTAACCCTTCAGTTGAAGTATCTGTTGGTGCTTTTGATTCAGAAAGTATTCTTCCAATTGGTGGTGCTAGTGTTTCTTATCAATGTTCTGTAACAACTTGTTATTTGGGTGAGACAGATAGTCAAGGAATTTTTATTGGTGGGGCTCCAGCTTGTTATGGCGGCAGGGTATTGATTGATAAGGAAGGTTATTTTCCAGCAGAGCAAGATCTTTCTACAAATGAAGAAACAGTGTCTAGTGTAGTTTTACCAAGATATTATAATTTAGATTTAGATGTTAAACTTCTTGATTTAAGAGATGGCAGTGTTGATCCTATTGGTGATAAAGAAATCACTTTCCAATTTGAGAATGTTGATAATGGATATATTGCTGTTGTAAGTGGTGAATCTGAAGAAATAACTCTTGTTCCTGGAAGATATAAAATTAATTCCTATGTTTCTGGTAACCCTGGATTTGATGTTGGGGCTGGTGGATCTAGTTTTAGAGAATGTGTAAGTGTTCCTAAAAAAGGTTTGGCAGGATTATTTTTCAATGAAGAAAAGTGTTTTGATGTTGAGTTTGATGAATTTGAATTGGATATGGCCGTTATTGGTGGTGCTGAATTTGAATGGGATTCTTATTCATTAGTGGATTATAGTAAGCTTACTGTTTATGGATCTGTAGGTAATATTCCTTCAGATATTTCTGAATTGACAGATATATTTAATAGTATTAGTACAAATCACTTGAATAGTAACTTTAGGGAGCCAGAATTGTCATGAAAAAAGAGTTGATGTTATTGTTTGGTATTGTTTTGGTAGTTTGTTCTATGGTTGTCTATGCCGTAGATGAAACTGAAGATCCTGATAATTTGGGTGAGATTATTTCTGTAAGTGTGGATAGGATAGAACCAATTACAATAAGTTCTGATTTTTTGAAGGCTAGAAATTTTCCAGTTTATGTTTATCTAAAAGGTTTTACTCTGGGTTCTTTAATAATGGGTGATGGTGCTCCAGAATCTGCCCCATTTTTTGGTGATATTGATTTAAGATATTTTAATGTAATTCCTCGTGGTGCTAGTGCAAATCTAATTTCAGGCATTACTCCTGTTCTCCCAAGAGGTAATAAGATAAGCATTGATCCAACAAGAGATATTTCTGATTTGGGGAAAAATATTGATTTAGGTTATATTATTATTCCACTTAGACAGACCACTGTAGAAAAAGAGATTCCTGAAGAACTCGTTTTAAATCTGACTGCAATGTACGGAATAGATGGCACTGGTGAATTTGGTGTTTTTGGTGCTGAAAGTTTATTACTCAAACCACATGCTGATGAAAGTACTTGGTTGAATAGTGATGATAAATCCGACTCTGATTTTTGGGCAGAAAGAGGTTATTTGAGACTGATTGAAGTTGGTTCCAATAGTGCCAAGGTTCAATTGTATGATGGTTCATTCAGGAAGGTTGGTACTTCAATGAACTTGAAAAAAGGTAAGGAAGTTGAAAGAAGTTTGCCAGGTGGACCAACTTTGTTAAACAATAAAGTTAGATTTAAGTTAGAAAGTACATCGACTCCGCAAGCGATTGCTATCTTGACCACTGAAAGAAATGGTGTTGTACAAAGCAATGTTAGGGTGACAAAAGATATGTTACCTTATACTGGCAGTTCTTGGAAAGTTTATAGTGTGTTACAGGATGCCAAAAAGGTAGTTTTTATTGATAATGAAAGGAATAAAGTTATATTGGAACAAACTTCCAACAGGAATATTCTGGGGGATCCCTGTTTGGATATGGAAGAGTTTGTTTTAGATAATGAAATTGAACAATATGCTGAAAGTAGTGATGAAAAAGATAAGTTAATACTTGGCTGTACTGCTATTGGAGAATATCAAGATGCTTTACGTGTTTCTGATATTGGTTCTGTGGATAGGAGTGAAGCAAATTATAATATTGCTGAGGTATATCGTAGTTTGACTGCTTATCAAGTTGCTGTAAATTATTATTACAATGTTGATCCTTCTCATGAGAGATATTCAGATGTTCAAGGTCAAATTGAGTTTTATGAGACAATTATTAGTGAAAATGCTGCTTCTATTGTTTTGGATGGTGTTGTTATTTTCTTGGAAAGATTTGAAGGAAATGATGAAACAAGATCTTGGTTTAAGGCAAAAGTGATGGACCTTAGTACAGATCCTCCCTCACAAGTTGAACATCCTGAAAAATTCTATAGAAATAGTAAACTTAAATTAGGTGATGAAACGTGGGTCGTTGATGGTATAAGTGATGATTTTATTTCAATAAAAATTAAAGGTCTTCCTTCTAGAAATGATGAATTAATAATCGGACGAAGTATACTTAATGAAATTTATGAAATAACGGTTGAAGAGATTAATGTTGAAGGTATGGCTTTAATTTCTATTCTTCCTGGTTCAAGCAGAGCATATGGTAGTTCTGATTTTACAGTTACTTTACCTATTGAAAAAAGGTTAATTGAATGGACTCCCGAACAAATTGATAGGAAAATAAATAAAACACACAAAACTATTGAAAAGTTAGAGAATGTTTTGGATGGTTTGGGGAAACTGATAACTGGTTGGAAGGCGACTTGTTTCAGTGTCTTTTTGGCTCTGACTGTTAAGAATTCTTTTGTTCAAGATCCATCTGGAAGAAGACTTACTGTTGAAAGATGGTCTGAGGAGTGTACTGACATGATTTCAAATGGAGAGTTTGTTGGAACGCTTGATCAATGTCTGGAAGCGAATAGCGATACTATCGAAGCAGAGGTTATTGTTGCTGGTGATGCTATGGATGATATTAGAGACTATAAGAAAAATAGTGAAAGTGGTTTGGGTGATCTTGAAACAAGGGGAAATGTTGTGGAAATTGTTGATGATGATAGGCTAACTGAAAAATATTTAGATAATTTGAGAAAATATTCTAATGTTGATACAGCTGATAGTGATCAATTGATTATTTCTAAGTATACTAGCGAGGAAGATCTTAGAAGAACTATAGACAATTGGGTTGAAGAATACCCTCCTGAAAAATTAGAACAGATTGATTCTATAATTGGTGCTGATTCCGATATGCATCCTGGAAAGAAAGAGATAGTGATAAAGACTATTTTGGGTTCTAAAGAGGGAAGTGTTAATGGTAATGATCTTTTCCTTGGTGAAAGCGAAGCAAATAGGAATTTCTTGGAAGCTAAGTATGGTGATAATTTTGAATCTGTTTCAGTAGTTGAGGCATATACTGATTCTGACGGAAAGATTTGGGGATATGTTAACCGTGAAGATGTTCAGTTGGGTGCTGTTCAAAATACTGATAGGGAAGGAGATCCGATCATTCATGTTGGTGGGAGAACATTCTATAAAGATTCAAATGATAATCTTTACTTAGTCGATTATGTTCAAAGTACTTCTCAATATTCAACCGAGTATAATGTTAAGGCAGTTCAATACACTGAAGATAAGAAGCCATGGATATTCCCATATAAAGGTAGAAGAGATGGTAGTGGGGAGCAATGGGATCACGTTGGTGATGCTAATTATGTAAGGGTTTATTTTGATTCAAATGGAAATCCAAATAACTATGAGCTTTGGAATGTTGGTAGTGATGGAGAAATAGATTTGATTGAGAATACTGGAAATAATGATGATTTAATTGTTGTTCATCGGAGTCAATTTAATACTAATCCTGAGTTCAATGGTCTAAAATCAAGAATAATTCATACATACAACGGTCTTGATAATAGGCCTCCAGAAGGTAAGACCGTTACTGTTCAAGGGGATCCATATACTGCTAGTTACGTTAAAAGTAAGCTAGACCAAATAACACCCTTAAATAGTTGTTTGTATCACATGCCGGCAAATGATTGTAAACTATTGTACAATGTTTGTGATCCTGTAATGTGTCCTTCTTCCAGATTTGATCTTGGTGGAAAATGGAGGGTTGATAGTGTTATTGAAACTGGAATAATTGGAAGTTTAGTTTTGGGTTGGGGTCAAAAAGAACCTTTCAGAGATTATTTCCCTATTTGTTTGTCTGGAATTCATGCAGGATTGGATAATATTAAAACTGGTTTTGAAGCCTACGAAGATTGCCTACAAAAAGCTAAAGCTGATGGAGAATATGTTGGTGTATGTAATGAGATAACAAGTATATATCTTTGTGAAATGTTGTGGAGAGAAGCACTGTCTATTTCTGGAACTTTTGGTAAGTTTTCTAGTGTGATTGGGGAGAAGATATTAGGAGACGAGTGGACTGATGGTGGAGAGTATTCTAGATGGACTGCCTCTTGGCAAGCGTTGGGTGATTCTACCAAATACTTTACAAATGTTTATGGTAGAAGTTCATTCGCTGCATTCTCACAAAGAAGTAGTCAGGAATTTGGTACTGCAATTTGTAAAGCAGCTATACAAGGTAAGGTTCCTGGTGGTGCTGATTTCTTAAGCCAGTTAACCGAACCTACAAGCCCTCCACAATTCACTGCTTGGTTTAGTGAAATTGAGTATACTAGTGTAGAAATTGGTAAATCTGTTTATAGAATTTATTATCATGTTTATGCTGGTCGTGATAGGGACATCAGGTATAGTGTTTATCTGAAAGATCAACTGGGTAATTATAAGTTCGTAACTGATGGTGAGAATACTTTCAAGCCTTATAAAGTTTTGAAGAAAGGGGATTATGCTGATGTAAGTGAAGTAGTTACTGCTAATTCAGGATTTAATGAAATCTGTGTTGAAATTGATGGTGTTACAGAATGTGGGTTTGGGAAAGTTACAAGCTCTTTTTCAATGGATCATCTGAATGATTTGCTAGTTAAATCTGAACTTGGAAGGGAAGGTGGAAATATAACTTCTGAAAGTCAGTGTGTTCCTGAGAATCCAAGAACTACTCCTAACTTGTATAGTTTACCTACTCCTTCAAATTATGGTTTGCTTGAAACTGGAATAAGAAGAGTTTGTGCAGGTGTTGATCCGGATGGTCCTGGTGATAAGTGGATTAAGGTTGGAACTTGTGGAACTAATGAAGGTGGTTATGCTTTGGGTGAATGTTATTTGGATTCAACATCAATACAATTAAATGATGTTGAAAGACAAGAAGAATTTCTTGAAGATTTAAATAATAAAGCCTTACTTGAATTATATGGTGATTCTGTTATGGATGAAAATCAATCAAATGAAAGAATTACTAACATTACTGGTGGGTTGGATGATGGTGCATTTGTTGAAAGTTTAATTCCTAAAGAAGGTGAGATAGATTATGATCTTATTAAGAAGAAGCTTGGCGAGATTAGGGATGTTATAACGTATTCATTGGTGGATGAGCCAAAGTTTGTTTCACATATAATTATTGGAAAAATATTTGCTGCTCTTTCTGATAGAATAATTCCAAGGGCGGCTCCTGAAGAAGAAGTTGAGCCTACAAGTTTCTGTGAGATTGAATATGAAGGTAATGAATATGAACGAACTACAAGCGATTATGATGAATATTCTCTTCCAGAATCAGATGGGAGAGTTAGCAGTATGATTTATAAATTTTCTAATGGAAATTGGTTATATAGGAGCGGAGATGACTTACTTTATACAATGGTTAAAGATTCGGATTCAATTAGAAATCATATAACAAATCAGTTAAGGAATTTGGATCCAATTAGTGAAAAATCTTTATCTGAAGGAATTAAGATTATTGTTGAAGAAACTTACTATGACAAGGATGATTTCTTAAGGATAATAAAAGAGGATGGTAGTCTAATGGAATTTGGTAGTGGTCCTATCTCGTATTTGGATGTCAAAAAAGCCTGTGATGGAGAGCCTAGGGCTTATAATTGTGTTATTGGATATGAAGAAGATGATCTTTTCAATAAGAACAATTTAGTTTTCAAGTTTGATGGTGAAGAAAATGCGTGGTACTTTAGGGGAGAGGTTTCTGAAACCCTTGGTTGGAATATAGTATCAGTAGAAAATTGTGATAAGCAATCTCTCCAACACCGTAGTTATGGTTTTTGGGTATCTGGTGCTGATGAAGGAGTAACTGTTGCTTGTAAATCAATTGCAAGGACTGCTCAGACTAATTTTGTTAAAGGTGTTGGAATTTTAGCTAAGAGAGCAAATAGTTATGAAGATGATAGAATAATTGTTTACAACTTTGGAAATGCTAGATATAGTCCTGAACATGGTGAGGCTATTGATGATAGAATTTTACAAAGCTGTAGTTCTGATGATGTCCCTGATGATGATGAGGGTGATTCTGTTAGTGACTTTGACGAAGTTATTGTTGAGGGATTTAACTTTTATATGAAACTCGATGGAGAACTACTTCAAGGAGAGAGAACTATACCAAGGGGTTATGAAGATTTAGAATTTACCGCAGGCTACACTTCTGAAGGAGATAAATATATTGAGAGTTACAAAATAGGGATTTATAGGGTTGATGATAATGGTGAGATTCTTTATCCGGAAGTTGAAGAAATAGAAAATGTTGTTCTTTGGTGGGCAGGATCTAGTGAAGAGGGTGTTGATTTTCAGCCATCAATTCCTGCGAATTACATGTTCAGGGTAATTTATTATAATGTGGATGATGTTGATGATGGTATTAATGTTATTGAAGGAGATCATATCGTTATGGTTGATTCTATGATGTTTTCCGTTTCCGATTCTGAAGAAGTTCCAATACCAGAATATGAGGGTGCTGATGCAAGAATACGTGATCCAGAGAATGATTATCGTTTTTACATGAGGATATTTGAGGAAGATTGGTGGAGCGATCTTACGGATGGAACTCGTATTTTGCCCACAGAGGATGTAACTTTTACTGTTGGTTATACTTCTGAGGATGACAAGTACATAGACAGTTACGAAATTGGTATTTACAAAATAACTAGCCAGGGAGAGGAAAACTACCCAACAGTTAGTGAAATTGAAGATGTTTTTTGGGGCGGTTCCGATGAAGAGAGTATTGATTTCTATTCTTATGGTGGTGGAAGATATGTTATTAGGGTTTCTTACTATAGTGATGACGATCTTGTGAATAAGGTCTATGAAGATTCGAGAGAGTTCATTGCAACTTCAGATATTGATGCTACTGACCAAATTCATTCTGAGGATGATATGGTGCGCTATGTTATGACTGTTGCAGATAGTTATGAAATTCCAAGAGATTATGCTCTTGCTTTAATTCATGCGGAAAGTGATTTTGTACATTGTTGTGAAGGTACTAATGAGAATCGCGGTAGGAATTGTGATGCCGACTATAGTTTTACCAATTGCTTCTGGGCAAAAATATTGACAAGTTATGATGGTAGCAGTCACGGGGTTGCCCAAATAAATAAGGTTGCTCATCCCGGTTGCTATTTCCAAGAACAAAGAGGAAGCAATAGTATTTGTAATATACCTGTCTGTGAAGATACAACTGCCAATGAATTGGCTTGTAATCTTGCTGCCGGTTTTAATTTGTTAAGAAGAAATTACAATCAGTATGGAGATGGTAGGGATTATACTTGTGATGAATATACTTTTGAGAACGGAGATACAGAAGATTCCATTAGTGAATATTATGAAGAATGGGATGCTGCTTTAAGGGGCTATAACGGTTGGGGCTGTGCTGGTAGAAGAGATGACGGCTCTGAGATTTATGCAGACCACGATTATGTTGAAACTGTCAAAGATTTAAGAAATGGAAGGTATGGTAGTTATGGGGAATTCTAGAGAATTTTAAATGCGGGAGACAGGGTTCGAACCTGCGTAGGCACTAAGCCACTAGGTTTCTTATGTTCTTGGAACAGCCTAAGCTTGGCCGATTATTTCAAATCTCTAGCCCGTTTGACCGCTCCGGCACTCCCGCATCTGTTTGTTATTTTTATCAGCTTATTGTAATTTTTTAAAGGTATCGTTTCAATAAATCTTTGAATTTTAGATTTTTTTATTCTTAATCCATAATATTCTTTGTTGTACTTTTTATTTATCCAACTATCTTTTGAGTTTTCTATGTCTGTTTTGCTTAAGCATACACTTACATCTTCCATTAATTGTTTACTGGCACTACAAAAACCTATACTTCCTCTTCTTAGGCCTCCATCTGTGTCAAAGAGGCCTGCCAAAAAATGCATTAAATATTCACTATTCTTTATTTTTTTTGGAATAAAAAGTATATCTGACTTTTTTCCTGTTGGAATTTCAAACCACTTGTTCATAATATTATGTAGTTCTTTATTCCTTATAGAGATATAATTGCTTCTTTTTCCGGGTTTTATTTCTGTTTTTGTATTTATTTTTGTTTTAATTAAGTTTAAAACAACTTTTAGGAATTCTTCGTCTTTAGAGGTTATAATTATTCCATAGTCTTTTGATTCATCTTTTCCCTTCCATTTTACTCCTTTGTTAAGATGGCCGTCTCCTGCAATTACTCCTGCCAGATAGAATAAGTCTTTTTCAATTTTAATCATACGTTAATTTTTACTTTATTACTTAAAAAGGAATTGTATATACTTGTCAATATAGTTTTAAATTTGGTTTAAAAAACTAACTAAAAGAAGGTTTTCCCGGAACAATGTGGTGTATCAAACATCTTGCTTCATACGATTCTTTTGCCCCTATTTTTTTAGTTGGCTCCGTATAATTTGCTGGTGATCTATCGGTTAACCTTTGAGTTCTTGTTGCAACATTACCACATATAATTCCATTGTCTTTGTGTGTACATATAGCGTTTAATTTTATTAATCTAGTTGCTTTTGATAGTAAATTTCCTATATTTTTTGTTTCGTCGTCTTGAAAAGGGAATGTTTCTCCTCTGAAATCTGTATCTAGTCCAGATACTATTACTTTTTTACCTTCATTGGATAATTCTTCTATTAAATGTACAATTTTACTATCAAAAAGATTTACTTCATCAATCCCTATAACATCTGCATCTCCTTCTAAATATTCTCTTATTTCTTTAGAAGTTAAAACAGGAATTGCTTTTAGGGTAACTTTATCATGGGAAGAAATATCTTCTTTGCTGTACCTATTATCTTCGCTGTATTTAAAACATTGAATTTTTCTGCCTGCTATTGATTCAAGCCTTAGTCTTCTTATTAATTCTGAAGATTTCCCACTGAACATGCAACCAGTAATAAACTCTATATGACCTAGTTTTTCCATAACTCTTTTAGGGAGTATTTAGATTAAATGTATTATTGATATGTAAAAGTTATTTTTTAGAAGTCTTCATCCAAGAAAAGAATCTTAGTTTTGCTGAATGTCCGAAACCACATGAGCTACATTTCTTTTTTCTTATGTGATATGCTGGTTTTCCACACCTTCTGCATCTGATAAAATTCTTTTTACCAGATTTTTTACCCATAGAGGGTGTTCCTTTTGTCATTTTTATTCAGGAGAAATTAGTATTATTGTGTCGCCCCTAATGAAAATGTTTCCAAGCTTTCTTTTTATTTCTCCAGCTTCCAGTTCATCTGCTTCTTCTAACACCGTATTAATGTGTATATCAAAAGAAACTAATTTTCCAACTAACTGTTTTCCATTCTTTAGTTCGACGATAACTCTTTTGTTCCTTGCTTTGTTTAATGCATCTAATGGTCTGTCTTGTTCCATTTTTATTTAACCCCTATAATATATTTTTTACGTAGTTGGTTAGTTTAAAAAGCTATCGATATTTGGTCTGTTAAAGAAATAGAATTGTTGTGATGTTAGCTCTACTTCGTATCCGTTAATTATTTGTGGGAAATATAAGTTTAGTACCTTCCATATGTCGTCGAATTGTATTATAGTTAATCCGTTTGATATTTCGTAAACGTATAGTGAGTGGTTTTGGTTGTTTAATGTGAATACTGTTGTTTCATTTTGTTCTGATTGTATTGTTGTATTCTCTATTATTTCGTGTTGGTAGTTTAGGAAGGTTATTGTTTGGTTTAATATTTGCCAAGTTTCTCCTTGGTTCATTTCATTTGTTGCGTATGGTATTTCATTTTGATAGATTTCTAGAGATAGTATTGGATTGGTTGGATGAGAGATATCTTCTACTATTAAAGTTGTTTGTTCACAGTTAATTGGGTTTATGAAGCAGAAATCTTCGTCGCATGTGAAATTGTAGTTTTGGTTGCAAAAGTCAATTGTTATGTCTACTTCTGGTATGTATGTTGTGATGTTGAACGTTTCTGTTGGTAGTGCATGTGCGGAACCTATTGTGATTATGAATAAAAGTAAAAGGAATAATTTTTTCATATCTTTTTTTATAAATACTTATTTAAATATCTTTTCGTTTGTTTTGGTGTTGTTAGTAAAACATAAAGCTTTTAAATAAGACTTTTACATCAGATTAACATGGCAATAAGTCAAGCTAGATCAAGGAAAACCGCTACAGGTTCTAGATACATTGATTTTAGAAAGAAGAAACAATATGAACTAGGTAGAGATCCAGTTCATACTAAACTTGGTGAGAAAAAAGTTAAGAGTATTAGGATAATGGGTGGTCATAAGAAAGATATTAGTTTAACAAATAATTCTGTAAATGTTGTTGATCCGAAAACTAAGAAGCATAAAGTTGTAAAAATCAAGAACGTTCTTGAAAATGTTGCAAATAGGCATTTTGTTAGAAGAAATATTTTAACTAAAGGTACTGTTATTGAAACTGAGTTGGGAAAGGCAAAGATAACTTCTAGGCCTGGACAAGAAGGTTGTTTGGATGCAGTATTGATTAAATAATAATTGTTTCTTTTGAGTGGTAACAAATAGAAAGACTTATAAAGTAGTTCTCTATCCGTTTATCAAAGGAGGACATTAAAAAATGCCGAATGTTACAGAATTAAAAGTAGATCCTTTATATGTTAAACCTGGAAAAGAAATACATCCTGATTTGGAAGGAACTTTATTTAAATATTTTTTAGGGGAACATATGTTTCATGAGAAGGGTCAAACAGTTATTACCTATGACGGTGAATGTGAAAATCCTGTTTTGGCAGGTAGATTAGTTGGTCTATATGATTGTATACCTGGTAACGCTACAGGCCAAATGATAGCTGAAGCTGAAAGAGTAGTAGGCCTTAGAAATTAGTCTTTAGTCAAAAATTGGTCCTTAATTTATTATTTCTCTTTTAGTTTTATTAATCCGTAAACAAGACTTGCTATTCCAAAAGCTATTGATGTATAACCTACTGGAAGTTGTCCGTGAAAAGAAATTGTGAATGCTCCAACATTTATTAGTATGAATCCTATAACTATGCATTTAATAGCCTCCCCCTTGCTAAAATGTTTCCTAATAAAAATGAATATTAAGGTGAAAATCAGTGTTGCTAAGATTGGCAACCCCAGAAATGTAAAAAAGTTTATTTCTATACCCCCTACGTTCTTTAAGATTACAAAATCTATAAGCAGAAAAATGAAAAAGATTCCCGGAATCATTCCTAATTCTTCTTTTGTTTCCCAGTCCATTTTTCTAACCTTTTAGGAAGATAATTACTTTAAAACCCTTTGGTTTATTAAATATCATTGAATTAATAGTATTATAAATTTTTAGATTAATTATGCCATTAAACCGAAACGCTTATAAAAGGATTCTGATAGTTCTATATAAATCTTATTATACACTCCGACGGTGGTGAAAAAATGGTACACTATGTTAAAAAATGCCCAGAATGTGGTAGCGTAAATTTAGTTCACAAAGATGAGAGGGGTGAAATTATTTGTAAAGATTGTGGCCTAGTTATTGAGGAAAAGATGATTGATTTGGGCCAAGAGTGGAGAGATTTTGATTCTGATCAAGGAACTAAAAGATCTAGAGCTGGTGCTCCATTAACAAATACTAAGTATGATCAAGGTTTGGGTACGAGTATAGGTACTGGTTCTGATATTTTGAAATTAGAGGGTAAGCAAAGAAATAGAATTATGAGGCTACAAAAGTGGCAGTATAGAATTTCAACTGCTATTGAGAGAAACTTAAAATTGGCTCTTGCTGAATTGAAAAGAGTTAGTTCTTATTTGAAATTACCACCACAAGTTGTAGAAGATTCTTCTGATATTTATAGACAAGCTGTACAGAGAGGTCTTGTTAGGGGTAGATCAATGGAAAGTGTAGTTGCGGGTGCTCTTTATGCTGCCTGTAGGAGACATGAAATACCTAGAACTTTAGATGAGATTAGTGATGCTTCTGGTATTGATAAGAAAGAAATTGGTAGAACTTATAGATTTGTAACAAGGGAATTACAGATTAGAATTCTTCCTAGCAATCCAATTGATTATATTCCAAGATTTTCTAGTGCTTTAAAATTGAGTGCTGAAACTCAGAGTAATGCTGTTGAAATTTTAGAAAAGGCTCAAGAAGCTGAATTGACTTCTGGTCGTGGTCCTACTGGTATTGCTGCCGCTTCTTTGTATGTTGCTGCTCTAATGAACAATGAGAAGAGAACTCAGAGGGAAGTTGCAGATGTTGCTGGTGTTACTGAGGTTACAATTAGAAATAGGTATAAAGAATTAACTCGTGAACTTGGTTTAGAAGAAGAGTTGAAGAAGAAGGGTACTGAAGAAAAGGTTGAAGAGTAGAAACTTTTTTATAAGCCTAATTTCAATTTTAATTATGCCTGTTAAGAAAAAAGCTGTTAAGAAAAAGACTTCTGTAAAAAGTGTTGGTTCTAGTAAGACGGATCTTCTAATTGAAAATAGTATTAATTTACAAAAAACTATGCTTACTTTAGTTGAATCTACAAATAATTTGAACAAGAGAGTTGATTCTATGGTTGGTTTATTTGAGAAGGCTGCCGGAAATGTTGATAAAATAAAGGATGGAGAGTCCCGTAATGTCGATGCATTGGCCAGAAGATTAAATGGTATTATCCAGCAGAATAAAGATTTGGCTCGTGGGTTGGTTCTTCTTGAAGAATATGTTAGAAAAAAAGGTGAGAGAGAATTAGAAATGAAGGAACTTCCGGAAAGATAGAAGAGACCTTTTTTATGCATGTTGGCGGTGAAGAGGGTACTGTTGATTTTCTTGAGAAACTCAGTTTTTTATTAGACCTTGAGGAAAAATCCAAATCTATTTTTTTAAGAAACTTTGTATTAGGTATGAGAAAAGAACCTGTTAAAATCAAAAAAATTACTCTTTTAAAAACTGGTGATCCTTTAATTGATAATCTTCTAATTGAATAGAAAAGTTTATAATATCTATAATGAAATTCTATTTTATGAAGAGGTTAGTATTCGTAGGGTTATTTTTATTGATTGCAGTTTCTATGATTGGTGTTTATTCTTTTGAAGATATTGGTGGGGGTGTTAAGGACTTTGTTGGTGGTTTTATTTCTTTAACTGGAAATGCTATACTCCAAACTGATGCTTCTCTTGATAAGGGATTTGAAAAAATAGAAGTTCCTGAACCTACTACTGTTGCTGCTAAGGAAGAAGTTGTTGAAGAAAAAGAGGAAGTTCCTGAAAAAGAGCCAGTTGTAGAGGAAGTAGCTGTAGAAGAAGTTGTTGAAGAAGAACCCGTAGTTGACAGCCCTAGTTCTTCTGTGGATGTTGGTGATTATTTGCCAACCTGTTCTGATTTTATTGATAACAATGTGAATTACTACGAAAAAGGTGTCTGTAAATCTGATGGTGAAAATTATGAAGACTATTGTAGTGATGATGGGGCAACTCTGATGGAATACTCTTGTACTTCTAGTGGTCTGTGTGGTGGCTCTTGGTATGTCTGTGCTAATAGTTGTGATGGTGGTGCTTGTTTAACTGAGATTCAAGAAGTTTTAGCTCCTGATTTGAAAGTAGTATCTGTTAGAAATACTCTAATTAGTACTGTTGTTTTGGTTAGAAATATTGGAACTCAGGGTACTTATTTTGAAGCTAAACTTTATTCTTCCAATGAGGAAATATTATCTGATGTTGATTATTTTTTAGAACCTGAAAGGTCTGTTGAAATTGATTTGGGTAATAAAATTGAAGGTGCTTATTCTGTAGAAATTATATCTGATGAGGAAGATTCTGATTTGTCTAACAATGTTGTTGATGTTGATGGTGGTTTTTCTGAAGAAGTTAGTACTGAAATAACTGGTGACGTTGTTAGTGATGCTGCTCCTGGTGAAGATTCATCTTTCTTTTCTAAGTTTTTTGGTTTTTTGAGAAGTTTTTTCTAAATCAAAATCTTTTTAATTGGAGTTATTAGTTTTTAATATATGGGCAAATTGAAATTCAACAAAGAGAAAATAGAAAGTATTATTCAAAAATCGTTCCCAAAATCAAATATTGAAACCTATGAACAATTTTCTACTGGATTGGTGAGCCCAACTTTTAAGATTAAAATTAGCAATCCTTCCAAAATTCTTGTTGTAAAATTAGGTAAGTTAAAGAACAAAAATAGAATTCACCAAAATAATAAAATTCTTAATAATTTACGTGATCACAAAATTCCAACTCCTAAAGTTTATTTTGATGGTATTGTTAACAGAAAATTTATTACAATTATGGAATACTCTTTAGGTAATGTTGCCAGTAATATTTATAAAAATGGAAATCAAAATTTACGAAAAAATATTCTATTTAATGCAGGAAAAAGTTTAAGAAAAATTCACAAATTGAAAATACCCCCATTTTGGATTCATCAACACCATGAAATAAAGAATCAAAAAGAATGGAAAAAATGGACACGATTAAGAATTGATAAATATCTTAGATTTTTTAGAAGAAAATTTGGTAGTTATTTTGATTTTTTAGAAAAAGAGTTGAACGAATTTTGGGAAATACTAAATGATGAAAAAATAGACTTTGTTCCTCTTCATTGGGATTATCATTTATCAAACCTAAACGTAAACTCTAAAGGGGAAATCACTGGAATATTTGATTTTGATAATGCAATAAAAGGTCATAGTCTGGCAGATATTGGACAATCTAATTACTGGTTAAGATTTAATTTTAATCATCAGGGTCAGTTTAAAGAGTTTTTGAAAGGTTATGGAAAGAAATTTACTAAAAAAGAGTTGAAATTAATTAGAGGATATTCTTTGTTGCATTTATTAGCTGTTTCTAGAACAATTTGGTTTAGACAAAAGCGACTTGATTGGATAATTAATAAGCATAAAGAAATGATTGAAGAATTAAAGAAAGCTTTTTAATTGTGTTTGAAGGTCTTAATCTATGTTAATCGGTATTGTTGGAAAACCAAACTGTGGAAAGTCGACTTTTTTTAAAGCGATGACTCTTTCGGATATTGAAATAGGTAATTATCCTTTTGTAACTATAAAACCAAATCACGGCATGGGTTATGTAAAAATAAAGGACGTTGCTAAAGAGTTTGGTAAAGTTTCTAATCCAAGAGAAGGTTTTGTTCTTGGAGATAATAGATTTGTTCCTGTTGAACTTTTGGATGTTGCTGGTTTAGTTCCTGGTGCACATGAAGGAAAGGGAATGGGAAATCAATTTTTGGATGATTTAAATCAAGCAGATGCTTTAATACATGTTATTGATATTTCTGGAAGTACTAATGAGAAAGGTGAATCTGTTGAAGCTTTGAGTTATAACCCTTCTGAAGATATTAGGTTTTTAGAATTTGAATTAGATATGTGGTATTTGAGAATAATAAAAAAAGGTTGGGAGAAATTTGCAAGGTCTTTGGCTAGTGGAAAAGAAATTCACAAAGCCATTGCCAAACAACTATCTGGTTTGAGTGTTACTGAAGATATGGTTAAAGATTCTATAAAAGGTTTTGATAAAGATGTTACCAATTGGGATGATTCTGTGTTGGGTGAATTGTCTACAAAATTAAGAGAGTTAAGTAAACCAATAATAATTGCTGCAAATAAAATTGATGTTGAAGGTTCTGAAAAGAATTTGGAGTTGTTAAAGAAAGAGTTTCCAAACTATTCTATTATTGGATGTAGTTCCGATTCTGAATTGGCCTTGAAGGAAGCCGCTAAGAAAGGTTTGATTGATTATATCTCTGGTGAAAATAATTTTAATTTCAAAGAAGGTTTGAGTGATAAACAAACTTATGCTTTAGAGTTTATTAGAGACAATGTTTTGAGAAAGAATTCTGGAAGTGGTTTGCAGAAAGTTTTGAATACTGTTGTGTTTGATATTTTGGATAGAATAGTTGTTCATCCTGGGGGTGTTTCTAAATTGGAAGATTCAAAAGGAAATGTTATCCCAGATGCGTTCATTATGAAAAAAGGTACAACTGCAATTGATTTTGCTTTTAGGTTGCATACAGATATTGGAAAAGGTTTCATTAAAGCGATTGATGTTAGAACTAAGAAAGTAATTGGTCGTGAACATATTCTGAATAATTTGGATGTGGTTGAGATTAAGACTAGTGCTTAGGAAGATATGATAAAATCATATTTGTTACTTCTTCAATACTATTGTTGTTAGTTTCAATATTGATTCCATACTTAACTTTTGATACTAAATTATAAACCGCAATTGCGGCCCCTTCACCATATGTATTTTTTCTTTTTTTGTCTCTGTCAATACATATATCCAAAGGTGCACTTAATGTAAAAATAAAGTGTTGGTATTTGGATAGATTTTCTATTAAATCTTCTATCTGTTCTTTGTGATAAAAATTTCCATCAAATATTACTATTTGCTTATTTTCTAAACATTCTCTTGCCCTTGATAGTATAAATTTTGTTGCTTTTATGAAATTTCTGGCAGGAATACATGCTTCGTTTTTGTCAATGTTGTCTAAATTATGTTCTTTTAAGAGGTCATCAATTGAAAAGTATTCTCCACCAATTGTTTCGGCTAAATATCTAGCTATTGTAGATTTTCCTATTCCAAGAGGTCCCCTAATGATTATAAAATAAGTCATAAGAAAGTGTATTTGTTGATAGTATTTTAACTTTACTCTTTGGGATAAACTTATAGTTAAGATAAAGACTAATTAAACTCTACTTGATCAATTCTCTGATAAGGATTAATATCTATTTCATATTTTTTATTTTTGTCAAAGTATTTTAGACCTGCAACAGCAATCATTGCTCCGTTATCAACTAGAACTTGATTTGGTGGTATGAAACATTTTGCCCCTCTTTCTTTGCACATAATTTCTGACATTTCTTTTAATCTTGTGTTGCATGCTACCCCTCCTCCAAGCAATAATTCTTTTTTATCAGTGTGTGCCATTGCTCTTTCTGAAACTTCTAGTAACATTGCAAATGCAGTTTCTTGTAATGAATATGATAAATCTTCTAGTTTGTATTTTTTAGAATCATAAAGTTGTTTTAGTTTAGTTAATATTCCTGAGAAGGCCAAATCCATTCCTTTTACAGAATAAGGAAGTTCGATTAAATTTTTTGATTTGTTTGCTAGTTCATTTATTTTTGGACCTCCAGGAAACCCTAAACCTACATAACGTGCAAATGAATCTATGAAGTTTCCAATACCTTGGTCTAAAGTTTCTCCAAAAACTCTATACTTTCCGCCTTCGAATGCGATGATTTGTGTATTGGCACCTGAAGCATAAAGTAAAGCAGGATCTTTTGCACCTGTTAATAATTTTCCAACTTCTATGTGTGCAACTGAATGGTGTACTGGAATTATAGGTATTTTGTATTTTTTTGAAAATTCTTTTGCTAAATCCATTCCTTCTCTAAGACATGGCGCCATTCCGGGAGCATTTGAAAAAGCAATTAAATCTATGTTTTCTATTTTTAATTTTGCTTCGTTTAAAGAATCTTGTAGAACTTTTTCCTTTACTCTTTTGTGATGGTTTGCTGCTTCAACGGGAATTATTCCCCCTTTTTCTGTCGTGTAACTATCTTTAACATTAGAAAGTATTTTTTTCTCGTTTACAATTCCAATTCCAAAAGTGTGTGCTGTTGCTTCTATGCCTAGACAATTCATCTTTAAATTAAATTTCTCCTTCTGTTTAAATATCTTACTTTTGGAATCAATTAAGAGCACATTTTATAAATGACTAAATATAATTTTTTACAATGGGTAAGAGAGGTATTAGTCCATTAATTGCTACTGTATTATTGATTGGTCTGGCAGTTATAATTGCTATAATTGTTTGGGCTTTTTCTGGGGATTTTTTTGGCGATCAAACCGAATATATTGAAGAAGACGCATACAATGCTATTCTTTGTTCTGGAGATATTAATATTGAAACAGATATTTGTTATGTAGATAGCAACACATTAAAAGTTTCACTTAAAAATAGAGGATCTGTTAATATTCCTAGTTTAAGAATTATTGTCTCTAGCTCTTCTGAATCTGAAAGTTTTGAAGGTGATGACTTTTTTTTGGAGCCATATGTTCTAAACCATTTTTATTTAGACCTTATAAAATTTTCAAAAAATGATGTCGAAGAATTGACCTATGTTTTGACCACTGAAGGTTTTGGAGTTTGTTCCCCTGATCCACTTAGCATAAATGCTGATTTAATTTTTGGGTGTTCGGGTGGTAATGGTGAAGATTACTATCCTGATATTTTTGTTGAGCCAACTAATTTAGACTTTAAAACTGTTGGTCAGGAAATTAGTAAAGAATTGTATTTAACTATTGGAAATGACGGTGACTCTGCTTTGGAGATTACTGACGTTTCTATAACTGGTGATGTTGTATTTGATTCTGATTTTTCTGGTTTTTTAAATATTGCCCCTGGTAACTCTAATCAGATAACTGTAACATTTACTCCGGATGATTCTGATGATTTTTCTGGAACTCTTTTCATAATCAGTAATGATCCTAATGAAGGTTCTGTTTCTGTTCCCCTTTCTGGAACTGGTGCTAGTGATGATAGCCCTATTTATTAATGTCAATCCTACAAACTTACCATTTGGTCCTATTCAAGTTGGAACACATAAAGATGGTATTGTGCGTATTTCAAATTATGGTGTTAATGATTTGATAATTGACCAAATTGGACTTGACTCTGGTTTTGAATATTTTGTTTATAATGGCAATAGTGGTTATACTATTTCATCAGGTCAATATGAAGATGTATCTGTGACCTTCTCTCCCGAAGAAGTTGGGTATTTTGTAGACAATCTAAAAATGGAGAGTAATGATCCTGATGATGTAATAGTCATTGTTTCTCTTAGTGGAAGTGGTGTTCTTGGAGATGTCTATGGTTGTACTGATGTTAATGCTTTGAATTATGATCCAGGTGCCGAATTTCCTTGTGATGATGATAGTCATGGTTGTGGCGGGGAGAATTGTTGTTGCGAATATGGTTTTATTGATCTTACAAATGGTGATGTAAGTTTTACTTTTGAAAATGGTGATGGTGTTGAGGCTTATGCAGCAGACATAAGAACTGCTGCTGCTTCTTTTATTAATCATCTGGGATTGAGTTCGGAAGGTACTTGGATGGGGTTGGTTGGATTTAACAGATATGCTAATATTTTGACAGGTAATCTTGGATACGATTCGGAATTTCTTCAAAATTATGTATCCACTATGGGCTTTGGTGATTCTTCCACAGATTTCCATACAAATTTAGGTGGAGCAATGTCTACAGATTATTGTTTATTTTCTAACGGCGGTAGCGAGTGTAGTTGGCAGAGTTATGGTGATAGGGATGATGCTATTCATCCAGATTATGCTGTTGTTGTTATGTCTAATGATCCAGATTGCAATACCCAAGATGACGATCTATGCAATTGTAATGATTTGAATGATATCGATATGAATTGTGCTTGTTATGCTGCAAATTATTTGAAAAATTCTGGAGTAAAAATAATTACTATTGCTGTTGGAAACAATGTAGATTATGAATTTCTAAGGGATCGTATAGCAAGTCCTTCTACTCAAGATGAAATTTATGCTTATCGGGTTGGTAGTTATGAAAGTTTGCCATATTTCTTTAACAAATTCTTTGGCTAATTGATTAGAAAGTTATTTATATAACTGAAATAAACGTAGATAATATGAAGTATAGGACTAATTTTATTGTTGTTGGAATGGTTTTCCTTATTGTAATTTTTGGAGCTGCTCAAGCTTTGAAGGATTACCATTTTGAAACTGTCACTGGAAATGCAATTGCTGGTGAAATTGAAATTGAATCTCTAAATGAGGCAGAAGAACCAATGGTTGCTGTGCTTCTCTCTACTGAAGATAAAAGATTTAAAGAAGATGTTATTAGTCTATTATCTGAAAAGGATGGAATTTCTTTAGAATTAAAAGAAACTAGAATACCTGCACATAGTGATGATTCTTATTTGTTTGTTGAATGGAAAAATAAGTTGAATTTATTATCTCTTTATATGAAAAAAGGTGAAGGTAGCCCACACTTTGAAATTTGGGGTCCTGGAAATACTAAGATTGCTTCAGGTGAACTAACTGATGAATATAAGTGGTATCATTTTAAAGTTTCTTCTGAAAAGATGAGTTCTGAAAGTTATGCTATTTTTAATATTTATATTGGAGATGGTGGTGTTATTGAAATAGATAAAGTTCTTGGTGTTCAAAAAGAGGATAGCGGTCTTTCTAGATTAACAGGCATGATGATTGGAAGGATAATTTAGATAATTTTATAATATTCTTGACTTTCTTGATTTTGTATGAGTTTTAAACCAGAAGCAAGGTATTCTAGAAATGGTTTTAATTTAGGTTATATGTGTAATTCTCTTGCTGGTAGGGGTGTTCTTGAAGAGAATCTTATTTCATTTACAGAGGAAGTTGGTTTAGCTAAGGAATCTAGACCTGGAACTTGTAAATATCTTTTTTCTAGAGGTCTTAAACATGCAGGGGCTATTGCCGGTCTTGGTTTGGGTGGGTTGTTGTTTGCTTTTATTCCTGATTTGGCTGATGGGTCTGTGAATCTTTCTCTTGGATTTTATACAATCTCTTCTCTATTTGGGATCGTTGCAGGATATTGTGACTGGTATAGTGAGTACGAAAATAATGTACCTCATGAATTAGAATCTCCCAAAAAGAAAGCTAGAGAATTCCGTTCTATGTTATACACAGATTATCAGTATGATGTATTGAGAATAATAGAAAATAGAAATGGAAATAATTTAGAAGAAGTTTCATAATCCTTTTAATTGGTTTTAGTTTCCTCTTTTTATGTTTGCTTTTGGACATTTATTTATTGGATGGTTGATTGGACTATTTATTGGAAATATTCGTGGAAGAAAATTATCTGATTTATCTTGGGGGCTTTTGTTGTTTGGTTCTCTTTTACCAGATATTGATTATTTGTTTGATTTTGTTTTTGGTACTGGTGTACATAGAACATTAACTCATTCTATATTTTTTCTCGTTGTTGCATTTATGGTTTGTTATATTGTATTGAAGTTTATGAAACTAGAAAAGTATTCTTGGTTCTTTGCTTTGGGGATATTTAGTCACATAGTTGTTGATATGTTTTGGCCGATGGGTGTTACTTTATTTTGGCCATTGCTTGATTTTATTTCTATTAATTTTATTAGTAATTCTGTTGGGAGTGCTGGTATTTCAAGAGCAGGATTACTAATGTTAGATTCTGCTTTCGGTATAATTTGGTTGAGTGTATTGTTTTTGCAAAGAAAGATTAAATTAAGTTAAAGAGAAAGGTTTAAATAATAATTTTTGGTCAGTTTTCCTTAAGAGCCCATAGCTTAGTCTGGTTAGAGCACTGGTCTTATATGACACTTTTTGGGACAATTAAAAAACCAAAAAGACTCTAGGAACACCAGCGGTCCCCGGTTCAAATCCGGGTGGGCTCATTTTCTATTGTTAGTTAATTTTATAAATGACTCATCTTCCTAAACTCTTGTGCTCCTGTAGTCTAGTCCGGTCCAGGACACTGCCCTTTCGAGGCAGGAACCCGGGTTCAAATCCCGGCGGGAGCATACTTATTTTCTAAATAGTTACATTTAAAAACTGAATTTATGTTCATTTTTTATGGAAATTTATGCTAGACAAACAGTACATTTGCCATTTAATTTGGGACTTAGAGCTTATGCGGTTGAAGATGGTTTAACTGAAGCTTTTCCCACTACAGGTAATGATTTGCATGCGAGTGCAACTAATGCATTAGATTACTCCCGTGAAACGGTTTTGAGATTATTTGGAGAGCACAAACTAAATCATGAAGATTATATGTTCTTTATCGGAATAGTTTGGGATGACAAAAATAGGGGGGCTGTTGATCTGTTTGGGTTTGGAAAAACTGAAGAATGGCCAGGAAATTCAGATATTAAAAATTGGGTTTACTCTGATGGAATTCACAAACCAGACTATCCATTAAGCTGTGAAAATGGAATTATAATTCTTAGAGAAGAAATACTTGCAAGAAGAAAATGTAGAAGTTTGGATGAGTTCTTTGAAGTTAAAGTTGAATTAGGTGATTTACAACCTAAACATGAGTTGTAATTTTCTTTTTCTTAAACGCAATCTTTAAATACACACGCTTTGCACTTTTTTACACATTACACATAGGTGAATCAAAAGTGAAAAGAAGTTCAAGACGTTGGAAGAAAAAAAGACAAATGCGTTGGAAGTGGCAACGTAAAAAGATGAATAAAGAGAAGCGAAAACGAAAGAATAGATAGCAATGTTTATAAAGCGAGTACTTCACCTATTTTTCCACATGCAATGATGAAGAATCTTCTTCTGAAGTATGTAAATCATGAGTACTTGATATAATTATCTTGTATGATGTAGGTATGAACAAAGCAATTTTTAGTAGAGTCCTATTAAAAAACCAATTAGTTTGCGACAATTTTAGTTCCCGTTGATCCTGCGGGAGGTTACTGCTATTGGGATACGAATTAGACATGCAAGTCCAGGGGTTCTTCGGAACACCGGCATAAGGCTTAGTAACACGTCGATAATCTGACCTTGAGTTCAGGATAACCTCGGGAAACTGAGGCTAAAACTGAATAGTGGATTGGTGCTGGAATGCTCTTTCCATGAAACATTACGGCTCAAGGGTGAGTCGGCGGCTGATTAGGCTGTTGGTGAGGTAACGGCTCACCAAACCGACAATCAGTAGGGGAGATGAGAGTCTTTGCCCCAAGAAGGACACTGAGATACTGGTCCTAGCCCTAAGGGGTGCAGCAGTCACGGAAACTTTACAATGCGCGAAAGCGTGATAAGGGTATCCCAAGTGCTTTACTTATGGTAAGGCTTTTGCCAAGTGTAAATAGCTTGGCGAATAAGTGGTGGGAAAGACTGGTGCCAGCCGCCGCGGTAACACCAGCGCCACAAGTGGTAACCATGTTTATTGGGCCTAAAGCGTTCGTAGCCGGTTTGATAAGTTTCTTGTGAAATTGTTTGGCCTAACCAAACAACGTGCAAGAAATACTGTCTAACTTGGGACCGGGAGGGGTTAGAGGTATTCCAAGGGGAGCGGTAAAATGCTATAATCCTTGGAGGACCACCAATGGCGAAGGCTTCTAACCAGAACGGATCCGACGGTCAGGAACGAAGGCTAGGGGAGCAAAACGGATTAGATACCCGAGTAGTCCTAGCTGTAAACGCTGCGAGCTGGGTGTTGCACTTTCTTCGAGGAAGTGCAGCGTCTAAACGAAGGTGTTAAGCTCGCCGCCTGGGAAGTATAGTCGCAAGACCGAAACTTAAAGGAATTGGCGGGGGCTCGCTACAAGGAGTGCGGCGTGCGGTTTAATCTAACTATACGCAGAGAATCTTACCAGCAGCGACGGCAGAATGAAGGTCAGATTGAAGGTTTTACCTGACAAGCCGAGAGGTGGTGCATGGCCGTCGTCAGTTCGTGCCGTAAGGTGTTACGTTAAGTCGTAAAACGAACGAGACCTATGCTCACATTTGCTAGCGTTTTCTACGGAAAGAATGAGCACAATGTGAGGACTGCCTCCGAAAGGGGGAGGAAGGTGTAGGCAACGATAGGTCTGTATGCCCCGAATCTGCTGGGCTACACGCGCGCAACAATGGTAGGGACAATGGGATACAACTCCGAAAGGAGAAGTTAAGCCTCTAAACCCTATCTTAGTTCGGATTGAGGACTGTAACTCGTTCTCATGACGATGGAATTCCTAGTAATCGGATTTCAACACGATCCGGTGAACACGTCACCGAGCCTTGCACACACTGCCCGTCAAGCCAACCGAGCAGGGTTTTGGTGAGGACTATTTTTTTGAATAGTTCGAACCAGAGTTCAGTGAGGTGGGTTAAGTCGTCACAAGGTACCCGTAGGGGAACCTGCGGATGGATCACCTCCTATATTTTTTATTTTTGCTCTACTAATTGTATATTTGTTCATATCTACGGGCCTGTAGTTCAGTGGTTAGAATATCGCCTTTGCAAGGCGGGGGTCCCGGGTTCGAATCCCGGTGGGTCCATTTTCCAAAAGGAATTGTGCAACACAGAAAAGTGATTTTCTGTGCGAAGGATTATACTTCATGTATGGTCGTGCATAAGCAAGCATACAAAGTTTCTTACTTTTTATGCCATTAGGTGGATGACTTGGCTAGGATAGCGAAGAAGGTCGTGGCAAGCTGCGATAAGCTTGGGTAAGGTGCATGCAGCCGTTGAGCCCAAGATCACCGAATGAGACTTCTTGATTCTTTGAATCAACCAGTAATGGTAGCTAACGCGGGGGATTGAAGCGTCTTAGTACCCGCAGGAAAAGAAATCAATTTAGAGATGCGGTTAGTAACAGCGAGCGAAAACCGTACAGGGCAAACTGAATCCCTTATTGAAAGATAAGGGAGATGTGGTGTTTGGACTGCCTTTCGTTCCTAACTGATGAACTCAAACTTATCTGGAAAGATAGGCCATAGAGGGTGATAGCCCCGTAGAGGTAAATCAGTGGAATTGGTAGTATCCAGAGTAGGGCGCATTGGATATTGCGTCTGAATGTGGGAGGCATCAACTTCCAACCCTAAATATTATCCTAGACCGATAGTGTACTAGTACCGTGAGGGAAAGTTGAAAAGTACCCGTAACAGGGAGTTAAAAGACCTGAAACCTAATGGTTACAGTATGATGCTGCTCTTCGGAGTTGCATCGTACGTTTCGAATAACGGACCAGGGAGTGTGCTTGAGTGGCGAGGATAAAGATAATGTCTGTATCCATAGCGAAAGCAATTTGTCGCAGGCAACGAGGGCAAAGGTATGAAAGTGCCTCGAGTCACTTGGGTACTACCCGAAACCGGACGATCTTACCGTGAGCAAGGTGAAGCGGAGGTAAAACTTCGTGGAGGCCTGAAGAGTTTCTGTGCGCAAGCGTTCTTATGACTTGCGGTAAGGGGTGAAAAGCCAATCGAGTCCGGTAATAGCTGGTTCCTGCCGAAGTGGGCCGCAGTCCAGTCTTGGCGGAGGTGGCATAGATTGTAGAGCTACGGATTTGGAATTATGGGGGAGAAATCCCTCGGTTTCTTGTCCAACTCAGAATATTTATGTACCTTAGATGTCGGGATACGCCGGCAGGCGGTAAGCGTCTGTCAGGAGAGGGGAACAACCCAGACCATAGTTAAGGTCCCAAAGTACTAACTGAGTGTTAAAGGGTGAAGGGTGTACGTCACCAAATACAGATGGGAGGTAAGCTTAGAAGCAGCTATCCTTTAAAGAAAGCGTTATAGCTCACCATTCTAGGTGCCGTGCCCTGAAAATGGACGGGGCTAAGTTAGTCACCGATACTATGGACATCAGAAATGATTGTGGTAGGCAGGTGTTCCGCTTGAGTAGAAGTTTCTCCGAGAGGAGGAGTGGATCGAGTGGAAATAAGAATCCTGGTGGTAGTAAGATCAGTTTGCAGTGAGAATCTGCAATACCGTAAGGGCAAGGGTTTCTTGGCAATGTAGATCAGCCAAGAGTAAGTTGATCCTAACCAAAAACGTAATGGTTGAAGGGAAAGGGAAAACGGTTAATATTCCGTTACTATTTAGATACCCGGCAACGAAAGCTTTGTTTTTGACAGTTCGGGCTAGACCAACACTTTTAGCCAAGAGTGTTAACTAAGATAAGTCTGGGGAGTATCGTAATGATGAGAACCAGATTAAACTTAGGAATAGTGGGTTGTATGATCCATTTGGTTGATGCCTGGATTCAGTGAAAAGAAAACAAAGATGAATTCTAAATAATCATACCCAGAACCGGCACCGGTGCCCCTAGGTGAGAAACTTAAGGTATGAGGGAGTAATCCTGTTAAGGGAATTCGGCAAATTAGTTCCGTATCTTTGGTATAAGGAATCCCTGCGATTGTATTCTTATGAATGCGATTACAGGGCGCAGTGACAAGAGAGGTCCGACTGTTTAACAAAAACATAACTCACTGCTAGTCTGTGAAGATTTGTATAGTGAGTGACGTCTGCCCAGTGCTGGTACTTGAAACTTCTTTCCAAGGAAGCTAAGAGCTGGTAAACGGCGGGAATAACTATAATTCTCTTAAGGTAGCGAAATGCCTTGTCGTTTTATTGACGACTTGCATGAAAGGCGTAACGAGATCTCTACTGTCCCTAACAGGAATCCCCTGAACACACTATACTGGTGCAAAGGCCAGTGACCTCCAGCGGGAAGTAAAGACCCCGTAGAACTTTACTACAGTTTTTTGTTGCGATGTTAGTTTTGTTGTGCAGCGTAGGTGGGAGTTATTTGAAACTTAGGCGTCAGCTTGAGCGTAAACATCGATGAGACACCACCCTTCAAAATTTACATTGCTTACTTTACGCAAGTAAAAGACATCATAAAATGGGTAGTTTGGCTGGGGCGGCACCCAGCTGAAAAGATATCAGCAGGGCCCAATGGTTGGCTCATCCAGGTCAGAAATCTGGAGTAGAGTGCAAGAGCAAAAGCCAGCCTGACTGTGTTCCGAATAATAAGGAAGGCAGCAACGAAAGTTTGGTCTAGCGAACCCCTAGATTTCCTTGATGGGAGCTAGGGATGACAGAAAAGCTATCTCGGGGATAACTGAGTGGTAGCGCCTAATAGCTCGAATTGACGGCGCTGTTTGCTACGACGATGTCGGCTCAACTCAACCTGGGCGTGCAGAAGCGCCCAAGGGTGGGGGTGTTCACCCATTAAAGAGTTTCGTGAGCTGGGTTCAGAACGTCGTGAGACAGTTTGTTCAATATCTGGTGGAGGTGTTCAGTGTCTGAGAGGAAGGATCTTCCAGTACGAGAGGAACGAGGGTTCGAAGCCTCTGGTGTATCGGTTGTCTGGCAAGGCAGGCCGAGCAGCTACGCTTTAAACGATAAGAGCTGAAAGCATCTAAGCTCGAAGCGCACCTCAAAAAGAGACACTACAAGCTCTCGCAGAAGACGAGTTTGATAGGAGCGGCGTGTAAGTACCAAGGCAACGAGGTATTCAGCGCGCGCTTACTAAACGCTTGACAATAGTAAGAAATGTATGCTTGTTTATGTTTTCTTTTTGGAAAACTTTTTTTATTTTAAAAATGTTAGACCTAAAAGAAATATGTAAAGGACTTGGTTGGAACTATAGTTCTTTTCCAGGAGTAGAAGTTGTTAGCGCTAGCTCTGATGATTCTATTGTTTTAGCTAATCTTTTGGTCGATCATAATAATGGTTTTTTTGAATACTCTGTTGTTGATAGTGATGGTGAAGTTGTGCATAATAGAGTTTATGGTTCTGAATTTGTATTAAATAGAAGACTTAGAACACTTCTTATTTCTGAATTTCCAGGTTATCTTTATGGTTCTACTGATAGGAACGATGTGTTTGAAAGAAATAGTAGATTTGTTACGTTTGAACTTGGGTAAATAGTCTTTTAATAAGTTTTATAAGAGATAGTTGGTTCGCTTTTTTACAATGACTACTATTGTTGGTTTGAGTTCGACTTATGGAGATCCAGGGATTGTTTTGGCTTCTGATTGTAAATTAAATCGCCACGGATCATTTGTTGTTGGTGGATCCCTTGAGACAAATTGGAAAACTGATTTTAGAAAAGTATATAGTCATAAAAATTTTGCTTTTACTCTTGCAGGCAGTGTTAGTTTGGAGTCAATGTCTTGTCTTTGGAACAGGTTACAATTAGACCTCCGTGTTGAAGGCGGGATTGATGTACAGAAGAGACTAACCTCTGGTTTGTTTAATGAGATAAGAGATATGAATCTTGCTTGTCAATTGGCTAATGAAGCAAATTATTTTTGTGAGGAAAAACAAGCTGAATTTATTTTTGCTACTAACTATGGTGGAGTTCCTAATTTATATTATGTATCTCCAACTGGTAGAGTTTGTCATTCAGAGTATTCTTCTGCTGGCAATAACGACGAGATAGTGGGTAGAAATTTAAGGAAAGCATATGAATCTCATGATTTGGATGGTGCTAAGTTAAAATTGGATGAAGTATTTTTATTGGCTAATGGATTAGTTATTGAATCTGGCGAAGAAGATACACATACTGAATGTGTTACTCCGGATGTTGTTGTTGTGACTAAAAAAAGTATTAAACATTTTGGAAAAAGTACTAGGGAAAAGATGTTTGAAATTAGAGCTCAAGACCTTAAAGCTATTTCTGAAGGGTTATAGGTAGTTTTATAAACCGAATTTTTGTTTTATTTTTGTAGGTAAGTGCCTGACTAACCTGTCAATGGGAGGAAAGTCCACACACTATTATCGGTCGCTTAATTTTAAGTCGGAGAAATCCGAGGCAACCGTTCAGAAACGGCACGGCCTTACATTGCTTTAAACAATGATGTTGCGAAGTTCCTGGTGACAGGAATGAGTTAACCAGCTGAGTAGATGTAAGGAAACGATGAGACGACGAGTCCCGACTTAGTGCAAGTCTTTGAGACGCTAAGACGAATGTCAGAAGGTTCGTTCGATTACGAGAACCTAACAAAAAGTGGCTTACACTTGCCTACACTTATTATTTTGCAAAGTTTTTTAAACAGTGTTCAGTCTAAGTTTTTATTAAAATGGCACAAGAAAAAGTACAAATGCCCTCTGGAATGGGTGGATTGGTAAGATATTTTGATGAATATAAAAGTAGGATTGAATTTGGTCCAGGTACTGTTATATTCTTTATAGTTTTAGTTATTGTTGTTATGTTTTTATTGCACACTTATGGCAATGGGATTTTTGGTGTATAAAATGTTTCCAGGTATGAATCCAAAGGCAATGCAACAAGCCATGAAAAAGATGGGCATGAAGCAGGAAGAAATTGATGCCACTGAAGTTATAATTAAGACAGCTGATAAAAATTTAATTGTAAGAAATCCACAAGTTGTAAAAATTGACATGATGGGCCA
>Ga0257118_1000061_pt1 | contig 131704 bp, 116 predicted proteins | sample SI112_150mmetaG_FD_190156 | JGI IMG/M metagenome (GOLD analysis project Ga0257118, IMG submission 190156) | Marine microbial communities from Saanich Inlet, British Columbia, Canada - SI112_150m | ecosystem: Environmental > Aquatic > Marine > Inlet | place: Canada: British Columbia | collected...
CGCAGCTCCGACTAAGAATTACCCACCGGGCCAACATGGTCCGACTTATCGCCGTAGACCCTCTGAGTATGGTTTACAGCTAAAAGAAAAACAAAAGATGAAATACCTTTATGGTGTTCTTGAAAAGCAGTTCAGAAGCTATTTCAAGAAATCAAACCTGAAAAAAGGTATCACCGGTCACAACCTAGTGGTTATGCTGGAAAGCCGTTTAGACAATACTGTGTATCGTCTTGGTTTTACCAGGACCCGTCGTCAGGCTCGTCAGCTTGTTAATCATGGACACTTTCTTGTAAATAACAAGAAAGTCAATATCCCCAGTTTTCAAATGAAACCAGGTGATGTTATCAAAGTCCGTGAGAAAAGCAAAAAGCTTGATCTTATCCATGATTCAATGCGTCGCGTTCAGGGTGAAGGATCTCATCCCTGGTTGAGACTAGACAAAGCGAATATGGAAGGGATCTATGCTGAAGCCCCGGCTCGTGACCAGGTTCATGATGAATACAATGAGCAGCTCGTTGTTGAGTTGTACTCCAAGTAATAAAGTGAAGAAAGGATAATATGCCTAACTTTCACATACCAACATCGTTTAAGATCAAAGAAGACGGCAGTGATAATCAACAGCGTTTTATAGTTGGTCCACTGGAGAGGGGATATGGCGTTACCATAGGTAATGGCCTACGTCGAGTTTTACTCTCTTCGATGCCTGGAGCTGCAATTACGAGCGTTCGCATGGACAATGTGCTCCATGAATTTGCAACTATCAAAGGGGTTAAGGAAGATGTCACCGACATGATTCTTAATCTGAAGGGTGTTCGTTTCAAGCTTCTTGAATCAAACCCTGATAAAGTTCAATTGACTCTCAAGGGACCTCATATGTTCACTGCTGGTGATATCAATAATGGTGGGGATCAGTTTGAAATACTGAACCCAGACCATCATATCGCTACGCTTAATGATGAAGCTGAGATAAGTATTGAATTACGAATTCAAAGAGGTCGTGGATACGTTCCTGCAGATGAGAATAAACTTCCTGATTATCCCATCGGTACCATTTTCATCGATAGCATTTTCTCCCCTGTTGTAAAAGCTACTTATGAAGTTATTCAACTTCAAGGTGCCGAGGATGAAGATCTTGAGATGCTGGAATTGATGATCGAGACAGATGGAAGTCTTGCTCCGCAGGAAGCTGCCAACTATGCTGCTAAGATGTTGATTGACCATGTACGCATTTTCGTTACCGAAGATATCAAGCTTATTACTGAGCCTGAATCAGAAATCGACGAAGAAGTTCTGCGTATTCGCAATGAGCTCAAACGTAGTATTGATGAACTCGAATTATCTGTACGTTCCTATAATTGTCTTCAAGCTGCTGAGATCAAGAATATTTCTGATCTTGTCAGTAAGGAAGAACAAGAGATGCTCCGCTATAAAAACTTTGGTCGGAAATCTCTCACAGAGCTCAACGAGAAACTTGCTGAGCTTGGTTTGCATTTTGGAATGGACATTGATAAATACATGTCTGAAGAATAGGCTGGTTTAATAAATGCGACATAGAAAAGATGGTAGAAAACTAGGCCGGACGGCCAGCCACCGTAAAGCCATGCTGGCTAACATGGCGGCGAACCTGTTCCTGCACAAACAGATTCGGACTACTCACCCAAAAGCCCTTGAAACTCGTCGTTTTGCTGAAACGCTGATCACAAAGGCTAAAAAAGGTGATCTCCACTCTCGCAGGATGGTATTAAAAGTGATTCCTCATAAAGATGTTGTTAAAATTCTTTTTGATGAAATTGCTCCACAATATGCTGATCGTAATGGTGGTTATACTAGAATCATTAAGCTCGGACAACGTAAGAATGATGCAGCACATGTATCTATTCTAGCGCTAGTGGATTTTGACCCTTCTGGTGAAGTCGTCAAAACTACTACAAAAGCTAAAGCTAAAAAAGCTCCAGTTGCCGCTGAAGAAGTGACTCCTGAAGTTGAAGCTGCTGCTGAAGTAGCTCCAGAAGAAGTTGCTGAAGTAGCTCCAGAAGAAGTTGTTGAAGCTGTGACTGAAGAAGTTGTAGAAGAAACACCTGAAGTTGCTGAAGAAGAAGTTGAAGTTCCTGAATCTTCTGCTGAAGAAGCAGATGAATCGGAAGCTGAATCGAAAACATCCTGATCATTGACTCTTCATTGAGAATTTTATGATTTTGAGATATTTAAAGGCAGGGATTCTCCCTGCCTTTTTCGTTTTAATTACCCTGCCAGCCATGCTGTTTGCAAAACCTGTACAGGGAATCTGGGTAGTGCGCCATTCCATAACCTCACCACAAAAGGTTCGTAAGCTGGTTGAATTTGCCGCATCAAATGGGTATACAGACTTGTTTATTCAGGTTCGAGGGCGTGCTGATGCCTACTACAATAGCCAACTTGTGCCACGATCTACACTTTTACCTCGTGGAGATTATGATCCTCTGCGCGACATCATACCGCTGGCTCACTCCTACGGCATTAAAATTCATGCCTGGGTGAACATGTATCTCTCCTGGTCAGCCCGTAAAATGCCATCCAATCCTAACCATATTGTAAATCGATACCCCGAGTGGGTTGAAGTAAATGGTCGTGGCAAGGGTGATTTGGAATTTGTTTCACAGAATGGACGAAATGGGCGAGAGGGTGTTTATTTATCCCCGCTGAATGATGATGTGAATAATCACTTGCTCGCGGTTATCAATGAGTTGGTTCAAAACTATGAACTAGATGGTATACATCTGGACTATGTTCGCTTTCAAGATCGTGACTATGGCTACAATCGAGCCGGTCGCAAAAAATTTCTTATGCAATACAATGTGGATCCCATCACCCTTGGCAATGGGAATGGTTCTTACTGGTATCGTCTCAATCCTGAGGATAAAGAGAAGTACTGGCTGTACTGGAATAATTTTCGGCGCAATGAACTGACTTCATTTATTGGTAACATTAACAGCAGTATTAAGCAAATTCGTCCATCCATAAAATTTTCTGCAGCCGTGAAACCAAATCCTGAGGTAGCTCGAACTCGTTTTTTTCAGGATTGGCCAGCCTGGCTGAACAAGGGGAGCATGGATTTCGTGATTCCCATGAATTATGCCAAAGCTGACACAGATTTCAAACGCAGTATGACCATGATGAAAAATGAGAGATTAAATCCTGACCAAATCTTCATGGGAATAGCTACCTACAATCAAAATAGTTTTACTTCTGCAGCAAAAATTGCACATTCCAGGGCTGCGGGATTCCAGAATCTTATCATATTTTCCTATGATACATTTGAGAAGGATCCTCGTTATTTCGATCAGATTCATCGCAGCTTAAAAAAATAGGAGGCAGTATGGGGCGTACTATAACACCGCCAATGGGCAGTAAATTGCATTGTAAGGGTTGGCACCAGGAAGCTGCCTATCGCATGATACAGCACAACCTGAGCCCTGATGTTGCTGAAAATCCAGATGAATTGATAGTTTATGGCGGATACGGGAAAGCTGCCCGTAACTGGGAATCCTTTGATGCCATATTAAAGAGCCTGGAAGTCCTGGAGAATGATGAAACACTCATGATTCAATCCGGAAAACCCGTCGCTGTTTTTAAAACTCATTCACAAGCCCCCCGTGTTCTCATAAGCAATTCCATGTTAGTGCCAAAATGGGCTACCTGGGAACATTTCAACGAGCTCGACAAAAAGGGTTTGATGATGTATGGGCAAATGACAGCAGGAAGCTGGATATACATCGGATCGCAGGGTATCCTACAGGGAACCTACGAAACATTAGCCTCTTTGGCCAAACAACACTATCAGTCGGATCTCACTGGAAAAGTAGTAGTGACTGCTGGTCTTGGCGGTATGGGTGGAGCACAACCCCTGGCTGTAACCATGAACAATGGTATAGCTCTTGTCATTGAAATTGATCCTACACGAATTCAAAGACGTCTGGATACTCGCTATTTAGATAAATCTACCAAGGATCTAGCTGAAGCATTGACATGGATCAACATGGCTAGAAAGAATAATCAAGCAGTGAGTATCGGTCTGGAAGCAAATGCTGCTGATATATTGCCCGAGCTCATTTCACGAGGATTTATTCCTGATGTTGTGACAGATCAAACCTCAGCCCATGATGAATTACGAGGTTACTATCCCCATGGTATTAGCTTCTCAGAGGCCAACCTCCTTCGTGAATCTGATCCCGATAAATATATCGCCATGAGTTATAAGTCCATGGCCAGACATGTTGAAGCTATGCTTTCTTTCAAAAAGGCAGGCTCCATCGTTTTTGATTATGGCAATAATATCCGTGCCCAGGCTGAATTGGCCGGTGTGAAAAATGCCTTCGATTTCCCCGGTTTTGTTCCTGCTTATATAAGACCCCTGTTTTGTGAAGGCAAAGGCCCCTTCCGTTGGGTCGCTCTCTCAGGGGATCCACAGGATATTTATCGCACTGATGAACTTGTGAAAGAAATGTTTCCTGAAGATGAAGCACTGATTCGCTGGATCAATATGGCTCAGGAACAAATTGAATTCCAGGGCTTACCCAGTCGAATCTGTTGGTTGGGCTATGGTGAGCGAGCAAAACTTGGCCTGGCAATGAACGAACTGGTTCGTAAGGGTGAAATTTCAGCTCCACTGGTTATTGGGCGTGATCATCTTGACTCAGGCTCAGTTGCGTCTCCCAATAGAGAGACCGAATCCATGCTGGATGGTTCTGATGCAGTTGCGGATTGGCCCATACTCAATGCTCTGGTCAACGCAGTTGGTGGAGCCAGTTGGATTTCAGTCCATCATGGAGGTGGTGTTGGGATGGGGTATGCCATACATGCTGGTATGGTCATCCTTGTCGATGGGTCCAAAGAAATGGATGAACGCCTGCAACGCGTACTGACCACAGACCCGGGAATGGGTGTGGCTCGGCATGCAGATGCCGGCTATGAGCGAGCCATCGATGTAGCAAATGAGCGTGGTGTCAAATTACCCATGATAAACGGCTAAATAAAACACTCCTGGTATGAGAAATACATCTATTAAAGGGATCACAAATATTGGTCAATGGGTGACCTGGAATCCTGAGAAGCAAGTGATGGAAGTAGGAAACGGTGGAACATGGCTCATGGAGAATGGTCTTTTTTCAGAGTACAATCCGAAATCTTTCACTGATCAAGAATTTCTGAATGCACATGGCCGACTCCTGACTCCAGGGCTCATCGATTCACACACTCATCCTGCCTTTGCAACGACACGCGAGCTGGAATTCGAAATGCGATCTCAGGGTAAAACCTATCAGGAAATTGCTGAAGCCGGGGGAGGCATTCGAAACTCTGTTAGAAAATTGCGTGAAATATCTGAATCCGAACTGGCTGATCTGGTCGAAACCCGACTGAACCTCATGCTCAAACACGGTACTACTACTGCAGAATGCAAGAGTGGGTATGGTCTATCAACAGAAGCAGAGTTAAAATCTCTTCGCGCCATCAAAACTGCATCAAAAAGAACACCCCTACAAACATTCTCCACGTTGCTCGGAGCTCATGAAGTTCCAGATGAGTATCGCGATGATCGTGAAACTTATATTGATCTGGTAATCAATGAGATGATTCCAACAGTTTCTCAGCAGAAATTGGCTGAGTATTGTGACGTCTTCTGCGAAGAGGGTGTCTATACTACAGAGGAGACAGAGAAGATTCTTCTAGCGGCCAGAGAACATGGAATGCAGTTAAAATTTCATGCCGATGAGTTTGTCTCAAGTGGAGGAGCTGAACTTGCAGCAAACATGGGAGCGTTGTCAGCTGATCATCTCATGGCCATTTCAAACACTGGAATTTCAGCTTTAGCCAAATCTGATACAGTTGCCACCCTACTTCCTGGGACCACATTCTTTTTGGGGAGCAATACTTGGGCACCGGCGAGAAAATTGATTGATGCTGGTGTTACTGTGGCCTTGGCAACTGATTTCAACCCGGGCAGTAATATGAGTCTCTCCATGCCTTTTATTCTGACCCTAGCAGTGATTTACTTGCATATGACACCCCTGGAAGCACTTCAATCAGCCACTTCAGGAGCAGCCAAATCCATGGGGATAGAGAAAAATACGGGCTCAATTTCACCTGGATTCAAGGCGGATGCTGTTTTGTGGGAGGTTGATAATTATCGCCAATTGCCCTACTTCTACGGCAGCAATCAGACTCATCAAATTGTTGTCGGTGCTAAGACCATTCTTTAAAGCTCTGAAATTACAAAGTTGCTATCCCATATCGCTTGATTCAGACCAAGCAAAACGTATATTGCCCAATCGTAAATTTTGATTGGTGGAGGAAAATCGTGAAATTCAAAAAACTGACTATAATTATTTTAAATCTATTACTCCTTTCTTCATTTGGCGTGGCCCAATCAAGTTCGGCTATGTATAAAGAAGCGTTAAAAATATTTAAGAGTTATCGCTACCAGGTAGACTATGCTGATTTTCAGCTGAAAACCTATCAAGAAGATGGACAAACCGTTCTTCAGTTGCTGGTTATCGTAAAATCAGGTAGAAATCGATTTGATGAAGCACTCCTGGTTGCCTTTGCTGCCAGTGGGTCTGCAATTGATAAAACCAATTCTGCAATTGACAGAGTTAGTGTGGTGGTGAAGGTCCAGTATAAAGAGGAAGTTTCCATTGCTGCTACCGCCGATGCAGGTGATGTGGTGAAGCTGTACAAGGAAGAGATGGATGTTTCAACCTTTATGGGACGTCTCACCTGGCATTAGTCGACTTACTACATGTTTAATGTTTTTAAAAGCGAGGATTTAATGCCTCGCTTTTGTTTAGGAATAGAATTGAGGTAATATGAGGTTTTCAGTAGACATTGGCAAACGAGTAACCGCATTCATTTTGAGCTTATTTTTGATGAGTTGTGCATCTCTTCTGGGACCGGACATTAAACCCGGAATTGCTCTATTTGAAGAGGGTAAGTACGGGGCTTCACTGCGCCACTATGAAACCATTATTGAAGCGGGAAAGGCCAATGCAAAAGTGTATCGGCTTGCTTATGAAAGTGCCTTCAAAGCTGGAAAACGTGTTACTGCGGGGCAGTACTACAAGGAAGCAATTAAAGCCGGCTTCGATGCAGATTCACTCGTATCTCTAGCAACAAATCTCTGGTATGACAGGGCCTTATCAACCATGGGTGGTAATAATTGGGTTGAAGCGCGAAAAGCTGCCTCTCAGATCACTGATCTGGCCGATGGCTCAAACCAGGACAAGTTCTGTACCCTTGTTCTTGCAGGGAAGAAAAAATTTGACCGAGGTGCTCACAAAGGTTTGTGGGATGCCATTAGTGACTATAGCAAAGCCGCCAATTATGATAAAAGTTCAGGTCTGCCATATTTCTTGATGGGCCAGGCTAGATATAAAAATAATCGTACAGATTATGATGCTGCTCTCGAAGATTATTACGAAGCAATTCGAATTGAATCAGGTGGAGCCTTTATCAAACAGGCCAGAGCAGATATAAAAAAGATTGAAACAGTTAAGAAAAAGATGAACGCCTTCTGGGGGAAATAAGAAGCCTGAGATCCAACATTAACGAGTCAAAATCACATTTGACCAATTGTTCATTTCAATAGTACTCTATTTGGTTCTTTCGCCAATTTCGTTGTAATAAAGAAAACCACACCGATGCACAGTTTCCCCCTATACCCTTTACCCCTCAGTTTTCTTCTTAAATATCCTCGCTTTTTCAAAACGGTTCTCCGTACCTTCCAACATGCGCTTGATATTACTGCGATGTGTAAAGACCACAAAAAGAGGTATCAATAGAGAAAATACTCTCAATGTCAAAGATACCTGGACATCCGGGTTAATGCCTTCAATGATGTAAAGGGTAACAGGAAGAGCACTGGCAGCAAGCATGCTACCGAGTGAAACGATTCCTGTGGAAATGAGGGTAATGATGAAGACCAGTAGGCATATGGGTAAGGCAATGGGGAAGAGTGCGATGAGCATTCCTGCCAGGGTACCAACTCCCTTACCACCCTTGAATCCTGCGAATACTGTATAGGTATGTCCCAGGACTGCAGCAAAACCTGCAATGATCATCAAGGCGTCTGGATTTGAGGCAAAAAGAATTGAATCAGAATTAAGATGACCACCCACGTAAGATGGTAACCACCCCTTAAAAACATCAATGATTGTTACGAATAAGGCTGGTTTCCAGCCAAAAGTACGAAACACATTGGTAGCACCAGCGTTCCCGGAACCATGCTCACGAATATCGGCTTTATACTTTAGTTTGGAGACAATAATACTTGTAGGTGTTGATCCGACTACGTATGCAATCACTATGAGTATAAGCAGTTCAACCATTTTCTAATCCTTTATTTATTTGGCCAAAATATAATCAACCCGGCAGGGTGAGTCTATAAAATCACTCCTTCACCTTAATTATATTGAAGTGCAATGCCGATAGCTCCCACACCGGCGTGGACACCTAACGCAGGGCAGAAATCAGATACAAACACTTGTGCATCGGGATAGGCAGACTCGAAAACAACTTTCATGGTTTCGGCTGTATCCGGATTCACACCATGTACAATTCCAATACGCTTGATTGATTTGTTGTGGGCCTTTTTTAAGACAAACTTTTTAAACTTTTCAAATATGTTTTTACGTCCAAAGGTGACTCCACATGGTTTCAGTAATCCATTTCGCGTAATGCTGAGGACTAAATTCAAACCAAGAAAGTCAATTAGGCGCTTTTTGCCAACACTTAGCCGGCCTCCTTTTTGAACAGCATCCAGGGTTTTTAAGGCAATAAATATTTCCGTTTTCTCAATGGTTTCCTCGGCAAGTTGCGTTAATTCAGGAAAGCTCATATCCTGATCAATTGCCTCCGCAAGCTCCAACGCAATAACTCCGGTCCCCGCTGAAACAGAAAGTGAATCAAGAATGGTTTGGTGCTGTTTGAATTTCACTTTCTCCAATGCTGCACTGGCATTTTGATAGGTGCCACTCAACACCTGGGGGAGGTGCAATGAAATCACCGATTCATAGTGAGAGGAAAGGAATTGATACATCCTTCTAAAATCAGCTGGCGGTGGTTGCGAGGTCTGGGGGTGGTGCGCAGAATGAGCTAACTTTGTATAAAACTCTTCGTTGGAGATAGTCACTCGATCAATGTATTGTTCTTTTCCAAAATTCAATCTGACCGGCACAACATGAATATGGTGTTTTTCGAGGAGGTCCACTGGTAGATCACAAGTTGAGTCTACCACGAGAGCTATTTTTTGCTGAGAGCGCACACTTTTATTTTGTTCGCGCATGTCATCAACTTTTTGCTGTTGAACCTCTCCATATGTTGCCAGAGTCTCAAATAGGGTGGCTGGGTCATCAGTATGAATATGCACTTTTGCTCGATGCTTGGATCCTGCAATGACAATGCTATCACCAAGTGGTTTTATTGTCTGACTAAGCTTATCGCGGGGTATGTCTTCTCCAATGACCATACACTCCGTGCAGAAGGGAAAGGAAAGACTGTCCACATCGATCTCATTTATATCAAGTGCCACGGCTGAAAAACTCGTATCAATGTTTGGTAGTTTACGAATGTTCCCGGTGTTCATGAAATTCATGACACCTTCAAGAATACTCAGAAATCCCCGCCCGGCTGCATCCACCACTCCAGCATCCTTAAGTACTTTGAGTTGCTCAGGTGTGTACTCCAGAGCTTTCTGAGCTGCCTGGAGGGAAATCTTCCAAACCTTTTGAAAATCAGGACTCGTTTTTGAAGCCGCAATAAACCTATCACTCCAGGCTCTTAACACTGACAGTATGGTTCCTTCTACGGGGTTCATAAGGGCAGTATATGATTCATCTACTGCAATTTTTGTTGCCTCAGCAAATTGGCTGGTATTTACTTCAGCGAAGGGTTTTAAGCCAATGCTGAGACCCTGAAAAAACTGAGCCATGATTACGCCAGAATTTCCACGGGCATTGTCTAAAGCGGCATCAGCAACAATATTACTTAATTCATTTAAATCCAACCTGCTATGGGGTTGGATGTGTTCAATGATTCCCATGAGGGTGAAAGCCATATTCGTCCCTGTATCTCCATCTGGAACAGGAAATACATTTATTTTGTTCAGATAATCCTGCTCATCCAGTAGACTTTGGATTCCTGCATACAAAACCCGGTACAATCGAATTCCGTCTAGATAGGCAATTTTCATTTACGACCCTCTATTGTGTGTGTCGAATTACACCTATTTATAAAATGAAGTGGTCACTTCAGTGAGATAATATAAGCCATCAACTTAAAATTTGGATTAAAATTCAAAAATTTTAAAGAAAGCCCGTGAAGCACTCAAATAGTGTTTGGGATTCGCTTAAGTGCCTATCATATTTGCACGTTCATTGACTTGATGTACAAGCTTTTATTCAGGAGCTGTGTTTGACTTTACACAGGGATAAAAACTTAATCGCTGCTTCACTATTAATTGGGAAGTAGCTCTATAAATTGAGATAGAAAATCACAGGAGGTTTCATGTCTCTTACTATTACTGATGAATGTATTAACTGCGGTGCTTGCGAACCAGAATGTCCAAACGACGCCATCACAGAAGGCGATGAGTTCTACGAGATAGATCCTGAACTCTGTACGGAATGTAAAGGTCATTTTGACGAATCACAATGTGTGGAAGTATGTCCCGTTGATTGTATCCCTATGGGTGTTGAGGAGTCAGATGAAGTCCTCATGGCTCGCTATGCAAAACTAACTGGCTGATTATCTTCGCCCTAATTTAGCTACACGTTATTGAATGAAAAGGTCTCCCATTTGGGGGACCTTTTTATATTGATACTAGAATTTGAAATCAGGGAAAACATCGCTACTTCCCTCATACAATTGAACCATTATCAGCGAGTCAATTTTCCTGCTCAGATGTATCATTTTTCCTGCATCTGCTAAAATGAAAACTATATTAGCGGGCTATGAAAGTTACAGGAATATAAATACTATGAATGAAGATAAACTTAAATCCCTTTTACAGCAGGTTAAGTACCCTGGTTTTAATAAGGATGTTGTTGCTTTTGGGCTTATCCAAAATGTAAAAGAGAGTGATAAAAGTGTGGAGCTTGGTGTCAAATTTTCTTCTGAAAAAGAAGAGGTGCGCCAGGAAATCCTTTCAAATATTGAGAAGGTTTTACGCGAGGGTGGCTATGATAAAGTCAGTATCGAAGTTGTGCAGGCAACTGCTCAACCAGCTCCCGGCACAGAGATACCTTCAGCTCCTCCATCAATCCCAGGTGTAAAAAATACCATCGCTGTCGCCAGCGGTAAGGGAGGCGTTGGAAAATCTACTGTGGCTGCGAATCTCGGCGCTGCTCTACGGAAACAAGGACACAGCGTTGGCATACTTGATCTAGATGTTTTTGGACCAAGTCTACCCATCACAATGGGTATCCATGAAGTCCCAAAAGTGTTGGAGGGGAACAAGCTTCAACCCGTGAGACAGTATGATATGTCCCTCATGTCACTGGGCTTTTTACTGACGGACAGTTCTCCCGTTATCTGGCGTGGAGCCATGGTCAGCAAAATGGTCTCTCAATTCCTTTTTGATGTGGACTGGGGCGATCTGGACTATCTCATTCTGGATTTACCTCCTGGTACAGGAGATGTACAGCTCACACTGGTGCAGCAGGTTGCTTTGACTGGTGCCGTGATAGTTACAACTCCCCAGGATCTTGCATTGAAGGATGTGGAGCGTGGGGCAAATATGTTTGAGAAGGTTAATACGCCCGTTCTCGGGATAATCGAAAACATGTCTTATCATGTCTGCACAAATTGTGGCCATGTGTCACAAATATTTTCAACTGGGGGTGGGGATAAAGAGAGTACTCGCTTAAATGTTCCACTTCTGGCTAAAATCCCTCTGAATGAGGAGATTATGAAAGCTGGTGAAAATGGTGAACCATTGGTGATCCATCTTCCAGAATCAGAAGCAGCTCAGATGTTCAGAGATGTTGCTGATAAATTACATGAATTGGTAAACTGAGTCATTCCATCTTGGTCGACGAAAATACCATAATAGAAGCATTACGTAAGGTTTACGATCCAGAGATTCCAGTTAATCTGGTTGATCTTGGTTTGATCTATAGCACCAGCATCGAGAATGGAAGTGTAAATATAAAGATGACCCTTACCGCCACAGCCTGTCCTATGCATACTGTCATTTCTCAAAATGTGAAGGTGGCAGTAGAAGCTCTGGAGGGTGTAAGTGAGGCAGTTGTTGATATTGTCTGGGAACCCCGTTGGAATCCGGAAATGATCAGCCCGGTAGGTCGAATTGCATTGGGTATGGAATAATCGAAGATATGTCAGCAGAATTTGATCAAATAAAATCTGAAGTGCTCGCCCACGGGAATCTCCCCAAACATGTTGCAATCATCATGGATGGGAATGGACGCTGGGCAAAATCTAAATCTAAACCAAGAATCTTTGGCCACAAAGCAGGAGTAAAATCTGTTCGTAGAATCACAGAGCTCGCCGGAGAGCTGGGTTTAGATACCTTGACACTATATACATTTTCCAATGAAAACTGGAAAAGACCCAAACTCGAAGTTTCAGCTCTTATGAACCTGTTGCTGGATACCATCACCAAAGAAGTTGATGATCTTCATCGTAATAATGTTCGTCTAACTGTTATCGGTGATCTTGATTCAATGCCAAAGGGTCCCAGGTCAGGGATGTTGGCTGGAATTGAAAGAACCGCTAAGAATACAGGGCTAAATTTGAACCTGGCACTGAATTATGGAAGTCGTCAGGAAATTCTCGCCGCCGTTCAATCCATAGGAACAGATGTGGCGAATGGAGCACTTAAAGTTTCAGAAATTAATGATAATACCATTTCCAACCATCTCTATACATCCAATATCCAAGATCCGGATCTTTTAATCCGAACGAGTGGAGAATTCAGGCTGAGTAATTTTTTATTGTGGCAACTGGCCTACACTGAAATTTTTGTCACACCTGTCTATTGGCCAGCTTTTGAGGGGAAGGATTTTTTGGACGCTATACGCGATTATCAAAAAAGGGAGCGTAGATATGGACAAGTTAGTGAACAAATACAGCACTAACACGTTCGTCTAAGTATGAAAAAATTTATTTTACACATCGCAAGCTTGATTCTGTTAGTATCCTTTACTTGGGGACAGCAGCAGGCCGTCAAAATCAAAATCGCAAGTATTGATGTAATTGGAACAAAAACAGCCACTCCCGCGGTGGTTATTGCGGCCTCAGGTTTAAGTGCAGGTATGGAAGCCACCCAGGAAGACTTTTCAGAGGGTGTCAAACAGCTGTGGAGTCTGGGTCTCTTTTCCGATGTCAAAATTCTCTCAGATCGGGAATCCCCAGAGGGGCTTTTCTTAATTATATCTGTGGAAGAGTATCCCCGCCTGGCAGAGGTTGTTCTAGAGGGGAATAAAAAACTGAAAACCGATGAGATAGATGAAGCCTTGAACCTGCATCCTGGTCAGGCTCTTACGCCCTTTATAGTGTATGAAAGCCAGCGTATTATTCAGGACTTGTATTACGATGATGGCTACCTGCTGGCAGAGATAGAACCCACTACATTCGAGGGCGAAAAAGAGAATTCTCGCGGAGTCAAATTTTCCATTGTTGAAAATAAAAAAGTTTCTATTGGCGAGATTCGCTTTACTGGAAACACCCAGCTATCTGATCGTAAATTGAAAAAGAAGATGGATACGATCAAAGAGGAACGCTGGTGGAAGTTTTGGGCAGATACTGAATTCTCTATAGATAATCTCCGTGCAGACGAACGACTGATTGAAGAGTACATGCATTCCATTGGATATCGTGATGCCGAAATTCTGGGCGACAGCCTCTACTACTCTGAAGATTTGAAAAAAATGTACTTCGATATCAATCTCTATGAAGGAGAGAAGTATAAATATGGGGAAGTGAAAGTTACCGGGAATACCATCTTCGAGAGTGAAGATATTTTAGCCGCTTTGGGCATCTCACGGGGCGATCAGTATAACTCTGAAAAACTTATGGAAGCCATTGAGCTTGGCGTAAGAAGTCCTTATATGGATAAAGGTTATCTCTATTGTCAGATCAACCCTGTTGAATTACCCGTGGCTGCTGATACCGTATCTCTGACCCTTGAAATAGCTGAGATGAATCCTGTTCATATCCGTCATATAAATATTGTGGGTAACGATAAGACAAAAGAAAGTGTCATTCGTAGAGAGCTTAGGATTTTCCCTGGTGATCTCTTTAGCCGAACTGCACTCATGCGTTCCCAACGAGAAGTCATGATTCTAAATTATTTTGGCAATGTGGTGCCAGACGTCATTCCTTATGATGATGATGAAATTGATCTTGTCTTCGAAGTAGAAGAGAAGAATACGGGTACTGCTACAGCAAGTGCTGGTTATAGTGAACGCGATGGTTTTATCGGTACTGTCGGTCTGCAATTCCCCAATTTCAGAGGAAATGGACAACAACTTTCTTTCAGCTTTCAACGGGCCTACAGTTATGAAGCCCTTTCTATCAGCTTTGTCGAGCCCTGGTTATTCAATACGCCTAATCTGCTGGGTGTCAGCCTGTTTGATCAGGATCGCAGTCAGGGAAGTAGCTCTTCTTATTTAAGCTACTCCTCGAGCTACTCCACACCCTACGATGTCCACACGACAGGTGGATCAATCACATTTGGGCGTCGTTTTCAATGGCCGGATAATTATTTTCGTGGTCGCTGGACCTTCAGAGCTGCTGTGGATAGGTATGACCTGGAGAAAGTCTACTACCAGAGTGTTTTTGATCGAGTCAACCCTGCCCATCTCGAGCAAACCTCAGGTATTAGTTTGAATCAAACGATCACAAGAGACTCCAGAAATGCTCCGGAATTTCCTACCAGCGGTTCTGTACTCACACTTAATTCCGTCTACAGTGGAAAAATTCTTGGTGGAAATGAGAGTTTCTTCAAGCAGAAAGCCAGCCTGGAGTGGTACACACCTCTCTGGAAAGATAAGTTGGCCATGCGGAGTTATTTTGAAGGGGGTATTCTCGAACAATTAGATGATGATTCCACTCATATCATCCCGTACGATGAGTACTTTTTCATGGGAGGTGCCGGGTTAATCTATGGTAGTGCCTTGCGTGGTTATGCTGAACGATCTGTTGGAACTTTGGAGGGTAACGCTTATTTTGGCGGAATGGCATCATTCAAGTACACGCTTGAGATGCGCTTCCTACTCTCACCAAATCCCATGATGTATCTGATAGGATTTGCTGAGGCAGGTAACGTTTGGGATAATTTTGATTCGAGTAGCCTTTTTGATCTGAAACGATCAGTAGGGTTTGGTGGAAGAGTTATCATGCCACCGCTTGGCATGTTGGGTATTGATATTGGATGGGGGTTTGACAACGATCCGACACCCACCTGGAAGACGCCGGAATATCACTTTATTTTCGGTCAGCAATTTTAAGACACATTTGTTAAGGAGATACCATTTTGAACAAAAGCATGATCCGTATAATTCTATTAGTGACACTGTCCATGGCAGCTTTCGGGCAGAAATTTGGATACATTAATTCTGAGTATATTCTGTCCCAATTTGAAGAATATCGTGAAGCACAAAGCAAACTGGAAGTAGAAGGTCGTAAACTAGAAAAGCAGTATTATGATATGGCTGCTTCACTGGACAGTATGCAGCAGGAATATGAGCGTCAGAAATTTTTAATGACCGAAAATAATCGTGCCGCCAAAGAAAATGACATGCGTCGGCTTGCTGAAGATATTCAACAGTTCCAGGTGCAAAAACTTGGACCACAGGGTGAATTCTATCAGAAGCAACAAGCCTTGGCAGATCCAGTTTTGCAGAAAATCAATACTGCTATTAAAAAAGTCGGTGAAGATGGATCCTACGATTTCATCTTTGACGTCGTTGCTGGCAACATTCTCTATGCCCAGGAAAAATTTGATCTTACTGAAAAGATTTTAAAGGAGCTCCAGAAATAGGGGCTTGCTATTTCATTGACTTTAAAACTAGGTGAACTGGCACAAGCTCTCGGTGCCAGGTTAGAGGGAGATGGGAGCTTGGAGATCTCAAAACTAAATGAGATCCAGGTTGCCGCATCCGATGAAATTTCTTTCATCTCAAACTCAAAATATCTGAAATACGCTGAAACAACCAGGGCAGCGGCTCTGATTGTCCCAGAAGATTTGGAAATTACTTTTCCAAATCTTCTAAGGACTACCAACCCCAAACAGGCTATGCTAAAGGCATTGCAATTGTTGAATTACAAAGAACGCCTGGTGCGTCCTGGTGTTCATGCAACCGCCGTTGTTCATCCATCTGTCCTAATTCCTGATTCCGTTGAAATTGGATCAGGAGTATTTATCGATGAAGATGTCAAACTTGGTGAGAATGTTCTCATCGAGGCAAATGCAGCGATCGGGAGTGGTTGTGTATTGGGTGAGGGAACGCGTCTTTATCCAAATGTTGTCCTTTATGAAGATTCGATTCTCGGACGAAATTGCATTATTCACAGTTGTACTGTCATCGGCAGCGATGGCTTTGGCTTTGCAGTTGATGCCGGTAAAATTGAAAAAATCCCACAGACTGGGAACGTCATTCTGGGAGACGAGGTAGAGATCGGGGCAAATTGTGCCATCGATCGTGGATCTATTGGTCCAACCAGCATAGGGGATGGCACCAAGCTGGACAATCAGGTGCATATCGCCCATAATGTTCGCATAGGAAAAAATTGTTTTCTCACTGCTCAGGTTGCCATTGCCGGTAGTACTGACCTGGGTGATCGAGTACAAATGGGTGGTCAAAGTGGTGTGATTGGTCATCTGAAGGTGGGTAATGACGTGTCTATCGCCACACGAGGTGGGGTGACTCATGACATCCCAGATGGGTCGATGGTCAGTGGGTTTCCGGCACGTCCGCATAGAGATGAGTTAAGAATTGAAGCTATATTGAAAAAATTACCAGAGTTGTATAAGACAGTTAAAATACTTGAAAAACAAGTAAATAAAGACTAAGTGAACGCTGACTGGTAATGAAGGAATTGAAATAGATGCAGGATAGACGAGAAAATCAGAGAAGTATTAAAAAGGCCGTATCAATTGCCGGTATAGGATTGCATACGGGTGTTCAAACTCGGATGACTTTCAAGCCTGCCGCTCAGAATACAGGTATTCGCTTTTTAAGAACAGATGTTCCAAATGCGAAACCCATTCCAGCAGATATTGATCACGTCGTTGACATATCCAGAGGAACCACTCTGGAACACAATGGATCACGTATCCATACCACAGAACACGTATTAGCAGCCATCAGTGGCCTTGAAATTGACAATATCCTTATTGAATTGGATAATAAGGAACCGCCAGTGATGGATGGGTCTGCTATTCCCTTTGTAGACATTCTACTTGATGCAGGTTTTGAAGAACAGGAAGCAGCCAGAGAATATCTGGTACTTGATAAGACCATTACCTATTCAGATCCAGAAAAAGGCGTTGATATTCACGCCCTTCCTTCAAATCAGTTCCGCGTCACCTTTCTCATTGACTACAAATTGCAGTCTCTGGGAACTCAGTACATGTCATTCTATTCACTGGAACAGGATTTCGTAGAGCAGATAGCCCCTGCCCGGACCTTTTGCTTTCTTCATGAAGTTGAAGAACTAAAGGCACAAGGACTAATCAAAGGTGGCTCTGCAGATACAGCTCTGGTCATGATTGATAGAAAAATTGAAGAATCAGAACTCTCCCGTCTGCAAAAACTATTCAACATTGATGAAAAGTTAATCCAGAGTGAAAATGGTATTCTGAATGGCAAGGAATTGCGTTCGAAGACCGAACCAGTTCGTCATAAGATTCTTGATTTGATTGGTGACCTAGCTTTATTGGGAATGCCCATCCAGGGTCACATCACGGCAGCTAGAAGTGGTCACGCCAGTAATGTTGAGCTCGTGCGTCTCCTTAAGAAGGAGTATGAAAAACAGATTCTCGCCAAACGTTTTCAAAGACGTCCCAGAGAACGTCAAATTGTCTTTGACACCGAAGCTATCATGCGGATTCTGCCACACAGGTATCCCTTCTTACTCATTGATCGCATCATTGACTTTACGCCTGGTGAAAAAATTACCGCGCTTAAGAATGTCACCATGAATGAACCTTTCTTTCAGGGACATTTTCCTGGAAAACCAGTGATGCCAGGAGTGTTAACCCTTGAAGCGATGGCTCAGGCAGGAGGCGCTTTACTCCTGAATGCTGGAGAGGACCCCGAAAATAAACTGGTCTTCTTTTCAGCCATAGATAATGTCAAGTTTCGCAAACTCATTGAACCTGGTGATCAGATTATATTTGAATTGGTATTGGTAAAATTTCGACTCCGCTCAGCCAAGCTGCGGGGTATGGGATTTGTTGACGGTAAGCTGGTAGTCGAGGCAGATCTTATGGCCTCCATTGTAGACAGGTAATTTATGGACTCTCGCATACATCCAACGGCATTAATTAGTCCCGATAATGTAAAAATCGGAAAAAATGTTACCATTGGACCCTATGCGATCATTGAAGAAAACGTCACCATTGGCGATGGCTGCATCATAAAAGCTCATGCTCTTGTGGGCGCCCGCACTACCCTGGGTAAAAATTGTCGTTTATTCAATGGAGCTGTTGTAGGTGAGATACCCCAGGACCTGAAATACGCTGACGAGGAAACTGAGACCATATTGGGCGATAATGTCATCGTTCGTGAATATTGCACCATTCATCGTGGCACGACGGATCGTTGGAAAACAAGCATTGGCAACAATGTCCTCATCATGGCATACTGCCATATTGGTCATGACTGTGATATTGGTAATAATGTTATTATTGCTAATTCCTGTAATATGGGTGGTCATGTCGAAGTCGGTGATTTTGTGATCATCGGTGGGGCAGTTCCCATTCACCAGTTTGTGAAAATTGGAAAACATGCCTTTATTGCAGGGGGGTTCAGAATTACAAAGGATGTACCTCCATATATTAGGGCATCTAATACTCCACTGACCTATAATGGATTAAATTCGGTTGGTCTTCATCGCCGTGGTTTCCCCAGCGAAGTCATCAACCAGATTAAGCATGTCTACACAAAAATCTATCGAAGCCATATGAATGTTTCTCATGCAGTAAAAGAGATCAAGGAAAACAACGACTTATCACCTGAAGTTCAGGATATCCTTGATTTTATTGAAGAGAGCACACGAGGAATTATTCGAGGCTAATGGGCCTGAAGGATATCCTTCATTTTTTGTAATACTCGACTTATGTCACTTTCATCCATCAAGCATCTCATATTTATCTCCCTCATTGTGTTACTCAGTTCCCAACTAAGTGCTGGAGATGGTTTCCCTGTTTGGGACAACGCCAATTTGTTTAAGCAGGATTTGAAACGCGCCACGCTGGTCACAAATCTACCAAACATCACTGGATCTGACCACTTTATCGGGGTGCAATTCACAGGATCCCATATTGTATCAAATTCTGGATCGTCTCAACGTATGCCTGCAGCTCGCTTGAGTATGTACCCGAATCCAGGCTATAATCTTTGGGTGCAGTTCGGCCGGTGGCCTGGATCAAATCCAAATTTCTCAGTTGGGACAGGGCTTCAAGTAGAATTTAAAGGGGAAGATCTCCAGCGTCGACAGGCCATAGGAATATCATGGAATTCTATTTTTGATGATGGATATATGCAGAGAGACATCTCCATTCATGGATTGTATGCATATGCATCAAAAAAACTCAATTTAGGTGTTATTGCTATAATTGATCTACACCATCTGATTGTTGAGGATGGTAACGGAATCCCTGACTATGATGAAACCATTTTACTGGCAGTACCATATATTAGCTGGCTGGTAAAGGAGACGTTCAGGGTGTCGGTTATGGTACCATATAATTCAACTGGCCCTGGCATCGCTCTTGGAAGTGAATTGTTGATTGGGAAACGAAAGTAGATGAGTGGCAACATGAAAGTCCTGTCAGTATTAGGGGCAACCGGTAGTATCGGTGTCAATGCACTCAATGTAGTTCGTAGCTACCCAGATCTTTATCGCATTAAGTATCTGTCCGCCCATTCGCAGGCAGACCTCTTGATTGAGCAAGCTTTGGAATTCTCACCTAGCGCTGTATCCATTGGAGATCCTGAACAATATGACAAAGTCAAGCAGGGCCTACCGGGTGTAGAGGTTCTGCAGGGCAGATCGGGTCTACTTGAACTCGCCGGTCGAGATGATGTGGATACCATGTTAAACGCTCTGGTAGGGAGTGCCGGTATGGAACCTACTATTAAGAGTATTCAAGCAGGTGTGGATATTGCACTCTCCAACAAGGAAAGTCTTGTGATGGCCGGTGATTTTATCAATGGATTGCTTGAAAAGCATGCTGTCAATCTGTTTCCCGTTGATAGTGAGCACTCTGCAATCTGGCAGTGTTTGGTAGGAGAAGCACCAGAAGACATAAAGCGCCTGGTTGTCACCGGGTCTGGTGGTCCATTTCGCACTTTACCGGTTGAGTCATTTGCTGATATTACTATAGCTCAGGCTCTGAAACACCCCAATTGGGCCATGGGTCGCAAAATTACCATCGATTCTGCAACTATGATGAACAAGGGTCTGGAAGTAATCGAAGCACGCTGGCTTTTTCATCTTCCAGCAGAAAAGATCGACATCGTTGTGCATCCGCAGAGCATTATCCATTCTATGGTTGAATTCCTGGATGGATCTGTCAAAGCACAACTGGGCATACCTGATATGAAAATTCCCATACAGTACGCCCTGAGCTACCCTCGTCACCTCAACCAGGATTGGGAGCAACTTGATCTCGCAAAAGTAGGCACCCTCACCTTCGAAGAGCCTGATCTAGAGAAATTCAAGTGCATTCAGTTGGCCTTTGATGCCCTGGCACAGGGAGGCAGTATGCCCGTCGTTTTGAATGTGGCAAACGAGGAAGCAGTCTATAGATTTCTGGATGGAGAAATCTCATTTAATGCAATACCAGAACTTATAACAAAAGCAATTGATGCCCATGAATTCATTGAACACCCAAATCTGGATGATATCTTAGCTTTGGAACATTGGACGCAGGCATTTATAAAAAGGAGTTAAAGAAGCTAAATGGGTTTCTTCTCAGTTGATACATTAATAACCATCGCCGCAGCTATTTTTACGCTGGGCATTCTCATTTTAATACATGAACTAGGTCACTTTATGGTAGCTCGAATGGTCGGTATCCGAGTGGAACGTTTTTCCATTGGTATGCCTCCACGCTTCCTGAGCTTTCAGAACAAAGTGGATGGTCTCTGGATCAAGCTCTTCATTCCCTGGTTTATCCAGCGTGTTGCCAATGCGACTACGATTGAATTTCGCATTCCCAGAAAGAATCCAAAGGCAGGCGATACAGAATATGCCCTCAGTTGGACTCCCTTTGGCGGTTATGTCAAGATGTCCGGGATGATTGATGAATCCATGGACGGTGAAATTACTGGAAAACCGTGGGAGTTTACCAGCAAGAAGAGATGGCAACAGTTATTGACTATCTCAGGGGGTGTCATCATGAATACCCTCCTGGCATTTTTCATTTTCAGTGCCATAATTTATTCAACTGGGATGGAAGAACCTGTTGAGGGGACTTATGTTGGTTCACTTGTGAGCACAGAGGAAAGAGAAGTCTTTCCCGCCGAAGAAGCTGGCATCATGGAGAATGACCAAATTGTTATGATCAACGGTCAATCTGTGACTGAGTGGGATGAGCTAACAGGTATTGTACACGACCAACCGGGTAAAACTCTCTCTGTGGAATGGCTGAGAAACGGAATCCGTTACAGTGATTCAATCACTGTCGTCGAGGAAACTGTACCCACTGCCGAAGGAACCATCGCTATTGGCATGATTGGTATTGGTCGAGTTACTGAACACACTGATCTGGGTTTTGTCGAATCGGTTTCATTTGGTGCCCGCAGCACCTACATGTTTGGAACGCTTATGGCACGTGGATTCTGGTCTATGATAACAGGCGCCACCTCCATGGATCAGGTGGGTGGACCTATCATGATCGCCAAGATGGCAGGGGACATGGCCCGTCGAGGCTGGCTTGATGTGTTTTACTTTATGGCCATTATCAGCGTGAATCTCGCCTTTATAAATATTTTGCCTATACCTGGCCTGGATGGTGGCCATTTCATCATCATCAGCATTGAAGGAATAATACGTCGACCATTGCCACTAAATGTAAAATTGATTATTCAACAGATTGGGATGTTGTTCTTATTGGGATTGGTGCTGTTTATCACCATTCAGGATATATCTCGGTTATAGAGAGTCCAACTGATTATGGCAGCGTCCAAAAATAAATCGGTGTTTTCCCTGGTATACGCTGGATACATATTTGAATTCCTGCTGATGATGGTTTTCAACCTGATTCTGTTCATCCTGCCCTGGGCGCTTTCATGGCGTCTTGGTCGAGGGTTTGGCTGGATTGCCTATAAGCTGCTCACCAAACGTAAATCCACCGTAGCTCGTAACATTCGCAGAGCTTTTCCTGATCTGGGGAACCCTGAAGTTGAATCCCTTATCAAGGGTTGTTATTTGCATTGGGGAGAAGGGTTTATTTCGACTCTGAAGTTGTGGATGATCAGCCAACGCAAAGCACGTTCTATTGTAGATGCACCTGGTCTGGATGAATATGTACTTGGGTCCATTGAACGACAAGAACCGATTCTGTATTTTACTGGACACTTTGGCTCCTGGGAAATGGCTGGCCGCTATGTAGGCGGACTTGGTGATGGAGCTGCTTCCATCTATCGTATTCAAAAAAATCCAATTGTCGATTGGTTCTTAACCAGGATTCGTGAATATCATCAGTTGGAGTTGGTAAACTCCTGGTCAGGTATGTCCGCTTTTGAAGAGGCCCTGAGACGGACCTATGGTTTGGCAGTAGTAGGGGATCAGTATAAGGGCAAAAAGGGGGTTCAAGTTGATTTCTTTGGTATCCCTTCATCCACACCTCGGGGAGCCGCCGTACTGACCTATCGAGTGAACCCCAAATTGGTTGTCCTGGTTTGTACTCAGCACCGCGGGCGTTACAAAATTAAGATCGAGGAAATCAATTATGATCTTCCTGAGACGATGACCGAGGAGTGGGTGACTGACCTTACTCAAACTCTGACTTTCAAACTTGAACAGGAAATCCATAAAAACCCCGAACAATATTTCTGGTTTCATCGACGTTGGAGAGATCTCGATCGTCAGGATAAAAAAGCGAAGTCGGCTTCATGAAAATCATAAGCCCTTCCGGCAAAGCTCAGCCCTTTTCAACTAAGGAAAGTACTGAAATAAGAAACTCCCTGCAAAAGGGTCAGGTTATTGTGTACCCAACTGACACTCTCTATGGTTTAGGAGCAGATGCCACTTCAACAAAAGCTGTGGACACCCTCTATTCACTCAAATCCCGTGAAAATTCACCGGTTTCCGTACTTCTGTCATCCAATCATCAGCTATTCGAGATGGCTACTGCCCTGAGCAACAAGGCCATCGAACTGATTAAAGCTTTTCTGCCCGGGGCGCTAACAATTATATGCCGCAGTGATTATGGATTCGCTCCACAATTGATCTCTCAAAAAGGAACCGTTGGGTTTCGAGTCCCTGGAGATACAATCTCTCGTGGAATCCCTGAATTGTTTGGGAAGCCTATCACCACGTCAAGCGTCAATCCGGCGGGGATGATACCTGCGTCATCACGATCTGAAGTAGAAGCATATTATGCCAATCAGATTGATCTGATGATCGATATTGGACCTATAAACCCTTCCAGGGGAAGCACCGTAATAGATCTTTCGAGCTCACCATTCAAAATTCTTAGAGAAGGTGAAATCTCTCGCCAAGCACTGCAGGATTTCCTAAACTAGCAGCCTTATGTATTTACGCATACTTAAACTGATCAAACCGTATTGGACGCAAATAAGCGTGGGTGTGGGCTTTTCAATAATTAATGTGATTTTTCATTCCCTGACACTGTGGTTATCCGCATCTTTTATTACAACTATTTTTGCTAACCCTGATGAGCAGATTGCGACACCAGCAGAATCCCTGACTGGTACTATTGATCTCAATGAAAAATTAAAACAATTAACTAGTGAGTACTTCTTTTCCGGCACCCCGGTAGACGCTCTAGCCACCCTGGCGCTGGTTATCCTGTTCAGCTATCTCATTAAATCGATTGCCTATTATGGCAATAAGTTATTCACTGGCTATGTCCAGGCGAAAGTAGTTCAAGACTTACGGTTACGGCTTTATCAACATTTCTTATCGCAACCTCTGAGCTTTTTTCAAATCCGTCGTAGCGGAGATCTAATTTCTCTCGCCATGAACGATGTTTTAAAGTTGAACCAGGCCCTGGCCACCACGTTTCATCCATTGGTGATTGAACCCCTCTACATTGTCGCCTATCTGAGTATCCTATTTATCATTAACTGGCAACTTACCCTGATTTCTATCCTTATTATTCCAGTAACCACCCTATTTATCACGGTAATCAGTAAAAGTATTCGACGTAAAGTGGTACGTGTCCAAGCTCAGTTGGGAGAAATTACATCGCGGTTCACTGAATTGATCTCAGGTATTAGAATTATCAAAGCTTTTGTGAACGAAGATAAAGAAAACAAGCGTTTCGGTAGCGAAGCCCAAAAATTATTTCGACTTATGTTCAGACAGATAAGCCTGCAGAGTCTATCGCTACCGGTGACGGAGATGTTAGGCGTCAGCATGGCTGTGGTACTACTATGGCTTGGTGGAGTACAGGTGCTTGAATATGGCACTATCAGCAGCTCTGATTTTTTAAGATTTATCGTCATCCTGTTCGCCATCTATCAACCCATCAGAAATCTGGCCAAGGTCAATATCAGTATTCAGGCTGGTGTAGCAGCCGGGGGTCGGGTCTTTAATGTGCTTGATATTGAACCGGCTATCCGCGATGAAAGCGGCAGCCAGGACCTAGCTGTGTTTCAGAAAGAAATTCGTTTTGAGTCAGTCACCTTTGTTTATGACAACTCTGAGATGCAGGCTATCAAAAATCTTGATACGACGATCGAAAAAGGGGAGGTTGTGGCGTTGGTCGGACCATCGGGTGCAGGTAAAACTACTGTTGTGGACCTGATTCCACGTTTTCATGATATCAATGCGGGGAGTATCAGTATTGATGGTATTGATATCCGCAGACTTACTCGTGCCAGTATTCGCAAGCAGATCGGAATCGTCTCACAGGAGACCATTCTTTTCAATGACACAGTGTACAATAATATTGCCTATGGAATGGAGAGCACCGCCTTTGATGTTGAAGAGGCTGCTAAGAAGGCCAATGCCCATGATTTTATTCTCAATCTAGAAGATGATTATCAAACTATGCTGGGCGAGCATGGGGCTCGACTCTCCGGTGGCCAAAAACAGCGCATCGCCATTGCCAGAGCTCTCCTGAAGGATCCTTCAATTCTTATTCTGGACGAAGCAACCTCTGCTCTGGATACAGAATCTGAAAAAGCGGTTCAGTCAGCAATTGAGACCTTGATGCAGGGTCGAACTGTGATTGTCATAGCACATCGTCTCTCAACAATTTTGAGTGCGGATAAGATATTGGTAATGGATCATGGTGAGATTGTAGAGCAGGGGGATCATGCCAGTTTGAGTAAAGCGGGTGGTTTATATGAAAAATTGTATCGCCTGCAGTTTGCCAAGGGTGATACGGTCTAAAGTATCAGGATTCTGATTCCTCGTTACTTCCCGGGTGACGAAACGTCCACAAATCATTCAGAAAATAATTTAGGATAGATGCTATAAATATGGCGATGAGGTTCGCCAGGATATAGTGTATTCCAACATAGTGGTGTAGCAGGAGCAGGATAATCCAGTTAAGCCCCCCGGCAATCCAACTGACAAGAGTAAATCTGATTAGACCAGTTCGAATGGCCTGATATCCCTTCATCTCACGATCTGTCCAGGTGAATCGGTGATTCCAGAAAAAATTGTTAAATATGGCAAGCTGAATGGCAAAGAGAGATGCGATGGGAATGGAAACATACAGATATTCCTTCGCGTAATACAGTATCGCACTATTGACAACAATGCCGGAGATGCCGACAAAGGTGAAGGAGATAAAACGCTTGGGAAGCTTCATTTGCATGGATGAATTTAATTGTATCGTTAGGAATGGATAGACAAAAAGCTTGAGGAATGTATGCATCCCGTCTAGCTTCTGAATCTGTGAATATGATGAATAAAATATTACTCTTTGCCATGCTTCTGTCTGCAACAGGGGCTTCTGCCCAGACCTACTCCTATAAGGTGAAATATGGATTGGTTCAAGCAGGCATGGCGACATTGATCCACACCGTGGAAGATGATGTCCTGAACAGCATCTTTATTATTGAATCCTCACCCTGGCTTTCGACGCTATGGTCACTTTCTGATTCTGTGTTGACAGAGTATCTGATTGATGTAGGGCGTCTTGTCAAACACACCAAGGCCATTCATGAAGGTTCTTATCATCGCAATTATGAAGTGACTTTTAGTGACTCCAACTTCGCCACCGTAAATGGTAAGGATAAGGAAATTGACATCCATGGATTGAGGGATATTCCCAGCCTTCTCTATGATTTGTCCCTCACTAGATTTCACCACGGCGACACACTACAGTATCGCATGTGGGATGGTCGAGGATCCGGAGAACTGATACTTCTGGTTGAGAAAGTGGGCAAACCCTCACTCTTCAAGCCCTTTGAGAAGCCAGGCTGGCGATTGACACCGCTCAACAGTACTCGGAAGTCTAGAGCAAATCAGATTCAACTCTCCATGCTATATTCAAAATCCTTCCCCCACACACCCTTAAAGATTGAGATTGATACCAAGTATGGCAGCATACAAATGCGTTTGGAAAACCCCTGATTTGCCGAAAATGATACCGACCTGAGATAATACAGGTTATCTTTGCCTACAATTATTATGCTCTAGAAATCAAAAATAATGGGATCCTCTATGCGACGATTATTCCTGCTTTTGTTAATGCCCATCCTCATTTTCCCTCAGGTTTATATTCTTGAGGTAAAGGGGACTATTGATATGGGATTGGCATATTTCTTTGAACGCCAGATCCCTGCGTTGAATGTAGCCGGGGGTGATGCCATCATTCTGGATATGGATACCTTTGGTGGCAGAGTGGATGCAGCCACAATGATGAAGAATGCCCTGCTAAATTCAAAAATAGAGACTTATGCCTTCGTCAACACCAAAGCCATCTCTGCAGGCTCTCTTATAACTTTGGCATGTGATACCATCATTATGCGATCTGGAGCGACTATGGGGGCAACTACGGTCGTAGATGGGCAAAGCCAGAAAGCTGGTGAGAAAGCCCAGTCCTATATGCGTGAGGAAATGGCCTCAACTGCTGAATCAAAGGGACGTAACCCGGATATTGCCATGGCCATGGTAGATGAATCCCTGGATATTGATACACTGATCGCTGCATCAGGGGATACTCTTTTCCTTGATGACATCGAGGGTGCCAACGAAGGCAAATTACTTACCCTGAGAACCTCCACGGCGTTAAAGTATGGAATGGCTGACTATCAAATGGATTCAATGGTTGAAGTCCTTGATCATTTTGGTTTTTCAGATATGGAAATTGTTAATGTGGTTCCCACGTGGTCTGAATCCATTGTTCGCTTTCTTACAGACCCCATTGTCAGTTCGCTACTCATGACGCTTGGATTTTTAGGACTCATCTTTGAGATCCAGAGCCCAGGTTGGGGAATACCTGGAACCATTGGACTGCTCGCCCTCTTCCTTTTCTTTTCCACATCGTTTATTGCAGACCTAGCCAGTATGATGGAATTGTTATTCTTGATCGGAGGTATTGTCCTCCTCGGGATCGAAGCTTTTGTGATTCCCGGGTTCGGAGTGGTGGGAATTCTGGGTATCATCGTCATGGTTTATGCCATGTTTACCATGCTGCTGCCAATAGCGCCAACTTCTGGTGATATTAATGCAGCGCTGTGGGGATTGGTTATTGCCATCATTGGCGGTCTGATCGGATTGGGTCTTATGGTGAAACGAATGCTGAAAACGAAGGCCTGGCAGCGAATCAGTCTGCCAGAGGCAGAAACCCAGGCCGCAGGATATAGTGGAAGCCTGGGCCTAGAAGAAATGGTAGGGAAGAGTGGTGTGGCCATCACATCCCTGCGACCAGCCGGGACGGCACTGATCGAAGGGCAGCGGGTAGATGTTGTAACCCCGGGTACCTTTCTTGAAAAAGACACAGAAATTACAATCATTCAGATAGATGGAAATCGAGTGGTTGTAGATAAAAAAGTTTAATAATTAACACTGGAGGAATTGTGGAAGCTATACCATTGATGTTCATACTGATTGGCCTTGTCGCCTTTCTAGTCCTATTTACTTATTTCATTCCAATCGGATTGTGGATAAGTGCAGCTGCTGCACAAGTCTATGTCGGTCTCTTAACTCTCATCGGGATGAGACTTCGCCGGATTCCGCCACCACTGATTATCAATTCTCTGGTGAGTGCCCGAAAAGCCGGCCTGGATCTAGATACCAATGTTCTTGAAGCTCATTATCTGGCTGGAGGTGACGTGACCAAAGTTGTTCTGGCCCTCATTGCAGCCGACAAAGCCAACATTGATCTGGAATTTCAACGCGCTGCAGCCATTGACCTGGCTGGCCGTGATGTTTTGGATGCGGTGAAAATGAGTGTAAATCCTCGTGTGATTGAAACGCCCAGGGTTTCAGCCATTGCCAAGGATGGTATTCAGCTCTTCTCAGTAGCCAAAGTAACAGTTCGTGCCAATATCGATCGTCTAATTGGTGGAGCTGGAGAAGAGACCGTACTGGCTCGTGTAGGTGAGGGAATCGTTAGTTCAATTGGTTCTTCAGAATCACACAAGCAGGTACTGGAAAATCCCGACATTATATCTAAGAATGTATTGGCTAAAGGACTGGATGCAGGTACAGCATTTGAGATCCTATCCATTGATATTGCTGATGTAGATGTCGGTAAGAATATTGGTGCTACCCTGCAAATGGATCAAGCTGACGCTGATAAGAACATTGCTCAAGCTGTCGCTGAGAAACGTCGTGCCATGGCTGTTGCAGAAGAACAGGAAATGAAGGCCAAGACTCAAGAAATGAGGGCTAAAGTTGTGGAAGCGGAATCAGAAGTTCCCCGTGCTATGGCTGAAGCCTTCCGTCAGGGAAATCTTGGTATTCTAGACTATTACCGGATGGAAAACATCCAGGCTGATTCATCCATGAGGAAGAATCTTTCTGGTCCTGACAAAACAGATAAGAAGTAAGGTCTAAGCCTTATGGATTTGGACAACCTAGGTCCAATAGTTCTATTTATCGTTTATATGGCTATCTCTGCCTGGTCAAAGCAAAAAAAAGCCAGGCAGAGAACCAGACTAACGGAAAAACCTGGAACTCAATCATCAAGTCCCATCTCAAAACCACTGCAGCAGGTGGGTGGGATACTTGATCAACTCAAGAAAGAGTTGTTTGAGATAGATGAGGAGCCTCTGACTTTCCAGCAGGAAATACCTGAATATGAACCTGAAGAGGAAGATGAAATTCCAGTTTCAGACATTGAAGCAACACCACAGTTTGTGGAAGGTTCGCAGGAGCACACACATGCGCATCCCTTGACTACGGTAGTTACTCTAAATGAAAGTAGTGACACTGGTCAGTCCCTGGAAGAGGTCTTAGAACCCTATTCAAAGATTGAGCAGGGTATCATTCTGCATGAGATTCTGGGGAAACCCCGGGCTCGTCAAAAAAACGATGAATGGTTCCATAGGAGCTAGGCTAAAATAAAATGTATAAAAAAAGGCTGAGTTTGACTCAGCCTTTTTTTTGCCTATGAAGTGTGTGACTTATTTGGTCTCAGCCTCGTCAGTTTTGGTTTCCTCTTGATCTGCTGGAGTCTCAGTCTGGGCCTCTTCTTCGGCTTCGGCAGCTTCGGCCTCTGCGCGTTCATCAGCATCTTTACGTTTGATCAAATCTTGATCATCCTTGTGTTTGGTCAATACGATGAATGATGTGGCGAATCCAGTTGCCAGTGTGGCCAAAGCGTATGCTGGAACTGCTAAATGAGCGAGAAGGGTGAATATTCCGACTATAACACCCGTGATTGTCTGCGTGATTGTCGCAGATACCACTGCAGGTGCTGCAGATGCGCAGCCGCCACAACCTCCACCGCCACAACCTGCGGCGACGGGTTCATATATACTGCTTAAACAACCTGGCATGAAGAGGCAGGTTGAATCACAGCAATAAGCGGCAAATATATTGGAGGGTAGGAAACTGTAATTCCCGAATAAATCCATACCCACCTGCTTAATAGCGACATAAGCATTGCCCATAATCATCTCATGTCCGAACACCATTTCGATAAACTTGAAGGCAGATAGAATAAATACATAAAATATCTGATACCCTATCATGGCGGCAACTATCGTCATTACTGTGTAGGCGATCAGGCGAACCGGTTGATTCCAGAGCAGAGTATAAGATCCAAACATGGAACCCATTGTGTCTTCTTCAGCACAGGCCACTATGCTGGGTGACATAAATAAGCCCACACCAAAAGCCAGGGCGGAAAATGCCAGGAAGAGTGCCGTAGGTAGAAAAATGACAAAGAGAAGACCATAAAAAATGATATCTAAGACTGGCCATTGAGCCAACCATCCAAAAAGTGCCGCTAAAAGGACAAAAAATCCAACAACGATACCGATGGAAATCGGTCCAAAAAATACAGGGAACCAATTCTTCATAGCCCATTTCCAACCATCTCTGGAGGAATAAAACAGATCACCCTTGTACTCTTTGATGGTAATCTTTGCCACTGAGGTAAGTCCCAGCCAAAGAATGATAATCGAAAATGTATATGATAGAGCTACCAGGATGTGTCCGAAGGTGCTATCGGCCAGACAAAGGACCGAAGAAGGCATGAGGTGAAAATCATTCCAAATACTTCCCAGGGAATGACCTTCCACCAGGAGTGCGAGATATGTCATGAAGAGATACACTATATATGAAGCCAGTAACGCCTCCAGCATGACCATCATGCGTCGGCCTAGTGCCAGACGCGGTGCACGAAACATATCCTTGAAATTGAAATGCAGTTGAGTTTCAAGCATGGGTGATTCTCCGTATTGAATTATTAATATTTATTTGGCTTACATTTCCTGTCGAACGAAGTCAACCCAGACAGGGAGGCTCGTCATAGCCTGGATTTCTTTGGCGTAGGCTTCTGCATCTTTCGATTCCTGGAAATTCCCTACACGCAGGCGATAATAGATTTCGTCTTTATCCTTAAAGAATGCTCTCTGGATATAGCTTTCGATACCATATTTATCTTGAAGCTCATGTGAAGCAGCTTGAGCATCATCAAGAGCAGGCCAGGATGAAACCTGAATAGTATAAGTTCTTGCCGCCAGCGGAATAAGATTTCCTCGACTGGTCGAAGCAGGTTTTGATTTTGTGGCTTTTTTTCTCTTAATAATACTTTTACGCGATTTTGTAGCGTCACCAGGAGATTTCATTTTGGAAAGGTAACGTCGTTGGACACCCTCATCTGTAAGACTCACAGAAGGTGTGTCTGCAATGGTGGTATCCTTGGTTTTTAACGCATCAACGATATGATCCGGAATTTCACCATCAACCAGGGTATTATCTTCGCTCATTACAGCTTCATAAAAATAGTTGGTCTGCTCTGTTTCACCGTCGTTGGTGACTTCAAGGACCACATCATAATTTCCAGAGAAATCCGGTTTAAAAGAAATTAATTCAAGCGTATCAGAAGGCAAAAACCCAAGCAATTCACTACTATCCGGTAATTGGGCGAAGATCCAGTTTATTTTCTGTCCTTCGACAGGTTCCTCAACTTGGAGGGTGATATATTCACCCAGTTTGACCTCTTCGCGCCCAAATCGGCTATTCCACATGTCGCAGTTGACAATAATGCTTAGAACTATCAGAATCAATAAAGTGCGTTTAAGTAGAACATTATTAGTCATTTCTGCCTCCTGATACAGGCTAATAATTAGAGATTAGAGGCGATAATTTCAGCCCCACTAAAGAAAAATGCAATCTCTTTCTCAGCATTCTCATCTGAATCGGAGCCATGCACTGCGTTTCTGCCCTTATTCTCAGCATACATTTTCCGGATTGTGCCATCTGCAGCTTCAGCTGGATCTGTGGCCCCAATTGTATCTCTCCAGGCTTGAACAGCGTTGTCCTTTTCCAGTGCCATCACGAATGTTGGTCCTGAAGACATGAAGTCAATCAGCTCTCCATAGAAGGGACGTTCTCGGTGAACAGCGTAAAATTCCGAGGCCTGTGCACGTGTTATCAGAGTCAGACGACCCCCTTTAATTGAAAAACCAGCTTGCAGTGTGGCATCGATGACTTTGCCAAGTTTACCAGATGCCACTGCATCAGGTTTGATCATTGCGAATGTTTTGTTACCCAAAATCTTTACTCCTATAACGTTTTAATTTGCTTATTTCATTAAAATTTCTTGCATGAGTTCACCAATTCCAGCTGGGCTTTCAGAAACTGCAATACCTGCAGCCTTAAGCGCTGCAATTTTATCTGATGCAGTTCCCTTGCCACCTGAAATGATGGCACCTGCATGACCCATACGACGCCCTGGAGGAGCCGTGGTGCCAGCAATAAATGCCACAATGGGTTTGGTGAAATTCTTTTGTGCCCATTCGGCAGCTTCCTCTTCTGCGGTTCCACCAATTTCACCGATCATAACCACAGCATCAGTGCCTTCATCCTGATTGAACAGGTTAAGCAGATCAATAAAGTTAGAACCAATAATTGGATCACCACCAATACCAATACAGGTGGATTGACCAATACCACGAGAGCTTAATTGATGCACAGCTTCGTAAGTTAGAGTTCCACTTCTTGAAATAACACCAACCTTACCTTCCTGATGAATAAATCCTGGCATGATACCAATTTTTCCAGCCCCGGGTGATATCACTCCAGGACAGTTTGGACCAACCATACGGGTCTTTTTACCTGCCATATATTCATGAACCTTGACCATATCTGCAGTCGGAATACCTTCTGTAATACAGATTACCAGATCTAATTCAGCATCTACAGCTTCCATAATGGCATCTGCAGCAAATGGTGGTGGAACGAAAATGACAGAAGTGTTGGCCTGGGTTGCGTCCTTAGCCTCTTCCACCGTATTAAATATTGGCACACCAGCATCCGTTTTCTGGCCACCTTTCCCAGGCGTGACACCAGCAACTACCTGAGTACCGTATTCCAGCATCTGAGCTGTGTGGAAGGATCCTTCACTTCCAGTGATGCCCTGGACAACCAGCTTTGTATCATTATTAACTAGAATCATGCGATTACTCCTTGATGGCTGCAGTTACTTTTTCCGCAGCTTCAGCCAGACTTGTGGCAACAATAAAATCAATGTCCGAATTAGCCAGAAGCCGAGCACCCTCTTCTGCATTTGTCCCTGCCAGTCTTACAACGATGGGGACATTCACTTTCACCTTTTCGAGTGCTAAAATGATACCCATTGCAACACGATCACACCTGACGATTCCACCAAAAATGTTGATTAATACAGCTTTAACATTGGAATCACTCATAATGATACGAAAACCATTCGACACCGTGTCAGGATTGGCAACGCCACCAACATCGAGGAAATTGGCAGGTTCTCCGCCGTATAATTTGATAATATCCATTGTACCCATGGCTAGACCAGCGCCATTGACCATACAGCCTACATTTCCATCTAATTTGATGTAGTTCAGGTTGTAGCTGGAGGCTTCAACTTCTGAAGCTTCTTCTTCACTGAGATCCCGATATTCAAGTATATCTGCTTGTCGGTATAGTGCATTGTCATCAAAATTCATTTTGGCATCCAATGCCATGACATGCCCACTGCCTGTAACAACGAGAGGGTTGATCTCTACCAGAGATGCATCTGATGCATCAAAAGCATTCCAAAGTGCAAACATAAATTTGACAGCTTCTCTGACCTGAACACCCTGAAGACCCAGAGCGTAGGCTAATTTCCGGGCCTGGAAAGCCTGGAGACCCATACCGGGCTCTATCCATTCCTTGATGATCTTTTCCGGGGTTTCAGCAGCAACTTTTTCAATTTCCATACCACCTTCAACAGAAACCATAAAAACGAACTGTCCGGTTTGCCGATCCAGAACAATACCCATATATAGTTCTCTGGCGATATCGATACCTTCCTCAACCAGCAGACGTCCTACCGTTTTACCTGCAGGTCCTGTCTGGTGGGTCACCAGTGTTTTACCTAATATTTCGTTGGCGTACAGTGTGACTTCGTCAAGGTTTTTGGCAATTTTTACACCGCCAGCCTTTCCGCGCCCCCCAGCATGAATCTGGGCTTTTACTACAAAGATATTTGAGTCGAGAGATTTGGCGACACTTAAAGCCTCCTCAGCAGAATAAGCAACGCCACCGTTGGGTACAGGGACATTGTATTTCCGAAAGATCTCTTTAGCCTGATACTCATGAATATTCATGTATTACTTCCTTTTACTTTCAATGATCTCAATCATGAATGAGACATTATTTTATAAATATCAATGTGTTATTATGGTTCCGTTTAGTCCTGAAGAATCCTTTTGAATTCCCTCAATGCTGGTGATAATGACTTGCTTGCCACCGCCTTCAAGAAAATTTATACTGGCTTCAATTTTGGGTCCCATATTGCCAGGAGGGAAGTGTCCATCAGCCAGATACTGTTTTGCTTCAACCAGTGTGAGATTTGCCAGCAGCTGTTCATTCTCTTTGCCAAAATTCAATGCGACCCGATCCACATTGGTAAAAATATAGAGTAGCTCAGCACCAATCTGGGTACCCAGCAGGGCAGAAGCCTTATCTTTATCAATGACCGCATCCAACCCCTCAAGATTACCATTAATATCTCTAAAAGCCGGGACACCACCACCACCAACTGCGATCACTATATGTCCAGCCTCAATAAGTTCGTTAATGACCTGAGAGTTAATAATATCAATAGGTTCAGGTGAGGGGACCACCCGTCTCCAATTGTCATTATCCAGCTTTTTGATACTCCATCCAAATTGAGCGGCTTTTGTCTTGGCTTCGTCCTCAGGTAATTCAGTCCCTATATATTTGGTGGGATTCTGTATGGAGGGGTCATTTTCATCAACCAAAACTTGAGAGATCAAGGTGACAACCTGACGGTGAATCTCATCTGCTCTGAGACGATTGATCAGGGATTGCTCGATCATATATCCCATGCCACCTTCAGTGTCGGCAACATTGATTCCCAGGGGTAAATAAGGGATGGATTCCGCCAGCTCTTCTGTACGTAGAGCAGCATTGCCTACCTGCGGGCCATTGCCATGTGTAATGACAGGAATGATGCCCTGCTTTAACAGGTCAATAATGGATCCCAGGCTGGCCCGGGTGTGTTTGAACTGATTCCGTATTGAATCAACTTCTCCAGGCGGGGAAATTGCATTTCCACCCAAAGCTACAACTGCTTTTCGCAATAGTTTCTCCTTCAAGATTAAAAGCAAAGTAATGTATTTGCTGTGATATGAAACTCAACCCAAATCCAAAGATTCCTGGCAAATTATTGGATTAAATGTTTACTAAAAAGGGGGAGCAGAAATCGAGGATTTAGTCCTGAATAGCATCTTCAGTTTCATCCTCAAACTTATAGTCCGGAATACCTCGATTGACTTTATAATTTTTAAATTGAATAGTGATAGAACCGTTCAGCCATTCATCTGTCAGACTTGCATCAAAATCCCGCATGTCAGTCGGTTTTTTACCAAGACGTTGTAGATTTTTGAAATCAGGCGGGAAGGTCATTTTTATGGAGGTGGATGTTGGTAAAAAGATACCATCAACCTGGTCATATTCAGAAGTAAGCCGGAAAAATTCTTGACCATCATGAACCACCCAGGCTTCCGCAATATTTCCTGTCTCCTGATTTACAAAAAAGTTTATGGTTCCGAGTTCATTCATAAACGTGTCTTCCAGGGTAACTTCAAATAGGGGCTCTCCATCTACCAGGGAGTCATTTACAATCTGAAGGGAGACCGAATCCCGTAGAAAAGTAAAGAAGGGTTGAATGCCTTGTTTAGGCACAATGGCAAATCCTTTCACCTCGACTTTACTCATATCAGGGGCTTTATACATATAGTGAATATTGCGAGAGGGCATACGAAAACCTGGAATGTCCAGGGCAAGCTTAATATCTACCTCATAATCTTCTATGCGCTCCCAATTCCCAAGCATTAGGTCTTGTAGCTCCTTTTGGTCAGGATAGTCCTGGGCTATGGAGCCTACAGACACGCATAGCATGATGATAATTGGTAATATTTTATATGTATGACTCATGAAAGGATATCCTTTCTACGGAATATGATAAGTGCAATACCGAGAAACATAACGATGTTGGAGGCAACCAGTCCAAAGCCCCTGAATAGATCAGCCCATGGGATTGGATCATAAAATGCTTGCTCCCAATTCGAAAAATAGGTGGTAAAGAGATAGGGCTGGATACTCTTGAACACCTCCAAGGGTAGTGTAGAAACCATAAGAATAAAAATGAACAACGCCATGGTTCCAATTACTGGACCTACGGCATTTCTCACCATGGTTGAGAAGAATATGGCGATAGAACTCACCAGGACCATATTTATAAATGAGAAGAAGTAGGCTATAAAAAATCTCACAAGCGCATCACTGGACTCGAGAATGAGCACGCCATTGTGAAAAACCAGCATATCACCACCACCGTGCCAGATCAAACCCAACCCCAGCGTGAGAAGCCCAAAGTAAAAGACGAAGATAAAGGTATAAATTATCGTAGCTAAAACTTTGGATGTGAAAATACTTAACCGCGAGATTGGTCTCGTTGCATAAACCCTGAATGTCCCATTAGCATGTTCCCCGGCAAAGATATCACCACCAACCAGTGCCAGGAGAAATGGGATATGTATCCAGAAGAAATTCATAATGAAATAGGCTGCTGTAAAACCGTTGGTAGGTGAGCCCTCGATAAAGAACATATCTGAGACAGAACTCTCGATCTGACCTTCAATATGGGAGGTACCCATGCCATAGCCCCAGAGGATGAGAGGAACGATACCTGTAAATAAAATGATACCTATATAGGACCGTATCAGTGAGAAAATCTTGTAGAGTTCGTTCTGCGTGAGCTTAAAGAGTATCATTTTCCCTCCATGAGTGAGAGAAAGTAATTCTCTAGACGATTCCGCTGAGAAACTGAAAAGATATTGATTTTTGCAGCAGACATGAGCCGAATGAGCTCAGGAATTTTATTGTAATGAATCTCAATGCTGATGGCGTTGGCCAGGGGAGTAATCTGAGTAACCAGATCTGTTTTCTCCAGAAAGACCAGAGTGGTTTTTGAATCTTCAACCTCCAACTCAATCGTCACACTATCAATTTCACGGAAGATGTTCTGCATGGAGCCCTGAGCAGCCAGTTTACCATTGAAAATAAGGGCAATATCTGAACAGATCAGTTCAACTTCGTGTAGAAGATGAGAGGACAAAAAAATCGTTACATTCTGTTCTGCCGCTATTTTTAGAATAAAATCTCGTATCTCATGCATTCCCTGGGGATCAAGACCAGTCGTAGGCTCATCCAGAACCAGGAGTTTTGGATCGGGGAGAAGTGATTGGGCCAAACCAAGACGCTGTTTCATGCCCTGGGAAAAAGTTTTAACCTTATCCTTACGACGTTCATATAATCCCAGCAGGTCTAATAAACTGTTGATGTGTTCATCACTATCATGTCCAGTGATTCGTCCCAGGATCTTCATGTTCTGATAGGCGCTGAGGTTCTTATAAAAATCAGCTCTGTCCACCAGAGCACTCATATCTTTACGGACCCCATGTCCCTTAAGGCTGGAGTTGCCTAGGACATCAAAGTGTCCCTTATCAGCCGCAATGAGACCGGCAACCACCCTGATCAAAGTAGATTTTCCGGCTCCATTTGGTCCAAGAAACCCAAAAATGGATCCCCGGGGAACGCTGAGAGTCACATCATCCAGTGCCTGGATGGTTTTAAATCGTTTGGATATCCCATAACAGGCTAGAGCTGGAGAGCCCTGATCGCTTGCATTAGGCTCAGTATCTTGAGATGAGGTCATGTCAGTTTCAGTCATATCATAATCACTTGCTTTTGAAGAATGTTAGTCATGTAAAAATCTACCTATCACGGGAGGTATTGGTACAAAAAAAGCTCCGATTCACGGAGCTTTTTAAATTTTTCTAGATATTGGAAAAAATCAGGCAGCTTTTACAATTTTCCCTGACTTGATACAGCTCGTGCAAACTTTTTTATGTGTGTTTTGTCCATCAACAGAAACACGAATACGTTGCAGGTTAGGTAACCATCTGCGACGAGATTTTTTGTGTGAGTGACTCACATTGTTGCCCGTAACTGGACCTTTTCCACATATATCACATCGTTTTGCCATTTTCATACTCCCATTCTAAAGCGCGCAAATATAGACGGACATGTCCCTGTGTCAAAGAATATTTCACTCCAAGCTAGTAAGATTACTAAAGGGATGATATTATTGGTTTAGGCGATAAATTGTGACCCTTGCCCAGTAGCATATAAAAATCATGTCAAATTCCCCTCATTTGCCAATTCTTTTAAGACCATCCTCGCATATTCAAGAGCTTCAAGCTACATTAAATGAAACCAAGCAGGAGGCAAACGTACTTGTTAATTAAGAATACTCAAGATTTAGTCAATTTTATTCAGGATATCGGGATTCCACCTTATGTGGCGCTGGATACGGAGTTTCTATCTGAAAAAACTTATTATCCTCAACTCTGTCTAATCCAGATTGCTCATGGCTCCCACGCCGCAGTCATTGACACACTTAGCGATATAGATCTTGAGCCGCTTATTCAATTTCTCAGAAACCCAGGAATTGTGAAAGTATTTCATGCAGCTGAACAGGATCTGGTCATCTTGTGGAATGATTTCAAATTGGCTCTTACACCAGTATTTGACTCCCAGATTGCAGCGATGGTCTGTGGTTTCGGAGATCAAGTTTCTTACGCTCAATTGGTTAAAACCTTTACAAAAACCAGAATTGATAAGAGTTCCCAGATCGTAGACTGGTCAAAACGACCTCTACGAGATCGTCACCTCGAGTATGCCCTGGCAGATGTTACACATCTTTGTAAAGTCTATGAGCGTCTTCACAAGGAAATTGATAAACAAGGGCGAGCCACCTGGGTAGCAGAAGAAATGCTGGAGCTATCTGACACAAAGCGTTTTGAATTCAAACCGGAAACTCAGGCCAGGAAATTGAAAATGAGAAATATGACGCCACGTCGTCTGGCCATGCTCCATGGATTGGTAACTTGGCGAGAAGAGCGGGCGAAAATCCAGAATATTCCACGCGGATGGATCATTAAAGATCTCGCTTTACGTGACCTGGTCTTTAACCCTCCTGCGAATCTGAAGGATTTAGGTCGTGCACGGGGGATTGGAGGCAATGCACAGGGTAGGGCAGGACAAGAAATTCTCAGCACTATCCAAAAAGCCCAACAGCTGCCCCTCTCAGAGTGTCCGCCTGTTCAGGATACCACCGCTGATGAGGAAATCAATGGCAATGCTATCGTGCTACTACGTGCCTTACTCACTCATGTCTGTGACAAAAATAATGTGGCACCCAAGCTGGTTGCCTCAAAATCAGATTTGGAGCAATTGACGCTGGGTGTTGAAACAAGATTGTCTGGTGGCTGGCGGCGAGATCTATTTGGAAAACTGGCTGAACAACTGTTACGTGGGGAAATATCTCTGACCCTGTCACATGGAAAAATCGGTATAGTCTATAGACAATAACATGCAGAATTAAACACAATGAGTAACACATCACCCATAAGTAGAGTAACCAGGTCCCGGGAAGAAGCCAGAGCCAGTTATGATAAAATGAGTGGATGGTACGATTTGCTCGCAGGTCTCTCCGAAAAGAAGTATAAAGATATGGGTTTGCAGATCCTGGATATTCAAAATGGGGAGCAGGTCCTGGAGGTCGGTTTTGGAACGGGACAATGCTTACTGAAAATGGTCGAGTGTGCTGGGGAAACAGGCGGTATCTTTGGGGTGGATCTCTCTCCGGGAATGTTGGAGGTTGCCCAGGCAAAGCTCCACAAGGCGGGGATTGGTGATTCTGTTGAGATATGTCTCGGAGATGCAGCAGAGTTGCCCTACGCTGACAATTCCTTTGATGCAGTTTATTCAAGTTTTACCTTAGAACTGTTCGACACTCCTGAAATTCCTGTAGTTCTATCAGACTGTCAGCGAGTACTAAAACCTGGCGGTAGACTTTGCATTGTGTCTATGTCTAAGAAATCCCAAAGTAGTGTCATGGTCAAACTATATGAATGGACTCAGAAAAACTTCAATAAATATGTAGATTGCCGACCTATTTATGTTGAAAAATCTCTCAGGGATAACGGATATGTTATTCAAAGTGTAACTGAGATGTCCATGTTTGGTTTGCCAGTGGATATTGTCCTGGCAAAAAATGAGTAATTGATCTGAAAAAGTGGAGCGTTGATGGTTAAAACAAGTGGCAATGTCACGGGAATGGGAGCTGTGGGAGCATTCCTAAAGGTAGGTACCTGATCAGAATCCTTGTTGAGAGTTCTCAACCAGGGATTTGATAATAGCAAGGCTCTGGAGGAAAAAGCAACTGCCACCCTGGCCGGTGGTATCATGCAGCATGGCTATCAATGCGGCATGATTTGGGGAGCAGCACTTGCAGCAGGGGCTGAAGCCTACAGACTCTCTGGCTCGGGATCAGAAGCTGAAACCAGGGCGGTCAAAGCTTCTCAACAATTGGTCGATACATTTCGAACTCAAAATGAGCATATCAATTGCCTTGAAATCACTGATATCGACGAAACATCTTCTACACTAAAAATGGTGACATTCTTTCTGTTTAAAGGCGGAACAATAGGCTGTTTTAGAATGGCAGCGAAATTCGCTCCCCAAGCCTACAAGGAAATCGAAGAGACGCTTTCAGAAGAAATATCAGTATTTCCAACCCAACCTGTCAGTTGCGCATCCCTTTTGGCCAAGAAGATGGGCTTTTCAGAGGAACATCAAGTCATGGCTGCTGGCCTTGCCGGTGGAATTGGATTAAGTGGGGGGGCCTGCGGAGCACTGGGAGCTGCCATCTGGCTTAAAGGCGTGCAAAGCAATTTAGAGTCTGGAGAGAAATTCGAGTTTAATAATCCTGCAACTCTAGAGGCCATGGAGAAATTTTTAGAAGTCAGCGATTATGAGTTTGAGTGTTCGGATATTGTGGGAAGAAAATTTAAAAATGTGGAAGATCATGCCGACTATATCGCCTGTGGTGGCTGCTCAAAAATTCTTGACCAACTGGCAAATTAACAGCAACTACTGGTGTCATGAAGTACCACTAGAGGTGGATGAGTCCATCTGAAGAAAGGGCGCGGAGAATGTCAATTTACATTGAGACCCAATCACTTATTTATATCCTCCTTGGACTCTTCGTTCTATTGATAACGGCCGTCACGATTCTTCTGAGAATTAAGAAAAAGAAAAAACTTCAGGAAAGTATACCCGGTGTAGAAGAAATGGCCAAAACCACTTTTTTCTGGGCAGATTATCATCGTGGAAAAATTGGTGATGATAAGTAACCACGATATCTATTGGCTACATAATTTCTCTATCAAGGAGAGCACTTACCATGAATGTTGAAAAACCCAAAGGCGATCCAACAACGCGGCTCTATTGGATGGACAATTTAAGAACTTTCACCATCTTTCTGGTGGTACTCTATCATGTTGGTGGTGTGTATGAGTCTACAGGGCTATGGGGCTGGTTCTGGATAGTCGATGATCCAACGACCATTACCTGGGTAGGTATTGTTGGAATCATGTTTGATATCATGGTGATGCCAACCATGTTTTTTATCGCGGGCTATCTGGTCCCTGGTTCGCTGAAAAACAAAACCGCTTCAGCTTTCCTGAAAGGGAAACTTAAAAGATTGATACTTCCCTGGTTGATTGCAGTCCTGACATTAATTCCACTTTACAAAGTCATTTTTCTTTATTCACGAGGACTGCCACAGGAGATCTGGACAAACTACTTTCACTTCAATAACCCCAATAGCCAGAACTGGTTATGGTTCCTGCCAGTTCTCTTTCTGTTCAACCTGCTCTATCTAATTTTTTCAAATACCAAGATCAAAGTACCACCGGTTTCAATCAAAGCATGGATTTGGGCAACCTGCTTCATCGGATTTGTATATAGCTATAGTATGGGCGTGTGGCTGGGAATGAGGAGTTGGACACTAACCCCTGTCCTGGATTTTGAAAATGAGCGACTCCTGATTTATTTCATAGCCTTTTTACTGGGAGCCAGCAGCTTTAAACAAGGGTTGTTTCTCAACAGTCCCCCCCGGAAATTGTTGTATAATATTACAAATGGTATCGCCTGGATTCCAGTTACCCTACACATCTTTGCCCGTCTATATCCCTTCGTTTATCCAGAAGGTTTTAGTGTTACACCGCTGTACCGGACGATTTGGTGGCTCAGTTTTGATCTCTCACTCCTTGCCATGCTCTACGCTACATTGGGTACCTTCTGGAGGTATTTTAATAAACCAGGTAAATTGTGGATTCACTTAAACCAATATTCATATGGGGTCTATATCATCCACGTTATTATGATCGGTATTTTTGGAACCATGCTGATGAATACTGGATTACCGGTTCTTGTGAAATACCCCTTACTCATCTTGATGACCTATATGTTTAGTAATCTAACCGTCGCAGGATATTACTACGCTCGTAGATTATTATTTGAATCAGATTAGTAGTCATCTTTCAGCAGTTTGGAAAATCATTTATTTCTAGTTCTTCACATCAGTATGCTTAGAATTGAGGCGATAGATGGGTTATTTAACTCAATTGTATAGATATCATGGTTGAACCGTCGCAAAACGAAAGCAGATAAATGAGTCTTGAAGACTATGGGTGGGATGAAACCTGGGCTGAAAAACTAGCACAGGCAGAAGACAATCGAGGTATCCCTGCTCGTGTCATTTCTGAACATCGTAGCGAATACAAGGTCCATACGGGTAAGGCTGATATCTCCGCAAAAGCAGCGGGCAGACTCTATCATGCGCCCTTCAAGCAAACCGAATTGCCAGCTGTAGGGGACTGGGTGGTTGTGGATGATACAGATGTAAGAGGCAAAGCCACCATCCGCGGCGTTTTACCAAGAAAATCCACATTTTCTCGGAAAGTTGCTGGAAAAAATTCCAACGAGCAGGTCATGGCCACCAACCTTGATACGGTATGGATAGTTTCAACATTTGGCGCTGATCTGAATCCAGCTCGCCTGGAGAGATATATTGCCCTTGTGGTTGAATCTGGGGCAAGACCAGTGATCATCCTGGCCAAATCTGATCTGGTAGAATTGACTGAACCCATCATAGAATCACTTCAAGAAAGAATCCAGAATGTGCCCATCTATGCCGTCAGCGCGAAAGCGCAAATTGGTTTGAGCAATCTAAGGCAATATATTGCACCTGGCCAAACTATCGCTCTGTTGGGTTCATCCGGTGTGGGCAAGTCCACGCTTATCAATCATTTTGTGGGTCATGAACTCCTTCACACTGCCTCGGTAAGAGAAAAGGATGGCAAGGGCCGACACACTACCACACATCGTGAATTAATATTTCTACCTACAGGCGGCTTGTTGATCGATACGCCTGGGATGCGTGAGCTCCAACTCTGGCGGCGGGACGATAATCTTGATAAAAGTTTTTCAGATATTGACGATATTGCTGTGGAGTGCAGATTTTCAGACTGTTCTCATGAGACAGAGCCTGGTTGCGCTGTGATTGCCGCCGTTGAAAGTGGCGATCTCTCAGAGGAAAGAATTAATAATTATATGAAATTGAAAAAAGAACTCTCTTACCTCGATCGAAAGACTGACGTGCAGGCCGAACAGGCGGAAAGAAAGAAGTGGAAGGCGGTCAGTAAAGAGCAGCGGCGCTTGACTCAACAGCATAAAGGGAACAAGAAACGGTAAAAATAAATTCATCGCTGAGATCCCATTCAACCTGATGAATCAACGATTAGAGCATATGAAAAATATCCAGCCCAAGATTTCAGTTCTTAATAAAGACCAAATTCTAAAAGTCCATCAGGACTCCCTTAAAGTGCTGTCCCACACTGGGATACGGGTAGACTCAGAACGCGCAAGAGCAGTGTTCTCTGAAACACTTGGTGTATCAATTGATGATAATCTTATACAGATACCAAGTGAAATAGTGGAGCAATCCATCCATTCTGCACCTGCGAATATCAATATGTACAATAGAGACAGAAGCCTGGCCTTCTCCTTGGGAGGGCATCAGCCATCTGGAACGATTTATGGGATCGGTGTGACCAACTCCTGGTATCAGAATCCACACAATGACTCTGCTACCCCCTTTACTCGGAAGCATGTTGAGCTCGCCACAGCGCTTGGCAATACACTTTCCCAATTTGATCTTATTTCGACTCCCGGGGTGATCCAAAACGACAATTCTCAGGTGGGTGAGGTTCTAGCCACCCTGGAGATGATGGCCAATACGAGCAAACCATTGAGCATATTAATATCAGAGCCGAAACAATTTGACCTGGCGCTCAGCATGATGGAGCATATTCATGGTGATCTCTCAGAAAATCCATTTGTACTCCCATATTTCAATCCAATTACACCTCTGGTGTTGAATGAGGACACTACTGATAAGATGTTTTCCACCATTGATCGTGACCTACCTTTCATTTTTTCCAGTTATGGGATGTCAGGAGCAACAGCGCCTATCAGTGCCGAGGGCACCCTGGTCATGCTCAATGCCGAATTATTAGCAGGTCTGGTCTTCTCTCAATTAATTAAACCTGGGACACCCATCATTTTAGGAAGCCTGCCTTCTGTTTTTGAAATGCAGAATATGATTTCCGCATATACATCTCAAACCATGCTGGTAAACCTGGCCTGTGCTGAGATGATGGATCACTATCACATTCCACACGCAGGAACTTCTGGCAGTGGTACCGGGTGGGGACCGGATCTATTAGCCAGTGGTACCTTGTGGATGAACCATCTTACCAATTCCATCGGTAGGGTTGGACTGGCGCCTTTTGTCGGAGGTAATTTTGATTCTCAGGCCTTTTCACCCACCACCGTGGTCTATGCAGATGAAGTGATTCGTCAGGTCAGACAATTTGCAGGTGGTTTTGTGTTGGACGACCAGACCGATCCGTTGAAAGATATCCATTCAGTGGGACCTGGAGGAAGCTTTCTGCTGTCTGAGGCTACCCTGGCTCAGTACCGAGATGTCCATGAACAGCATAGCCAGATTTGGCCGGGTTATTCATTAAATCAGTGGCAAACTGAGTTTTCACCTGATGCGTTAAGCAGGTTGAGAGAGTACACTCTAAATGTGCTGAATAAGCTTCATATACCGGAGGACCATGAATCAGTCCTGAGCCGAGGAGAGGAATTTATTAAACCACTTTCGCTCTAATAATTCTCACCAATACGTCCCTGCGAATCACTGAAATTTATTTGTTGTCAGCGACCCTGCTGAATAACATGTTCTGAGATGTTTAAGATTGGACCTATAGAATTGAAATCGAAAGCTCTGCTGGCTCCCATGGCCGGTGTGACAGGTCACCCCTTTAGGGTACTATGCAAAGAACAGGGCGCCGGTCTGGTCTATACTGAATTTGTATCTGCCAATGGCATCATCCGCGAGAATCAGAAGACATTGGAGATGATGAAATTCACGGAATCTGAACGACCCATCGGAGTTCAGATTTTTGGTGAAACTCCTGAAGTCCTGGCCCAGAGTGCCAAATATATAGAAGACGTTGTCAAACCCGATCTCATTGATCTGAATTTTGGTTGCCCTGTTCCAAAGGTTACCAAAAGAGGAGCGGGATCAGCCATCCTCAAAGATCTACCCCTTATGGATGATGTTGCCAGAGCCGTTGTGGAAGCAGTTTCAATCCCTGTGACAGCAAAAATTCGTTCAGGATGGAACAATGGCTGCATAGTTGCCCCTGTGGCTGCCGCTGCCCTGGAAGCAGCCGGAATTAAGGCGCTCACTTTGCACCCCCGAACCACCAAGCAGCTGTACACAGGTGAAGCGGATTGGAGCTTGATTGCTGAAACGCGAAAGTCCATAAGTATTCCTCTCATCGGGAATGGGGATATCAAAAGTGCGGCGGATGCCAAACGTATGATTGATGAAACGGGTTGTGATGGTGTCATGATTGGTCGGAGAGCCCTGGGAAATCCATGGATATTCCGAGAGATCAATGACTACCTCGATACTGGAATTCTACCTGAGGCAGTACGGCTGATTGACCGTGTGAAATTATGTCATCGTCATTTATACCTGGAAGCAGTGACTATGGGTGATTATCGGGCAACCAATTATATCAAGAAACACCTTAGCTGGTACCTCAAAGGCTTTCCTGGTGCCTCAGAATATCGGAAACGTCTCTACCGTCATATGGAATTTGCCTATATGGAAGGTGAAATTTCAAAAATTATCACTGAGTTGGAAAAGGATCCAGAGTTGGCGAACTTCGCATATCGCGAAGAAGGAGACTTGTTCCCCAACGTTCCAGGTAGCAAAGACAATTACTAAATAGTTGTTTTAAGAATGGATGGTCTTAATTAAGCCTAACATTCTCTATACATATTTATAAATAAGATTATAATATTTGCATTACAATCTTGCCTTCATTGGCTGGAAATTTGCATTGATTCGTGTTGACGATTTTGTTTTAATTTAGAAATAATTACATAAAGGAGATACAATGAGCGATCGAATGAAAGTATTGATCATGGGCGCGGCTGGGCGCGATTTTCATAATTTTAATGTTTTTTTCCGGGACAACGAAGCCTATGATGTGGTTGCTTTCACGGCCACACAAATTCCAGATATTGATGGCAGAAAATACCCAGCAGAATTAGCTGGAAGCCTCTATCCTGAAGGCATTTCTATACACGACGAAGAAGAACTGGAAGACCTTATTTACGATCTTGATGTAGATGAAGTTGTTTTTTCCTATAGTGATCTTCCATACGACTATGTCATGTCAAAAGCTGCTATCGTGAATTATGCCGGTGCAGATTTTCGTCTCATGGGTGCCAAATCAACTATGATTCCCAGCACCAAACCTGTGATTGCTATTTGTGCAGCTCGTACAGGCTGTGGTAAAAGCCAGACTACACGTGCAGTCTGTGATCATCTCACAGCCCAAGGTAAAAAAGTGGTCGCTATCCGTCACCCCATGCCATATGGTGATCTTGTAAAACAGAAAGTGCAGCGCTTTGCTGAGCTGGCTGATCTCAAAAAACATGATTGTACCATTGAAGAGATGGAAGAATATGAACCACACATCATGAATGATACAGTCGTCTATGCCGGCGTTGATTACGAAGCCATTCTACGAGAAGCAGAAAAAGAAGCTGATATTATCATCTGGGATGGTGGTAACAATGATATGCCATTCTATATGCCAGATATCATGATAACTGTAGTGGATCCCCATAGAGCTGGTCACGAATTGACCTACTATCCCGGTGAAACCAACCTGCTCATGGCTGATGTTGTCGTTATCAATAAGATTGATACTGCTGATATTGATGACATTGCCACGGTACGTGAGAATATCCGTATCGTCAATCCTGAAGCCATTGTGATTGATGCTGCATCACCTGTTTCTGTTGATGATGAAGAAGTTATTTATGGGAAAAAGGTATTGGTCGTTGAAGATGGCCCAACTTTGACCCATGGTGAGATGCAATATGGAGCTGGTGTGGTTGCTGCTGAGAAATATGGTGCAGAGAGTCTGGTCGATCCCAGACCCTGGACTGTGGGTAAACTTTCAGAAACCTTCGAAAAATATCCAGATATTGGTCAGATTTTACCAGCTATGGGATATGGTGATGAGCAGATGAAAGATCTTGAAACCACTATCAATAAATCTGAATGTGAAGCCGTGATCATTGGAACACCAATTGACTTGCGACGCATCATCAATATTGAGAAACCCTCTGTCCGAGTGACTTACAAGCTGCAGGAAATTGGAATGCCCACCCTGGCTTCCGTCCTGAATACTGAAGTTCTCAAGGAAATGGAAGAGGCAGTCAAAAAGAGTCTCTAACGACTGGCTACGAGCCACATGTTAGATTGAAGAGGTCCTGTCTGCATGCATTCGGGACCTTTTTGTTTTAATCAGACTGGTCAGTAATAGATTATGCGCGTATGAGTCGTAAGAAATCAAATAGGATTAGTGTCGGCGAAGGGTGGACCTTTAATGCAGCCCAGGATCACTCATCAAGCAGACGGGTGAGTGGCAATAGGATTGTACGGTTGCGTATGGAAAAGCGCAAAGGCAAGCCAACCACTATTTTATATGATATGGAAGGTGTCCCTGATATGAAGGCGTTGGCAAAACAGTTAAAAAACCTCGTAAGTGCCGGCGGGACGACAAAAAATGAGAAAATCGAAATTCAGGGTGAACATCGTGATCGATTTCGTGTATACTTGAGTGATGAAGGTTACGAAGTGAAAGGTTAACGATGCTGCTCCTCTTAACAATTGGTATCATTGGTGGCGCCATGCTCATCATGAGTATTGCTCTGATTCTCACCGGGGAAAATAAAGTCCACAGTTCCTGCGCTGCTACCCATGAACTAGATGGGGAGGGAGAATCCTGTGCCTTTTGTCCCAACGATGAAGATGAAGATCAATTGACAACCCTATCGAAAGCGGGCTATCCTGGTCGCAAGGACATTGTTTCTCAAGAAGCCTATAAGGGTAAACCTGAGCGCAACATCGTCGTAGAGCGTCTGAAATACAATAGTGGTCGCGATTAAATCACTTTGAATTGACTGCCAGGGGATAGCTAGCATATCCCTTCTTTTTACCACTCTAAAAACAATATCAGTCGACATACGAATTGGTATTCCTATCTTCCAGCCTGAACCCAATCCAGAGTAGAATAGGAATCGTTCCATGTCCGACAAGATCACTTTAAACCAAAGCTATTTAGGAATTTCGGTAAGCGCCTGGAAGGTTATTCTGGGATTTACACTCTTTCGCTTGTTCCTCGCCCTCATCCTGCCCTTGACGCCTCAGGAAGCCTATTATTGGAGCTGGAGTAGAGATCTGGCTTTATCCTACTTTGATCATCCCCCTCTGGCAAGTTATAGTATCTGGTTCACTACCTTGATTTTTGGCCAGACCATATTTGGAATCAAACTGGCTGCAGTGCTCTGGTATCTGGGTATGAACATCATCTGGGCAACCATGATTCAGGAAATGTTTGACAATTCACGCCAATCTTTCTGGACTTTGCTGGCCCTCAATGCATCTATTGTTTTCGAACTCTATGGATTTGTCATCACACCTGATACACCACTGCTCTTTTGCTGGACCGCCACGATTTATGCGCTGTGGAAGCTGGTTCAGACCGAACATCCTAAATGGTGGTATGTAGCGGGTCTGTTTATGGGACTGGCCTGGTTGGGAAAATATTCAGGGATCATGCTGGTACCCTCGGTTCTTCTTTTTACTATCGTCTCCAAGAATCAAAGGAAGTGGTTACTCACACCACATCCTTATCTGGGAGTACTTCTGTCAATTCTGGTGTTCTCACCCGTACTGATCTGGAATGTGCAACATGATTGGATATCCTTTGCATTTCAGGGTTCTCAGCGTGCTTCAGGGATGGGACACTGGAAGGTGAAACATTTTGGAGAGCTGTTGGGGTCACAGTTTTTCATTTTATCCCCATATTTGTTTGTCGTCGTGTTTGCCACCTTGATTCGATATGGTCGTAAACTCTTCACGGATCTGGAGGACAAGCTCTTGCTTCTCCTCAGCAGTGGTTTGGTCACCTCAGTTTTCTTTATTGCTGTGAGCTTCCGTAGTCTGGTTAAAATGAATTGGTTGGCTCCTGCATATTGGTCCCTCATTATTCTAGGTGTATATCATCTTTTTCAATCTTCAAATAGATTCAATCGCATGCGAATGGGCATTTTCTCTTCACTCATATTTCTAGGTATTGGTATCTCCGTCGTCGCTATCCCAAATGTACCTCTGGGAGAGGGGAATACCTGGAGCGGGTGGAAGCAAGCTGCTCAGGATGCCAAGACCTTGCAGGATTCGCTGAGAAACGAAGGCGAATATCCCTTCATCTTCAGTACCAACTACAAGGCGAGCTCACTGTTGAAATTCTATCTACCAGATCAACCCAGAACCTATGCCCAGGATATAATCGGAAAGCATGCACTCCAATTCGACATCTGGCCCAAAGAAGAAGTGCTCAAGGGGAGAACCGGTTTGCTGGTGGTGGATGATCGTCGCGAATACCGTTTTAAATCAAAAAAAATCATACCCTATTTCGCGGATGTGAAAAAGCTGAGGACCATCAGGATTGAGAACTTCGGAAAATTGGTTCGGAAAATCGATATTTATCAATGTTCAGACTATAAAGGTATACAATGATGATAAGCAAACCCTATGGATCCTGGAAATCTCCCATTTCTGGAAAGTCACTGGTACAGAGTAGCTTACGGTTGGGGCAAATCCAAATTGATGACGGATCCGTCTACTGGACGGAGGGACGACCTGCTGAGAAAGGGCGTACTGCTCTCATGGTTTGGTCTGGTGGAGATATTAGAGAGATCGCATCCTCTCAAAGCGATGTCCGAACCCGCACCCATGAGTATGGGGGAGGAGCATTTCTCTGCGCTGATGATCGTTGCTTCTATATTAATAACTCTGATCAACAGATATATGAAGTTATGGAAAAGGGTGAAGCCAAACAGGTTACCCACCAATCTAAATATCGGTTTGCAGATATGGTTCTGGATCAGCATAGAGGATTGCTCTTTGCCGTAGGGGAGGATCATTCTGATCCCCAGAATATTGAGAATTACCTCATAAGCATCTCTTTAGCCACAGGCGAATTGGAAATCATTGCAGAAGGACATGATTTCTACTCCAATCCCCAGCTCAGTCCAGATGGAAACCAACTCCTTTTCCTGACCTGGGACCACCCCAACATGCCCTGGGACGGGACTCAACTTATACTGGCTGAATTGAACGAGGAGGGCAGTATTGATAAGATGCAGGATATTGCAGGCGGAAAATACGAATCCATTTTTCAGCCTCTCTGGGATCCCAATGGAAGTATTTACTTTGTTTCTGATCGCAATGGGTGGTGGAATATATATCACTATTCAGAAGCCCATATTACGTGTGTTCTTGAGAAAGAGGCGGAATTTGGACTTCCTCAATGGGTCTTTGGCATGAGCAACTATACCGTACTCAATTCTGGTGATCTTGTGGCTACCTATTCAGATATGACGGGCTCACATCTGATAAGAATAGATGTAGATTCGGGTTCATCGGAGGAAATCAAAACCAGTTTCAGCACGATTGATCAGGTCAGGGGATCAAAAAACAACATCGCATTTATTGGTCATACAGACTCCCAACCAGGTGAAGTGGTAGCGATGAATCTAGCTGCCAAAACCTCACAAACCCTTCAGAGGGCGGCTGAAACTGATATTCGTGCTACCTATATTTCCAGCGCTCAACATATAAGCTTTGAAACTGCTCCTGACGAATTGACCCATGCCTGGTATTATCCTCCCAAAAATCCTGACTACGCAGCACCTGCAGGAAATCTACCTCCACTTATAGTTTTAAGCCATGGTGGACCCACGGGAAATAGTTCAGGTGCCTTCAGTCTGGCGATCCAATACTGGACAACGCGTGGTTTTGCCATCCTGGATGTGAACTACAGTGGCTCCACAGGCTATGGTCGGAAATACCGTGAGCGACTCAAAGGGAAATGGGGGATTCGAGATGTCCAGGATTGTGCCGCAGCAGCCAATTATCTGGCAGATGAGGGGCTGGCAGACCGTGAAAGATTTATTATCAAGGGCGGAAGTGCTGGTGGATACACCACCTTGGCTGCTTTAACCTTCATGGATGTATTCAAAGCTGGAGCCAGCTATTATGGTGTTGGTGATCTTACTTTGCTGGCCCAGGATACACACAAATTTGAAAGTCGCTATCTGGACAGCATGGTGGGACCTTATCCAGAGGATAAGCAGCTCTATATCGACCGATCACCCCTGAATTTTGCTGATCAGTTAGACTGTCCTGTCATCTTTATGCAGGGTTTGGATGATCCTGTTGTCCCACCGAACCAGGCAGAGAGCATGGTGGCTGCCCTCAAGCGAAATGGAATTCCAGTTGCTTACCTACCCTTTGAGGGGGAGTCTCATGGTTTCAGACAATCCACGACTGTGATCAAAGCTATCGAAAGTGAATACTATTTTTATACTCAGATATTTGGAATCGAACCGGCTGAGTCAGTGGAAGCCATCGAAATCTTTAATTTGGATTAATTAGTATTCTCTGAAATAAAAGAAACTGCAACAATGTAGCATTTTTGAACCGTGTTTATTCACGGTGGGCACCGCCCTTAAAGATCAGACTTCCTTGATCCCTGGGGGGAGGGAAAGGCCTGCCTTAGCAGCAAGGAGTTGGGTTCCCGTTGGTAAGTTCTCGTTCAAAAAATGCTGAGCATCGTTGCAGTCAAATATAGAAAAAGCACCAAAATATTCCCCCAATGCGCCAAATTTAGCTCTAGAGCCGGTCAAGTCCTAGAGCTATCGAATTTGATGTGAATAAAGGCAATTTAGACCCTTCTGCGAGGCTGAAAGGTCATGAGCTGAGTAAATTGCTAGACCTTGGTCAGAACTTCCTCTCCCTCAGATTTTGCTACAATAACCGCACCCATTGTGTCACTGGTTATATTGACTACAGTGCGAAACATATCGAGGGGACGATCAACGGCCAGCATGGTTCCAACAATAATGGCTGCCTGAGGATGATTCCCCAGTCCCACAGCATCCAAAACAATAAATATCATAACCAAACCTGCAGATGGAATAGCCGCTGCTCCTACTGATGCCAGAAAAGCTGTGATAACAATGAGCAGTTGTTGGGTAAAACTAAGATCAAAACCAAGTGCCTGGGAAATAAAGAGAACCCCAGCACATTCGTATAAAGCGGTACCATCCATATTGATGGTCGCGCCCAGTGGAAGCACAAAGCTGGTCACTTTGTTTGAGACACCGGCCCGATTCTCGATACAATCCATGGTTACTGGCAGGGTGGCTCCTGATGAGCTGGTTGAAAAAGCGGCCGCCATAGCAGAGGCAATAGCTTTAAAATGTTTTAGGGGATTGATCTTTGTGAAAAGATAGAAAACAATTGGTAGTACAATAAAAATGTGAATAGTTAAACCAGAGGCAATAGTCACCATGTACCAGCCCACAGCCTTGAATAGGGTGAATCCTGTGCTGGCAACAGCCTTAGCAATCAAGCCAAATACACCAATGGGCAGAAAGAGGATCACACCCTGAGTCATTTTCATCATGACCTTGAAAAAGGTATTAAAGAGCTCATGCATCATTTTGTATTGTTTCTCAGGCAGGACTGTGATGGCCATTCCCAGGACGATTGAGAAAAAGATAACTGAGAGAACATCACCCTGTGCAGCAGCAGCTATAGGATTCGTAGGAATCATGCGAATCAGTATGTTACCCAGACTTCCAGGTTGGCTTAAACTGGATGGATCAAAGTCCTTGCCACCTGCGTTTATATCCACACCAACGCCAGGTTGAATAATATTGGTCAGTGTTAAACCAATGAGGATGGCCAACATAGAGGTGAGGAAGTAGTAGCCGAAGGTTTTCGCTCCCAAACGGCCCAGACTTTTATTTTCACCAATGCCGGCAACACCAGATGTGATGGAAAAGAAAATAAGAGGCACGATGACCATTTTCAGCAAACGCATGAACATATCACCCAAGGGAGCAACGTTCATTGCTTTCTCACCCATTAATAAGGCATAGATAATTCCTGCACCCATTCCAATAAACACTTTCCAGTATAATTCTAACTTCCAGAACTTCATGAATGCTTGACGTAGCAGTGACATAGAAAAGACCTCGAGATTTAATTGCTGTTACAGTGGACGTGGCACAATATAGAATTGCTTCGCTTGAAAGCACCCCGCAATTTGAATCAGAAAGGGATTGACTCATTGCCTGTTTTGATTTAGTTCATTCTGGGGAAAGAAAAGGATAAGTTGTGTTTTTTATTGTTGTCGTTTTTGTCATGACCCTCCTGTATGGGTATGTGGGTGCAAGAGTGGTTGCTCCCTTTGATATCTCAGGTGTGAGCCTTTTTGTATATTGGGCAATTATTGTCCTGTTGGCTGTCGCCCCTATCGCAGGGATGATCTTTCGATCCAAAGGGTTGGAGAATTTTTTCATCGATGCTTTTTTGTGGCTTGGATTTATTGGTATGGGCTTGTTCTCATTAGCCTTCATAGCCTTTATTATCCGAGACCTAGGGTGGGTGACAGGTACTCTTTCATTCAAAATTCTGAAATCAATTACCAATAGTAGTCCCGGCAGCATTGAATTGGATCCTGGGCGGAGACAATTTCTGCTGATGTCTATGAATCTGGGAATTGTAGGCGTTACTTCTGTTTTGGGTGGGATTGGATTACTTCAGGCTCGGCGAAAGGCTACCATCATCACCCAAAGCATTACCATCCCAAATCTACCTGCAGAATTTCAAGGATTGAAGATTGCTCAGATTTCAGATTTGCATGTTGGTCCCACTATCAAAGCAGATTACACCCGAATGGTTGTTGACCAGGTCAATGCCCTCCAGCCAGATCTCATATTTTTCACAGGAGATATGGTAGATGGATCTGTTGATCGATTGTCAATGGATGTCGAACCACTACGAGATTTAAAGTCTAAATATGGTACCTATTTCGTCACCGGTAATCATGAATATTATTCGGGTGCAATGCAATGGGTGAACAAAGTAGGTGAGCTGGGGATGATTCATCTTGAAAACGAACATCGTATTTTAAAAAAGGGTGAGGCTTCATTGGCAATTGCCGGGGTCACCGATCTTATGGCTCATCATACTGTCAAATCACATAAAAGCGACCCTCAGAAGGCCATGAAAGGCGTTCCTGATGATATACCAAGCATTATGCTTGCCCACCAGCCAGGAACGGCTGATTTGACTCAGAATCTGTCCATTGATCTTATGGTATGTGGACATACTCACGGTGGTCAGTTTATGCCCTTTCACCTGGCTGTTGCAAAAGCGCACAAATACTATGCTGGTCTTTATCAGCACGGCAAAATGCAAGTCTATGTAAATCGGGGTACCGGATACTGGGGACCTCCACTTCGTCTGGGAGTACCCTCTGAAATTACCTTTTTCAAGCTTCAAGCTGAAGCAGGCGTAATCAGCTAGCGAGCTTTAATCAATTTGAGGATAAATAAAAAGCACCCCAGACATCGGGGTGCTTTTTTTACTTCTAGGGAGGAAGAAGATTTACTTTCTATAGGGTCTACGGTCATCGTCCCGCTCTCCAGAACGTCCACCTTTTCGGTTGCCTCTGTGTCCAGCCTTAGCTCTCATCTTCTTCTGAAAAATCTTGAACTGGTCTTCTGTCAGCACTTTGCGAATTTCAAGGTGGTGATCAGCCCGCGCCTTATCAATAGCGATGCGTTGCTTGCCAACTTTTTCGATCTGAGCGTGAATTTTCTTCTTAATTGGTTCATCAGCCTGTTTGAGCCTTTTCAGCTCAAGTTGAGCGGTTTTTAAATCGGCCTTCAGATCAATCAGGATCTTCGCATGGTCATACCGTAGATCCTGCATCCGATCTTCCTGCTCGTCAGTCAGTTGCAATTCCTGAAGTCTACCTTCTTTCCCAGGACCAGCACCATCTCTTGCAGATCCCCTCTGCGCAAATGTAGGCAGAGTGAATGCCAGGATCAGCAGGGGGAGGATAAAACGTTTGGTGATTTTGTACATATTTGGGTTCCTTTCAATATTCTGTGCTTTTAGACGACTATATTTTGAGAAGGTTAAGTTCGTTAGATTTGTCTAAGGGAGTCTGCGTGCGCAGGTTAATTTCATATGTTCATTCATCTTATCTAGAAAGGAGTGAACCTTGTTGTTAGCCAATGGAAATATTTACCTCGATTACAATGCAACTACCCCCATTGATCCAATGGTATTTGAAGCGATGGAGCCTTTTTATCATTCGCATTTTGGGAACGCTTCTTCCAATCATAGTCTTGGGAATTACAATCGACAGGCTATTGATTTTGCTAGAGAGCAAGTAGCCGGTCTGCTGGGATGCCAGCAAGAGGATATCATATTCACCTCTGGAGGCTCGGAATCCAACAATATGGCACTGAAGGGAATTGCTTCTAGACGAGCTGATCAGGGTCAGCATATTATTGTGTCTAAAGTTGAGCATCCCGCCATCCTGAATGTGGTTCAATATTTACAACATCAAGGTTTCAGAATCACATATCTTCCAGTTGATGGTCAGGGAGTGGTCCGGGCTGATGACTTGGAAGAGATCATAACTTCAAAAACCATCCTGGTATCTGTGATGCACGCCAACAATGAGATTGGTAGTATTCAACCTATTAATGAGTTAGCTGAGGTCGCCCATGCTGCCGGTGCGGTATTTCACACCGATGCAGCCCAATCTGTTGGAAAGATTCCTGTCGATGTAAGCGACTTAGGTTGTGACCTCTTGAGCTTGGCTGGTCATAAACTGTATGCGCCCAAAGGAGTTGGAGCCATTTACATCAAAGGCGGTGTAGATTTAGAGCCCCTCATACATGGTGCTAATCATGAAAATGGAATGCGAGCTGGAACTGAAAATGTTGCTCAGATAGTGGGACTGGGAATGGCAGCTGAAATTGCATCTCAAAAATTAGAATCTGAGATGCTCCGACAACAGAATTTACGTGATCGATTACAGGCCAGTTTAAAGCAGGCATTTCCTGAAATCCGGGTTAATGCAGGCAATACGCAGAGACTTCCCAATACTCTGAGTGTCAGTTTTGCTGAGCTAAATGCCCTGGATATCCTCGCAAATCTGGATGAAGTCCTGCTTTCTGCAGGTGCTGCCTGTCATAGTGCAGATGGAAAGGGATCAGGTGTCCTTGAAGCCATGCACATCCCCCTAAACTATCAGCTTGGAACCATAAGAATTTCTCTTGGCCGATTTTGCGACGAAGCTCAAGTACAGCAGGCTTCAGCGATTCTGATAAAAAGAATTACTCAACTACTCCAATAATAGAAGCGCATCTTAACCATTCTGAGGAATCTATGTCAAAGGTGTGACATGGATTTTATAGCTAAGTAGGAATTGAAATGAATAGAAAATGGAATATAACTGCATTAACAACCCTGGTGCTAATACTGAATGCCTGTAGTAGTACCACATACGTTAGCCAGACTGCTACAAAGGAATTTAGAACAGATGGGCAACGATCAGAATGGACGGGTCGATTTCAGATTCCGGATGGTGAGAAGTTTGCTCTTGGGTTAAGTCATGATAAAAATTATCTGTATGTTGCCATCAGTAGTATTGACCAAGATTTTAAACGTCAACTGGCCATAGGGGGGCTCAACTTGTGGCTGGATGTAAAAGGGGGCAAACGCCAGAATCTTGGAATCAAATTTGAGGGTATCATACCTCGAGAGAAACGCTCAGGTGCATCGCGTAGAAGACAGCGGGATGCCAAACAGGATCGAGATAGAAGATTTGATCTCCCCGAAGTGTTTAACGGAGATCTGACTCTAATTGTTTCAGATACCAAAGCCGGGAAAAGTCTGGGACCAGCAGATCTCCTGGCATCAGCCAACTCAATTGATGAAACCCTTTTTATAGAATATCAGATTCCACTGGCCATGCTTGGTGAAGAGTTCAAGATGGAAAAATTGGGACTCGGTCTGGAGTCAAGTATTGAAAGACCTGCCCTGGTTGGTGGTCGTTCTGGCGTCATGAGTAGTGGTGGTCAAAGGGGAGGTAGATCTGGAGGCATGGGTGGTGGTCAAAGAGGGGGTGGCAGACCTGGTGGATTCCCTGGTTCAGGAAGGGATCAAAATGATATCGAGGTGTGGACAAAAGTTAAATTTCCTCATTAAGATATAAGGACAGCTCAGACTTAAAACTCCGTCCAAATGACGGAGTTTTTTTTGAAACAATTCTTTGCATGTTGAAAACCCATGTTTAACCTTGTGGTGACAATAATTATCACAAAATCCGGGGATGTAATGAAACGTCAATTACGCGATGAAATGAAAAAATCTCAATATGCTGGTACATTAGCCAGTGATCATGGATTAGAAAATCATGGTCTAAAACATTTGAACGATGTTTTTTGGAATTTATCCACATCTGAACTCTATGAAGAGATTCTTGATCGTGAAGAGGGCAAGATTGCCCACAATGGTCCACTCCTGGTCTACACAGGTGAGCATACCGCGCGTGCCGCCCATGATAAATTTGTAGTTCGTGAATCTTCTACCAAGCATGATATTTGGTGGGGTAAGCACAACAAACCTTATACAAAAAAGAAATTCGCCAATCTATCTAACCGCCTCAAAGGCTACCTCCAGGGCAAGGATGTATTTGTTCAGGATTGCTATGTTGGAGCCGATGAAAATTATGGCATGCCCATCCGTGTGATTACCCAGTTTGCCTGGCATAGTTTGTTTGCCAGAAATATGTTTGTGATTGAACGTGATGATGAAAAGCTCAAGGAACATGTTCCTGAATTCACATTAATATCCGCTCCCGATTTTAAAGCAGATCCAGAATATGACGATTTACACAGTGAAACATTCATTATTCTCAATTTTGAGGAGAGATTGGCTATTATCGGTGGTTCCAAGTATGGTGGTGAGATCAAAAAATCTTTTTTCACTATCATGAATTACCTCCTGCCAAAAAGAGACGTCCTGACCATGCATTGCTCAGCCAATGTAGGCCAAAAAGGAGATGTGGCTATTTTCTTTGGGTTATCCGGGACAGGCAAAACCACGCTTTCTGCTGATGTGAATCGCGGACTTATCGGAGATGATGAGCATGGGTGGAGTGATGATGGGGTCTTCAATTTTGAAGGGGGCTGCTACGCAAAGGTTATCAACCTCAATCCAGAAGCTGAGCCACAAATCTATGCTGTGACACAGATGTTCGGTACTATTCTAGAAAATGTGGTCTTTGGCGGTCGCTTTCGACATCTCGATCTGGATGACGATATGTATACTGAGAACACCCGCGCATCCTATCCTCTGGAATTTATCAGTAACGCTGTCCCTGGTGCTCGTGGTGGCAATCCCAAAAATATTTTCATGCTCACCTGCGATGTTTCCGGTGTGTTACCACCCATATCCAGATTAAGCGCTGATCAAGCCATGTACCACTTTATTTCTGGTTATACATCCAAGGTGGGCGGTACAGAGATAGGCCTGGGGGCCGATCCAATTAGCACTTTCAGTGCCTGTTTTGGCGCACCTTTCATGGTACACCATCCCTATGTGTATGCCCAATTGTTGAAAGAACGCATGCTGAAGCACAATGTGAATTGCTGGCTGATTAACACAGGTTGGACAGGTGGACCATTTGGAGTGGGAAATCGCATCAGTATTCAACATACACGGGCATTGCTTAATGCAGCTCTGGATGGGGGACTGGACGCAGTAAAGTTTAGGCAAGATCCAGTATTCGGATTCGAAATTCCAGAAAGCTGTCCTGATGTACCCTCAGGAATCCTTGATCCAATCTCAACCTGGGCGGATAAGGATGACTACAAGAGACGGTATCAGAATCTGGCTGTAAAATTTGTGGAAAATTTTAAACAATTCGAGGATGGTGTCACCGCTGAAGTGATTGCGGCAGGTCCCAAGATTTAACAGTATTTCTTTAAATAAGCCGCGCTTTCTGTTGACATCAAGCCCTTGACGTGAACGGAAAAGCAGGTGCTGATACGGGGAATGATTCCTTAACAAAGGTGTTATTCCCCGTAATGATATCAGTCTGAATTTTCCTGATTCCAAGTTTATCTGTGTGGAAGTAAAAATTTATCCGTCTGTCTGCTTCTGAAGAAATGTAAGGATATATCTTTTCGAATGAAGGGATTGTCCTGCCCAGAATATCATAAACATTTACCACATCGCCTTCTCTACCAAAAAATACCAGACACTCTAGATCTGGAATCTCGTAAATATTGTTACGGATTGTGTAAAGTGCATGAAACATGAGCAATTTGGAACTGAACACACTGAATTTGTCTGAGATTGGTGCTCTATTTTTTGCATAGTTGTAAATTTTATCCAGATGCTCTTGATTTGAGGGATCAAGATGAATCAACCCTTGCTTGTTTGGAACTTGCTCAGGATGATAAAATTCCAGGGTTTCGCTGAGGGAGGAATACCCACAACGTTCATAGTAGGGAATGGCTTCCTCATCTGCAAAAAGGAAAACACCCTCATGCTGACCCCTGGCCCATTGCAGCCCCAGATCCGTTAGCTCCCTGCTTAAACCTTGTCTTCGCCAGTCCTCGTGAGTGCCCACACCGGAGATCTGTATCAGTTTGGTTTGCCTGCCAGCGATTATCGCATCGAGTAGATATATACAAACACTAGCAATGACTTGCCCATCCTTAAAATAGGAAAATGGGGTATAGGCATTGTCCCAATATCCGCGTGCCTCCCATTCTGTGAAATCAAGCCCATGAATATCAAGGATAAATGTCTTGAACGCCTCCCTGGCATCTAGATCTTCCCAGTATTCAGTTTTTAATTCAATACTCATAGAAGGTTATCGTGAGAATAGCCATAAGATGCGATCGTACGAAATAGCGTAGTGCAGGATCACAGCAGTTCCCATGATCCACCATAATTTTGAATACCCCAGGTAATAGAGTATCAGACATGCCAGCCCGAAAAAAGAGAGTTCCAATACAAATCGTAACACACCCGCAATGACAATAGGTGCATTCCCAGATCGACTTGGGTCTTCTGGGACATTGAAAATACCCCAGATCGCTGCAAAAATGAGGGGCACAATCAAAACAAGCACATAACGCCAGGCTGAGTCTGAGACCTTCCAACCCCACAGACCGAATGATATCAACGCTGATATCTCCAGAAAGAATCGAAATGCTAAATTTATGGGGTGAGATCCCATCTGTCTACGACACTCGAGGACTACTTGGAGTCAAGAAATTTTAGAACCGATGCCATGACCTTATCCCTACTGGTCTCTGAGAGAATACTCTCAAAGGGGAATCCAAATACAATGATATTGGATTCTCCAGATGCAGCGATGGCTGCACTGGTATTATTTTCAGCATAGCGCAGTATGGTGAGTGCCTCTGGAGCAGAAGGTTCAATAGCATCAGGTGATTCTACCTTGTACAGCGATGGGTGGTAGCGTGTATTGAACTCTAAAATCTGTGTGGTTTCCAACTGGAACAAATCTTGAGTGATGACATTGAGTTTACCAGTCTTTGCCGCATGATCAGTTCGGAATTTATACTTGAGCACTTCTTCGCCGAATTGCCTGTCAAGGGAGTCATTCTCATTGTCGAACAGGTCAAAACCAACATAGGCACCGCTGAGAAATAGGTTCCCTCCTGATTGGGTATAAGATCTGATTTTATCCTGAAACGATTTTGGAAAACCACGGAAATCCCGTGGGCTGAAATCCTTTGGACCAGAGACCTCTTTTTCCTCGCCAAATATTAAATCTACCAAGGTATAATTATTTATATCCAGTTGCCCATCCCAGATGGCTTCATCACTGGATGAAACAAATGAATAACCGGCCTCGCGTAAAGATTTCCCGTGTAAATGAGGAAAATCAAAGCTGTTCCCCGGTATGATAGTAGTTTCCATATCCCCGAAACTGGCACCATGACCCGGCTCATCATCATCAAGCCACGGCGAATCTGCCAGAAGATCATATTGTGAGCCGATATAGTTCATATCATACCCATCTGAGACACCTTCATCCCAGAGATCAACAAATCCGAGGTATTCCTTCGTTTCAATGGTACTGCCTGCCGAAATACGATCAAAAGCATTCACAATTAAAACAGGTGCTTTATCTACACCCATATTGCATACGGAGAGGATCTCAGAGGGAAAGCTTTCACCACCAGCATTGAGGGCAGTTACTTTATAGCTGTATATGATACCCTCTTCAAGAGCTGGGATATCGAGTTGGGGTATATCAACAACAATACCGTTGTCGAACCCCTCATCCTCTATCCGCGTGTACAACATATACTTTTCCGGAGAGGCCGTACTCTCCAAAGGATCAAGTACGGGCTGCCATTGTAGTCTCAGTTCATCAGTTTCAGTAAAGGTCGCCTGAAAATGAGAAACTGGAAGAGGTTGGATAACATATTCAAGATTCCACTGAGTGGAAATGTATCTGACCATGGCTTTATAGATGGACCTGCTTGCATCGAATTTGAAGCGTGGATCATTGGCAAATTTCATATCAAGAAAATTTTGGTGGGAGAGCAGCTCCAATAAAACGGATGGAACATTGGGTCTAAATGCTTCGTGATATCCTCTATCCCAAAGCATTCGACGGGTCCATGCTGGATCATATTTGGCGCGGATATCATTAACAATTTGAGTCTGGATTATATCTGCCAAATCCCGATTGGTCATGCGTGACATGGAATCAGGAAAAACTTCGCTTTCCTCCGAGTCCTCTGTACTGTAAATGGACAAGGTGCCAATAACCGTATCATTGCGTGCAAACCCAGCATCGGTATGAAAAGCAAGCGAAAGATCGATTGGAATTTTTAATCCAGGTGCCTGACGGTTCAGATTGGGACCATAGGGTGCACCACGCAAATAGTTGACCCATTCCGCCCGGCATTGATAATCATCCTTATAATCACTCTCATCAGAGTTCAAATTGTAAACCAGCGTATCTGGCATTCCAGCATATTGCAGATAATAACGAGCTGCTTCTGTAAATCTTGGACGGCCACTGACCTGACCTTCACGCGATATGTTACCAATACCTCCGCCAAAACGTATAGCATCCGCGTTGACAAATTGACCTGATTCAGTACTTTTATTGGTAAGTTCAACCCGATGGATATCTTCATTTAAATCCTGATTGAAATCAAAGGTCCCAAGGTATATCCAGGTACTGCCGCCAATCTGTTGATTCACGATAAATTCAGTCTGACCAGCTGTATGAAAAACGGTATAATGCGCATCCGTTACATTGCTGTCTGCGGCACTATAGGCGATAGATACAGCATATTTTCCTGCCTCAGGAAGACTGGGGATCCAACGTATCTTGGCGCTTCCAGTGGTGTCTGCCTTGATGTTACGGGATGTTCCCATAAAAAAGGGATTGTCTCCAGAGATATATGGAGGGGTTCCAATGGCAAAACCAGACTCAGTTGAAGTGTTCCATTTTTCTGATTTTGAGCCATATTCCTGATAGGCTGCTTTTACGTTGGGAGTATCATTGTCAATTATCACTTCATGGGTCTGGAGATCACGCTCACGGGGCAGAAAGGTTTGTGCACCAGCATTTTCCAGCATTGGAACGAGGTACTTCAAAGTGAATGACATAGGCAGAAGATCTTCCACAGTCTGAAACACTCTAGGCCGTTGCCATTCCCAGCGCTGAAGCTCTTGATCATAATACCAACCATGACTGTGCCATAGGGCGATGTAACGATTGTACAAGCCAGCAGATGGAATCCACTTATGGCTCAAGTTGCGAACCAGTGGGAGAGGCCTCTTTTCCGGTGAAGGCATCCTACTCTGGTCATAACTGCGTTTGCTACCACGGAAATAATTGGGGATGAGATCTTCAATAGGGTATTCGACAGCATACACTCTCAGGGTATAGTCATTAAATTTTCTACCTAAGAATTCTTTAATACTTGATTGAATGTCCTTGACCACATTTTCTCGAATAGGTATGCTGGCAAGATTCCGATTAAAATGAATTGCAAGTTGCTTTGCGTCAGAATCAACAATGATGCTATCAATTTTTGTGTATTTATTCAATCCAAGTGGTGAATCAGCCCTTGTGCTAGAGGTCAGAAACCGTTCTACACCCTGGTAAGCTTTTTTTGTGGTTCGATCCATTTTGGAATAGTCGAAGTCGGATTCCCCAGGTTTGCTGGAAGTACAGGAAAATAGAAATGCTACAAGAACAAATGTGAGAAAATAGTGATATCGATTCATACGCTGAGACTCCAAATAATTGGTTGATAACATAAGAAATCCATCAGAGTTTTCAATTAGTCAAAGTGGGAATTTGATCGTGGGTGAGGATACTAGAAACAAAAAAGCTCCTGATTTCTCAGGAGCTTTTTGCGGGACCGACCGGGATCGAACCGGCGACCTCCGGCTTGACAGGCCGGCGTTCTAACCAAGCTGAACTACGATCCCAAAAATTTCAAATGGCTTAGTCTTTTTTCCTGTACATGATGGAAACTGGAATAATTACCAGGTAACCGATGAGTAATACAATGGGCGAAACCGTGAGTGCTTGTACACTGTTTAGCTCGCCTGTACCCATCAATACATATCCAAGAATAATGACAATAAGCCCTGCTATGAAAAGAAAATAATTGATTCCCGTAAATGGTAACTCAGAGAGCCAGTGTTTGGAGTCGTTGTTACCTTTACTTATCATAGCGCGGCGAATATAGATGGTGACATATAGGTGCGCAAATAAAAATCATTTATTTGTTTAAATATTTACACTCGTTGACATGCCAAATGAGCCCTTCTATATTGATAGACTTAAGAAAGGAATTTGTGCTTGAAAAGGATTCTGCGCTACGCTCTTACATCTCTTATTTTTCTCAGTCTGGTGGGCATCACCGGTCTCTATATTGTTTTTGATTCAAGACCAGGCAAGACGGACGATGATCTTGCCCAGATAGTTATTCGTGATGGGAGCTCATTGAGTTCAATTGCGCAGCAACTTTACGAGGCCGACATAATATCCTCGCCAGAGTCATTTAAGGTCGCAGCAAAATTACTTAATAGATCGCGAGCAATCTATCCTGGTGCCTATTCCATTCCAAAGGGGCTTACAAACACAGAGGCCATTGAGGCACTAGCCCATGCAAAAGCAATTGAGATTACTGTCACTATTCCAGAAGGTTTACGTTCTGATGAAATCATCGGACTCCTGAGCCGTCAATTAAATTTGGACTCGCTCAAAATGATTAACCTTCTCACAGATTCTACGCTACTCAGTATTGCAGGAGATGGATTTACACATCTTGAGGGGACTCTTTTTCCCGAGACCTACCGCTTTCTGGAAAATAGCGATGAATTTATGGTGATAGCAAAAATGGTCAGGCATTTTAAAGAGAGTATACGACCAGAAATGCTCCAGCAAGCTGCCAATTTGGGATTTAATCTTAAGCGTCTTATCACTTTTGCTTCACTGGTTGAGAAAGAAACAGCCAGAGAAGATGAACGAAGATTGGTTTCCTCGGTTTATCACAATCGAATTCAGAAAAACATGCTCCTGGGTTGTGACCCAACAGTGATCTACATGTTGGTGCGACGAGGAGAATGGAACGGAAATCTGCAACGCAAACATTTTGCTATAGATGATCCATACAATAGCTATTTAAAACGTGGACTTCCCCCTGGTCCCATTGCCAACCCTGGATTGGCCAGCATCAATGCTGCACTCAATCCTGAAAAAACAGATTACTTATATTTTGTCGGAAAAAATGATGGCACTGGTGCTCACGATTTTTCTAGAACCCTCCGCGAGCACAATAACAAAGTGAATCGCTATCAACGCCGGAGATCCAACAGATGAACAATGTCCTGGCTGGACTAAATCCTCAACAACAAGCTGCAGTTGAAACCCTGGAAGGTCCGGTTCTTATTTTTGCCGGTGCCGGTAGTGGAAAAACAAGGGTACTAACCCATCGAATTGCGAATATGATTTATAGTGGGACCGCTCAGCCCCATGAAATTCTGTCAGTTACCTTCACCAATAAAGCTGCCGGAGAAATGCGTGAACGTATTAAGCGCATACTGGGAGCGGATCGATCCCATGTAAATATGGGAACTTTTCATTCTATTTGTGCCCGAATACTTCGACGGGAAGCACTCTATATCGGGTATGAGCAGAGTTTCAGTATTTATGATGATGAAGACGGTCAAAAAGTTGTCAAAAAGATCTTGAAGGACCTGCAAATCTCAACCGATGTCATCAAACCTAATTCAGTGTTCTACAATATTAAGCAATTCAAGTCTCAGATGATATTTCCGGCCGAGGCTACTGATCTGGCTATGTCGACGTTTGATGATACCGTCGCAAAAATCTATGGGATTTATCAGTCTGAGCTTAAAAATAGCAGTGCCATGGATTTTGATGATCTCCTGTTGAAACCCCTGGAATTGTTTGAAAAGAACCCGCATATCCTGAAAAAATATCAGGATCAGTTCAAATATATTATGGTGGACGAGTACCAGGATACCAACAAGGCTCAGTTTCAGTTTGTGGAAGCACTTAGTCACGAGCATAAAAATTTGTGTGTCGTGGGAGATGATGATCAATCCATCTATGGCTGGCGTGGAGCTGATATTGGAAATATCCTTGATTTTCAACAGCATTTTCCTGGTGCCCAGATATTTAAGCTTGAGCAGAACTACCGATCTACTAAAACTATTCTATCTGCAGCTTCTGCTGTAGTAAAACTCAATGAAAAACGAGCGGCTAAAGAACTCTTTACCGAAAGTGGTGATGGCGATATCATCAAGGTGCTGGAAGGGCGGAACGAATTGGATGAAGGTCGACTCATTGTGGATGAGATCCAATCTGTTTGTCGTCGCAATAAACATGGTTTCCAGGATGTAGCCTTACTTTATCGCACCAATGCCCAATCTCGGCCACTTGAAGATGTATTACGTCGGAATGGTGTGCCTTACCAGATTATTGGCGGTACCAAATTTTATGATCGCATGGAAGTAAAAGATGTCCTGGGATATTTCAGACTCATCGTAAACCCGCTGGACAACATCAGTTTCATGCGAATTATTAATAAGCCTACTCGGGGAATAGGGAAGACCAGTCAGGATGCTATCAACGCCTTTGCCATTGATCAGGGTATTTCCCTCTTTAGCGCTGCCACCCGTGCCCAGGAATACGGTTTAACCTCAAGGGCTTTTAATCGGGTAATCGAGTTTGTTCAGTTGATTTCAAAATATTCAAGCTTACTCAATGAATTGAATCTTGAGGAGTGGGCTCGCGTTTTTGTTGACGAGCTCGGTTTTGTTAATCAGTTTAAAGCCGAGGGAACAGCAGAGAGTGAAGTTCGTGCAGATAATATTTACGAATTGCTCTCTGCAGTATCTGAATATGCTCAGAGAGCTGAAGAACCAAATTTAACGGGCTATATGGAAGAAGTCGCTCTGCTCACCGATATCGACAAGTTTAATCAGGATAAACAACAGGTCACTCTGATGACCCTGCACAGTGCCAAAGGGCTTGAATTCCCTGTAGTATTCTTAACAGGAATGGAAGATGGACTCTTCCCTTTACAGCGCTCAATTGATGACAATGAGGCTCTTGAGGAAGAACGAAGACTTTTTTATGTAGGCTTGACACGAGCGATGGAACGTGCATATTTAAGTGGTGCTAAAATGAGGCAGCGATATGGAGAGACGATGTATAGCCGTCCCTCGCGATTCCTTGAAGAAATACCAGCTCATTTGTTAGACTATTCAACAAGAAGTATCAGCGATTTTACCCGAGAGGATTATCGCAAGAAATCTGGAGTAAAAGTGACTCGAAGTAAACCCAACAAGCCTGCACCAAAACAAACGACCGGTATGCGTCGGGCAATGGGTACCCTCAATCAACATGCACCCGGGGTCTATGTGGCCGGTATGCAAGTGGGTCACAAGATCTTTGGAAAGGGCAAAATACTCACAGTTGAGGGATCTGGTCCAGAAGCTAAAGTCACTGTGATGTTCCAAGGCAATGTTAAAAAGAAGCTGATTGCCAAGTTTGCCAATCTTGATGTTACTGATTGATTTTTAGATACTTTTATATCCTGAAGTAAATAATACACCCATCTATTTCCATTTTCCTGGGAGCATCCTCCGAGAGGATCATCATCGCAAAATATCTTAATCTAAATGAGACTTATTTGCACTTGCGTAAATGAGATTCATTCCTATTTTTGTATTGATAGGAGAACAGATTATGTCTGCAGCAGAAAATCAGCAACTAAAAGAAGTGCTCAGAGAGCATGAACTTAAGGCAACGACTCAACGCATTGCTCTGCTAAAATTATTGGATGCAACGAACGAGCATTTTGATGCCGAAGAGATTTACCTGGAGTTACGCAAGAAGCAAAAAAATGTGAGCCGGGCAACTGTATATCGCTCCCTCGAGTCCCTGGCTGAGCTTGACCTGGTTACTCGATTGGATTTTGGAGATGGTCGCATGCGCTTTGAGCGAAACAAGGATGAAGATGAGCACCATGATCATCTCATATGTGAGGAATGTGGCAAGGTCATCGAATTCTTTAATCTGGAAATGGAAGCCCAACAACTATCTGTTTGTGAAGAAAATGATTTTACACCCTCAACTCATACCATGCACATATTCGGAACCTGTTCTGATTGTAAGAAAACCAGTTAGATGCGGATTTATCTCAAAGTGGTAGTTATTTACATGCTGGAAACATCTAATGTTTAATTTTAAAAGACCACGTCATAAACTTCATATATCTGATGAAAATGACTTACGCCTCAGTGATTTAAAACCCGGTGAAAAAGGTCGTATAATTGAAATTGGGGGAAGTGAGAATTTTCGTCACCGTCTGATTGAGATGGGTCTTACTCGTGACGCGGAAATATGGGTTGATAAATATGCCCCGCTCCGAGATCCAATGGAACTTATTGTGAAAGGTTATCACCTGTCTCTCAGAGGCATGGATGCTCAAAAAATCGCCGTGGAGCGTATAGCCTGAAATGAACTTTAACATTGCAATTGCTGGAAATCCCAATTGTGGTAAAACCACTATATTTAATGCCTTGACTGGGGCAAAACAGCGGGTCGGAAATTGGCCAGGTGTGACAGTTGAAAAAAAATCAGGCCACTACAATCATGCAGATATCAAATTTGATGTTATTGATCTCCCGGGTACCTACTCTTTAGCTGCCTTTTCCGCTGAGGAAACAGTTGTTCGGCAATACCTGGAAAATGATGAAGCTGATGTCGTAGTAAATATTATTGATGCATCCAACCTTGAGCGAAACCTCTTTCTCACAACTCAACTTATAGAATTGGGCAAGCCCCTGGTGCTTGTCCTCAACATGATGGACATGGCCCATGAAAAGGGTTTGCAAATTGATGTAGATACTCTAGCTACCCTTTTAGGTGCTCCAGTAGTGCCTGTGGTTGGTCGCACTGGCGAGGGTATTGACCTTCTCAAGGAAAAGATCCTACGCGTAAGTACCGAAATATCAATGAAAGCTCGCTCAATTGATATTAGCTATCCCAGAGATATTGAAATAGAAATTGAGAAACTCCATCAGCTCATTCAAGAGAATGATGTTAATGACAAGCATAGTAGATGGACCAGTATCAAACTGTTAGAATCAGATAAGCAAAGTCGTGATGAAGTCCGGCTCCACAACAATGGAACTGACATCCTTGGCCAGGCAAAAGTCTCCATTGACAAGATTGAGGGATTATTCAAGGATACAGGGCGAGCCGTCATATCCCTTGCTAGGTACGGTTTTATTCAAGGTGCTCTGCGTGAATGTGTTGTTGAAAGCCTGGTGGATTCCGTGGACTATAGTCGTCAAATAGACCGAGTGCTTACTAATCGCTGGCTGGGATTGCCTATCTTCGGTCTTTTCATGTGGCTTATGTTCAAACTGACCTATGACATAGGGTCCATTCCCATGGATTGGATTGATACCGGTCTTGTTGCTCTCATGAATTTTATCTCTGACTTATTACCAGATAGCATGTTTGCCAGTTTATTGGTGGACGGTGTTATCGGTGGCGTAGGAGCCATTGCTGTATTCCTACCCAATATTTTTATATTATTCTCAATTATAGCAGTGTTGGAAGACTCGGGATACATGGCCAGAGTAGCCTTTATTATGGACCGAGTCATGCACAATATTGGACTTCATGGTAAAGCCTTCATCCCCATGATTATGGGGTTTGGTTGCAATGTACCAGCGATAATGGGAACCCGCATCTTAGAGTCACGTCGAGATAGAATTCTCACTGTTCTCATAAACCCTTTCATGAGTTGTTCTGCCCGTCTACCAGTATACGTCCTCGTGGCAGGTGCCTTTTTTCCCGAAAATGCAGCGACGGTAATATTTTCAATGTATATCCTGGGTATCATTGCAGCTATTGGAAGTGGAAAGCTTTTTAGTCGAACCATTCTGAAGGGTATGTCAAAACCATTTGTCCTGGAATTGCCCCCATATCAGCGTCCAACCCTGCGCTCACTTATCCTGCATACCTGGGAACGTGGATATCTTTTTATCCAGAAGATGGGAACCGTCATTCTTGTTGGATCTGTGATTATCTGGGTTCTGGGGTATTTTCCAACCGAGGTTGAACTGGATAGGGATTATGGGGTCGAAAGAACTACGCTAACACAGCATTACGACTCTGGATTAATGGACCTAGAATCAAAATTCAAAAAATCTGTTGAGAAAGATCGTTCAGGGTATCACTCTGAGATGATCGCCTATGAATCCAGCTCCAGCTATCTGGAACTTCATGAGCAGCTTGAATTATTGAAGGATGAATTATCCAGCGAGAAGAGCAAACAGCTATATAATCTCCGTCAGCAGGAGATAGGAGATATCACAGAGCAAAAATGGATTGGACGCGTGGGCAAAATATTTGAACCCATCGTTAGACCGCTAGGATTCACCTGGCGGGAAAGCGTGGCACTTATCACAGGTTTTGTCGCTAAAGAAATTGTGGTCTCAACCTATGGTGTCCTGTTTGGAGTTGGTGAGGATGTTGATGAAGGAAGTCGGGGTGTGATCAGTGGTTTGAGGTCTTCTGGAATGACGCCACTCGTCGCATTAAGCTTCCTGGTGTTTACTTTACTTTATACGCCCTGTTTGGCTACCGTGGCAGCCATTAAACGTGAAACAGGTACCTGGGCATATACGTTATTCTCAATTGCATATTCACTGGGGCTGGCTTACTCACTAGCTTTTGCAGTTACTTACTTTGGGAGGATGTTTAATTGGCTCAGTTAATTGATATCCTGCTGGTGACGCTTGCTGTCGCGATAGCCTTCTGGTATACGGTTAAGTATTTCTATAATCTGGGCAAAGTTCCTGAAAATGAGTCTATCAGCTGTGCAGGCTGCAATTCATCTTGCCATACAGATATACCTGATAATCCATCGCTAGGATTGCTCAGGAAGTCAAAATAAAACTGGGTCGATCAGTATTTATGAGCTCCCATGCCCAGATAGTCATCTATCTGGTGGGCTACTTCTTTAATCAATTTTGTACGTTCTCGATGCTCTAAGAAGGCACTTTTGAACCCGCTGATGATAAAATCCTTAAAATCAAGCATGTTGAAATTAAAAGTTTCATAGGCCAGCATATATTCATCAACTAGAGTGACCCCGCTGATGAGTCTATTGTCTGTATTCAGACTTAATCTCAATCCATAATCATGGTAAAACTTAAGGGGATGATTGCTCATTTTGCCAATGGTGCCAGTTTGAGAATTTGAAGTCAGACAAACTTCGAGACAAATACGGTGATCATTGATGTAATTCATGAGATCCCCATCTTCTCTGAGACGGGTTCCGTGCCCAATTCGGTTTGCGCCACAGTAGTGTATAGCTTGATGAATGGATTGTGGTCCGTAAGCTTCTCCGGCATGCAGCGTCACATTGACATTGTTGTTCCTGATGAGATAGAATGCTTCTAAATGATCCTTAGCAGGGAAATTTTCTTCTGCGCCCGCCAGATCATAACCAACAACGCCTCTATACTTATAAGCAATGGCAAGTTCAGCGAGTTCGATGGATGATTCAATGGAAAAATTACGGATTCCACAAATGATAACTCCCGTACTGATATTGAATTCATGTTCAGCTTCTCGAAGACCTTTGATAACTGCATCCAGCGATTCCATTGGGGTCATACCCTTGTCCTTGTGGAGAATAGGGGAGTATCGGACCTCAAGATGGCGAACATTTTCAGCTGCGGCATCTTCAGCCAACTCAAAAGCAACGCGTTGTAAAGCATCAGGAGTCTGGAGAACTGCAAGTGTAAATTGAAACTTTTCAATGTATTCTTCCAGATTTTTCACTCGGTTCTGAACAACGACCGCTTTTCTGAGCCCATCTACATCTTTGGCAGGTAATTCAATCTTATCCTTCTGAGCCAGGTCCAGCATGGTCTCCAAACGCAATGACCCATCGAGATGACAGTGAAGTTCTGGCTTAGGAAGCTCTATTAAAAAATCTCTTCGAACCGGTTTCATCAATTTTCTCCGACTTGAGTTCTATCAGCTTTCAATGTGATAATGAACCAGATGGCAATAGCTATGACAAGGATTGGTCCCAGCCAGCCAAAACCATCATAGTTGGGCCACCAATCTTTATCTGCAGTAAGGAAAATTGGCAGAGCCACAAGGATCCCCATAATAGCCTCTCCGGTAATCATTCCAGCTGCTAAAAGTAAACCCTTCTTCCTGGTAGAGTCCGTTGCACCCATTTTGTCACCAAAATGAGCTAACATTCCACCAATGAAAATTGGAGTAGTCAGAGAAATGGGCAGGTAAATACCCACTGCAACTGCCAGGATTGGGATTCTGAAATCGGATCCAATTCGTTCCTGACGGACATCAAGGGCAATGATTATAACACCAATGATGGCGCCCGTAATGACCATATCCCAGGGCAAGTTCCCCTGGAAAACACCTTCAGCCACAGCTTTCATTAATGTGGCCTGAGGTGCGGATAATGTGGGTGAGCCAATAGTGTAGGCTGTGTGTAAAATATCGAGTACAACGCCTAACACGATGGCTGCGCTTAGTACACCAATCACCTGCATGACTTGCTGCTTCCAGGGTGTTGCTCCAACAAGATGTCCAGTTTTTAAATCCTGGAGGTTATCACCTCCAATGGCAGCCGCATTACAAACTACTGCACCCACCATGATGGCGGCAGCAGCACCTTGCAACGATCCAGATCCGAGGATGGCCAGGAGCAGGAGTGACGCGAACAATACTGTGGCCACCGTGACTCCTGAAATTGGGTTGTTTGAAGAACCAACAACACCAGCCATATAAGCGGCTACTGCTGAGAAAAAGAAGCCAAAGACCATCATAATAATGGTGATTAAAATGGCCAACTGGGGTGTAGGCAAGATATCATTATATATCATAAAGACGGGAATCATGAGAACAAGCAGAGCAATAGCCACATACTTAATGGGAATATCATTTTCTTCACGTTTTAGAACTTCACCATTCTGGACAGAACTATAGGCCCTTAAACTGGCCTGAATGCCCAACATGAGCGGTTTGAAAAGCTTAATTAATGACCAAATACCGCCGACTACCATAGCACCCACACCCAGATACCTGATTTTGGTATCCCAGATGGTGTTGGCTGCATCAAGAGCATCACCTTCGTATCCATGAATAGCAGTGTAAATGGGAATAGCAACGAACCATGAGATGAGCCCACCAGTAAAAACCAGGATACTGATATTTCTACCAACGATATACCCAACAGAGATCAAGGCTGGCGACAAATCCATTCCAAAGCCAAAAACAGAACGACCCAAATGAGTCGCCCCTTCCATGGCAGAATGCCAGAGTGCAAATCCTTGTTGCCCAAGTTTCATCAACGCTGCAGTTATGCTGGCCAGGCTAAGCAGACGCAAACCACCTTGAACCTCATCCTCGGCTCCACTGCTCTTGGCATTTCCCGCTTCCAGTACTGCCGCCGTAGCAATCCCTTCAGGGTATGTCAGCTTTGCCTCAACAATCAGAGCACGACGCAGAGGGATTGTAAAAAGAACACCAATTAAGCCACCCACACTTGCGATTTTAGCAATTTCCAGATAATCAAAGGTTTCCCAATATCCCATGAGTAATAAGGCGGGAATGGTAAAGATGACACCTGCAGCCAGCGACTCGCCGGCTGATGCAGCTGTTTGAACGATATTATCCTCAAGGATATTATGCTTCTTGAATAAACTTAAAACACCCATACTGATAACAGCAGCTGGAATTGAGGCAGAGGCGGTCATGCCAGCAAACAGACCCAGATAGGCATTGGCGCCAGCCAGGACCATAGATAGTATTATACCAAGGAAAACGGCTTTAATTGTAATTTCAGGTAATGGCTTACTCACGATATCCCTTTCTTATCTTGATGTGACCGCAAAGATAAGGGAGATTAAAAAGGGGGAAAGTGCTAATTATTCTTAAAACTGAAGGGATTATTGAACGGAATTGTGGTCGTTTTTTACATATTCTCCCATAAGCATATCAAAATATGTCTGCCATTTTAATGTGATTTCATGGGGGGGAAGTTTAAAGCTATGCCTGACACCCCCAACACCTATGGAAACGGCATTGAAGTAATCCATGGTGAATATCGTGATGTTCGCCAGGGACCAGGAGTAAAGCAGGGTCTGCTTGTCCGATAATACCACTCTCTGATTTGAAAGTGTCAAACCCAAATCACCGTTTTCAACGACGGTTTCCTCAGTATTATATCTCACTATTGGCGTATGGAGATGAGCTTTTTCATCCTTTTCAAGTGTAAAAGGAAGCTCGCGATTAAGCGGATAATCCAAAACATCCGCTTCAATCTGTTTTATCCATTGAGTGCTGGAAAGAGACTGGGATGTGCTTGAGGTTGTCAAAGAATAGTCATTGGCCACCTGCCACTCTGTGCCGCAATTGCTGCACTTGAGGCTATGACCGGTAGTGACCTCGATTGAATTGCGAGTATGACACTTGTAACATGCCCATAGTAAGTGTTCCATGCCCCTGGTAATGGCTTTGCTTTTCACAGGACGAAAGATTTTCTCCTCTGCAAAGATGTGGGTTTTGATTTGGTGCTCTAAATTTTTCAAATCCGATTGAGCTTCGACTGGGATTAATGGCTTGAATGAGGTGGTAACCTTCCCTCGTCTACGATTTGGAGCCCATCTAGGCCATATCTCATAGGCACCATCCAAATGAACGGGTAATATGGGTACCTTGCAGTGTTGGATTAATTTCAAAGTCTCTTTAAGGATTGGCAGGGGAGAACCATCTGTGGATCTACCCCCCTCAGGGAAAATGCATACAACCTGCCCCTTGTTTATCATTCTAATCATCGTGCGAATTGATTTTAAATCCTGACGATGTCTCCGCATGGGAAAGCTACCCGTTCCTTTGAGTAAAAATCGCATCAAATGAGTTGTGAAAACATCAGCTGTTGTCACAAATTTTATTTCATAGGGCACAAATATCCCAAATAGGAATGGATCCAGATAGCATTCATGATTTGATACGATTATAAATGGTTTGTTTTGAGGTATATTTTCTGCTCCTTCAACCTTAACTCCATACCAGGTACGAATAATCAGCATACCAATCAGCCACACAAGCTGTGAGCGAAAACTGATTTTCAGATTTTCGGCTACCCTGAATTTCCAATACCAGAAGGGAACATTATTTTTGTAGCGAAGATAGGAAGGACCCAAAGTTCGGGATGCGAGTGATTCCTGAACCAGGAGGAGCCAAAGGAGATAAATCAAAGAAATACCGAGAGAAAGAAATAAAACCCACCAGTTGAAGCCTGTGAATACTAAAAGTATTCCATACTGATAGATCGAGAAAAACCAAAAAAATGGATGCCGTGTTCGGGCATAAAACCCTACATCCACAAAACGAGTAGTTTTTGTCGAGAAGTGGAGTTTTCCATCTCCAAACCTGAGAATTAAAAGATCAGAACTCATCATCCCATATAAACCGATAAGAATGAACATCGTACCCAAGAGCGAACTTAAAGGTTCGGGGGTTGGGTCATTAAACAATCCTATTGATATATAGAGAACGCAAGGGATGATGGACAATTTAACAATCAGGCCCACAAAATTGCGCAATATCCTGAGTCTATTATTCATGGCAAACATTTTAATAGAAATTTGAGAATGTTGATATAGAATAAATCTTAGAATTTTATTTCACAATATGGTGGTTATGACCTTGCCCTCTTAAAGGACACTGAATATATTGGGGCTTGCGATAATTGAACTCGGAACTAGTCTTGATGGTTTTAAGACGTCAAATAGAGTGAAAGCACAAAATATTTTGTGCATTGGGAATCCCATCAAATGAAATTTGAGACAGAATTTAAAAATGATACTCTCATCGTGAGAGTTCAGAATACAACCTTTGACATTCGTGGAGTTAAAGCCTTCAAGCGCGATATTTTTATGGCCATTGCCGAATCGGACTTCAAGAATATTATTATCAATATGGAAAATGTCAGAATGGTTGACAGCACAGGTCTGGGCGGATTGTTATTTGCCAAACGCCAGGCAACCATTAAGGGGGGGGAATGTTTTCTGGTGAAACCCCAGCAAAAAATTGCCTCGCTCATCAAAATATCCAAGTTGGATGATGTCTTCACCATCGTTGATGACGAAGAGACTGCCTTAAAAAAATAAGTGCAAAATTTGCGAATAAAAAAAAGCGACCTAAGGTCGCTTTTTTTTGGTTTCTTTTTGAAAAAGAAACAGGGACAACTAAAATCCGGAAGCGGGGGAATACGACCAGACCGATGTCCCTGTAAAATCATGATAAAAATAGTAGTCAATAGTGCACATGTCAATGATTTAAATTGGAATAATTGAAGGAATATTGTCAGTTAGTATATATATATATCAGGTGACTCATTTATATTGTTCATCTAAAAGGATTCAAAGGGTACACACGACACAGTTAGGAGATAGGCTATGAGAGCAGGGCGGGGTATTTATAAACTTGGAATTTTGGTTTTATTGTTGAGCACAATTTCCTGTACATATTTTAGTGAATATGCAAAGTTGGAAAGGAGTGCTCGGGATTCGTATGGCCGGGCAGATTACGATGCAGCCGTATTTATGTTGGCTCGCAGTCTGCAAATGAGCCAGGATTATGAGAAGAGCCAGATTCTCATGGCGGATGCTTTTCTCATGGCAAATCGTGGTCACAATAATAAAATCTCTGAACTGGAAGCCAGCTCTAATGATTTCAGATATGATGGTCTGTCTCGTGAGTATCAGAGCTTAGTGAATCTACACGATGCAGTCAAAAATTTACCCCCAGTTCGTCATCCCAAAACCGGGTTACTCCTCGAACTAGAAATAATTGATTTTTCACCTCAACTTGCAGATGCCAAGCAAATGGCAGCAGAATCCCACTATGCTGCTGGTACAGCCCTGTCCATCTCTCCTGATTTGTCCCAACAAAAAGCGGCGGCCAAGCAATTCAAAAAAGCTTCCAGCTTTGTTCCAGGATATAAGGATTCTAAATCAAGATATGAGGCAACCAGACAAGCTGGAGTAAAAAGAATCGCCGTATTCCCCTTTGAAGACTTAAGTGGGAAGAATAAAAGGTATGGAGCTATCGAAGAATTGGTAGTGGATCAAATGGTGACCTCTGTAATGAAAGATCCGTCTGCCACGGAATTTCTTGAGTTAATCAGCCGTGATCAATTGGATCGTGTAATTGCAGAACAAAAATTGGGACTCTCCGGCATGGTTAACGAAGAAACTGCCATGGAAGTAGGAGCATTATTGGGTGTCCATGAAATATTGACAGGAAAAATAACCCAGGTTATTTATGCACCGGTACAGACGATTAATAGAGAATATAAACAGGCAAAGCGAGTAGTTGTTAAAACTGAAAAGTACAAAAATAAAGAGGGTAAGACCAAGACTCGCAATGTTTATGCTGATGTTGAAGCAAAGGTCAAACACTACACCCGCACTACCAAAGCAGTGATCAAGGGTTCATACAGGATTGTAGATGTGCGCACTTCAAAGCTTATTAAAAGTGAAGCTTTTGAAGGGAAATCAAATTTTTCTGCTGAGTGGGCGGTTGTAAAAGGGGACTCACGGGCTCTCAAGTCAAGTACTGCAAGACTCGCTCGGCGGGGTGAAACCGTCGCCCCCGTTGGAGGTGAGATGGTGAGCCAGGCTGCCACAGATCTAGCTAAATCTCTGAGTAATTCACTGAAGATTTATGCTCGTTAGATATTAAATCGGAAATTATTCTCAGGATTCATCTGGTTTGAGAATAGAAAAGAGGTAAACGGCGATAAAGGCAATGATAAATGCTGAAAATCGTACGCTTACCCAATCACCGAATAGATCAATTACCGTAAATAATGTACCTGTAACCATTCCTGCAATAACACCAACCCTACTGGTTCGCTTCCACCAGAGTGTCAGTAGCAAAGCAGGTCCGAAGGATGCGCCGAGCCCACCCCAGGCGTAGCTTACTGTCTCAAACACGAGGTCGGTAGATTGCCAGGCCAGATAAAAAGCCAATAATCCGATCAGAATAGTAAGTGCTCGTCCAATAGTAAGCAAGTTGAAGCGATTTTTCAGGGTCTCAAAATAGTTGCCGATGAGATCCTCTGTGAGGACTGTAGTAGAGACCAGTAACTGGCTATCAGCGGTTGACATCATGGCAGCAATCGCACCGGATATAAAAATCCCCGCTACCCACGGATGTAAAAGATTTTGGGCCATAATGGGCATCAATTTTTCTGGATCACTCAGTGAGGCTACTGCGGTTAACTGTTGACCTTCAAAACTCATGCTGCCAGCCTGGAGCAGGAAATATCCAGTGAGTCCAATAAACATGCTACCAAAAAAGGCAGGTACAGCCCATGAAATGGCGATGCGGCGGCTGATCTTGATATTCGAGGCTTTATCAATAGCCATAAATCGCGTAACCAGATGAGGCTGACCCATGTAGCCTAATCCCCAACTCAGCCCGCCAATGGCGGCTGCCAGAGCTGCCATGCCTGCCTTTCCAGCGAAAAGGCTTGCCCTATCAAACTGAAAATCAACGGAAGGGAGAGCACTAATCTCAATAAATGCCACCAGGGGCAATATGACAAGGGTGCCTATCATGATGATACCTTGAACCATATCTGTCCAGGCTACGGCCAGAAACCCACCCATTAAGGTGTAAAAAACGATAATAACAGCACCCACAAGCATGCCCTGCATATGGGTGATACCAAAAGTGACGTTCAATACTTTGCCGGCACCAGAGAATTGGGCCGCTACATAAAATGTGAAAAAGAAGGTAATGATAAGCGATGCCAGAATCCTGAGAATACCGCGCTCATCCCCAAAACGCTTCGCAAATAATTCAGGCAAGGTCAGTGCGTTAAATTCGTCAGTAGCTTCTCTCAAGCGTTTAGCAATAAAGAACCAGGAAAAAATGATCCCGGAAATGCAGCCCACAACTGTCCACAGTTCTAATAGCCCTGCGATCAGTGCCGCCCCTGGCAGTCCCAGAATTAACCAGGCTGATTCCCCTGAAGCCCTTTCCGAAAAGGCGATTACCCAGGGTCCCAGTCGCTGACCACCCAGTGCAAAGTCTTTCATGGATTTGGTGAGGTGTGCAGTGTAAAATCCGACTCCCAGAATAAGCATGAGATAGAGTATAAATCCTAGAGTAACAGGGTCCATGGAGGCGTTCCTTTAGATATGCAGTGTTTTTGTCGGACTACGTGGAGCAAGGTAAAACAAACCATGACATCGAGTAAGCTATTTTCTGCTTGCAGGGGAGATGAGGAAGTCAAATACCAATTGATCATAAAAGCATTATTAGCCCCGCGAAAATTGACTAAATTCAGCCCGAAATGAACAGCCTAATTTTCAGTAAAATACATTTGAAGTGTCTGATCCTGCTTCTATTCATTATGACTTCCGGGTTTGGTCAGGTTGATAGTCTGATAGTTTATCCTGAATTTGACAGCCAGTTATTGAAACTGAAAGTGCCTGACGCTTTTCAACGCAGTAGCCTGAAACTTGAAGTGTTTTCCGATTCATCCTGGCAATTATATAGAGGTGATGAAGTATTGAGTTTTTCACAATCACTGTATCTCCTCGGGCAGGAAAGTGTCCTCGCCGACTATGAAGCACACCTCACCAAGGAAGCTGGATTCTTGAAGGACTTTCGATCGAGACGTGTCTTCTCAGTTATCAGCTCAGTTGGTGGCGCCACTTATCTATCAATTATCTGGAGTAAGGGATGGGTATATCAAATACCCGGTTATGCTGCAATAATTATTGGCGGCGTACGCTATTTTGAGAGTCGGCAGTTTGAAATCAAAGCACTGCGAGAACAGTATTACTTACAGACATTGATTAGTTCTGGCAGGGTACAGAAATTGGTTGATGATTATAACTTCCGTTTATATCAATATTTATCTACTGCGGGAATCCAGTTCAGTGATAGCTAGAACTTTACAGACAGCTTTAGCGTTGCTTTTTACGATCTCTTGCGGTTTCTCGTTTGAGATATATCATAATCCGCCCGAAAAATTCCTGCAATGGTTCCCTGGACAATTGGAAGTGATTTTACCTCACTATCTGGATGAACCTGATTTTGTCAAGCTCTTCATTCGAGAGCACGGTAAGATGGTCTATCAGGAACTAAGTTTTTATGAAGATAGTGGTGCCTGGTACTGTGATATCCCAGCTGCCTATATGAATGGTGATAGTTTGTGTTATTATATTGGTGCCTCATTTGGCCCTGCTGGCCTGGCTGCTTTTCCTGCTGAGAATCCAGAAAAATATCCAGTAAAAGTTCCCTTGTTGAAATTCAAAACAAAGAATCGCAAGTTTGAGCCAAAGCTCGTTCAGGAAGTCATCGTCAATCAAACTGTTACACCCTGGAAGCCAAAACCCTCTCGCAGATCGAATAATTTTCCCGTTTTATACATACCAAAAGCGAATCAGGCATTTATCGAGAGTGGCTACATCAAAATTGTAGGAAATGAGCAGGCTAGCATAGAAGATTTGATGAGATCCATGCTGTATCTTTGCCTCCAGGAAAATGCCGATGCTATCACCAATCTTAGGTATTCCCTCCTTTCTTCCAAGGAAGGCATGGAGACGGTTGAAGGCCATATAGAAATAGAAGGTGTTTACCTGAGAAGACCTCCCAGGAATTGATTATATCCTGAGATGTAATAATTGCCTGAAGCGGGGATTCATTCTAGTTTAAGAGCCTACGTTAATAGGCGAATTTTGACATAACATTTTATTAAAAATAATATCACAGGAGTGCAGAATGCCGGGAAAAGACGAAAAACCTCAAGAATCAAAGAGCGTCGAGGAACCTGTTGATTTTGATAATTCAGAAAGTCGCATGACGTTTTTGAAAGGCCAGCTAAATGATATGCTAGATGGCATCAATAATGTCTATGGTCAAGATCTCATGGACGAACTCCTCAAACGTCTCGAGAAAACGGTTGAAGACTTCAACGGTGAGGTGAGCGGATTAATTGGTAAGCTGAAAGCTGGCAAAATCTTTGAAGAAGAAGCTCCAGTGGAAAGTACTGAAAAGTCAGATTCACCTGAAGACGATGTTCCAGAGGATGATGAAGAGCCTGAGAAGTCTTTCGAAGAGCAAGAGGAAGAAGACCAGGATATTATCGCCCGTATGCGAAAACGTATTACACACGACTAAATTTTAAAAATCTTTCAGTGCAAAATAGGAAACCAATACCCCCATCCCCTCAGGAAATTGGGGATAGAATTGTACGCAATCTAGACCGCGTGCGTGGCTTCCTCAGCATTCTTCAGGATGAAATTCGTGATCCTACCAAATTAGGACATAGTGGGGATCGAAGTGAGTGGCAGAGTCATACCGAAAAACTGGATGTCCATCTGTCTGATTTAAGGGAGATTTTCACTAGAGATGATCAGGACATTGATTCATGACAGATTCTATGAGTGATGTTGCCAGGCTGATAAAAACCTTCGATGCCGAACTTCGAAGAGAACTAAATACTTCACGATCAGGTCTTTTTCGGAATAGCAAAGGTGAATTATTTATCCGATCAAATGTGCCTCTGGGACAGAGCTATTCAGATGAGGTCATTGGTATCTTTGCCGATGCATCAGATCTGGATTTTTACTACAAAATATACTTATCAGAGGAGGGCTGAAATTATTTCAGCACCGATTGGATTGGAATTTGCTTTGCCGATATCAAGTCAAAATATGTGATCATATTTTGGGAATAATTAAATGTACGATGTAATGAGGAGTAAAAGATGGCTGATAAAATAGTCCGAGTCCCAAAGGCAGTCAACGAGCCGATATTAGAGTACAAACCTGGTTCCCAGGAAAAAGCAGAACTATTAAGCATACTTAATAAAATGAAGTCAGAGGTTGTGGAAATCCCCGTCATTATTGGTGGTAAAGAGATATTCACAGGTGAAACATCGACCAACGTGATGCCCCACGACCATAAACATGTCCTGGCAAAATACCACATGGCAGGTAGCAAAGAGATTGCTCAAGCCATAGAAGCTTCACAGGAAGCCTGGAAAACCTGGTCTGTAATGCCCTGGGAATCACGTGTGGCCATCTTCAAGAAAATGGCAGTATTATTAGCCGGTCCCTATCGGCACATTCTTAATGCCGCCACGATGCTTGGACAGAGCAAAAATGCTTTTCAGGCTGAAATTGATTCAGCTTGTGAGCTGATTGACTTCTTTAATTTCAATGCAGAATATTTGCAGGAAATCTATGCCCAACAGCCGGGTTATTCTCCAGACGGGATGTGGAATCAGGTGGAGCATCGTTCCCTTGAGGGATTCGTATTCGCTGTTACACCCTTTAATTTTACTTCGATTGCTGGGAATTTGCCCACAGCACCGGCTTTGATGGGAAATGTGGCACTCTGGAAACCTGCCTCATCGGCTGTGTACTCAGGGTATTTCCTGATGAAGATGTTTGAGGAAGCTGGCTTGCCAGATGGCGTGATAAACTTCATCCCTGGCAAGGGTTCGGTTGTAGGCCCCCAGGTCATTGAGAGTGAACATCTCGCCGGGATTCACTTTACCGGTTCTACTGCTGTTTTTCAGAGCATGTGGAAAACCATTGGAAACAACATTGCCAAGTATAAAACTTATCCTCGCATTGTGGGGGAGACCGGTGGTAAAGATTTCATCGTTGCCCATGAATCAACGGAGATGGAAGTTTTAAGAACCGCTGTGATTCGAGGAGCTTTCGAATATCAGGGGCAGAAATGTTCGGCTGCATCAAGAGTTTATATCCCACGTTCCATGTGGGCTAATTTCAAAGAAAGCTATGTCGCTGAAGTTGCCAAGATAAAAGTAGGTGATGTGGAAGACTTCGGGAATTTTATGAATGCGGTCATTGATAGGGGAGCCTTCTCTGATATCACCGCATACATTGATTATGCAAGCTCACACAAGGATGCAGAAATCATTACCGGTGGTAATTATGATGATTCTGTCGGTTTCTTTATTGAACCTACCACTATTGTCACAACTGATCCTCATTTCAAGACCATGGAAGAGGAAATCTTTGGTCCCGTACTTACCATTTATGTATACGACGAGAGTTGGGCTGATATTCTGGATGTTGTCGATGGAACCAGCCCCTATGCTCTTACAGGAGCCGTTTTGGCCAAAGACAGAGATGCGGTAGAGCTCGCTCTTGAAAAATTGCGTCATAGCGCTGGTAATTTCTATATCAATGACAAACCCACTGGTGCAGTGGTTGGCCAACAGCCTTTTGGTGGAAGTCGTGCATCTGGAACCAACGATAAAGCAGGTTCAATCTTTAATTTGATCCGGTGGATATCCCAACGAACCATCAAAGAGAATTTTCTGCCACCAACAGAATTTCCATATCCTTTTATGGATAAAGAGTAGATAGTCAATTTCCAAGCGGGGAGTCGCATCCCCGCTTGGTTCAATCCATTACATTACTGAAACTATAATCCAATTATGAATAATATTGAGCAACTTGATATCAAAGGTAGAAGTGTCTTGCATAGACCTGCCCGAGATTTGAAGAAGGTTCGTGCCACACTTGTGCTACTGCATGGATATGGTGCAGACGAGTATGACCTTATGGGTCTGGCATCTTACTTTAATCCCGATATCCAGGTGTTGAGTATTAGGGGTAGTGGACTAACGCCTTATGGTGGTGCTTCATGGTTTGATATTGATATGCTCTCTGATGGCACGCTTAGATTTAATATTGATCAGGCCAAAGTGAGCACCCAGGGCGTGATTGAAATACTTTCCCATATGCAACTGGATGGAATAATCCCTGAGAAACAGATTATTCTTGCTGGATTTAGCCAGGGGGCGACCATTTCAAATCTGATAAGCCTGCAAAAACCAGAGCTCCTGCAAGCATTGCTCATCATGAGTGGCCGACTACCAGATGATATGGTTGAGTTTTCTGGCGATACCTCAAGATTTAATCATCTACCAGTTTTTGCTGGTCATGGTACCCATGATAATGTCATTCCCATAGAATTTGGTCGTCAGATTGTATCCTTTTGGGACCCCATCGCTGATCTGGAACACCATGAATACGCTATGGGCCATGAAATTTCCCAGCCAGAGCTGGAACATATTCAAGCGTGGCTTGAGCACGTACTATCCAAAAAGTAAAATAAATCCCACAAATCAGATGTGGAAACCGCCACACAGAACTGGTCATGACTCACTTGGATGACGATATTGCACCTGAATTCCTAATTTCAATTCAATTGCCCATGAGAAAATATTTAATTAGTATTTAAATTGTCACCTTTGCATATATATGGCATCTATAGCTTCAGGAGGAATGATGAAATTGAAAATTATTAGCATATTATTGATGAGTGGAATATTGATGTTCTCATGTAGTGACAATTTAGGTGGAGGGAGTGACACCCCTGTAGAAGTGTCAGGTAAAGTTCAGGGTGGTTATCGCCATCTTCCCGTAAACATGAAAAGTGATTCAACAAAACTGGTTGTATACCGTGGGGACTATGTAAAGTTCTACATTGATGACCAAGGTCATGCCCAGATAGAATATCCACTCGACATAGCTGAATTAGGTGTGAGTGTGGTTCTGAAGGACAACACCTTGGAGCAGCCCTTTTTCAAAATGAAAAAAGCTGGAACTTACCAATTTAAAATTGGTGAGAAGGTTGGCCAAATAGATGTCGTCGAATTACGTCAATCCAATTACCGTGAATTGGGGGCTGAAGAAGCCTGGAAGATGTTGTTGAAGAATCCACCTCTGCTACTGGATGTGCGGACAGCAAATGAGTATAGCAGGGGATACATCAAGGGAGCGGTATTGATTCCCTTGCAGGACCTTCAGGCCAGAGCTGGGGAATTAGAGCAGTATGAGAATCAACCTATCCTGATATACTGTGCCACAGGCAATCGCAGTACTACTGCCTCCAAGATTCTTTTGGATAAGGGCTATAAGGATGTGATGAATTTGCGTATGGGAATTATGGGTTGGGCCAGCAAAGGCTACAATATCCAGTTTCGGTAAAAAAATACTTTTACAAAAAAAAAGGAGAGCAATGCTCTCCTTTTTTTTTATTCAAATTTTGATCCTGATTATGAATCAAGACAACTTTTGCAGGTACCTGCCAACTCAAGATTAAAGGACTCAATCCGAAAGTCATGTTTCTCAGCAAATGATTTAAAGATGGATTGATCAATCAGCTCCACATCATACCACTTGCCACACTTTGAGCAGCGAAAGTGATCGTGCTGTCCCGTATTTCCATCATAGCGTACCATGGCTTCATCTTTGAGTTTAAGAATCCGACCACTCTCAACAAGTTGGTTTAAATTCCGGTAGACTGTTCCCAGGCTGATATTGGGAATTATTTTTCTAGTTTCCTTGTAGACCGAATCTGCATTGGGGTGTACTAGTGTACTCTGTACGACTTGAAGGATGGTTTCTCGTTGATGACTATATCTTTGTTTAATTGGTTCCATATTATCCTAAAAGTAAGCGAAGCACTGCTGAATTCAAGAAAATAGTAATAGTTACTGTTATGTTTAATATTTGGGGTGACGCTGCAGAATACGCCAGGCTGCCGGATACTTATTGCGAATTTGTCCTGTTTTCAGGACATGTAGCCACCCTAGCCCGTACCCTTGATGAACGACCAGATTATACCCTGGTTGGTAATCCTCTCCATGACTCTTATTTATGTGAGCCAGATAATCAAGAGCCTCATCGGATGAAAGTTCGATGCATTGGATGTCACGGGAGAGCGCTTGATTTAGCGCCAACTCGGGAGATGGCTTGAGTTCACCGTGATACACCTTCCCCATATAGAGACCTGAACTTGTAATTCGGAGGGACCGACTGATTGTGAGATAGTCTTCATAAATTGATTTGGGAATGGCATGCCGGTGCTCCTCACGTGTCAGGAAGGTATATCTGTCTGGAGATTGCAGCCATTTCTGGTCTTCGGGTGTTGCTAATTCAGGATAACGGATGGGCTTACGCCTTGATTTGCCCGGCACGGATGGAGAACTAGCCATTCTGAAAGCTGCGATAAAAAATCCTTCACCACTTGTGTGGTGGGGGTAAAACCTATAGCTGGTTTGATCTGGGCCACTTTTGACAATGCCCCATGATTCAGGAATATCCAGAGGTAGAGGCGTTAAGCCAGATTCCTGCTCCAGCCACTCCATATTGGCTTCATTCTCTGCTTCAGAAAAGGTACAAGTACTGTAGATCAGGATACCTCCCTTGGCCAGAGAGGGTAAAATATCAGCTAGGATGCGTTTTTGACGTCGCGAACAAAGTAACACATTGTCTTCAGACCACTCCTTAATGGCTCCAGGGTCTTTGCGCATCAGACCTTCCCCTGAGCAGGGTGCGTCCACCAGGATAAGATCAAAAAAATTGGGCAGTTTTTTGAAATATTTTGGATCGCTCTGGGTTACGATATGATTATCACCACCCCAACGGGCAAGATTTTGACGAAGTATTTTATTTCGGGAAGCAATGATCTCGTTAGCTATGAGAAGGGAGTCTTTTGATAAGAGAGACTGGAGGTGCGTAGTTTTCCCCCCGGGTGCCGCGCTAAGATCCAGGACTCGATGGTTTTGCTCGAGATCGATAACGCCTTTTAGAGCATGTTCCAGAAACATAGATGAAGCTTCCTGGACATAATATGTGCCGGCATGGAATAAAGGATCATTGGTAAACCGGGGTCGAGATTCCAAATACTTCCCCTGCTCGGACCAGGCGATGGGGGCCGTATTGGGATATTGATTTGTGGGCTTCCCTGGATTCATTCGTATAGATATTGGCGGAGGTTCTCTCAGGGCAGCGTAAAATTGCTCGTACTCTTCTCCGAGTTGTCTTCGGAGTCTATTTTCCAAGTGAGAGGGGAGCTTGATTGAAGGATCAGTCATTGTGGAAACTAAGAACAGAATAATAAAAAGAAATCAATAAGGGAGTCCAAAAGCAGGCTTCAGTACTTTCATATTAGCAATAAAATATTTCCGCAATATCTAATTACAGGCATTATATTTGCAGAAGTATTCGCTTAGAGTAATAATTGCCAAACAGCATTAATGATTTGGTGAGTAATTTACTTTAAACATTCTTGTTTTGAGATCAGAATTTATTAAGGAGTTTTGAATATGTCATTGTTAAAAAGCAAATTAGAGGAGATCATCCCTAAATTTCGCAATGAAGTAGGGGAGATAAGAAAGAATCATGGGGATAAAAAATTATGTGATGTAACTGTTGCGCAGGCATACGGCGGTATGCGTGGAGTAAAAGTTATGATTACCGAAACCTCCGCTTTGGATCCAGATGAAGGTATCCGCTTTCGCGGGTTTACTATCCCAGAGCTCCAGGAGAAACTCCCTCACGCTGCTGAAGGTGAAGAACCATTACCTGAAGGGCTATTCTATCTATTAATGACCGGGGAGTTACCAACCGAGGATAATATTGCTGAGATTACCAGGGAATGGCAAGAACGCGGAGCTCTTCCTGAACATGTCTACAAAGCCATAGATGCTCTCCCAAAAGATACACATCCCATGACGCAGTTCTCGGTGGGTATTGTTGCTCAGCAGACTGAATCAATCTTTGCCGCTGAATATCGCAAGGGCATTAACAAGATGGATTATTGGAAGCCTGTCTATGAAGATACCATGAATCTTCTCGCCCGTCTCCCAGCCCTGGCAGCCTATATTTACCTTCGTTCATATAAAGATGGTAAAGTCATTCCTGCTGATCCATCACTTGATTGGGGTGGTAACTTTGCTCACATGATGGGTTTTGATACCAAGATGTTTAGAGAGCTCATGAGAATATATCTGACTATTCACGCAGATCATGAGGGTGGAAACGTATCAGCACACACAACACATCTTGTTGGTTCTACTTTATCAGATGTCTATTATGCATTATCAGCTGGTATGAACGGTTTGGCAGGTCCACTGCACGGTTTGGCAAATCAAGAAGTATTACGTTGGATTATGGATGTAAAAGATCAGCTGGGTGGGGGTGTTCCCACCATGGAAGATTTAAAGAAATTTGTCTGGGATACACTTGCTTCAGGTAATGTCATTCCCGGTTACGGTCATGCTGTATTGCGTAAGACGGACCCGCGCTACTCAGCACAACGTGAATTTGCCCTCAAGCATATGCCCGAGGATGAACTCTTCCAGGTGGTGAGTATGCTGTATGAGGTAGTTCCACCGATTTTGCTGGAGCAGGGCAAAGCTAAAAATCCATGGCCAAACGTAGATGCTCATTCTGGAGTACTACTGGTTCATAATGGAATGCATGAGTATGATTTTTATACAGTGCTATTTGGTGTTTCCCGTGCCATGGGTGTGTTGGCGTCTACAGTTTGGGATAGGGCAATTGGTCTGCCTCTTGAGCGACCAAAATCACTTACAACAGAATATATCAAGTCTATACTATAAAAGCGGGGATCAGACCGATACAAAGCCCTGGGTAAAACCGGGGCTTTTATGTTTTAATACCATCACCTTAAAAAATATTGGGCAAATATTGTTAGGTTGATCTCCGGCCAATAATAAATTTAACGATTAATGACAGCAAATATTGTGGATAGGATTCATGTGTGATCAACTTGGAAATAATTAGCAAATGCAGTTAATAGATACACGGGTACTCATTGTTGAGGATGAGGTAGTTGTTGCTAGCGAAATCAAGCTGAGACTTGAAGCAATGGGTTTTCAGGTTCTTGGAATTGTGAATAATGGCCGAGATGCCATCGCTGTAGCCAGTGAAAATGAACCTGACGTCATCCTCATGGATATTACCCTTAAAGGCACGATGAATGGTCTCGAAGCCACTCGGGAAATCAGACAGGAAACCGATATTCCTGTTATCTTTATTACAGCCCACACAGATACGCCTACGCTTGACTCAGCTCGTGCAGCAAGCTCGCATGGAATTTTCACAAAACCGTTTAGTGATGATGAGTTAAAGGCTGCAATTCAACAGGCAACTATCTCAAAAGTGATGACGAATTATCTGGAAGCTGAGGATAAGAAAAAAGACGACGCGGATAATGCAGAGGGTGAAAAAGAGGATTAAACTCATTTCCAGCTACTGCATCTTATAAATATTTGACCAGGCCTCCCTGGTCTTTTTCAATTATAAAACCAAATTTATAGAAATATCCAGGATGGAGAAATCCTGTGGTAATCATCTTTTTCTTAGCATTTCGCATTCGATTTACGAATTCATTTAAAAGACCCCTGCTGACCCCACCACCTCGATGATTGTCTGAGACCACAAGCTTATCCATGTATACAACCTCTTCTCCCTGGTCTAGATAGAAAAGACCACCAATGACTCTGTCTTTCTTATTTAAAGCCACCAGGAATTTGTGTTCATGGGTGAAGTCGACATCCAGACGAGCCTTTACAAAATGCTGCTGCAGCTGAATGATTTCTTTTGGATGCATCGCTCGTCTAATTCGAAAAGTGGTTCCCTTGCTATCATGACGCGAGATCATAATCTCTACCTCATCCATCGCAGTGGAGCGTGTAGCAATGAGTTCAATATCTTCACTAGGGGGTAATTCAGGAAAAGCCAGTCTTTTAAGAAAAAAGGAACAGTATTCATCCAGCTCATTTGATCCAATATACTGGCTGATTTCACTTTGGAGCGTTCCTCCATCCAAAGAGCGGTGACGCAGGTTACGTCCCAGGAGCGCCAGATAATCTTTCAGCTTTGAATCAGACTCAGAAAATACGGTATCCATAAATAATTGTACTCGAGCGTCAGGGTATTCAGGTTCACTGTCCTGGATATTATAATCTCTATATAGACCCTTCAGGAAATGAGCTTTTGCATTTAAAGTTGCATCCTGATTAATCAAGAGCCAGCGGTGATATCGGCGAATGGCAAAGTAGACCGATTTGGTCTGAAAACCTTCTTCCTCAGCGCTTGAAAGAAAACTGAGGAGATCTTTTTTTCTAAAGGGAGTGATCGCCTTATCAGCCAGTATAGCCTCGAAAAACGCAGGGGAATGTTTTTGTCCCAGTGCTTCTCGCATTGCGTGGTAAACGATATCAGTACCTACATTGAGCTTGAATTTTGGAAATTCCTTTTCGGTAGCCCGAACAAATAGTTTCTCAAGGTTCTCAACAAACTCGAGTTCGGATGAAACCTCGGTGATACCAGAAATGGATACCAGTCTACCACCAACATGGTAGTCATGAATTGGAACCACAATTTTTCCAGGACTTGGAACAGAAATGATCTTCTTGAATCGGGTTCTCTTCCAAAAACTCGTGTAAGTAAGTACTGAGGTCCAAACAAAATGCGGCCATATATACTCGGGTGAAGGCATCTCATCCGAAGATCCAGCCCATTCTGCCTGCTTCAAATATTGTCGTACTGTCAAACCTGAAATAAACTCTTCTGACCAGAGATCTTGCTCGGGTTTATAAGATCCCAATGTCTCAACCAATTGATTGAATTGACTGTCCCGGGCGCAAGCTATCAACCAGAATAATTCAGTATTGACTTGATCTGAACTCAGATCGTCGTTCAAATTGAAGACAAATTTAAAGCTGCCCTCACTACTCTGAATGGTGACACGATAGACTGTTTTTCCATGAGCTCTTCCCAATAAATTGATCCAGATACCCTGAGGTGGGATTTTATCAAGGGATAGCTGCTTGCCCTCAAAGAATAGATACATTGATTCATTCAGGATTGATGTATTGACAAATGCTGATCTGATACGTACCCGGTGCTTGTTTGGGACTGGCTTATCAAATAGCAGAACATCATCCCAATCCAGGGTCTGCTCATGTTGAATTGTGGTGGTCTCTGGGTCCATATCCTGCATGGACTTGGAAAAATCATCATTCAGCGCTGCATAGATTTTGAGGATTTCCTTTGAGATTATACTTTTCACCGGCAGGTTGACACTCGAGCTAATCATGGCCGTTCTGATTGTGGTATAATATTGAGGGAACTGTTTTGACCATGAATACAGAACACCAAGAGCATTTTCAAATAGGATTGAGGATTTTTCAGCCTGGGCTTCTTGATATGACAGCCATTTTAAATAATCGGCAGCCATCTTGACCTTGTGAATATTGATATTGGACCAGGATAAACTTCCTGTGTCCAGGTTAAAGAGTACCTTTCTGCCCAGGGCGTAGGTGACTATTCTTTCCAGATCATTGGCTGGGAAAAGAGCAACAACCTGCTCAACAGCAAATTGCGCCTGCACCAGATCATCAGAACGAATAAGGCGCAGGAAAGCATACCTGACTATATGTCGAATACTTTCATTTGAATTTGAATATATCCGGTTCAGCAATCGATAGCCTGGCTGAGAGGGATGGAGAGTTTGAGAGTAGACCAACATGATGACCGGTTTTAATGCTTCCAGCGAATAATCTGAATGTTTCAAGGCCTTCTCGACTTCAGCTTCGGCCTGTAATTTAGCTTTGTTGGAAAATTCAAGATCTGTCCAGGTGCCGGGTAGGAGGGTGGGCTTCAAGTTGATGGGTTTGATTCTCAAATGAGAGTAATCTAGAAATTCCTCTAACTCCTGGTTCCCTATACAATAGGCGGGTTGTCTTATGAAATCTTCAAATTGGAGTATTTTTCCCTGGAATTGATAGAAAAATGCACCGATTCTAATCTCATCCTTGCCTGGTTCTATTCTCAACGTATGTCGTTTATTCCTATGCCTGAGAATATGGTCTTTAAAAACCAGATCATTTTGTGTCCAACCTCGCTGCAAAAAGACCCAGTTAGGGATTTGGATTTCAAGGTCCTCCATAAAGAAGGATTTATAAGATCGTTCATAAAGTGATTCTACCGTATCCTTAAAATGCTCCAGGATGGAGGCACGCTTAAAGGTTCCCTTTTCAGTCAATTCACCTAAATCTTTATCAAAATTTCGATCGACCTGTCGAAAAGCCACAATTCTCTCAAAGGGAGCCAAAAAGGAGTTCACAGAGTGAATGACATTAGCTACATAATCGCGAACTCTCTGCTTATCTGACCAAATATCCCTAAGATCTTTGTGCTTCTTATTCAACCTCACAAGCGCTGTGTTGTAAGGCATGTGGTCACCCACAATAAAGAGTTGATGAATACTGTCAAAATCCCTGAACATATTCTCAATTTTCTGAGGGGCAATAGTTTGACCCTTGGCATTCTTGTAGATTTCCTTTTTTCGATCAATAATTTCGATCTGGCCATTGTCCAGTGATTGAAAAATATCACCTGTAGTGAACCACCCATCGGGACGATCATCCGGATCAACAGGATTCCAGTAACTACCTGATACATAGGCGCCTCGAATCCAGAGCTCACCATCATCTGCTAGTCTTATTTCCATCCCTGGCAGAGGAACACCCACTGAGTTTTCGATATATCCATCGGTTGGCGTCATGGTGATTCCACCTGTGGCTTCCGTCATACCATAACCACTATGCAGATGTAGATCATGGGCTTGAAAGAACTTGAATACCTCGGGGGGTAGATAGCCAGCAGCAGAAAGCCCCCATTGGAGTGATCCACCTGTAACATCCTTAACTACAGGTGCAATGGTAGTGGATTCATCGTTGATGAAATCCACTTTTGAACCAATGTTGTCATAGATGTCCTGCCAGCGTTTGGGTATACTGATCAGAACAGTAGGTTTGATTGCTTTGAGATCGCTGAGGAGAGACTGAACCCCCTTCCCACTGGAGAAGGTGTATTCAGCTCCCCAGAATATGGAGCCCCACATCTCCAGAAATCTACCAAATGTGTGGAAGAGGGGCAGAAAGCAAAGAAAACGGTCTTTTGTGCCCAGATTAAGCGCGAGACTTCGTGCAAACCGTTTAGAAACAATATTCTCATAAGTGAAAACAATGCCCTTTGGATACCCCGTAGTACCTGAGGTATACATAATACTGGCGATATTTGAGAGCGAGACGGAAAGTCGAATACCCTCCAGCCATTCCAGGGCATCAGCTGAACCCCCTTCATCGAGCAATCGTTTATAGGATTTCACCATTGGGTTGATCGTAGCGACACTGTTGTATGTAATGATGTGTTTAATCGCAGGTAGATCAGGAAGGATACTTTCAATAGAACGTAAATGTTGGGAGTCGGAAATAAAGATTCCTTCAATTTCAGCATGGGCCAGGATATACGCAATTTGAGCTGGGGGAGCAGCGGGTTGGATTGGAACATTCACAAATCCATGGGTAAGGCATGCGATATCGGTTATTGCGACTTCCAGACGATTTTCAGAAATGATGGCAATACGGGGACTGGTGCTACCCATGAGATCGATGAGGGCTGCCGCCAGATGATTGACTGACTGCTGAACAGCAGACCAGGATTGATGCTGCCACTGTCGACCCTGTTTAAAATTAAATAGAGCTTTATTTCCCAGCTGTTCAGCCTTGCGATTAAAGAGATAACCCGGTGTATAGTTAAGCTTCCGCACTAACTCCATTTCGAGCTTAAACCATTCATCTTGAATATGGGATGCCTTAATAAGTGAGGTGAAGGAGGGGTTCCAGCCCTGTTCTAAAAGAAATGTTAGACTTTTACGACTTCCTGCGGCCAGGATGTTGTTACCATATTTAAGAAGATCACGGCACCACGTACCCAGATCATCTGGGGATTGAGTTTCCAAATCTTTAAAATATTGGACCAGGGCAGATTCTTGTTCAAGCGAATCCTTATCCACATTTTCCAGCAGATCATGTAGTGAATATTTCACCGGTATTGCATTCTCCTTTAGCTCTTAACATAGGGTTGTTGATCTTGACTTCCAAATTAATTGCTAGGCGTCATCTGCTGAAGAAAGCAATAATTCAAATACGTTAGAATAATTCTGTATTTGGCGTGCACTCCATAATAAATGTGATGAAATTCATCCGAAAGAGATTATTATCCGCGCGTTGTCAATTTTCACGAAATTTCACATAAATGGCACAAGATTTGTCTCACTAACAGCACAATGAAAAAAATGGTACAAACATCGGATTATTCAGTAACTAGCGTCTCGCTCGCATTTATTGACATGCGGCATCAGGAGAGCAGTAGGAGAACTGAAATCCAACTATTAGGAGGTATGCATGTCTAATCATGTTGCAGAATTTATGGCCGGTGTCCAAGCAAAGAACCCGGCACAGCCAGAGTTTATTCAGGCAGTAGAGGAAGTGGTAACTTCATTGATGCCAGTTTTGGATCGTCATCCACATTACAAGGAAGCAAAAGTTCTTGAGCGAATTGTTGAACCAGAGCGCGTGATCATGTTTCGTGTTCCATGGGTTGACGATTCTGGAACAGTCCAGGTAAATCGTGGATTCCGGGTTGAGTTTAACAGCGCTATTGGACCGTATAAAGGTGGCTTGCGTTTTCACCCAAGTGTTAACCTTGGCATCTTAAAGTTTCTTGGTTTTGAACAAGTTTTCAAAAATGCACTTACAACTCTCCCAATGGGTGGTGGTAAGGGTGGATCAGATTTTGATCCCAAAGGTAAATCTGATATTGAAGTGATGCGTTTTACACAATCCTTCATGTCGGAACTTTTCCGTCACATTGGACCCAATACTGATGTCCCAGCAGGCGATATTGGTGTGGGTGGTCGTGAGATTGGTTTTATGTTTGGCCAGTATAAAAAGCTCAGAAATGCTTTTGAAGGTGTTTTGACTGGTAAATCTCTGAATTGGGGCGGTAGCTTAATTCGTCCTGAAGCTACAGGTTATGGAACTGTTTATTTCGCTCAAGAAATGTTGAAGACCAGAGGTGAAAGTCTCGAAGGTAAGTTAGTCACCATTTCTGGAAGTGGAAATGTTGCCCAGTATGCAGCTGAAAAGGTTTTAGATTTTGGCGGAAAACCAGTCACGTTCTCTGATTCTGCAGGTACTATTTATGATCCAGCCGGAATTGATAGAGAAAAGCTAGCCTGGGTAATGGACCTTAAAAATAATCGTCGCGGACGCATCAAAGAATACACTGATGAGTTCGGTGGTGAATACTATGAAGGCAAACGCCCATGGCATGTTAAATGTGATGTTGCTCTACCTTGCGCTACTCAGAATGAAGTAAACAAGGAAGAAGCTGAAGCATTGATCAAGAATGGTTGCTATGTGGTATCCGAAGGTGCAAATATGCCTTCAATACCTGAAGCTATCGAAGTTTATCAGGCTGCCAAGATTCTTTATGGCCCAGGTAAAGCTGCCAACGCTGGTGGTGTTGCCGTTTCAGGGCTTGAGATGTCGCAGAACAGTCTACGTCTATCTTGGACACGCGAAGAAGTGGATGAACGCCTTCATAACATCATGAAAAGTATTCATACCAACGCACTTGAAACAGGTAAGCGTTATGGCTTTGATGGTGACTATGTTGCTGGTGCTAATATCGCCGGTTTCTTGAAAGTCGCTGATTCAATGATGGATCAGGGTGTTGTCTAAGCACATCATCTCTTAAAAAGTTCGATAAAAAAAGCGCGGGTCCACCGCGCTTTTTTATTATCCAAGATATTTGACTTCAATTAAATAGAAAAACGCAGGTCCACCGCGCTTTTTTTTATGCCCAAAATATTTGACTTCAAATAAATAGAAAACGCGGGCCCACCACGCTTTTTTTTATGCCCAAGATATTTGACTTCAATTAGATAGAAAACGCGGGCCCACCACGCTTTTTTTTATGCCCAGGATATTTGACTTCAATTAGATAGAAAACGCGGGCCCACCGCGCTTTTTTTTAATTATGCTAAACCTTAGGCAGATACTTCAGTGCTGATCTTTGATTTAAAGGCATTGTAGATTTCCTCCAGACGTCGACCCTGCTTTTCGATCGCTTCACTCAGTGAGGGTAGGTTCTCTCCTGGATAGGAATGCCCCGTAGAGATGGTTTTGCAGTATTCAAAACCCTTGATCATATTGTCATAGAAAGCATGGAGGGAAGGATACTCCTTGGGTCCCATTGTTTCCTGAATACGCGACCGGAAGTGATCAACATAGAGTTGAATCTCTTTGGCAAACATGTGGGGACGATCTGATGAAAGCAATTCCTTGCCTCGACCATAGATTTGATCCACCATTTCTTCCAGAGAATAATTCCGATTAAACCAGGAAAGATTTGGTCCTGGACAGATGGCCTGAGGTGATCTTTTAGCAGGAACAATCCCCAGACTGATGAGTGCTCCATTGCCTAGATGTTCACACAGGCAAGCTTTGGCGAGAACCCTATTGATAGCTTCATCTTTTTCAGGTCCAGGTACAAAGTCTGCTTCAATTTCAGCAAGCTTTGGCGTCATATATTCAGAAGATGCAGTGCAAATGGGAAGTTCAGTAAACTCAGTATTCGAAACCAAGAAACCCTTGGGGCAGGCTGAACCTGGTTTCCCCTGCTCATAACGTTTTTTGGACCATTTTTCTGAGCCGGAATCTTTCAAATTGTTGAAGGGTACGCCCAGGGGAGATGCACCACTCAGATAGAGACTATCATCAGTGGAATTCATTAATTGTAAACGTGTCATAGTATCAATTGGAGTGGCTTCAGGAACCAAAAGGAAGGGACTTGCCCAGCCTGTGCGGTCCATACCAAAATCTTTTTCTAATCTTTGAACCTCACCATGGTTACCAATACCACCCTGAACAGTTATCTCAGGATGATGCTCGAGATTTTCAGGATATTCCCACTCCATTTTATCATAGAAGCGTTTTATGATAGGTTGAAATTGAGTCCCTAACTCCGCACGCTTATCTTTGAAATCTTGAAGTAGAATAGGTAATAAATGACCAGGAGACGCAAAAGCATGACCTCCGCAATTCAATCCAGATTCAATTCTGAATTCTGAGATCTCCAGACCCTTTTTAGCCATGTAACGACCTTGAATCATGGCAGATCTGAAATCACTCACTTTAAGCACGATCTTCTTTTTAATTTCACCCTGTTGATCACGATAAAAATCTTGATATTTCGTCATGTATCCATAAAGACTCTGATTGATTCCAGCTGAAAAAACCATGGCTGAATCAAGCTTGCTCTTTGCGTATCCTCGCAGGGCCGCCTTACCATCGGAAAAACCTTCACCAAGTGGTTTCCCATGCTTATCAAGATCAATACGATCCACTTTGACCATGATATTGACATCAATGCTACCTGGTTTCATCCTCCGAGATAACTCCTTAGCAAATTTGTCTCTCAGTTCACCTGGTTTTGTGTCCATGAGATCGTGGTAGCTTTTTTTAAGAGAGCTGGTATCAGGCAACAACTCGAAATAGCGAGATTTTTCATTTTTCTCGAAGAAGGGAAGTGCGCGAACATTTTCCATTTTCATTTCTACAATGTCCTGAACCATATCCAGGTAAGCGGTTATTCGTTTTGCTCGTCCATCTTCTTCATGATGGGTGATACGTTCGAATGGTAAATCATATTTATCAGTATAATATTTTCTCAGACGTTCCAACAGGATATCATCAATGATGGATATCACGGAAGTGATTCCCAAATGGGCCAGCCGAATAGGGGTGTCGATTGAATGGCCAGTTCCCATGACGGGTATATGGAAATTATGTGTTGTATCTGTCACTAAGGGACCTCACAAATAAATTTAGCTAACTATTTCAGTACTATACCCTTATGGAGAAAAGCCCACTAGGTATATGCCTGCTTAATACTAACCCCGATATACAGGAATTCAATAAAAGAATCCCTCCGTAGTCTTAACATTACGGCAACTCCGTCAAGGACCAGGGATAGCGTAGATAAAAAGCCCGTCCATAAAACGGGGCTTCCTATTAATAATTGTGTGCTAAGGTTTAGAAAAAGAATCTAATACCCAAATTTTCACCAAAGCCAAATCCATGGTCACCCATGATAATCAGTGGAGAAAAATTATGCGTCCTCACGCATGGATGCACAGCATCCTGGCCTCCATATGTGACCTTCGCCCTTTACACCATCAACCTGGATGATGAAGGGTTCATCAAAATGAAAATGTTTGAGAAACTTGGTCTCATTGGCAGGTTTTTGCTTCTGAAACCAGTCCAAATTCATTTTCTCAGATAGAAGTCTTGGGGGAATGGTGAAGTAACTGATCCCAAGAGACGTAATATTCTGGAAGAAATGACTTCCAAAGGAAGGGTCAACATACAATTCTGGTAATCCTACTTCGATAATTGATCTGGCATTGGATATATAGTTCCAGGTAACCGGGATGCCGAGCAGGGGATCGGCTGTGCCCCAACGACCGGGACCCACGAGCATGTAAGATTTCTCAGGGCTGAATTCACGGTTCATTACTCTGATTTCTTCAGCAATTTGCCGACTCTTTAGTATCTCGAATTTGTCAATATCGATGTATATCAAATCATGTATCTCAACATTGTCACCATTTCCCAAACAAATTTCACTATGAAAAAGTTCATCTTGCTTCTCAGCATGGGTAATGTCAACGACATGGGGGCGTTCAAAAGTGACCATTGGTCTTATTTGTAAGATGGATAGTTCTGCTGGATCATCTGATTTTTCAGGTAAATTCACCGCGAATTCCATTTCAACCTCACAACCCATTCCCAATTTTCCAAAATCCATCAAATCGCTGAGCATATTCGCCAGAGGCAGGGATTTCCATTTTAGTATATTGGCAAAGGTGATAATGCGAGGACCCGCTTCAAACAAGCTATCTCGAAAACGACCATCCTGGAATGAATACACACTGGCAATCTGGTCCAGGCTACCATGCTCCTCAGCAGTTTTTAGATCGAGCTGCATTAGATTCGAACTTTCACCACTCTCCAGGGGTAATTCGCAATGCGTTGTATCCAATGCGTAGAAGTGATTCTGACTGTTTTTTAAAATGGATTTTTCATCATAAAATTGAGGCTGTACATTGGGTCTTTTAGGACTGAATTTTAGTGCCTTTTCACCATTAACAACCGTACGACCCAAACCGAGAGCCATGGTTGCCATACCCTCTTCACGCTTCATAGCACCCTGGGGGTAGTAATTGAGAGTTTGTAATACCCCGGAAAAACTGGGGTAATAATAATCACCATGCTTCCGACCACAAAGATGTTGGATAACCACTGCCATCTTTTCATCCTCAGGCCGGTTGCCAGTTGATTTAAGATAAGCAATGGCTTCTCTATGGAATCCAGAGGCATACACAAGCTTGATGGCTTCTAGTAATTGGAAGACCCGGGTGTCAAGGGCTGGAGCACAGTTGGGCAGCATATAGGTACTATATATCCCTGCAAAAGGCTGAAACAGAGAATCCTCCAACAGACTGGATGATCTTACAGCCAGGGGACCGGCATGGTGTCCCAAGTAGCTATGGAGCTGATCTGTAAAATTGCCTGGGAAAACAGCTTTTCGGAAAAGATCGTCGACCTCTTCGTTGGATTCAGCTTCCAATGCCTTGAGTCGTAACTTATTAATATCTAGAAATCTATCGTAAATGTCCGTAGCTATAACAGCGAACTGGGGGACGCCTACCTTAATTTCAGGATATTTTTGTGAGAAATCGAAGCGACGCTTATGGGCGGTGAGGAAAGCCAATCCCCTGGCTTTACCTCCGATGGATCCGCTACCTATTCTAACGGCAGTGATCTTTGGATCATAAGTGTCTACATCGAAGTAACCAATATTGTCAAAATGTTGAAGGACTCGTTGTCGTTCAATGGCATCCAGTAAAATCTTGCGAAAATCTTCTGGGTCTTCAAAATCCTCAATATTTACTGGTTTAAGAAAATCAGCAAGATCAAAGTATCCTCGAACAGCCAACCAGTTTGAGAAATGATCTCGTCGTGCATGGTATTCAATGCTCTGAATTGGAACAGATTCCAGAGCAGCGTTTAGGGCATTTAGATGTCGAATTTTCGTAATGGTTTTTCCCTCTCTGGTACTAAATACCAGATCACCAAAACCACAATGCTTGATAACAAAATCCTGTAAACTTTTAATTAGTTGGGGAGAATATTTGGCTATGAAATAGGCGCCTAACTCCTTGGCAGTCTTTTCGTTACTGCCTTCCATAGATTGCATGATAATGGGCATGCTGGTGTTTTTCTTTTGAACAATTTTTATGAACTTTGCGCCTGCTTTTGGATCCAGTACACCATGACGTGGATAACGCACATCTGAAATAACAGCCAGGAGATTATTCTTATACAATCGATACAATTCCGTGGCTTCTTCAAAAGTGGATGCCAGCAGGATTTTTGGTCTCGATCGCATTCTGAACAAACGCAATTCGTCAGTATATTCATGTTTCATCAATTTTTGAGTCGTGTTGATGATCACGCTATATAGCATGGGTAAAAAGATGGAATAGTATTTGGGAGAGTCCTCAACCACGATAATGGCACGGGCTCCACCTTTGAGAATATCTCGGGGAGCATTCATCCGGTCTTCAATGTATTTCACGATCGTGGTGAAGATGTTTGAATCGCCATGCCAGATAAACGTTTTATCAATACCCTCGAGACTATCAACTCTTTGTGTGGCCCACTTATATTCTCGACGATTCGAGGCCAGCAAAATGACTGGAATGGATTCGTGCTTCTTTTTGATCTTGCGCCCAAGCTCAAATGGATTCATATCGGAGATACGTGTCATCGTGATCACCAGATCGTAATGCCGCACTCTCAGTTTTCTCAGAGCATGGTCACCCGTGGAGACTCTTGTGATTCTGGGTGCACTACTCAAATTCATATCCTGGTATTCGGTAAAGATCATTTCACCGAGACGTCCATCCTCTTCCAGTTTGAAGGCATCATAAAGGCTGGAGATCAGCAAGATTTCATGAACACGATGTTGCATCATATCTCTGAAACCGGGGCGTTGCTTGAGTGTGAGAACCTGATTAAACATGCTTTAAAATAGTTGAGATATCCTTATTAAAAATGCTCATTTGATTATTGTGGCGTAAGTCATCTAATTTAGTGTTGATCTTAATATTGGAAACACCGCAGTTTATTTAGGAATCCGCGCGTCCGCATTGTATTCTGATCCACTAAAAATTTCATCAGATTTACACGTATGAGCAGTAGCCGGGGGATTCGTAATATCTTCTTTACGAACTTTGTACACTTGGCACGCTGTTTGTCTTAAATATTTTGTATCAAAAACAAGGGGGATGAGATTGGGAGACAGCTATGAATTTTGGGATTCTGCATGAAAGTCGCTTGAATGAGAGGCGAGTCTGTTTAACACCCAGGGGAGCAACATCTCTCATTAAGAGAGGCCACAATGTTTTTGTTGAATCTGGTGCAGGTGTATCAAGTGGTTTCGCTGACCAGGATTACACAAACAAAGGCGCTCAAATCGTTTTCAGCTCGCAAGAAATTTATGGTCGATCTGATGTCCTTCTAAAACTTTTACCCGTCACTGAAGAATGTCTGGAACTCATGCTTGAAGGTCAGACTGTCCTTACCTTTCAACATTTGTCTGTGAGTTCACCAGAAGTATTTAAAGGCTTAGCCGAGAAAAAAATCACATTAATCGGTATGGAGATCATGGAAGAGGAAGATGGTTCCAGACCGATCCTCAATATCATGAGTGAACTTGCCGGTCAAATGGCACCCATCATTGCTGGAAATTATCTGGGTCGTGATCCCATGGGACGAGGCGTTCTATTGGGGAGTGTCCCTGGAGTTGCTCCTGCATCCGTTGTTATCGTTGGTGCTGGAATGGTAGGCACAAGTGCTGCGAAAGCTTTTATTGGCCTGGGAGCGCAAGTTCACGTTCTAGATAAAAATATTGATCAATTACGTACTATTAAAAATATGCTGGGTGACAGAGTAACTACAATCTATGCCAATCAACCAGCAGTTGAGAGAACCATTGCCTTTGCTGATGTCGTGGTAACATCCATTCTTGAGAGAGGCGCTCAAACACCCCAGATAATCACACGGGAGATGGTCAAAAAAATGAAGAATCTATCTGTCCTCATCGATTATTCTGTCGATGAAGGTGGTGCAAGTGAGACTTCACGACCTACTCTTCTTTCAGATCCCGTCTATATAGATGAAGGCGTTATTCATTACTGTGTTCCGAATGTTACCTCGGGAATAAATCGGACTACGTCCATTGCTTTATCCAATGTATTGTCTAAGTATCTTATACAGATAGCAGAGATGGGCATCGAAAAGGTGATGAAAGACTCCCACGTCCTCAAAAAGGGCTTATACACCCTTCAGGGACGAAATATGCAACCCGTCCTTAATCGCTTATTTGGAATCAAGATATAATGGCCTGGACTGAAAACTACCGCTCACGTATAGGAACTCCTGAGGAGGCCATGGGTCTCATAAAATCTCGAGATTCCGTCTATCTGCACGCCGGAGCGGCCACTCCTCAGCTTTTTGTTGATGCCTTTAGTAAGCGTGTGATGGAGCTGGAAGGTGTAACAGTCAGTCATATCCTGTCCCTGGGTGACGCAAAATATGTTACGCCTGAAATGGAAGGCCATGTCCGCCTTAATTCTCTGTTTACTGGAACAAATGTCCGAGAGGCAGTGAATGCTGGACGGGCAGACTGGACACCAATTTTTCTTTCAGAAATTCCTGGATTGTTCAAAAATGGTCACATCCCTGTGGATGTGGCGCTCATTCACGTGAGCCCACCCGACTCACACGGATTTTGCAGCTTTGGAGTGAGTACGGATACAACGATCGCCGCCTGCAAAGTGGCAAAAATTATTGTCGCCATGGTGAACCGGCAGATGCCACGAGTCCATGGAGATAATTTTATTCATGCCTCTAAGTTGGATTTTATCGTTGAGGCAAATGAGCCACTTTTTCAAGCTGCCAAAGTCGAACTATCTGAGCGTCATATGCTCATTGGAAAATATATCGCCAGTTTGATCGAAGACGGCTCAACCCTGCAAATGGGTATTGGGGCTATACCAGATGCAACCCTGTTTTATCTCAAGGAGAAGCGGAACCTGGGGATTCATACTGAAATGTTCAGTGACGGTGTCGTCGAGCTCGTTGAATCAGGTGTGATTAATGGCGAAGAAAAATCGCTACATCCTGGTAAGGTGGTTTCAAGTATCGTCATGGGCTCTCAACATGTCTACGATTTTATCCATGAGAATCCCTTTATGGAATTTCATCCCACAGATTATGTGAATGATCCCTATATCATTGCTCAGAACAATAAAATGGTGGCCATAAATTCATCCATCGAAATTGATCTAACGGGTCAGGTATGTTCAGATTCCATGGGACGTACCAATTTTTCTGGCATCGGTGGCCAGGTCGATTTTATGCGGGGGGCTTCCCGAAGTATTGGTGGGAGACCCATTATCGCCATGCCGTCAACTGCTAAACAGGGAACTCAATCCCGCATTGTATTAGATTTGAAACCTGGTGCCGCAGTCACCACCAGCAGGGGGGATGTGCATTATATCGTTACCGAGTTTGGTATTGCCCATCTGCATGGAAAAACATTAAGAGAAAGAGCCAAGGCTCTTATAGAAATAGCTCATCCAGATTTTCGTGAGGAATTGGAGCGACAATCATTTGAGAGCAAACTTTTACATTGAGAAAATATGAATCTTAGGAGGTTCTGAATATGGCTAAAGCTCGTGGACTAGTTGCAGTCAACATCGAGGAATGCAAAGGGTGCAATCTCTGCATCGTCGCATGTCCCGTGGATGTGCTGCACTTAGCAAATAGTTTTAATACGCATGGTTATAGTCCAGCTGAATATGATGGTGAAGGTTGTACGGGTTGCGGTATCTGTTTCTATGCTTGTCCAGAGCCAGGTGCAATTACGGTGTATAAGAATTGGGCTGAGGCTCAGGAAGCCTATATCTGCCAGACCAAGAATGTAGCGAGCAGATTGAAAGTTACCGATTCGGTGAAAGGACTGGCAGAATGTGAAGCCTGCGGTCAACAAGTTATTCTTAGCAATTTAAGAAATCTAAGTTTCGCGGAGTAGATTATGGCTAAACAATTTGTAAAAGGAAATGAAGCGATTGTCAAAGGGGCTATTTTAGCCGGTTGCCGCGCTTATTATGGATATCCCATTACCCCGGCAAGTGAGATTGCCCATGCTGCTGCAATGTATATGCCTCTGGTGGGCGGGACCTTCCTTCAGGCCGAAAGTGAAATAGCTGCCATTAATATGGTTTATGGTGCTGCAGGAACCGGTATTCGTGCTATGACCGCCAGTTCCAGTCCTGGTTTTAGTTTAAAGCAGGAAGGCATGTCATATTTGGCTGGTGCTGAACTCCCCTGTGTGGTTGTGGATATCATGCGCGGAGGTCCTGGTTTGGGAAACATCGCCCCTGAACAAAGTGACTATCATCAGGTGGTTAAAGGGGGTGGCCATGGGAATTACAAAAATATAGTTGTAGCTCCTAACTCTGCTCAGGAGATGTGTGACCTCACCATGCTGGCATTCGATCTAGCCGACAAATACCGAAATCCCGCTGTTGTTTTGGCTGATGGTTTTATTGGTCAGATGATGGAGCCAGTCGATTTCCCAGAACCGGTGGAAGAGTTTGCTGAGAAGAAATGGGCCATACGCGGTGTGGATGAGGATCGAATGAACCTTATCAGCTCCATAGAGCTTGATCCAGATGACCTGGAGCGACACAATCAAAAACTACAACGCAAATACGAGATAATCGAAAATGGTGAAACCCGTTTTGAAGAGTATCGTCTTGATGATGCAGACTTTATTGTGGTTGGTTATGGAATTGTTTCTCGCATGGTTCATACTGCCGTTGATCAACTGAGAATTGAAGGTGTAAAAGTTGGTATGTTACGGCCCATAACACTTATGCCCTTCCCAACAAGGCGTATTACCGAGCTGGCCGCTATGGATCATGTCAAAGCATTTAGTGTGATTGAACTGAGTAATGGACAAATGGTTGATGATGTTCGATTGGCTGTTAATGGCACAAAGCCAGTAGAGTTTTATGGTAGAATGGGTGGCAATGTCCCATCCATTAAAGAGTTGGTTCATGAGATCAAACGCATGATGAGGGTACTATGAGCGTCAAAATATTAGGTAAATCAGAGGGCTTCTACGACACTTACGAGCGGCGTCCTGGAAGCAATAAAGAACAAACCCACTATTGCCCTGGTTGTGGTCATGGAATCCTTCACAAACTGATTGCTGAGGCTCTCACAGACTATGAGGTTGCTGAAAATTGCATATTTGTAAGTCCCGTGGGTTGTAGCGTCTTTGCATATTACTACTTCAATGCCGGAAATATCCAGTCAGCTCATGGCCGAGCTCCTGCAGTAGCTACCGGTGTGAAACGTGCCCTACCTGAATCCATTGTCATCTCATATCAAGGTGATGGGGATCTGGCGGCCATAGGTGGTAATGAGATTCTACATGCTGCCAACCGTGGTGAACCCATGACTGTATTCTTTGTGAACAATGCCATTTATGGAATGACCGGGGGCCAAATGGCTCCTACAACACTGATTGGTCAGAAGACGACTACCACTCCTTATGGACGAACTCTGCAGAACGAGGGTTACCCTATCCGCATGGCAGAGATTATTGCCAGCCTTGAATCACCAGTGTATGTGGAACGAGTTATGATGGCCGATGTGCGTTCAAAAAATGCTGCTCGCAAAGCGGTTAGACGTGGTATAAAAAATCAAATCGAAAAAAAGGGTTTCTCGTTTATTGAAGTGCTGTCCACCTGTCCTACAGGTTGGAAGATGACGGCGCCCCAGTCTGAAGAATGGATCAAATCTACTCTGATGCAGAACTTTCCGCTGGGTGTATTTAAAGATATTGCCCAACAGGTTGAACCCTTGGATTTAAGTCAGAATCTTGCTACCCCCGCCAGAGTACCAAAACTGATTGGTCTGGATCAGGAGAAGGTAAATTTCGACTCAGCCTCGATGAAGCTCAGTGAGACCATTGACCAGGAAATTAAAATTGCCGGCTTTGGCGGTCAGGGTGTTCTCTCCCTGGGTGTTTGGCTCAGCGAGATTGGTATGCGACAAGATCTGGAAGTGAGTTGGATTCCTTCTTATGGTCCTGAGATGAGGGGGGGCACCGCAAACTGTCACGTCAAATTGTCCCGTGAGGCTATTGGATCACCTCTGGTTACCCATCCGACAGTGCTGGTTGCCATGAATCGACCCTCCCTTGAAAAATTTGAGGACGATGTTATTGAGGGCGGTGCCATTCTGTGGGATAGCTCGTTGATTGATATTGAACCAAAGCGTAAAGATATCACCAGAATACCTATTCCTGCAACTGAGATTGCCAAAGAATTAGGGAACACAAAAACCTCGAATGTTGTTATCCTTGGTGTACTGGCGGGATACTCAGATTTTCTAGATCCTATGGTGGTTCAGCAGGTTCTACCGCTTATCTTTAAGAAGAGACATCTATTAGAGATTAATCTGAAAGCTTTTCAGAAAGGTCTCGAACTGGGGAGGCAACTCTCAGACTAATATCCTCCTCAAAAATTTGGAGGTCACAACATGAAGTATTCCAAAATTTTAGTACCGACTGATTTTTCAGAGTCTGCGAAATATGCGCTACCATTCGCAGTTGATCTGGCGCAAAAGTACCAGGCTAGCCTGCATGTTTTGCATGTCGTGGAACCCATCGTAGCTCCTGTTGATTTTGCCTGGGGAACCTATAGCTATCCAGATATTGAGAAACAGCTCAGCGGATATGTTGACGAATCTCTGGCAAAGATAATGGAGGAGCAAATTCCTGCGGAAATCAAGAGTGATTCAACAAATCTGCATGGGAAACCCTGGCGCGAGATTGTCTCCTTCGCTAAGGAACAGGGGATGGATCTCGTCGTGATGGCCACCCATGGTTTAAGTGGGTTCAGTCACGCTTTATACGGATCAACTGCTGAAAAAGTTGTCCGCAAATCCCATTGCCCGGTCTTGATTATCCGTCACCCTGATGTAAAATTCGAGATGCCTTAGATCAACTTGTCATCTCATTGAGAATTGTACAAAATCAACTCACCTCAACAGTCACTTTAAACGTGAAACATTGATTAATTTGCATAAAAACACTTCATAAGGTCCCTGCTATGCACTGATACATAGGTAGTTACCGTATTCTACTATAGAGCAATTGGGTGTGATTAATGCACCATTCTATCAGGACTATATACTCAGATCACCTTGTATAAATAGCAATTCGTTTTAGTATTTATTCGCCTTTATTCTATCTTCTCCGCTTATGAATGACACCACAAGGGACAATCAAACGCATCATCTGATATCAAGTCTTGAGCATATCTATCAGCTCAAATCAATTCCAAGATCTGGATGGTTACAGTCGGGAATTGATGAACTTGGTGTGGAATCCATTGCTGCCCATAGTTACGGGATGTCAATACTCATACTCCATCTACGCTCTGAATTGCAATCGGCTGGAGTGAATGTTGAACGAGCATTAAACATGGCTCTCGTGCATGATATTGCTGAATCAATTGTGGGAGATATGACTCCACAGGACAATGTTTCGGAAGGGGCGAAATACGAAGCTGAATCTGTCGCATTTGAACAGATTGTCAGCGGTGTTCAACAGGGAGAATACTTCCTGGATCTCTGGGAAGACTTCGAGGCTATAAAATCTCCTGAGGCAAAAGTGGTGAAGCGTATTGACAAATTAGATATGCTGATTCAAGCCTATCTTTATGAAAAGAAATATGAAATAAGACTCGATTCTTTCTGGGAAAATATGGACGAATTGTTCAGGGAGAGCGAATCTGAGTCCATCTATACCTACATACGCTCAAATCGATTTGAATTAAAAGGGAACGAAGCATGAGGATGGTTGTTTTTGGAAAACTGATATTATTAGCATTATTAATAATCAGTCCGGTTATGGCTCAAATGCATGGTAGTATTAGTGAACAGGCTGCCAGCGATCAAATAGTCAGCCATGAAGGGGAGATGCATCAGGATGCAGAAGCTGGGCATCATAGCAGTTTGCCACCCGTTTGGTTAGTAGCTCCATTTATTATTTTGTTGATGATGATTGCTACGGGTCCACTTTTTTACCCCCATCTGTGGGAACATCATTATCCAAAATTTGCCATCACTCTGGGCGCTATCGTGGCCGTTTATTATGGGTTTCTGATGGATCATGGTGTGCTCAGTCTCATGCACACGCTTGAAGAATACATAGCATTTATTGCTTTGCTTACCGCTCTGTTTGTGGCTTCTGGTGGAATACTTGTCAAATTTAATGCAGCCGGCAAACCCTGGATAAATGGACTCATCCTTCTCGGGGGTGCCATACTCTCTAACTTTATTGGTACCACGGGAGCATCCATGCTGCTCATCAGACCATTCATGCGTTTAAATGAAGGTCGACTGAAACCCTATCACATCATCTTCTTTATCTTTATTGTAAGTAACATAGGTGGTGGTCTCACTCCCATTGGTGACCCCCCGTTGTTTTTAGGATTTCTTAAGGGAGTGCCTTTCTTTTGGGTGATTGGTCATGTTTGGCATATCTGGCTGGTCACGACCTTGTCTGTGATCGGTGTTTTTATGGTATTTGACATGAGAACCCCTGCCAGCAGTGTTGTACCTAAAGAAGGTAGGACATTAGAAATTCATGGTGGGAAAAACTTTATCTATTTGGCAATTGTCATCATTTCAGTATTCATGGACCCAGCTGTGATAGATGGTTTCCCCAGTTTACAGAAAATGTTCCATGTCCCTTTTGGAATCAGGGAAATCATCATGTTCAGTGTTGCCTTCATCGCTTATAAAACAGGGGATAAGGAAGCCTTAAAAGGAAATGAGTTCAACTTTGAACCCATAAAGGAAGTCGCCTATCTATTTATTGGTATCTTTGCAACCATGATCCCCGCCCTGCAGTTGATTGGGGCATATGCAAAGGATCATGCAGCCGAATTTACCGTCACGCGCTTCTACTGGTTTACGGGATCACTTTCAGGTGTTCTGGATAATGCACCGACATATTTAAATTTCCTGGCTGGATCCCTGGGTAAATTTGGTCTGGATATTGGTTCAATAAATGATGTGCAGCATTTTGCTGCTGGAGTTGATTCACCTGTCGCCGGAGATTCAAATTCAATAATTTACTTGATGGCTATATCTGTAGCAGCTGTGTTTTTCGGTGCCATGACCTATATTGGGAATGCACCTAATTTTATGGTAAAAAATATTGCAGAGCAGGCTGGCGTTGATGTACCCAGTTTTCTGGGCTACATCTTCAAATATTCTATTCCCATCCTGCTGCCGATCTATTTTATCGTCTGGTGGGTGTTTTTTAATCTTTAAAATTTTATAGCAGGAGAATAATAATGAGTAAAACCATTCAGCAGGCAACCGATGCCAAGGAAACGGGCTTCTTAATTAAAAATTCAATCTTTCTCCCATTCCATTTTGAATTATTAAGCGTCTGGATTGGTAAAGATATGTCGCTTTTGTCAAAACCTGAGCTGATTACCGACTTTAGCTATAAAAAGGGTGAAATATTTATTAGAGAAGGTGAAAGTTATACCAATCTCATCTTTGTTAATCACGGTGAGTTAAAACGAGAATATGGCCACTATAAAGGTCACATCATTCTTTATTGCACTGAAAAGGGAGATGATATCTTTGATAAAACCCGTAGACATTATATCAAATTGTCTTTTCACGATGATAGCAATAATGTTTATATGGAATTGATAGACGATCCTTTTAAACTTTAGGTAAAATGTAAATTCAGCCCGTGGAGTAAATTGAATTGATCAGTGCAGCTGTAACAGGATGCCTACTGTTTTCTGGAATTCTCCTGCAATTCTCTGGAAGATTCATCTCAGCCGCCCGGCAGCACCAATTAGCATTTGTATCAATAATCGTTCTTGTTGCAGGCATTTTTCCACAACTCTACTTACCGTTGGTTGCCCCAGGCATAATTTTCCATCTTGGTCTGATGCTTTTTTCACTACACTTGAGTGCCTATTATTCAGGAACCTCGAAGAATTCAGCTCATATATATTCGTTAATCCTCTATCTGGCTACAGTCGTGCTTGCTCCAGTATCACTCCAGCTGTTTATTGAATGGAGCTTATTCAGGTTTCTTATCATGGGTGGATGCTGGCTGGTCCTCCTGGAGCTTGAAAGAACTGTAGCAGATAACTCTTATTCACTCAGCACCGTTGAGAAGAACCTCTTATGGGTCTGGTTCGTCTCAGCTGTAATGGGTTTGTGGGAGCGTCAGGTTCAATTGCTCCCCGATCTATTCTTTCTGATCATCCTTGTGGTCCACCTGGAAAAACGATGGCCTAAATTAAGCGTTCCAGCACCCCTGATTGTCCTCTATGGCATATTAATGGTCTGGTATGGACATTTCACTCTTTCAGGCATTCCTGGCCATATGCTGGATATATCAAACGTTTATCCACCCTCAAATACACAACTTATCCTCATTGGGTTAGCCATGATTGGATTGCTGGTGTTTGGACTCCGCAGCAGGAGTATTTCCAAGCAATTTTTGTATTTATTCCTTGCTCAGGAAATGCTATTGGTGGGAACAGGTCTTGAGAATTTCTTCCAGCCATCACAAGAACTGATAGGGTTGCTAAGAATTCTTCTCTTCGTCTCATTGGTAGGCCTCTTTGTCATGATAGAATCCAAAGAGAATGAGGGCTTGGACAAAGGGAGGCTATCCGGATTGGTATTTGAGCGTCCGCGATTCACAGTCAGTGTAGTACTTGTCTCACTATTTTTTGCATTTTACCCACTGGTATATATTGCCGGTGATTCCTTCACCGTGCAGGCTATGCTCATTGGAATTGTAGTCGTGAGTGGGGGATGGACAGCTAATCTCATCCAAATCCTTTTTACGCGGGTGGATCGCAGCTATCGAATTCTTAGACCATCTCTATCCATTTGGTCTTCAGTTGTATTTACTATCTTATGGGCAGCGGTTGTACTGCTGGAGATTGTAAGTAGAAATATTTTAAGTTGATGGATGTTATCAAGAGAGGTAATTCACGATGAGACTCACAAAAATTTATACGCGCTCAGGGGATAAGGGAAATACCCGCCTGGCAAATGGCGAAGAAGTCTCGAAGGACTCTCTACGGGTAACCGCTTATGGAGAGGTCGATGAGCTGAATAGTGTCATCGGTTTTGCACTTACCCAAGGTCCTGATACAACGCCTGCTCAGTTTCTGTCTGATATTCAACATACCCTATTTGACCTGGGAGGTGAATTGGCCTCTGCGGGAATGATTACAAGTCTTGTTTCGCCACAACAGGTGAAGGTTCTGGAACAGCATATCGACGAAATAAATGCTGATCTTCCTCCCCTAGATGAATTTATTCTGCCTGGCGGATCAACCCCTGCAGCAGCGCTACATCTCGCCCGCACTGTTTGTCGCAGGGCAGAACGCGCTATTATCACTTTGGATCGAACTGAAGCAGTTGCTGCTGAAATCATCCAATACATGAATCGTCTCTCAGATTTACTATTCGTCATGGCTCGCTATGAAAATCATCGCGCTGGTAATCAAGAAGTCTATTGGAAAAACCCGCGTAAATAATACTTAAAATCTGATTTAATTATTGATAATGAATTCCTTTGCATATCGGAATGTATGAAATAGATTACATTGTGAATGAAATAAAATACATAATGATAAAAATATACTACAATATGATTGAATTACTGTTCATTCAGAGCAAGAAAGGGTATGAAAAATGAATGTTTGGTTAATTGTAACATTGTCGCTGGGATTTGTTGTCAGCGCTCTGGGGATTTATCTCGCCGTAAGAACGCTGCAAAAAATGAGGACGGGTCAATTTAATAGTGAAGGAGATGGAGCTGCTGATGACGTCTCAATGGCAATCATACAGAAACGCTCATTGTGGAATATTTTATCCATGTTCATAGGTATTTGCATCATGACCTGGTTATTTTGGGGACACTCAGTTTCAGATTTTTTCCAGAATACATCACTGAGAATCAGTCTCACAAGCGCCCTCACGCTCACACTTCTCGTCAACTTGTTTTTGATGCTACCCACTTCCAAGCGTGGAAGCTGGTCCAAGATGTTCGATGAGCGAGACGAACTTGTTCTGCAGAGAGCAGGTGCATATCAGATATCGGGGATCCTGCTTCTGAGTGTTGTTTGGACCTTTGGTCTCACAGAATATTACTGGGATGCAGGAAGTATACCCATAGCTATTCCCTATATCATGTTTTGGTCAAATCTTCTGATGGTTTTCTTTAGCCGGTCTATCGGAATTGTATATGGCTATTGGTGGATTGATCGCTATGGGAACTGATATTATACTCAACAATATCCGCAAATGCAGATTTGAGAAAAATGAGATGACTCAGCAGGAATTAGCTGATGCAGCGGGATGTACGCGCCAAACAATTGTTGCCCTGGAAGCTGGACGCTATACACCATCCCTGGGTCTGGGGTTTCGTATCGCTCGAATATTTGACAAAGGATTGGAAGATATATTCGAATATCGTGAACCTTAGAGAATTGTCAACTCAGATTTTATGATATAAGCATGACCCATTACCTCATCCTCAATAAATCGAGCAATCGATTGAAATCTTGAGTCAAGATAGGATCTGTCTGTTGAGAGCATAGCAACAGCGACTGATGCATGTTGCCACTTGTCCAGATGGTCAAACTCAGAAACTGAAACATTGTAACGAGATCGTAGTCTATCCTTCAAGCTTTTTATCACACTACGCTTTTGCTTCAAACTCTGAGCAGCAGGCAGGTGCAGTTCAATCTGTAAAATGCCAGTGAGTAACATCGAAGAGCCTCATCCTGATTATCTAAAGTCTGTGTTTGAACAAACTGATTTCCGCTAGAATGTGGGGGTGGATGCTGGGATTGGCTGCAATGATATGACCCGCAGTCAAATCCAGGTCCTCACCCCGAGGTCCTGATACGAGACCTCCAGCCTCTGTTACCAGCAAGGCACCAGCAGCAATATCCCATGGTTTTAAACTAAATTCCCAGAGTCCGTCCAATCGACCACAAGCCAACCAGGCCAGATCAATTGCAGCTGAACCGGCTCGTCTTAGTCCCTGAGTTTTTCCATAGATTGAAGTCCAAAGCTCCATATTGAGCTTGAAATAATCATCGTTAAAATATGAAAATCCTGTAGCCAATAGGCATTTTTCCAACTCTTGAGTTTTGCTCACTGAAATGGGCTCCTCATTAAGAAAGGCGCCTCGGCTCCTACCTGCGGTGAAGAGCTCTTGCCGATTTGGATCATAAACTGCTGCTGCAAAAAGTTTATCTTCAAAAAGAATCCCTATGGATACGGCGAAGACCGGGAATCCATGAACAAAATTTGTGGTCCCATCGAGAGGATCAATAATCCATTTATAGGGGGACTGAGTCAATGTGGCTCCACTACCTTCTTCGGCCAATATCTCATGCTCAGGATAAAGTCGATTAATCTCCGACACGATATAGTTTTCAGAGGCTTGATCCACCTCAGTCACCATATCGCGGGCACTCTTGTATGAGATGTGTCTTTCATTTGAGCTCAAGGTGAGGATGAGTTCACCGGCAGACCTGGCAATGGAGCCAGCGTTTCGAATGAGTTGGTCGTGAAAATTGGTCATGGAACTCGCTATTTAGTAAATAGATTTATCTATAAGGGACATGTTCCTGATTGAAGTATTCTGCACTCATCGTCTTCAACTTTTTGGACAGTAAAATAATTGCCACCAGGTTGGGTAGAGTCATGAATCCCAAGGCTGCATCTCCAAATTTCCAGACTGCATCCAGACCAGCAATTCCTCCCAAAAAGACGAAGAAAACGTAGACTGATCGATAGGGAAGAATGGCTTTGGGTCCAAACAGATATTCAGTGGAACGATCACCATAAAACGACCAACTAATTGCAGTTGAGAGCGCAAAGAGCAGAATAGATATTGTGATAATCTTATCACCCCAGCCAATCATCCAGTTCAAGCCTTCCTTAAATGCAAAAGAAGTCAATAAGCTGCTATTCAAGAGTTCACGTCCTTCGAAAACACCTGATGCAACAATTGAATCGGCCAGGGTTGCATCATCGACGCTAATCCGTACAAAAAATTCTGTGTGTTCCCAGGCGCCCGTAGAGATGATGGCCAATCCAGTTAAGGTACAGATAAGGATGGTATCGATAAACGGCCCCAGCATGGCTACAGCACCCTCACGTACGGGTTCATTGGTCTTGGCAGTGGAATGAGCAATTGCGGCACTACCCTGACCAGCCTCATTGGAGTATAATCCTCGTTTAATACCGTGGAGCATCACCAGCAATACACCACCCCCAACGCCACCTGCCATGGCCGGAGGATTAATGGCCATTCTGAAGATCAAGCCAAATGAATTTCCAATTTGATCAAAATGAGAAAGAAGAATAAGCAGAGCAGCAGCAATGTAGACTCCTGCCATAATGGGGGCGAGGTATCCAGTCACTTTTCCAATACGCTTGATACCACCAATAATCACCAAACCCACCAGAGTAGCCATAATCAAACCGTTAATAATTTGTTGCACAGAAACTTCAAATCCTTCGAAAACTCCGTGTTTAAGGGTAAGCCAGTGTGTTGACCCCACCAGTTGAGATACTTCAGAGTAAATCTGATCTGAAACGGTGAAGGACTGGATCGCATTACCAGTTGCCATGGAACAGATGATGGTGAAGGCAGCGAATGCCACTGCCAGCCAGCGCCAATTCTGCCCCAGACCATTTTCAATAGTATACATGGGACCACCGGCAGTGTCGCCGTTGACATCCATTTCTCTATATTTTAGGGCGAGCGTACTTTCAGCAAATTTCAAGGTGGTGCCAAAAAAAGCTGTGATCCACATCCAGAGCAGGGCTCCAGGTCCACCATAATAAATGGCAATTCCTACACCGGCGATATTTCCAATTCCAACCGTGGCTGAAAGGGCTGTGGTTAATGCCCGGAAATGATTCAGATCGCCTTCATCCTCAGGGTTATCATAAATACCCATGGTGACTTGAACCCCATGCCAGAAGCGTTTGATCTGAGGAAAGCCAAGATATACAGACACATAAATTCCCGAGCCAACCAGAGCCATTACCATAAATGGAACCGCTCGCTGGGAGGGAAAAGACCAGATTGCATCGAAGAAATCAACCCCGAATGCATATAAGAAAAATGAGATTGTTGCAAATGCAAGAATACCAGCAGTAGATCGTTTCATGAAAAACCCTTCTGTGAATAACAAGTGGTAGTTATTTGTGGCTTTATTTTAAAGCGGATCAGATAGAGGGAAAGGAAAAAGTTAATGAAATGTTCGATTCGTTGGCAATCCTGCTGAAAAAGGGAAAATCCCCCTCTCGCGGAGAGGAGGATTTATCAGATTCAATTATTTTATCAGGTTGAGCTTGATTGAGTTTGAAAGCGAATTTGAATATAAAATCGCATAGTAAATACCACTACTCACAGTCTTACCCTGGGTATTGGTCCCATCCCAATTTGAAATGTAATTACCTGCGGTGAGATGATCATCAATGAGAGTTGCCACGATCCGACCGCTGATATCATAAATACCGAGCCTCACGCCACCTGAAAATTCCAGGCTAAAAGGGATCGACGTGGATGGATTGAATGGATTAGGGTAATTGTTCCCAAGTGAAAATGTGGCAGGAACTTCAATCAAGTGCTCTGTAGAGACCCTATCCGGTGAATAGTAGACAATCTGACTGGGGAGTGCCCCCACATTAAAACTGGAATGGATCGCTCCCTCTATTGAAAAAATTGTTACCAGATCAGGTGCCACAAAATCGCTTGATCCAACCAGCATAAGATCATCTCTAACAGAATGGCTGTAAATACCGCTTATATCTCCAATGGCTCCATCAAAATTCAGACTCAAATCTTCGTTTAGAGGCACAATAGAATTACCAAACGTGCGATATACTGATCCGTATATAATATTTAAATCTGCTGTGAAATTTGTGTAGAGACCATGATCGAGGGTTGCCACAGTGTGATTACCTAAATCGATCCTGGATGTACCGGTAAAGGTCTCCCAGGCATCATTATAATAAAGAGATGTCACAAAAAGTTGATCACCAAGTATTGCCAGGGCGCCAGGTTCCTCTATGACATCATAGGTATGCGTAAGCTCTGGTGTATTTCCGGATAAATCAAATCTGAGTACCTTATTCGATGCACTCCAGTCACTCTTCATGGCAATGCTCACAAACATTTCATCCTCCACGATGAGGATTTGCTCAGGTAAAGCTCCCAGTAAGATAGTATCGATTAGAGTATGGCTCTCCAGATTTACTACAAGCAGACCACCAACACCCCAACTGCTGATGTATCCCAGACCGGATTCACGATGAATCGCCATAAAACGTGGATTGGAATCAGGAATTTCAATATCTCCTGAATGGGTCCCACCTGATTCAAGATTGATGATACGTATTTCGTGTGAGCCATTCATAACGACATACAGGGTATGGTCGTGTAGAGTGAGAGACTGTCCCACGTCTCCAAGCGGATTGCTGGATGCGTTCCAGATGAGTGGGCCTTCAATGTTTTGAAGGGATTCATCAATTGACCAGAGCGAGGCATTGGCCTGGCCAAAATTACCCTCACACAACACATAATATTTACCAGCATGGAGAGAAGAAAGTGTGAGAATGAGCAGGACGGATATTATGAGACTAGATTTTGGGTGTTTCACAGAATTGAAGTCTTTCGTTGACGGTTATTGAGAAAATTTTGTGGATATTCTATAAGAGCGACCAGGTTCGGGATAGCCCTTGATAGTTTCATAATATGTGTCTTCCAGATTATCAGCAGCAATGACAAGTGTCAGGTGACCCAGCTTGCTATTCCAGGTATGCGAGATGCTACCAGACCATAATCCTGCTGCATCGATGATAACATCCTCTGGATAGCCGTACATGCTGATGCGATCTGAGACAAAATTATACTGCATATTGATCTCAAGCTGCGAGGGGGTCCAGGTAAAGCCCAGGGCGGAGGTTTGTTCCGGGGCGTATCTCAGGGGCAGATTTCGCTCATGATCCAATGTTTGAATGATGCTGTAATGCGCAAAAGTAGAGAAATGATGTCCGGGTAAATCGAATTGCCACAGTGCTTTACGGCTCTCCCGAGTGGCAGACTGAACGTTACCTGGCTGCCAATACGAGAGTACGGGCATCCACTGGATCAGGTTGTTGCTTGCCTTCTTCTGCCATTGGAGATGTAAGGAGCCGAAGTATCCGAAATCGAAAAGGGATTGCAGGGTAGTCACTTTAGTTTCTTCTGGTCTCAAATCTGGATTTCCACCAGGCTCCCAAAACTGATCATTAAAACTGGGATATTTGAAAACTTCTCCCTGACTCCATGCCACCTGGGTAAGAGGACCCCATTGGAGCGGGATTTGAATTTGAAAATCGTTGAGGAATTCCTTGTACAGTTGAGGGCTATAGTGAAATTTCAACGTCGGTGTGACCCTTATATTTTTCAAAATGAGTAATGTGGGAGCCAGTGAGCCACTATACGTATTACGCGAATGATTAGAAGTACTGCTACTCGTGATTTTGTCCAGATTGTAGCGCACATCAGAATTCAATTCCAATCTTTTGCCAAAATGCTGTTCATCTTTCAGATTAATATAGTAGCCCTGCAAGCGATGATCACTTCTCACATTCAAATATGGATTAACATACTTTTCTTCTGAGTTCCGTACAGCAAAATGGAGGTGACTGCTCCCATTATGACGAATCCACCCCAGGCTGGAACCGAGGAGTGTCAGTTGATCATTTCGATGGGAAATAGTATCAGGAGACCAGAGTAATCCGGCGACACCCCTGGACTGACGTGAGCTCATAGCTGTGAGTTGCCAATAGAGGTCAGATCTGATCATTTTACGCAGTGTTATTGCTGCAAACTGTTGGTCAAGTTGGTTGTTCTCACGACGACTCTGATTACCATCCCAAATGACGGGATAATTCCCGTCTTCACGTCGTTGGCCCAATTGGAATGAAGTCCAGAATCCGGAGATCTGCTTGTTGAGATATATATCAAAGGCCCGATGGCCAAAACTTCCTTGACTGAGATTAAGGTGGGTTCGCTGAGCGCCAGTTTCAAGTTTGACCACACCATCAATACCGCCATCTCCAGATTGGGTTATATCGTAGGGGATGTAGCTCATGCTTTCAATAAAGGGGAGAGGCAATTGTGAGAGATCGGCCTCACCATTCTGGGCCGAGCTAATATCAATACCGTTTACCAGAACAAGGGTGTGTGAACTGGGACCACCATCCATGCTCAGGGTACTAATTCCCGCGGGTCCACCATAACTTTTGATTGAAATGCCAGGAATCCGAGCCAACATATTTTTGTGGTTTATAGCCACTGAGCCCTGAGTTTTAGTGTGTTGGCCCAGGACGGCCAAATTCTGATTAGATTTTGCGTCTGCTTCAACCTCAACTGCTTCCATCATAAGAATATCAGGTGTCAAATGGATAGTTCGGGAGTGGAAGATATCGTCGACAAGCAGCATTTTGGTTTTATACCCGATGCGTTGAATGAAGACGGAATCATTCTCAGCGAAAGTTGAGCTATAACTGAAGTGACCGTATTCATCTGAGAGGAGAAATACCTCTGACTCCTGAAATATCAGGGATACATATGGAATGATTTGACCATTGAGGTCAAGGGTCTGACCTTGTAGAAATAGATTATTGGAATTTGATTCTGTAGAAAACACGAGGGATGGGAATAGAACAATTGTAGACAGGGCATAAAAAAAGCCCCGTCTCAAGTTGGGGCTTACTTTCGAATGTGTCCTGATTCTCAGGCGCATCATGCCGGTCCCTTTTCTCGCGAAGGTTCATGGAAATTCTCTTAGGCAAGTATCCTGACTTCCAGATCATCCTCTGCTGATGCCTTCCCTCTATCCGAAGTGGCTAAAATAATGAATCATTCGATTCATTATGGTATCAGCATTGTCCCTGGTTACAGTAGCGCGACTGTGCCCGACTTTCACGGGCTTCCTTGTGCTATGAGATGTTTACAAAAATCAGTGTTATGTTATCCGATGGTACAGGCTTTGTCAATCGATATGTTTAATACATCACGAATTTGGCGAGTCTACCATCCAGACCACCATTTCTCAGCGGTCGTTTCCACTCAGGACGCAGACCAATATTCTTCAGGTATTTCCGTTCACCAAAATAGATATAGGCTTCACTTCCAGCACATTTCTGCTTGAGCCAGTCGCCCATTTCCTTATACATCGTAGAAAGATCTTCTCCAGTTTGTAGTCGAATACCATAAGGCGGATTCATGACCAGAGTGGCTCCCTGGGGAATCGTAATTTCCTTATAATCTTTACGATGGGTGTAAATTTCAACGCCACGAGGTAGATGGGAGAGATTGCGCTTGGCCACTCTCAGGGCACTGGGGTCAACATCCGATGCCTGAATTGGTATATCCTGCGGGGCCTCAAAGGCACCATCCATCTCTTTACGTACATGTGTCCAGAGTCCCTTGTTGAAATCAGGCATTTTCATAAAACCAAATCGTTTCCTGAAATAACCTGAAGGGAGATTCGTGAGAGACATATAGGCTTCAGCCGGGAGCGTTCCTGAGCCACACATGGGATCGATAAATGTTGTCTTACCTTCCCATTTGGTCATTTGAACAATAGCTGCGGCCAGAGTTTCCTGCATGGGAGCTTCCACGGTATCCAGTCGATAACCCCTGCGATGCAATGAGCCTCCACTGGTATCCAGACTGATGACAGCCCGGTTGTTCTCAATATGAAGATTAAACCAGATGTCTGGGTATTTTGACTCCACGTTGGGTCGACGTCTCAGCTTCTCACGAAAACGATCCACAATGGCATCCTTCAGCTTGAGGGAGGCATATTGCGAATGAGTAATAGCGCTATTACTGACCTGAGAAAAGATGGCAAAGGTCTGATCAGGAGCGAATAGCTCCTCCCACGGGATTCCCATGGCTGTCTTGTATAGATATTTTGTGCTGTGACAATCGAAGGAGATCAGGGGTGCTAAAATTCTGGTAAGCAGTCTCGAACCATAATTGATTCTGTATATGGCTTCAGCATCTGCGGTAAACTGCAACCCTCTGAATCGTTGATTGACTTTAGTGGCACCAAGATTTTCAATCTCAGTAGCGGCCATTTCCTCAAGACCATTGGCTACCTGAGCAAAATAGCTATTCGTTTTCTGATATTGAAAGGTCATCAATCCTCAACTCGCTTTTCTTTTCTCATCTGAGAAAGGCGCTTGGTGGGATCGAGCTCCATTTTTCGGATGCGGATATTTTCAGGTGTGATTTCAACCAGTTCATTCTCAGAAATAAATTCGATGGCCTGATCGAGTGTGAGCAAATGCGGCTTGCGGAGTGTCACCGTAGCATCAGCATTAGCACTTCGCATATTGGTCAATTTCTTCTCACGGGTGATATTCACATCCAGGTCTCCTGGACGATTCCGTTCTCCAATCACCATTCCACCATAAACCTGGGTTCCGACTTCAACCTGAAGTTCACCACGATCTTCCATGCTCAAACTGGCGTAGCCCGTGACCTTCCCTGGACGATCAGAAACCAGCGCTCCAGTATTTCTTTGGGGGATGGGACCAAACCATGGCTCATAGCCTTCCATGATGGTATTCATGACACCAGCACCCTTGGTATCTGTCATGAATGTGGTCCTAAAACCAATGAGTCCACGGGATGGAATGCGGAACTCAAGATTAACACGTCCACTCCCATGGTTAATTATATTCACCATGCGCCCCTTGCGAATGGATAATTTTTCAGACATCACGCCAACAAATTCCTCAGGAATATCGAGATAAAGCATTTCGACTGGTTCTGAGATTTTTCCGTCTATTTCCTTGGTGATGACACGCGGTTTAGAAACCATAAATTCATAGCCTTCGCGTCGCATGGTTTCTATGAGTACTGCCATCTGTAGTTCCCCGCGTCCTCTGACTTCAAAAGCGTCTGCACGACCCTTGATCTGCTCAATTTGCAAGGCGACGTTCAGTCGCATTTCCTTTTCCAACCGTGCAAGGATATGTCGAGAGGTCAGATATTTACCATCCTGACCAGCAAAGGGGCTGGTATTCACGTAAAAAATCATGGAAACCGTGGGCTCGTCTACATGGATACGTGGTAGCAGTGCGGGATTCTCAATGGAGGTAATGGTATCGCCAATGGTAATGGTATCGATACCTGCGAAGGCGATAATGTCACCTGCTTCAACTTCCTCAACCTGCTGACGACGAAGTCCCTCAAAAGTATACAGGGCAGAAAATTTCACATTGGGAGTCTGCTTGTGTTCACCTGCCAGGAGATAGTTGGTACCCATCTTGAGCACACCGTTCTTCAGGCAACCGATAGCGATTTGACCGACATAGGCATCATAATCCAGGTTGGCGATGAGAAATTGTGGGACATGATCATCAATAGCTTCAGGTCCCTGGATGTAGTCAATGATAGTATCGAATAGGGGACGGAGATCAGTTGAATCGTCGCCAAGTTCAGTGTGTGCCACACCATCCTTGGCGATAGTATATAAAATCGGGAAGTCGATTTGCTCTTCAGTAGCATCCAGATCAATAAATAGGTCAAAGACTTCATCGATGACTTCGGCGATACGCGAATCAGGCCTATCTATTTTGTTAATGACCAGAATGATACGCAGATTTTTTTCAAGGGCTTTCTTGACGACAAAGCGAGTCTGGGGTAGGGGACCTTCACTGGCATCAACCAGTAACATGGCACCATCAACAAGGTTTAAACCTCGTTCAACTTCGCCGCCAAAATCGGCGTGTCCCGGTGTGTCAATGATATTTATTTTTACGCCATTATACTCAATAGCAGTATTTTTTGCGCTAATCGTGATACCTCGTTCACGCTCCAGATCCATATTATCCATGACTCTATCAGTAAGTGCCTGATTATCACGGAAAATGCCGCTCTGCCGGAGCATACCATCAACCAGGGTTGTTTTTCCATGATCAACGTGGGCGATGATGGCGATATTTCTAAAATTTTCTTTGCGCATTTATGTCCTCTCAACGTGGATTTCCCCATCGGAAACACCACAAAAATAAATAGTTAAAAAAAGCGCGTGCAGGATGCGTTCTAACAGGACTGATTACAACGAAAAAATGAGTTCCCCTAGTCTTTAAATCGAATTAAAGCAAGCCGTTGGATTGTTTGGAATGATTGATTAGTTTAATGCCGAATAAAAAAATATGTTGGTATTGATATAGTTGGGAGGCTTACAATGGCTGAAATGTATCTTGAAATGATAGAACTCTTTTTTATTGTCGGTAGTTTTTTGGCAGTTGTGGTAGGAGTGATTTTATTCTTTAAACCAGAAATGATTCAAAGGTGGTCTCATTTAGGTAATAAATGGTTTTCGAGTTCAAAGTGGACCAAACCGCTGGATGTTGTGCATGAGACAGATTCATTCTATTTCAGAAATCACCTTCCCGTAGGCGTGATAATGATGATAGTATCTCTGATTGGATTATTCCTAATTATAAATCGAATGCCTAGTGCCGATGAAGTTCTTGCAACCACGAGTAATATTGAAGTAGGAATGAGTTTAGGGATCCTCCTTGAAGCTTTAAAGTGGTTTCTCATCGTCAGTATCATATCGGGATTCCCTGTGTGGGGTTTCTTAGCATTTGCCCCTGACAAATTGAAAAGTATCAACAAAAAGCTTAATACATGGGTCTCTGCAGGTCTCATATTGCTTCCTCTGGAAAAGATGAATCATGGCTTTGATAATTTCGTACTCCATTACCATAAGTTTTTTGGGACTATCTTTGTGCTTGGAGCGGCTTTTATTCTTTTCAAATTCCTGGGGTGAGTAATAACACCGAAATCAACAATTCAACACTTCATTTCATCAGTCAAGTATGAGTAAAAAAGTTTATGCCGTATTTCAGGGGCATCAGCCTGGAATTTTTAACTCCTGGGATAAAGCCTCTCTCCAGGTAAAAGGTTTTAAGGGCGCAAAGTATAAAAGTTTCGCCGAGAGGATTGAAGCTATCGAATGGCTTCGAGCATGTGTTCTAGCTGCAAAGGAACCTGTGGCGCAACAACTCATAGATCTTATCAAGACTCAAACTGATAATGGCTCAGATGGATCAAAATCATCATCCCCATTTTCCAATGGAGAAATAATCATTCATACCGACGGTGGCGCGTCTCCCAATCCAGGGGTAGGGGGATATGGGGTAGTCTTGCAAAAGGGCAGCAAACGCAAAGAATTATCAGCCGGTTATAAGCTGACTACCAACAACCGAATGGAGATGATGGCCGTAATTGTTGCATTGCAGGCGCTGAATGAATCTTCCAAAGTCGTCTTGCATACGGATTCAAAATACGTGGTAGATTCCATATCCAAACTTTGGGTCTATGGCTGGAAAAAACGAGGTTGGAAGAAGTCGGATGGAAAGCGTCCTGAAAATGTAGATCTGTGGGAGGCGCTCATCGGTTTACTCGAGGGACATCAGGTAGAATTTCGCTGGGTCAAAGGTCACGCCGGCAATACCGAGAATGAGCGCTGTGACGCCCTGGTAGCTGAGGCCAGGAAGAATATAAATCTGTTGGTAGACTCAGGGTATAAATCGAGCTGATACTTTAAAACCTTAATTGGGGAAGGCAGGTTGTATCATGAAACAATTTCTCTGGATAAGCATTGCTGCTGGATTGATCCTTTTAAGTTGCAGCAGTCCCGAAAATCTTACGCCCCAGGTTGACAAGCCAATCAGACTTCCTGGAATGCCGGCGACTTCTGATTCTGTCGATATTTCAGAACCCGATGGTCTCATTGGAGTTGATCCAGAAAACACTTCTGGGTCATTCCAGCTCCTGGATAGCACTGGGGTTGTAAAAATTAAGCCCAATCAAGAGTAGCATCTGTTCTGACGGGCTTCGGGATACCCAAAACGAAATTATGGAATAAAAAAAAGCCGGTGCTCCTAGGAGACCGGCTTTTTATAAATTCTTTAATTTAAAGAATTATACAGCAGTAACGTTCTCTGCCTGTGGACCTTTTTCGCCCTGTGTAACATTCAAAGTAACGTTTTGTCCTTCTTTCAATGATACGTGTCCTGAACCGTTGATTGCGCGATAATGCACAAACACGTCTGGACCATCTTCCTGCTGGATAAAACCGTAGCCTTTTGAATCGTTAAACCATTTGACTACGCCGTTGACTAGTTGATCAGTCATTTGTACCTCTTTCTTAAACTTACTGCTTTTTAGCAGCTTTTTTTAGCCAGGCTTTTTTACATACATCTGCAAAAAGCATTTCCGTCCCGATGGACATTCCTGACCGTCGCAGGGAATATGAACAACAAAAGCTGAAAGTAAACAACAATTTATAAAAAAAATATCACCCATTTTCTACCTGATTTGTGTCTCCAGCCCCCCGGTCTATAAATTGGGACGTTTATGAGACTGCAGGATAGTGTTTTAGGAATGAGACATCCTCGTTGAGATAAGATGGGAGAGTATGCTGGTAAATTGGTGATACTACGGTTTTTAATACCTTATCTAGCCATTTCCGTTCTAGCTCATTGTGTGATTTCTACTTAAATTGACAGCGTACAATTGCTGTCTTAACAGACCATAAAACAGGTGCTAATTTGTCCAAATACATATACTTATTAATCATACTATTTTCGCTTTTCGTAGGCATCGGTGCCTACACTTTCAATTACGGGGAAGGTCTATCCTACTTTAGTAAAAATCCCGAAGCATGTATGAATTGCCACATCATGCGGGCGCAGTTTGATTCTTGGCAAAAGGCGAGCCATCATACTGCAGCTACCTGCGTTGACTGTCATTTACCTCATGACTTCATCGGGAAGTATATTGCCAAAGCTGAAAATGGATACAATCATTCAAAGGCCTTTACACTTCAAAATTTTCAGGAACCGATAATAATTACGCCCAAGAATAGTCAGATCTTGCAGAAGAACTGCGTCCAATGTCATGCTGAGATGGTAGCTGAAATCGTTGTAGATCAAGACCACAATGATGAAGATATCCAATGCGTGCATTGCCATTCAACAGTTGGTCATGGCGAGAAGGTTGGGCTTGGCGGCCCCTTACTTACACAGGAATACGGAGGAATAGAAAAATGAATAGGCTTGCTAAATCCAAACCGGCACTAGGTATTCTGATTGCCGTTATCATTGTAACGACTGCAACACTCACTTCTCTGTTGGTCAACATGGTGGAACGTAAAACCGAGGCACGTCAAAGTTATGCACGCGTTGTTGAAGTTGGTGAGGATGACACGAACCCAGTGACATGGAAGGCAAACTGGCCCCGGCAGTATGATGGATATATGAAAACTGCTTTATCCACCAGAACCCGCTTTGGCGGTCATGGTGGTAGTGAAGCCCTACCAGAGCAGAAGATTGAAAGAGATCCCTGGTTAAAACGCATGTTTAAGGGCTATGCCTTTTCCATTGATTACCGCGACCGGAGGGGTCACGCCTATATGCTCCAAGATCAAATGGAGACAGAGAGACAAACCAAACCACAATCTGGGTCCTGTCTTCACTGTCATGCGTCTCTGATGCCATTATATCGTGAGTTGGGAGACGGAGATCCCATCAAGGGTTTTGAGGGAACAAATAAGTATTCCTATCAGGAACTTTACAAGCTACTGGAAGCGAGTGGTCACGATCATCCTGTTTCATGTGTGGATTGCCATTCACCAGAAACCATGGAGATTAGGGTCACACGACCAGGCTTTATCCAGGGTATTCAGGCACTCGCTGAATCTGATGTTCCGGTTCCACACCTCAAATCCATCGAGAGATGGCGTGACGGGTCAAAGAATAAACCATACGATCCAAACCAGGATGCTAGCCGTGGCGAACTCCGCTCCTATGTCTGTGGACAATGTCATGTTGAATATTATTGTGGTAGCAACATGACGCTTACTTTTCCCTGGGGTGAGGGTTTAAAGGTTGAGCAGGTTGAGCGTTTTTGGGATAATACGATCTTTCCCAATGGAGATAAATTTTATGACTACACGCATGCTGAATCAGGGGCCAAGATACTGAAAGCCCAGCACCCTGAATTTGAGCTTTGGAGTCAGGGATTACATGCCCGAAGTGGCGTTGCGTGTGCCGATTGCCATATGCCTTATATGCGTGATGGTGCCAGTAAAATCTCTGATCACTGGGTTCGCAGCCCCCTTCTTAATGTGAATCGGGCCTGTCAGACCTGTCATCGATTCTCAGAAGAGGAACTGCTTGAACGAGTTGACAATATTCAGGAGCGGAATTTTGAGTTGCTCCAGAGGGCGGGTGCTGCACTCATGGGACAACTTGATGCTATTGCTGAAGCAAAATCTCGGGGTGCCAGTGAATCAGATCTACAGTCAAGTCTGGATCTTCAACGAAAAGCTCAATGGCGTTTGGACTTTATCGCAGCGGAGAATTCTATGGGATTCCATGCTCCCCAAGAGGCGGCTCGAATTCTTGGAGAGGCAATTGACTATGCGCATAAGGGGCATCAGATGGCTGCCAGTTGGCCAGCGGAATAAGCGTGTATCCAGTAACAGTTGGCTGGAGGCAAATCTAATTCGAGTCAATTAATTAAAGCATTGCTGAATATCAGAAGCGCTCTTCTATAATGTAGAGCAGCATCGCTCTGCAGGAGTGGATGTTTGTGTTAGAGGGTATTCAGCACTCTGCCCCGCGGAGAGAAGGAATCGCTTAGACAGAATTAGTTTTTGAGTGTAATCAGGTACAGCTAAAAGTTCATTCCAGCAGTAAAATAGATCGACTCATTCTGAAAATAATCATTTCTATCCAGTTCATTCCCACCCCTGCTGTAGATCAATTTAATGGGACCCAGCCCAGAATTATATAGAAAGCCTATACCCGCTCCATGCACGGCATTGTCTTCGATGGGGAGAAAATTCTCACCATCTCGCCACTTGAAGTTTGGGCTAATACAATAGGTGCTCGTAAAATACAAATTCTTATCGATCAAATAACGATAATCAAATCGTAAATAGCTCATTCGATGCCAGCCCAATCTAGAGTAATCAACTCCAACAAATGTATCAGGTCCTCCGATATAAAACCAAAGATAATTGGTTGAATCCACGCCTGCAGCTTCTGCAAAGTATGCCTGAAAACTAAGATTCACCACATCGTTATACTGTTTGTAAGTGTTGAGTTGAAATTGATAGCGATCATAAACGAGATCAGAGTTTAGATTTTTTGAACTCAATTCATATTCGAAATTCATTTTCCAACCAGTTGAGGATAGTAGGGATTCATCCAACTTATCTATACTGTAAGATATTGAAAATATGCCGAGATCATCTTCCCATGACGGCATCCCAAACATTCCTATTCTAGGATAAATATTAATGACTTTCCTTTCAAATCCAGCCTCTAGCTGTACCGATTTACTTGGCCAGAGTCCTAGCCCTAATTTTAGTTTGTAGAACTGATCGTCGTAGAGTGCTATCGTTCTATCATAACTATGGATGGGTATGGGTTCCCTGGCATATTCAGCTTGGAGGAAGGGATAAATAAATACTCCGCCTGAACCGTGAGGATAAAGCGCTTTACTTGTAAAGTGTGTCAGACCAGAAAAATCGAGAGTGGTCTGGAGACGTAATCCCGAGATCAGTGTATTCGCATTGATATAGCTTAAATGCCCTACGAAGTGGTGAAATTCATTGTAATGAAATCCAAGCCTGAGTCTCTTATTGGGTTTTTCGGTTAATTGAATGAGCAGATTAACTGCATCCGCTGTGACAGGTTCTATTTCATAGTTGACTAATTCAAAGTATCCTAGACTATATAATTCAGTCAATTTTGCCTCGAGATCGTCAATGTTCAGTCGATCACCAGGTCGGATATTAAGCAAATTGTAAATGTTTCCGAATGAGAGTGATTTATTTCCCTTGATATCAATTCCGAAAATGAGGGGCATTTTCAATTCTTTGACGCGGAACTCCAGATGGAGGTCACCATTCTCGTCCAACTCAAGTTGATAATTGATATCTTTAAAATGACCGCTCCCCCGTAAATTTCTGACTTGATCTAATAGCTGCGTGTAAGTGATGCTATCGCCTGGCATAATGCCAAGCGTGTTGAAAACATATTGAAAAGGGAGGGTCGTGTTTCCAGCTATGTTGACACTATGAACTCTGGATGGAGATTCCTTGGCCTCAAATATCGAGCGGGTAGCTGTAAGCTTATGCGTATTGATTAATTCCAAAAAATCGGGCAATCGACGTCTGGCAGAGCGGTAACCCTCATCAATAATGTCATTTATATTTTTATCGGTGAACACAGCAGGACTCATATCTGTGAGATTCGGATTTATTAGTATATCAGCTAGTTTTTTATTTTTATCCTCTTTTAAATACTCAGGGATCGTAATTGATTGCTCAAGGATGGCCAGTAAGTTTCCCAATTCCTCTTTGGTCTTTTTTGGTCGACCAACGTTCACGGCAATAACAATATCACATCCCATCTCCTTAGCAACATCAATGGGCAAGTTGTTCAACAAGCCACCGTCGATCAGTAAAGAATCACCATATTCCACAGGAAAGAACAGGCTGGGGATAGACATTGTCGACCTCATCGCTTTCGCCAATGAGCCTTTTCCCAGGACCACTTCCTGGCCTGAAATGAGATCTACCGTCACACATCTATAGGGAATAGGGAGAGAGTCAAAATCGGCAATATGCTCGAATGCAAATGCTAACCTGGAAAATAAGAGGGAAATGCGTTGACCCCGAATGAGCCCGCTGGGGGGTGATGGGACGTGGTTTTCCATACCAAAAGCAAATTGGTACAAATCATCATCAAATTTTTCAATATAGGGAAGCATCTCTCTGGGGGGATTGTCAGTAAACATTTCATCCCACTCAACTGACTTTACAATCTTTTCAATCTCAATCGCATCATACCCAATTGCATAAAGAGCGCTTGCAATACCCCCCATACTTGTCCCAACAATACAATCTATGGGGATATTGAGTGAATCGATCATGTGTAGCGTACCTACATGTGCAAATCCTCGGGCACCACCACCAGAGAGGACCAGACCTACCTTTGGGCGAGAGTTTTCAGCAATGCTAGTGGGAATTGCAATAAATATGAGTAGCACATAAACAATCAGCAGATTTGCCTTGATAGCAAAATGTCGCACAAATATCCCCCTTTAATTAGGAAAGTGTGCCAATATAATTATTTGCTAGTACATTTCAAACGCCAGCCTTTTTGAGACTCAATTGCCACCCAATTTGAATTCGGTACGTATTTGAGACGATTTCCCTATATGGGAATAGAAATTCTCGCTGGCATGTAGCGGGAGTAGGATTCATGTTCAGTCACTTCCCACCGCCTCTGGCGGGGTTCGTTCCCTCCATGTTCCTCCTCCATAAACCACTGGTTTATGTCGTTGTAATCGAACCATTAGGAACGATTCCAATCTCCATACAACAACAAAGCCCCCATGAAGGGGGCTTTATTATTGTAGCGGGAGTAGGATTCGAACCTACGACCTTTGGGTTATGAGCCCAATGAACATCTATAAATAACAGTAACTTACAGCGTTGGTGTGGCGTATATGTGTCGCGACTTGCACCTGAAAGTATACATCCTATCTTCTGAATCATTGGATTAATACTATAAATTGAGGGGTACAATATGGCCGAAGAAATCACGATCAGCCGGCAGGAGCTATACAATCTAGTATGGTCCAAACCAGTAGTTCAGATCGCAAAAGATTTCGGAATCTCAGACGTTGCCATCGCAAAGATCTGTAAGAAACTGAACATTCCAAAACCGGGGTTGGGCTACTGGGCTAAGAAGGTAAATGGCAAGAGAACCAGGACTAAAGCATTACCATTACATAATGCAGGTGGTCTTGAGAGCTACACTATCAGGAAGTCAGTGGAACCCTACTTCGAACCTGAAAGTGAGTTTATCAAGAAGCACCGGGAATATGAGACAAAGGCAGAGAATAAAGTCATCGTTAAATCCACACTCAGAAATTCCCATCCATTGGTTCAAGCATCAAAAGCAAAATTAAGTAATCCAAACACTGATCGCTATAAACGCTGTTATCCTGGTAGGGGAGCTCTGAATATATCTGTAAGCAAAAATAGCATACATCGAGCCCTCCTCATTATGGATGCTTTGATCAAGGCGCTTTCCAAGAGAGGATACGAAACTCGTATAACTGGTGAGTACGATAGTGTTACAGTGGTGAGTGTTGACGGAGAGGAATTCAATTTCAGGATTCAGGAATCATCGAAAGAAATCCCGGCAAACAATTTGGACGATGAGGATAGACTTTACTCTTACGGTAACATGTATGATTATATCCCCACGGGTAAGTTTACTTTACAAATCACCAATTTCTACCATGGAGATAAAGCTGTCAAAGACACCAAGACAAAACGATTAGAAGAGAAGCTGAATAGTTTCATCCTTATGTTGATCAAAGCATCTGAGTATGAAAAGAATTGGAGAATAGAGCGAGAGCTTGAGAGGAGGGAAGATGAAGCAAGAAGAATGCAAGAGCGAGAAATTCGGAATAAGCGTGAGCAGGAACAGCAAATGGTGAAAGAATTGTTCGATAATGCCGCCGACTGGCAAAAATGCGTTCATGTCCGGGACTACATAGCTGCTGTTCAAAGTCATACATTAGAGAATTCTGGAGAAGATATGAAATCCTGGATCAAATGGGCAAATCAAGAGGTGGATAAGGTAGAATCCGTATTGTGGAATCCTAATCTCAGTACTCTATCCTAACCTAAGGATTTGTTATGATGACACGGGGATTTTCAGTCCCCTTGTCAGTCTCTGTAGCAGGCTGATAATCAGCAGGTTACAGGTGTGGTAGTATTGGCGTGTGCACTATATGTGCAATAAGTGACTCAAATGGATGCAATCAATA
>Ga0257118_1000065_pt1 | contig 129144 bp, 111 predicted proteins | sample SI112_150mmetaG_FD_190156 | JGI IMG/M metagenome (GOLD analysis project Ga0257118, IMG submission 190156) | Marine microbial communities from Saanich Inlet, British Columbia, Canada - SI112_150m | ecosystem: Environmental > Aquatic > Marine > Inlet | place: Canada: British Columbia | collected...
ACTCACATCTTTTTGCAAAATTTCAGATATTTTTACCAGCTTTTTTGACATTTTGCTATTACTTTGGTAAAATTCAAGCCTCATTTGGGTGTCACAAATTACTCGCATTCTTACTCCTTGCATTTGGAATTATTGATATAATTCATTGTTGTACAACAACTTAAGGAATTGAATTGTATCAGTTTACTCACAATTTGCAAGGGTTTCTACTGCCTCATACTATACATAACATACGACTATTATTACGCTTAGGAATTCCCGTACAGAAACTATTTAGCCATAAGATTTATGCAAAAAAAATAATTAACTCAAAGATTAGAAATTCAAGAACAAAGAAAAATTAACAAATAACTCATTGCTTCAAATACTCTATTCCGTTATGGCGTCCACAATTTATTTGTTGATCCATAAATATCAGTAGCCCGCATTAGTATATCTACTTTCTCTTGCACACGGTGTCCAACTATTATCCAATTGTGAGTTTTATTTATTGTTTGCACACATTGTCGTAAAAACATTTTTCCAAGAGTATTCTTATCTTTATCTGTTGGAAAGGCGGAAAGAATTTCTACAAATATTCTCTCTGCCATGTCTGGTAATATAGTATTATCAACTAATACTTTCACCAAGAAAAGCCCTACTACGCTAAATGCACTCTTAAAAGTAACACCATAGTCTTCGGATAGCGTCAGCGGAAAATTTAATTTACGAATATTTTCAGGTTGTACTCTCTTGATCGTACCATCGCCAAATACCGCCTTTTCTATATCCTCTGTAGAAAGAGGTAAAAATCTGAAGCGATAGGACGAAAGATAAGAAAAGAAATCTAGATACTGTTCAAAATCAATCTTCTTTTGTTCATAAAGAACCGAGATCAATGCGAATGTAGAGCAATATTCAGGTGCCTTTTTCTTAGTATCAAATTCATTTACTTTAAGATACATAAAATCTTCAGTAAGCACAATTCCGTTATTCTTCTGGGCTAATACACAAGCGTCACAAAGTTCAGGCAGAATTTTTTGCTCGAAAAAACTATCTGATTTATTTGCACTAGAAATAACACTGATGTTATCTAGCTTTGATTCTAAAAGACTAATACAATTTTCTATTTTACTTAGAATAGTTGCTCTTTTTTCTTGATCAACAGAAGAAAATATCAATTGCCCTTGTGCATATGCCATATGCCCAGTTTGGCCAGGATAGTATCTAAATTTTTCCTTTATTTCTAATAGTAAAGTGATAACAGACTGAGGAACTTTTAGATTTGGCAGATAACCATAAATCTTTTCCAGTAATCCAGTTTCCGAAAGAAACAAAGCAGATGTACCGTCAATGTAGAATGATTCGCCTGAGATTATTCTTCTAGCTACATCTTTTTGCTGACTTATTTCATCTGTGTTGCCAGAACTGAAATTTATAAATCCCTTATTTTCATTTGTTATGCAACCAATAGCACTTGTTAGGCTTCCTTCAATGGCAGCAAGGAATGCGAAAGGAAGATTTCCTTGGCAATAGAGATCAAAAGAGTCATCTCTTTTTCCCTTTTCATCTTTTAGGAAGGCAACAAGATATTTTGTGTCTATCTTTTCACCTGCCATTGGAACTTCAATCCGTTTGAACTTATCCCATCTGTGTTCGGATGATAACTTTTCAGCATGATGTCTGCACTGCCAAAAAATATATTTATCGATGGGTAGAATATTTTCGATAGTATATTCTGTTTCGACGGAACTATATTTATCATCAAATAGGATATTGTCTCCTACTTTCTTATCAAGTAGTTTGGAATATTTCCCATCCGTTGAGATAATTTTTGTAGCGTCGAGTTCATTATCATCTCCTACAAAATACCATCTCTCCTTACCCTTAAATTTCACGAAACTGTTAATACATGCTTTTTCCATTGAAGTAAGAGAGAAACCAATCAGGTTCTCGATTTCAACTAGAAGCATGAAAAGACTGCCGTATTGTTCTGGGCTAGGACTTTTTTGGACTTTTACACCTGCAACGATCGATTTCAAAGCTTTGTAAGCATCTTTATTTTTTAAGTAAACATTTGCCTCTACTCCAACTTTAAATTCAAAGGTTTTAGAATATTGTGGGTATTTCTCAATTAGAGCTTTTGCCTCTGGAAAATCACCACGTTTCATCCTTACAACAATTGTTTGTGCAAGAAGCCCTTCCTTATTCTGATCATCCAAAAGCCTCATCTCCTCACTATTGGATAATATTCTTTCTCCGATCTCAATTACTGTTGGAAATCTTTCCAAGTTAAGATTGGCCGTAAACAACTCAAGGTTTAACTGTAATGTATCACGTTCATCATTGTTATATTGCAAAAGCTTTTCTATAATTTCTACTACAAAGTCCCACGCCTTCTTCTCTTGAGCAATTTCAAGAAATGGTCTACATTCAAAGTAACTTAAATATGATAAATCAGAGCCTTTGAGTAATTTGAAAGCTTCATTGAAATTCTTTTCGTCGTAATTAAGCAAAAGAGACAATTTATCTTTTTCAATACTTCCGTCATTTGGTAGGTTTTCTATTATTATTTTTCGCAAGTCAGGGTATTCCTTTGCCATATTTGCCATTCCAATCGCGAATTTCGAGTCATCCTTCAGGAAATTCCATACTTTGTCATATTTATTGTTTTCTAAATTATCAATGAAAGAGAGAATTCCCACCTTCTTTGTAGCTTCAAAGAAGCTTTTCCCCTCAGTAAAAAGAGATTTCCTAGCAATGAATTGGAAAACAATAGCCTTTGCCAAGTCATCAGAAATTACTTTTTCTGCTTCTCGTAAATACTGCAATAATATCTCAAAGTCTTGTGTGGGTAATTCAATACAAATCAAAAGTTCGACAAGCAATTTGTCAATTAGTTGATCAAAATAGCATTGCACTAAGAGATCAAAACTTTCTTTTGAAAGTTTTTCAAACTTTGGGATATTTTCTTGAATACGAAATACACAGAGTTTTCTAAAGTTAATGAGGGCTTGGCTTCTTAGGCCAAGCCCTCCCCAATCGGAAACTTTTTGCTCTATATCTTCAATTTCAGATAACAATCCTTCCATACCCTTTTGTAATTTTACTATATCTGCATTTTGAGAAAAGATGCGTGACGTTAAAATTGATAACTTGTTGTCGTAGCAAGCAAATTTATCAGGATTAAAATGAATAGCCCTCTCAATAAAACTCTCGGCTTTTGTTTGATCTCCAGACCGTTCGAAAAATAAAGAATATAAGCGATAGAAATTTGATTTTATCCTTGGATTACCTGGAATAGCTTGTTCATCAATTTTCGAAACGTCAATTTGATTTCCGAGTATGTACTCTCTTAGCAATTCTTCGTATGCCAAAAGCCAGTGACAGTTATCAATACTTCCAGCCTTTTTTAGGAATTCATCATTTCTTTCAAAATCTTCATTATTTAGATAAATTTCAGCTAGATGTAAAAAGGCACGTGGATTCTTGGGATATCTTATGCAAAGGTGTTCATATTTCTTTTTTGCATCTTTTGTTCTTTCCAGACTTCGCAATGTTTTAGCTTCCATTACCTCATAGCTCAACTCCAAACCTTCATCTTGCAATCCCATAATACTTTGCTTAATATTCTCCAGTGCTTTCAGTACAAACTTCCCATTTCCTCTGTCCAAGTCGACTTCTAATTTGTCCAAAAATTCACTGGTGATCCGTAGAGCTTTTGTAGAATCAACATCAAATCCCAGAGCCAAGATTTCATCTTTTTTTAATTTAAGGAAAGTTGTCTCTAAATCTTTAGGAAGGAGTATTTTGAACTCAATATTTTCATTATTGACTTTTAATTCTGCTAAAGCTTTTTCAAGCTTAATACTTACTCCCGCTCCTTTGTCATTAAACACAAAATAAAACAAGTTTATTTTTGATATCTGATCCCAGTCCGTCTTTAGGTGCTCAAAATCTTTCTTGAGCTTTCGAGCCGCTTCTGCCTCCTTTTCATTTGGAATTTTAGGGGCATAGACTTGATAATAAATTCCTTCGCTTGGCCTATAACCATCATTACCCCCATCACCTTCATTTCCATAAGGTCTTATTTTTTTGAAATCAGAAAATGCCTTTTGCATTATATCTTCAAAAAAACCCTGAAACTCGGTTGCGTTTTTCTGATATACCTTGTTCCAGAATTGCAACCGTAAATAATTTTTATCAATTGTATCCATATTATTTAATGAACATTAAGTGACTAAATCTGCATAGCTGATATTATCTAAAACATTTCGGTTCAATCTGCCTGCCCGAATAGGTACAAGAGGGCAAGATTGAACCAGCAAGGAACTCATCTTAGATTCCCGCTAAAAGAATGCGGGAATGACAGCATTTGGGCAGTAAATGGAACACGTACAAAAACCTAACCGGACACTACTGATTAAATTCCAACTTCCACTTTTTCTCGTAACCTGGAAAATCTTGCCCATTTGCCAGTTTCCCTTGACAATCTTCCTGCTACAATTCCAGGTTTTACTCCTATTTTTTTAGCAAAATTAATTATTTCAGAATGTGTTAAAGAACTATTTCCATAAAACGTATTCCACTCTTTTGTAGGAATAAGGATTTCAGAAGCGAACAGATCGGCTTCATCTTCAAGTTCCATGAAATTTTTATTTAGGTAATTATCTTCCCAGAAGGAAATATATCCCTCTTTTCTTCCATGCTTCAAAACATGGCACAATTCATGAAATAGTGTGAACCATAAAATATCTTCACTTTTATTCCTGGGAGTTAATTGGACTAACACTTTAGACGGGTTCAGCCAACGGGTAGCCCCATTTACATATGTATTTTTTAGATAAGGAACATACGCTATAGCAACGCCACATTCTGCAAGTAATGATTTCAACGCTAATGAATACTCACCAGGTTTAAGTAAATTTAACTTTCTGATTTCTGGTAATATTTTTTTTAATCTGTCCTTTTTAAAAGCCTTTGTTTCAGTATTTAATGCCGCAAGTTCCCCACAGCGTAACCATGCAATTAGATTTTCCTTTGATACTTTTCCTACTGAAGATTTTCGAAAAGCAACAGTGTAATTTCTCTCAAGATACCTGAAGGATGTCAGACCAAGAAAGCTGAGAAGAGACCTTGCTCTCTCTTTTAATTCAGTTGTTTTCTCAATATATTTATATTTAACCAGTTCATTATAACAGGTAAATTTCTCCGCTATTTTCAGATCCTTTTCTATCTCTTTATCCAGAGCAATCCTGGCAACTGTTTCTTCATAATTTCGTTGTAAATTGTTCCAGAAACCTTCAGACATACCAAAGACAATAGAGAGTTTTAGAGCAGTTTCCGATGTAATTGGATTTTTACCTTTTATAATTTCGTTTATCGTTTTGACATGCAATCCGGTGCGGCCCGATAACTGAGCTTGTGACAACCCTGTCTCTTCTAAAATATCTTTTAGTGTTTCTCCCGGGTGTATAGCAATTGGAGCTTTATAGTCGCTCATAATATCTCCTATTAATGATAATCTTCTACTTTAACGACTTCTATAAGCGTTATAGTTCTAAGGTCTTCTATTTCCCCATCTTCAGGTTTAATAATGAGTCTATAAGGATGTAATAAATCAATAGCGAAACAATTTTTATAGTTTCCTGATAACTGATGTAGCCTTGATGATGGAATGTGTTTAATATCTTGCAATGATTCTGAAGCATACAACTCATTCATTCGTTGAGTGAGTTTCCTGGCCTGACGAGTTCCGTAAGCCTTTTCCAACTCCTTTTTAGTCTCAAACTTCTTTTTCAGCTTCTTTGATTTAAAGTTTATTTTCATTCATTTCTTATCTAGTATATAAAACCATTCGGAGTTTTCAATAAAATTATTAACCTGATAGGTTAATAATTTACGCATGACAATAAATACTAAGTTAAGCCTAATCTATATACATCGCCTATACTAAAAACTTTATCTGATATTTTAAATCAAGAATGTATGTGTTTTTTCCAACTGATTATAACTGTTTTCTCGCTTCTTCCGGCAAAGCAGCAACTGCCATCAAGAGATCATCGTTATCCGGCTTGGCTTTGACAAATGAGGAGAAGAGGAGGGTGGCTTCCGTGTAGATATCTTTTATTATTTCTATTATACTTTCATCTGAAATATTGTGGGCATACAATACCCTTTCCATATTTGATATCAATACGACAAGTGTCCAGTAGTCGAGTGGTGTTCGCTTCATCAAATCATCACGGAGATAGGTAAGATAATTCCGTAAAACATCGAGTGTATCTTCTGATAGTATTTTCCCCTTTCCATCTTTTGATAGATGCGGATTAGAGGTGATTACCATTTCGGCAATTTCTTTGGAAAGCTCGGCCACAGCGACACGTCCTATTGCCATAATGGAAGCGGCCGTTCTCATTTCAATCTTTCGCTCCTGAGAAATTTTGATGATATCATCAAATATCATGCAGATATTGTCTTCAAGCAATCTGTTAATTTTGTCTAAGTCCCAGCGCTCGTTCTTTAAATTTTGTACCCATTCAAGATAAGAGACGAATACACCTCCCAGATTTGTGCTGATATCGGGCGCTATAAATGTGCCTTTTCCTGTTACAATCCGGTCACCTTCAGGGGTAACAGGCCCGTTTGCGCCTTCCACAATAACTTTGGCCTTTACTCCATATGCATTTCTGTCTATGGCATTCTCAAGTGCCGCGAGGACGAGGAAGTCGATATCCAGTCCGAAAATACCATCGTTTGTAATTTCCCTTCCCCCCTCGAATCCTTTCAGAAAACCCTCACCGGCCGTATCAACATGTTCCAGAACGGCATCTATATCAAGACCACTCGGATTGTAAATACCGCCACTGGCATCTGTAATGGCCACTACCCTTACCCCCTCAGCATGAAGTAGTTTTGCCGGCGGCTGTCCTACATTACCAAACCCCTGTATAGCAGCAGTAGCGCCTTTAAGTTTTATGTTTTTATGATCAGCCGCTTTTTTAAGGGCGATAAATACACCAAGACCTGTTGATTCAGCCCTACCAAGAGAACCTCCCTTGTCGGCCGGTTTGCCGGTAACGACAGCAAGTGCCTGACATTTTGCTTCAGGATATTTTTTCAGTACCTCCATACATTTATCAAGATATGGAGTCTCCATAGGAGAAGAGGGTTGTTTGTGGAGTGGACGGAAATCATTCATTATTTTATCAGTCAGTTCCGCATCACCTGTCAACCAATCAGATGAGTCTCTGTTTTCGATTGAAGACTTCAGATATTCATCTACAAACCACGACATCTTTGTCGCATTTGTGTTGACGTCAGGAGCGGGAATGTCAAGGTGCGGGCCAATTGCATTCCTGCTCTTTAGATCACGACTGTATTCTCTGATTACCAACGCGTCTTTTCGATCAATTAAGTTTCGCGGGTTTGCAATAATACCACCTTTTGAACCCCCGTATGGTATTCCGGCAATAGCACATTTCCATGTCATCCAAATCGCAAGAGCCCTGACCTCGTCAAGTGACACCTCCGGGTGTTCCCTGAATCCTCCCTTGGCCGGACCACGGGCTGAATTGTGATGTACCCGATAACCAATTATTTCATCTTCTGAAAGCCTTAATGTCTCTACCCGCTCAGGGGCAAGTAATTTCTTTTTCAAAAATAGAGGAAGCTTTAAGATATCCGCAACAACCGCAAATTGACTTTCCGCCACTTCGAGCGGACTTGGCATGGCCACGGAATGCTCCCGAATCTTTGTATATTCCTTAAGAGTAACTCCGGGTACGGAAAATAGTTGGCTGATCCTTTCGAATTCTCCGATATCTTCTCTGTAGTTTATGATACTTTTTGCAATCCCACTCTTAATTTCAAGGAATCTTTCCAACTCCTCTCTATTCGCTGCATTAAGGTTTACTTTCTCCTTTGCAGGTTCTTTTGGTTTCAGTTGTGCCTTAACAGGAAGGTCATCTAAATGGTTCAGTGCCGTCAGTCTATCACCGGCAAGAAATTTTAAAGCAGCTTCTCCTATGGTAAAAAGGTATGTCCTTGCTGGAGGAGGTTTTGTTCCAAGCTTTTTTTGTGCAGCAGCAACACTGTGGAGACCAAGTACAATCTTGGATTCCGCTTCACAGGCAAACAGAAGATCCAGGATACGGTTTGTACCATGGCAGAACATTTCGTCTTCATATTTCCCTGCTATCCCATTAAAGATGATGGTTTTTGCTCCACTCATTTTTTTCTGTATAAGAGAGAGTGTGCCGGGACCAATGTCGTATGCCTTCAACCGGGAAAACCGCCCCTTAATGTTACTCACTTTAACATTCTCGGGGTTAAGACCTGTCGGCTTTGCCATAAGGTGATCAACAGGAAGCACCAAATCAACACCATATCCCTTCGCCAGCTCAAGCACCACGGTAGCATTGTAAAGCGCCTGTGCCCGAGAATCCTGCTCTGATTCAAACATACAGTTATCTACGTTGTATCCCTGTACCTTGAGAAAGGGAAATGCAATACCGCCAACAAAAATGAGCCTGTCAACCTTTCCGTAAACAATAAGGTTTTTCATTGCCCTGACCTTTGCGGAGACGTTGGCCCCCCCGATAATGGCAACTACCGGTTTATGAGGATGCCTCATAAAGTTATCAAGTGCGGTAAGTTCCTGCGTAAGCAGGAATCCGGCTACTTTGGGCCCTGAGATAAGACATGTTATCGGACCGAGTGATGCATGATGACCCATATGGGCTGTTACCGGGTCAGCATTTACATAGACATTACAACTGGTGGCACTATGGAGTTGTTTTGCAAATTCCATCACCTCATTATCATCCTCTGAGGTCTCACCACTTCGAAACATGACATTTTCCAGAAGAAAGATACCGTCTTCAGCAACAATGGATTTAACTCCCTCCCCAATGCAGTCATCGGTTATAGTAACCTCTCTGCCTCCCGGCAGAAGCTTTTTCTCTCTCAATACCTCTGTCAGCCTTTTTGCCACAGGTTTCAGGCTAAAGCCATGGTGGTTATCTCCATCATTTTTAATCCCTACGGAAGTCTTCTGATCTTTGAAGAAGTCCTCTCTGACACCGTTGTGGGATACGATAACGACTGTCCTTGCTCCCTGTTTCAGAATATGACGAATGTCCATGACCGTCGCCCTGATACGTCTGTCATCAATTATCCTGGCATCCCTAACCACATCGTAGTTTACTCTTAAGAAAACTCTCTTTCCATCTAAAGCGGATTTATGAAGATTGCGTATGGGTGTTTTGTCAGCGTATGGATACCACTCAATTATCTTGGTATATTGATCGGGTTTTTTCATAACTATCAAAAAGAGTAATCAGTCTCGCCGGTTTTTTGGCAAACTATAAAGTTTCTCCTAAAATCACTTTGATAACTACATATTTGTTTGTACAACAACCTGTTATTTATTCCTAAAGCTAATGGTTCTTTTACGTTACAACTAAGCTTTTGTCAAGCCTAATTGCATTCAACAGAAAGAATGGATTACATTATACTGAGACGCAAGGAATAGAATAGGTAATGTTAATCACCTCTTATTTTGCCTCTAAAAACTTGTGTAATTTTTCAGGGAAAGTATGGTAAAATGCTTCGTAAGGATATTATTGAATAATTACATAACTTCTTTATCCGGAAGTTTTTTATAAAAAAAGCTTAGAAAGGCAATAGGCTGCATTATGTTAAAGTTTTCACTGAAGTCTGCGTTATACCAGGTACCGGGAATAATATTTTTCATTTTCATTTACCGGATTAAAATTGAGTGTGACCTACTCAGGAAACGGTCTCATGATTTTATTTTTGGTCGTGCTCAGGGATTTACAAACCGACTTTTAAAGCTCCTGCATGTAGAAATAGAGGTATCGGGCATGGAGAACCTGATTAACAGACCCGCAATAATATGCCAGAACCACACTTCTATAATGGACATTCCTGCTATATTGAATATGGTAAAAGGAAAATCGCTGTTCTGCGCAAAGGTTGAGTTATTCAGGATCTGGGTTTTCGGCAAGGGGATTGAAATCCTGGGTATGATTAAAGTGCATAAAGATGACAAAAAAACCTGGAAAGTACTTTCAGAAGCAGCAAAAAAAATAAAAGAGACTGAATTAGATAATGAAGCTTTGACACCTTATTTAGTGGTATTTCCGGAAGGAACACGCACAAAAGATAAGGATTATAAGATGGGTGAATTTAAACGCGGCCTGTTCAGTATCGCCGTGAAACATAACCTGCCAATTATACCGATCGCGACTTACGGCGGCCTGGATATCACACCAAAAGGAGCGTGGGTTTTCAGTAAGGGTACGATTTACGAAAAGGTTTTAGAACCTTTATATCCAGAGGATTACGAAGGAGTGGGAGGCATTAAGGAACAATCCACCAAGCTCCAAAACGATACATGGAAGAGGATAAATGACGGACTTAGCGAACTGATTAAAACTCATGGTAGTTAGTAACTCAGGGAAGGCAGGCTTGAAACCTGCCACATACTTTCCGTAACAGATCTTAACTAACCTGGTTTTCTAACACTGACTTTGTTGTTGTTCTTCCCGGTCTTTTTTCCTTCCGGTTCTGTACGCATCGATAATCCCCACAATCCAGCAGAACAGTAACAATAACGAAGCAAACTTGTATACGGCACCACCTGAAGTGGTGCCTGCTAGATTTACTGAGTTCAAGATCTCACTTATATCTATTTCACCACCACCATACTCAATTTTTTCGAGCACGGCAAATGTTTGCTGTTGTACTTTCACTCCAATTACTACCAGACCGGTTAAACTCATAAGCACCAATGCGATACCACGTATGTAATGTTCCAGAGCAAACTGGCCACAACCCGGAAATACCAGCCCTGACAATAGCGCTCCTTTTAATGATTTTTTCATTATGTCCCTCTCTCACGGCTTGGATCATTCGTTCGTCAGTACCTTCTGCCTGGTCGATACTGACCGTCCAGAGAGTATTTCCCCGGACCGATTAGAATCAAGCTGAAGAACAAAATCCCTGATTCCATTGCATGAGAATATTTCAGGAAAGAATCACCCTTGCCGATATGCATCATCGTAGCTACTATCATCGTAGTAAGCAGAAAAAAACAGGCGGGGCGAGTAAAAAATCCCAGGACTAATAGTATCCCACCTGCGCATTCTGATAATGCCGCCATGAATCCCCAGGCTGTTTGAGCAAAGCCGATCCCCAGAACCTTCATACTTCCACCAATCATCGCCCATGTTTCCGGGCCAGCGATTAATTTAGGATAGCCATGGAACACAAACATAACACCAATTCCTACTCGTAGAATGAGCAGACCCACATCACGATATTTATCCAGAAAACTAAAAATCATAACTTCTCCTTATCAAAAAAGGCCATTACACACAACCGCTAATTAGGTAGATTCTGCAGTCAAAAGGTCTATTGGCAGAAATCATTTTAAGAGATAAAGATTAAATCTTCAATTCGATCAGGTTTTCTGCATGATATCGAATAGAGGCCCCTGTATCCATGTACTATGGCAATGCGGGCATTTGCCGGGCTTGTGCAGTTTATCTTTATTAAAGGAAAAGTCACACTTACGGCAGTATGCCGGTGTAACTACCAGGCGATAATCGGAATGCTTAAGGCTCTTGATAAGATGCCTCAGGTCATCCTCCACATTTTCCTTTGATATCTCCAAATGTCTGGCGATCTCAACCAGATCCATGGAATTGTCCTGAAGCAGCTCAATCAGGCCTTTACGTAACATGAGTCACTTCCCAAATTGAATATTGATATGAACTGCTGTGCTATCTTGTGTAAGATCCTCGCACGCAATTTCCCACGGCATAGCTAACTTGCTTCTCACACGCTTCACGGTAGAAATTTTCAATTTCAATAGCCAACTTTACAGACGGTCTTTCAAGTGTTTTGAACAAATTAGCCACGGACTCCGTTGCTTTTTTAATGGATTGAGCCAGCTTTGCTATTTCAGCTGCTTTCTTCTTTCCCGTCTCTTCTTCGTTCATTTCTCCTCCGTTTTTTAGAGTGCAGGACCGCCTGTCCGCCAGTCTGTTGGGCAAGTGTCACTGCTTTAAAACGCATCATCTCGGTGATGCACTCCATATTTATAATATTCAATCCTGAAACCATTCGACGACGCTGCGATATGGGATTCTTCCTCCAAAAATATCCAATGCACTCCCAATAGTCAGGTCAACACGGTTACGACCAACCTCTTTTACAAGGTCAAGGTCTGAGAGGGCTTTGACCCCTCCGGCATAAGTCACAGGGATGGGAGAATTTCCCCCCAGGATTTCAATAAGTTCCGTTTGAATTCCTTCCATTTTCCCTTCAACATCAACCCCATGTACAAGAAATTCGTCACAATGATTCGCAAGTAGATTGAGTATTTCCGGGCTGACAATTTCATTCGTAAACTTTTGCCATCGGTCGGTTACAATCCAGAAGTCAGATCCTCTTTTTCGACAACTGAGATCCAGTACCAAACGGCTTTTCCCAACAACCCCCTGAAGTAACTGAAGCTTCTCCATGTCAATCCGGCCATTGGAGAACACATATGATGTGACAATCACATGGCTGGCCCCGGCATCAAGATACGCAATAGCATTTTGGGGATTGATCCCACCTCCTATATGAAATCCACCGGGAAACGCGTGAAGAGCGGAGAGGGCCGCTTCCTCATTACCCGGCCCAAGTGAAATCACATGACCACCCGGAAGATTATCTTCCTTATACATTTTCGCGAAATCTCCGGCAGAACGATCGGTCTCGAAATTGGTCTTCAGCTTCTCTGAATTCTTATCTATAAGGGAACTTCCAATAATCTGCACGACCTTACCTTCTCGCAAGTCAATACACGGTCTGAATTTCATCTATATCTCGTTTCCCTTATTCGTTTTTTCATCCCGCTAACACCGAGACCACAACCGGCTGAAAAAACCGGAGCGCCAATGAGCAGCAGACTTACTAACCTGAGCGCATACATTTATCAGCCAAATTACTGCTTATGTTTCTTTAATAATATTATGGAGATCATCTTTAATCTTTAAACGTTTTTTCTTAAGATCTCGAAGAAAGTCATCACTAGTAGGTTCCGCATCACTTTCAATTCGGAAAACTTGTTTATCAAGTTCTTCATATTGTTTCATTAATTTTGAGAAATGATTATCCTTAATTTTCAAATCATGAATCTGCTCTTTGTATTCAGGAAATTCTTTGACTAATGGATGATGAGTTAACGGCATTTAAAACCTCCAAATTAAGATATATGTGTCCAATAAATTTACAAAACCTGCTCAGTTTTATGCAGTACTGAGCTGGAATTCTTCTTCCTTATTCTATATATAGATAGAATGTCTTTTTCTCTCAGGATTTTACATAATATGACGTTGTTTTGTCAATTGTCGTTATTTCTCGAACTGAAGATTTTTCCGATCAGTGGATACCTGAAGGTTTACGATACGTCTCAATCCAAAGACATTGCATCTGTCGGGCAGAGTAAACAGCATCTACTCTATTTGATCAGGCATTCTTCAACTTAAGGTTAGAAATAGATTGAAATAACCAATTATGAAACGTATAGTTCCATAATGAAGAAAAAAAGAGTACCAGACAAATCTGATTTAGATACAATCAGAGACCAGATATTAGATTTTGCATGTGCCAAACATGATTTCAAGCCGGAAGCAGATGAATTCCTTCAAAACGGTGATTGGAATGGAATATTTATTGTAAAGTTCAGGGATAACCCGGAAGAAGAGCGGTTATATTGTGAAGCGCCATTAGGTGAACATTTCATCAGATTCGGGTTGCATTTAGAGGTAGACGGAGAGACCTGGAAAACAGAATATGAAAATATCCTTCGGAAAGTATCAGGTCATGACGTGGCTCTTTGTCCCATCCCTGATGAAGGAGAAGAGAGCAAAAAGCATTGCCGGCTTTATTTAAGAGCATGGACCCCTAATTTCAGTCAACGCATCTTTGGTCTGACCCTAACCAATCTTATGGATTGCAAAGAAACGGTGTTGTCAATGCTTTCAGGCAAATAATTTCTTTTAAAAGTGAAATTCCAGATGCAGAATATTGAAAACAAGGAGCATGACGCCGGAAGCAAGCTTACGGATAATGGGTTGTGTCATTTTCCTTGCATTTTACAATTTGGCCGGATAGCATGAATCCCCTTACTATAATTTTACTGCTGGAACTTCACGCTCGTGTCATAGATTGAGCTCACATTGAGTTTTTCCAGCCTATTGCAATCAGCAGTTTATAAAGGGAAGGATAATTCTAATGAATTTATACAAATTCAAAAAGTTGTTAATTTTTGGTTTTTTTTCATGTGTCGTCATCGGCTCGATGGCAGGCAAGGCACAGTCACAGGAAGTCTCATCAGGCAAACAAGTTTCCATTGAATATACGCTTACACTGGAAGACAAATCTATAATCGATTCAAACGTGGGTGCCGAACCGTTATCTTTTGTTCAAGGCTCTCATAGCATAATCCCTGGACTGGAAAATGCGCTAAATGGTATGCACATTGGAGACAGCAAACAGGTAACTGTTAAACCGGAGGATGGTTATGGGCCTGTAAACAAGGATGCCGTCAGTGAAATCAATAAAGAACAGATCCAAAAAGACGTGCTTCAGGTCGGTGCGGTACTACAGGGCCAGGATCCTGATGGTCAGGTTATTATCGCCCGAGTGGTAGAAATTAAGAAAGATACTGTTTTGTTGGACTACAATCATCCGCTGGCGGGTAAAACCCTTTTTTTCGATGTAAAAATTTTGGATATACAGGATACGCCAAAACCGGCAGGTTAATACCAGAAGTAAGTAGAAAAAAAGCACCTTTTAAGATTCAGTTCTTACCAGGTGCTTTTTTTATATCAACGTTTTCTTCAAAGGGGAAATATAGAGTGCATCATCCCCGTCCGAACGGTCTGGCCGGGCGGGCGTGATGATGCGTATTTAATCAGTGACACCCACCCAACAGGCTGGCGAACAGGCGGTCACTGCACTCCAAAAAGGAGAGACGAGCGTAGCATACTAAGAGTCGTTACTTTTCATTGCCAGTCATAACCTGGTAGATTTTGTGCATGCCGGTTATATTGCGGAGTTCAAACAATCCCAGATAGCGAATATTAAAATTCCCTTTATTTAATACCGCAGTGTATAAAGCCTCAGTAATAAAGATGCGATCTATTAATGTAAATTCCTCTCGTGAAATTCCATCTTTTACAACGACAAGATCATCTCCCTTAAGGCCCTCCACACGAAATGGAATATTAATATTTGTTCCATGACGATCCCCATCAGGCATGACTCTTACCTCACCAAAATGGATACCAAATCTCAGATGTATCTGAGGACCATCCCCTACACCGGAATTGTATGTGTTTATGCTCTCCAGAATCTGAATTGCTGAATTCAATGCACCCTTTTGATTGGGGAAACAGACCAGAAATCCGTCTCCGGTACTCTTTGTAAAAGATGATTTATTATCTTTGAATATAGGAAACATTATACCTTCAAGAGCATTTTTGATAAGGTAAGTAGCGCCATCCCCATAGAGGTCCATCATTCTGGATGATTCACAGATATCAACTACCATGACCGCCTCCGGGATTTCCCTGCCACTACCGGACGATTGCTTTAAAGTATTAATACGATTCTTTACATCTTTAAAGTTACTGTCACTGGCAGAAATTTTGTTAAACAGCCCACGTGCCTGATGTTTTAATCCCGCTCTTTCACAGGCAGCACCTAAATCATACATTTTTGATTTTACACGATCATCGGTACAGGAAATTTTTGAATATTCCTGGACATGTATTTCTGCCGTTTCAAGGTCCTTATTTTCTAACAAATACTGTGCAATGAGATAGTGGGAATCACTCCCGTACTGCCCACCGGCTTCCGCTACATCCTTTAACAGCGCTATTCCACGGTCATAGTCTTTTGCTTCTGCCAAATAGATATTGGCCAGTTCATAGCGTACACGATTCAATTGGTCACCGGTAAACTTTTCACGGGAAATCATGTCTTCGTAAACGGTAATACGTTTATCGGCAACACGCTTCTTTAAAACCTCTACTTGTACAGGGACGTGTGGATATTTTTCTTTGAGAGTTACTAATCGGTCCGTCAACATGACGGCTTCCTCAATATTCTCTTCTGCCAGAAAAATTGATATCGATTTTTCAATTACTTTTAAAAAAACAGTTTGATAGGATTTATTGTCCGGTACATTTCTCAAGAGCTGTTCAGAATCCCGAATAGCATCCAGGCACTGTTTGTCCTTTAAATGCATATTGATAGACTCTAAGAGTTTTTTCTCACAAGAGCGAAGATTTTTGTTCAACACATCGTAAAATGACCGATACCTCTCTTCATGCTGTTTATCTAATGCACTGGCCTTCTTTATACATATTTTTGCCTTAGAAAACTCCATTAAGCTCTGATAAACCCTACTCAAGAAAATATGTAGATACGGATTGTCAGGTTGTTTGACAATTTCTTCCTGAGCAACTTTCATTGCTTCATCATATTTTCCGGTACAGCTATACATATGAATAAGAATATACAGGAACTTTTTGCTGGCCATCCCTTTTTTGCGCATAGATTCGTAGCTTACGATTACATTTTGTATATCCTTTGCCTCACTATAAATATGGAACAATGTCGTGAATGTCGCTTCATTTAAAGGATCAATGTCAACAAGATCAAGTAAGCCGTTTGTCGCTGTTTGAAAATGACGAGGGCAATGAGTAAGCATATCCGCATACTCTTTTGCGGCGCCTTTGTAATTTTTTTGCCGGATTAAGATCGCAGCTGTTAAACTGTACTTTTTTGAAAAATAGGGACCTAATACCTTGAGACGATCAAATACTTCCAGGGCCTCCTTGTCTTTTCCTTGAAGATAGTAGATTTCCCCTAAAACCTCGTTATACCGCATATAACGCATACTATATTTATCGGATAAAACCTTCAGGTCATCTGTTGGTACTGTTTCTTGAATTTTATCGCAGCAAATAAGTGCATTGTCATAATCTTTTTTATTGAAATAAGCGATGGCAAGATCGTTCAGGATTTTAATACTTTGTGGATGCTGTTTAAATTCCAGTTCACCATATTTAATGACCATGTCCCAGTCTTGTTCCGTATACGCCTTTTTGCGATTGTCTTTAAGTCTGGACATAACCAAAATCTCCCAGGAATTTAATATTACTTACCTAACTTACGAAAATTCAAATGTTTAGACCAAGTCTCCTCAGCTTTTCAAACCTCTGATTTTTATACACATTGTTACTTTAAAATGCAAGAGTGAAAAAGAGGTTTAAGAAAAACTCACGTCTTGATTAACAAATTAATTTTTAAACAATCAGTGTTTATTTTCTTTAAGTATGAAAAAAGTCCATCTCTTAATAATTCACCTATGTTTTAGAAATTCGATTGCACGTTCTTCTGACCAATAACTCTTATCTTTATTAAATTGTATAAAGCCGACATGACCTCCCGATTTGGGCATCTCTAAATAGACGTATTTACTATTTGATGTCTCTTTAACCGGATAACAACCATCCGCAATAAACGGATCATTACGTGCATTTACCATTAATGTTGGAATCTTAATCTCAGAAATAAACCGATTACTACTGCATTTACTCCAGTAATCTTCAGCATTTTTGAAGCCGTGAATCGGAGCTGTATACCGGTCATCATAATCCTTAAAATCCTTTATTAGATGATAACCATCATCATTTATCAGTCCGGGCATTAACTCCATTTTGGCCCTGATCTTTTGATGCAAAGTTATCAAAAATCGCCTCATATAAATTTTATTTTTAAATTTGGCAAGCTCTTGAGTACTTGCCTTTAAATCACAAGGAACCGAAAAGACAACGGATCTTGCTATTTTACTGTCAACCCGACTGCCTTTATTACCAAGATAAAGCAGTGTTAGATTCCCACCCATACTGAAGCCTATTAATACAATCTCTTTATAAGACCCAGTCTTTACTGCATGTTGTATTACTAATTCTAAATCATCGATCGTACCACTATTGTAAAAACGTAACTGGCGGTTTATCTCTCCGGAACAGGATCTATAATTCCATGCCAGAGCATCCCAACCGTTTCGGTTAAGCATCTTAACCATTCCCACTACATAGTTACTATTCGAACTGCCCTCTAAACCATGAGAAATAATTGCCAACTTACTGCTCCCTGTTCTCGACCAGTCAATATCGAGAAAATCATCATCCGGTGTAAAAATACGTTCCCTCTGATAAGAGTCGGTATCAAATTTCCTGAACAATGTAGGATAGATTGATTGTAAATGTCCGTTTTGCAGATATAGCGGAACACAATAACTGGATTTATTTATTAATGGCATTGTAATATGATCTAAAATTGAATGATTATTAAGCAGCTTTGTTATTCACATGCCCGTTCAGACAGGAAAGACAGACTTACCATTTTACTGGTAAGATAACAATTACAGATTTTATCTCCTATTCTTTTCCTATCAATCTATTTATTTTAAATCTTCAGTATCTGACAATATTTATTACTTGTATCCTGTCACAAACATACATAATATATAAAAGTGAGTAAAATAGAAAAAACAAGTTTGGCGGCAGGTTTACTCTTTGGCACCACCGGCATTATCCTGGGTGCGGTGGGCAGCCACGCATTGGAAGGATATCCAGCTGAATCATTAATATTCTTTCAGAAAGGAACCAAGTATCAAATGTATCATGCTCTGTTTTTATTGATATTAGGGGTATTACAGAGCAGATATCCGGGGAGATTAATGAGCCTGTCCATCTTCAGTACAATAGCGGGTACTGTATTGTTTTCAGGTTCACTCTATTTACTCACACTTGCAAACATCAAAGTCAGCATGATCACACCAATAGGAGGCATGCTTTTGATCTCAGCATGGATATTGTTATTAGTCCAAGTATTGATTACAAAAGCACAATCTAAGCCTTCTTCCGCTACACCAGATGCAAACTGATTAGAATAACCTCCTCATTAATCATATCTAGAATTCGATCGTGTAACTCCATATTGAGAAATCCACTTTTCAACATTTACATTTGATGGATATTAATCCTGTCTTAAATAAATGGCCTCTTTGGTCATATTGGCTTATATATACCATTTCGTAGTCAAACATTTTCATGTTTATAAACAATGATTTACCAGTATGATCTTACAAATTAAATAAAGGCCATATTTAGCATTACATAGTATTCAGGATGATGATATACATGATTTGTCGGTGTTTATCAACCACTCAATTATCTCTGTGATGTATTGGTAATTTATTTTTATATTTAATAATCAAACCAGGTAATTACATCAAATCCCAATAAGGATAATTTTTGTCATTTCGTATAAACCTTTTAATTATAGAGTCTAATGTGTTTCAACACAGATGGTAATAGTTGATATATAAACTTCTGTGTTTTTATATTATTTGAACATTATAAACTTATTTTATATTTTAAATCTTTTGGTATTAAACTCGCTAAACTATTCACTCTACAATCATACAGTTTTTGTACCATGAGTTACGTTCCTAAAATCATTTAGACAAGTCAGTTTCTATTTTGGAATTATGTCTGCCATAGACATTAAATTAACCGTTCACAAAGTTGTGGGAGACAAGGGAGAAGACTGTATGGTAATAACCATGAAGGGGAAATTCCTTCCACATAGTTGAACAGACTAAATAACTCTTGTTAGATTTTGACTTTATAAAATTCAATACTACCGTTTAAACACTTGGTAATGTTATTACACTTTTTAATTTAGATGAATGACATGGAGACGCAGCCTTAATTCTTCATCTATAGGTTCTCATTATAAGAAGTTTACCTTTCAAATTCGGAAAACAGGACAAAGCAAAAAAAGACCCGCCTGAACGAAGGGTCTTTTTTTGTATGGTTTATTGAGTCTATCCGATAATCGAACATTTTTGTAACGAACATTACCTATCCTTATCAGGGCTGTCCCTATTTATCGTTTGTAAGTATGCATAGAACAGGGTTTATGAATTGCTATCCAGGCACGACGGTACCACATTTTCACTAATTAACAAAACTCTTTTGGAATTTGTTAATAATTATGGATAGAGCATATTACGGAGAAAAATAAATGAAAACATCGATTAAAAATTACATCATATTAATGCTGATTTTCTTTACTTTGCTGCCTTTTGTTGCGCTAAGGATTACTGCTTATCCAAAAATACAGTCTGATCTTAAGACGGTGATCATGGATAATCTCGAAATTGTTGGAAAGAAGCAGGCAGTTCTTGTGTCTAACTGGATGCGTGAAAGGATGAAGGATGTCATGGTTATTGCGGATAACCCTTATATGGCGAATAGCGTGGATCTTACCAGGAAGGACAGAGAGTATGAAGAAACGTTTAGATATTTAGAGATGATAGTGGTTGAGTATGGTTACATGAGCGCTTTTGTATGCAACGAAAAAGGATTGGTCACCATTGCAACAATCGAAGAAAATGTTGGAAGAGATGTATCAAAAAAGGATTATTTCAAGAATGCTTTACTAGGGAGTACACATGCAACAAGTATCATGCCATCTGAAATCTCACTTATTAACGAATTTGATGAGGAGGAGATAGGGTTGCCTACAATGCTTATCTCAACTCCCTTAAAGAGCAAAGATGATAATATAATTGGTGTTGTTACATTAAGGGTTCACGTGGGCACCCTGAGCAACATGATGCACAGTCAAACATTCGGAAAAACAGGTGAGACTTATCTTGTAAGCAAGGACGGATACATGCTTTCAGAACCGAGGTTTACCAGGCATTTAATAAAGAAAGATGTTGTAAAAAAAAGGAGTGCACTGGAACTGAAATTGGTTGACCCTGTTACCGGCAAATTAACCTATGGTGTTGCACAGTGTGTTGCAGGCAAGAACGGTTCTGATTCGAAAGGTTATAAGGATTATGCTGGCGTACCCGTATTGGGAGTATGGCACTGGTTGCCTGAATATAATTGGGGTGTTATTACTGAGATCGACAGGTCTGAAGCTTATGGAGCCGTGTATAATCTTAATCGTCTTAGCCTTATATTGTTGTTTGGGATTGCGTTTCCCATTATGTTTTTTGCATATGTTGTTGGTAAACGGCTATGTAACCCGATAGTTGAGCTGACTGAGGCGACTGAAAAGATGGCCGAAGGGGACTTGACCCAGAGAGTAAATATAGAAAGGGAAGATGAACTCGGAGTTTTGGCAACATCATTCAATACTATGGCAAATACTCTGGACAGAAAAACAAGAGAGATAGAAAAATCTGAGAGAAATTACAGGGAATTATTTGACTCTATAAAGATCGGTATTTATCAGTGTGAAACGGGAGTTGAAGGTATGTTTACGTGGGTCAATCAAGCTTTTGCAGAAATGTTTGGCTACGAATCACCGAAAGATATGGTCGGTACAAAGGTTAAGGATATTTATGTAGATCAAGGCGATAGGAAAATGCTCGTAGAGAGACTTGACAAAGAGGGGGCCTGGAAAGACTTTACGTCTTATTGTATAAGGAAAAACGGAAAGAAATTTCACACTGAACGTACCTCTAACATGGTAAAAGATGATGATGGCATCCCTGTTCGTATTGAAGGAGCTATAAGGGACACTACTGAGCGAAAGAGAGTGGAAGATGAGTTGCGAGAGTCTGAAAAACAGAAAAGAGAGCTATTGAATTCACTTCAAGAGGGTATTTATCAATGTGAACCGGGAATTGAAGGAGTGTTTACGTGGGTTAACCAGGCTTGTGCAGAAATGTTTGGCTACGAATCACCGGAAGAGATGATCGGGACGAAGGTAAAGGATATTTATGTAGACCCTGAGGACAGGAAAAAGCTTGTTGAGAAACTTAATAATGAGGGAGTCTGCAGACACTTTGAGTCATTTTGTAAAAGGAAGAATGGCGAGCGTTTCTTTATGGGACGCGCCACTCATCTGATTAGAGACGAAGAAGGTAAACCCGTTCGTATTGAAGGGGTGCTAAGAGATACTACTGAGCGAAAGAGACAGGAAGATGGGTTACGAGAGTCTGAAGAACAGAAAAGAGAGCTATTGGATTCACTTCAAGAGGGTATTTATCAATGTGAACCGGGAGTTGAAGGAGTGTTTACATGGGTTAACCAGGCTTGTGCAGAAATGTTTGGCTACGAATCACCGGAAGAGATGATCGGGACGAAGGTAAAGGATATTTATATAGACCCTGAAGACAGAAAAAAACTCGTTGAAAAACTTGAAAATAAGGGAGTCTGCAGACACTTTGAGTCATTTTGCAAAAAAAAGAATGGTGAGCGTTTTTATATGGGACGCGTCTCTCATTTGATTAGAGACGAAGAAGGTAAACCCGTTCGTATTGAAGGGGTGCTAAGAGATACTACTGAGAGAAAGAGGCTTGAAGATGAGTTGAGAGAGTCTGCAAAACAGAAAAGGCAGTTATAAAAATTCTTTAACGAGTGCTGTTGCTTTTTATTTTATCAAGGGAGGGAAATGGTGTCAGATAAAATTGAACACGCTATTGAACACGCAAAACATTTGATGCCGGACCAAGGTCCGCTTCCTTTCTTTGTCCACCACAATACCGTTCACCACTTTGAAACATACGACTTTTTCGAAGGTGTTAAACAGGCGGGACGTGCTTATGACGCCAAAGCCTTTATGTCCGAAGAAGAATTTCTCCTGTCGTTTGAACGGGGCCGTATTACTGTGCCCGTTCTTCAAAAGAAGATTGAAGAATATATCAAACATCACAATCTTGCTATTGATCCGGATCTTCTGTTCAAGCTCATGACAGAGAAACCTGATACCCGACCGAAACCGGACAAAAAAATTCAGCAGTTCATAGATGACACCGCGTATCAACGCCCAGGCTATTACAAAGAGACGGTGCAGATCGAACACAATCGGGACATAGATGAGTTGATGGGTACGGTTATCTTTAAGTTTCTTCCTTCCTATTTCGACTTCGGCATGTCCTATTGGAACATGCCGAATCGTGAAAAAGGGCTGTGGCAGTGCTTTTGTGAAATTTACTCGAAGAGCGCTTTTTTAAGGCCAAATTTCCACATGTTTCTTGAACGTATTGCCGCCGGGATGAAACAGTACCCGTGTGACGAAGCAACCGAAATTTTGCTTCAACGTTTGGCCGTTCCCGATGAACACCTGGACGACTATATTTTCCGCACCCTGTATCGCTACAAGGGATGGACAGGGACTATTAAATCTTTGGAAGAGATGCCGGAATGGATTCCAAACCCCGATATCAAAGCAGTTTTTAAAGAGATTATTCCCGTAATTCTTGTACTCGAACTCGCTGCTATTCAATCCGTATGCGAGCTCGTAAGCGTGAAAATCCCCGTCTATAAATCGGAACCTCTATATGATCCAAATTTTTTTGCTTCCATCGTGAAAGCTTTAGCCATCAGCTACTACGACAAATTCCCCAGAGAAGTTACTCAATTTACTGACGAAAACCGTCTGGAGATCTGGCAAAGAGCCTATGAGGATACCTTCTACAATCAATTCCTCTCGGCATATCGTAAGTGCGCTATCGAGGATAAGCCGAGATATAAGCTTCCGAATTACCAGGTTTACTGCTGCATCGATGATCGGGAAGAATCTTTCCGCCGTCAACTGGAGCAAATTGATCCCGGCGTTGAAACCCTGGGAGCTGCGGGACATTACGCCCTTGATATGAGATTTAAGGGCGTACCGGAAAAACATTACCGCAAGATGTGTCCTCATCCCGTTGTAACCCCCTCAGTACAAATTTACGAAGAGGCAGACAAACTCGAAGACGCGATGCCAAAGAAGTTACAGATCTACGGAGAGGTGCAATGGGCAATCACACAAGCCTCTAAGACACTCGTAGGAAGTTTCGTACACACTATCTTCAGCGGTCTTATTAATCTCATGCCATATTTAATGGACGTACTCTCGCCAATGTATAGTTCCAAGTTGCGACGTTATCTGGCAGCCCACAAACCGAAGACACGATTGATCTACAAAAAAGAAACTGGTGAGAATGAAGAAGGCTGGGATCTGGAAGAACGAATCGCACGTGCTACGGCAATACTCAAAGGCAGTGGATTTTCGGACAATTTTGCTCCATATGTGTTTACATTAGGTCACGGTTCTAATAGTCTCAATAACCCACACGAAGCCGCTCATGACTGTGGTGCATGCGCGGGGGGCCGTGGCGCGCCTAACGGACGTCTCTTTGCTACCATTTGCAATGAACCTGAGGTCCGTGCCGGACTGGCGAAAAACGGTGTAATTATTCCGGATTCTACCCTGTTCATCGGTGGATATCACAACACATGCAGTGACGAGGTCCTGTTATTTGACCTTCCCAAACCATTGGAGCCACGCCTGCAAAAATATATCGACACTATTTACCGTGGTGCGGTGTTGGATGCGAAAGAGCGCTGTAGACGATTTGATGAGGTCAAGACGGATCTGTCGGAACAGGGATTCGCCGATTATGCTCACGGCCGTGCTATGGATCTTACACAACCGAGGCCTGAGTACGGTCACTGCACCAATGCAATTGCCATAGTTGGCCCGAGATATCTTACACGAAATTTATTCTTAGACAGGCGTGCGTTTTTAGTTTCCTATGATTATAAAGTTGATCCGGAAGGAAAATTCTTGAGGGGTACCCTTGGTGCAGTAGGACCGGTTTGTGCCGGGATTAATCTTGAGTATTATTTCAGTTTTGTCGACAACGAACATTATGGTTGTGGCACCAAACTGCCTCACAACGTAACATCACTGGTGGGTGTGATGAATGGTCATCTCAGTGACCTGCAGTTGGGACTGCCATGGCAAATGGTAGAGGTCCATGAGCCTACCAGATTGATTTTGCTCGTTTGCTGTAAGATCGAAACGATGAAAACCATCCTCGGAGAGGCTTTCGGGTATACTAACGAACCCGGGCACTTTCAGTGCCTGGTGAAACACAATTGGATTACACTCGCGGTTCACGATCAGGACCAGGAAAAAATCTTTTTGTGGCAAGGCGGGATGGAAGGCCGATTTGTACCGTTTGAGGAGACAGTGGATGTGCCTGAATACGAGAGCAATGATCCGCGATTTTTTCTCGAACAGGACCATCTTTTGTTTGGACAGATTAAATAGTTTCCGTACGGAAACTAAATAGGAGATATTAAGTGGAAAACCTTGTTGTAATATACATTGCTCATTACTTCGTACTGTTTCCAATTTTCAAGGTACTTTTTATAAACATTCGCTATTTTTTCAGCGATCAGGCAAGCGAGGAGCGTCTGGTACGCAAGCTGGTACATTGGGGAAATGCCAGTGATTTTATTCATATCGCAATTGCCTTGATATTCCTTGGATTTCACACCGTACCTGTACGGATTGAATCATTCTGTGTCATAGGCTGGACCTTCATCGTGCATTGGGACCTCCACACGTTTATCTTTTTGTCATTCACGACAACAATAATTGCGGTACTTGGTCATTTTTCACTCTTTTACCTGCACCGTGACGCGTATTATCATAAGTTTTTTTCACTCTATTTTATTTTCCAGCTCTCCCTTGGGCTTATCGTACTCAGTTCGAGCACCAACTATCTGTTCATGGGTTGGGAGCTGTTAGGTCTTTCTTCGGTGCTTCTTATCGCCTTCTATGAACATCGAATAGACCCGCTCAAGAACGCCCTGCGGGTATTGTTTATCTACAAGGTAGGAGACATCTTCATGTTCTCCCTGATCATGCTGCTACTCTTCTTCCACGTTGAAGACATGGCTGAGTTAATTTCACTCCAGGAACATGGTTACGAGTGGGCAATGGTCTTATTAATTATAGCATGTTTCATCAAATCTGGAGTTTTTCCGTGGATATGGCTGCCGCGTGCGATGGAGGGGCCCACACCATCAAGTGCGGTATTCTATGGATCATTGTCTACCCACGTTCCAATTTTTATCCTTCTACATGTCTGGCCCATGGAGTGGTCACTTTTAACGTATTGGCCTGAAGTGTGGTCATTCTGGCATCCGGCAAATGCCATAGCAATTGCAATCGCCATTTGTCTGATTTCTGCATTTGTCACAACTCACATGAGCAGGCAACTTTCAGACGCCAAGAATACCATTGCGTATGCTACCATGACACAGCTTGCAATAATTTACATCGAGATCTTTCTCGGTTTTCACACGCTGGCTTTGGTACACGTTGTGTCTCATGGAATATATAGGACATTTGAGTTTCTGCGAACCCCTTCGTTGTTACATCATTACCATACTATGGAAACACGCCGTCCTAAGATGACCAGAACCGGTAAACACTTTAGTTTGATACTTCCGGAGTGGCTGAGAGACTGGCTTTATTCACTCACGATAAATGAGTTTGGATTTTTCTCCCGCACCTTTGATTTTATTGACCAATTTCTCGGTCTGACTTTTGTGCGTTACGATAGAAAATCGGCTAGACACTTTGCCACAATAGTTGCCATTATGTGGATAGCTTTCGGTATTGTTATCTATATCCTCAATGGCTACCATTTCAACTTCAAAGAGGAAATCATAGCGGTACTAGCAATAAGTTTCACAATACTAGCCTTCTTAAATATACGCAAAGTGTTCATGTTTTTTCTTAATCTTTTCTGCTCAGTAGCACTCATTTACATATTGCTGTTAAACAAACTTCAGACTGGTATAGATGCAATGTCTATGTTGTCTTTTTCTGACCTTTTTGTTTTATTTGCCGGAATAGCGCTATACTCGATTCTTACTTCTTCAAAGGAAAAGTATTCTAACTATTCTGCAAAGCTCTCTCGTTCTCCCTTGTCGAATCTCCTGTTATTTGCCCTTGGCCTCTCCATCGTGGATATGCCTGGTCTATTTAATTTTGTGTTCTGGGAATATCTTGTACACAACACGGCCACTATTGCACCCTATATGGTCATCAAGGGATTCTCTGTTCTCAGCTTGAACACTCTGCTCGTATTCCTGTTCTATTTCAGCAACTTCCTCGGATTCCCCGAACACAAGGTACAGATGTTGCACCACTATAAGCATGATACCCTGCATCTCCGCTGGGTGCAGAAGCATGCATATACGGCGCCCAAGAATGCAGAGCACCGGGAAGCACATCATATTGATGATTCCAGAGGGGTTTAGAAATAGGTGTTACCGGCATTGCTGCGATGACATCAGTAACATAAGAAATCGCACCCACATCTCACTTGGCCTTAAGACATACACGCGTACAGAGGGCAATACCCTTGCCAGAATGATGATCATGGCAGATGGAACTTGCCCTGAAACATATATCGCAATTCCGGAACCAAAACTAGTCATTTCATGCGGAGATTGTGCAATTGATGGAGGTAATAAGGGAAGCTATGCAACAAAGGATGGCGTCATCAATGTAGTACCGGTTAATTGCCATATTCACGGATGTCCTCCATCTCCCGAGACAATCCTTAAAACATTGTGGAGATTAATGAAAGGGATTAGTGGTAAAACGTATTATTTAATCTCCATATTGTTCGGTTCGGTTTTTGCGCGTATCTATTTGTTATTCCAAAGCTGGCATTCCCGCACACCTTTATTCCTCAGCAGTACAAGGGCAGGGCAAATGAGAAGGAACTCCCCCTCCCCAACTCACGCCCCACCCATGTCCTGTAACTACAACGCCTTACAATCTCTTTGCAGATTGAATCTAACACTCTTCATGAATGTATCTCTCCAGCTCCTCATTCTCGAATTTCTGATCTGCTATTAACTGCTTAACTACATCTCCCTGTGTCACCATTCCGACCAGTTGTTTCTTTTTCATAACAGGTAAATGTCGAACTCGTTTTTCAGTCATCAGTGACATACAATCCTCAACTGAAGCACCAGGATCAACGAAGAGCACTTCTTTAGTCATCAGTTCACTAACATTTGTAGACTTGGAAGACTTCCCTTTTAGAATTACTTTGCGAGCATAATCACGTTCCGAGAAGAGGCCAACAACCTTCTCTTTATCAACAACCAACAATGCCCCCAAATCCTTCTCAGACATTAATTGCAATGCTTTATATACTGTTTCCTGAGGAGCTATAGACCATACCTTGTCCCCTTTGGACTTCAAGATTTGACTGACTAAATTCTTCATTGATTCACACTCCTTTCTCCTTCTGATAGGGATAAAATTTATTATGTTTTGTTACGAACAAAATTATTCTAATGATTATCGCCTCCTTTTCCAATGACCAAAAAATTGCTGAAATTAATGAAAGACATCGGTAGTAGATCGTAGACAATCAATAATGGTGAGCAAGCCTACCCTTACCGTATTAATCAGCTGCTGTCAAATCGGATATTAGGCGTAACTTTATGGATGAGGACACGGTCTCCAAGATCGAGTTTGTTGATCAGATTTTGAATTTCTTGAGCAATTTCAGAGTTTTTTTCTATTATTTGATAAACAGGATGATCAATAAGGACAATGAAAAAGGGATTTTCTTTATCAAAATGAGCGCCTCGGCCATGGGCACTGAAGACAATAGACATAGTAATTTCAATGCGGTTATAAATATTTTCCCAATTAGAAAGAAAAGGGTGTAGTATAAAACCATTTGGTAATTCCATTTTGCGAAAACCAAAAGCCAGGTCAGGATCGGTCCCCCCAATCAAATCAATGTAAACGATTTTCTCTTTATGAATGTTGGAAAGACGTTCCATCTGTTCATCGTGAATGTGATGGTCCGGTACGTTAAGCTTGATACTCAATGTTTTTGAAAATAGTTTCGCATGTTCTTCGATTACTCTTTGAGGAAGACGGATTAATATCTTTTCAACGATATCCGCTGGCATGTCAACGGTCTCTGTATTCAACAAGATACGTTTTATATCCTCTTTTGCGGCACCACAATTCTGATGAGATGAAATAGATCTGACTATGCCCCTGTCACGCAAACTCTGTAAGTTGTCAATAAATTTGTTTTCAGGAAGAAGAATATCTATATCGTCTGACAGTGGAAGCTTGTATCCCTCCTGAAAGCATAATCTCTGTATTATTTGATAAGTAGGATCACATGGAATTTCATATGTATTGCGAGGAAGTAAAATCCCGGATCCAGCCATATGGAGATGGTTTCCAACAATACCACCATCCATGCAAACCACTTCTCCATCATTATCTAAAAAAGCATGTAATATTAGCGGATGTGCGAATAGGTCATTCAGTATCCTCTTAAAGGTATCCGGTTTTACCAATCGGGGAGAAGGAATATGATTCCGGAAATCCTTTAGAGCATCCACATCTTGATCAAATGCAAGTGGGGCAACGTAAGACTGCCGGGAAGGGCTGTCAAACTGAAACAGTTCTGACCCTTTATAAATTCTTCCCTCGGATGGCCAAAGCTTGAAAACATTCATTATTCCCACACATTATATTTCATATCACTAGTAAGGCTTTCTTGTTCAGGATGCGTACCCATCCATTTCACCGTTCCTGTCTCTATGTTATACACCGCGCCAACAACTGTTACTCTCCCATCATTCGTTCTCCTTCGAGTCGAAGAACTTCTTTGGAAAAGGTCCTCTATTGCCTGCCACACATTTGCCTCAACCAGTGCAGGGACAAGGGCTTTACCGTCTAAATGCAGGTAAGCGGCTTGCACTTTCTCTAAAGCAGGTCTGATAGGTGCAATTAAGTCGGGAATACAGCCGTGGACATCTGCACCTGTAGCAACCGCAGTACACGCGCCACAGTGGGTATGTCCTAGAACTACCATTACGGGTGTATCCAAATGGTCAACCCCGTACTCAATAGAGCCAATCTCGTCAGTATTGCAGACATTTCCTGCAACCTTTATTACAAAAATATCTCCCACCCCCTGATCAAATAACATCTCTACCGGGACCCTTGAATCAGAGCAGGCAATTACGGTTGCAAAAGGATGCTGCCCACCACTGGTTACCAGTTCTCTCCGTTCTGCAGAAAGATTAGGATGGGTTGACTGACCTGAGCTGAAACGGTCATTACCCGCTAATAATTCGAGAAGTGCATTAACCGGATCATGTGACTTTGCAGATGCGCCAGATGCACCCATCATACTACAGAAAATTATCAAACTCATTAAGCAACATATAATATACTTTGTCAATACGCTTCTGTTCATCTCCACAACTCTCCCTTTTTCGTTTTATAAAAGATTGGATGTGCCTTTGTAGCGGTTTGATTTATCAAACCGTGTTTTTCAGGCACGATAAATCGTGCCGCTACATCAAGAATTTCTATAGGAAAATATAATAATAAATCTGCCCAATAGAGGTCGCATATAAAAAAGGCCCACCAAAATTGGTGGGCCTTTCTATTCCGCCTTTTTCAGGAATTGAACAAGTCGAACTTATAGAATTGAATTATGACACCTTTAGATTCAACTCATTAGCTAAGCGTGTCCTTTTTAAAGTCCTCTTTTATCGTGAATGTAAAGTTCAGTCTTGGTCGCAGGTATATAAACCAGAATGCTACGCCTGCCAGAGCAACACCTCCAAAAACATTTCCAAGAAACACAGGAAACTGATTGATAACAATGAACCCTTTCCAGGTAAGGTTGGAGAGGTCTAATGTCTTTCCTGCCATCTTTTCTGCGGCAGCAACAACTTCCGGTTTACTCTTTAAGATTATACCCATTGGAATAAAATACATGTTTGCGACTAAATGCTCAAATCCACTGGCGACGAAACCGCCTATGGGAAATATGAGCGTCATGATCTTGTCTGCCACATTCCTGGCACTGAAACATACCCATACTGCCATACACACCATCGCATTGCAGAGTACCGCCTTTGAAAAGGCACTGGTAAATGTTAAATTAACCTTTTTGTTGGCAATAAGCAGTGCCTTTCCGCCGACCACATAATCATAGAAAGAAAATTGTTGCGCCTTATACACAAGGAAGACAACTAATAGGCTCCCTACAAAATTCCCAATCAATGAAATAGTCCAGTGATCAACTATTCTCCTGGTAGTAATCCTTTTATCCAAATATCCAATAAAAATCATACAGTTACCCGTAAAGAGCTCCGCACCACCAACTACAACCATTATCAGGCCAAGACAGAATACAATTGCTCCGACTACTGCCGTAAGCCCGGCGTGTAGTCCGGAATCACTTATCACTAAGGTAGCGAATTGTGCACCCAGCGCTATAAAAGCACCGGCATTAACACCCAGCAAAAATGTGTTCGCAGCCGAATCTTTTGCCTTTACACCAGCTACTGCATCAAGCCGAGCTGCAATTTGAGGGGGTGAATAAGCGTCTACATCATAAATAACCTTGGTAGTTTTTGGAGTTTCAACAAGTTTTGTTTCCTTTACTGTTTTTACAGACTTAACGGCCCTTGTTGTCCTGACAATTTTCTTCGTTTTAACAGGTTTCTCAGCCTTTATTGTCCTGACAGTTTTCTTCGTTTTAACAGGTTTCTCAGTCTTTGTTGTCTTGACAGTTTTCGCTGTATTAACAGGTTTTGTTGCTTTGACAGATTTTGAAGTCTTCTTCTTTTCAGCCATTTTGACCTACTTTCTTATTTCTTTGGTGTTCGTAAAAATACAAACCAATATACGCCCGCAACTAATATAATACCGCCAAATAAGTTTCCAAGGACAACGGGAATCAAATTATCAACAATAAACCCTTTACCGCAGGTAAGATTCGTAACATCTAAAGGTCCTCCATTTACCCTTTCAACAGCCTCCATTACGAAACGGTTACCTTTCAAGATAAGACCCATCGGGATGAGCCACATATTAACTACGCAGTGCTCGAAACCACAAGCTATCAGACAAGATATTGGCCAGAGTAAAGATAACACCTTATCCAGGTTATTTCTGGCGCTATAACACAACCAGATACCCAGGCATACCAGAACATTACAGAGAACCCCTCTGGCAAAAGCAACGCCAAATGTCAGATTTACTTTGTCATTGGCAGCGATGACAATTTTGGCTCCAAGCAGATGGTTGTGGGCTGTCCACTGTGCGGAAATGTATATCCAGAAAACGATACTCAACGCGCCTATAAGATTTCCGATAAAAGCGATAATCAGATTCCTGGAAAGATCACCACTCGTAATCTTTCCAGCAAAAAATGACATGGCAATAAGACAATTGCCCGTAAAAAGCTCTGCACCCGTAATTACGATTAGAACCAGAGCCATGGTAAAGGTGACACCACCAACTAACGCATTTAAACCGAAACTGGAGGTTGCTGTATGTGTTACCATCATCATTAGCTGTGCACCTAATGCAATAAAAACACCGGCAAGAATACTAAGAGCAAGCGTTGTCAGGAATCCCATATTTGCTTTTGATATTCCCACCTGTCCAACCCTGTTTGCCATCATCTTGGGTGCATATGCATCGATATCAATAAATGGTGTGTTGGCTAGCTGAGTCGCACTCGAAATGCTTTTTTCTTCCTTCTTATCCTGATCAGACATAAATGTACCGCCTTTCGCAAACAACAGTGTATACAAAAAAAGCAAGGTATTGATTGGATATGCAGGTGAAACTTGTCAAAGTTTATAGTTGAGACACCTGCTTAAATTGTGTGTAAGTGTGGAAAGCAAATTTAATACCTAGATTTTTATAAATTACCTGTTCGATATTATCGACTGAAGGTTTATATATACTGACAAGTACTTTTGCATATGCAAAATAAGTAATTCCAATCTACTCTAAATCCACTCAATAACCCACTTTTAATAGACTTATACTAAATGTGGCAAAGCAAAACCTGAATTTATAAAAAGAATCTTTTTTATTTATTTATTCGTTAATAAAATATAATTATTTATTATTAAAATAAAATTATCTACGGCTATCATAGTTATTTTTTGTCTCATTTCAGCCAAACTACTGTTTGTTTAATACATTTTTTATTTACACAACTACACACCAAATACCTAAGCAATGACTACGTAATATGTTACATGTATATATTTCTCTTTTCTATATATGGCCAAAAACGTTAGTATAATTAGAGTCGAAAAAAAATAATTATAAATAATGGTTCATATTAGCCTTTTTCTGATATAAAAATATTTAAATCCTGGATTATCCTCAGAAACCTCAAGCCCTTCATTATTAAAAAACTACCATTGTACAGGTGGAATATATTGATGATATGATCCAGCAGAAAAGTGTTATGGATAGCCAGACAAGGAAGCTGTTAAAAGCTATAGGAAAAAAGTAGACATAAAATACAAAATAAGGTAATCATATCACAATAAAATACGTTTTTAGCATCTCCCAAGGATCAAAAGCAATTTTCTAATCTTATTAAAGGAGGAGAAAGATGTCTTTAAAAGCCGGTTCTTATTGCCTTGATACAAATTCCGGAAATTTGTATGTTTATACTTTTAAAGAAGGCCTGCTTAGTAAATTAGCACATGACTTGCTGATCGATATAACTGATTTTAAAGTTAATCTGGAAGTACCGGATGCAGGTTTGGCTTCAGGAAGTTTGGAACTGGAGATACAGGCAAATTCTCTAAAAGTAGTTTGTGCGCTGAAAGATGGAGAGAGGACAGATGCGTTAAAAGAAAAAGACATAGCGGATATTGAAAGGGATATGGGTGTTAAAGTATTACATCCGGATAAATATCCTACTGCAACTTTTTGCTCTAAAACTATTCAGGAAAAAGACGGCGGCTATAAAATAAATGGAGATTTGAGCCTACACGGTGTTACCAAATCCATTGATTTTGATATAGATGCCAATGGTGAACATATAAAGGGAATGATTACCTTGCTTCAGAAAGACTATGGAATAAAACCTTTCAAAGCTATGATGGGCACGTTGAAGATAAAAAATGAAATCAATATTGACTTTGATCTTCCACTAAACGGAACTTGATTATGCAACATAACCATTATTATTCAATGTGTTGCGCTTCCTCATTGAATTCAGCACATTAATAAAGCGAAACCCTGGTACATTCTAATTTTACCAAGGCAACTCATCTTATTCCTTTAATTCAGTTAACTCCTTGCTATTCGACCATTCTTTGATTTTGTATTCAATCTTTCTTGTAGATATACCAAGTATCTTTGCCGCTTTAGACTTACTGCCATGAGTCGCTTGAAGTGTTTCAAGGATGACCTTCTTCTCAATCTCCTTCATCGTTGTGCCTGATGGTATACGGAATGTATCTTTTCTCGCCTTTTTTAAACTCTGGCTTATGTTTGAGGGAAGATTGTCCGGCTCTACAAATTCATTCCTTGCCATTACCACCGCCCTCTCAACTGCATTTTCAAGCTCTCTTACATTGCCGGGCCAGTCGTAATTATTCAATATCCTGGCACTCTGCGCGCTGAATCCCTTAATATCCTTTTTGTTCTTTGCCGCGTATTTTACCAAAAAACTATCTGTCAAAAGCCCAATATCCTCCCTCCTATCTCTTAACGGCGGAAGCTCCAGATTGATTACATTTAACCGGTAATAGAGGTCCTCTCGAAACCTTCCCGCTTTGATCTCCTCCTCTAAGTCCTTATTTGTCGCCGCAATTATCCTGACGTCTGATTCCAGCGTCACTTCCCCTCCTACCCTTTCAAAGCATCCTGTCTCAAGCACCCTTAACAGTTTTATCTGTACATGTAAGTTCAGCTCACCTATTTCATCAAGAAAAAGGCTACCACCATCCGCCAACTCAAACCGGCCTCGCCTCTGACTCACCGCTCCGGTAAAAGCGCCTTTCTCGTGCCCAAACAATTCACTCTCCAATACACCCTCGGACAATGACGCACAGTGTAGCGCTACAAACGGCTTATCCTGCCTGTCACTATTATGATGAATCGCATTGGCAACCAACTCTTTACCCGTTCCCGTCTCACCATATATTAACACCGAGGCTACAGTAGGCGCAATTTCGGTAATTGTCTTGAAAACAAGCTGCATCTCCGGCGTATTACCGATGAATCCTGAAAAACCATACCTGTCATCCAGCTGCTGCCTCAACTCACGATTCTGCAATATAAGGAGTTGCTTTTCCCATATCTTCTTCAGTATTAATTCTAATTCCTCAATGTTTACCGGCTTGGTCAGGTAGTCATCAGCCCCCTTCTTCATCGCGTCAATAGCCGTTTGCAAAGAGCTGAAGGCCGTTATCATTATGACCGGTATGTCAGCATCTTTCTTCTTCACCCTCTCTATAATAGAAAAACCACTAACGTCCGGCAACTTCATATCCGTAATTACTATATCAAAGTGCTCAGTATCGATTAAGTCTAACGCCTCATTGCCAGTATACACGCAACTGGTATCATAACCATCCTGCAAGAGGATTTTCCTCAGACCGTTGGCCGTGTTTTTATCGTCATCTACTAATAATATTCCCGGTTTCTTCATTTTCTTTGTTACGACAATGGCAATTCAATTATAAACTCAACACCCTCATCCAGCTTTTCAAACCTTATATTACCGCCATGAGCATGAATAATATTTTTTGTAATAGCCAACCCTACTCCCGTACCACCACTCTTTGTAGAATAGAAAAGGTCAAATATCTTATCATGCTGTTCATCGGAAATACCCGGACCGGTATCTTTTATCGATATATTTATACAACTGGCTCTCTTCAAAATGGTTATTGATATCTCCCCTCCACCTATCATCGCCTCTACCGCATTTAATGTTATATTCAAAAACGCCTGCTTGAGTTTGTCCCTGTCTACTAAAATTTGTGGACAGCCTCTCAACATTGTTAAGGAAATATTAACCCCATTCAAGTCTGCATGTGGAGTGATGAGGGACAGTAGTTCTTCGAATATCTGTCTAATATCTTCCTCTGTGCGTTGTAAATCCCCGGATTTTGAAAAGTTTAGACAATCTTTTGCTAATTTGTTCAACCTGCTTATCTCTTCTTTAACCACCCTTACGACGTCTGCAAGTTCTTCCCCTGTGCCCAAATCATGCTTGCCAATCTCTCTCTCTAATAGCGACATCTGGATGTTAATAGCATTTAAAGGGTTCTTAATCTCATGTGCCAGTTCGTTACTATATTGTCCAAGCGTTGCAAGGGTCTTAGACCTGACCAACTCTTCATTAAACATCTTCTCTTCTGTTATATCACGCATGACACCAACCACATATTCGATCCTGTTGTTGTCATCTTTAATGATAGAGTAGTTGGTAACTACCCGCTTTTGCTTCCCCTCTTTAGTCTTGATAAGGTATTCGCGGGCAATCTTAGTACGTTTTTCTTCTAAGAGGTCAAGACCAGGACATATTGCCAGGCACTCCCCATCTGAAGAGTGGCATTGGAATATATCAAAGCAATTGGTTTCATTATTTGTGATCTCTTCCGCGGAGAAACCGACAATTTGTTCACAGGCAGGATTGAATAAAACTATCTTTCTATCCTTGTCAAAAATAAATACACCATCATTCAGGTATCGTAATGCAATTTCCTGTAAACTTTCTTTCTCTTCGAGAATACTAGTCATATCAAAACTCACTTAAAATGTTACGGAACTTTTGTTACCTATCATCTAAAAATAAATTTTCCAAAAACAGTAATAATGCGAAAACCAAGTATCAATTAGATTTCACAGCCGCCATTTCACAATTTTCATCCGAATTGGGGTCAGACTTTATATACTCATACCGGGCAATTAAAGCCCTCGCATATTCTACATGAGACCACATAAGTGGCACGGCGAAATGGATAACATTTTTCTTGTCTTCATTAATTTCCCTTCTAATCTGATCGTAACTTTTTTTCATGAAGAAAAGCTCCTCGACAATGAAGTCATAGGATAAGTCGGGAATCAAGATGTCAGGATGAAACTCTTTTTTAGCATCTAGTCCGACTTCCCACTCCAGCCGGACAAATTCTTCGAACCTTCTTTTCGTACTCAAATGTTCGGGGATATACCCTTCGGCAGTGCGATACTTATCAATTTGTTTAAGTATGGTATCTCCCCTTTCTATCGATCCCTCTTTATAGTAATATTGGGCCAGCATTGCAGTGTATTGAATCCACGGACCATTCCCGGCATGAATATGGGTTTCAATATCTTCGGTAAAAGGAAGATATCTCTGCAACATACCAAGTTCAGGGTCCCATAAGTTATCTACCATAAAGTTGATAGACTTGGTGATAATATCAGGATTTTCATCCAGCACACACGTATCACAATGGTCTTCTTTACATTGAAAGTATACAGGACTCATCATTGTCACATCAGGCCTCAAGTCAAAAGCACCGTCTTTCGTTATACGCCTCACAAACCGATCACTGAGGACAAATCGCCGATGCACGGATTGACAAAAACGGCATTTGAATGAGAGTTCTTCGGCAAAGTAGTCTTTCAAATCGAATTTATTCGTCAGCTGAGAGATGAGATTAAAGAAGAGTATGTAAACATGATTTACCCATATGCTATAACCCTTCTCAATTGCCGATTCATGTATACCCGTTGTTGAGAAAAAAAGGAAAATCTCCTCACGATAAAAATACTTAATAGCATATTGAATTGCCTTTTTAATCCCTTTAAGATACTCTTCTAATTCAGCAGGTTCCTCCTGACGGGAGTAACAGGTCAATAAGTAATTGGCCATGATAATGCCCCCATAAGCCGTATTGTCCTCCTGAATGTAAATAGCTTTTTTCTGCCCATTCAGTCCATAACGCTGTACCCACTCCCCACTCTCATCCTGAACAGAGGAAATAAACTGTGCTAATCCCTTCAAAAGGCCAAAGGCAACTCCTTTAGGATCAAGGTCTTTTTCCACCATTTGCCTGAACAACGAAGAGGCGCAGGCACTATCTCTCGGGTATACATACGGATAGCGTGATTCCAGTATCGTTGCCAACAGAACGGTCCCCCGTTCTGTCGATATTGAACATTTAGTAATCACTTCTAAATGTTTAGATAGTTCTTCACAAAGACTATTCTTGTCCATAACATCAATAACTTCTCATCAACAAATATCACTTCTGTTTCTGAGCTATAAGCGCCTCATAGCACCAGGTACATAGTATGCGGGGCAGTGGCATTGGCAGAGTTACCTCTTCTTCACCTAATCCCCATTTGTAAGTTTCTTTTACCGGTACCTGTTCGCGAATCTGATGTTCCATACAAACAGCTATCCCACAGACAATGCATATTGCTACCGCATCAGTCTCCTTCCCTGCCTTGTTACAAATATAGCATTTCACCGTCCCACCTCCTTGTCTAACAATTTCGCAAGAATATTAATAATTCAAAACTAACAAATTCATAATAAAAACTACAATCTATCATTTCATTCCGGATTTTATATCTCAGAGAAAAAACGAAACATAATTTATTTTAGCGATGTTAAATCCTCGCGCAATTACTTAGCTGGCGCAATAATTATGCCTATAATTAAATGTTTATGAAAATACGTTATAATTTGATATATAAATATTTTACTAATAACAGCTTACAACCTTAAGGTATAATTCAAAAACAAACACCGGATTTTGCAACATACAAATATTGCGAATAATTTGCAGGAACTGCCTTTTTGTACCCCTGATATTTCGCAATTATTTCGTATATATAAATAAAAAGGTGTAGTTGGACCTCTTTCATTTTTTTGTTTAAAGTTATAAAGCCCTATTTTTTCCTGCCTTAATGTATTACAGCAATCTTTTGCATACGAAAAATTATTATTGGTATGGACATTGCAATAGTTATTAGTATAAGATCAGCTATGAAGAAATTTTCTATAAGACAAATGATGTGTTGGTTCATGTAGAATTAATAGCTCATCCGTCTCAATACGAAGAACATCTGAAAGGAGAGTATCAAGTGGATATATATAAATACGCAATGAAAATGGAATTAGATGGCAGGCATTATTACCTTGATTTGGCAGAGAAAACCAAGAATACGGGAATTAAGAATATACTGACGATGATGGCTGATTCTGAAGCCAAACACTATAATATTATCTTGAGTATGCAAAAAAATGATAAAGCACACTATTCGACGGATAGTGAGGACTTAACAAAAGTAAAAAATATTTTCGAGAGAATGAAAGAAGAGAAAAAAGAGCTTGATGTTGATGCCTCACAGGTAGAATTTTATAGAGAGGCTTTAGAAGTTGAGGCAAATAGTGAAAAATTTTATCTGGAAAGGGCAGATGAAGAAAAAGACCCACATAACAAGCAAATATTTTTAACGTTAGCAAAAGAAGAAAAAAGTCATTGCATTCTCCTGGAAAATCTAGTCAATCTTGTATCACAACCTGATACCTGGGTTGAAAATCCTGAGTGGTACCACGTAGAGGAAGATTAAAGTATGATGTTGTACCGACCTGTCCGGCAATAAGCACATGCAACATCTTGTCATTATTCCGGATCGTGATACGACCTGCGTGACTCTAACCAGACAAACTAATAACCTCTTTAGATATTACATAAAATGCCTTTTCTAAAATCTGTTCTAAAACAGTATGATCTTGTCATTGACAAGCTCGAACTGCCTGACGGCGTTCGGGAAAGATTACGACATCCCAAACGGTCATTGGTTGTCTCTATTCCTATTGAAATGGATAGTGGAGCAATTAAGGTATACAAAGGGTATCGAGTTCAGCATGATATTACATTGGGGCCGTCAAAGGGTGGAATACGTTATCACCCCAACGTAAACCTTGAAGAAGTAACTGCTCTGGCCATGTTGATGAGTTGGAAATGCGCGTTGATGCAACTTCCATACGGCGGGGCAAAGGGAGGCGTTTGTTGTAACCCCGCAGTAATGACACTGAAAGAAAAAGAGCGGCTTACCAGAAGATTTACCTCTGAAATTATCTGGGCTATCGGTCCGGAAGAAGATATACCCGCCCCCGACATGAATACCAACATGCAGACGATGGCATGGATGATGGACACGTACAGTATGTTGAAAGGCCATACCTCCTTAGGAGTTGTTACCGGCAAACCGTTGGTATTAGGAGGTTCTCTAGGAAGAGAGGAAGGAACAGGGAGGGGAGTTTTTTACATGGTAGGAGAGGCGGCAAAGATCATGGGAAAAGAGCTGAAAGGACTTACCGTTGCTGTACAGGGATTCGGAAATGTAGGTTCAACAGCTGCCAGATTACTTTTTGAGCAAGGAAGTAACGTTACCGCCGTAAGCAATAGCAAAGGTGGAATTTATAATAAAAATGGAATTGATATTGAAAGCCTGATTCAGCACGTTAGTGAAAACAAGGCTATCGCCGATTTCCCGAACGTTGAAATAATAACAAATGAAGAGCTCCTTACCATAGACTGCGATGTCTTGATTCCTGCATCGATAGAAGGGCAAATCACCAGATATAACGCGGACAAGGTTAAAGCCAGGATGATAGTTGAGGGTGCAAACGGACCGACTACACCTGAAGCAGACAGGATTTTGTGCGATCGCGGTGTTTCCGTGATCCCTGATATACTTGCAAATTCAGGAGGTGTAGTCATCTCATATTTCGAGTGGGTGCAGGACCTTCAATTTTATTTCTGGAAAGAGAATGAAATACAGCAGCGATTAAAAGCAATAATGACAGATATATTCAGTAGTGTTTTATCAATGTCACAAGAAAAGAAAATTGATATGAGAATGGCGGCATGGATACTCGGTATCAGCCGTATCTCAGAGGCACAGGAACTCAGAGGATTATATCCATGACAAATTACTTTTTTATAGGTAAAAAAGTATGATATTTTTACTATTATTTTTTAGAAAGGAGTATTAATATGAGCGTATTAGTTACTAAAGAAGCACCGGATTTTACGGCTGCTGCCGTGTTACCTGACGGTAGCATCAAGGAAGACTTTAAATTATCATCTTTGAGGGGAAAGTACGTAGTGCTTTTTTTCTACCCACTGGACTTTACCTTTGTGTGTCCGACAGAGATAATTGCCCACAGCAAACGAATGGCTGAATTTAAGAAACGAAAGGTGGAAGTCGTTGCTGTCTCCATCGATTCACAATTCAGCCATCATGCCTGGAGAAATACACCGGTTAATAAAGGAGGTATCGGAGAGATACAGTTCCCGATGGTAGCAGATGTTAACCATGAGATTACCCGGGCATATGGGATTGAACATCCTGCCAGCATCGCTCTACGCGCGTCATTTTTGATCGACAAAGACGGCAATGTCAGACATCAGGTAGTCAACGATCTCCCTCTCGGACGTAATGTAGATGAGATGCTTCGTCTCGTTGATGCTCTACAGTTCCATGAGAAGAATGGAGAAGTATGCCCTGCCGGATGGCAAAAGGGTGATGATGGCATGAAAGCAACAGCAGATGGTGTGGCAGATTATCTATCTTCCCACTCTGATGAACTATAAACAGAAACTTTTATCACAGTGACAACTCATTCCCACGCTCTGCGTGGGAATGAGGCTTTTGACGCTCTGCGTCACAACAAGAGGAAATACTATGATTACAGTCGGAACAAAAGCCCCGAATTTTTCTTTAAAAAACCAGGACGACAAGGAAGTATCGCTCAAAGATAACAAGGGTAAATGGATAGTACTATACTTCTACCCAAAAGATAATACGTCCGGATGCACAAAAGAGGCCGGTGATTTTACCGAATCCCTTAAAGATTACAAAAAACTCAATGCGGTCATAATGGGAGTCAGCCCTGACAGCACAGAGTCGCACAGAAACTTCATTGAGAAACAGGATCTGGATATTACGTTGTTAAGCGATCCCGATAAAGAGACGCACAGAGCATACGGCGCCTGGGGGATAAAAAAGAACTATGGTAAAGAATACGAGGGAGTTATCCGGTCAACCTTTATCATATCTCCTGAGGGTAAGATTGCTGAAGCATGGAGCAAAGTGAAGGTACGGGTTAAACGTAAAGACGGAGAGACACGTCATGTAGACGTTGTTAAGGAACGGCTCAAAGAGCTTCAGAATGAGTAAATAATGTGCTAATTACAAAATCACATAAGCATATTCTCCTGTCACGAAAACCCCAACCCATTTCCAGGTACGGAACCTGTCAACCCCAAAGGGCAAGTCTGCCCCCCCTTCATCACCGGTATAATAACCAGTGGCTTTACCCTTAGAGAAATATTGATAACTAAATTAGCGCCCTCCGGGCGGACTTAACACACTAAACATGTCATTCTGAAGGAGGTACGACTGAAGAATCTCTTCACGAGAGCCTCATTAATCTTGCAAAGTATATTTGACTTAGGAACGAGAGATTCTTCGCTTCGCTCAGAATGACAATAATGTATCTTGCTATGTGACAAATACTTAAAATGAAAATTCCTATTTATAAATTTAGCAAATAGAGTTCAATAGTGTTATTTCAGGATTTTTTAACCAGGCCTATTCCCCACAACAATATTATGGCGCCGGCAAGGGATGAAATCAATGCGCCTATTAACCCGTAAGTGGCAATACCCAATAAACCAAAAACGAACCCTCCGATAAAAGCGCCTATGATACCAACGACAAGGTTTCCGATAAACCCAAACCCTCTCCCCTTCATAACTCGACCGGCAATCGAACCAGAAATAGCCCCAATAATGAGAAATAGTATAAAATTCATTATATCTCCTTCGAAATAGTATTAGAAAAATATCAATAATATCTTTACCTGTTTTGTTGGTACCAGTATACCAGGTGAAGAGTAGAGATGAATAGTAATAAACCTAACCCAGACAAGCGGAAAATCAGAAATCCGAAGTACAAAACCCATAGATCTAAAGCAAATTTTATGGCGAATCTGGCAGCAACTCATCGGCTATTTTTTCAGGATGAGCGGCGAGGTCGGCATGGTGGAGGGCGAGTTGGTGAAGGCGCCAGGCGGTTTGGGAATATTCAGCCGCGCACTGGGTCCATAACGCTTGTTTTTCAGGGTCTGCATGTTGTTTGGCAATATCGTCGGCAGCGAAGGTGTACTGCATATACCGAACAGTCATCAGACGCAATTGAATGGCCCGGTTGTAGTATACATGGGCCAGATTGCGAATAGGAACCCCTTTGGCCTTGGTATCCGCGTGTTCATCTTTTTTCAGTAATACCTTGGCCACGGCCAGATCTTTTTTGGCTTGCGCCAATATGGCATCGGCTTGGCGGTCCACGGTTTCAATGGCGGCGCGGGCCTCTTCGCTTTTTTGTTCTTTCAGAACTTGGGGATTGGTTACACACCCGACCATTCCGGCTCCCAGCCAGATGAAGGTGATGGCAATCAACAGTGTTCGTATAAGCATCGTTCTTATCATCCTCAGAAAAAATAAAATCTCGTCAAGTGTTCAATCTAAAGTGGCACTCGTGCCACCAACAGCACTAATAGGCATTCGTGTCACCAACGGAACGAAAATTATTGATAGAATTAGAATAGGTTTTAACTAGTTCTGCTTGAGTATCAGTCACTGTCATTTCAAAACTCACATTCGTGAGACTTCCATAAAAGATCCAGAGTCTACCGTTATCCTGCCTTCCATCTAAGTCCTTGACCACCATCTCAATATTATTGGGATCAAAAAACCAGAACGAGGTTTCAGAATCACCATTATTCGTGCGATGTTTCACGCCGCCTTGTCTGGGAAACACGTCAGAAGATCCATCGGAATTAATAGAGGCGATTCCCTGTTTACTCGAAATCACTGCATTGTCGTTTTTATCCAATGCTACCGTAGCTCCATTTATTTTTACGGAAGAATCGGGCGTAAATGAAGAAAATGGGACAAAACCGGGAGCATTACCATTTTCGCCTGGTATGTTATGTGTTCCCCAACTTGTATCAGTAAGATATTCTAAACTACCTTTCAGTGATTCCGTCCCCCTTTCTTCTATGAAGGTTGTCCCACCACTGCCCAATGAATCAAAATTAATGTCTTCATTACCCACGACAGAAACAGGTTTATTCGAACTTAGATCGGGACGAAGAATTCGGGTACCGGTAAAAAATTCATCAAGACCTGTACCATTAGTTTCTTGAACAAAACCACCTGGCCCATTGAGCTTGTCTCTCTTCACCTTCAATTTCCTTTTGGCTTCCTCCAACTTCTTTCGTTCAGCTTCATTCAGGTTTGAATTTTGCAGTACAACCTCAATTTGTCCAATCAGAATCCCAATCTCTATCGGATTTAAATTCGAAACAAGAGGCCCATCCGGGTTTAAGATGGGGTCGAACTCGCCACCAATGGTACTGAATTCATGAACAGCGCCCTCAATATTAGTCGATGTTATGGCAGTTCCTTCAATCGAGGAAAGCAAGATTCTCCTCAAACTATTTCCAATAGTTGTTCCAAAACCTGGCTCAAAAGGCACAGCAGTGAACTTTCCATAAAAGTCAGTATTAGTGCTTTTCAGTTTCTGTCCAGTGATATCTATGGATTTCCATAGGGGGGAATTCCCTTTTTGGTTCTTTCTAACAGTCTTGGAATTGTACCGTGTAGCGCTAACTTTCTTGCCATCTGCATCACAAACAACAAAAATGTCATCAGTGGCATAGAACCGATTCGATTTCATCAGGAGTAGAGGCGCACCGCCATGACTATAAGTCCCAACTCTATTCAGGAGAGGAAGCACACCGCCATCAGGCGAGCCAAGAGTTTGAAGGTCCTCCCTGATAGGCACCTCCGCTGAAGTATAGTACTTAATAGAGGATGATTCATCTGCACGACCAAAATTATCTGGAAGCTTACCGGAAGGAACATCATCGGAAATATCTGCGTTAATATTGACAAGGTCGTCACGTCCGGGTTCGTGAATTGTGGAGAAAGGCGGTAGATTCTCAAGATCTCCGGTAGTAGATCCTGGGGTAACAACTCGTCCTTTATAAGTGGCCCTGGCATCTGAACCCAACACCGGTTTATACAAAAGAGGTTGTTCCACGGGTTCTTGCTCCCCGGATTTCACAGAGCCGGGAACATTATCGGGATCTTCATCTTTGGACGTGTAAGTCTTTATGCCCTGTACTTCGCCGATATCGAGTTCACCTTTTTTCAGAGCAAACGGCTCAAACTTGACTGGGGCTTCTTGTTGTATGGTACCAGAACCTAATAACAAATTAGCATTACGAACGAGGACTGTGAAGCATTCGTCCCAGGGAACCCAACAAGTTGGTACCTCATGCTTGCCTATATTATATTTCGGATACAGCTTATTTGTCTTTTTCACTTTCCATTCACGACCGCCCCAATTGTTGCCGCCAATCTCTGTCGTGCCCCTGTTCGCACCCGGGTTTCCAGAATTATTTTCAATTTGATTGCGTTTATAGTTGATGAACCCTTTCTCCTCTTGTGCGGAAATATTCAGTGGCCAGGCTATGGTCAATGATAGCCCTACCAGTAGCGCCAGGCTAGCTAATCGTATTCGACTCATGCCTGTACCGGTTCTGGTTTTCATAGTCAGCTCCCCTCGTTGATGTTTGACTCTTGCCACTCGCTAAATCTCCATTTTAGAATGTTATAATGATGCCAGAGGTTACGACGTTTTGTCGATACTCGAAGAAAACCCCATTTGATTGCATCTGTGTGTGCTCAAAATTTATATAGAATTGGGTTGAGTCTGTAATTGGCCGGGTGGCGATAACCTTATAAGTATCAATGTCATCCTTTCGTTCTCTCGTTACTGTAGGCCCTAAATCGTCATAATCCCGCCAATAATGCCAAAAGGTCATGTCAGCGGAGACCTGCCACGGTAGCTGCAAAGAGATGCCTGCGGAAACGGCATCTTCATTATAATCGAAGCCACCGCCTTCGGTACGGTTCCGCCCGGTCCTGTAACGTACATTTGCTTTGATGCCGGTATTGGGGACCGAAAAGTAAACCACCGGGGTCAATTGGTAAACCTCGCCGCTCTGGTCGGCGTTCCGCGCTCCGCCAAATAGTGGCCGGTTTTTAAGATCATTCATCTGAAAAAGACCATTCAATCCTACTGACAGGATATTATTCAGCCGATAGACAATGGCGGGTTCGATGCCAGCTACATTGCGAACGTGATGGGTTCCATAGCTATTATAGCGACCTGAAAGCTTTAGCGAGCCGATGGTGTTTGGCGTCAGCTTTTTTTGATAACCGACCCAAATTCCATGTTCAAGATAATCAAGCTTATCGAGGTTGCCGCCTGAAAAATTCCTGTCCGTGAACATATTGTAGCCCAATGTCAAAATGTGTTGGTCGGTTCGTATCAGATCATAAGTTGCATCAACAGTAAACCGGCCCAGCAGGGATTCTCTCCTTTTTATATTGGCAAGGACGTCTGATAAGAGAAGACTACCGTCCACTCGCGGTACGTTATCATTGTGGCCCATACCCGCAGTGAGGGTGATATGCCATGGCTTGTTTGCAGGCTCTTCTGCCCTACTGATTGTGGCGTAGGAAATGATCAGTATCGCAAGAACGAGGCCGTAAATTGATAGCTTCATGCTATTAGTTCCTCAAGTTATTCGGATGATAGGAAATTGCTTGATAAAGAAAGAGTAATCCTAAAATAAAATGGTAACAAAAGTCAAGTAATTTTATATTGATACCTAAATTGAGCGATTGGGGTAGTCGCATCCTTTAGGTTGCGTAACTTACGAGGAATTCACATGCACCCATTGGATGAAAAACGCAGACTACCCGCCTGAATGACGAAGTCGGGCAGGAAGCCAGCGGCTACTATAATAGAGAAAATAAAATCGCTCAATTTAGGTGATAATAGTGCCTAACCCAGACAAGCGGGCCGCCAGTCGCCTGAGGACGACCCTGTGGGCAGCTCACAGATCCGACTCTGTTGGGAGGCGCCCCTTGAAGCGGTCACGCCGAAGACGGATCTGCCTAAGGCACGGCTTTCAGGTCCGACTCAGTAGGGAAAATCAGAAATCCGAAGCACAAAATCCGAAACAAATCCTCCTATAAAAGCGTCTATGATACTGACGATTTGATTTCCAATGACCCTGAGAATGATCTGAAAAACTCAGGATTTCCGGAAGGAGAGGTGTCCATAAAGCGTTTACTTACTGCTTAGTGGCCGCCAACAAGGTTGTGATTGGAGAGGAAGGTCGACACGGGAACTTTAAACATTATACCACCGGAAATCTCTTTAGAGCTTCCATTACTTGTTTCAATTGCACTCCCCTCGTTAAATACTTTTGAAGAGTCTAATTCCGGAAGATATGAATCTTTAACGTTAAGGCTTGCCGACATCTCAATACCTCTCCACAATTCCTTTGTTACTTTGACGAAGGCTCCCTTGTTGAGAGCCATGGTGCTCTCGTTAGTAGTGTAATGCGATCCTCCTGCACCCTTAAAAATGTCATTTACAGTCGTACTGCTGATCACATGGGTCGGAGTGATAGAAGCACCGATACTCAATTGCATATTATAAGGAAGGGCCCTGACAATTTCTGCCCTTATACGAAAACCAATTTCTCTGATTCTCATAGTCGTGTCATGTATGCTAAGTAGATTGTTCGTGTAGATGTTTGAGTCCACTTTGATTTTACTAATTCCACCTACAACGCCCAAGTCCCCTTTAAAGGAAACCTTATCCGTGATCTTCATTAAACCACCGGTGCCAAAGTTTAGCTTGTTTCTGGTAACTTCAAATTTTGCCTGATGTTCAATTGCATTCCCATTGGTTCCAAAACCACCTGGGCTTCCATCAGCCGGTAGAATACCGGAATTCGGATCTGTATCGACAACAACCACAGATTCCGTTTCCGTTCCCTGAAATCCTGTAAAATTGAAATAGAAGAAAGACACCAGACTGCTATCCCCGTTTATCTCCCTTATACCCGGCTCATTTGTGAAGCCAACACTCCATCCTAAACCACGAACCGTTGGATCTTTGATATTATAAAGAGATTCCGCACCTCCGGAAGTCTTGCTTGTACCCGGGTCATAATTCGGCAATTCAATCGCCTTATGGCCCATCTCTAAAATGAGCTTCACGTTACTCCACTTTCCGACGGAGACGCTGTTACTGCCAATGATATGCTGGTCTTCAACTTTATAAATAGGTGATGGGCCTTCCTGATTCCAGGTTGCTTCCGGAGGACGACTGTGTTCAGCATTCCTTCCTATCTTTTTCTGTCCATCAAATGTAGGATTAGGATTAGCAAGCGAGCGAGTGGGACTGGGATCAGCTCCACTACCATCAACAATAAAATCATCTTTAATGTCGTCCAAACTCGCATCCCAAGTTAATCGAGTGGGAACAGCTCCGCTACGATCAACAACGAAATCATCTTTAAGGTCGTCCAAACTCGCATCCCAAGTTAATCTTTCAAAATCGGTTCGTTCATCCACCTGTTGGCTGCCTTCTGCCTGTATGATATTTTTTTGATTTACCGGTTTTTTCAGATTCTTGTAATATTCAGTAAGCTTCTTTTTAAAGCAGTCAACTTTCTTGACAAGCTCCGGATCTTTACTTGGACTCTGATCGAAATCTAAAAGAGCAGCTCTCAATTGGCCTGCGTGTGAGGCAATATACTCATTCGTCAGGTCTTTACACTGAATCCATTCTAAATCTATGGGATCGTCGAAAAAACCATCAGGAAGAGGGGCGAAAGAAAAGTCCTGAGACGATGTGCCCGACGACGGTTTTGTCCAAGTATCCACGGGTTCGTGCTCATTGAATTTCATTGTTGGGGAATCGGGATCTTCATCTATGGGCGTGTAAATCTTTACGCCCTGTACTTCGCCGATATCGAGTTCACCTTTTTCCTTCCCAAACGGCTCAAACTTGACCGGGGCTTCTTGTTGTATGATATTTTTTTGGTTTACAGTTTCTTTCAGGGTTTTTTTATACTCAGCAACTCTCTTTTTGATGCAGTCTTGTTTTTTGATATCCTCCGGGCGCTCAAACTCAGTACTTCCCATAACTTCCAAATCGTTTAAATTTGCAGCAATAAATTGATCGGTAAGCTCTTCACATTTGATATCTTTGATCGAAAGCGAATATCTAACAGATGGGCCAAATCTAATCAATCTTTGACCCACAGCGTTTAACGATAAGTCCTCTTTGCGCATAATCAGTGTAGTACGCGAAAAGTGCTCACGCCCAAGATCAACCTCAATCTCGCCGGTCTGCCCGCCAATAATTTGCTGGTCTTCGTTATTACCTTCTGCCTGTATGATATTTTTTTGATTTACCGGTTTTTTCAGGTTTTTGTCATATTCAGTAAGCTTCTTTTTAATGCAGTCAACTTTCTTGACAAGCTCCGGATCTTTACTTTGACTCTCATCGAAACTTTTTATAGCAGCACTCAATTGGCCTGCGTGAGCTGCAATATACTCATTTGTCAGATCTTTACACTGAATCCATTCTAAATCTATGGACTCAGCGAAAAAATCTGGAGGAATAGGGTCTCCAGAAAAGTCCTGAGACGATGTGCCCGACGACGGGTTTGTCCATACATCCACTCCAACGGGTTCTTGCCCACCGGAAACAGGAACATTATACGGCACAAATCCCTCTGCATCTAATAATTGGTTGTTACTATTGATGACTTTTATATCATCGACACCGGAACCAGGAGCAATATACGGACCCGGTACAACTACCTCTGCACCTAGTAATTGGTTATTACTATTGATGGCTTTTATATCATCGACGTTCAAAGCGTTGTCACTAGAATCTCCGGCATTAACCCCTCCCTCCCCTTGCACTCCCGGAGCTAATGAATTTACTGCCCAAGGATCTCTCGAAGTAGGCATTTGAGTAATTGAGTCACCCGATACATTCTGGGTAGCCGTTACCGGTGGATCCGCCTTTACAACGGATAGGTAACAGGTCAGGTAAATGATAAAGAAAAACGCAATGATAGAAAGAGAGATAATTTTTTTCATGACTATTCCATCCTGGATTAGATTAAAGGTATAAGACTTTACTTCCTGCATCAATCACGGATATTAAAGCAAAACCCTACTAAAATGCAACCGGTTTTTTATTGTAACTGCTACAGAGTACGATAAGTCAAAATTTGTATTTTTGCCGCTATTTGGCTTGATGATCATGTTAACTTTAGTATAATTTTTCTAATTAAGTTTCATGGACATTAATACCGGGCGGAAAATATATCATGACACGTCATTTGAAAAATGGGTGATAAATAGATTTTGTAGAAAACGGTATGTTACTTTTTTGAAAAACTATAAACGTAAACTATAACTTGATAATGAGATATTCTTCTGTTCTCAAAACAAAAATTTCGATAGGGATTTTATTCCTGCTATCGATTATTATGATTGTGTTTATTTCTTCCTGTAAATCCTGCAAAAAAGCTGCCAGCAATAGCGGTGGGCAGGAAATAATATCACTGGCTAAAATTAATAGAGAATCAACACCAGTAGGACTCTATCTTAAAGAAAGAAGTATACTGGATGAAAAATATTGGAAACAAGAAGTACTGGCGCAAACTTATGAAGCTCCTATCATTGCCATGTGGGACCAATTAAGAATAAGTGTAGAGAAACTGGAAATTTTCAAAAAATTCCTGCCAGATAGTTGGATCCCTCCAACTAACCCTGAAATAACTACTATCAACTCTCTCATAGAATCCCATGAATATGAAGCGGGTTATGTCCCTCACAGTCATGATCAACAATTGGATTTTATTGAAAAACTAAGAAAACAGAAATTTAAAATTATCCAATCAGAATGGCATCACTTAAATTTCCAAAAAGCAGGCCCTACTTATCTATCCACTGTTTCTTTCGAAATCCATGCTGTTAATCCTGATAACAGATTCATCATAAAAGGACTACTGGAAATAAGATGGAATAAAGATAAACGGGACCATGCGGACCAGGTCAAGTGCCAAAAACTTACAGTCCTCCGTAAGAAAGGAGGAAGTGTCTTTGCTAAAATTAAAATACCTCCGATCCCGGAATCCCATCAAAAACTCCCCCCACGCATTCGTAAAGAAGTATCAACTCATAATTCCTGGCTTTTGCTCTATGATCTCAACAAAGATGGTCTTTCAGAAATTATTCTGCCTCAAGAAAATACTGTTTACTGGAATCAGGGAAACCTCAAGTTTATCCCAAAACCTCTTTCTGAGTATTCCTGGAAGATTGTATCCTGTGCAATCATTGCCGATATCAATGCAGATGGCAATCCGGATTTGATCTTTGCCGGATCCAATAGTTTAGAACAGGACCAATGGGGATACTGGATGATGGAGAAACAATCTCTGGTAATCTTAAAAGGAAATTCACAGGGAGAATTTAACCAACCCGGAGAATTTATAATGACAGGGCTGATGTCTTCTTCCGTAATTACGGCAGGAGATATTGATAAGGACGGAGATCTGGATTTATGGATCGGCCAATACCTGGGAGCCTATAAATCCGGTCAAATGCCGACCCCGTATTATGATGCTAATGATGGTTATCCCTCTTATTTCCTGATCAATGAAAACCATGGAAAATCTTTTCGGGATGCCACAGAATCCTCCGGACTGCTAAATAAACGATTTCGCCGCACATACAGTGCTTCTTTCGTAGATCTTGATGAAGATGGACATCTGGATCTGTTGAAGGTGAATGATTTTGCAGGGTTTGATCTTTTCTACAATAACGGCAAAGGGGTTTTCAGAAATGTCACTCAGGAAAAAGTAAATAAGTCTTCCCTGTTTGGAATGGCTCATTCTTTTGGAGATTTTAATAAGGATGGTCACCTGGATTTCTATGTAACCGGTATGAGTTCTACAACGGCCCGTCGTCTGGATAAAATGGGCTGCCAACGACCTGATTTTGCTGAGTACGACCGGAAAAGAATGGACATGGCATACGGCAATCGGATGTATTTATGGGATTCAAAGGGGATATTCAAACAACCTGAGTTTCGGGACCAGGTTGCCCGCACCGGTTGGTCTTGGGGGTGCTCATCTCTGGACTTCGATAATGATGGCAATCAGGACATTTACGTTGCAAACGGTCATAACAGCCGTAAAACAGCACAGGATTATTGTACTCATTTCTGGCGCGATGACATTTACCGGGGAAATTCTAAACCGGATCCTGAACTATCGACTATTTATAGAGCCGTTTTCAATATGAATGAAAAACATGGTCATTCTTGGAATGGTTTTGAGCACAACCATCTTCTGGTCAACCAGGGAGAAAAAGGATTTATCAATCTCAGTTTCTTAATGGGTATCGCTTTGGAAGAAGATTGCAGGGCCGTTGTCAGTGACGATCTGGATGGTGACGGTAAGGTGGATTTATTGGTGACCGAACCAAATAAACCTGGTCATAGAGGGCAATTGTTTGTTCTTAAAAATAATTTTCCCAATAAATCTTCCTGGATCGGAGTTCAATTAGAGGATGAAAAGCTTATCCATAAAAAAGAAATTATAAAAGGCGGTTCACCAATTGGTACAAAAGTTAAATTAAAAATACAGGGGCAGGAACAAATCGCCGTTTTTGTCAATGGAGATTCCTTTACATGTCAACACTCTCTTACAAAACATTTTGGGCTAGGCCAGAACAAAAAGGTAGATTCTCTTGAAGTACTCTTTCCAAACGGGACCAAAAAAGTTATAAAAAACCCAAAAACAAATCAGTATCACAAAGTACTACAATTAATAAATTAAAGCATTCTTCTTTCTCAACTAAATGATGCGCTACCAATTAGTAGAATCTTTTTATTCGACATGTTGTTTGGCAGGTAGGTTTCCATCTCTATAGGACTAGCAGATAAAAACCTCTCAATCTACATTTTGAAAAAAAGATAAATCTTTATCGCGATGAGGACTCCTATGCCCAGCCCTAAAAACCAGGCCCATGAGTTCTTTCTACCATCTATCTCTTCCTTCTGATCATCCATAATAAGTTCCCCCTTTATCAACTTCTAAAATAGCGGACCCCCGTTACGCACAGCCAGACAAAGCCGCAAGCTGCCGAGATACCTCCCAGGACGGTTATTACTGGAAATGATTTGCCAAGATCACGCTCATAGGCAAGCATTAAAAGCCCTGAGAAAAGGAAAAACAGGGGAATAATATATCTTTTCCCGGATTTTTTTGCTTTAACCGTCTGTTCACAATTGTCACATTTACCAAAAGCCATTTTATTGTTTAATCTTTCTCACTGTTTTTATTTTTATTTACCACCTGTCAAGATTACCGGTATTGTGCTCATAATTCAAACTATTTGTCGCTCTTTTCCCTCTGGAGTAATTTATTTGATCAGTTATTTGGTACAATATTTTAACTGGGTATCGTAAAGGTATTTTTCATGTCCTGCATTTTGGGAAACTGCTGAAAAATGACAGGTAGGATGAATTGTTCTATGTTTTTTTCATCTTATTTTCTCTTACCATAATCCCCTTCACTCTTTTAAAATTGAATTACTTTTCTTCCAACAAACTTATTAATTATTAGATCTGTTTTTATCTCCTTGTCCAGTTCTTCATCCTCCATAAATCTCTTCAGTGTATTTTCATCTATTGATGAGTCTGATTCCAGGTTTTTAACAGCTTCTTTTTTTGAAGCAAGATAAAATATCTGAACTTCGGCATTTCCACCGACAGAACCTGGCGACCAATAACCATAGTTTCCCCCCGCTTCATTGGCAAGGAATTCTATTTTAACAACATGATCTTTCGTATCAAAGATTCGTGTAATCTTTTTCGTTGGCGTATTGCCCCACACCCCTTCCTTCGAAAAACTGTATTGGGCTGTTACCAGATAAGCACCCGTACGTGATACGGAAATCGGCACAACGATCTCAAGCTTTTTGTATAGGGGACCGTATTCCGGATGCATATTGCTGATTTCCCTATCAGAATATTGCTCCTCTACTTCATAGCTAATGTTTCCTATTGCTGCGAATTGTTGGAAGGCTTTTTCATGTTCAATCCCTTCCACCATAGTTCTCTGCGACTGCTTGATGGTCATTGGAAGAATAATGGCAACCGTTATAAATTGAAGAGTGAGTGCAGAGAAGAAAGTAAAGAGTGCTAACTTTTTAGAATGATTTATTAACCAGGAAATTATTGCCGTGACAAAATTACCAATAAGTGCAAGGAGTCCAACCAGGATAAATTGTGCAGCAAAAAAACCACGTAATCCTTGAAGACCGGAAATTTTTGTAATGATTATTGTTGGATTGAATGCTTCTGATATTTCTCCAAAAAAAAGAAAAGGCAATGCAATAACAATTGCAACAAGCGGGGTAACAACAAACGTGAGCAGTCCCAGAGAGATAGCAAGTAGTGATTGTCTTTTAGATCGTATTTCCGGAATATGCTGGTTTGGAAGGTTCGATTCGTGCATTAAGGAAAATGAGGAATTATTGTTATTTGTTATAAGAAATTCAAAATAGATTTCACATAACTGTTAAATACACAGCCACTATGACCTCTCCTGATTTACCGCAATTATTAGCTGAAATTAATTAAAATTATAGAACAAATAGGAATAGATGCTGTGAGATGAGAATCGTCATTAAAACAGCAAGGTTATTTATTGAAATTTATTTTATTTAATGGCCGCAAGTATTTTTCCGGGTGCATCGGCCTTATATTGATCTTCCTGCTCGGCCAGATCTTCAAAGACCGGTATCAGAGGTTTCAGGACGGTAATAAGCTTCTCTTTCGAAATTTGATCTGGAGAACCATAATTTCCTAGTCTATTACTGATTGCATTCAACGTCCAGTCCCTCATATCAGAATGCAGAATATATGGTTTTAAATCAGAAGAGGAGAAACCGGTTTTTCGGTCTATCAATACTTCAAGCGCATGCTGACGAACATGAATACTCTGCCCTTTATCATCTAATGTTCTCTCTGCTAAAGCGATGTCGGCATTTGGTCCCCTGGTAAGTAATTTAAAAATTTCAAGACTCTCTACCCAATAGTCAGATCTTTGAAAAATATCATTAAATATATCCCTCTCCTTATCTGACAATTCTCCCTTAAAAATCGTATCAATACCGTTCTTCAGCTTTCGATCTTTTACTGCTTCAAGTGCATCATCTCGTATTAACCCGGTAAGGCCTCCATTCGTCAGAAAATAAGTGATTGCAGTGCTGCCATTCTGGTCCGGCATTGTTAAGAAAAGCTTGAACAACGATCTGGCTATTTTTTCTTTATTGGCCTCAAAGAAATTTTTACGCTCTTTCAACTTCTTTACAAGATCTGACTGATACCAATAATAAATAGTATCATTTTCCTTTAATTTTTCCATCTTACCTGATACTTCCAATAATGAAGGTACCACCTGATCATCCGCTACAGACGCCCAGAAATTTTCAAACGCTGATTTGTCTTTAAACAGATTCTCCGGCAAGGCTATCTGTTTTCCCTGCTTCTCTCTGCCAGTACTCTCATCATTATCTTTAATTACGACACTATTCTTTTTCTCCGGTGACAATGAAAGTGTCGGAACATCAATATCCAGCCAGGTATATTCAACGGCGCCATATATCTCGGCGATGAGCGTAAGATTGCTTAATGGCAGAAATTTCCAGTATCGAACACTTCCATGGTCATCACTTCTTGTCCAACTTGATTCCTTCATGGGGAACACGTTTCCTCGTTTCGTTTTAACAAGGAAGCGGTTAATCTGGTTAACCGGCCCTTTTATCTCTAAAGAGAGATCATCCCTGACGAGGTTCCCTGTTGTAATGGTAAGAGGTGATTGTTCATATGTGTGTTCAGACTGAATTTGCCCAAGTTCTACCCTTTTTAATCCCTTCCCCCTTAATAGACGTATGCGAATCCTGGCAGACTCCAGACTTTCCACAGGAGACGTGGGAAAGGAGAGATAAACAGGTAGTTTAAAACTGTTCTTACCGGCCAGATTGTTTTCATCATTAAAAGTGTGAAGACCCTTCGCCCATGTCTCAACCAGTTCGACATCACTTCCATCAGAATACTTCCCTGATAAAAGATAAACGTCATCAAACCCCAGATATCTACTATCTTGAGAGGATGGCATGGTAGCGTTTAATTCTAAATCGAGATACGATTGTGACGCCGTGATTTTCGGCTGCTTGCTACGGTTCCATGCTGCTTTTATACACGCAGCTTTAACAGGGTTTAATACCGGGTAATCGGCAAAGTTGTATCTGATAATGTTTCGTTTGATTGTATTTCCCGGGATGAGAATCTCATTTTTCCATTTAATCTCCCTGTTAACATCGTCTTCCTTGTATTCATGAGAGAATTCAATAAAATCTTTTGAATTCGCATCAACAAACCTGATTGTCTCTTTAGGATAACTATTTGTATTAAGACCACCACCCTTGCGTGTAAACTGCATAGCAGATCCAAAACCGGTTTCTTGTGATGGTTTTTCAATTTTAAATATAAGCTTGCCACCATCTACTTCAAAGTCTACTCCATTCAAGTTAATACTTTGCGTATTAACGGCAAGCAATCGATTAATATCCTTAAATTTAATAACCGTCTTAAAACGAAGATTTTCCTGATCGCTTTCCAACGCAATAATTTCAAAATAGGGTGATGGAAAATCCTTTTCCAGAGAAACCCGGTTAAAATTTGAACTTGCATTGGGGCTTGCCAGCATAGCCTTTATTTGTTGTCGTTGCTCCTCTGTCGCATTATCAAAATTGAACGTAGAGGTAATAACACCACTCCCGTCAGAGTTTATCTCGATAGATGACTCAGTTTGATAGCAACCGGTCAGGGCTGATACCAGGAATAAGACCAGACCCAGACAAATAAAAATTTTATGGCGATACATCTATATGCTCCAGCAGAAGTGTCTTGTTTTTAAAGTCCTGTTTACCAGCGGCCTCAATCACTAACGTAAAAGGTGAGCCAGGCATTTTGGCAAAACCGAGTTCGTATTCGTAGAACTCTTCTTCCTTAAATACGTCGGTAATAAAGGATTTAATTTTATTGTCCCAGTAATTCTCACTCTTCTTATGTGATGACTGGACAGTGTTGGCTTTATGACGCAAGCCATAATCAGTATCAATATAAAACGCGCTTATGCTACCCGGCCCTGTTGTAGTCAACAACGTAATACCTGGCAGTGGCCACATGGCGGTAGAGCTACCCAATTCAATTTTTAGAATCGCCACCTTATCTAATACCTGACTCGATCCTTCTGGTAAAATTATCAAAGGAGATTCGGCAGGAGTAATATGATAAAAAGTATCGCTCTTTTCTGTTGCGGTATTAACCTGCATGGCAATTTGAAGTTTCTCAATCTCTTTAATCCATGGATTTGTTATAGGAAACTCTAATTGAACAGGAAACCCTCCTGTCTCTTGTCCCCATTGATTTTTCCCATCAAAAACACCTGTAGTTTTTGACTTTATCTCCGCCTCTGTTTCTTTCCCTTCAACAACCAGTGACTCTACCGTTAAATCTTTATAACTAACAGGCAGGCTAAATGTATCAACGGGAAAATTGACATTTAGCGATGCTTTTACCTGCTCATCTGCCGTAGCACCAATAATTGGAAAGCGAGCATTAAAAAAGCCAAGGGTTTCAAATTCTTCCTCCTTGGCTAGAGTATTCTTCACCTTCGCCACAACAAGCCGTGGCTTTAAATCAACCTTTATCGCTGAAGATGGAATACTCGCCTCTATCAGGTTTTCTCCCATTGCCATCTCCTGATATTTTTTCATATCATCAGCATCGAACTTCCAGCTTACCGTCTTACCTTGTACCTGCCCGTTTGATGATGATGGCTCGGCAGGCAATTCTATCGTAAGGTTCAAATAAGCATCTTTTATCTCTTCTCCTGCTTGCATACCATCAAACTCTTCTTTCTCCCTGTTAAAAAATATCACAAACCTGTTATCACGGTAAGCGAAACGTGGCCCCATCTTAATAACATTTTCTAAATCCGGTAACGCCTTGCCTAACTCGGGAAATGTATAAACACTTGATTCTACATATTTCGCTGGATCATCAGGACTCTGGGAGATGCTATATGACACTCTCTTCAAACCGCCGGGATACTCTTCCTCAACACCCTTTTGTTCACTCAAGGCTTTTTCACGTAATTCGGCAGGTATGTTTGCTATTAAAGCACTTTCTATTTGTGAGGTTACTTTCTTGATATGATATTCACCACTACCGTCTGGCCGAAGGACAATGCGAAGGTCCTGCTGTATACATCCGGTCAAGTAAACCAATAATAGTATGATAGTTAATTTACGAAACATGATTGTTCTTCTTCGATAACAACTATATCTGGAAAGAGATTTCGTGTTAATTACGTCCCTATAAAAATAAACTTCATGAAATATCCAACCCTGACTTCTTAGTCAGCGGTATCCAGGCCAAACTCTCTCTTAACCGTTTTTTTGGCATTAATAAAATCTTTATGCGCGATATGAAACAGACCTGATATCTTCCTAATTATTTCAATCTCATTATGGTCTAACTCTTCATCACAACACGCGACACGAAAAAGAGTTTCTATAACCGATTTTCTCACATCATAAGAGAGATTTTTGCCTACCTCACGAGTAAAACGATGCAGGTCTATTCTTTCCCTCGCGGCTTCCTTAATGGAAGCCATAACCGTTACTATCTCTTCTTCCGGTATATTACTATATAATGTGAGGATCTCCTTGATCTTCTCATCTTCCTTCGCCAGAAACTTATCATCCGCCTCTGCGACAATCCATAACAGCACCCCCAGGGCGATCTTATCATCTATATCTTTCACCTCAGGTATATCATTTTTGTCTTTCCATACAGATATAACAACATTACTTCTAAATTTATCTAAGAATCCAGCCATATACACCTTCCTTTTATGTTCATATTTCGCAAGCTCTCAACTTTTCTCTTAACTCCTTTTCCCGATCACTTAAAACCATATTGGTGAACTCATTGATTTCCGCTAGCCATGTTAATTTTTCCTCTGTGGATAATCGCATATACTCGATTATCTTCTCGTCTTCAAGAGTATAGGTAAATCCCTTATCCATCCTTTTCCTCCATGTATTTCCTTACCTTATTCAGCATTTCAATATCACTTAGATCCTGGGCTCTTCCACTGAATACCTTCATCTTTATTACATCATCGATTGATGCAAGATAGATATCGATATCCTTTGCCTTTTTTACGGTCCTGTTCTTAAATGACACTTCAAAATCTAACGGGTGAACTAACACAATATCAATGACCTTATAACTGTCTTTTTTATGATAAAAGCTGAATGCCTTAAGGTTTCTGTTCTCTATCCAATCCTTTACCTTATCAGGATTTGTCAGGTCATCAGGGCTTACCGGCAGGCGGGGAACATAACCTGATTTTTTCAATAATGATGTTAACTTGAGAACATTTTCTTTATCCATAGCAATATTGAGATGCCTCTACGATAGTATCTTTCTTAGATTGTGCCATATTGCCTCCTGCTAAATCAAGGATTCATTTATACTAAAGGAATTGTTCTGCCAGAGATATCCCTGTTTGAAAAATCGGACCGCTTAGATTGGACAATTTGTCGTTTTGGAAGATAGATCCTTGGCGTCTTTTGTCCGGGGACAACTAAAACCGGTTTTAGTATATCTGTGTTTTCCATTGACAGGAGTATTATATAGGGTAGGATTCACCGGTTGTTACACTATTATCAAACTTATTAAAAAGGATAACCATGAATATACGTTATAAAGATTACGATTTAGATGCTGCACCGGCAAAATCTTATGGTAAAGATGAATGGATGACTTCTGTTCATATCAACAAGCTCAGCGCCGATGGCTATAAAACAAAAGCGTTTTATTGTAAAGAAACTTTTGACACCAAAGAAGAGGCAGAAGAACATACAATGACTTTAGGTAAACAGATAGTTGATGGCGAACATCCTGATTTTAAAATTGATTTTTAGTTATCTCTGAATTGAGCGATTTCGTTTTCTACATTATAGTAGCCGCCCGTCCGGGCATACTCTTCGGTATGGGCAGGCACAAATCGCCCAATTCAGGCAATTTATAGTCCCTCCATGTTTATAGCTAGTGTCTACTTTCTTTTGCTGTCACACCACTCCGGACATTCGCCGGAGTTATCTTGTAGCCGATATTGGTTGCTTCTGCACCACAAAATCAGGTTATAACGCTCACCGCTGGTAATTTCATTTGCGCCATGTCGGTGTAGACCTCTATGTAAAAGGGCACGCCCCACCTTGTGTGTAATTTCTACATACTCATGTGTTGATAGAAATGATGATTGCTGGCACATACGGCACAGCAATCCGTTAAAATAAATCTTCCCATCGGTAAATTCTCTCCCAAGACACACATTGAAGGTAACATCACTATCGTCGGAATGAAAATCGAGAGATTCATCTTTTCCCATTTTATATTCCACAACAAATCCGTGATGCTCGTCAAGCGAGTCTCCTCCAACATCGTTGAATAGCAGTGTTGATAACGGTGAAATGTATTCAGTCATAAGGCGGTTAAGAAAAGAGTCAAAACCGAAATCGTCAAGAATTGCTCCGTAGTTATTCATACTGTTTGGTCTCTGTATGGTAACTTGCTGTTTTACACACCATTCTTCAAACCACATAACTTCCTCTAATAATTGATTACAAAATTCCGGTTTCAGGATATCAAATGAATAGATGCCCGGATGCTCTTCGTGTAATATCGGTTGTAATGCTTCCGGTGTATTAACCTGTATGGCCTGTAAAAATGAAGGAACAAAAATATCTTCATTTAAGGTATAGAGATGGTTATTCAAGGGGATATAGTTGTGTTGTACAAAGTTGCGATACTCACGCTGCATTTCACAATATGCTTCGTATTCTCTGGTCATGCAAAGCCTTTCAAGACGAGACCCTGAAATATGTTATCAACTGTTTATGGGTGATTTCTTTCCCGGTAAACAGGTCAGCCTCTGTTTCAAGCCGGCATAAGATTATACCGGCTTGAAACGCAAAGCGATTAAACTCCTTTATATCAGCACTCTCAGGTCTGACTACCACCCAGAGGTTTTATGGAGATGTAATATCAAGCAGCTCAACCGTAAAGATCAAGGTCTGGTTAGGTCCTATGGTTGGCGGGGCATTAAGGCCGTAAGCCAAGCCGGAAGGAATATAAAACTCATATTTACTACCAACATTCATAAGTTGCACGCCTTCAGTCCACCCTTTAATAACTTGATTTAATCCAAACTCTGCCGGCTGATTACGTTTGTATGAGCTATCAAACTCTGTACCGTCAATCAATGTGCCACTATAATGCACTTTAACCTTATCAGTCGCCTTAGGCTTAGCACCCTCTCCCTGAGTTATAACTTTGTACTGTAAACCGGAACCTGTCTCCTTAACACCAGGTTTCTTTTTATTGGCACCAAGAAAAGCCAGACCATTTCTGGTGTTTTCAGTACCTTTAGACATTATTTCTGCTTGTGCTTTTTTCTGTGCCTTCTGCTGTTGAGCCGCCATAAAAATGTTAATCTCGGCCTCTGACATCGCAAGTTCGCCCCCCTTTACCATATCATCTAATCCTTTAGCAAATAGTTCTACATCCACTTCCAGTTCGCTCTTTTTACTATAGGTGCCAATTTGTGTACCAAGGATATAGCTAAACTGTTGAGACTCCGACCAGCCGGCTGCAGTACTTGCAGACTTAGCATCATCTTGCGCAGTAGTAATACCTGAAATAATAAACAGCATTAAAGCAGAAAATAACATAATTCTCAGTTTCATAATAAACTCCTAAAGTCCGTAATTTTAAATATAAAGTCTATAAACAAAGTACACCCATGTAAAAGCATAATTCATGAACGCTCAGCCATCATATGATGGAGTTCGTCTTTATGATATGATAATTCGGTAGATGTAGAGCTATTTTAGAAATGTTAATGATGAAAATCAATAGCAAAAACATTGGTAAAAAGCATCCTGGGAATGGGAGAATGAAATATTTCTGATGCAGGAGGAATGATCCAGCATTACATAAGTAGTTAAGTCCTCGGCGTTTTTTGTCCGGGGAAATAGGTGAAATTCGTGTCTAAATCCCTTAATCATAAATTAGTCTTTTCTCAAAGTAAAAAATTCTCCCTATCTGTCGATAATTAAATTAACAGAATCGTATAGCGATTATGAAGAAATAAAAAAAGAAGGAAGTACTGAGGATATAATGACTTATATGCAAAGAAGAAGCAAATCAAAGCAAATAGCTGCTAATCTTGTTGTTTACTCAATATCTGTTTTTCTTGGTACTGTTGCATTAGTTTTTTTCTATAACTTATGGAACAGTACAGTAGGGCATCTAATTATATTTATGAGTCCGTATCTTATCTATATTGCCGGAAGTTATGGTTTGAGCCACAGGAAGAGGAAATTCACCACGGAGAAAAAGGAGAAATTAGCCACAGACTTCCCCGGACAAAAAGCGCCGAGGACTTTGCACAGATAAATACAGATTAAGGAATTTAGGAATTGACGAAAGACGAACGTCAAAGCTCCATATTAATCCTTTGACCACCATAACTTTAGGCACTTTAGTTCACTTCACACTTGATTAATATTGTCTAACCTTATTCCCCAATAAGGCTGACTACAATTTTTGTAACTTGTTTTTGTGACCCGACCACTTAGGCAGCTCGTCAGCAATGTCGATAATACACATACCATAGAAAATATGACACGTAGGTTTGAATTTTTCCGGGACTTTTGACGTACCTCCAAAATCGAAGAGGGATGGAAACGCAAGCCACATATTGCGTCCTTCATCCGCTATGAGCGTACCGCACCGGGCACAGCTGACTTTACAGGGAAGGATCCTTTCCTGTTTGTTCAACTCACTGTTATAAAAGTGCAGGTGCTCTATCCCTTTTGTTATCCTGACGTCGTGTTTGTGAAATATTGCTGCCCACTGCATAGGTGCACCATGCAATTTCTGGCATCCCAGGCAATGGCATATTTTTGCGTCAACAGGATCCGCACTCACTTCATATTCCACCGCATTGCAGAAACAGGTTGCCCGGTATTTTGCGGTAAAACCAGCATCCGCAATCGATGCGTATTCTTCTCCGAATTCTCTCGCCATAGTCTGAACCAGTTTATCGTTGAAAAGACCTACCCACACAAAGATGCGAAGAGCGCAAAAGAAAGACAAAAGAAATATTTATCCACAGATTTTCACTCCCCGGACAGAAGGCGCCGAGGACAAGGATAAAAAACAGATACGAAAAATAAAAAACGAGAAGCAAGAATTATGATTTCATATTTGCGGTGAATATCTTTTTACAACTTTAGGCACTTTAAACTTTAGTTCACTTCCCGCCCGGCCAAGCCGTTCGGACGGGTAGTCACTTATTTTCCACTTTAGATGCCTGAGTAAACCATATCAGTTCTGTGGATCATCAGTTTTACGGTCATTACGCCAAAACTCATCTGCCATTGCATTAATTGTTATTTTGATAAGCTCTTCAACAGAACCAACTTCTTCTTTTAAGCTAGCGCCATCCTCATGATATTTGGTCAGCTCAGCAAAGATACCGTCTTTGTGCTTTTGTAAAATAGCATTATTCTGTTTTGTAAAATCATCTAACGCGGTAAAAATCGCATTCTTATACACTTCTTCATCCTTTGAGCCTGGATGTTTTCCTGCAAAGACAACCACGCAGTGTTGGAAAATACCGTTAATCATTCCTGCATAGGTGTCATATGTTCTCTTAAATTTAATAGCTATCATAATTTCTCTCCCAATTCTATACGTGTTTTTCCGTGGTTAAATATCTCTTTTGCCTTTCCTTTGCGTCCTTCGCGTCTTTGCGGTGAACAATTCTTTTTTCTATCTATTCCCTTTCTAAATCAACAATCACACTATCTAACGTACTTCTCATGATATCTATATTCTCAGTTGTGACGTCAGTCGACGTACGTGCCATTGCCTTGCCTGCAGCGTTCATAAATGCAGTATACTGTTTATCGCTATCCATTAACAGAGGTGCAACCCGGCTGACCCAATGCGCCAGCGCTGCCTGGTGTTCATATATTTCTTCTTTAGATCCAACAAGTTGAGTCTTTTTCAATGCTTCGAGTAATTCTTTATTATTCATCCCATAATCCTCCTTTTGTTTCCTCTGCATAGTTAAATGCGTTTAAAAACTTATCCTTATATTTAACATTGGGCGGTATCGTCTTAACAATAGCATATCCGGCCCTGACAATCTCCTCATTTAACATCTTACCATTTGACAAATAAACATAGCATAACAGTCTTCCATACCTATCCATTTCCTTTATGTCGAACTCTATCGTTACAAAGTTTCCTCGTTTAATCAGACCATTTACATACGCTTTTGCCCTTGCACCCATTTCAACAATCGCCTCTATATCATGTTCGCTCATGTTTGCATCTTTCAATGCCTTCCTGTCTATTCTACTCTCAGGTGCATCTATGCCGATAAGCCTAACTCTTTTTTCAACTCCCCCGTAGAGAACCTGTATTACATCTCCATCTATTATCCTGGTAACGAGAGTTTTTTGTTGAGCATATACGGATGAGGATACCAGGACGAGAACGAACACCAATGACAGGGCTTTTATGGATTTTCTCATAATTAGATATCCAGGTTAAATAAGCAGTTATCCGTAGATTTGCTAAGAGTAATGGCTTTTCACCGCAGAGACGCTCCCCGGACAAAAGGCGCAGAGGACAAGAAGAGCGCAGAGAAAGACTAATGTCAAAGATCAATATTTATTCTTTGACCACCATAACGTTAGGCACTTTAAACTTTAGTTCACTTCCCGCCTAACAAACTGGCGGGCAAGTAGTCACTTTAGTTTTTGTATTTCTTTGTATCGATAACAGTCCACAACATGATCATTAACCATTCCCGTTGCCTGCATATGCGCATAACAGATAGTAGGTCCCACAAACGAGAACCCCCTTTTTTTCAAATCCTTGCTCATCGCTTCAGATACTTTTGTTGTAGCCGGGAGTTCCCGGGTAGACTTATACCGGTTGGTGATGGGCCTTCCATCAACGAATTGCCAGATATATGTGTCAAACGTTCCAAACTCCTTTCGGACTTCAAGAAATCTTTTGGCGTTATTTATTGCTGATGCTATTTTCAGTCTATTTCTAATTATTCCCTTGTCCACCAACAACGCCTCTATTTTCTTGTTGCCATACCGAGATATCTTCACGGGATCAAAGTTGCTGAATGCCTTGCGATAGTTTTCTCTTTTCTTTAAAACGGTTTCCCAGCTCAGGCCAGCCTGTGCGCCCTCCAGGATGTGAAACTCAAATAGCGTTCTGTCATCATGTACGGGCACCCCCCATTCATTGTCATGATAATCAATATAAAGCTGACTGGTAGTTCCCCAGTCACAACGTATTTTATCCATAATTAATTTTTAAAAAAATGGATTGAATTATTTGTCAATAAGCCAGGATTGACACTCTAAGCCCCTTATAATTTTTGCTCTTTCCATATTATTGGATCAAACTCAACTGTTCGGTCGGCGTTGGCAATCCAGACATGTCTATCCTGAATAGTGCATTGCCATTCCATTGTTCGGTCTATCATTGAGGCCAAATCCTCCAAGGCTTTCGCGGGCAAACTTATTACGGACAGATTTTTCAATAGGTTAAGTTTGGAACTTTTATTTTGCCACCAAATGGCGGAACTCCCTTCTTTATAGGTATAGATAATGACATGTTTTGAACGGGAGCATGCTTTACGCGTGCGTTTCTCATCAGCTTCGCCAAGTTCAATCCACAATTCAATAGCGCCTGTTAAATCATTTTGCCATATGGCAGGCTCATGCTTTGTATCAGTTCCTTTGGTGTTTAAGAGCCTTTCATGTGCATTTAGAGCAAGTGCCAATATTCGGGCAACTATATATATTCCCGTCTCAGGTGGTTGATGAGCTATAGTATACTTGTGTTCCTGATAATAGTTGCGGTCTAAGTCCGAAACGTTCAAGGTGACTTTCAATATATTTACTTTGAGTCCCATAGTTATTATTTATTTCCTAAAAATGCTACTCCGTATATTGGAGATTTTCGCAGAAGTTATGTAACATCAATAAGGTATTCTTCTATTAACGGGTTTTTAACCGCCGAAGGAGTGTACTGTTAAGGGCTTGCTAAAAACAGATTTGCATTTTAGCAGAAGTAGCTGCTAAATAAGAATGTTTTATGATGATTTGACGAAATTTTATTTTCGGTGTGTCAGTTCTGATGGCAAGACGGCTTCACAAGGTTAAGTCCTGGAATTTGCTATACAAAAATATGCAGGGATCATATTCTATTTCCTACAGGCTGTCCGAGAATATGTGCTACCAACACTTGATACCGTGAGTAATTATTAAAGTTGCTGAAATTTTAATAATAAGGAGAGACATGATGGATTGAATCATTTATCAAGTGGCGAGATGCGACCCTGCTTCTCCTGTTTCCCTTTTATACGTTTCATTAAAAATCGTATCAGCAAGCCATTTTTTAAAACTCGGGTTATCCATGAACTGTTTGAATAATTCTGTCTGATCAGTCAGCATTTCTACGATAACACGCTCTAGGGCCTTGTCGTGTTCGATACGGGCGTTTTGTTTATCATCCTGTTTCATGGCATTCTGATACGCCTTGTCCAAGGCAACCTTCACCGGTAATTCCTCCGTAATTACCTCTCTGATTTTGTCCGCGTCCTTCCAATCGATATTACCGAAATGATCATTGAATGCCTTGATAATATTACTCAGATGATCTATTTCAGATTCTGCTTTTTTCCCGCCACCACCAACGAGTATGGGGTCTATTTCCGCATCTTCATTAGCAAGTAGTATACTCTGGGTTTCCTGTACTTCTGAACGGTAACTGTCCATATCAATTGTTTCAAGAATCCCCTTCGAAAGATCATCTTCTTTTGGTGCAGGTAGTTTTGGAATCAGGAAATTCAAAAACAGAGACAGTTTTTCCCATGATGGATTGGCGTAAGGGAGAATAGCAGCAAGAAAATTATAAGTACGCACAAAGGATTTGGCTTTACCCTTGAAGTCTACCTGGCCATCTTCATCCAGATCGCTATTATAAGTTGCAACACTGGCATCCAGGATTGGATCAAGTTTTTCACGGCTTTCACCGGAAAGAAAAAGACTCACCAGCTCATCTATCTGAAATTGATTATAGACCTGATAACCATCCAGAGTTGATTTTAGGTCATGTAGTTTGTTGGGATCTGTTTCGTCACTTAGTATCGTTGTCCTGTAGTAATCGGAAAAGGCAAATTGAATAACCTCGGTACTGTTCATAAAATCGAGCACAAAGGTGTCTGTTTTTCGCGGGTGGGCGCGGTTAAGGCGGGAGAGCGTCTGTACCGCCTTGATGCCAGATAGCGCTTTGTCAACATACATTGTGTGAAGAAGCGGTTCGTCATAGCCGGTTTGAAATTTGTCAGCTACGATCAGGAAACGATAAGGGTCCACTTGGAATTTATCTGGAATACTATTGCCTGGAAAACCGTTCAATGAAGATTCGGTGACCTTTTTGCCAGCATACTCATGTTCGCCTGAAAAAGCAATTATGGCTTCAAAAGGATTTTTTCTTTCCTTCAGGTAATCGATAAACGCATGATAGTACTGGATAGCCCGGTTAATACCACTACACACAACCATTGCTCTGGCCTGGCCACCGATTTTGTGTCGTGCAATAACGTTGTCAAGGAAATGATCTATCATGATCTCTACTTTCTGGCGGATAGCATAGTCGTGCGATTCAACGTAACGACGAAGCTTCTTTTTTGCCTTCCTTGTGTCAAACTCAGGGTCATCTTCAACTGACTTTATAAGTCGATAATAGCTGTTAACCGGTGTATAGTTCTGCAGCACATCCAGGATAAACCCTTCCTGAATAGCCTGTTTCATGGTGTATGAATGAAATGGGCGGTGTTTGACGTCATCACCTTCTCTATATTCATCACCGAAAATTTCAAGTGTTTTATTTTTTGGTGTTGCGGTGAAAGCAAAGTAACTTGCCTTATCTAGCATCTTTCGGGAAGTGATAATTCTGTTGATCTTGTCCTCAGTATCTTCTACCTCTTTATCTTCCGTGTCCCTTGTTTCGTATTCTGCGCCTGGCCCCGCTAATACGGCGCTCATTTTAGACGACGTTTTGCCGCCCTGGCTGGAATGGGCTTCGTCGATTATGATGGCAAATTTACGATTTCTATGTACATCGCTGATTTCATCCAACACATAAGGAAACTTCTGTACCGTTGTGATAACGATCTTTTTACCGGTTTCCAGAAACTCGCGGAGCTGGATAGAGCCTTCCGTAACAGCACCGACTATGGATGAAACCTGGGCGAAACGCCTGATATTGTCCCGCAACTGTTTATCCAGCACCTTTCGGTCAGTTACGACGATTACGGTATCGAGCAGGGAATTACCATCCCTTTCAAGTCCAATAAGCTGATGAGCAAGCCAGGTGATGGAATTGCTCTTTCCGCTACCTGCCGAGTGCTGGATCAGGTAGCGTCTTCCGATTCCGCTTACGAGGACATCCGCAAGGAGTTTACGCACCAAATCTAACTGATGATATCGTGGAAAAATCTGTTCGCGTCTTTTTTTCCCGGTTCTTTCGTCTTTTTTTTCTACAATCTGGGCATAGTTTTCCAGAATATCAGTTAATCGGTCCTTCCGCAGCACCTCTTTCCAGAGATAATCGGTTGCAATTCCCAGCGGATTAGGCGGATTACCTGCACCATCATTATATCCTTTATTAAAAGGCAGGAACCATGAACCCTTTGCCTTAAGATGGGTGCACATCCGTACTTCATGATCGTCCACGGCAAAATGTACTATGCACCTGCCAAACTGGAAGAGAAGCTCTCGCGGATCACGGTCGCGCCTGTACTGATGAACAGCATCCTGGACTGTTTGCTTCGTAAGTCTGTTTTTCAACTCAAAGGTCATAATCGGCAGACCGTTGATAAATATGCCCATATCAAGTGCGAGTTGAGTTTCATTCTGACTGTAACGGAGTTGACGGGTTACACTGAATATGTTTTTTGTATAGAGTTCCTGTGCCTTGGGATTTTTTGTCGAAGGTGCACCGTAAAAAAGATCGAGAGAGACCGGCCCGTCACTCACACCAAGCCTCAGTACATCGATGATGCCTCTCTTTGCTATTTCACCCTGAAGGCGGTGGAGGAATTTTGTTTGGCGTGGAGTATCTTCACCAAATGAAAGTGCATCGAAAGCTTCCGGTTGGGTTTCTTTTACAAAGTCGATAAGCTTTACAAGGTCAATTGCGTGCTCGCGATCAAGGTCTTTGGCGTCACCCAGCACGTAACCGGCATCATGTATCAGCGAATCACAAATGATAGTTTCCAGGCCTTTTTCTGAGGTGTCAGTCATTTTCATAATTTATTACTCACCCTAGCTGAAACAGTACACGAAAATAGGCGAAAATAAAGTGAAGTCTATGAAACACTATATATGCTCGATTTCATACAAGAAACCGCAATATATTGATTTTAAGGCATAATCGTTCTCACAAAACCATTACTTGCGAAAATAGGCGAAAATAAACCCATAACTCCAATATGGAACATGCTTTGCACCTTTTAGTGCTTCAGATACGCCTATTTTCTTAATCAACTTACCCTCCAAAGTTGCATTAAGACTTAGTGTTGTAGGATAAAAATATTTTGCATAATCTTAATAAAGATGATAAGCTTCAAGTGCGCTTTACAAAGTAGAGCTGTCGGCATTTCTGAGGGTTGTTTGCCCAAAACTAACAGCCCTTGTTTATTTTTAGAATTCTTCTCAGTTCCACATCACTTACTGATGTGCATTTTCTCTTTTGGCTTCGATATCTTTTTCCATGATCCTTACCAAAATCAAAAAAACTTCCTATTTGTAATTTTTCTGATCCTTGACGGCATCGTAGATACATTACACAATCTAAATCTTTACAGAATATGGCAATTGTTCCTCTCTCCGGTTGATACATTACTTCTCTATCAATATCACCTCTCAGTAAAAACTCCATAAACATCATTTGACGAGCACGTCTTTGTGAAAAATCCTTCTTTTTTTTATCACCAGGTGCGCTTTCATAAAAAATATGGTCAAAATCTCTTTCGTCAAATGATACAGCTATACCCCAAAGGTAAAAAGAATTATTGCTAACATACTTTTCCCTGTATTCATTGCGATAGGTATCAACATCAGGCAACAATATAATTTCAACAGCTTTTTTCATCTTTAATTAACGCCCTTGCCAAATAAACAGGTTCAATTTCTGCTCAGACAAACCACTTGAAACATCAAAGCTCTTTAAACCTGTTCTCCGTTTAAAATACTGGATAATGCTATTTTTAAAAGTACTCTCGCCTGTTCTATTAACGGCATGTCCGATTAAACTGGTAAAATAATCTGCTATCTGTAATAGCACATTCTGCCCGGAATCATAGGCCTGCAAGTGTTCAATCTTGCAATCTGTTCTATTCCAATAAATATGTGACCTCAAAAATGCTAGCAAAGATTGTGCTCGGCTTCGATCACTCGTAGGTTTATGATCCAGGTAAACATAATACCGGGAATTGCTACACAATTTTTCGCGCAACATCAAGTAATAAAACTTAAAAAAGGCTAATTCAATATCATTATTGTGATACTCCTCATAATTGATAATTGTCTTGTCAACAACGATCCCGCGAAACTGTAGATACTCACAGCTAACATACAGATCAATAATATCTTTATATAAATCTTCATACGTTCTGGATGTTTTTACCCATTTAAGCTCTTTACAAAAATTGTGCTTATTTAAAATCGCCTTTATCTGTTTGACAAGTTCATCCTTTTTGACTCTGGGTATAATAATCCCACCGATAACCATTTTTGACGAATCCTTATTTTCAACCCGAGACTCATCACAATAAATATTAAACGCGTTCTTCAATTTACTCATTACAAATTTTCTCCACATCATCTTCAACTTCTTTCCGGCCTGCCGAAGCTTCGGCGCAGGCAGGTATTTCTTCTGTATCAGGCATATTTTCAAGTAATTCCTCGTCAGTAACATCCTCAACCTTGATACTTCTTACATCCACTTTGCCGGTAACTACATCAGAAATAAGTCGTGTGCGATATTGTTGTAATAAATCAATTTGGTGCTGTGCTTTCTCAATAGCTAAATCTATCCGCATAGAAGTTATTTCCAAGAAATCAAAAATTTCTTTTTGCTCTGAAGCAGGTGGCAATAGCACTGGAAATCTTTTTAATAAGCCTTGAGCCAAAGAGGCTCTTGTTACAATATTCATTTCTTTAACAAAGAATTCCCTAGATATAAAACTTCGGAAATAGTATTTTGAATATTCTTTAGTGAGGATCTTCTTTGTTGGTCTAAATCTAATTATAAATCCAGAAAAGATAGCATCCTTTATGCTCTCCAAACAAACAGATGATATACCTATCTCTTCAATCGTTTCTGAGGTTCGCGTAAAAAACACATCCCCTTCCTGCACTGACAACCGCCTTCTTTCCTTATCAGATGACCTAGCCAATCCTTCTACTTTTAGTGGTAATGACATATTACTGTAAACATCTCCATAACTTATAAATGGATACCCCGAACCAAAATAGTCAGCACTTTCACTTATTCCATTTTGAAATCGACCTAAACTTTTTAATGGAACAATATCCCAATGCTCTGGTATATCACCAAGCCAATCAACTTCGCCTGGATTCATTTTGACTTCAGGATTAATACCTCGCGTCACTGCCTGATTGATTATGGCCTGCTTCTGCTCCTTGAGGAGTTCGATCATTCGCTTTTTAGCGCGGATGAAGCTGGCAATCTGGGAGGCTTTGCAGTCAAGGAAACGGGCTATTTGATTTTGTTCATCTCTTTTTGGAGTAGGTAAATACTGATTTGCAAAAGTGTCAAACCGAAAGTCAGTTGATCTTTCTCTTATTCCTTTTGTTAGTGAAAGAATGTATTCTGAACGAGCCATTTCTCTCACAATATGAGCATAATACATAGTGTTTAGTTTTTGCTCTTTCGGTAGACAAACTGAATAGACAGGCGTTGCTTTACCATCTGAATCAGAGACGCCTATCGCGCCTGCAAATGCATCCATTTGGTGTATAACAAGATCACCTTTCCTTATTCCTTGATAACCTATTTCCTTCAAAGATTCTGTAAAACCTGTTGTTCTTCTTTTTTTTCGTAAAGTCACAATGCCATCTCTAAAACACGTGACAACATCATCCTCTTCCCGAATAGGACGGTCAGCTTTTTTGAACAGCCATTTTCCACGATATATCTCCCATCCTTTTGGTATTTTTCTCAACCAAGGCACGCCGGAGTCCTTGTATTCGAGATATGGTTTGAGTTTCATAGCTCTTCCTCACCGACAATATCATTCAATAATCCATCAGTTTCTTTCTCTATCGCCCGGATATCCACCACGATTTCATCGAGTGTCCTCATTTGTGTAGGTTTATAGAAATATCTGGTAAACGACACTTCATAACCGATCTGCGTTTTGCTTTTATCAATCCACGCGTCGGGCACATAGGGCAGCACCTCCCGTTTAAAGAAGACTTCAATGCCTCCCTCTTCCGGAAGGGGTACCTGTTCGGTGTCACGCAGATTCGTATCGGGCTGGTATTCAATAACACCGTTTTTATTGCCAATGACTGTTTCAAAGAGGCCGTGCAACGGATCGGGCTTTATAGATTTATGAATTTTACGGATGACAGGCACTCCATTTTCATCTACCATTCCCTTGTCCACCAGTTCTTTAATCTCTTTAGATGAGTATACCTTTTGGGGATCAATACCCTTCAATCGAAGTGGACGTTCCACGGTAATTTTATGATACCCGAAGGCTTCGTTGGGAAATATCTTTGACTGTTCTGTTTCTCTGGGATGAATGATAAGATCACAGATATCCGCAATCTGATTATCTGAAAATTCACAGTTCTTTTTACCGAGGTTTTTCCGCAAGGGGACATACCAGCCGCTTGCATCAATGAGCTGTACCTTGCCCTTTCTTTCCTCGGTTTTTCTGTTGGAGAGTAGCCATATATAGGTTGCAATACCTGTATTGTAAAACATGTTCTCAGGCAGGGCGACTATTGCCTCCAGCCAATCGTTTTCAATAATCCAGCGGCGGATATTGCTCTCTCCTTGTCCGGCATCTCCGGTAAATAGGGATGATCCGTTATGAACCTCCGCAATCCGGCTTCCTAATGCGGTATTGTGTTTCATCTTGGATATTTTGTTAACCAGGAAGAGCATTTGGCCATCACTGGAACGAGTAATCATCTTGTATTCCGGATTGTCTTTGTATTGAATCACAAAGCGGTGGTCTTTGATCTCTTTCTTACCACCCATCCGCTCCTGGTCACTCTTCCAGCTTTTACCATAGGGTGGATTGGAAAGCATGAAGTCAAATTCATTTGAAGGATGACCATCGGCTGAGAGCGTTGAACCAAATTTCATATTTTCTGCCTCTGAACCTTCGCCTTTAAGCAGAAGATCGGCTTTGAGAATGGCGAAAGTTTCAGGCTGAGATTCCTGCCCATAAAGGTGAATGGCTACCTCTTTCTTTTGCTGAGCGGCCAACTCCTTAAGGGTATCTTCCGCAACAGTCAACATTCCGCCGGTACCGCATGCTCCATCATAAACCAGATATGTCCCGGATTCAATATTGGATGCGACAGGTTCAAGGATAAGCCTTGACATGAGCTTTACCACATCGCGTGGAGTAAAATGTTCCCCTGCCTCCTCGTTGTTCTCTTCGTTGAATTTGCGGATCAATTCTTCAAATATGGTCCCCATGGAATGATTATCCAGTGCGGGTAAACGTACTTCGCCTTTTGCATCCGTAACAGGATTGGGGCTTAAATTGATTTCAGGGTTTGTGAATTTCTCTATAACCGAACCAAGAATATCCGACTCCACCATGGTAGGTATTTGATTGCGGAATTTAAACTTCTCAAGGATTTCCTGTACGTTCGGTGAAAAGCCGTCGAGATAGGCTTCGAAGTCTGCTTTGAGCTGCTGCTGTTTAGAACGGGATTTCAGGTCTCGAAGTAAAAAACGGCTTGTATTATAAAATGCCTGACCCGATGACAGACAGAGAGCCGGATTCTGATTGGTAACCTTTGCTTTATCCAGCTGCTCTTTCATCTTCAATACGGCCTGTTTTGTAGGCTCCAATACCGCATCGATCCTACGGATAACGGTCATAGGGAGAATAACATCTCGGTATTTACCGCGCACATAGATATCTCGAAGACAATCATCAGCGATACCCCAGATGAAATTTACAATCATGTTATGTTGAGCTAAATCCATGCATTTCCCTTTTGCTTAATAGTGATATGCTTAATGTGAACACTATTATTGAATAAACAATGAGTATAACTGTATATAAAACGATTACTTATATAAAATAAGTAAAACTATTTTTGAAGATATTTATAATGTCGTTGAGTGATCTGTAGCGACTTCCTGTCCAGGAATATTATAAAAGAGTGGGGGTGTTTTGCAATACAAAAGATTAGACACGAATTTCACAGATTTGCACGAAAAGAGATAAACAAGTTTCAACGCTCCCCGGACAAAAAGCGCCGAGGACAAGGAGAGCGCAAAGGAAAGACAAAAGAGATATTTAGCCACAGACTTACACAGGAAAAAAAAGACTAAGATGGAGGATAGAGGAGAAAAGGCAAAGACACGAATTTCACGGATTTGAATGTGATGTACATATTTACACGTATGTGGAATAATTAGCCAGAAACACACCGTTTTTTTTGGATGAATATGTCAAAAATATCTCATTTCGTTGGTACCTAAAATTGTATAAACTAACTAACATTTTGTATATGTATAACTTATGATTCGTAATTTACTGAATATATAAACCGATAAAATTGTGTCGCATAAATGGCATGTTTATTGCAATTCTACTCAATCAGGAAATGAAATATTCCAAGTAAAGACTTTACTGTTTGTGTCGATAATAATGATAGAGAAAGTCACTTTTAACATTTGGTCATTTATTAATTTAACTATTTAATACTTTTTAGAATCATTGCAAACAAGTGACTTTCTCTATCGACTAATAGTGTAAAAAAAGACTTTTATGAGTTCGTGTATCGCATTGCTTCAAAACCTAAATCACATATCATTTATATTAAATAAATCGGTAGGTTGAAGCGACTACACGGTACATTAAAATTGTCTTTTTTACAAAGAGAAAGGCTTTTGCTGTCTCGTGTACCGTATTGCTTCGCAACCTAATCACATATATATTTATATTAAATAAATCGGTGGGTTGAAGCTACTGCGCGAAATGGTAAAAGCCTTTTTTTTATTTGGTATGAAAAGGTAAGAGACTGTTCACCGCACCCGCCACACAACACGTCGGGCAGGAAGACGCTCACCGCCTGCCCGCCAGCTTGTTAGGCGGGGACACAAAAGGCGCCGAGGACAAGAGAGCGCAGAGGAAGGACTAGAAGCGAAAAGCCAGAAGCGAGAGGCAAGAAGATTGAGGAATGACTAATGACTACATTTAACCCTGGTATTATTTTACCGTAGACTTATTCAGCTATATTTAATATATTCCAATTCAACTAACCCTTAAAAAGGAGGCATTAAATGGAATCTCTTAAATATGTCCATTGGAAAGATGAGGAGTTTTTTATAGGTCATTTTGTAGATTATCCCGATTATTTAACTCAAGGTAAATCTCTGGAAGAATTAAAGGTAAATCTCGAAAGTTTGCATAATGATTTAATAAGCAAAGAAATACCTTACATAAAAAGAGTTGATGAACTTAAAATAGCGTAATGAAGAGAAAAGACCTAATCAAAACTATTGAAGGTCTTGGTTGCTATTTGGTAAGGCATGGTGGTAAGCATGACTGGTATACAAATCCCGAAACAAAGACATCTCAACCGGCACCCAAGCACAAAGAAATCAATGAGCACCTGGCGAAACATATAATAAAAAAGCTTGGTAATTCATGAAAACTGCATAAGGAAACAACGGAGTCAGGGCTTTATTCTTGGATTTATAAAAGAGCGCAGAGAAAAAACAGAAAATCTTTACCACAGACATTATTCAAGTTAATCTAAGTTATCATTTCTGACTCATTGTCCTGAGGTAGTCCTTTAGCAGGGCATCATCTTCCGCATTTACCGACTCGTTGTATCTTCCTGGTTCGTGCATGGCATTCATTACGTTTATCCATCGTTCATAGGAACTATAGGCATCAATGTCCGGCAGCTCGTGGCAGAGAGAACATTTATATCTGTAGAGCCTCTCACTGTCCGGTACTTCATTCTGTACTTCCTCTCTGCTTAACTCCTCCTTCTTCACATCATTTGCCGCCGTTACCGTATAGCCTGAGATAACCTGCAGAGTAATTATGAGTGATACGGTAAGAAATATAGAGAGAGGGAAACACCTCCTCACAAATAAGAGAGGAGTCATATTACTTATTTTTGAAATACAATTCAGCTTGTTTGAAAAGTTCATCATATCTTATTTTCCTGATCTGGGAGTTATATTTATCATCAAAATGTAACAACATAAAGTCACCAAATTTTGGAGTATTCAATTTTTCAAATGATGTCCGGGTAGTCGGATCGTATTTTCGAATCTTAATAAAATCTTCCCAAAATTACTCTTTATTATCATATTTTTCCAGTAATACATTAATCTCTGAGATAATCTGGTCGGTGCCTTTTTTATTCTGGTATTCACTGTATTCAATATCGGTATACAAACTATTCTGGGTATTATGAACAGTCACGAAAAAATATACTTTAGCAGCAGTTGTTTTCTCCTGGTCCTTCAGGTTTTTAAGTTTATAAATTGCCCCGCCTAATAAAATTTCAAACAAAACAGATACAATTATGGTTGGGGGAGCAAGTACTCCTGTTCTTTAAAAAAAAATGCTTCTAAAGCCTCCAGGCCCAGCATGGTAAAACCTATATATTTTAAAAGACTTCTTTTTTCAATTCTTTCCAGGTAATTATCTTTAATTTGCCGATATTCAGAATATGCCGGCAGAACATCCTTAAATATACGATTTTTTAATAGTTCAATTTCACTGTCTTTAAATTCACCATTTACCATCTCTTTTACTTTGGATTTTTGCGCGAAGTATTCATCTGTCCTCTTCTTTATGCTCTCTTTAGGTGGATAGTATCTTTGGAATATAATCTCATTTTCAAAAACCATAAACAGATCATTTGAAATCCTTTCCAGGGATAAACTGCCATACACTTTGTCGTTTTCAGATTTATTTTCCATGAGAATGAAACTAAAATTTTTGGAATGATTTTGGGATTACATCTTTGATTTTCAGCTTGTTATTAGTTATTTGTCAATAATGATTTGCAATGGAAAAACTTTTCACCGCTCCCCGGACAAAAGGCGCCGAGGACAAGGCACTAATGAAAAAAACAAATAGATTATTCACCGCACCCGTCCCTGCCAGATTGAGTATCGGGCTGGCGTACCTTTTGGCAGGTTCTGTGAATAATTACTCTCGATCGTGTGTTGGTATCACAAGGACCGGACAGGAAGAGTTTCGCAATACTCCCTCACTGACGCTGCCAAATATCATATGGTGAACGCCTCCATGTCCGTGGGTACCAATAATAATTATGTCTATGCTCAACTGCTTTGATTTATGGAGAATAACATCGACAATGGAACCTTGCGAGAGTAGCCCTTTTGTGTCTATCCCGGATTCCCTGAGCACATCAACCTCTTTTTGTAAATCCTTATGTTCATGGGAGAATTCTTGTGGGTCTTGCAAATCCGTCTCATAATCCAGGGAATCGAGGTCGCCTTCAATAACGTGGAGTAAACAGACTTTAGCAGGCAATGCTAACGCGAGGGTTTTTGCTTTATCTATTATTTTCTGTGAGGCACTGGACAAATCAATTGCAACTAAAATATTCATATTCCTAATCCTTCACTTTAAGAATCCAGGGACTGCGCCCGTTAATAAAAAAAGATATATAAAATATGATAAAAAAACGATTAGTAGCTATTCCCTGTACATGGATATTATAAAAGAGTGAGGGTGATTTGCAATACAAAAGATCAGACACGAATTTCACGGATTTCTCCGAACAAAAAACACCGAAGACTTTTCACACCCGCCAAACAGCACGTCGGGCAGGGACAAACACAGAAGTTAAGGGAGAAGATAACTAAGAGGAAAGATATTGTAATTTGCAAATTACGATTTGGTACTTACGAATGACTAATGCCTAATTCAACCATACTCTCGAAACAGCACATCACTCAAACGGAAGAATTCCTGCCCGACAACAGGCCTGCGTTCGAACAGAGACGGGTATAAAAAAAAGCTGAGAAAAGAAGGTGAAATATATTACGAAAGATGTATTATTGAAGGATATAAAAAGTTATCTTAACATTTTATTGTTTAAAACAATGCGAGGAGAGTATTATGCGCTGGAAACAATTTCTTACTCCTGTTAAATCGATTAACGTGGACCAGGCCAGAGAATTAATGGGGGAAAAGCCTCACGATGAAATCACCTTTTTAGATGTTCGTCAACCCAATGAATATGAGGCTGGCCATCTCCCCGGGGCCAAACTTATACCCCTGCCCAATATAACATCGCGGCTAGGTGAAATAGATCCTGATAAAGCAACTGTGGTATACTGTGCTGTAGGAGGACGCAGTCGTATCGCGGCCCAGATGATAGCGGCACAAGGTTTCAGTGATGTATATAATCTTTCCGGTGGATTTAAGGCATGGAAAGGAGAGGCTGCTTTGGGTTCAGAGGAAAAGGGGCTAGAGCTTTTTACCGGAAATGAATCTGTTGAAGAAACTCTGGTAGTCGCTTATTGCCTTGAGGAAGGGCTGCAGGATTTTTATCAGGAAATGCAAACCAGAGTAAAGAATAGTGATGCCAGGGAGCTGTTTCAGAAACTTTCTGAAATAGAAGTCAAACACCAGAATCGTATTTTAGAAGAGTATAGTGAAATTACGGAGAAACCGATAACCAGAGAAGAGTTTGAAAAAAATATCGTTGTCAATACCCTAGAAGGCGGCCTTACTACGGAAGAGTATGCAAACCTTTTTCATCCCGACTGGGAATCAGTAACAGACATTATTGAGGTAGCAATGTCAATCGAGGCACAGGCCCTTGACCTCTATCTGCGTGCCAGTGACAGAAGCGGTGATCCACAATCTCAAAAAGTTTTAAGACAGATCGCTGATGAAGAACGGACTCACCTTGCCCAACTGGGCAAATTGATTGAAAGTATTTAGTACGGGTTCCACAAAACTATTATTGAACAATTTAGTATTGTATTATAACAGTAGCCGCAGGCTTAAGCCTGCGTTTCTTATTATATGATGCATTTATGAGTTTTATCATAAATTACGCAACCTAAAGGATGTGGCTACCCGCCCGAACGTACCATTCGGTGCGGGCGGGCACAAATCGCTCAATACCGTTTTTACAGGACGGGTTTCCTACCCGTCGATAATATCTGGACAACATAGTTTCTCTTTCTTCATTAATGGCGGAGGTAACGGTGGGAAAACATCTCGTAATTGCGGGCGGTGGACATGCGCATATGCTGACACTTGCCAATCTTCACAAATTCATTGAAAAAGGCCACAAAGTAACCGTTATCGGCCCCTCACCACACCACTATTACTCGGGCATGGGCCCAGGGATGCTGGGAAAAATATACACTCCTGAAGAGATCCGCTTTGCAACAAAAGAGGTGGTGGAGAAACAGGGAGGTGTGTTTATGCAGGATAGAGTCAACCGTATTGATCCTGAAAGCAAAACGGTATACCTCGAATCCGAACAGAAAATCCCCTACGACGTGCTATCATGTAATGTTGGTAGCCATGTACCAATGACGATTGTATCAGGAACAGACAGAGATGTTTTCCCGGTAAAGCCTATTGAACAACTGACACGCGTTCAGGAACGAATTCTTGAACTTACCTCACAACAAGAAATATCTATCGGGATTATTGGTGGAGGTCCTTCTGCTGCTGAAATTGCAGGAAACATCTGGAGATTGGGTAAATACTATGGGGAAAACATGCCTGAAATAACAATCTTCTCAGGTGAAAAATTTATGGCATGTTTTACAAAAAATGTTCGTAACAGGATTTTCAGGTCCTTGACAAAGCGCGGTATTGAAATCCTGGAACAGGATTTTGTAAGAGAAGTAAAAACCGGACAGATTACCATGAAGTCAGGACAAGAGCATAATAAGGACTTGATCCTCCTGGCTCATGGGATAAAGCCGTATCCTGTTTTTCAGAAATCAGGATTGCCAATCGGCTCTGACGGGGAACTCCTGGTCAACAAATACCTTCAGTGTACAACATATGCAGAAATTTTCGGAGGTGGTGATTGTGTTTATTTCAGAGACAAGCCACTTGATAAAGTCGGAGTTTACGCGGTACGGGAAAATCCTGTTCTTTTTCACAATCTCATGGCATCTTTAGATGGGACAGACCTTCATGCTTTTGATCCCGGTGGAGAATACCTGCTCATTTTTAATATGGGAGATGGTACAGGGATTTTACGAAAGAAAAGGCTGGTAATGGGAGGCAGGCTTGCCTTTATTATCAAGAATTATATAGACCGCAGGTTTATGAAAAAATTCCAATCAATGGAATAACAGAGTGTCAAGTACGGCCATGTTTGGCGTACCTGACACTCTGTTTTTATTATACAATCCTCCGATCTATAGTGTTCGCATGAAAGCCACCAGATCAGTTTTCTGCTGTGCCGACAGTCTAAGCTCTTGAATCATGTTGAAGAATTCAACCGTATCTTCCAGTGTCAGGCATCTCCCATCGTGCATGTACGGAGGAGAGTCCTTGATTCCGCGCAGGGCAAAGGTCTTTATCATCCCCTCGGCACGTCCATCATAGAAGCGTTCCACCTGGAGATCATGTGCAAGGTTGTCAGTATAGTATGGGGCCGGATGGCATGAGGCACATGCCATCGTGAAAACCTTTTCGCCACGTAGTTCTGACTCTGTCGCTTTCTTCTGATTCAAGCGACCCTGAATATCCAGCTTTGGGGCCGGTGGGAAAGCAATCATGTTCTGCATTGCAGCCATGGCCGCAATTTCTTCCCGTGTGAACCGTCGGGCACCCTTTTTCAAAGCGATAACCGGATCACCGTCAAAGTAAGCAGTCTTTGCCTCAACTTCACTGAAATCCTCCAGAGACCGCAAAGAGCGCTTGGAACCAAGGAAATGCTGAATATTCACTCCACGCAAGCTTACCGTGTCGATACGAAAACGTGTATCCTGAGGACGGTTGTCCGGGTTAAGATGGAAAACAGCACTTGTGTGGCCATTAGTGTGACAGCTAAAACAGGAGACTGCATCCTGTGCTATTTCCGCCTTACGGTCTGCCGTAATGTTGAACTGCTGCTGCGCCACCGGTGTAACCAGAAGGCGCATACCTTCCAACTGAAACGGTGTGAGTATACCGTTTAACATCTCGTAGTAGTTATTGATTGTAATCTCTTCTCCACCGGAAACGTCTCCGAGATCAGGCCGTGAGATCAGGTAGAGTGGCGGTGGAAATTCCGGCAAGTAAGCTTCCGGCAAGTCAAAGTCCACATCAAAGCGGACAAGTTCCGGATGTGTTTCCAATTGCATCGGAGCCACGACCAGTCCACCGGTAGAATGTTTGACGTGAGGTAATGGCGTGTATGGGAATACGCCCTTCTGCTTGATCTCTTCAGGCGACATTGCACCTAAACTCTCCCAGGATATACCACTGCTTATTTTTGCTGTTGGTCCAACCGGTAACGGTTTGCCACCGGACATTTTCACAACCGGATCAGTTTTTCCTGATAAGTCATACCGTTCATTAAGCATTGCCATGTGCTTACTCATCACTTCTGCCTTCTCTGCCACATCCATTTCACGAACCGTCTTGAATGATTTGGTTATCATTACCGGCGCATAGCTGGATTCCTGCATCTTCATTTCCTTCGCATCTGCCACTACTGAAACAACTAACATCACAGCAAATACGAAAAGCATAACCATAAAACACTTCCCTGTCATTTTTCTCATGTGTTAATCCTTTCCTGGATTAAAATGTAAGTATCAAAATATTCTAAAATTATAGATTCTCTTTATCCACTATTACGGTGTGAATTCGACTAACGGCACGTATTGGATAGTACCAAAATTGCTATTAAAGTTTTATCAAAAAATACGCACCTCTTCTTGCCACTTACATTGCAATGCGATGGCCACCGTAACATCCTGTACCTTGGAACCTCTATAGTTCTGAAAAACTAATAGAACGGTAATTCCAAGTGCGAAATACAATACACCAATAGTAATCTGATATTTTTCAGCATTTTCTAATCCTGCCTGATTAACCACAAACTTTACATCATAATATTTTCCGGAATACAATTTCTAGAAAAGGATCTGTTGAACATGTGGAAAAATCCTGATAATTCTTAACGCCCAAACTTCTCCATCCTTAATTTCATAATTACATTTGATAGTATGACCGACTTCAAGCTCATAATAATTAATTTTGTCATCCTCTGTAACCCTGGCCTCACCCTTTATGGAATTAATATCTGCATCTTTTGATTCCAGATAGTAAGTGGTCTCTCCTGACAGCTTTAATGGTTCATCTCCCAATAGAGCACACCCATCCAGTATTATTTCCATTTTATATAGATCGATACTCCTTATTTTGCCCTTAATTACTACAAGATTTGACGTATCGCTTACGAAGCTGTGCCAGTCAATAGTTTTTCCAGCATAAGTATTTGTTCCAGACAAGAATAGCCCTAAACAGAAGACTACTACTATCAATTTAATATGCTTATACATTTTGATATCTCAATTTTTTAATAATTAAAATCCGTGCTAGATAGTTAGTATATCTTTCAGAAGACTGGAATAACCATTTATTCCTTTCATTCTACAATTATTGTAGACCCTCTCCGTATATATACACATTCAAGTTTAAGATTGTTTCTAGAAAATACAAATTTTTAAAAGAGAGGAAATCTACAAAATGAGCTCTGGGGATAATTGTTTATCTGGCAGCTGGCTCTATAACGGTTAAGAAGTCCAGTGCATAGGGAAGATCATAATTGGAACTACATTGGGTCAATCATTGTCACATTTGCTTACAATGATCCCGGTATCATACCTGCTTTGAATTGTTTTATCTGTTTGAAGGTTATACCTTCCGGCAAGCGAGTGCGTATATCAACGATGACCTGTGCAAGCTGCTTCATCGTTATGTTTTTCACTCCTCTTAGATCTGCACCGCGCAAATCCACACTGCGCAGGTCAGTCCCTGACAGGTTCGCTCCGGTCAGGTTCGTAGCCTGCAATTTTGCTTTCTGCATATCTGCTCCTGACAGGTTGGAGCCTTGCAGGCTTGCATTTGTCAAATCCACCCCTTGTAAGTTTGCCTGCATGAGATTTGCTCCCTGCAGGCTCGCGTTCTTCAGATTTGCCTTTTGCAAATCTGCCTTCAACAGGTTTGCATTACGTAAGTTTGCTGCTGATAAATTTGTATGTGATAAATTTGCACCTGTCAGATCCGCCTCCTTAAAGGATGACCACGGCATCTCCGCTCCTTCAAAATTCCCCCATCGCAATACCATTCCTTTCGCATCCGCCCCTTCCAACATTTTAACGCCCAAAGCTCTCTTCAGACTATCCTTGTTGTATTTGGGTATATCCCCGAATGTTATTCCATCCGGAAACTTTGTCTCTTTATCATATACGGTTGCTGTAATCTGCTTGAGAATAAAATTTTGAACACCGGTCAGATCAGCTCCCCGAAAATCCACATCTTTCAGGTTTGCACCGGCAAGGTCTGCACCGCGTAAATCTGCCCCTTGCATGTTTGCTTTTCGAAGGTTTACACCCTTCAGATTCGCTCCCTGCAGGTTCGCCCGTGCCAAGTCAGCTTCCTGCAGATAGAGCCATCTCAAATCGAACCCAGACATGTCCGCCCCTCTTAGCGATTTAACACCCAGCCTTCTCTTTAGCTTATCCTCGTCATATCCAATATCGTTTTCCTGTAGTGCTACTACCCGCCCTTTCACAACAGCTTTATTATATAAAGTAGCTTCGCCAGCATCTGCGACGAACGAACCGAAAATCGTATACAAACCAATCCCAAAACTGATAATTAGTAAATTTTTTTTTGAACTGTTTTTTTTCATGTTTAGCACTCACCAAATAGTCAATAATACAGAGACACTGCATTGCTATAATTAAGAGGGCCACAAAGCCGTAAACCCTCAAGTAACTATGCTATCATAATCATTTACTTTTTACTTCAATTTTTTGCACATTTTCCGGGACTTTTTGACACTTTGGCAGAGTTATCTAGAGTTCCACTCTCTTAAATCTCGCATCCGCCTTATCGGTTTCAATTTCATAAGGCGCATGTAGAGAACACTGAAATAATCCTGGCTTCGTTAAGAAATGTTAATGAAAGCAACACTTATGGATTTTAGCAAGAGACAACAAAAAGAAAATTATAATTTCGGCTAAGGTTCAAGGTGAAAGTGCCGATATATATAATGGCAGTATGCTCTTATAACGTGCTTTAAATATGAATGTTAAGATAGTATGCATTTCAGGTGTTAACTGACTTACCGTGCAGTACAGAATATTGTAAGACGAAGGCACAATTATAAGGTGTTCTCATCATCAGGTGTCGCTTGATTATATATTTTTTCAACAAAATCTAGAGTCTTTAGATACGAGTATATCTCACTGACACCACAGTACTTAAAGGTATTAGCATTCATTTAAACCTAATTGTGTGACATAAAATTTGTTTAAATATTTCATTTTCTATCAATCAGAGGATAAAGGTTTAAGTATAACGTATTTAAGAAGTTCCTTTTGACAAGTTGTCTTTGATGTTAATTTTTTCACAAGAAAATTTCGCTGTCTGAATATGGATTTATAAAGAAAGAAATATAAATAAAATGAAAGAATTTCTGCCTATTGACGAGGGCACCTTAGTAGAAGACACAGAAGTTGATTGTGATCTGTTTATAAAAAGCCATGTTAACGGTATACCTAGATATGTGTTGTTCTGTCATGGGGGTGAAATGTTTCGCGGTGATAGGCGAAGGCAATTAATAGAGGATAATATTAAGAAGCTTTATATTTATGCAAACAGCCATAAAACATTTAAGGATTATCAAGAGAAGAATTTGAAAAAAATCCTTACAGATAAAGGGAAAAGTTCAAACGAAAAATCTACTATTGTTTATAGCGTTGCAAAAAACTTGACTCAAGATCTATTGAATAATACAAAGTCAGGAGCTAAAGTAGAAAGGGTTACCGATTGGGTGGATACAACTGTTGATTATATTTTACGTGATGAAAAGTCGTTTTCAAATCTAATCAAGGTGACTGCTCATGACTACCAGACCTACACGCACTCCGTAAATCTATCTGTATTGGGTTTGCTCTTTGGGAAATACCTTAATTTGGGATCAAATTGTCTTCGTTGCCTTGGAACGGGAATGCTATTGCATGACTTTGGAAAAATTCAAATACCAAAAAAAATTCTCAATAAACACGGTAGTTTGACAAGTGATGAGTTTAAGGTAATCATAAAACATCCTGAAGCAGGTGTAACTCTTCTGACAGATGAGAATGGCATTTCAGAAGAATCCTTGCAAATTGTAGCTCAACATCATGAAAACTATGATGGAACTGGTTATCCTTCTGGAATTGGAGGTAATGATATCCACCTCTTTGCAAGAGTCACCAGAATTATAGATACGTATGATGCACTCACTACAAACAGAATTTATAGAAATTCACTTAAACCATTTTCGGCCCTTGTAGAGATGAGGGAGACCATGGAAAACTGCCTGGATATTGAGTTGTTTAAAGAGTTTGTCTGCTTTTTAGGTGATGCAGATCCACGTAAAAGAACATATGAGAACTATGGGAATAGAGAGCCAGACCAGGAAGCAAATACAATTTATAATTAACCAGCATCTTGATAAACAACAAAATTGACAGTTGTCAGAGTTTTGGTCGTACATAAATAATGAGCAAAATATGCAAAGGGATTTTGTGGCTTTCTGGTAAACGTTCAAGTTGCCTTTACGGTGAGATTAACTCTTTCCGTGCAGGACTTTTACGTAATAGATTTTCTTTAAGGATCAATTTCTAAATGGTAATGAAAATTCTCGTAGTTGATGATAATAAAGAGAGTGTCAGATTATTGGAGCGTTGGCTTAAAAAGCACGATTATGAGGTTGTATCTGCTGCCAATGGCGCGGAAGCACTTGGGAAATTACATTCTGAAGAGTTTGACCTGATTATTTCCGACGTCCTGATGCCCGTAATGGATGGATTTCAGTTTTGTAAAAATGTAAATTTAGATGAGAAGCTGAGCTCTATCCCTTTTATTTTTTATACAGCTACTTATAAAGACAAGGAAGATAAAGAGCTTGCTTTAAGATCAGGTGCTGACAGATTCATTACAAAACCAACTGACATGTTTGAGTTTATGGGCATAATAGAGTCTATTTGTAAGGATAGAAATACGAATAGGCTCAACGCAAGGCCCAACAAACAGGTTTTGGGCGACAACGATGGATCTTCCAAACTCTACAATGAAATTTTGGTTAAGAAGCTTGAGCATAAGATGCTTCGTCTGGAAGAGAGTGAGGCAAAATACCGGCAGCTGCATGCTACATCTTTCGACGGAATTATTATTGCAGATGTCGAGGGTAGAATTACAGAGGTTAATAAAAGAGCTGAGCAGATTTTCGGGTTTGAGGCAGGAAAAATGATTGGACGTGAACTTGTCGAAATAATACCTGCACATTTCCGTAGAGATCATTGTACCGGTATGGAGAGGTTTCTTAAAACAGGCAAGTCAAAGATTCAGGGAAAAGTTCTTGAGCTTGAGGGGCTTCACAAGAGTGGCAGGGTTTTTCCTATAGAATTAACGGTCAACAGTTTTACCATTAACGGTGAAACCTATTCTACCGGGACTATCCGTGATATTACCGAGCGTAAGCAAATTGAGGATGAATTAGCAAGAGAACGAGATAATCTGGAAGAAACAGTGAATGTTCGAACCAGAGAATTAAGATTGTCACTACAAAAAGTTCAGGATGCCAGCCTTCTGCTGGAACAGGCAAACCATGTCAAAAATAAATTTCTTTCATCAATGAGTCATGAACTTCGCACACCTCTTAATGCCGTACTGGGCTTTACCGATATGTTATACGGACAATATTTCGGTAAGCTGAATGAAAAGCAGATGGACTATGTAAAACAGGTAGATACCAGTGGTAAGCATTTGTTAGGCCTTATAAATAACCTGCTTGCTATAGTAAAAATTGACGCAGGAAAAATGGAACTTGAACTTGAGAATTGTTCACCCATAGAACAGATAAATGCAATAGTATCAATGATGGATAGCCAGTTTAAAAGAAAAAAAATAACGGTTCAAACATTTGTCGATTCATCACTGGAAGTAATGATAGTTGATATACATAAATATAAACAGATTATGTACAATTTGCTATCTAATGCATTAAAATATACGCCAGAAGGTGGATGCGTTAATATCATGTGTACAGAAGAGGAAGGTACAGGTATAAGGGTAGAAATTAGTGATACAGGTATTGGTATTAAAGATGGAGAGAAAAATGAGCTGTTCTCAGGGTTTTTTCAGGCAGATTGGGTATATAACGATCAACTCGGAGGTACCGGGGCAGGGCTTACGTTGACACGCAGATTAGTAGAATTACACGGCGGCAAGCTAGGCGTTGAGAGTGAAGTTGGCAAGGGTAGTACCTTCTGGTTTACTTTGTCTTCGCAATGTGTCAGGAAAGAGAGTGAAAAGATAACAGCGTGTAATGATTAATGAATACTCCGATTAATTTTAGGAAATAATGTGATGAAACAAATGGGGAAATCTATGGAAGGCGAAAAGGCCAGTCAAGGGCGTCATATCCTGGTAGTTGAGGATAACGAGGTCAATCTTAATATGATACTAGACATGCTGAGCATCCATAACCATAAAGTTACGGTTGCCAGGAATGGCATGGAAGCAATCGAATCAGCAAAGCGGCATAAGCCTGAATTGGTACTAATGGATATGCGTATGCCAGTAATGGGAGGCCTTGAGGCAACGGAGAAAATAAGGACATTAACCGGATATTCCAGCATACCAATCATCGCACTGACAGCAAGTACTGGTACAGACGCTGAAGAGAGACAGATTAAAAAAGGCTGTACCGAACACCTTGCAAAACCTATACAGACAAAGGAATTATTTGAGGTACTTACGAAACATTTGGAAGCCTAGTTTGTATTAATACTTCGTGGGAAAGCTATCTTTGAGTTTATCAATAAAAAATAAATTACTTCTTTACTCGCTCTGTATTTCGCTCATACCGATTGCCATAATATCAACGGTATATTATATGAATGCAAAGAGTTACAAAAAGAAGGAGATACTGAATAGCTTAACGGCTATTGTCACATCAAAGAAGACGCACATCGAATCTTTTATTGATGCAAAAAGGGGTCGTATTGTTGACTTCGGTTCTGATGGTTTTATAAGAGATAATCTTGAAATGATTAATCAGAGGGACGGGCAGAGCGATGCAGTTTGCCGGCTTAATAATCACCTCAAGGTAAATAAAAAATCCCTGGATCAGTCTATTGTTGAAATAATGGTCGTTGACCTCAGAGGTGAAATTGTTGCTTCAACCTGTGGTTCTTTATTGGGGAAAAATATTTCCGGCGAGGATATATTCAGTGATGCCCTAACTAAAGATTACGGAAAAACATTTGTCAGCCGTTTTTACACTCTATCTGATATGGAAAACAAATGCATATTCATATCCGCACCTCTTTACAGCAGGTCGGACAAAGAAAAATTGGGTATTATTATAAATGCCTATGACCTGAATGTTTTAGGTGGAATTATGGCTGATCATCCCGGGATGGGTGAGACAGGTGAGATAATTCTGGGACAACAGAGGGAGAACAAAGTGGTTTTCCTTAACTCTTTGCGGTATACGTCAAGTGCACCACTCAGTTTTGCTACTCCATTAAATAGTTCGGGAGTGGAGAACATGAAGCTGGCTCTTGAAGGAAAGAGTGGTACTATTAGGACCAGGGACTATAGAAATGTAAGTGTGGTATCAGCTTATCAATATATTCCTCAGTTAAATTGGGGTCTGGTTGCCAAAATTGATGAGTCAGAAGCCTTTGCTTCCTTAAAGATGATTGGTTTCGTTGCTTTCTGTACAGCGGGTCTTAGTTCTGTCATCGTAATCATTTTTGGAATTCTTTTTACTATGTCTGTTTCTAAACCTATCAGTAAGTTGAAAGAGGCTGCTGATAGATTCAGGAGTGGAAACCTTCAACACAGGATTGAAACAATTTGTGGAGATGAATTGGGTGATTTAGCAGAAAGTTTCAATATTATGGCACATGATCTTTGCGAAGAAACGGGCAAATTGAATGAATCGCTTCTGAAACATGAGGAAATAAACCTACAGCTGAAACAGGCCAATAAGGCAAAAACCAGGTTTTTATCATCAATGAGCCATGAACTTCGTACTCCCCTCAATGGCATCCTCGGTTTTTCAGATTTGTTGAGTGGGCAATTTTTTGGAGAGCTTAATGACAAACAGCTTACCTATGCCAACCAAATCAATGAAAGCGGCAAACATCTGCTGGATCTCATAAATGATATGCTTGATATAACAAAAATAGACTCCGGGAAAGTAGAGCTTGAGTTGGTAGATATTCCGATAGAGAAAGTTCTTCAGACTTCAGTTAATATGATAAATAAGCAATATATAATAGACGGCCTAATAAAGAAGAACAGAATAACGACAAGGATTAATGTGGATCCTAAACTGAGCGTGATCAGGGCTGATGAGAGAAAGTTTAAACAGATAATGCTTAACCTGTTATCAAATGCAGTCAAGTATTCACCCAATGGAAGCGAAGTATTAATAAATGTTATTAAAATAAAAAATTCATGTGTCAGGTTCGAAGTTAGTGATAGCGGCATTGGGATCGGGAAAGTCGCAATCGATAAGATATTTGATGAATTCCACCAAATAGACCGGGTACGTGATGAACAGCTTGGTGGTACTGGTATTGGCCTTGCCCTGACACGCCGATTAGTGGAGCTTCATGGAGGCGAGATCGGTGTTGAGAGCGAGATTGAGAAGGGCAGCACTTTCTGGTTTAACATACCTCTGACAGAGACGGGTATGCAGGAATCGAAAAACATGAAGAGGAATAAATTCATGACAAGTAATGTTTGTGATGAACAGGTTGTCCTTACTGTAGTGGATGGCAGTAAATAATATATAATAATATGGCAGTTTTACTGGAATAGGGAAATGATTAGTTCAAAAACCATGGTTAGAGAGACAGGATCAAGAAAAGCCACTATCCTTGTCGTGGATGACAACAGTGCCAATCGACAAATCCTCAATGATCTGATTCTTATTATGGAACATGTTCCTGTTATGGCAGAAAACGGGCTTTATGCGTTGTCCACATTAGAGAAGCGGGACTGTGACCTTGTCCTGCTGGATATTTGCATGCCGGATATGGACGGCTACCAGGTGCTGGAATATATGAAGAACGATCCAAACTTACGTCAGATTCCTGTCATAATGATATCAGCACTTGATGAAATGGATAGTGTAGTACGTTGTATCACAAGTGGGGCTGATGACTACATGGCCAAACCATTTAATCACACCCTTCTCAGGGCAAGAATTGAAGCATGTCTGTGGAAGAAACAGATGCGTGATAAAGAGAGTCAATACCAGAATCAGATTCAAGATTTTAACATTGAATTGCAGAACCGTGTCAGTAAACAGGTGTATGAGATTACTGCCGCACAACGGTCTACGATATTTGCAATGGCAAAACTTGCTGAGTCACGAGACCCTGAAACGGGTGAGCATCTGTTAAGGATAAGAGAATATGTAAAAACCATCTGTAACCAACTCAGCTTACATCCAAAATATTCAACTATTATAGATGATAATTATATAGAAAATACATGTGCCGCAAGTCCATTGCACGATATTGGTAAAGTTGGTATCCCAGACAGTATACTTCTCAAGCCAGGTAAACTTACGGTAGAAGAATTTAGTGACATGAAGACCCATACCAGCATTGGAGCAGAAACGCTTAGAGAAGTTAACCGTCTACATTCGGGAAACGACTTTGTACGAATAGGTATAGAAATTGCCGAAAGTCACCATGAAAAATGGGATGGTACGGGATACCCATATGGACTTTCCGGAGAAAACATTCCTTTAGTCGGGCGAATCCTTGCATTACCAGATGTATACGATGCGCTGACATCCAGCCGCTGTTACAAAGAAGCATTTTCTCATGATAGAAGCTTTGAAATTATTAAAGATGGCAGGGGGAAACACTTTGCACCTGATGTGGTGGATGCCTTTGTTTACGCTGAAAAAGATTTTGTCCGTATCAGAGAGCATTATCTTGATACGTAACATCGTAGTATAAGAATTGTTATTTACAATCCTTTTCGCGTAAACGGTTTGGAAACATGTTTCTCATAAATAATTAATCTCAACTTCTCTGAAAAGTATATCTGTTGGACATCGAAGCAGATATCACTGAAATTTAATATCTCTTTTACTTACAAATTATTTTAAGCCTGGCAATATTGAGACACGGGTTTATCCCGTATCTCAATATTGAATAAATTCAGGCAGTTTCAACGGTAAAAAAGCCAAGCTGAAATCCAAAAAAAACCAGTGTTTGCGTGCGCTTTGTGGGCGTACTCAACACTGGTTTTTTAGTTGATATATTATTTATTTTAACTAAGCTATTGCTGTTATTCTTTTTCATTGGTGAATGGGAATAATGAACCGGAGAATATAAGTTGCCGCTTATGTCCTCCTTTTTTTATTTATAAAACCACAATAAACAAATTCAAAATAAAGTACAGAGGTGTTTCACCTACTTTTAAAACAAAAAAATTATACGGCATCCCATTAAGTAAGCCTGTTTGTCTCGCAATTTACTATCTACCCAAATACTGTGACAAAGAACAATTACAATATTCTCTATTTTATTTAATCATTTATCTTACAGAACCAATAGTTGCACTTATTAGTTGAAGTTACGTTACTTAAATTCAGGAATATATACAAACATACTTCTGCATATTATAGCTATCTGGATATTTTAAAATGTAACTTTATTTCCTCTTGGAAATATTAAATGATAAATTAAGTATGACGAAAGAATACTATGAAGTTTACAAAATCAAAAACTCTAAGGTTTCAAATCATACTTGTGTCAGTACTGTTATTATTTGTATTGATCATATTGTTAGGAATATCAATAAAAAGATCATTGGATGCGAAAAAGCAGACAGAAGAATATGTAATAATAAATAGAATTTCTGGACTTCTGAATACTGTAGCAGGATGGCAGGCCATAGAACGTGGTTATGGCGCTACAATAATCGGAAGCAATAAAGGTGATTCGTCACCCTTCTTCCCAAAATTCCTTGAAATGTCAGAGAAAGGAGATTCCAGAGTCTTACAAATCGAAAAAGAGGTAGAGACACTATTAAATATTAGAAGTGATAAGACTTTTGAAAAAATATTTCGCAAATGGAGAAAGAGGTATGAGCTTCTCGTATCTGCCCGTCACAAAATCGCAAGTAACAACATTTCCAATGACGAATGGCTGGATATTGCCACCCTTAATATCCGAGATGAATTTAATCTGCGCAATACTACTTTTGCTCCTCATAATACGGAAGAAAAAATACTCTATTTGAACAATGTCCTACGTCCCAATATTGCAATATTATGTGAATACGCAGGACTGGAGCGCGCCCTTATTAGTAATACCATTGAATCTGGCGACCCTTTATCCGACAAGTGCATCAATAGAATCAAACGCTATCGTTCCATAATAGACCAATCTCTCGACCAGATACTATTCTTAAAGGAATTACCATCTACTTCGACCCAGATGAAGCAGTCAATAGAGATATTTGAGAATGAATTCCTGCAATCATATCAGCTTTTAAAGGAAGAAGTTTATTCATCGAGTGAGATAATGCGAGAAGAGATAAAGAGAGTAAAAGAAAATATAGCTAATAGAACTGCAATTTTTCAAAATTATTTACACGGAATAAAAACTGATTTGTTAAATATAAGCAAAAATAAAGACGTAATAGCATTAGCAAAGTCTTTGAGCTTGAGTGCAGAGGAAGACATTAGACTCCCTGAACAGTTAAGTGCTGTAGAAAATCTATTTAACAAATATTCTCAAGTAAAAAGAGTTTATAAGCAGATTCGGTTCTTGGATAATATCGGGTATGAGCGTGTGCATGTTGATTTTGATGGTAATGTCACCAACATTATTCATGGTGCGAAATTACAGGATAAAAGTGAAAGATATTATTTCAGAAAATCCGTCAATCTATCACAAGGAGATATATATACTTCTCCGCTTGATCTTAACATAGAGCATGGAAGGATTGAACTCCCCTATCAGCCTGTTATGCGCTACATAACACCGGTTTTTGTAGATGGAAAGAAAACAGGGTTTATCATCTTCAACTTACTTACAAATACTCCCTCTTTTTTGCCCAAAATTACAGGGAATGAAGGTGGAAATGACTATATCTTAGCGAATCAAAATGGATTTTATCTCCACCATACAGATAAAGTGAAAGAGTGGGGAATGATGGAGTTGCTCAATAAATCACATCATAACATAAGAGAAGACTATCCTGAAGTTGCAGAGCTAATTCTTTCCGGTAGTAAAGGGCATGTACGTTTGGCTTCTGGATCAGTGATTGTTTATAGACCGTTTTTTCCTAATCTTGAGACTGATCCCAATATTTTCTGGATTATTATAAAACAAATCAAAGGTGTGGATTATCCGGTAAATGCTTCAGCCTGGTTTGATGAAGCAACAAAGGCAATCAATACCGGATTAGCTATCGCAAGTATTGCCGGAGAAGAGGCAACCGGTATTATGTCAGAAATGGAATCTACTACAGAGAGGAATGTGCTGATTAGTTACATCATTCTTGGTTTTGCAGTTTTTGTTTTCATTTATTTTTTCAGATGGTCAAGAAATCGAGTTTTAAAACCTATACAGAAATTAACCGGGGCTACACAAAAAATAGCAGAAGGTGACTTTTCGTATAGGGTTGATGTTAAGCAAGGAGATGAGATTGGCATTCTGGCCAATAATTTTAACATAATGGCCGATGAACTTATGAATGACATCACAATGCGCAAACAAGCGGAAGGACGCCTTAGTGCCCAGTACTATGTAACAAAAGTATTGGCAGAATCTGCCACCATTAAAGAAGCTTTACCCAAAATCCTTAAAGCCATATGTACGGCACTTCAGTGGGACCTTGGTGAGATCTGGGTATTAAATCAACAAGACTGCGTGTTACGGTGTTCGGAAATCTGGCATATTCCATCTGTCGAAGTATCAGAGTTCAAAAAGGTCACAAGACAAACTTCCTTTGCTGAAGGAATTGGTTTGCCTGGACGCATTCTTAAGAGTGCACAGCCTGCCTGGATTGCAGATGTTGTTCAGGATCTCAATTTTCCAAGAGCGTCAGTAGCAGCCAGGGATGGGTTGCATGGAGCTTTTGGTTTTCCCATTCTTAGCGGAAACGAGGTGCTTGGTACAATCAGTTTCTATAGTCGTGAGATAAGGCAGCCAGATAAAGATTTGCTTAATATGTTGTTGTCTATCGGTAGCCAGGTAGGTCTCTTCATGAAACGAAAGCAGGCTGAGAACGAGATAAAGAAGATGGCAAAATTCCCTAGCGAAAATCCAAACCCAGTAATACGGATATTTAAAAACGGTAAAATACTCTACAACAACCAAGCCAGCATGACCTTGTTAGATTTCTGGGATTGTCAAACAACCAAAACAGTGCCTGTTGGAATTCTTAAAATAGTTTCGGAGACCATTCATTCTGGTTTAAGCGGAATTATCGAAATTGAGTTCAATCATTTCATATTTTCATTAACGTTTGCGCCTGTAATAGAAGAGGGCTACGTTAATGTTTATGGACTGAACATCACCGAGCGCAAGAAAATGGAAACCGCCCTCTTGCAGTCTGAAAAATTAAAGGCAATGGGTATGATAACGGCTGGTATCTCTCACGATTTTAACAATATCCTTTCCATAATCTCTGGTAATGTACAATTATTTGAGATGGATTATAAAGATAATAAGGAGTTGATGAACGGGTTTCGTACCATTCTTAAAGCGTCAGATGATGGAGCTGAAATAGTACGCAGGATGAGTCTGTTTACCAAGAATAAAGAATGTACAGCAGCGTTTCTGCCTGTCGATATAAAGGGAGTATTGGAACAGTCGATTGAATTCGTAAAGCCCAGATGGATGAACATTGCTAAGGCAAGGGGAATAGACTATGACATGGACTTTGACGATTTAGTAGAAGTACCAATAATAAAGGGAAATGAACCTGAGTTAAGAGAGGTGTTCATCAACATAATAAATAACGCCATGGATGTAATGGATAAAGGCGGCTGCTTGTCTTTTCGCACATGGCAGAACGAAGGGAATATATTTATAAGCATATCTGACACAGGGGAGGGTATGCCAGAAGAGGTGAAGAAGAATGTATTCGTACCGTTTTATACTACAAAGCGGGAAAAAGGAAGTGGGCTGGGTATGAGTATGTCTTACGGTATAATCGAAAAACATGGTGGAAAGATAGAGGTGAAAAGCAAGGTAGGAAAAGGCACGACATTTACTATTAGGCTTCCCATTACTGTGTCGCCTGCTCAGAAAACTGAATTACCTGTAGAAGATCAAAAAATTAAGGCTGAGGGCCTCAATATTTTAGCAGTGGATGATAAGGAAGATATACGTTCTCTCCTGGAAATGTTCTTTGCTAATAATGGCCATACGGTTAAGACTGTTGAAGGAGGAAACATGGCTATAGAAGTGTTGAAAACAGAAATCTTTGACATCGTGTTGTGTGATCTTGTTATGCCTGATATATCTGGGTATGAAGTAATAGCGGTATTGAACAAGCTTGAAAAAAGGCCAATAATTGGTGTACTGACTGGTTGGAGTGAAAAAATTGAAACTGAAGATATAAATAAATTAAATGTAGACTTTGTCATCAGAAAACCTTTTAAATTTTCAGTACTGACAAAGTCTATAAATGAAGCACTTGGTACAGATAGTAGATGATAAAAGACCGCATCCGCATCAGTATGGATTTATAAACCGATGTAGTGTATTATTGTGTTTAGACTTCCAAGAGATTGAAATAAATAAAGAAGTATTTCACTTACTTTTAAGATCAGATAAGTAGTTGGACTTTTGTTCTTTCTCCACGTCCCTTCAAAAGCTCTATAGGTTCAATCTCACCATCACAGGGGAAATACTCAGGACAGTGTTGTCGCATCTTAACCTTTCCATGTTTCTCTTGTTTTATGTTGAATATTTGATTGCATTTTTTACAAATAAACATAAATCACCTCTCTTGTCTCTTGTTGTAAAGAAATATGATAATTGTCAAAACTTATCTTACTGTTCTTTCACTGTAGTAGGATTGTAGTAGACTCCAGCGTAACCACCAAGGCACTACAGGACTCAACAGGAAAAGAATAAAGTTATACACCATTGTCAGTTATTGTGATAGCGACATAACTGATACTAAATCAGGCAGTTATGAAATTTGTAAAAAATGTCTTGCCCTCATTCGACAAGCAAGGGGTCACTGGTTTGAGTCCAGTATCGCCCATATTATTAAACAAGGACTTTCCCCGGACAAAAGGCGCCAAGGACATAGGATAAGTGGTAGGTAACGTAATCCTAAAAATTGTGACCATTTTGTGACTAAAATTTTAAGGGGTATGGTGAGCAAATTACCATACTCCTTTTTTACTTTCTTCTTCACTCCAACTACATATAAAGCGTTCACCCATCAAACGTAATCAGGCGGTAACACTGAAATATACAACTTCTTATTTTTCTGATTCTAATGAAGATATAAGCATGTCAACCAGAATAATCTAATTGGTATAAGAGTGGATTCAACCTGACCAATTAAGTAAAGAGGAAATTATAAAATTATTGGGATCACTAATAGAGGCTTGATGAATTAATTGCGTCGACCCCTTTTCTTTGTGTATAAGAATCGATATTTTTGTATAATAAGTCCTTAAATCCCAGGATATCTAAAAGTGCTACTGTTCTGTTTCCCAACACAGATAACAATTTCTTACAATTTCTGTAGCTTGAAGATGAATAATAATCACTTGTTTGGCGTGATATATGTGATGATCATAGTAATAACTCTCGAAACTAAGTGATTATGATGTTAAATACCACACAAATAGGCAAGGAGGCCTAAAATGCAACAATCTTTAAAATTGCTTAACGGGGAGCAGTACACTATTATTATTTGCAAAAGAAAAACTATCTCAAAAAATCACATGTCCTTCAATACTGATACAAACGTTTTGTTCTATTGAACATAAAATAAATGAGTTCTATGGTGGCCTTGCTAATGTAGGTAATGCTGAAATTGAGTTCCAGGCATTATTAAAACATGAAAACTGTAAAAAAATATGGAATGAATTAGCTACTGATTTATTACAAATTGATAGTGAAAGCAATAAAGTCGATAATCACCAGTGTGTGTTCTCAGAAAATATATTACAAATGTGGTCGCAAGCTAAAGCACCAAACGAACAAGAATCGTCTAGCACTACTTTTATATATTGATATAACGCAACTATTACAATAGTATTCAAATAAACTTGTATATCGAAAGAAGATACAACGTAACACGCCATTATCGGGCACTAATAACTTTTTGTTTTCAAGCTTACAATAGACTTTAAAAGTGACAACGGGGGCGGGTCATTAAAAATCTTCATGGTAGATGCAAATAAGCAAAATATTGAGTTGCACTGATAGCAAAAACAGATTGAAAGGTTTGATGCCATGTATGAAAAAAAGAGTGTATTGGTCTCATCAATTATGACAACCGAGGTGGTTACTATAGGATTGGATGATTCTCTTGAAACAATTCGTAAGATTTTTGAAAATTCTAAGTTCCATCATCTTCTGGTTCATGAAAAAGGAAAGCTTGTTGGTGTGATCTCAGATCGTGACTTGCTGAAACGGTTGTGTCCTTGGCTAGGTAAAATTAGTGAAAAGCCGCACGGCAGAAATACACTGGAAGTAAAGGCGCACAGTATTATGAGTCATAACCCTATAACTATATTTAAAGATGATAGCGTAGAAAAAACTGCCAGGTTAATGCTGAGTCATAACGTATCCTGCCTTCCCATTATTTCAAAAGTAGGTGGTATTGAGGGTATTGTTACGTGGAAAGATATCTTGTCTTTTATCCTGAAAACTGACAACTGAAACCTGAGATTTCAGAGAGGATGGTTGTTTCATCTCGCAACGGTTATACACGTAAAAAGCCGAGAAGAAAAAAATGTAGGTCGGTTTTAGAAAGCCGACATTATTGTGTACATAATATGATTCGGTGCGTAAGAAAATCCTCTACAACTCATTGACCTTCCTGCCTGGATAGCTGGCTAGACGGGTGAGGTTGTTATCATTCATCTTAAACACTATTTACATATCAAACATGATCGAGGTTTTTTATTGCTATTAGTCAATCGCTACCTATTATTAAGGTGTCTTGGTTTGTCATTCTCCCGTTTTCCCTTGAAGGTTTCTTTCACTCCTCCTAATGCTCGTTTAGGCCAATCCGTTATTTGTGTCCTATGTACTTCGTATTTTGATGACAGCTCCGCTATGGTCTTTTCGTCTTTGATCGCTTCCAATGCCACTTTGTCCTTAAATCCCGCATTAAAACCCTTTCTCATTAAAAAAAGATCAGTCCTCGCATTTAAGTATTTGTAGTATTCCTTTTATGTACAAAATCATGGACAGACACTGATTTAATTATATAGAATATAAAAGTTATATATTATTGAAGATCAAGAGGGAAAAGAGTGGAGTAGTGTGATTGCAGAAGGGAGGGGATGACTGTCAAGTAATTGTCAAGTAAGCAAATCAAAACAGGGAGTAAATCAACCTCCCCATTCTGCCTTAAATCTAAGCAACCATAACAGTTAGAACTAAACCAAAAAACTCTATAGCTTCTTTCCCTTGCTCGACAAGCAAGGAGGTCTCCCGCCTATATCAAAACTTACAAGCTGTTGTAAAACAGGTAGTTATTAACACCTTTCTGATGGGTAGTGTGATAAAACGGTGACATTGCTAATTAGAAAAGGTCATTAGTAGGCAATCTACTGTATCCTTTTTTTATTAAGGATTTGAATAACAGCCATTTCCCTGTTTATTTTTGAACGAGTATAATACTGTTCTTGTTGTCGCTGCATATAATTCCTTTTTTGGAAAATATTACCTTCGCTCCTCTCTGCATATAAATAAGATTAAACATTTTAAAAAGGCTGTTATTCTTATCAATTATTCATAATTGTCAATTTCATTGAAAAATGGCGTAAGGAGCATAACATGTATCTACTACTTTACGCTGCTGCTGCTGATACTTGACACCTGATCCAGAGACGGTAGAATCGATACGGACAGTATCCACGACTACACAAATATCTGTATTAACCTGAACACTAATTTCAAAGATGGCACAAACAAGGGAGGCAGAGCAGCAAGAGGTTATATCATGAACAACCGTATCATTATTGTTGGTGGTGGCCCATTAGGTGTTGATCTGGCCAGGGGGCTTGAAGGTAAAGCCGATGTGACGCTGATCGAAAAAAACAGCCATTATGTGCATATACCAGCCATGATCCGCGCGGTGATTGATCCATCCATACTGGATCGCTCCCTCATTCCTTACGATAACGCTCTGAAACACGGCAAGGTAGTGCATGGCTACGGTGTCAAGGTGGATGGGGAAGGTTTGGAACTTGCTGACGGTTCACGGATTAACGGTGATTATATTGTTGTGGCTACGGGGTCGTCCTATGCCACACCGTTCAAAGCAAAAGGTGAAGAAGGCATTGACGGGCTTCGCACGGCTAATAAAAAGGTTCATGAATCAGTGCTTGCAGCCAAAACCATTGCCATTGTCGGCGCAGGAGCAGTTGGAACAGAGCTTGCCGGAGAAATTGCCTCCGCCATACCGGATAAAAAAATTGTACTGATTTCCAATCAAAATAGCCTTTTCCCTGATCTGCCTGAAAAATTCGGACGCTCATTACTGGGAAAACTCAAAGCGATGGGGGTTGAGGTTGTCTTAGGCCAAAGCGCAGAAAATTTGAGTAGCCTTGATACTCCCTATGCAGGAACACTCACCCTTTCAGACGGGCAAAGAATTGAAGCGGATCTGATTTTTCCAGCGATCGGTGCGCGGGCAAATTCCGAACTACTTGCTACTTTGCCAGATGTTGAGATTGGGCGCGCAAACCGCGCGAAAGTCGATGCATGGCTGCGCCCGTCTTCAAAACTCTCGAATGTATTTGCTGCTGGGGATGTGTCCGAGAACGGCGACCTCATGACCATAGTTGCCTTAGCGAAGCAAGTGCCATGGCTGAAAAATGTATTTTTAAACGTGATAAATGGAAAATCTATCGAAAGCATGAAGCCTTATGTGCCGTGGAAGAAAAACCCGCCTATCGCTGTTCCGTTGGGACCGAAAAAAGGCAACACCTACATCTTCATGACGCTGGGTAACTGGGCAACCTCCATGATGAAAGGAAAAGACCTCGTTCTCTCCAATCGTAATAAAAAGATGGGGCGGGATTTAAGCATTTAGAATAAAGAATGGTTTAATTCTGTTTTTACTTAGTTGTGGTTACTGTTTTGCCATGAACTCTAACTTTAACGGTGGTACAAATAAAGGTGGCAGGTCGGATGAGTACCGCACAAAATAAATATTAACATAAAAATAAAAATGTATTAATAACATTCTATTTCCCATGGAAGAGGACATGACACAACAACTGGATAGCACTAATATCAGGAATTACAAACCGGTTATGGCATATCGTCGATTCGGTAAAACAGAAACCCCGATCAGTGCAATCACTCTTGGAGGCATGCGATATGTTCACGGGTGGGAAGTGCCACGTGATCAGATTCCTGCGGATATGATTGACAATTGCAGGGAGTGTGTTGAGCTGGCTCTCAAGCATGGTATTAACCATTTCGAAACCGCGTATGGGTATGGTAAAAGCGAACACTGTTACGGGATCGTACTTCATAAAGAGCTCTCCCTGAAGCGTGACTCTTATTATCTCATGACAAAAGGGGCTCCTGGAGATGCAACTGAAACACGCAGATTGATCGAGGAGCAGCTGAAAGCGCTGGGTGTGGATTATTTTGACCACTACGCCTGGCATGGAATAAATAATCAGGAAATATTTGAAAAATCATGCGGCAAAGGCGGCCCTGTTGAGGAGCTTTTGAAAATCAAAGAAGAGGGCATAATCAAAGCCGTTGGTTTCAGCACGCACGCCCAGCGTGATATTATTGAGAAATCGATCGAAACGGATCTCTTTGATTTTGTTAATCTTCACTATTACTACTTTTTTCAACGCAATGAACGGGCTATTCAAAAAGCAGCAGAGCGGGATATGGGTATTTTTATCATCTCGCCTAATGAAAAAGGCGGGCACCTCTTCAATCCCTCACCACTGATGAAAGAGCTTACTGCCCCTCTCACTCCTTCTCAGTTCAATAGCCGTTTTTGTTTGAAAACACCACAGGTGCAAACCCTTTCATTTGGAATGTCATCTCCGTACCACTTCAAACAGATGGCTAGTGTTGTGCCAGATGGTGATGACCACTGGAACGAGCAGGATGAGGAAATACTCAATAGAATGGACAAGCGTAAAGAGCTGGATGAGTACCGGTCATTTGATGGCTACTCCATTTTCGATGATCCCTCAGGGATTAATATTCCCGAGATACTCAGATACCGTCTGATGTGGAAATGTTTCGATAATACGGCTTTTCCGGAAATGCGTTATAATATGTTTGAGGAAAAGGGGAATTGGTTCCCCGGGCATTATGTCACTGAGGAGAATCTTGCTAAGATTGACATGAGTAAGGTCCCAGAGTGGATACCACTGAAAGAGCTTCTGCTTGAGGTCCATCAGCGTTTTTATAAGAAAAAAGATTAGTGTATAAAAACAATAGAAAAAAATGAGTTTACCCATTAGTATACATCGAGATATTACTGGTGTGGTCTGGCATGAACAATCTCTAACGTTAAAGGTGGTACAAAGAATGGGAGCAGGTCATCTTATGATTTGCAAATTCAATTTTCTGAGTTAAGATAAGTAAATAGGAATATTGATTGAAAGAGGCGATACAATTCTTAATCAAATCGACAAGTATTGTACGGCTGAAGTGATCAGTGATGGTAGCATAAAACGAGTATGCTACAGTAAACCTATGAAGCGTTAGATAGAATAGATAAAAACTAAAACAGGAATTTAAATGTCAAAAAATCTGAATGCAATACAAATAGCAGATAAAGTATATTGGGTAGGCGTAATTGACTGGGGAATTAGAAACATCCACGGCTACACTACTGACAGGGGAACAACATATAATGCATATCTGGTTATGGACGACAAGATAACGCTCTTTGACACTGTAAAGAAAGGGTTTGAGGATGAGTTTCTATCAAGAATTTCATCAATAGTTAATCCGGAAAAGATAGACTATATCATATCGAATCACTCAGAACCGGATCACAGTGAAGTGCTTCCTGAGATCATAAAAGCGGTAAAACCGGAAAAGGTATTCGCATCAGTAATGGGCAAAAAGACCCTAAACGCCCATTACCATGACCTCAACATGGAAATAACCGCAGTAAAGGATGGTGAAGAGTTGAGTCTCGGTAGCAAAACGGTGAAATTCATGGAAACAAGAATGCTCCACTGGCCAGACAGCATGTTCAGCTACCTTGTCGAAGACAAAGTATTACTTACACAAGATGCATTTGGAATGCATCTTGCTTCATCTGAAAGATTCGGGGAAGAGCTCCCATGGGGAGTTCTGAAAACACATGTATCTGGATACTATGCAAACATTATCACGCCCTATTCAAGTCATGTAGCAAAACTATTTGAAAAAATAGATACATCCGGACTGGAGGTAAATATAGTCGCACCAGACCATGGGCCTGTCTGGAGAAATATGGAAAATTTCAGGAAAGTACTCTCTCTCTACAAGAAGTGGTCTGCAAGGAGACTTGATGAGAAAGTAGTAATCGTATATGATACAATGTGGAAAAGCACAGAGAAAATGGCAATGCATATTGAAGACGGGGCCAGGTCTTCAGGTGTCACTGTTGAAATGATGCCGCTTTACTCCTTTGAAAGGAGCATGATAGCATTGGAAATGCTCGATGCGTCTGCTGTTATTGTAGGAGCACCCACTTTGAACAACAACATCTTTCCATCGCTAGCTGATGTCCTGACATATATGAAAGGACTTAAGTTTAAAACACCATACGGAGCAGTATTTGGCTCTTACGGTTGGAGCGGTGAAGGGAACAAACTCCTCAGGGAGTATCTGGAAGCCATGGGCGTAGAAATAGTCGATGAGATAAAGTCAAAATTCGTTCCAGATGATAAAGTAAAAGAAGAGTGCTTTGAACTAGGGCAGGCAGTCGCTAATAAAGTAAAAGAATTTATTAAAAACCAATAGGAGAAATTTCATGAATAAGTACGTATGTGATGTATGCGGATATGTATACGACCCCGCAATAGGTGATCCAGACAATAACGTTAATCCAGGAACAGCTTTTGAGGATCTTCCAGACGACTGGACATGTCCAACTTGTGGTGCTGGAACAGAAAGCTTTTCCCCTGAATAAACCTAAGATTCATGATCTATCATTTGACCTGTGACCTGCTGTCCCTCACAAATATTCTCATTTGCGAGTGGATCAATTTCATAGTTTAACAGTGTTTTCCTAACTCTATTTCCTTCACTATACATTCAGCTAGTTTGTCAGCAATCTTTTGGCTCAGTTGTGGTCTCACATAGTTCCGAATATTTATGCTTCACTCAAGGTCTTCGTTACAATTTCCAAGGCCAACTTGCAATCAAAGACCAAGCGACCCTCAAGACTGGGTTGCTCAGCTTTTCCGTTAAGTGCGTTTTGTGTGCACAGTAGAGCCTCATTTGACTGTTGCAGGTTTTCTGAGCGTCGCATTAAGAGGTTGTGTAACTTCCACCTGAACCATCGTCTTTCATCGCAACTACTGAACATATTGTCTGCAACAAAATAGATAAGTTTACCTTCTCCTAAGAGCTCCTGCTTTCCTTGTTCAAATACATTTAAGGAGGCGGTGCTTAGGTCAATCACCACCGCTACTTCTCTCCCCTGTACAAAAAAATCACCTGTGGTGGTGTCCCACAAGGTAATATTCGTTGTCATAGAATTATCCACCTTTTTGAATTGGAATATAGAAAAGAAAGGGTTAAGCCTTCCCCTCACTGCATTAGGGCAACTAGTCATCGACGGTAAAGTAATTGTCAAGTAAGCAGATCAAAACAGGAAGTAAATCACACTCCCCGTTCTGGCCTTAAACCTAAGTAAACCACAACCGTTAGAACTAAACAAAAAAACTCTACCTCTTCTTTTCCTTGCTCCCCGCCTGAATGATGAAGTCGCCAGCCCGGATGAATGGCAGGGACAAGCAAGGGGTCACTGGTATTAATTCACGGGCAATCAGGACAGTGGTAAACACCGATTACCGTCACCATAATTTTTTGAATTCTTCACCAGCCTTGATTAATTCTTTTACCATTGGCGGCTCTAAAGGCGAATGCGAACCATTTGGCACAATGATGAGTTTTGAACCTGGGAGGGATTTATGCAGGTCGTAAGCGGATCGCATTGGACAGATAGTATCATAGCGACCTTGAATGATAGTTAACGGTATATTTTTTATTTTATTTATATTCCGGAAAAGACCGTTTTCGGTTTCCATGAAGAAATTATTTAGCGTGTAGTAGCATTCGATTTTTGCTATTGCAACCGTACGTTCTTTTGTTAAAAAAGAAGAAGTCTCCTTCTTGTCAGGAATCAGAGTCATTATGGTACCTTCCCAATATGCAAAAGCTTTAGCTGCTTCCCGTGAAACTTTTCCGGTTTTTGAATTAAGTCGTTTATAATAAGATTTAATTATCTCTTTCTTTTCTCTCTTATTTAAAATCGAAATGAATTTTTCAAATTCATCAGGCCATATCTGACCTGCACCTCTTTCAGAAAAAAGCCATTCAATTTCGGAAGCACGTGCGGTAAAAACACCTCTTATTATTATTCCTTTCACACTTTCAGGATAACATCGGGCGTATGCAAGAGCGAGAGTGCTGCCCCAGCTTCCTCCAGTTACTATCCAATGTTTAATTCCTAGACATTTTCTGAGTTTTTCTAAATCCTCAACGAGGTGCCACGTTGTGTTTTCACGTAATTCAGCAAAAGGTGTGCTTTTTCCTGAGCCACGCTGATCAAGAAGAATGGTACGGTAAAATTTTGGATCGAAGAATCTACGATAATCCGGATGGATGCCGACACCCGGGCCCCCGTGTAAAAAAATTACCGGATTGCCCCGGGGTTTGCCTACTTCTTCATAATATAACGCATGAAGTTTTGAAACTTTTAGAAGGCCGGAATTATACGGCTTCTGTAGCGGATATAGTTTTGCCCTCATTACTCGACTCCTCCCAATGCTGGTAATATCATGGCTGAAAGTGTTAAAATCGCTTTTAAGGCGGTGATCGTTTCAATTGTAATGACGTTTACTGGATAAGAGAAATCATCTATTGCACTTAATTTATAACCGATAAATTTCTGAATATTTATTATTCAGGTAGTCAAGGTAATCGTCCGGGCCAGGATCTTTTCCGGTTGTATTCCTTATTAATTCCTTAGTCAGGTACCTTTTACCGTTACTCCATATTTTCTTGTTGAGCCAGGATATCAGTTCATCAAATCTGCCGTCACCTATGTTAATAGCAAGATTTGGAATATCTTTTTCTGCTGCTGCAAATAATTGTGCGGCGATCATACTGCCTAAGGTATACGTGGGGAAATACCCTATGTTACCCCCGGACCAATGAATATCCTGCAAAACTCCCAGAGAATCGCCAGGAGGAACAATACCAAAATACTCCCTGAATTTTTCATTCCAGACTTCCGGAAGATTTTTAACACTAATCTTTTCCTCCATCAAACCAAGCTCTATTTCAAATCTGAGAATAATGTGTAAACTGTACGTTAGTTCATCGGCCTCCGTTCTAATGAAGGATGGTTCAACTTTATTAATAATTTTATAAAAGTCATCTAATTCAATATCCAGGTCATATGATTTCCTTAATTCAGGAAAGAATTTTTTCCAGAAATACTTTGATTTTCCAACATTGTTTTCCCACATTCTGGACTGGGATTCATGAACACTCATTGAGCAATATTGACCAAGAGGCGTGCCAAAAAATTCTATAGGTAGATTATGCTCATACATTCCGTGACCAGCCTCATGAATAGTTCCGGAAATTGCGGACCACCATCCGGCGTTGTATCTTGTCGTTATTCTGCCATAGCAGGCAGTGAAAGGATGCGCTGAAACATCTAATCTTCCTTTAGAAAAATCATAACCAATTGCTTTCGCTATATAATTATTAAATTTACTCTGTTTTTCAAGAGCGACATCTTTGATAAGCAAAGAATCATCAATTTCCCGGTCCTTAATTTTAGCAATGAGAGGGACTAAATGTTCTTTTATCTTATTCAGATGATTCCGGATCTCCTCTATAGATATGTCCTGCTCATATTCTTCCAGTAAAACTTCATATGGATGAGTGTTCGGATCTATATATTCTGCAACTTTCCTGGATAATACAAAAACTTTCCCTAAATGTGATGAAAACAATGTATAATCATTTTTCTTTCGAGCTTCTTTCCAGGCTTCCACACCTTTAATTCTGGTATCTTCCAATTCCTGCACTAGTTCGTTCGGAACATTTTTTGCTCGTTCAGAAGCTCTTTTTATTTCTCGGATATTTGCTGCCTGATCCGAATTGAAATTCCCCTTCTCTAAAGCAACAAGAAGACCTCTTATTTCATCACAAGTCAAAATATCGTGCCCTAAAGCAGCTAGAGTAGAACTTTGCCGGGCTCTTATAGGCAACGCTCCTTCCGGCATCATAACTTCATGGTCCCATTCCAGCACTTCTGAAATAGATTCTAAAATAGCAGACTTTTTATAGATTTCTAATAGCTTTTCGTATTCACTCATGAAAATTAAGTCCTGGAAGTAATAAAACAGGTTTAAATGTTGTCATTATCAATTCTTTAAGAGAACTCTACATTCCAACTCCCCACCGGTAGCCTGAAATTCAGCGTTCATAATAATGAGAACTGAAGTTTTTTATTATTGTTGTTCTGGCAAAAAGAGAATCTGCACGGTATTAGTGCCCTTCCAGAAGATCATAATCTGAAAAGTTCCTGAAAGGACACAATTGGACGTTACAAGTAGAATGTAAATCTACCCACCATTGTAGTAACGACTCATCGGAAGGAGAAATTCATTCTGTTTATTTAAATTTCTCCAGATCATATAAGAGACGACAAACATCATATTGCCCATTTTTCATCTAAAAACTTCTTAAGAATTTACTATGCCTTAAATGCAATATTTAAGTTCATTACATTATTAGCAAGTCAAAAGATTAAACAATACTTATCTTCTTTTTTTGGGTTTAAAAAACCTTATATATTTTACCATGGCCTTAATCTCTTCCGGGCTCAGCTTGTGCCCTTGTTTTGGCATTTTCTTCTTTCCGTCAGTTATAGACGTAATCAATTGCTCATCTGTTACGGAATCCTGCCATTCGAAATCAGTAAAATTAGGAACTTCCAATTTCTTTCCTCTCTTTGTCCCCTTACCGTCTTTCTCGTGGCATTTTCTACACTGATTTTCATATATTTTTTTGTAATCTATCTTACCGGCATAGGTATCTGATATGTTAAATTGAACTACAGAAAAAAACAGCAAAACCACAAGGCCATAAAGGACTCTATTCTTCATCTATTTTATTCCTCCATTAATTATAGCTATAGTTTCTAAATTGAATGTCTTCTACTACTGAGAGCACAAGATAGTTTACATGCCATTCCAAATAATCTCATGCTTCTGACACAAAATGACATAACCGTAAGCTTCTTTGTGCTCTCAGCAGTAATATAATGCTTCCTGTATTACTCTAATTTATTTTCCAAATCCCCTTATGACAGGAACCAGGGCATGCATCTCTTCTGAAGAAAGTTTATCCTGAAATGGCATCATCTTGTCTTCGGTTCCATGTGCAATCTGCTCCACAATCTGTTCATCCGTTATACCATCCTGAAATGCTTTCTCGTTGAAGTCACGCGCGCCAAGCCCCGACCCCAAATCCGTTTTACCGGAACCGTCTTCACCATGACATAAAACACAATGACTTGTGTACAAATCCTGTGCATCGATATCATTGGCAATTATTTCAGGTAAAACTAAATACCCAATAGCAGCTTGTAAGAAAGCTATAATCAACATTCTTTTCAACATTTCTTTCCCTCCAATAATTATTAAAAAACTAGTATTCACAGATAACCACAAGATTAAGTCCCGTATTACAGCATCTAAGTTATTGCCGCTACGGTGAACTATTACTTTCTCCTGATTATTCCGTCTTTATCTGGACCTTACCTTCCCACAGGCCGTGTAGATTGCAACGGCTAATCGCCCTTAACGTAGAATCGAGCCCATGATGGCCCAGTTTTAGAGGAATTGTCACCTCGGGCTTTGTCATTCCCGGTGCAAAATCAAATCTAGCCAGATATACATTGCCTACATAAAATTCAATCCACTGTATAAAATGTTCATTCTCATTCGGATGTTCAATTTCTCCAACCGTAATTTTAACATCGTGAAACTCACCTGCCTTTATAGCAGACGGCACCGTGATAACGGGCACATGTTTTTTAGCTACCGGTGAATCCGGTTCTACATCTTCAGGCTTATTTAACTTACAAAACAACGCTTTTTCATTTGACATTCATTATACTCCAAAAAAGATTATAACTCCTTGAACTTTAAAAAACAACCTTGCCTCAATTACAAATTAACCACCAGACTGTCTCATCCAGTCCGGCCAGTCCGGCCATGGATCTCGAGAAACTGCATGGCAGGCAAAACATGCCTTGTTCAGCATTTCATCTAAACTTTTATAGGTTTCCACGATATCCTTATTACCGGCAGTTTCAGCAATATTTCTTGAAGAATCTATAGTAATTTGCAGGTATTTTTCAAATTCAGCCTTCATTTCTGCGGCAGCTTTTGAATCACTACCAGATTCTTTATACCAACCCCCAGCATTCCCATGCACTGCAAAGAACACCTCCATAACAATTTCACAGTTTTCCGCAACTGCATTAGCCTCTCGGGCGACTGCATGGAAATCACCAACCATTATCGCATCCAGTATTTTGGAAGTATGGGCACTGATTAATCGCATCACAGCGCGTGTAGGCGAGGATTTACTACTATGGATATTCTTTGCTGCTTCCACTTCCTTATCATATCCAAACACCTTACTACCATTCCAACCGTAAGTGACAACCCCGGTGGTTACAACGAACGAACAAAGTGCGACTATAAATACTTGACTGATTTTTCTCATACACAACTCCTTTCAGAATATGGATTAAAAAATAATTATTAATGAAGCTTGAAACGTGCCATCTGCCTGTTATAGAGCAAGTCAAAAGACCAGTCCCACAATGCACGCGACAGCTTTTCAATAATCAGCAAATGTCTTAAATAAGTAAGCTTCCAACTAAACCAGGCAGAGAACCCTTTTAATTCAAATTTACCAATTAAATTTGCTACACCTTTCCTTTCACCAAGGGATACTGTAGACCCCAGAAATACATACTTGAAATGATGAAGCTTTGTTCCGTTAAAGTGCTTTACAATATTCATGGCAGCAGTCCTGGATTCCTGTACTGCAACCTGTGCCGTCTGCATTAACGGGTTCTCTCCTTCTTTCGGCATAAAACAGGCATTATCTCCTAAAGCAAAAATTTCAGGCCTATCTATTGTCTGTAAGAAAGAATTTACTTTTACCCTGCCATCTGAATTTTCTTTGAGAGGTAAACTTGCCACTAAGTTATTGGCTTTTACTCCTGCAGCCCAAAGAATATTGTGTGTGGGGATAGAGATCTTTCCATTTAATTCAATGGTACAGCCAGTTATTTTTGTAACTTTCGTTGAGGTCATGATCTCTATTTTGTTTTCTTGAAGATGTTTCATGGCATACTTCACCAGGTATGGGTCCATATTTGGCAATATCTGGTCCATAGCTTCTACTAATATGATTCGACAGTCGCGGTTAAACTTTACGAACTCAAATTCTTCTGCTAAAACATTTTTACATAGATCATGTAACTCCACTATATATTCTGTTCCAGTAGCACCAGCGCCTATAACAACAAATGTTAAAAGTTCTTTTTTAAGTTGCAGATTATTTGTTTGATTTGCCAGTTCGAAGCATTCAAGTATCCGTGCCTTAATTTCTTCTGAAGTTTTTATACTACTCAAGGTATATGAATACTTATCTGCACCGGTAACACCATAAAAGTTCGGGTCGCTTCCCATTGCAAGTACCAGGTAGTCGTATCGAAATGCCTGTCTTCTGTCTGAAATAAAATCTGCCTTATTAATATATGTATGGTGATCATATTTGGGGGGAGTGTCACAATTGGTACAGTTTGTACATATCTCCACAGTCTGATTCTTCAAATCTACATCCTTAATTTCACCTTGATGAAATTCAACGTTTTCTTGATTAAACAGCATACGCAATGGCCTTTTGATGTGATCTGAATGAATAGAAGCAGTTGCTATTTCATGTAAAAGTGGAGTAAAAAAATGATAAGTATTTCGATCTATTAAGGTAATTTTTACATTTGGGATTTTTCTAGTAAATCTCAGAAGATATTTAGCAGTACATACACCGCCGAAACCTGCGCCTAATATCAGAATATCCGTCTGTTCTTGTCGCTTTTTCATCTTAATACCCTCTTATTCTTTGAGTATTAATAATTTGTTTTCTAAAAAAATATTTTAAGCTTTGGCCAACGACAGACATTCCCCTGGAAGCCCTTATTACTTGCCTAGCACTTTTGGTGCCTCCAGGTGAATCTCTATCAAATCAACATCCTTTTACTCCAATTAGTTGGACTAAAGTAAGTAATTAATTTACCCTAACAAATGAAGTAACCAACACAATCCTTTTAGTCCAGAACTTATTATCAACTATTTTAAAATTGCATTTAATGTAATCGCCTGCCTTAAGATAATCGATTCCGATTTTGTCGCCTTCCTGGAACTCAGAACCACCTCTGGCCGATACGATATCAATGCTTACATTTCCCTTATAACATACTGCATCTTTATACAGATTTAATATATCGTCTCCGATAAGCTCACAATTTTCAAATGTTATCTCCATTTTATCCAGATCAAAGTTTTTTATTTTACCTTCAATTACTTCGTGATTTACCGGTTCGCCCGCTGAATTAACATGCCAGTCAATGACGCTCCAACCGTATGCATTAAATCCAATCGAAAAAACTCCAAAAATCACTATCAACATTATGGGTTTTATCATCCTATACATTGTTAAACCCTCCCTTCATACTTCTGCTTTTATTGTTCAATGACAATTTCTGTCTCTTCATATTAAAACAAATTATTCCTTCAAATATGTTCCCACATACAATTATTATTATTTATAATTTCGTTTATTCGCATTAACGAGTTTAAAGCAGTTCAATAAAGCTCATTAATTAACGATTCTACACCCTTAATGCTTGTCTTTCTTTTAATCAGTGGAAGATCATTTGGTTTTATTAAATTATCCAGATAAGTCCTTCGGGAATTTTTGTAAATTACACCTATCGGTATTTTATCTCCCCATTCACTTGATTTTTTATATGATTTTGATTTGTCTGAAGGATTATAAGAACTGCCAAGTTGGTACACTCTGTCACTGTACCACTGGCAAGTATTAACATGGTTAAAGGAAACACACGGCTGGAGTACATCAATGAGTGAAAAACCGGGAGTGTTTACTCCTTCCTCAATTAACTTTGAAGTAAACTCTATCTCCTTTGAGAAACTTCTCGCTACAAACGCCGCATCCAGAGTAATCGCTATCTGCAATGGATTAAAGGGAATGGTAAATACACCATCAGGCTGAGTTTTAGTTACCATTCCCAAATCAGAAGTAGGAGAGGCTTGTCCCTTGGTAAGGCCATACACCTGATTATTATGGACTACTAAGGTGATATCTAAATTCCTGCGGATCGCATGTATGAAGTGGTTGCCACCTTCGCCATAGATGTCTCCATCTCCACTCGTAACAAGCACCATGAGTTTGTGATTTGCCACTTTAGCGCCAAAGGCCGCCGGCAATGCCCTGCCATGTAAACCGTCAAAACCATTTGTGTTTATATAATGAGGTAGTTTTGCCGCCTGTCCGATTCCTGATACAATAAGCACCTCATGTGGTTTCTTCCCCAAATTCATCAGTGCGTTTTCTACCGATGAAAGTATGCTATAATCTCCACATCCCGGACACCACGCCCTCTCACCAGAAGAATGAAAATAGTTTCTTGTCGTCATTTCTGCCTCTTTTCAAACTTTTCGATTATATATTGCACATTGAATGGACGCCCATCGTACCTCAGAATAGGTTCTCCTGTGTTTATCTTAATTTCCCTCTTAAGTAAACGATTGAATTGTGCCTGATAGTTATTTTCAACGACACGGATATCCTTCCTCGATTTCAAGAGCTTAATTGATTCCTCTACAGGGAATGGCCAAATCTTATTATAGTGTACCATAGCCACGCTATTTTTCTTCTCAAGCAAAGTATCTATTGCTTCTCTGACAGCACCATACGTAGACCCCCATGATACAAAGATTCTTTTAGCATTTTTCAGGCCATAATATTGCGGCCCATAAAATTCTTTTTTCATACCGTTAATTTTTCTAAAGCGTTTTTCTGTCAATTTTTTTGCAACAACCATATCCTCAGAAATATGACCATCTTCAGTATGTATATGGCTATCTACAATAAAAGCAACCTTATCCTGTCCATAATATGCCAAAGGGGATACTCCGCTCTTCGTATCTTTGTATCTAAGGTAAGGTTTCTTCAGATTACCGCTTTTTACCATATAGCTTTTATATTTGACTTTGTTTTGGTTTAACTTGTCTAAAGTAATACCGCTGTCAACCAGATGCTGATCTCCGAGTATAAAAACGGGCACCTGATATTTTTCGGCAAGATTCATTGCGTGAATGGAAGTATAAAAGGCTTCTTCCGCGGTACTCGGAGCGAAAATAAAACGCGGAAATTCACCATGGCCAATATTCAAGACTAAGTCAAGATCCTCCTGTGCAGTACGCGTTGGGAAACCTGTTGCAGGCCCCGGCCTTTGCATATTTGCTATCACTATCGGAATTTCAGCAGCTCCCGCCAGACTGATACCTTCACACATCAGGGAAAGGCCACCACCCGAAGTTGTAACTGCGGCGCGCACACCTGCGGCCCCTGCTCCCAACACCATATTGCACGCAGCTATTTCGTCCTCTGCCTGTTCTGATATTATGCCAAATTTCCTGGCCTTGCCGGTTATATAAGTAAATATCCCTGTAGAGGGAGTCATTGGATACGCACTGATAAACCGTATTCCACCGGCAATCAACCCGATAGCTATCGCCTCGGCTCCATTTATCAGCATTAGGTTTTTCTTTCTTACCTTACCAATATGAATATTAAGAGTTTGATATTTTTCTGAAGTATACGTATACCCTGCTGTGGCCGCCTTTATGTTCCCTTTGGTTTGTTCAAAAGACTTTTTTGCGAAGCTGGCTTCAAGAAATTTTACAAGTTCTTTTAGATCAAGTCTCAAAAGTGCAAACAGAGCCCCTACTGCCGCGGAGTTTACATAAACGGAACCACCACTTTCCCTAGATAGTTTTGCCAGGGGAATCGCGATATCCTGAATCTTCTTTGATTTTCTTACTTTTATGGTATCTGAATCGTGGATAATGATTGCCGGATCGGCTAAGTGCTTGTAGTGAACGTCCACACTTTGTTGATCGAGTGCAACCAGTAATTGGGGGGAAACTCTTGTAGAATATATCGGCTTGTCACTCACACGAACATTGGTGAAATTATGACCGCCACGAATTCTGGACATATAGTCCTGTGATGTGAACAGATGGTAACCGTTTCGGGCAAGTACTTTGATGAGAACAGTGGCAATTGTCTGCAGCCCCTGCCCTGCACTTCCTGCGATGGTGATATTAAAATCAATAGGCATCAAAACCCCTTATCGATACTGATAAAAATATACCTGATATCCAAATTTATTATCGATATATTACATACCATTTTATACAAAAATCCTTACACGCCACATTCCTTATTGAGGGAGCAGAGGACAAAGTATCCAACAAACCACGTTTGCCTTCTCCACGGAAACTTATAATACGCTCGTCCTAAAAGCAGTCCCTCTTTAATCTTCCTTACCTCATCCACCAACCCGAAAGTCAATGAATGATATGATCGGTAATCCAGAGCAAGACAAGGTTTATCGTCAACATATGTGTTTTTAACGTAAGTATCAAATCTGAAAAGCTGCGGAAAATATCTGCTTTTAAACAAATTTACACCATGACCTTTTTTACCTTCATCAAAAGGAGTAATAAACTTCTTGCCTGTCCACTGTCCCAATGGACTCTTAAAGATAATTTTAATCACACATTTTAACCACCATGGATTTTCAGGATTCAGAGCAAGAATCACCCCTGCAGTTCCACCTTCAAGCTCTTCAAATATTGGCAACGCTTCCGTATTAAATAACGTATCTAGATCACTGCTTGGACTTTTTTTAAATTGCTCAATGATTGCTATTGCTTCGGTTTCAGAATATCGCATATCTTGATAACGTAAATCAACCGGAATTGTTTAAGGCATTTCTTTAGAAAAGATAAGAATAAAAAAAGGCTTATTTACATGTAAAAAAACCATGTGTATAAGCCTTTTAAAGAGATTAACCCTGAAGGATAATCTGACGTAACGGAAGTCCTTTAATCCTTTTCAGACAATCTTTTAACGCCTCTTCAACGGAATCTCCTAACCCAACGTAATCAGTATTGCTACACTCCTTACTAATCAGGCTGGGAACTGCAATGAAAGCTCCTTTAGCCGAACCACCTATAGGCTCTCTAACATTGATAAAAACTCTCTCTTCATCTCTCTCCAGTTCATATTGATGTATGCGTGATAAAACGTCATCTTGATCCAGGATTTCTACTGTATTTTCCATATCGTCTCCTCTATTCTGATTTATTAAAAGAGTAAACAAACACAACACCTCATTATACTTAATAATAGAAACGACAGCGACTATTTATTTCTACAGGGATGTAGGACATAAACGCTACCGCAGCAGTTCCTCTGTGCAAGTATAGTATATTTTATACCATTACTCTGTAAAACCTTCATTTACTCATTTATACACGGGCAAGATTTAGAAAGTTTTGTGTTTTTTTCTGATTGACATGGTATAATCCATATTTATAGTGTTTATTACCGCACGCCTTTAAAGTTCACTGTTGACCTTTAGGCATAGTATAATGCGCATTTCTTATGACTTAATAAACTTTCACCACTTGAATGTTCGTTTCTCAGGTCAAAACATTATTATGCCATAGGTATCACAACAGTACACATTCTCATATATACACAGCAATATCGCGTTAAAGTGCTGCAAAACAAAAAGTAATAACAGATTAAGTAGAAATTTATTGTTAGAAAGGAAAACCAAAATGAAGATTTATGTAGGAAATATGTCTTTCGACACCACAGAGGAGGATTTGCAGCAGGCTTGCGCAGAATTCGGCAAGGTTGTATCCGCTGCAATTGTAAAAGACAAGTTCAGTGGCCAACCAAAAGGGTTTGCATTCGTAGAGATGTCCTCAGTTTCGGAAGGGCAGGCCGCAATAGCTGGACTTAATGGCAAAGAGCTGAAAGGAAGAGAATTAAACGTGAATGAAGCCCGTCCTCGCACCGAGAGTTTCAGAGGAGGGAGTACAGGTGGATTTGGTGGCAACCAGGGAGGTTTTGGAGGTGGTGGAAGTGGTAAAAGGGAATTTGGCGGTAGCAGGAGATCTTATGGTGGAAACAAAGGAGGCGGTAGCAAGGGTGGCTATGGCGGTGGTGGTAAAAAAGGATTTGCCGGAGGCAGAGGAGGACGGGGAAGGTAACAAATTGTGATAGAGTCGCTATAGCGCTTATCATGCTTTATACCGCATATCCAAGGAAACTATCCTGACGAAGGAAGTACAAACCGTTCAAGGCCTTCCTTATAACCTGAACCTGACAATTGAATACTATGCTTAAAAAGTATAGATTTGGATTCAAGTGAATTTCAGAGAAGGACACAACGATAGAAAAAGTTAATTAACCCTGTTAAGACGCTATACTCATCTCAAAATGGTTTTTGGATTAAATCCAAAAACTAATTTTGCCCTAGTAAAATCCTCGGAGTTTTTTGCCTGCGGATAATTGCCCGCCTGAACGACTTGTCGGGCAGGCAACCAAGATTTGATTTTTTTCTGCCCGGTCATTCGTCAGCCCGACGCATTCTGACGGAGACGGGGAGAAAGCAAAGGGAGATACCGCGATTTGCAAATAACGAATTATTAGTAAACACAGAAATTAAAGAAGAAAAAATCAAACATCTCACGCCTGTTATTCTCCAGAGAACTCATCACCTTATAACTTGAAAAAATTTTGTATTTTTTATATAAAAAGTGTATATTCATTTAGGTATTAGCTTGTAATATTTCACGCTATGAAACGATAAAATGGAAATACAAAACAGAGAAAATGACACTTTTGTCTCAACCGATAAATTAGACAGAAAGTGGATAGATATAAACATCCCCTGTAGCGCTGCCTGCCCTGCCTTGACAGATATTCCGGGTTACATCCAGGCTATTAAAGATGGTGATCACAAAACAGCATACCGTATCAATAGAATGGAAAATATACTGCCTGGTATTTTGGGCCGTGTTTGTGATCGCCCCTGCGAGCCAGCATGCCGGCATGGCTGGGATGAACTTGGCGATCCCGTGTCAATATGTTTCCTTAAGCGTGCGGCGGCTGATTATGGGATGGAACCAGTAAATCCGAAAATTAAATCTAACGGTAAAAAAATCTGCGTAATCGGGGCAGGCCCGGCCGGATTGACCATAGCCAATGACCTGGCCTTAAAGGGATACCAAGTAACAATACTTGAACAATTTGACCAACCCGGAGGAATGTTGCGTTATGGTATACCTCAATTCCGGCTGCCGTATGATGTGGTCGCTGAAGATGTAAAATCAATAACCGATCTGGGTGTAACGATCAAAACCAATGTCCGGGTTGGAGACGTCAAGGAGATTGTAAGACTGAAAAAAAGTTATGACGCGGTTATACTGGCAGGTGGATGTGCAAATTCCAAACAAACCAACATTCCCGGTATTGACAGTAAAGGTGTATATTGGGGCCTGGATTTTTTAATAGCAGCAAACAGAGAAGAGCTAAACATACCGTTAGAAAAGGTCATCGTAATCGGTGGTGGATTTACTGCCGTTGATTGTACTCGAATGTCCTACCGCCTGGGAGCAAAAAAAATTACACTGGCTTACCGCCGTACGAAAGATGATATGTATGTGGGCACGCATGAACTTGAAGTCATGGAGGCTGAGGGCATTAATACAATATTTTTAGCATCTCCGGTAGACATTGTATCCAATGATGAAGGAATCGTAACTGGTGTAAAGTTTATTCACAATTCAATTAACGAAGACCGTTCAATAACTCCAATAGAAGGCTCTGAATTTATCACGGGAGCCGATATCGTTATATTTGCCGTTGGGCAGAAAGCCGATGGAAAAATTGCAGAAACTGAAAGTGCTGAGCTGAAGAATAATTTCTCTATAGCCGGTGACTTCAGGAACGGCTCTTCTACCGTTATCGAAGCGGTAGCAGATGGACGCAAGGTTGCCAGGGAAGTTCATATGCAGCTGTCCGGCATAAAAGGATTTCAAGACACTATCCACATCAGTGAGGTAAAAGATACCGGGAGGAAAAGGGATTATGATTTTATTCCTGTCCAACCCATGGACACAACTCCCATGCGTGACAGAAAAATCAAAAACAGAGAAGTGGAAACCGGATTTTCAAAAGAAAAATCTCTCGTTGAAGCAAAACGGTGCTATCTCTGCCATTATAATTTTCAGATAGACATCAGCCGTTGCATCTACTGTCTGGCCTGCATCGATGTGATGCCGGTGGACTGTATTAAGATGGCAAAGGATATAAAGGTTACCGAAGACGGTAATTTAAAATATATAGAAACAAAAAAATGGAGTGAAGTAGAGGCTATCACTATAGATAACGACAAATGCATCCGATGCGGTAACTGCGTCCGGGCATGCCCGGTGGATTGCATTTCCATCTCAAAATACAAACTTAAAATGATAGAAAAGAAGTAATACCTTTAACTTGATAAATTAAACGAAAGAGTTGAAGTAAATGAAACATGTTATTATTGGTGCCGGGGTAGCGGGGATCACTGCCGCCAGAACTATTAAGGAGCAGGACAGGGAAGCTGAAGTAGTGGTTATCGGTGATGAATTATTTTTACCGTACAAGCGCTATTTGTTATCAGAATTTCTGAGTAATTCTATAAAAAGAGATGAATTACTCTTCTTCTCTATAGGAATGTTAAAAGAGTTGGGAATTAAACTCCGTAAAGGTGAGCATGTTAAAACCATTGAGCCTTTGAAAAAGCTGATAAAACTGCATCACAACGAAGTTATGCATTACGACAAACTCCTCATTGCTACCGGTGGCAGTCCTAGCCTGGGACTCGTTTTACGCCCATACAAAAAACATATCAGCTTCTATTCTTCTCTGTACGACACTCTGGTATTGAAAGAAAAATTACCTGAAATCCGGAAATGTATTGTTTTCGGAAATGGCGTAAGCTGCCTTGATTTGATATGTATGTTGCGCAACCTTGGAAAGCAAGTAACTTATATCACCAAGGAAGAACAGGCAACATTTGCTTTAAATGAATACGATTTTGAAGGTGAATTACATACGTTTCTGGAAGAAAAGGGAATAGAAATTATAACAGAGGACCAGATTGTGTTGATAGAAGAGTCAGATAACGGTTACAAGGTGGAGACAATACAACAAAAGATGTTAACGACTGATATTGTCTTTGCCTGGGATTATTATAAACCGAATATTGCATGTATAGAAGACTCAGCAATCGAAAAGAAAACGGGTATTTTAGTAAACGTACGACTGGAAACATCAGAGAAAGACATCTATGCTGCCGGAGATTGTGTAGAGATTTACCATCCCTGCCTTAAAAATTACTGGATTAATTTTGGGCTTCCTAATGCGTTGGAACAAGGAAAGATTGCCGGGAAGAACATGTTGGGGCAAAACGAGGAATACAAAATACAGGAAGCCATCGTTTTCAATCTTATGGGAAAATCATTGAAGGCAAGGTGGTGGAAATGAAATATTCTGAAATCACCATTCGCTTTTGTGGAATAGCGGGTGATGGCATAGTAGCATCAGGAAAGATTTTAGCGGGTGCATGCGCAAATATTGGTTTACATGTAATGGTAAATAATATTTACAGCGCTGAGATTAGAGGCTTGGGCAAATCTTCCGCAACAATCAGGTTTTCAACCGAAAAGCTATATAGTATGGGAGATGGCTTAGACCTGCTTGTAGGAATGATGAGTAAAGAATCTATTATTGATCTCCGTGATGTTAAAGTGGGAGGTAATGTGATTTATGACACCAGCACAATTGGTGATGTAGCAGAAGAAGATAGCCTGGCTTCCCATATCACACCGGAAATCCAGGGGCATGGTCTGCCTATTAAGAAACTGGCAAATGAAGCAACAGGAACGAACCAGGGGAAAAACCTGGTTGCAATTGGAGCAATTTGTTACTTTTATTCGTTGCCTCCAGAGATGTTTATAGATCAAATAAGAAGTGTATTCGCACATAAAGAAGAGCATATAATAGATATTAACATTAAGGCCTTCAATTTAGGCTATGAATATTTCAGAGAAAACTATCCTCTCAATAACCAGTTTGAAATCGACAAAAGATCAGAGCCCAGGGCATTGACAAGCGGCAATGATGCTATTGCAAAAGGAGCGATAGATTGTGGTTTGAAATTTTTTGCAGGATATCCCATCACACCAGCAACAAAAATTATGGAGATCGCCGCAAAGGAATTACCGAAACTGGGTGGGTGGACATTACAGATGGAGGATGAAATTGCAGCTATCGGCGCCGTGTTAGGTGCCTGGTTTGCGGGAAAGCGTGCAATGACGGCCACATCTGGGCCCGGACTTTCACTGATGAGCGAAATGATTAACATGTCAGTAATGGCTGAAATCCCTACAATTATTGTTAATGTTCAACGTGGCGGCCCTTCTACGGGCCTACCTACTAAAGTTGAACAGGGAGATCTTAATATTGCACTTTATGGAGGAGCCGGAGATTCTCCCAGAGTGGTAATGGCACCCACAAACTCAGAAGAGTGTTACAGCGGTATTCAACTGGCCTTTGATATAGCTGAAAAATACCAGACACCGGTAATTTTTCTCAGTGATCTCTTCCTGGGACAGCGTACAGAAACGGTTACAATTAAGGAGAATATTGACAGGAATAGATGTACCAGAAAAAAACCAACACCTGAACAGTTAGAAAATTTCCAGCGATATCAGATTACTGACGATGGTGTTTCTCCTCTGATTGTTCCGGGGGAACCGGGAGCCGTTTACTCTACTACCGGCCTGGAACATTCAGTAACAGGAAATCCTAACTATGAAGAAGATGTTCACAGCATGATGACTGCTAAACGGTTTCGCAAATTTGAATCTATGGTGGAAGACCTTCCTGAAGCAGACATCCTCGGGGAAGAAACTGCCGATATTGGAATTGCCGGTTGGGGTTCTACAATAGGCTCTATACTGGAAGGGATGGAAATTGCGAAGAAACAGGGAGTGAAAACGAAACTAATTAAATCTATCATGATACACCCGCAGCATGAAGATTCCTTTCGAAAATTCTTTGCCTCATGTAAGAAAATTATTGTACCGGAGATGAACTACCAGGGTCAATATGCTGCGTTGTTAAAATCGCGCTACGGTATAAAGCCGATCGAGATACACATACCTTCTGTAAATCCGGTAAGCCCTTTAAAAATCGCCCAGAAAATTATGGAGACCAGCAGTGAGCTTTCTCAGTAAACAGACCGTTTTAGATGAATTTAAAAAAGCAAAAGAGTCCAAGACAAAAGAGTGGAGGGATAATCTTCCCACATGGTGTCCCGGCTGCGGCCATTTTACTGGACTTCACGGTCTCTATGAAGCCGCTGAAAGATTGAATATCCCGCCTAAAGATTTTGTAGTAGTTTCCGGTATTGGTTGTTCCGGTAGATTTCCTTTTTTCATTAAAGGGTTTGGATTGCACGGATTGCACGGCAGGGCAATCCCAATAGCTACCGGAATTAAGGTCGCCAGCCCGGATTTAACCGTTGTAGTAGTTGGAGGAGATGGAGATGGTGTAGGAATAGGAGGAGGACACTTTCCTCATGCCGCAAGGAGTAATTTTAATCTTACCTACATTTTATTGGATAACAGCATTTATGGTCTAACCAAGGGGCAGATATCTCCCACGTCACCGATGGGTATGAAGAGCGGCACATCTCCCTATGGAAATATTGCACGCCCGCTAAATCCGACCACCCTTGCACTGGCATACGGAGCAACTTTTGTCGCAAGGACCTTTTCCAGAGAACGAGATATGGTGTCTGAACTCATTACCAAGGCCATCCAACATAAAGGCTTCTCGTTTATCCACGACTTGTCACCCTGTGTGGTATTTAATAAAGTAGTCACCTATGATAGCGTGAATGATGCGTCGGCAATGCTGCCTGAAGGGCATGACATCCTGGACCGTTCAAAAGCTATGACACTGGCAGAAAGCACGGAACCAATTTACCAGGGACTTTTCTTCCGGGAGGAAGTCCCATCGTTTGATGACCATGCAAAACAGGTCAGAGACGGGCTAAAGGATTGACTATTTAGGATTGAAGATTGACGAATGACTAATTCAAACACGAATTTCCCCGGGCAAAAGACGCCGAGGACAAGGCACGAAAGTTGAAAACGAAGAAAAAGAAATAGATATTCACCGCAGGAGTAGGGCAGGCAGTGCCTGCCGAACCAACTGACGCCAGCCTCTCTTTCGAGAGGATTCCAGATTGGAGTTCTCTCGAAAGAGAGGCTGGTTATTGTCTTCACCCTGATCAGGATTTCGCTAATACGTCCTTAACCCAGGTTATAGAAGCTATTGCATTAGGCAGACCGATCGTAGTAATGGCAAGAATACTGACGTGCATAATCTCTTCTTTCGATACGTCCGCTTGAAGCGCGTTTCTTACCGCTGAATGTACCGCTCCCTCAGAACCGGCGCCAATCGCTATACCAAGCTTTGCAAGCTTTCTCTCTTTTGTGTCTAAAGGACCGGCATTGTGACATTGTGTCCCAAGGCTTTGAAAAGCTTCACAAACATCAGGGTACTCCTTTACTAATTCCTTAAACGGTGCCGGTAATTCATAAGACATTTTCAACCTCCTGTAAAAATTCTAATTATTTTTTAAAGACTATGTTAAAGGTATGAATTCCCTTTAGCAAACCAATGTATATTTTAAAACAAACAGAAGTCAAAGTATAACATGATTATCAGAAAATAGTTACCACTTAATATATGATGAGTTTGGGCAAGAAGGCTTATCATTAAACGGAGGAGATGATTTGGTTCGTGTGTTATTACATTAATACTTACTCAATTAACGACGCAAAAAAAGTAGCACGGGTTTCTGACTTTTTCCTATTTCCTGGGTAAGCATAAAGTAAAGATAAGGCAGGTTGAGAGGTAACAATCTATGAAACCTTTTCATTATCCTTTCGTACTCCAATCATTAACTATTATGTCAACGCGCAGGCACTGTGCCCATCCTGGTGATTCGTCAGCGCATTTATCAATACGCCTGATCCTGATCTTTACAAAATCCTTACCGGTTTCAATAACTTGTATTGCAAACTGATCTTGCCAATCGTTATCAGCATTTTCCTCCTGTCTTGCCTGGCAAATAACAGTTCCCGGCTTCGGTGTGCTGAAGTTCCATCCGGTACATTTGATTGTCAGGTCACCGCCTTTCTTGTGCCGGACGTTAATGTATCCACAAACCCAGTTATCCCCTGATTTATTTATCTCTTTAACTTCCAGGCTTAGCTCATCAATTGGTATACTACCCCCAAGAATTCCCGAACTACCTACGTCTGATGATGCCATTGTCTTTCTCCTCTTGCGATGTCTTACGATTTACAGGAACAGTACCCGTTTCAAAAATAAAAACTATCTGTAACTACTTGCCGTTCAGGGATATTATCAAACTGCCCCCCCAGAACACAGATCATGGCAATGGGTTTCCTGGAGGTCTTTGATCCACCGGAATATAGCTTTGTTTTGCAGGGCCGGTATAGATCTGTCTTGGCCGTGAAATCTGCAACTTGTTATTTGCAGTAGCCTCTCTCCAATGCGCAATCCAACCAGGCAAACGACCAATAGCAAAAAATACCGGGTACATATTTGTCGGTACACCTACAGCTCGAAAGATAATTCCACTGTAAAAATCAATATTGGGATAAAGCTTACGTTCGACAAAATAAGGATCATTCAATGCAATTTCCTCTAACTCAAGTGCAATATCCAGCAAAGGATCTTTATGTTTTAATATTTTAAATACCTTTGCGGACAATTCTTTAAGGATCTGGGCGCGTGGATCAAAGTTTTTGTAAACTCGATGACCGAAACCCATCAGGCGAAAACCGCTCTCTTTATCTTTTGCCATCTCAATACATTTTTTTACACCCAGGTTACCTGAATGAATCTTTTCCAACATTTCAATAACGGCCTGATTAGCTCCACCATGCAGAGGTCCCCAAAGCGCTGCAATCCCTGCAGAGATAGAAGCAAAAAGGTTGGCGCCTGAAGAGGCAACCATACGTACTGTTGACGTACTGCAGTTTTGCTCGTGATCTGCATGTAGTATCAAAATTATATCTATGGCCCGTTTTATTTCCGGATGAACTTCATAATGCTCGTGCGGTAAAGAGAACATCATATGCAGTAAATTCTCCGCATAGCTGTACCTGGCCTTAGGGTAGATAAACGGCTCACCGCGGGACATCTTGTAGGAGAAAGCCGCGATGGTACGGATTTTACTTATCAGGATTGCTGCCGCCATCTCAATTTCCTTTGGATTGTGAGGCTTGGTAAGTACAGGATGATAACAACTCAACGCATTAACCATAGCCGAAAGCATTGCCATAGGGTGAGCATCGAATGGAAATCCTTCAAAATGGTGTTTCAGTCCTTCATGGAGAAGAGCGTTATCTGTTAACATATTAGTAAATCTCTCTCCCATCTCCCTGGTAGCAAGACATCCCCATATCAGGAGATCTGCGACTTCAATAAAATTACTGTTCAGAGCCAGTTCTTCTATCGGTATACCCCGATAGCGAAGAACACCCTTCTCTCCATCAATGTAGGTAATATTACTTTTGCATGAACCCGTATTACCGTAACCCGGATCGAGGGTAATATAACCAGTTTCTGAACGTAAACTTGATATGTCTATTCCTCTTTCGTTTTCCGTGCCTACGACTACGGGAAGCTTAAATTCTTTATGATCGTCTTTTAGTGTTATCTGTTCCATTTATGTTCTCCTTATTTCATCTGAATCAGTATTATCAATGTTGAACAATTTGTGCCAGACCAAATATATGCTCTCCTGCATTTAATCATTCTGGTGGATAGCCACCGCCCAACATACAGAAACTCAATTCAGATAGTAAGCATTTACACTCCAATTGAAATGTCATTCCTCACAAAAAAGAGCAGAATAACAGGTCAATGAAAACTGAGTTTGCTTTATACTAAATAGTTTTTTTTTAATACTATTATCGGTTACTACAGAGAAAAAGTTAAAAGGCTTATGATATTAATATTTTGCCTTAGTAACAACTCTTTTTTTCATAAATACTACAAAATGTCAGTTTGAAGAGTGAATATTTTAATGAAGCACTGTAGCAGAACCTATGAATTAAACGGTATTTACGTTATTTGTTAACAATGTATAAATTTAATTTCAAGGGGTTATCATAACTAACTGAAAAGTCAATAGTTTACCGGCACAACTCTTTAATGTGGAATAGCAGATACGTTAGCTAATGATGGTGTATGATTTAAGTGCTTAGCAACTTGGGATTCCAGATTTGTCAGAAATTGGTAAGGAATTTTGCGGTATCCCCAATTTATCACCCAGGCAGGTATCCAGCCACCCGGATCCGCATATGCACGGAGTTCAACCCGAGTGAGTTCCTGATTGATTTGCTCAAGTATCCAGCAGCTTTTCAAATAGGGAATGTGAACCCTGTCTGTAGAAACAGGAAGTACATCCGGCAGATCCACACGCTCAATATCTATGCGTACCGTCTGTATATCTGGTTTAGAAGTTATGGACATCCTGGCTGCATAGTCCCTGTCAGCGACTGGCCAGACGCCTGCAAAAACGGCGTATATAATGTTTTCACGATCATTAATTTTATCAATATTTCTCGCTTCCAGGCAGCGAGGTACCCAGTTTGGATGTTCATCAATGTCGAGAAGCACAGACAGATACTCGGAAACGGTACCTCGAAGGTTTCCCTCGGCTTTGAACTCAAGAAAGCTCGATTCTTCCATGACACGCCTGTGAATATTAATTCCATCCTCCTCATAAATAAGGTGCCACTTTTCCTCTTCTGCTGCCAATGGATTGTGAGTCGATGCAGTAGCTGCCAAGAGAAAAATCAGGAATGAAATATTTATAAATCTCATATATTTTCGTGAAAAAATCTCAAATTAATTATATTAAATTCAATATGAAAACTTTGGTGTTATATAAAGATGACAGTACAGGATATTCTGAATTTCCTTCTGGACCTGTATTTCAAGGTCTTTTGGTATCCGATCAGACTCATCTACATGTACGTCTTCTGCCAGATCAATGTCAGCAACAATAATGTTCCTTCCCTGAGTTCCCGCAACTACACGAAAGTCGTGGTAGCTGACAATTTGTGGAAAAGCTTTCAAGACTTGCTTAAACTCTTCTTCTATGGCCTCTATTTCCGGAGTCATCTCCATCATTGGGTCCATATGGCAAACTGCCTCTCCACCAAAAGTTGTTCTCAGTTTGTGTTCACATCGTTCAGTAATCTCATGCATTTCAATAGCACCTAATTTCTCCGGTATCTCGGCGTGCAGAGAAATCAAATACATCGAACCATAATCATGTACAATAATCTCATGAACATTATTAACCCCTTCAACAGATTGTGCCATTTCCCGAATCTTATTTATTATATCCTTGCTGGGGGCCTGCCCGAGGAGTGGCACTACTGCTTCTTTCCCGTGAGTATATCCCAGATACAGTAACCATGCAGACACCAGGAGACCGGTATATCCATCAAACTCCGGATGATGGAAGTGATGACCTGTTACAAGCCCGGCTATTACCATAAATGTCATTACGGATTCAATTTTATGATGTGCTGCATTAGCCAGAATGGCATGAGAATCAACCCTCTCCCCCAAAAAAGTTACAAACCGCGAAAGCCACTGTTTTACTATAATTATTCCGAGAAGAATCCATGGTAGCGCACGCCAATAGTGGAGTTCATGGGGTTCAATCGCCTGATGGAGTGAATGCTCACCTATCTGTATGCCTGAGATAAAGAGAAATATTGACATGATAAGCGGAGCAATATGCTCCATTCTTCCATGTCCGAATGGATTCTTCGCTGTCGCAGGACGAGCTGTTACCTTGAAACTGATTACAAGAATAATTGAGTTTGCCAGATGAGAGAGGAGATGAAACGCATTAGCAATCACAGATACAGAACCTGACAAAACACCGAGCGTCATCTTTACCACAAAAAGGATAAAGGTACCATAGATCCCAAACCAGCCGGCAACCAGACCGTATTGAATACGGACTGACTTGTTGTCGGTATTATCAGAATCTTTTATAAATCGTTTGGCTAATTTTCTGTGAAATTCAATATCCATAAGTTGCCTATAGCCTGGTACTTCCGTATCGCGCCCTGTATCAGTTTAATTGGTACTCTCTACTTTATATACTTCTATTCAGCCTCTTCCCTGCAATCAATATCCCCCACACTTTGCAATAACGGAGCATTTGTACCGGAGAGGAATTTTACCTCTTTATCAGAATCCGTATTAAAATGCTGGTGCCATGCCCATGGTGGAATATGGATAGCATCACCAGCCTCCCATTCTTCCCTCTCATCCTCAACAATTGAATATCCACTGCCTTCCAGGACATAGATTACGGTTTCATAAGAGTGACGATGATTCCTGTCATTACTGTCCGGACCAATTGTCGTAATATCTACTCCTATAGTATAAGAAGGGATATCAGATATAGAAACTGAACATTGCCTCTCCTCTGAATATGCTAAATTTTTCTGCTTTTCAAGCTGCTGGACTATTACTTTGTCAGGCATTTTTACCTTGACATCATCCGTTGTCTTTCCGAAATCGGCAGAGGTTGCTCTGGAACCAGACGCTGTACTTGTACTCATTAATAATTTCCTCCTCAAGTCTTATCGGAAGTTTTTCCGGTAAAAGTAGTGTTATATAAAAGTTAACTAGTAATAGATTCTATATCGAGCGGTTTTCGTAGCCGCAGGCTTTAGCCTGCGTTTCTCCTCATCTAATGAGCATATGAGAAACTCACATAAGTGACGCAACCTAAAGGATGCGGCTACAATAAAATACAAAATAAATTTGCTCAACTTAAGAGTTAACCGACCTCTTCTCTTTTTGCAATACCACCAACATTTTGAAGTAAGGGAGCATTAGTGTATGCAACATACCGTGCCTCATTATCCGGATCAGGGTTAAAGTGCTGATGCCATGACCATGGAGGGGCATAGATAATATCGCCGGATTCCCACTCTACTTTATTACCTTCCACTACAGAGTACCCTTTACCCTTTATAATATAAATCAAGCTTTCATAGTAGTGACGATGATTACCGGAAGTACCACCTGCCACTACGACACCGATATTCATACTAATCGTATGAGAAGGGAGCTTGGCTATATAACACGGGTGTTGCCTCTCCCGGGAAAATTGCTCATCCAGCGACTTTTCCAATTGTCGGTGTATGGTACATTTCAAAGGTTGAAACTCAGCATTCCCAATTGCTTTTTCTGTTTCAGTTAAAACGTCTGTACTCATTATTGAATTCCTTTCATAAATACATTTGCTACACAGCCTGTATCAGCAGCTGTATGACAAATTATATGAGGATTCCCAAAGTCAAGATTCTTCGGTCGTCCCTTCCTCAGAATGACACGCAGAAAATGTCATTCTGAATGTAGCGAAGCGGAATGAAGAATCTCGCTTTCTCATTTTTTTATATTGAGCATGGGTAAGGTCAGATTCGCATCCGGTTTGCATTCCTTATCAATCAACCGAAAGTGCTCTCCTGTCTTCCATATCATAAAGCTTTCTTTCCTTCTTCTCGTTTATGCCCAATGCATCACGCTTCTTCTCTATATGCTCTTTTATGAGAGTTCCCATCTCCTTAAGGTCTGGGGTAAATGCCCACTTACCACCTACGAGATCTTCTATATCTTCTTTTAAGAATTTGTCAACATCAGGAGCTCCCGCAGTTGGTGACTTGGTGCCAAATAATGTATACACTCCACTCGTAACAAAGTAATGGCCTATCGCCAATGCCT